>ERZ1643249.3-NODE-3-length-719903-cov-17.588535_pt1 | contig 719903 bp, 562 predicted proteins | sample MGYA00579263_ERZ1643249 | MGnify/ENA primary metagenome ERZ1643249 (study PRJEB29033, sample SAMEA4952264) | chicken gut metagenome | biome: Broiler Chicken; feature: Gastrointestinal Tract; material: Caecum | place: Ireland | collected 2018 | study: Broiler...
AGAGCATAACCTTGCCAAGGTTAGGGTCGCGAGTTCGAGTCTCGTTTTCCGCTCATGTTTCTTTGAAATGTTGGAACTAAGTTTTGCCCAGGTGGCGGAATTGGTAGACGCGCACGTTTCAGGTGCGTGTGTCGAGAGGCATGCAGGTTCGAGTCCTGTTCTGGGCACCCATCTTTCAGATTTCTGAATGACGAAATTTAGTTTGCGGAAATAGCTCAGTTGGTAGAGCATAACCTTGCCAAGGTTAGGGTCGCGAGTTCGAGTCTCGTTTTCCGCTCCATATAAGATGAGGTTGTCAGTCGATAAGATTGGCAACCTTTTTTTTGTATAATATTGGAAGTTTACCGGACGATTGTATCAATAGATTGAACGGAAAAGCGTAATTTTGCAAACGAAAAAATCAATGTACTCCCCCCAAAAAAAGAGCGTCATTGATTCACACAGACCTTTAATTAATTTAACTTTTGTGATATGTTAACACAGATCATTAATGCACGCATCCTCACCCCGCAAGGCTGGTTGAAGGATGGGTCAGTTCTTATTCGTGACAATAAAATTCTGGAAGTAACCAATTGTGATCTTGCAATTATCGGAGCCAAACTGATTGATGCCAAAGGAATGTATATTGTTCCGGGAGGTGTAGAAATCCATGTTCACGGTGGCGGTGGAAGAGACTTTATGGAAGGCACCGAAGAGGCTTTCCAGATAGCAATCAAAGCTCATATGCAGCATGGCACTACCAGTATTTTTCCTACTCTTTCTTCTTCTACCATTCCAATGATCCGTGCAGCCGCGGAAACTACAGAGAAAATGATGGCGGAGCCTAATAGCCCTGTGCTCGGGCTTCATCTGGAAGGACATTATTTCAATATGGCGATGGCAGGTGGACAGATTCCCGAAAATATCAAAGATCCCGATCCCGAAGAATATATTCCGTTGCTGGAAGAAACTCATTGTATCAAACGTTGGGATGCCGCACCGGAACTTCCCGGAGCCATGCAATTTGGTAAATATATCACAGCGAAAGGGGTGTTGGCTTCGGTAGGACATACCCAGGCCGAATTTGAGGATATACAGACAGCCTATGAGGCGGGATATACGCATGCCACTCATTTTTATAATGCAATGCCGGGATTCCATAAACGGAAAGAGTACAAGTATGAAGGTACGGTAGAAAGTATTTATCTGATTGATGATATGACAGTGGAAGTGGTGGCAGACGGTATTCATGTGCCTCCAACAATCTTGCGCCTTGTTTACAAGATAAAAGGAGTGGAACGCACTTGTCTGATAACGGATGCATTGGCTTGTGCCGCCAGTGATAGTCAGGTGGCTTTTGATCCGCGTGTGATTATCGAGGACGGAGTGTGTAAGCTGGCAGACCATTCAGCACTGGCGGGAAGTATTGCAACGATGGATCGACTGATTCGTACCATGGTACAGAAGGCGGAAATACCTTTGGAGGATGCCGTGAGAATGGCCTCCGAAACTCCTGCCCGGATTATGGGAGTACTCGACCGTAAAGGAACGCTGGAGCGTGGCAAGGATGCCGATATAATTGCTTTAGACAGAGACTTGAATGTGAGAGCTGTATGGGCGATGGGAGAACTGGTGGAAGGCACCAATAAACTGTTTTAAATCTAATAAATAACGAAAACTATGTTGACTCAAATAATAAATGGAAGAATATTGACCCCGCAAGGCTGGTTGAAAGATGGTTCCGTATTGATTTGTGATGGAAAAATATTAGAGGTGACCAACAGTGATTTGGCGGTTATCGGTGCAACGGTTATTGATGCCAGAGGGATGACGATTGTGCCCGGATTTGTAAGTATGCATGCACATGGAGGTGGCGGACATGATTATACGGAAGCAACGGAAGAAGCATTCCGCACGGCAACTACTGCACATCTGAAACATGGTGCTACCGGGATATTTCCTACATTATCATCTACCTCGTTTGAAAGAATCTACCAGGCAGTCGATGTCTGTGAAAACCTGATGAAAGAGAAGGACTCTCCTGTTCTTGGCCTGCATATCGAAGGTCCTTACCTGAATCCGAAGATGGCGGGAACCCAGTATGACGGTTTTCTGAAAACTCCGGATGAAAATGAATATATTCCTTTATTGGCGCGTACGTCTTGTATCAGACGTTGGGATATTAGTCCCGAACTGCCCGGTGCACATGATTTTGCAAAGTATACCCGTTCGAAAGGAATTATGACTGCTGTTACACATACCGAAGCCGAATATGATGAAATTAAAGCTGCATTTGCAGTAGGATTTTCTCACGCCGCTCATTTCTATAATGCGATGCCGGGTTTCCATAAACGCCGTGAATATAAATATGAGGGTACAGTGGAGAGCGTATATTTGACGGATGGGATGACAGTGGAAGTGATTGCAGATGGTATTCACTTGCCTACCACGATTCTAAAATTGGTTTATAAGTTGAAAGGTGTAGAGAATACGTGCCTCGTTACCGATGCTTTGGCTTATGCTGCTTATGAAGGGAATGAACCGATTGATCCTCGCTATATCATAGAGGATGGCGTATGCAAGATGGCAGATCATTCTGCATTGGCCGGTAGCCTGGCTACGATGGATGTATTGGTTCGCACCATGGTAAAGAAAGCCAATATTCCTTTGGAAGATGCTGTGCGTATGGCTTCTGAAACTCCTGCCCGTTTAATTGGAGTGAGTGACCGGAAAGGGGCGTTGGCAAAGGGAAAGGATGCCGATATTGTGATTCTTGATAAGGAGTTGAATGTACGATGTGTATGGTCGATGGGAAAGATTGTTCCGGGAACTGATATTCTGTTGCATAAAGAATAGTTGAAATAATCTCCAAAGAGGAGGGTCATAATGAATAATAAAACGCAGATTAACGCAAATTATCGCAGAAATAATTTTATAAGTCATTGATTAATATATCAATATAAATGAAATAATCTGCGATAATTTGCGTTAATCTGCGTTTTGACACACTCCCTATTATAAAAGCCAATGTTCTGTATGATATCAAAAGTCCGGCAGTTTATCATCATCAGAAGTATCCCGGACTTTTAATGTATTTTTATTCTGAAAGTAAACTGGTTTCTATCAGTTCTTTCAATTGGTTTTTATTCATTGTACCTAATTTCGTTGTCGTTTTGCCGTTCAGCGGGCAAAGTAACAGGTTGGGAATGGTGCGGATTTTAAATGCACTTTCCAATTCCGGTTCCTGATCGACGTCTACTTTATAAATATCTAATTTCCCTTCGTATTCTTTAGCCAGTTGGTCTAATATAGGCGATAACGCTTTGCAATAGACGCACCATGGGGCATGAAAATCGACCAGGCAAGGTTTATTCCCTTTGAAGTTCCAGTTATCAGGATAAGATTGATAATCAGCTACCTTCTCTACAAAACTATCTTTGGTTAAATCTATTATTTTCATATATTCTATTTTTAATGGTTCATTTCATTTTCTTTACTGCAAAGATAGGGGAGTTGGGATAAAAGAAGGATAGCCATTTTTCCTGTTGTGTTTACAATTCTTCCTTCTATGGCTGTTTTCTAATCAAATTCTAATCTGATATGAGAGGCTTATAATGACTTTTTCCCGTCTCTCCGGCTACAGAATTGTAATTTTGTCGCGACAACTACAATAAGGTAATAAAGATAAATATAATAATGAACAGAGTATTTCTAATTTCTTTTTTTCTTCTGCTGACAGGAGGAATATGCGCGCAACAGGCTACCACAGGAACATTAACGCTGAAAGAGGCGGAACAACGTTTTCTGGAACGTAACTTATCGCTGATAGCCGAACGGTACAACATTGATATGGCACAGGCACAAGTGCTGCAAGCCAAATTATTTGAGAATCCGGTAATCTCGTTAGAACAGAATGTTTATAACCGCCTGAACGGAAAGTATTTTGATTTTGGTAAGGAGGGCGAAATGGTTGTGGGAATTGAACAGGTAATTCGTCTTGCCGGACAAAGGAATAAGCAGGTGAAACTGGAAAAAATCAACAAGGAAATAGCAGAATATCAGTTTGAAGAGGTGATGAGAACACTTCGTCAGGAGCTGAATGAGAAGTTTGTACAAGTCTATTTTCTCTCGAAATCCATATCCATTTATGAGAAGGAAGTGAATTCTCTGCAAGAGTTACTTGCCGGAATGAAACTGCAACAGGAGAAAGGAAATATTTCATTGATGGAAATGTCCCGTCTGGAATCTATGTTGTTCTCTTTGAAGAAAGAGAAGAATGAACGGGAAAACGAGTTGTTAACCCTTAGAGGGGAACTTAATGTCTTGTTAAATCTTCCGGGAGACACGATGGTTGAGTTATCACTGGATGAAGAGGTGTTGAAGCAATTGGATTTGTCTCAACTATCGTTCGCCGACTTGAAAGCGATGGTGAATGAACGGCCGGATCTCAAGATTGCCCGGAGTACGGTCAGTGCTTCCCGTGCAAATCTGAAATTGCAGAAATCAATGGCATTTCCGGAATTTTCGGTGAATGGTAGTTATGACCGTGCCGGAAACTTTATCAATAACTATTTTGCAATAGGAGTGAGCTTGTCAGTACCTATTTTCAACCGCAACCAGGGAAATGTGAAAGCTGCCCGTTTTAGTATCCAGCAGGCAGGAGCGGAACAGGAAAATGCGGCTAACCGTGCGGATATGGAGCTTTATACCGCTTATGCTTCACTTGATAAAGCAGTTCAGCTTTATCAATCTACCAATATGGAACTGGAACGTAACTTTGAAAAATTGATTGCGGGAGTGAATGAAAACTTTAAGAAACGAAATATCAGTTTATTGGAGTTTATCGATTACTATGACAGCTATAAAGAAACTTGTATTCAGTTGCATGAAATAAAGAAAGATGTTTTCCTGGCGATGGAAAACCTGAATACAACTATCGGACAAACTATATTGAACTACTAATATTCATAAATTATCAAAGACTATGAACTGGAATAAATTCCTTCCTTGCATATTGCTTACTACCGTATTGGGAGCATGCTCCGGTAAAGGAGAACAAACGAATGTTGAACCGGCTGCCTTATGCCTGACAGATAGCTTGTTGAGAATTGTATCTGTCGATACGGTTCACGTTCAAGAGGTGATTGACGAACTGACATTAAACGGGCGGGTCACTTTTAATGAGAATCAGGTGGCACATGTATATCCGATGTTTGGAGGTACGGTAACGGAACTGAAGGCTGAAATAGGAGACTTTGTTCGTAAGGGAGATGTGTTGGCAGTCATCCGCAGTGGAGAAGTGGCAGATTATGAAAAGCAATTGAAGGAGGCGGAACAACAATTATTGCTGGCACGCAGAAATATGGATGCTACGCAGGATATGTATGCTTCCGGGATGGCTTCGGATAAAGATGTACTTCAGGCGAAGCAGGAGTTGATAAGTGCCGAAGCCGAAGAAAGAAGAATAAAGGATGTTTTCTCTATTTATAATTTCTCCGGAAATGCTTATTATCAGCTGAAATCTCCCGTTTCGGGGTTTATTGTGGAGAAACAAATCAGCAGGGATATGCAGTTGCGTCCGGATCAGAGTGAAGAGCTGTTCACGATTTCGGGGTTGTCAGACGTATGGGTGATGGCGGATGTGTATGAAAGCGATATCAGTAAGGTTTCCGAAGATGCCTCCGTACGCATTTCTACGTTGGCTTATCCGGATAAGATGTTTGCCGGTACGATTGATAAGGTGTATCATTTGTTGAATAGTGAAAGTAAAACGATGAATGTCCGCATCAAATTGAAGAATGAAGAATATTTATTGAAACCGGGGATGTTTACGAATGTAAGTGTGAAATGTAAAGCGGATGGAATTTCCATGCCTCGTATCGATGCTCATGCACTGGTATTTGAAGGAGGAAAGAATTATGTGGTCGTGGTGGAGCCGGATCAACGTTTGCAGGTGAAAGAGGTGGATGTGTACAAGCAGTTGAGCAAGGAGTGCTATATCCGTTCGGGACTTTCCGAGGGAGACAGAGTGCTGAATAATAATGTATTGTTGGTATATAATGCGTTGAATGCAGATTAAAAACAGAAAATAGTATGCACAAATTCATAGATAATATAGTGGCTTTCTCGCTGAAAAATAAATTCTTTATTTTCTTCTGTACAGCGATTGCCGTTATAGCCGGAGCTGTTTCCTTTAAACATACTCCGATAGATGCTTTCCCGGATGTGACGAATACGAAAGTGACGCTTATCACGCAATGGCCGGGACGTAGTGCCGAAGAGGTAGAGAAGTTTATCACCATTCCTGTTGAGATTGCGATGAATCCCGTTCAGAAGAAAACGGATATTCGTTCCACCACTCTTTTCGGGCTTTCTGTCATCAATGTAATGTTTGAAGATCGTGTCGATGATTTCACAGCACGTCAACAGGTATATAATTTATTGAATGATGCCGACCTTCCGGACGGGGTAACTCCGGAAGTACAACCTCTGTATGGACCGACGGGAGAAATATTCCGTTATACGCTTCGTAGTGACAAGCGCAGTGTGCGGGAACTGAAAACGATTCAGGATTGGGTGATTGAACGTAATCTCCGTTCAGTATCCGGCGTAGCGGATATTGTGAGCTTCGGCGGAGAGGTGAAGACGTTTGAGGTAAGTGTGAATCCTCACCAGTTGATTAATTATGGCATTACCTCTTTGGAACTGTATGATGCGATAGCTAAAAGTAATATCAATGTAGGAGGAGATGTTATCACTAAAAGTTCGCAAGCTTATGTGGTTCGTGGAATCGGTTTGATTAACGATCTGGATGAATTGAGAAATATCGTAGTGAAAAACATCAATGGCACTCCGATTCTGGTGAAGAATCTTGCCGATGTACACGAATCCTGTCTGCCTCGTCTGGGACAAGTGGGCCGAATGGATGAAAATGATGTTGTACAGGGGATTGTAGTCATGCGGAAAGGAGAGAATCCGGGTGAGGTGATTGCAAACCTGAAAGATAAAATAGAAGACTTGAATCAGAATGTGCTTCCGAAAGATGTGAAGATAGTGGCATTCTATGACCGGGAGGACTTGGTGAATCTGGCGGTAAAGACTGTGACGCATAACCTGATTGAAGGAATATTATTGGTTACGTTTATTGTATTGATCTTTATGGCAGATTGGCGGACTACCGTGATTGTTGCTGTCGTTATCCCATTAGCCCTTTTGTTCGCATTTATCTGTTTACGGGTGATGGGAATGTCCGCCAATCTGCTTTCTATGGGAGCCATAGACTTCGGTATTATTATTGATGGGGCCGTGGTGATGGTGGAAGGAGTGTTTGTGGCTTTGGACAAGAAAGCGAGGGAAGTGGGGATGCCGGCTTTTAATGTGATGTCTAAAATGGGCTTGATCCGTCACACGGCAAAAGACAAGGCAAAAGCGGTTTTCTTCTCCAAATTGATTATCATCACTGCATTGATTCCTATCTTCTCTTTCCAGAAGGTAGAAGGAAAGATGTTCTCTCCTTTGGCATACACGTTGGGCTTTGCACTGTTGGGAGCTTTGATCTTTACATTGACATTGGTTCCGGTGATGTCTTCCATGTTACTGAAAAAGAATGTTCGTGAGAAAAATAACCGTTTTGTCCATTTTATCAATGCAAAGTGTTCGGCTCTTTTTGATTTATTCTATGCGCACAGGAAGCTGACTATCGGAATGGCAACCGTAATAGCAGGTGTCGGATTATGGCTTTTCTCTTTCCTGGGTACGGAGTTCCTTCCGCAGTTGAATGAGGGATCTATCTATATTCGTGCTACCTTGCCACAGAGCATTTCGTTGGATGAATCGGTGACTCTTGCCAATAAAATGAGAAAGAAACTATTAACGTTTCCGGAAGTGCGGCAAGTGCTGTCGCAAACCGGACGACCGAATGACGGTACAGATGCTACCGGATTCTATAATATCGAGTTCCACGTTGATATTTATCCCGAAAAGGAATGGGAGAGTAAGTTGACAAAACTGGAACTGATTGATAAGATGCAGGATGATTTATCCATTTATCCCGGCATTGACTTCAATTTCTCACAACCGATTACTGATAATGTGGAGGAAGCAGCTTCCGGTGTGAAAGGATCTATTGCGGTGAAAGTGTTTGGTAAAGACTTGTATGAGTCGGAGAAATATGCGGTTCAGATAGATAAGATCCTTAGTACGGTTCAGGGAATTGAAGACTTGGGTGTGATTCGGAACATCGGTCAGCCGGAGCTTCGTATAGAGTTGAATGAACGCCAGTTGGCGCGTTATGGAGTTGCTAAGGAAGATGTGCAATCAATTATCGAAATGGCTATTGGCGGAAAATCGGCTTCACTGTTGTATGAGGATGAGCGCAAGTTCAATATCATGGTAAGATACAGCGAACAATTCCGTCAGAATGAAGAGGAGATAGGTAAGATATTGGTTCCGGCGATGGATGGAACGATGGTACCTATCAAAGAATTGGCAGATATAACGACGATTACGGGACCGTTATTGATATTCCGTGATAATCACGCTCGTTTCTGTGCGGTGAAATTCTCGGTGAGAGGTCGTGATATGGGTACGGCAGTTGCCGAGGCGCAGAAAAAGGTGAATGCTTCCGTACATCTGCCGGCAGGCTATTCGCTGAAATGGACGGGCGATTTTGAGAACCAGCAACGTGCCACGAAACGTCTGGCACAGGTTGTCCCTATCAGTATTGCTATCATTTTTATCATCCTGTTTATTCTATTCTCTAATGCGCGGGATGCGGGACTGGTATTGCTGAATGTACCGTTTGCTGCCGTGGGTGGTATTGTGGCTCTTCTGATAACGCAGTTCAACTTCTCCATTTCTGCCGGTATCGGTTTTATTGCCTTGTTTGGTATTTGTATTCAGAACGGGGTGATTATGATTTCCGATATAAAGGCGAATCTAAAACTCGGCTCGCCTTTGGAGAAAGCCACTAAGGAAGGAGTGCGCTCGCGTATCCGCCCTGTGATTATGACAGCGGCAATGGCAGCTATCGGTTTGATGCCCGCTGCCATGAGTCATGGAATTGGTTCGGAATCACAGCGTCCGTTGGCGATTGTCATTATCGGTGGATTGATAGGAGCGACTTTCTTTGCTTTGTTTGTCTTTCCTCTTATTGTGGAAGTGGTATATGAACGAATGTTATATGATAAAAATGGAAAGTTATTGCAAAGACGTATTTAGTTCATTTCTATCCTGTGAAAAAAACTCTCATAGATTAAATTTGTAGGTTTTCAGTAGGTAGAGGGAGAAAGGAATGAAAGAAGGGTGAATTAAAAAATCACCCGTACTTTTGTTCCTTTTTCTATTTCTGAAAATATATCCAACTTTGCGTGATAAGCAGAGATGATTTTCAGGGTCAGGCTAAGTCCGATGCCTTGTCCGGCATAGTCCCGGGTATTACTGCCCCGATAGAAAGATTGGAATATATGTTCTATTTCTTCTTGCGGAATACCGATTCCCCGGTCTTCTATATCAAGAATGATTTGTTGTTGTTCCCGGTAGAGAGTCACATTTACTTCTTTATCAGAATATTTGCAGGCGTTATCTATTATATTTTTTAATGCTATCTTCAACAGATATGGATTGGCTTTTACAGTCATCTGCGGGTCTGTCTCTTCCAAATGAAGATGGATTCTCTCATCAGAAGCTGTCAACTCTTTTAATATATCGGCCAAAATAATCTCTTCAATATTGTTTTTCAGGAGTTCTTCTTCTTGTCGTGAAAGAAAAAGAAGATGCCGGATCAGACTGGATAACCGTTTGCTTTCTGAAGAAATTCGTTGAAGGGATTCAATGTATTCTCCCGTGCTTCTTTCTTTCAGCAGACTGATTTCACATTCTCCCTGAATGGCAGTAATCGGATTGTTCAACTCATGTGAAGCATGACTGACAAAGGACTTTTCTGCCTTGAATGCACTGTCCAGACGGTCGAGCATACTATTTAATGTCTTTATCATGTCCTCCAGTTCGTCATTATTGCCAGTAGTCTTTAATCGGCGGTTCAGACTGTTGGCACGTATTCTTTTCAATTCCTTTAGTATGTGTTGCAGGGGAACCAGAATACGGCCGGAATATATTTTTCCGATAAAAAAGATCAGGACGGAACTGGCTAAGATGAGAAATATGGAAAGCAACAATAAATGTTCCTTGATTTCTGTTCCGTAGGCATTCCGGGACATGACGAGTACGATAAAGTTGCCTTCATTATCCGGATAATAAAGGGCGGCTCCCAGTTGATCCTTATATTTGAAGGAGAAAGGGATGCTGTCCTGTCCTGCCAGCAGAAGAGCCTGCTGGTGTTGCGTGAGGTATTTATTCAGTGTATCACGTACTTCGGAAAGACTGTCCATATTTAAAAGAATCTCATGGGCTTCAGGCAGGAGTTCGTCATATTTGCGCTGGATAATCTGGTAGCTCTGTTCGTCTACTTCATCTTTTTCCCAATGCTTCTGTGCGGTCAGGTAGGCTTTTTCACGCAGGTAAGAAGCATAGAGCTTATTGATGTACTGCGTACTGAAAATATAAAATACAGCAATGATAATGACAGTAGTCAACACACTGATTAACGTATAGAAAAGAGCTATTTTGGAACCTATTTTCATAGCCGGGATTAGTGTTGGTGAGTTTAAGTATTCATGATATATCCTAATCCTACGACTGTATGGATCAGCTTTTTATCAAAGTCACGATCAATCTTTACCCGGAGATAGTTTACGTAAACATCTACGATATTGGTATTGGTATCAAAATTCTTGTCCCATACATCTTTGAGCAGAGTGATACGTGAGAGGGCAACCCCTTGATGAGTCATGAAATATTCGAGCAGGCGGTATTCTTTAACAGTAAGGTCGATGTCTATGTCACCCCTTTTGGCTTTTCGGGTATTGCAGTCCAATACCAGGTTATCGCAAGTCAATAGATTGGAAGGGACTTCTTTGTTGCGTCTCAACAGGGCTTTGATGCGTGCTTCCAGTTCCTGGAAACTAAAAGGTTTGACGAGATAATCATCTGCTCCCGCATCCAGTCCTTTGACGATGTCTTCGGTTGTTCCTAAAGCTGTCAGCATGATTACCGGGATTTGATACCCGAACATTTGGCGATAAAGGCGGCAAAGCTCCAAACCATTTATTTTAGGCATGATAATGTCCAGTATTAAAAGGTCGAAAGGTTCGTCCTGAAGGATTTTCCAACCCGTATCCCCGTCATGGCAGACGGTTACCGAATGCCCGAATTCTTTTAATCCCCGTTCGATGAAAGAGGCGATATTAATTTCATCTTCAACCAATAGTATCTTTGCCATAATTCAGATTGTTTATGTGCAAAGATACTTTTTTCCTGGCATCCGGAGAAAGAAATCCGCCCTACATTTAAGTGTTTCTCCTTTTTGAGTTGTACTATATACAAACAATAGATATGCTATGAAAATAAATTATGTCATTGGAGCTTTTCTGTGTGTGCTGGGATGTTACGGGTGTAGCAGTCCGAAAACGGAAGTGAAATCGCCGGACGGTCATATCAAAATGGCTTTAACAGTAGACGACAACGGCAAACCGCTGTATAACGTTTTAGTAGGTGACTCATTGTTGATTGAAAATTCGACATTGGGATTTACGGAGAAAAACGGTATCGACCTGGGCGGAGGATTTCAGATAAAAAACACGACTTTCGACAGTAAAGATGAAACATGGACGCAACCATGGGGTGAAAATAAAACCAATAGAAATCATTATAATGAGATGGCGGTAAATTTGGTCAATAAAGATCAGGTGGAGTTAACTCTCCGTTTCCGTGTGTTTGATGATGGGGTAGGGTTCCGTTATGAATATAATGTGCCCGCAGCGGATTCCCTATTGATTACGGATGAACTGACAACTTTCCGTTTTCGCCAAGACGGTACATCATGGTCCATTCCTGCCAGTGCCGAAACTTATGAATTGCTTTATGCGCAACGTCCCATTTCCGAGGTGGAGACAGCCAATACTCCTTTCACCTTTAAAACTGCCGATGGCGTCTACGGAAGTATTCATGAAGCGGCATTGTACGATTTCTCGGAAATGACTTTGAAGCAGGCAGGAAACTATACGTTGAAAGCTGAACTTGCTCCATGGCCTGATGGTGTGAAAGTGCGTAAAGGTAATCATTTCACTACTTCCTGGCGTACTATTCAGATTGTTCCGGATGCCGTTAGTCTGATTAATTCGGCTATGATTTTAAATCTGAATGAACCAAGTAAAATAGAAACGACCGATTGGATTCGTCCGATGAAATATGTAGGTGTATGGTGGGGGATGCATCTCGGCGTAGAAACCTGGAAGATGGATGAACGTCATGGAGCCACTACTGTCAATGCCAAGAAATACATTGATTTTGCCGCTGCCAATCAGATTGAAGGCGTTTTGTTTGAAGGTTGGAATGAAGGCTGGGAAAGCTGGGGTGGTATGCAAAACTTTGACTTTACGAAACCGTATGCTGACTTTGACATTGATGAAGTGGTTCGTTATGCAAAGGAAAAAGGAGTTGAAGTTATCGGCCATCACGAGACCGGAGGGAATATTCCCAACTATGAGCGCCAGATGGATCATGCTATGCAATGGTACACAGACCACGGTATCCATGTCCTGAAGACAGGATATGCGGGAGCTTTCCCGAATGGTTATCTTCATCACAGCCAATATGGAGTCAACCACTATCAGAAAGTGGTGGAAACAGCTGCCCGTCATAAAATGACGCTGGATGCGCACGAACCTATTAAAGATACCGGTATCCGTCGTACATGGCCTAATATGATGACACGTGAAGGAGTGAGAGGGATGGAATGGAATGCATGGAGCGAAGGAAATCCTCCGTCTCATCATGTCATGTTGCCGTTCACCCGTATGCTGTCCGGTCCGCTGGATTATACACCGGGTACGTTTGATATTTTGTTTCTGAACACCAAAGATTCTCCCCGTCGCCAGAAATGGAACGATCAGGATAAAGGAAACAGCCGTGTGAATACAACATTGGCGAAACAGCTTGCTAACTGGGTGATTTTGTATTCTCCCTTGCAGATGGCATCTGATATGATTGAAAATTATGAAGGCCATCCGGCTTTCCAGTTCTTCCGCGATTTCGATCCGGATTGTGACGAATCGAAAGCATTGGCAGGAGAACCGGGGGAATTCGTAGCCATCGTGCGTAAAGCAAAAGGCAACTATTTCTTGGGAGCGGCAACGAACGAGAAACCCCGTACACTGGAAATAAAACTGGATTTCCTGGAACTGGGCAAACAGTATAAAGCTGTCATCTATGCGGATGGAGAGAATGCGGATTGGAAATCAAATCCTACGGATTACCGGATAACGGAACAAACGGTTACTTCTGAAAATACGTTGAACATACGAATGGCTGCCGGAGGCGGACAGGCTATTTCATTTATGGCACTTTAAAAAGATCGATTGATTATAAAGTTAGACTGTTAATAATGGAAATAGGATTCGTTTTTAGGTAGGAAGATAGAAAAACAGGTAGTATAAATAAAGTTAGTTAGAGGTTAGAAAAAACGGTGGACAGTGTTGAGGCTGTTCACCGTTTTTATTATTAAGCATGTTCTCATTATCAGTTTATATAATCCGTGCCTAATACTATGAGAATTATTGCATGGATACTCATTGTGTTATCCGGGATAATTATCCCTTTGCTTCCTGATACATAAAGCGCTTGATTGACTTTTTCGCAGTCTTTTCAAATTCCTCGAAATGGATCTTTATTTTGCTTATTTGAGAATAGTTAGGAAGCTGTTGATTCAATTCGATACGGTTTTGCTCCATTACTTTCTGAATATCCGTCTGCTGCAATCCATGAGCGAAAGCATCGTCGAAATCCGGGTAGATCAGGGCTACCAGTTTTTCGTGCTGTAAGACGATCAGTGACTCCGAAACATACGGCATGTTGTTCAGCTTGCTTTCAATTTCTTCGGGATAGATATTCTGTCCGCTAGAGGTGAGAAGCAGGTTCTTACTACGTCCGCGGACTGTCACATAACCCTCTTCATCCAACGTACCGAGGTCACCGGTATGCAGCCAACCGTTAGCATCAATAATTTGTGCCGTAGCTTCCGGATTTTTATAATACCCCAGCATCATATTCATTCCTCTGCATACGATTTCTCCGGCATGCGTTTTCGGGTCCGGTGAGTCGATGCGGACTTCCATTCGGCTGGTTGCCTTTCCGCAGGAAGCAAGTTTCAGTGTTTCCCAACGGCTGGAACAAATAATCGGACCACATTCCGTCATACCGTAAGCGATGGTGTAGGGGAACCCTATCTTTTTAAGGAAAGCCTCTACTTCCGCATTGAAAGGAGCACCTCCGATAATAATCTCGTCAAAGTTTCCACCGAAGATTTCCATGGCAGCCTGTCGTGCCAGCGATTTGATTTTATCGTTCACAATAGGCACTTTCAGCAATAACTTGCCGATTTTGCTGTCTACTTTAGGAAGAATATCTTTCTTGATAATCTTTTCCACAATCAAGGGTACACAAGAAATCACTTTGGGTTTGATTTCGGAGAAAGATTGGGAAATGATTTTCGGAGACGGCATACGCGTCAGGAAATAGATGTGTGCACCTGCAGAGAATCCGTAAAGGAAATCATATACCATACCGAACACGTGTCCCATAGGCAACATGGAAACGATATGGTCTCCCGGTTTAACGGGAAGCATTTCGAAGCAATAAGCCACGTTCGACCAAAGACTGCGATAGGGGAGCATCACCCCTTTAGAGTAACCTGTGGTACCGGAAGTATAGTTGATGATAGCCAGTTCTTCCGGACGATCTTTCCGGTAACAAATATGTTCCGGGCGAAAGTTCTTGGGATACTGTTGACCGTAAATAGCGTTCCGGTGTTCAAAAGCGTAAGTGAGTTTTTCGTTCCGGGACACTAATGCCGAGAAATCAGTCAGCGAAGCGATGCCCTCTAACAAAGGCATGGCATCTTCATTCAGGTTCTCCCATGCCTGGTCGCCGACGAAAAGTAATTTGGCTTCAGAATGGTTGACGATATTATGAATATTATCTGCCTTGAATTCATGCAAAATGGGAACAATAACAGCTCCGTAAGTGATGGTCGCCAAGAAAGTAACCGCCCAATGAGCACTGTTACGTCCGCAAACGGCTATTTTATCTCCCGGCTGGATGCCGGCACTTTCCAAGACGATGTGAAATTTAGCGATTTTACGCGCTACATCCTTATATTGGAGGGTAATTCCTTTATAGTCAGTTAAGGCATCTTTGTCCCAGTTTTTGATGATGCTTTGCTCAATATAATCAATGAACTGATGTTCTTGTTCCATTCGATTTTTGCACATTTAGTTTAAAACTGCGCAAAATTAATACTTCGTAAATGTAAACCGAATTTTAAATTCAAGTTTTACGGTTAATTAACGGAGGGGGAGTGAACAATTTTACCAGCCGGATAAGGGTCTTTCGTGTTTCTTCCTTAGAACTAGTTCATTGGCCTATATAAAACATTTCGTCTCCACGCATGAAGATGAAACGAATGTCTTGCCAAGGCAAGAGGTTCCATGCGTGGAAACGAATCAGTTATAGTGTACTGAATAACTCTTTTCTGATGTTATTCTGAATCAGTATCTTCTTCTTTGGATTTTTCGGAAATAAGTAACAGTTTATCTCCTTCATGCAGTTTCAGCGTTCCGTTGGGAATCAGGAACTCATCTCCACGCTTCACAATCATTACCAGTGTGCCTTTCGGAAGATTCATATCTTTCAATGTGTCTGCTTCTTCCAGCATACTTTTAGTGATAGTCATGTCACTAAGGTCAGAGTCTATTTCTTCCGGAAGTTCCACTCCGAAGTCGTTACCGGTTTTTTCCAGCGGTTTGGAAAGATTCAAAATCCGGGCGACGAAAGAAATGGTTGTTCCCTGTACGACCAATGAGACGATGGTAATAAAGAAAACAATGTTGAAAATGAGGTTCGAACCTTCTACGCCCGCCACTACCGGATAGGTAGCAAAGATGATAGGAACTGCACCGCGTAATCCTACCCAGGATACGAAAATACGTGATTTCATCGTGATTTTCCGGAATGGAAGCAGACAAAGGAACACGCTTAACGGGCGCCCGATAATAATCATGAAAACACCAATCAATAATGCCACGGCAGCTACTTCGAGCATTTCGTGCGGATTGACAAGCAATCCCAGGCAAAGGAACATGATGATTTGAAACAACCAGGTCAGTCCGTCCATAAAGGTGTAGATATCCTTACGGTGCATGATTTTATTGTTTCCTACCATGATACCGGCGATATATACGGCAAGGTATCCGTTACCTTTCAGTAAGTCGGTGATGGAGAAAGTGAAAAACACAAATGCCAGTAATAAGATGGGATACAAGGCTTGATTATCAATATTGAGCTTATTCAACATCCGGATAGCTAGCTTTCCAAGTACATATCCGGCAGCCGCACCGACGATAAACTGGATGACGAAAGAGCCTACGATAGCTCCGACTCCCATACCTGACGATTGAATAAACTGTATCAGGACAATGGTAAGCATATAGGCCATCGGGTCATTACTTCCGCTCTCCAGTTCCAGCATGGGACGAAGGTTGTGTTTCAAGTTCATCTTCTGTGAACGGAGAATGGCGAACACCGAAGCCGAATCCGTAGACGACATGGTGGAGGCCAAAAGCAGGGAAGTAGTGATAGGTAAATAAATATTTGACCAGCTCATACCTGATATCCACCAGATAAAGAGTCCGGTGAAAAGAGCTGTAAGTAGTACTCCGACAGTGGAAAGCACGATACCGGGACCTAGAATAGGTTTGATTTCTCTGAATTTCGTATCCATACCTCCCGAGAAAAGGATAATACTAAGGGCCACCATACCGATAAATTGGGCGTCTTTCGCGTCGTGGAACTGCAGGCCGAGGCCGTCACTTCCAAACAACATTCCTACTACGAGGAACAATAATAAGGTAGGTACTCCAAAGCGGTATCCGGTTTTTCCAACAACGATGCTGACGAAAAGTAAGATAGAACCGATAAGTAGGGTGTTTTCTGCTGTAAATATCATAGGCAATATATTATAAAGTTATAAAATTGTCGTATTAATTCTCACCGTGCGAAGTTACACATTATTAACAACAAATAAAAACTCTTTTTGGATGTATTTTTGTGAAAAAAGGGAGTTAAATTGTCTAAAAAGACTAATTTTGCAAAGAATAATCTACATTATACTTATGGATTCAAATAATCTTACACCTTTGAGGAAAGGGGTGGTGGGGGTACAATTCTTGTTTGTAGCTTTCGGTGCTACGGTACTCGTACCGTTATTGGTAGGGCTTGACCCTTCTACAGCTCTGTTTACAGCAGGTATTGGTACGCTTATCTTTCATGCGGTTACGCGTGGAAAGGTTCCTGTTTTTCTGGGGAGTAGTTTCGCGTTTATTGCGCCTATCATTAAAGCGACAGAACTTTATGGGTTGCCCGGCACCTTATCCGGCATGGTTGGAGTAGCATTAGTTTATTTTGTAATGAGTGCGCTTGTCAAATGGCAGGGAGTGAGGGTGATTGAACGGCTCTTTCCTCCCGTTGTCATAGGTCCTGTTATCATTCTGATAGGTTTGTCACTGGCGGGAACAGGAGTGAATATGGCAAAAGAGAACTGGGTACTGGCACTGCTTTCGTTGGTTACCGCAGTCGTTGTTTCAATGAAAGCCAAAGGGCTTTTGAAACTGATTCCTATCTTCTGTGGAATTGTAGTAGGGTATCTGGCTGCATGGCTTTTCTACGATTTGGATTTGTCCGGTGTCAGGGATGCTGCCTGGATTGGATTGCCGCAGTTTGTCTTTCCTAAGTTCTCATGGGAACCTGTGTTGTTTATGATTCCGGTAGCCATTGCTCCGGTGATAGAACATATTGGTGATATTTATGTAGTTAATACGGTCACCGGAAAAGATTTCGTGAAAGATCCGGGGTTGCACCGTACTTTATTGGGGGATGGTCTGGCGTGTTTCTGTGCCGGATTATTGGGTGGCCCTCCTGTGACAACTTATTCGGAAGTGACCGGAGCCATGTCCCTGACAAAAATAACCAATCCGCAAGTGATAAGAATAGCTGCTATTTCCGCTATCTTATTTTCTGTTATCGGTAAAATCAGTGCATTATTAAGATCCATTCCAAGTGCTGTACTAGGTGGTATCATGTTATTGCTTTTCGGAACGATTGCTTGCGCGGGAATTGGTAATCTTGTGAATAATTGCATTGATTTGAGCCGTACAAGAAATATCATTATCGTGTCTTTAACGTTGACAGTCGGTATTGGTGGTGCTGCTTTTAACTGGGGCGATTTTTCTTTGTCCGGCATCGGGTTAGCAGCTTTGGTGGGAGTAGTTCTCAATTTAATATTACCCAGAGAGGATTGAAATTCTATTCAAAAAACATCCACTATGCGGGAGTAAACACAGGACTCCTGATTAAGCAGGAGTCCTTCTAATATAGAAAAAAGATAGTGACGGTATATGATGGAAATAGTGACGGTATGGTTGTTGTATACCGTCACTATCCTTATCAAATACCGTCACTATTTTGTAGAAGAGAATCTGCTTGTAAAATACCCTTCTGTTTCCTTATCATTTATGATAGAAACTTCACAATATCTTCATCCACTGTACTGATACCTCCGATCCCGAATTGTTCGATCAATACGTTCCTGACATTCGGTGAAAGGAAAGCGGGAAGTGTAGGACCCAAATGAATGTGTTTCACTCCCAAAGCCAGTAATGCCAATAAAACAATGACCGCCTTTTGTTCATACCATGCAATGTTGTATACGATAGGTAGTTGGTTTACATCGTCCAGCCCGAAGATTTCTTTCAGTTTTAAAGCGATGACGGCCAATGAGTAACTGTCGTTACATTGTCCTGCATCCAACACTCTCGGAATGCCGTTGATATCACCTAAAGCCAGTTTATTATATCTGTACTTGGCACAACCGGCAGTAAGAATCACGGTGTCACCAGGTAATTTTTGAGCAAATTCCGTATAGTATTCACGGCTCTTCATACGTCCGTCGCATCCTGCCATTACAAAGAATTTACGGATAGCTCCGCTCTTCACGGCGTCCACCACTTTATCTGCCAGGGCTGTCACCTGTGCATGCGCGAATCCTCCGATAATTGTTCCGTTTTCAATGGCTACCGGTGGCTGACATTGCTTAGCATGAGCAATCAGTGCAGAAAAATCTTTCGGTTTTCCGTCTTTGCGTTCGGGGATGTAATGTGCCCCTTCTAAGCCGCAGGCTCCTGTGATGTAAATACGATCCTTGTAGCTGGCATTTGCACGTGGCGGAACGATACAGTTACTTGTGAACAAGACAGGACCGTTGAAACTTTCAAATTCCTCTTTCTGCTTCCACCATGCATTTCCATAGTTTCCTGCCAGATGCTTGTACTTCTTTAGTTGAGGATAATAATGTGCAGGCAACATTTCGCTGTGAGTATATACATCTACTCCTGTACCCTCTGTTTGTTCCAATAACTCTTCCAGGTCTTTCAAGTCATGTCCGCTGATTAATATACCCGGATTATTGCGTACACCGAGACTCACTTGTGAAATTTCCGGATTTCCGTAGCTGCTGGTATTCGCCTTATCCAGCTGTGCCATTGCCGATACTCCATGCTTTCCTGTTTCCAAAGTCAGCTGAACCAGTTCTTCCACTGTAATATCATTGCGGGTCAGTTCGGATAAGGCATGTTGCATGAAAGCAAATATTTCCGGTGACTCGTAGCCCAGATTATGCGCATGCTCTACGTAGGCAGCCATTCCTTTCAGGCCATAGTGTACAAGTTCTTTCAGTGAGCGGATATCCTCGTTGGAAGTGCGAAGCACACCGACAGTTTTTGATTTCTCTTCAAACTCATCTTCGCTTCCATTCCAAAGACATTCGTCGGGAGCATTTTCGATCTTTACCTTGTTGGCAAGTTCTTTTTTCAGTTTCAGTCCTTCTTTGATTTTTTCAGTGATAGCCACTTTATCAAAATTGGCGTTGGTGATGGTAATGAACAAAGCATCATAGATAAATTTGTCTGCTTGTTCGGAAGGATGTCCATCTTTACGCAGATGTTCGTTGTAGACAGCAATTCCACGTACTACGAAGAGTAGTAAATCTTGCAGGTTAGCCACTTCAGACGTTTTACCGCACACACCTTTCAAGGTACAGCCGGTACCCATTGCGGTTTCTTGACATTGATAACAGAACATACTCATAACTTTTACGTTTTTAATTAGTCCAATATTTTATTTATTGAACGCAAAAGTAGAGGAAAGGTTTCAGCTGATTCTGTAACCAATGTTACAACAATGAATATTTTTTATCTAAAACACTCATTATTCAATTCATAAATCCTTAAAACAGTTCCTATTATTGGATAAGCCGTACCAGTTCTTCTTTCTGTAAAATAGTGATATGCTTGCGATCGGCTATCAATAATCCATCTTCCTGCATGTGCGCCAGTTCACGGGCGAGGGAAGGACGGGATACCCCGAAGTAATCACTCAATTCCTGTTGTGAACGGTCGAGGGTGATATGCGTCTGTTGCTGCTGTTTATATAATCGGAGCAGGTACGAAGCAAGTTTCTGACGAATCGTTTTAAACGACATAAAGAAAAGTTTATCCGATAAAGTCCGTGCATAATTGGCAGAAAGATTCATATAGTTTTCCAAAAACTGCTCGTTCTTACGGAATAAACTCAATACACTTGATTTAGGAAGTTCGATAACCTCTGTCGGTTCATTGGCAGTCACTTCCACCGGATAGCGGTTCTCCTCACCGAACAGAAACAGAGGGGCAATCGCTCTTGGAGCAGCGATGTCTTCCACTTTGATAAGACGTCCCGAATAATCAATCATTTCTCCACGCACGCTTCCTTTGGTCAGGATGACGAGGCGATTACACACAGCTCCCTGTTGAGCCAGGATTTCTCCTTTCTTATAAGAACGTGTATGGAAACTGATCTCTTCCAGATCGGCAAAAAGTCTTTCCGGAGTGATCCCTCGAAATAAGGGATTGTTGACGAGTGCAGGTATCATATATCAATAGTTATTTGAATTTTAAAATAAACGTTGTTTCTTTCTCCCGCAGCAGAGTGAGACTCCCGCCCGAAAGACGCATGATCTGTCGTGAAATACTAAGTCCGATTCCGCTACCATTTTCTTTGGTGGTGAAGAAAGGAATAAAGATATGCTCTGCTATTTCCGACGGGATTTCAGGACCGTTGTTTTTGATCTCGATCCATATTTCTTCCATATCATTGCAATAAGCCCGAAGCTCGATTCTACCATCCGGCTGGCTGCCGATTGCCTGGATGGCATTCTTCAGAAGATTGATAACTACCTGGGCGATGAGGTTTTCATCCGCATACAGAATTAAGTCGGCAGGAGAAATCTCCGTGTGGAAACAAATAGTGTCACACGGATTCTGATGGCGGGCAAGTTCAATCATCCTTTCTATGAACGCTTTCACGTAGAACAATGACGGTTCCGGTGCAGGTATGCGTGTAAACTGCCGGTAAGATTCTACAAAAGAGAGCAACCCTTTTCCTGTGGTGCTGATGGTCTGCAACCCGTGACTGATCTCTTCGTCTTTATCCTCGGACATGGAAAGAAGAGTGTCACAAAGAGAAGTGATAGGAGTGACCGAATTCATGATTTCATGCGTCAGAACCCGTGTCAGGCGAATCCATGAATCTATTTCCTTTTCATCGAGTTCGGTATTGATGTCGTTCAGAGCCAGAATACGCAGATGCTCTTTGCGCACATTGATTTCCGATACACGTATGGATAGATTAACGGTTCCCCGTTCGTTGTGAAATATCACTTGCAGTTTGTCTCCGGGACGGCAGTTCTCTATTTTCTCCATGAGCGTAGTGTCTACTTTACTCAACTGATGGATATGCGTGAATATATTCAGCCCCAAAAGACGGAGTGCCTCCTTGTTCTTCTGATAAACAGCCCCATTGTCATTGAGTACCAGCAATCCTGTACTGACAAAATCCAGAATCAGCTCGTAATATTTCTCTTGTTGTGCGGTTTCCGCTTTTACATTATATAAGATATGTCCCACCCGGTTGAGTGCCCGGTTGATCTTTTGGCTTTCGGGAGTACCGTTTTCTTCGGGAAAATGAAAAGTGTTATCATTATTTTCAAGCGCGTTAATCATGAAAAGCACCTGCTTGGTGTGAAGCTGGTACAGGCGGATTTGCCAGATGATGCTAAGTACCAGCAGACAAAGACTGACGCCCAGCCAACCGTATGATTGATGAATACCGAACCAGACAGTCGATATACAGAAAAGTACAGTCAGCAAAACTCTGAACCAGTACCGAATCCCCAGTTGTTGGATCAGTGAGCTCATAATCCGAATTTTTTCATCTTGTTATAGAGCGTCTGCCGGGTTATTCCCAGTTGAGCGGCCACTGCCGATAGATTTCCCGCACAGGCATCGAGCGCTTTCCGTATCATCTGCACTTCCATTTCTTCCAGGGTGGAGATACTCTGTTTCTGAATGGCTATCCGTGGTACGGATAATTGGAATAATTCAGCAGGAATCAGCGGACTGTCATTGATGATAACCGCCTTTTCGATGACGTGCTCCAATTCGCGGATATTACCATACCAGGGATGCGCAGTCAATTTATCCTTTGCTTCGGGAGTGAACTTCATCAACGACTTGTCATATTGCTTGCAGAAGTGAACCATAAATCGTTCGGCCAATGGGATAATATCCTCTTTCCGTTCGCGCAGGGGAGGAATTTCCACATGAATGGTATTGATGCGGTAGAGCAAGTCTTCCCGGAATTCGCCTTTCGCTACCATCTCCTGCAGGTTCCGGTTCGTGGCACATATCAGTCGGATATCAATAGGAATTGGCGTGTTACTTCCCACTTTCACAATGCTTCGCCGTTGGATGGCGGTTAGTAGCTTTGCTTGCAGATGGTAGGGCAAGTTTCCTATTTCGTCGAGAAACAGCGTACTCTTTTCGGCAGCCTCGAACTTACCTGTCCGGTCGGTGTGTGCATCAGTGAACGACCCTTTTACATGTCCGAAAAGCTCACTCTCGAATAAAGATTCGGTGATGGTTCCCATATCCACAGCAATCATTTCTTTATATTTGCGGTTGGAAAGCACATGGATTTCCCGTGCCAGCATCTCTTTTCCCGTTCCGTTTTCACCCGTTATCAAGAGGTTGGCATCGGTGACGGCAACCTTTTCAATCAAAGCCCGTAGTTGTTGCATAACCTTGCTTTCTCCCCAGTACATAGGCGAGTGAACAGGCTTTTCTTTACTTGCCGTTTTCCTGTCGTTGTGCGTAGAGGTTGCTGCGGTTTGCAGTGTTTCCACCAGTTTCTGGTTGTCCCAGGGTTTGACGATAAAGTCCGTTGCTCCCTCTTTAATACCCCGGATAGCCAGTTCAATATCGGCATAAGCCGTAAAAAGTACGACCGGAAGATCCGGACGTACTTTTTTTATTTCATGTAACCAGAATAATCCCTCATTGCCGGTATTGATGCCCGATGTGAAATTCATGTCCAGCAATACCACTTCCGGCATTTCCTCCCGTAGGACGCTCGTCAGGGTGACAGGCGAGGAGAGTGCAACGACCTTTGAGAAATAACTTTTTAAAAGGATTTGTATGGCAGTCAGCACCCCTTTATTGTCGTCTACAATGATGATTGTTCCAGATTTACTCATTTTCGTTCAAGTTTGTAAAGCGCAAACTTACGAAAAAAGGATGTGATAATTCAAGAATCGTAATTCAAAATTGATTTTATCCCCCTTGTATCTCCAATCATAACCACTGGAACTTCAATCCGAATGATAAACTAAGGTAGTCACGTGGACGGAGATAACTATTGTTTACCGCACTAATCACATAAAGGTCACACGTACTTATTTCATAGAAAAAGGTTACAGACTTGGCCATAAATCTACGTTGCGGGTCAATGTCATAGGTCAGGCGTTGTCCCATAAAGACATGGAAACGCACTTTGCTTGAGAAACCATAATACCCTTTCGGATAACGTTCCGGTTCGTTCACCCAGAACTGATTTCCAAATACGGTATTCACATAAAGACCACAGGCAAGAGGCTCTGTCGAGAATCCTTTTCCAATATTAATGCTCCAGGGCATATAGTTCTGCTTGAGCGTCATGGTCACTTTTGCTTTCTTCGAAGAATATTTCGGAATGAATCCGAGCAATACATCCGTTTCCCACTGATTACGTTTTCCATAATCCCATCCTGTACCGAAAGAGAGCAATCCCATATTTCCGGCATATTGTATTTTGGAATGAGTCGGGATAATCCGTTCCCAGTTTCTGCGGAAACGGTGAACCCGATTATCGTAGCGGGTATGTTTGGTGTGCTTCGGTGTGGCAGGCAACACGGAGTCCGCTTTGATAATGGTGAATGAAGACTCCCCGTTACGAAAGGTGATAATTGAATCATCCTTGATGATAAAACGGAGCGAATCATCCTTGTAGTTGTTGATGATTGTATCCCTCTTGCAGGTAGCAGACATCAGACCGGGAAGCAGGAGAAGCACGGACAGTACTCCCGCGCGTAAGATGTAATTAGTATTTAACCAGCTCATATTCGTATTTTTCCGGAGTTATTGTAAATACCAGATAAGTACGGTAATCCATACAATCACTGGTAACATAATGTATTCCATCATCAAAAATCATATCGTCCTGATGGTGATGGGTATGGGCGGCCGTGCAGAACTGTATTCCTGCATACTGTTTGACATAGTGTTGGAATACTTTTGCCACATTATCATTGAACACATCCGTATAGGGACGCGCGTGCATACAAATGACCGTTTTTTCAAACTCATCCCGCCTGTTCGTTATCTCATTTTCCATAAAGGTAAAGTCCGGTACAGGTTCGGAGTAATCATACTCCAAAGCGTTGGTATTCAGGCAGACAAACTTCACATCTCCTGCGATGAAAGAGAAGTTTGTGGGGCCGAATACAGCCTTGTAGGTTTCCGCTCCCGTTCCCAGACAGTCATGATTTCCGATCAGAGCCACATAAGGCACATGAAGTCCGTTCATGATATCCCTTTGCCAAAGAAATTCCTTAGTCAGTCCGAAGTCACTCATATCCCCTCCGTGGATAACGAAGTCAATATCATTTCGTTGATTGATTGCTTTTACAAAATCTTCCGTTTCGTCATACCATCGTTGTGAGTCGCCCATTGTCACGAACCGTATCGTAGTTTTACCTTGGCAATTTGCTTCTATTCTTTCCATATTGTGGGCGTTGACCTCTGTTTCTCCGCTGATGCGGACGTCATACGGATGATAGTCTATCATACCGCATCCCGAAAGGAACAGGCACGAAAACAGTACATATAAATTCTTCCTCTTCATCATTACTTTAATAGTTTAGAAAACTAGATGCAAAGATAAAGTTTTCTATCGGGATGGACAATCTCCCCATGGATAATAGAGACTGTTGGAACAATTTAAAGGAGAAATGGAATAGTCTCCCGGTTGTCTAAAAATTAGACGGTACTGTCTAATTTTTAGACAATATTCAGAAAGGTTGAAATGATAAACACTTGATAATGAATTGTTATTCTTTTTTGGCATGCTTTCTGCATTCTTGAAAATAGAAAAAACAGAAATAAAATATAATATGAAACAAATCTATTATGTGATCCGTACTTTATTGCGGGGGCATGGTTCCAACGTTATCAAAATCCTCTCTTTGGCGTTGGGGCTGACGATGAGCATCCTGTTGTTTGCCCGCGTGGCTTTCGAACAGAGCTTTGACAAATGCTTCAAAGATTATGATAACCTGTATCAGATCTTCTCCGTCTTTTCCGCCAATGGCCAAACCTTTGAGCCGCAGGAAATGAACTGCGGACCGGTGGCGGGTGCCATACAGGAGAACTTTCCTAAAGAAGTGGAAGCAGCCACCAGCTATTGTGTCTGGATGAGTGCCCCTCTTTATTATGGAAGTGTCCGTTTTGAAGCTAACAAAGTGACAGCCGATTCACTATTCTTTCAAACTATGGGTATCGATGTTTTGAGCGGTGTTCCGGAAAAAGAACTGATGCAGAAAGATGTTGTCTTTCTTAGTGACCGGTTGGCGCGTAAGATGTTCGACCAAGAAAACCCGATAGGCAAAGTAATCTCCTATAATAAAGAAATAGAACTGACAGTGAAAGGCACGTACGCCGACATACCTGAAAATGCTACCGTCAGACCGGATGCAGTGATTTCTTTGCCTACCGTATGGAGCCGTGGATGGGGAAACTACTCATGGAGAGGAGGCGATAGCTGGATCGCATTTATCCGTTTCCGTCCCGGAGCAGACAAATCCGTGGTGAATGCCCGGTTGAATGACCTGATAAAGAAATATCGTCCTGCGGAAGACCAGAAAGTGGTAGGTTATACCGCTTTTGTAAAGCCGATCCGTGATGTATACAGGGAAGAACCGGACGTGAAGCGGATGCGGAACATCATGTCTATCTTGGGAATAATCATCCTTTTCATCGCTACTTTGAACTACGTACTGATCTCCATTTCTTCACTCTCATACCGCGCCAAAGCCATCGGCGTACATAAGTGTAGCGGTGCAGGCAGCGGCAAAATTCTGGGAATGTTCCTATTGGAAACAGCTATCATTATTCTCTTCGCCTTGCTGCTGATGGGATTAATCTTACTGAACTTCCGCGACTTTATAGAAGACACAACCGCCGTTGAACTCGGAGCCCTGTTCTCTTTAGACCGTCTTTGGGTACCCCTGCTGACGGTAGCTATCCTGTTCCTGATAGGAGGAGCACTGCCCGGACGCATCTTTGCCAAAATCCCCGTTTCACAAGTCTTCCGCCGCTACACAGAAGGAAAGAAAGGCTGGAAACGCCCGCTATTATTCGTGCAGTTTGCCGGCGTAGCTTTCATCTGCGGACTGATGTATGTGGTGATGCTGCAATACTACTATGTCTTAAACAAAGACCTGGGATACAATCCGAAGCGCGTTGTCGTAGCCAATACTGGTTTCGGCAATAAAGAAAACCAGGACTATGCCCTGACTTTCTTCCGTGGCCTGCCTTATGTAGAGTCCGTGTCCAGTGCCGATTCCCATCCCGTCTATAGTTATAGTGGAACGATGATTCAGGATGAAAGCGGACAATCACTTTTCTCCTCCCGTTTTTGCGAAATGATGGAAGACTATCCAAAGATGATGGGTATGGTGATGAAGGAGGGGCGTATGCCACGGAATGAAAACGAAGTAGCCATCAATGAAACATACGGCGAATGGATGCACTGGGGAACAGAGCTATTGAACCGTACTGTCTATAATTCAGGCTACGTATGTAAAGTAGTGGGAGTGATTAAAGACTTCCGGATCGGTAATTTCACCAACCCGCAAGCACCCTTCATCCTGATGAGTACCAAGAATTTCGGAAACTGTGTTCATGTCCGGCTGAAAGAACCTTTTGCAGAGAACCTTCAGAAACTGAATAAAGTATCGGCAGACGCTTTCCCCGATAAAACGGTCGATTTCCGTTCGATGGAGCAGATGATAAAAGAGAGTTATAACTCCATCCGCGTCTTCAGCAATGCTACCATACTGGCGGCGGTTACCATGTTCTTTGTGATGATGATGGGATTGATAGGCTACACAACCGATGAAGTCCGCCGGCGTTCCAAAGAGATTGCCATACGTAAAGTCAATGGTGCCGAAGCCTCCGGCATTCTGGAAATGCTGGTGAAAGATGTGCTTTATGTAGCCGTTGCAGCCGTTGTGATCGGTGTGGCGGCATCATGGTACGTCAATGATATGTGGATGGATATGTTTGCCGAGCACGTGCCTGTCAGTTGGGCGGCGTATGTACTGATAGCGATTGTAAATCTTCTCGTTATCGTAGCCTGCGTACTTTGGAAATCGTGGCGGATTGCCAATGAAAATCCGGTGAATAGCCTTAAAAGTGAATAATTAAAAACATAAATAAAAAGAGTATGATTGAAATAAACAACATCAGTAAAGTATTCCGTACTTCCGAAGTAGAGACAGTTGCCTTGAATCACGTAAACCTTGAAGTAAAAGAGGGAGAGTTTGTAGCCATTATGGGCCCCTCCGGTTGTGGTAAATCCACTTTGTTGAATATTCTGGGTTTGCTCGATAACCCCACCGAAGGTTCCTACCGCTTGATGGGTGAAGAAGTGGGCGGATTGAAAGAGAAAGAACGTACCCATGTGCGTAAGGGCAAACTCGGATTCGTATTCCAGAGCTTTAACCTGATCGACGAGCTGAATGTTTACGAGAATGTAGAACTTCCTCTGACATACCTGGGCTTTAAAGCATCCGAACGCCGCCGCATGGTAGAAGACATTCTGAAACGGATGAACATCAGCCATCGTGCCAAACACTTTCCGCAACAACTTTCCGGTGGTCAGCAACAACGTGTCGCCATTGCCCGTGCCGTAGTGACCAATCCGAAACTGATTCTCGCCGATGAGCCGACCGGTAACCTCGACTCAAAGAATGGGGCAGAAGTGATGAACCTGTTGACCGAACTGAATAAAGAAGGAACAACCATTATCATGGTGACACACTCACAACACGACGCATCCTTTGCCCATCGTACAGTTCATTTGTTCGACGGCAGCGTGGTAGCCAGTGTGATAGCATAAACCAGATCAGAAGCAAGTATGAGACAAATCTATTATAGCATACGTACATTACTGCATGAGCGTACTTTGAATATCGTAAGAGTGCTCTCCCTTTCTTTAGGACTAACAGTTGGCATCTTGCTTTTCTCGCAAATAGCTTTTGAGATGAGCTATGAGAAATGTTACCCGGAAGCGGAGAATCTGATAATGGCGAGAATAGCGGCACAGAATATGACGACCGGCGAAGTGCAGGGTGATGACGGAATGAATTATGACTATACCGTCTGTGATCCGGTAGCTTTTACCTTGGCGCAGGATATGCCTGAAGAAATAGAATCAGCCACCTGTGTACTTCCTTCCCAGTTTTATCATATTTATAAGGAAGACAAACTGCTGTCAAAAGCAAATTACATGATGGTCGACACCTGTTTCTTTGAAACGATGGGTATACCCGTACTAAAAGGGAACGCGAAAGATCTCATCATCTCGAATAGCATATTTGTATCAGAACATTTTGCCCGTGAAATATTCGGTAGCGCAGACCCTATTGGGAAAACCCTTTCGGCCGACAAGCAGTTGGAGCTCACAATTCGCGGCGTCTATAAAGACATACCCGAAAATTCGATGCTCTCCCGTGACTTTGTGATTACCATCCACCGCGATGGTCGCTATGCGAGTGGTAACGGTTGGAATGGGAATGATATCTTTTATGCCTTTGCACGCTTGCGTCATGCGTCGGATATAGACAAGGTGAACAGCAAAATTCAACAAGTAATGGCAAAATACAGCCCCTTGCAATGGGATGACTGGAAGTTGGAATACAGCGTTGTTCCTCTTTCGAAACGCCATCTGGATTCTGCCGATACCCAGAAACGTTTGATGATATTCGGCTTCCTCGGCTTTTCAGTGTTTTTTGTAGCCATCATGAATTATATGTTGATTTCAATAGCCACTATCAGTCGTCGTGCAAAAAGCGTAGGAGTGCATAAATGCAGTGGAGCCAGTTCCGGAAACATCTTTGGCATGTTTCTGGCAGAAACCGGAGTATTGGTTCTACTATCCGTCCTGTTTAGCTTCCTGTTGATAATCAACATGGGCGAATTGATCGAAGACCTGTTGGGAACCAGCCTTGCCTCACTGTTTGCCTGGGACATCATTTGGATACCCTTGCTCACTGTAGTAGTCCTTTTCCTCCTGGCAGGAGGCATACCGGGAAAACTGTTCTCACGTATTCCCGTCACGCAGGTATTCCGGCACTATACGGATGGAAAAAGAGGATGGAAACGTTCATTACTATTTGTCCAGTTCACGGGTACCTCCTTTGTACTCGGACTATTGCTGGTTACCCTGTTACAATATTCTCACCTGATGAATGGAGATATGGGAATCAAGATTCCGGGACTGGTAGAAGCCGAAACCTGGATGTCCGGCGAAACAGTAGAACATGTAAAAGACGAGTTGCTCCGCCAACCGATGGTGGACGGGGTATCGGCATCCACACACAGCGTACTGGGAGAATATTGGACACGTGGATTGATTGGTAACGACGGCAAACGCATTGCCACCCTTAATTTCAATATGTGCGACTATGATTATCCGAATGTGATGGGAATCAGAATAACAGAAGGCACTACCATCAAGAAAAAAGGCGATCTATTGGTAAATAAAGAACTCGTTCGTTTGATGAAATGGACCGATGGTGCCGTAGGAAAATCAGTGAGTGGGGTAGAAGGTACCATCGTGGGAGTGTTTGATGATATTCGTAATAGAAGTTTCTATTCCAGTCAGTCTCCTATCGTATTGATTGCCGATAAAGAATCGGCCAATCACACCATCAATGTTCGTCTAAAAGAACCCTATGACGAGAACCTGAAACGCTTGAACGAATGTGTGGCAAAAACATTCCCGAATGTAGCCCTGAACTTCAATTCAGTAGACAGCATGATTCGCGAAGGCTATAAGAGCGTATACCGTTTCCGTAACGCAGTCTGGATTTCGTCCTGCTTCATCCTGCTTATTGTCATCACGGGATTGATTGGCTATGTGAATGGAGAAACTCAACGCCGCAGCAAGGAAATAGCCATACGCAAAGTGAATGGGGCAGAGGCCTCCGGCATCCTGAAACTATTGATATACGACATTCTGAATATCTCCGTAATCTCTGTGCTGATAGGTACTGCCGCTTCCTATTTTACAGGCCAAATATGGTTGGAACAGTTTAGCGAACGAATTGATATGGATCTGTTACTTTTTATAGGAATAGCCCTGCTGGTACTATTGGTTATCGTGGCTTGCGTGGTAGTGAAAGCCTGGCACGTTGCCAATGAAAACCCCGTAAAGAGCATCAAAGCAGAATAAAGAATAAAAACCAACAGGCGGAGTAAAGCAGTTAATGCTTTATTCCGCTACCGTTTCCGGATGTTGTTTAGACACTTTCTTAATGTAAATCATCAGACTGACAACCGCCGTAATAAACGCCAATGCATCCGATACCGGCATACTAATCCAGATACCTTCCAATCCCCACCAGTTGGGAAAGAGCAGCAAGCAAGGCAAAAGATAAAGCAACTGTCGCGTCAGCGAAAGGAAAATACTTATTTTAGCCTTCCCGATACTTTGGAAGAAGTTACCAATCACAATCTGCGCCCCTACAAACGGGAACATCAATACAGCCAGCCGGATACCGTCTACGGCCAAATCAATCAATTCATCGCTATCCGTGAAAAGAGCCGATACGGCATGAGGGAAGAACTCGCAGATAATAAACCCGCTACTGGTAATCACGACCCCGGAGATAATCCCCAGTCGCAATGTCTGTTTCACACGGTCTATCTTCTGCGCTCCGAAGTTATACCCCACAATAGGCTGCATACCCATCGTCAGACCTAACACAATCATCACATAAAGCGTCAGCAAACGGTTAATGATACCATAAGCACCGATCGCCATATCACCCCCGTAATTTTGCAGACTATTATTGATGATAATTACAATGGCACACGCACATACATTCATCAGGAAAGGAGACATACCGATGGCGAAGATACTCTCCACAATCCTCCGTTTCATCTTCCAGATATTCCCCTCAAAATGCACCGTACTGTCTTTTTTGACAAAATGGCTCACCACCCACACCATACCGATCAACTGTGAAATCACCGTTGCCGTAGCAGCTCCCCTCATTCCCCATTCAAAGTGGAAAATAAAGATAGGAGCGAGGATAATGTTCGCTACCACCGTCACCATCGAAGTCAACATCGCCTTTTTCGGGTATCCGGTAGCACGCATCACGTTGTTCAACCCAATCATCGTATAAGTGATAGGAGTACCCAATAAGATCACCTGCATAAAGCTCCGCGCATAAGGAAGCGTCTCGCTACTGGCCCCGAAGAAAACCAATATATCATCCAGGAAGATGAAAGACAAAATACCAAAGAAGAACGAATTAGTGATACAGAGCATCAACGTGTGTGACAAGATTTCCGTAGCCCCCTTCATGTCCTTTTGCCCCAGACGGATAGACGCCAGCGTAGAACCGCCCGCCGATACCAATGTACAGAAAGCCACCACCAGATTCATCAGCGGAAAGCTGATGGCTAGTCCGGCAATCGCCATTGGGCCTACACCATGTCCGATGAAGATACTATCAATAATATTATAGATAGAAGTAATCGTCATTCCGATAATTGCAGGAATGGAATATTGTAACAGCAATTTGCCGATACTTTCTTTGCCTAAGATATGTGGGTCGTTCTTGCTCATGCGCTAGTAGATTTTGTTGGATAAAAACGTATGTTACGTTTTTTTTAGCTTTGCAAAGGTACGAATTATTTGCCTGATTCGATGATTATTCGGAACTTTGCAACGACGGATACACAAGGTTTAACGTTTAGGTAAAAAGAAAGTTTATATATGAATACAACGAAAACGATTGCGGCACTCTTCGATTTTGATGGTGTCATTATGGATACAGAAACGCAGTACACAGTCTTCTGGGACGAGCAGGGACGGAAATATCTGAATGAAGAAGATTTCGGCCGCCGTATTAAGGGACAGACATTATTGCAAATCTATGAAAAGTATTTCTCGGACCAACCCGAAGCCCAGCTTGAAATAAGCGCCGAACTCTACGTTTACGAGCAAAAGATGTCCTACGAATACATCCCCGGAGTAGAAGCCTTTATAGCCGATCTTCGCCGTAACGGTGCAAAGATAGCCGTAGTCACCAGCTCCAACGAAGAGAAGATGGCTAACGTCTACAATGCCCACCCCGAATTTAAAGGAATGGTAGACCGCATCCTGACCGGAGAGATGTTTGCCCGTTCCAAACCGGCTCCCGACTGCTTCCTGCTCGGGATGGAAATCTTTGAAGCCACCCCCGAAAACACCTACGTCTTTGAAGATTCTTTCCACGGCCTGCAAGCCGGAATGACTTCCGGGGCAACAGTGATCGGACTTGCCACCACCAATACACGTGAAGCCATCACTGGCAAAGCACATTATATAATAGACGACTTCACCGGCATGACCTACGACAAGCTCCTGATCCTGCATCGTTAAGAGAAAGAATAAATCCGAAACGCATTATTGCACTTGATAAATCGCTTCCTTATATTGTTAAGGAGCTTTTATTATACCTCACAGAATCCTTCCAACCGCCTCCCCAGCTATCCAAGCGAGGTGTTTGAAAGGATTTTTTGCATTTCCTTCTCTGTTATGAATTAAATGTTATAACTTTGCCGCGATTTTTGAAGGCGCTTGACGTCGTTTTAATTTTTAATCATTAATTTTTAATTTAAAAAGACATGGCTGGTTATATATCAGATGACTCAAGAAAGGTGACTACTCATCGCCTGGTTGAAATGAAACAGAGAGGTGAAAAAATATCTATGCTGACTGCTTATGATTACACAATGGCACAGATTGTAGACGGTGCGGGAATGGACGTAATCCTGGTAGGCGACTCCGCTTCCAATGTAATGGCAGGTAATGTGACAACACTTCCTATCACACTCGACCAAATGATCTATCATGCCAAATCCGTGGTACGCGGCGTGAAACGTGCGATGGTAGTGGTTGATATGCCTTTCGGATCCTATCAGGGCAACGAGATGGAAGGACTTGCTTCTGCCATCCGTATCATGAAAGAAAGCCACGCTGACGCTTTGAAGCTCGAAGGTGGTGAAGAAATCATAGACACGGTGAGACGCATCGTATGCGCTGGCATTCCGGTAATGGGACATCTGGGACTCATGCCTCAATCCATCAATAAATACGGCACCTATACCGTGCGTGCCAAAGACGACGCTGAAGCCGAAAAACTGATTCGCGACGCCCATCTATTAGAAGAAGCAGGCTGTTTTGCCATTGTACTCGAAAAGATTCCCGCAGCCCTTGCCGAACGCGTAGCATCCGAACTGACCATACCTATTATCGGTATCGGTGCTGGTGGCCACGTAGACGGTCAAGTATTGGTGATTCAGGACATGCTTGGCATGAACAACGGATTCCGTCCGCGTTTCTTGCGTCGTTATGCTGACTTGTACACGGTGATGACCGATGCCATCAGCCGTTACGTTTCTGACGTGAAGAATTGCTACTTCCCCAACGAGAAGGAACAATATTAAATATAGTATATGGCAGTTAAATTGTGGACAGTTCATTTTATGCGGATATGTGTAGCTAATTTGCTGTTGTTTATATCCTTGTATGTGTTATTTCCGGTGCTTTCCGTAGAGATGGCCGACCGTCTCGGAGTACCGGCTGCACAGACAGGAGTAATCTTTCTCTTTTTCACCTTGGGGATGTTCCTCATCGGTCCTTTCCATGCCTATCTGGTAGATGCATACAAGCGTAAGTACGTCTGTATGTTTGCTGCTGTCCTGATGGTAGTGGCGACCATCGGATACGCCTTTGTCACCAACCTCACAGAACTGATTCTGTTGGGCACCGTGCAAGGGCTTGCCTTTGGCATAGGAACAACAGCCGGCATCACATTGGCCATTGACATCACCAACTCCACACTGCGCAGTGCGGGAAACGTCAGTTTCTCCTGGATGGCACGTATGGGAATGATCGCAGGCATTATCCTCGGAGTATGGCTTTATCAAAGCCAATCCTTCCAAACCCTGCTCACTGTATCTGTCATAACCGGAGCTGTCGGAATCCTCATGTTATCAGGAGTCTACGTACCTTTCCGTGCGCCGATTGTCACCAAACTCTATTCCTTCGACCGCTTCCTATTGCTTCGTGGATGGGTTCCTGCCATCAATCTGATCCTGATAACCTTCATTCCGGGACTGCTGGTTCCCATGGTACACCCTTTCCTAAACGATTTCGTACTCGGAAACACAGGAATCCCCGTACCGTTCTTTGTAGGAACAGCCCTCGGATACATCGTTTCCCTGTTCTTTGCACGTCTGTTTTTCCTGAAAGAGAAAACACTGCGGCTGGTCATTATAGGACTCGGATTGGAAATCGTAGCCATCTCCCTACTGAATACAGACATTTCCATAGGCATTTCCTCCGTACTCTTAGGACTGGGCTTAGGCTTTATCCTGCCGGAATTTCTGGTGATGTTCGTAAAGCTATCCCACCATTGCCAACGCGGAACAGCCAACACCACCCATCTGCTGGCAACCGAAATCGGCATTTCTCTGGGAATCGCTACCGCCTGCTACATGGAATTGGATACAGATAAGATGCTACATACCGGACAGATAGTAGCATCCATTGCTTTACTCTTCTTTGCATTGATTACCTATCCTTATTATATAAAGAAGAAAGTAAGATAGGAGAGTAGCCGGAATTAATTCCGGCTAACTTGTTTTACTCCCTTTATAGTACGTAATTTCTTGATAAGAGCCTCCAAACGTCCCGTATCACCCACCATGACCGTCAGTGTTCCGGAGAACAAACCGTCGTTCGAGTCAATGCCGATGGAGCGCAGCGTGATACCATTCTCTTTGGATATAATAGAAGTGATATTAGTCACGATACCAATATCATCATGCCCTACAACCCGCAGCGTGATAGGATATTGCGTACCTACCGATTTCCCCGCCCAACGAGCCTTCACAATACGATAACCGAAACGTTCGCGCATCTGATTGGCATTCGGACAGTCCGCCCGGTGTATCTTGATACCACCGCTTACCGTAACGAAACCAAACACATCATCCCCGTAAATCGGATTACAACATTTAGCCAACTTGAATTCCAACCCTTTCAGATTCTGATCGATTACCAGAACATCTTCCTTAGACGTCGTTTCCTCTTGTTGCGCAGCCTGCAAGTTATACCCTTCGGCACTGCGATACACAATTTCATCGTGTGTATCACTGTCCCGCTTCTGTTGCTCCACATACTTATCCAGAATCTCGTTAACGTCCAGTCCACCGTCGGCAATCCGCTGATAAAACTCCGTCACATTCTTGAAGCCCAAACGCTTGATGAGGCGCATCATGGTCGCTTCATCATATTCCAACTTACGATTCTTGAATTTCCGTTCCAGCGTCTCCTTGGCAAAAGCGTGCTGGCGTGCCACCATCTCTTTGAGAGCCTGCCTTATCTTGGTGCGCGCTTTGGAAGTCGTCACGATGTTCAGCCAGTCCTGCTTCGGCGTCTGGGTGTTTGAAGTCATGATCTCCACTTGGTCGCCGCTGTTCAGTTTCTGTTTGAGCTGCACATTCTTGCCGTTCACTTTCGCGCCGATACACTTGCATCCCAACTTACTATGGATATGGAAAGCAAAATCCAATACCGTAGCCCCTTTGGCGAGCTTGAACAAATCCCCCTTGGGCGTGAAGACAAACACTTCATCCTCGTAGAGATCCATCTTAAACTGATCCATCACTTTCAGTGAATCGTTGTCTGCATTCTCCAACGCCTCCCGCACAGAAGTCAACCACTCGTCCAGACCCGTTTCACCCTTGATACCTTTATATCTCCAGTGAGCAGCCAATCCGCGTTCCGCGATCTCGTCCATGCGGCGGGTACGTATCTGCACTTCCACCCATTTCCCTTCCGGGCCCATCACAGTGATGTGCAACGACTCGTAACCATTGCTTTTCGGGATAGAGAGCCAGTCGCGCAGACGCTTCGGGTTCGGCTGGTACATATCCGTAACAATCGAATAAACCTGCCAGCATTCCTGCTTCTCCTTAGCCGGGTCCGGCTCCGAATCGAGGATGATACGGATTGCGAACAAGTCATAAATCCCCTCAAAAGACGTTTTCTGCTTCTGAATCTTGTTCCATATCGAATGAATCGACTTGGTACGCCCCTTGATGTCGAACTTCAATCCCGCTTCCGACACCTTCCTCTGGATCGGTTCGATAAAAGCAGCGATATACTTGTCGCGGGACGCCTTCGTCTCGTTCAGCTTATCCTTGATAAAATAATACGTTTCCTTCTGCGTATATTTGAGAGACAAATCCTCCAGTTCCGATTTCAGCTTATACAATCCCAGCTTATGCGCCAGCGGAGCATACAGGTAAGCAGCCTCGTTTGCTACCTTGAGCCGGTCCTCCTCGTTGCCCGTATCTTTGATTTTGCGCATCACGTTCACACGATCCGCAATCATAATCAGGATCACACGCATATCCTCCGCAAAAGAAAGCAGCAGATTACGGAAGTTTTCCGACTCGATAGCCGGACTCTTCGCATACAGCTCGTTCGTTTTCACCAATCCCTTGATGATACTTGCCACGTCATCCCCATATTCGGCGTTCACCTCGTCGATAGACAATACATGCCCCTTCACGATTTCGTGCAACATGATACCGATCAGGCACGAACCTTTCATACCGATTTCTTCGGCAACGATCACTGCCGTTTGTAAATCTCTGATGACGGGATTCATCCCGAAGTTATTGCGTTGCAGACCGTTACACTGGGCCGCTTTGATAAGATGTCTCTTTAACTTTAGGCAATCCTTCCAGGAAATGCTATCTCCTGCAGATTGCAACAAATGCCGGTAGAGTGAAAAAAGCTCCTTTTTTTCCTCCGATGTAAAAAAGTCGTCCATATTCAATCTTGTTAATTCGATGTAAAATTAGTTTTTTTCCTGCACATTCAAAAGGAAGTAACAATTATTTGTTATCAGTAACTTATAAATATGGTTTGGTTATCAATATGTCACTTTTCAGCCCTAAAAGAACCAAAGTGAAGAACAATAAAAAAGAACCATTTTAAAGAACCGATTATGATAGGGCAGATTTTTTTTAATGAAGTCAAAGCTAGTTTTAATTTGAGGAAGCCGAAAAGTGACAAACCCACTAATATTTATTTGGTATGTCGAATAGATAAAAAACAGGTAAAGTTATCAACTGGAGTTAAGGTATATCCTGACCAATGGAATACTAAAAAACAGGAAGCATATCTAAGCCCACGGTTAACAGAATTGGATAATATAAATAACGCAATAGTAAACGATGAAATAAATAAACTCAAAGCTGATTTTATTGAATTTAAACGTTATATTTGCGATAATCCAAATGAGATTGATAATAGCTTATTTTTACTAAGGAAATATATTTACAAGGATAAAATAATGAAGCAAGAAGAACTACAAAGGCCAATTCAATGGTTGCGTAAGGCTATTGGACAAGATAAGTCTATAACATCAGAGGGACAGAGGAATACTTTGGCTATTTATTTGGGGCATTTGAAAGTATTTGAAGAATTTCTTAAGAAAACAGGTAGAGAGGGTATAACGTTTGCAGATATAAATTTGGCTTTAATTAAAGATTATGAGACTTATCTGTTTAATAGACCAGTAGGAAAAGGGAAAACTACCAAAACAAGTACAGTTGGAAATAAAGTAACAGCTTTAATTTCAATTATCAAGCGAGCAGAGCCATACGGTTTGATAGATATTTCTGCTGCAAAGTTGAACCAGTATAAGAAGCCTAGAAACAGAGAAGGTGATAATAATGGAATATATTTGACAGATGAGGAAGTAAATAGAATATATGCATTGGAACTTAACGGCTTGGAAGAAAAAGCAAGGGATGTTTTTGTATTGCAATGCTGGACAGGGCAAAGATTTAGTGATATGCAATTATTAAATACTGGAGTTATTAAAGATTCAGATAATGGGAAAATATTGGAAATAGTTCAAAAGAAAAGAACACATAAAGTTTCAATACCGTTGCTTCCTATTGCTTTAGAAATATTGGAAAAATATCATTTTCAAGTTCCAAAAGTACGTGAGAATACTATGCTGAAGTGTATAAAAGAGGCAGGAAAAAAGGCTGGAATAACGGAAAGGTGTATTGTGACGGAAGATAGGGGAGCTACAGTTACTAATACTTCTGTTTGTAAATACGAATTAATAGGTACTCATACTGGGAGACGTTCATTTATTAGTAATATGTTGTTACGTGGATATGATAGTCATATTATAATGAAGGTAACTGGACATAAAACAGAATCTGCATTTAAGAAATATGCTAAAATAAGTTCAGAAGATGCTGCTAACTTGATGCTAGAAACAGAAGCTAACAAAGTTAACCAAGTCAATAAAGTTAAACAATCCAATGACGTTACACCTTCTAGTAATGAAAATATAGCAGAAGCAATAAGTAAAGGAATTGAAGCTGGTTTGAAACATAAGGATGATATAACTTATGACTTGTTATTTAATAGTCAGGAAAGTAATATTGAATCTTACGGGATAGATAGAGATGTGGATATAAGCCAACTCGATTTAAATAGGAATGAGCTAGACTTTCTTAATAAAACGAGTGATGAGTTTGAAGTTGGAGCACCATCTTTAAAGGTGAGGAAAATACTGAATAGATTGCTGGAGCTGGGAATAGTGGTACGACTTAAATAGGTCTGCTTTAAGATAAAATAGCCCGTCAACTAGTGATAATAAGTTAACGGGCTTACTGCACGACTCCAGTACAGATTTACGTCAAATAACAGTCTATTAACCAATAGAAAGAGAGCCTAATTTATTACTAATGTCTTTAATTGCAAATTTAAGTGTATCTAATTCATTATTAGTGAATTGAGCAGGTTTATTATGTACTAAGTTGCCATTAATCCGTTGATATAGCCAAGTTCTGGACTTATTGAAGTATTTTTTGGCTATATAGGAAAGCGATACTATTTCAGCTACTTCTTTTAATTGCTCTTTTAGCTCAATCTTTTCCTTAACTTCTTTAATGTCATTGGCACATTCATTAATACCATCCTGTACAAACTGTTTGATTATAAGTTTGTCTTCCTCACTGGTGTATTTACTGGCTATTTCAGCAAATAAAGTCTCAAACTTTTGTCTATTTTCTGTATCTGTAGCACCGATATACATTTTTAGTTCGGCTAAATCTTTATGTATCATAATAAATATAGTGTTAATGTCTCCACCGTTGAAAGTGGAGACTAGTTAATTACTTGTTTCTTTGTTTGAGAAGTATTATTAAGTCATCTAGCATTATATCTATTTGACGTTCTTGTTCTTCTCCAGAAGCTCCGATTAGATTGGCTAGCCTTAAATAGTCGGAAAGCTTCTGCTTGATTCGCTCAATCTCTTCTTCTAATGTTTCATCAATCATTGTTGTTTGATTTATTAGTTAATACTTTTGTTATTTGACCTTACAAAGATAGATAATCTTTTGATTATCGGCAAGCGTTTAACCAATAAATTTTAGCTGTGTATGCAAATAATGTTTAATGTATATCTTTTAAACTGCCATTCATCCATTTGCCATTTTTTCTGATAAAGATTCCAGCCAGATTAGTAGGTATCATAATAACGCCTTTGGTTGTTTTGTAGTAGTTGTAATTGGCAGTAGTGTAATTGCAATACGCTGTTTCAGAACGTAAATTCTTTACTTTGTCTGCATTATATATAAAGCATATATCTTCGCCAAAGAAGTTGACGTACCACGCTGCTTTACAATCGTGAGTATCCTTGACAGTTAGTAGACTTTTAAGTTTTTCAGTTTCCATTAAATGAGTGGGATAATTAACGTACCGTATATCCCTGCATTTTATTTCAGCTACTATTTTATCTTCGTTGTGTATTAAATAGAAATCTACGGGATTATATCTACCAGTAGATTCCTTGTATTTGGTTATATTTCCATCTTCTAATAATGACTTGAATAAGTCCCTTCCTTTACGTTCCATTGCTAAAAAGTTATCCATTTGCTAGTAATTTGATTACTAGCCTGTTTCTATATTACATATTCATAAACATTAGCCATTGTGCATTTTCATTACAGGCTAATTAGGTTAATATATTTATTGTCTTGTATTGATAATCCTATCTGCTTCTTTCGTGATGTGTTGCTTAATCTCTTTTACTGTGAATCTTACTAAGTAAGTTGATAATAGTGCTGCTGCAATAAGTGTAATGTAAATCATAATCGTTTATTTAATTGAATGTTGTCTTGGTGTATCTTTACTTGAATACTATCTTTGGTCTGTAAATCTCATATCCTTTGACTGTTTTACTGTCAATCCACTTAGCAATAGGTTTACAATCAAACCATTTATCAAGGTCTGTAGCTTTGACTTTATCGGTAATACCTAGTATATCGTATGCTTCTTTAATACAGTCCTTAATATCAGCATTACTAAAGAATCCAGTCTTTATCTGCTTGCTAAGTATTTGTACTATTTTCGTATCTCTGTTTTTATCCGATTCCAGACTGATAAGAGCTTTTTCTATAGCTGTTTTGATGTATCGCAAACTTCTAACTTTATCAGTTCCTAATTTGTGATAAGCAGGTACTACTAATGGCTGTACTCTAACTATTTCGTCTGTTTCTGGAGTAATAACCATATTTTGTAGTAGTTCCGTATATCTAAGGAAAGCATCTTTAAAAGATAGTTTCTTTCCTGCTTTATTCATTGTTTCGTTTAGTCTTTCATATTCTAATTCAGTAGTCATATTCCCGTTTGCATTGTGTTCCTTTCTTAAAGCGATACCATCATTATAGATAACCTTTTCCAATTTGAAATTATAAAGGTCTAACTTTACCAGCATATCATTAAGGAAATAGTTCCCTTCTTTATCACACACTGCATAGGCACTGTTAAGCATTTTTTCAGCCATACTTTTAGCTTTCTTGCTACTATTGTTGATAGCAGTAATTAATTCGTTTGCACCTTCTATTTCATCATTCATTCTTTGTACCATTTCTTCGTAGGTAATATCTAGATTTAGCTTCCTTTTTCCCACGCTGTTAAAGATGTGTACCATTATGTTTCTAAATGGATTGGATTCAGTCCTGATTCTACCAGCTATCTGGTAAATGTCAGTGGATATATCAAGCAGGGTATTAGTATTGCTGGAATTACTAACCACGAAGCACATACCTGTTTCACTAAAATAATCAGCACCTTCAAATGATTTGGAAGTAATGAAAGTAAATGGTTTATTGGCGCTTCTACTGTTGCTGATAGTATATCCTGCTAATTTATTTCTGTTTGACGGATTATCTGCACATACAATCTTTACTTCCTCGTTACCAAGTTGGCAATATTCTAAAATAGAAGCTATATCTGTAACAGAATTTATAAAGAAATATGCTTCTGTACTTTTATTGCCGTTTATTTCCAGATAGCCATCTTTCTTATAAGCGTTAATATAATTGGCTGCCTTTACATAGGGGTGATTGGTCTGGTCTAATTTTACTATTAAAGTGTCTGTATTATCCCATTGAGCTTCTACCAGTTCCACATCTGAAAGAATGGACGGTGTGAAATCTGCACTGATTGGAGTGGCAGACATAAAGCAGAATGATTTATATTTTCTAAAGCTATCCAGTACACCGTCAACAGCTTTCTGTCTATAACTGTATGCTTTTAGCAATATATGATATTCATCTATAAGCAGTCTGAAATCGGTAGGATTTAGGTACTGTTCTAAATATTCCATCTTATCATAGGTACACATTATCTTTTTTATTCCAGTGTTGGAAGCATATTTCTTTAGCTCTTTTTTGGCTTGGTAAGTAAAAGTACCGAATAATCCAAATACAGACTGTTCTTTGCCATCATAGGATGTAATAGTAGTAAGACCAGATTCTGTTAAGCCCGTCTTATTTACAATAAGCTCTGTAGTAGGTACTGCAATGATATAGGATTCATCATTAAAGAGGACTACAGTAGTACCACCACAGCCAGTAACTACTTTATTAAAGATACAATTATGTGGTAAATCAGGTAAGTTTAAATATCCTTTAGTTGAATTTATTTTTAAGGTTTTCATAGGTTTTTACATATTAAATTAAGGTAGTAAGTAATCTGAATAGTAGTAAATCTGAATTTAGAAGCTAATCTGGTTAAAATCTTTGGTCTTGACTTCCTTACTTTTTTGGTATGGTATAAGGTAGCATTTGCAAATTTTGGTAAGGATTGGGATAAAATAATAAGCGTATCACTACGCCTATTATCCGCTGTTTCAATTTACTAATTTAAGAAAATGCAGAGGAAAGCTGCATTTTTAACAATGGAATCCCAAAGGGATTATATGAATTATGAAAAATGAATCGAAAAGAAGGAACTAGCTACTATTATTCACTAGTTCCATATTTTAGTCAGAATTTCGCAACAATAGAAGCATTTATGATAGTAGCTGCTTCTTCTAATTTGCTGATACAAAGATAATAAAATTTTTTGACTGTAAAAACTGGAAGGTACACAAATTTGAAAAATAGTGTACAGGTGTTTCTAAGCTCTGTATTTACCTACCAGATGTGCGTGAATGCTGGATGAATGAAGGTGAAATATGTCTTTTTATCGTTTCTTTCCAGTATCCCGTTTTCAAGAGCAAAGTATATGCTGTCGTGTTGTATGCTTACTTCGTGGACTATCCGATTAAGTGAGAGGTCTACAATATTAGTACCTATTCTGGTATATGATTTAAGCCGTATAAGTGCTCCTAATTGGTTCTTATTGCCATTAACGTTAAGCAGGTCTGAATCTATGGTAATATATAGTCTATCAGGTTCAGTGTAGCTGTATGTGTTATATGTTCCAGTTCTATCTATGTCTAAGTATCCTAGCTCATCAAATTTCTTTAAATGCTTGAATACGGTAGTTTCACCTATACCACAGATACGTACTACATCTTTAATTGTTGCATCTGGATTATTGGCTATTGTTACTAGTGTACAGAAGTAGGTGAACGCTTCGTTATTAGTAAGATTCTGAATGTATTGGATGTTTAATTTAATTTTCATTGTGAAATATTCTTTAAGTGTTATGATATTCTTTATCTTTGTGATAGAAAAAAGAAATATATGAATATATATCTAAAAAGGCTATTAAGGTCTACAATGCTAACTATTGTCCTTATAGTATTAAATGTTATATTGTTAGGTACTTTTATTGTTTTGGATGATTCTGTAGCTGCATCTTTATTTGGTGTAGAGAATCCCAAAGCTAAGGGTGAACTGTTGTCTTTATATCTGACTGCTATTGGTGGATGTGCTGTTATATATGGATTATGGCTGACTTATATGAAAATCGGTGAACAAATGAGACAGAACACAATAGCAGATAAAAGTAATAATGACACACGTTTTGGGGAAGCTATAGGTTATCTAAATAATGATAATATGGGAATAGCTATCGGGGGAGCTTATACTTTGTATCAATTAGCAAAAGACGATGTACGTTATGTCCCTATTGTGGCTAATATTTTTAGCGAGTATTTAGCTGTGAACTCTAAAAATAGTAATAAGAACAGGGTCATAAATACGATTATTAACTTGCTGCTACATACGGGATATTCTATTTTTTCATCTTTGAAATTGGAGTTTCACGATACCAATTTTAATTATACAGAGTTTAAAAACATTTCTAATGTAGTTTTTACAAAATGTACTTTTGATACTAATCGTATGTTACTTGTGAAAAATTGTGTCTTTAATGAATGTAATATAAAAAGTTGTTTTTTCGGAGAATGTGAGGATTTAGATTTATATGCTAATGATATAACGTTTTCATCTATAGTTAACAAGTCTATTCCTACTAATCTGACGATACGATATAATAATTATCTAGATGAATTAAGTATAACCACGTCTAATACGATAAAACGACTTGAATTGTATGTAATAAAGGGGCGATTGATGAATACTAATAATGATGGTTTTGTTAATAGCAAAATCATTGTTTATACTAATAATAAGGAGAAAGTTTCTATTAATGGAGAGAAGGAATATGTAGAACTTCGTGAAGCTCCATATACTCATAAAACTCCTTTTATGGATTTGATGGATTCTATAAGTCGTTCTTTATTTGAAGACGATGTAGACTAATATACTAATTATGTGCTTTTTGGTGACACTGTTCACATATCGACATTAAATTATCTGGATTATAAGCCACTTCTTTGCGTTTCATTCCTTCATAGTTCATAAAGCTATCTATATGATGGATGTGAAACGCAGGAGTGATTACACCTTTAGATAAGCATACTTCACATAAAGGTGACTGCATTAGCTTACTAGCTCTAAGTTTGTGCCATCTGTCAGTATTATAAATCTTCTGTCTTTCTATCCTGTTATTCGATGGATTATGCTGTTTCTTCGCTTTCTTTAAATATGGCATTATTGTAGTATTCTGTAGGTATTATATATTCTCCATCTTCCGTAGCTATTTCCAGTGGAAATATCTTTTTCTTCATAGTGTAACTTTGCAGTTGTGCGTATTTTCTGGCTGTATAGAACTGTATCTTTACTAATTCCAGAACAGCTTCTTCTGTTACTTTATCCAGTCCTATTTCCAAACATTTGATTATAGCTTTATGAAGTAAATCTTCTACATTCTGGGACATATAAATAGTGTCTTTATAATAGTTGGTGCACTGCTTTAGTAAATCTGGGTAGTGCTTAGCTATGATAGCCATAATTTGCTTATGTTGTGGTGATAGTGGTTTGTCTATTGTTGGATTATAGCTGTATTGTTCGTATTGTGGTTTCCAGTTAATCTTTTTATCTAGTTCTTCTGCTGATATGTGAAATATCTGTACTGTTTTATCTATTCCATAGTCATATATATACTGCTCCAATACTTCTTTACTTGGGATTGTCTTTTTCATTTTTAAATCGTAGGTATTCATTCATTGTTTGCCTGTTATATCCATAGAAGTCTTTCAGTATTGCTTCTACCAGTTTTTCCCTATCTAACTTGTTGTCTGTCTCTTTATATTTGTCTATTAAATCCAGATTCCTGTTAAAGAAATCAGCGATTATCAATCTTAATATTTTAGACCTGTCTTTCTTTAATAAATCGCATAGTTCATTCAGTAGCAGTTCTGTATTCAGGTCTATTTTAAACTTAATTTCTATCGGATAATTACACGTTCTTTCCATAGTGTTTGATTTTTTATTCTATACAAATTTACTGAAATAAAATAGGGTGTCAAAATGAATGTATTATATTCTTAATTAATTGTGTTATAGTCTCTTTATGTGTAATTGAGTACCTTTTTAGCTTTACTATTTAGAAAATAAAAAACGTAATACTATGAAGAAATATTCAATTCCCAAAGGTATAGAGAAAGAAGCTGCTGAATACATACAAGGTGTACTTGCAGAGCTTGAAAATAGAGGTGTTTTAGAGAATATAGATAATGCTGCCTTAGATATGCTGGCAAGAAATTACAGCACATTTATCAAGGCATCCAAACAGTTGGAAATAGACGGTTTGACAGTCACCAGTGATAGAGGTAATATAGCACCACATCCATTGGTAAAAGTTGCAAAGGATGCACAAACACAAGCTATGAAAGTTATGTTGGAATTTGGACTGACAGCCAAAGCACGTACCAAATTACCAAAGATGGATAAAACGGATGATGAGGAATCCACACCATTAGAACAGTTCATTGTTACTGGTAAGAAAGAAGTTAGATGATGAAACTTTACTATGAGTATGCAAGTAAGGTTCTTAATAATGAAATAGTAACAGGCGATACAATAAAACTGGCTTGTAAGAGATTCCAGAATGATTTATTGAGGGATGATTTGGAGTTTAGGGAAGATGTAGTAGACAGGGCTATTAGCTTTATTGGCACTTTGAAACATTATACAGGCAAGCACGCTGGCAGTAACTTCATACTGGAAGGCTGGCAACAGTTTATTATTGCTAATATACTGGGATTTTACTGGAAGGGTACAGGAACTAGGAGATTCACCAGTTCATATATAGAAGTATCTAGAAAGCAAGGTAAGACTGCTTTAGCTGCTGCATTATGTTTGTATTATCTAATTGCTGATGGTGAAGATGGTGCAGAAGTTCTGCTGGCTGCAAATAGTAAGGAACAGGCAAAGATAGCTTTTGATATGTGTTCCAAGTTTAGTAAGGGACTGGATACCAAAGGCAAATATTTGACAGCTTACAGGGCTGATATTCTGTTTAAGGCTACCAATAGTAAATTGAAAGTACTTGCTGCTGATGATAGCAAACTGGATGGATTTAATGCCAGCTTCGGTTTACTGGATGAATACCACGCTGCCAAGACAAGTAAGGTAAGGGATGTAATAAAATCCAGTATGGGTATGCGTGAGAATCCACACCTGTGTACTATTACTACTGCTGGATTCGACAAAACTTTACCTTGTTACCAATTAAGAACTGTAGCTATAGAAGTGCTTAATGAATTGAAAGCAGATGATGAAATGTTTATTGCCATCTATTCTTTAGATGCTGCTGATGATTGGAGAAGTGAAAAGAACTGGATGAAAGTTGCTCCTAATTTGAATATTACTGTTACCAGCAAATACATCAAAGGACAAGTACAGCAGGCTATTAATAATCCTTCTGATGAAGTGGGAGTACGTACCAAGACACTTAACCAATGGTGTGATAGTGCTACAGTCTGGCTGTCTGATGAAAGTATTATAAAGTGTACACAAGCAGTAGACCTGTCAAAATTCAAAGGCTTATCCTGTTATGTTGGAGTGGATTTAGCTGCTACCAGTGATTTAACAGCTGTATCTTATTTAGTCGTTGATAGTGATAAATACTATTTTAAAACTCATTATTACCTTCCAGAATCGGCACTTACAGATAAGCCAGACAAGGAACTTTATAGGCTATGGAAAAGGGCTGGCTTACTTACTGTTACTGTTGGTAATGTTACTGATTATGATTACATAACTACTGATATGCTTAAATATTCAGAAATAGTTAATATACAGGCTGTAGGATATGATAAGTATAATGCTACACAGTGGGCTATAAGTGCTACAGAAAAAGGATTACCACTGGAAGAATACGCACAGACATTAGCCAACTTTAATAAGCCTACCAGAGAGATGGAACGGCTTATATTATCTGGGAAGGCAGCAATAGACAATAATGAAATAAACAGGTATTGCTTTAGAAATGTGACTTTGAAGTCAGACCATAACGGCAATATCAAACCTAACAAACAAGTAGACAAAAAGAAGATTGATGGAACTATATCTATGATACAGGCTTTAGGTATGTATTTGCAAGTACCACACTACACAAACCAAATATTTACATTTTAATGAAACTCAATATCAATTTCAATCCATTTAAAAAGAAAGAAGCCAGACAAGAAGAACGCAGCTATAACTTTCTTTCAGATTCTCTATTTTATAATTCAGCTACTACATATTCAGAATCAAAAGCTATGCTGTTATCTGCCGTTTACAGATGTGTAGACGTGATAAGTGATTCTGTTGCACAGTTACCGTTAGAACCGTATTATGTAGATGATGAGGGATTTAAGACTAAATTTACTAAACATCCTACATACTGGCTGTTGAATAGAGAACCGAACGACCAAATGAGCAGATTTACTTTTATCAAGACACTGGTTACCAGCGTACTTCTTACAGGTAATGGCTATGCTCTTATTAACAGAGATGAAAAAGGTGATGCCAAAGAACTGATATTTCTAAAGTCAGATTCAGTATCAGTCACTTTTAAAAACGGAAAAAAGATGTATAACATTACAGGGATGAACCAATTGGTAGAAGCTATCAATATGATTCATATTCTGAATTTTAGTTATGATGGGATTACAGGTATAAGTACTTTAAAACACGCCAGAAATACACTAGGGTTAACTGCCGATTCAGAAGCGCACGCAGAAGGATTTTTCAAAGGTGGTGCTAATCTGGCTGGCATTATTAAAGTGGAATCCTCATTGACGGCACAACAGAAGCAGGACATTAAAACAGCTTGGAGTAGTGCTTTTAATTCCATTACTGGTACTCCCAATGGTGTAGCTGTGATGGAAGGCAATATGACTTTTCAGCCTATAACCGTAAATCCGTCTGATGCACAACTATTGGAGACTAGACAGTTCAATGTGATTGATATTTGCAGGTTTTTCGGTGTGTCGCCAGTCAAGGCTTTTGATTTGTCCAAGTCCAGTTATAGTACAGTAGAAGCTACTCAACTGGCTTTCTTGACTGATACGCTTTCACCACTACTGGAAAAGATAGAACTGGAATTTGAACGTAAACTGTATAAGCCGTCTGAAAGAAATAATATAGATGTTCGTTTTGACACTTCCGTTCTTCTTCGAGCAGATAAGGCAAGTCTGGCTAGTTATTATAATACGCTGTTCCAGATTGGTGTGATTACTCCAAATGAAATCAGGAAGAATCTGGATTTGCCAGCTATTGAAAATGGCGACAAATCATTTGTACAGGTGAATGTACAGACACTAGATAATGCAGTTACTAAGCAAACAGAAAAAGACAATGAGGTATATAATCAAGGGGAATGATTTTAGCTTTACTTGGACTATAAAGGACTGTAACGGCTATGTAGATTTATCTGCTGTTACTGATTTGAAGGTAATGTATCAACATTCTACAGTTCCATCCAAGAAATATGTAGCAGATGCCAAAATAGTTGATATAGTCCTTAAAGAGAGGGAAGAAGATTTAGGGGATACTGTTCTTTATGACAGTACTTTAGTGAAAGGCATTGAGTTTGAGGTAACAGCCGAACAACAGCAGGAAATGCTTTTGGGAGACTATAATGTTATCTGTACATTTATAAAGAATGATGATAGTCACTGCTATAAAATGATTAGGGCTTATACCATAGTAGCAGATAAGGATGGTCTAAAATATTGCTGTTCTGAATCAAAGGAAAGACTGGTTAAACTAAGCCAGTTGATAAATGATATGGGATTTATCACTAGAGATGATTTACCTACCAAAGTAAGCGAGTTGCAAAATGACTGTAATTATGTCAATATAAATAGTGTACCTACTAAACTTAGTCAGTTAGTGAATGATAGTAACTTTGCTTCCAAAGATGAAGTCCCCAAATATACAACGGAACTTTCCAATGATGCACAGTTTACCAATGTTGTAGACTTGGCAAAAAAGGTTGATAAGGAATCTGGCAAAGGATTATCTACTAATGATTATACTAATGAAGATAAAACCAAGCTTACTAATTTATCTGATTTTGATTCGACAGGTATTAATAAGGAACTAAAAGAACTGGAAGAAGCACTGGCTGCTAAAGCTGATACTAGTGAAATACCTAATTTCACGTCTGATTTAATAAATGATTCCAAGTTCGTAACAAGTTCCGATTTACTTGCTGAAAATGTAGGATATGACAGTACAACTGTGAAAGACACATTGGATTCATTGCTGTATGAAGCTATTAATATAACCTCATTTACTAGCAATGTAGCACCAGTACAGGAAATAGGAACTAACATTAGCAGTATTACTTTGACTTGGAAGTTAAGCCAGCCAGCAACGGAACAATTTATTAATGATGTACCTGTGACAGGCAGTTCTTTCACATTTGATACTCTATTCAACAGCAATAAATCATTCACACTAAAGGTAAATGATGGAACTACCATCAAATCTAAAACTATTGATATTAAGTTTATGAATAATATATATTACGGTGTATCATCTTCTACTACTTATGATTCCAACTTTATTGAATCTCTTACAAAAGAACTACGGCAAGCTACAGAAATGAATTTCAGAGTAAATGCAGGCAAGGATGAATATATATGTTTTGCTTATCCTTCACATTATGGAGAAGCCGTATTCAGTGTAGGTGGATTTGAAGGAGGATTCAGAGAAGTAGCCAAGTTCTATTACACCAATGAATCAGGATATAACGAACAATATATTGTTTACTGCTCTGATAATCCCTGTCTGGGAGATACTAGAGTAAAGGTAATATATGTATAAGGGATTACTACGATACTATGAAAGAAACACGAAATTGTAAAATTGAAAAAAGAAACGAAGATTCCAGAATTGTTGAGGGTTATGCAATAGTATTCAATTCTGAATCTAGAGATTTAGGCGGGTTTACAGAAGTTATAGAACCTATGGCACTGGAAGGAGTGCTACAACAGTCAGATATTTTATGCCTGCTGAATCATAATGAGGACAGGGGTATTCTGGCACGCTCCAAATACGGTGCAGGCAGTTTGAAACTGGAAGTTGATTCTACAGGTCTTAAATATAGCTTTGAAGCACCTTGTACAAATCTAGGAGATGAATTGCTGGAAGGTTTAAAGAGAGGTGATATTACTACTTCATCTTTTGCTTTTACCATTGATTCTGATACTTGGACAAAGAAGGATAATGGTTCTTATATCAGGACTATCAATAAGTTCAAAGAACTGTTTGATGTATCACCTGTCTATAAAGAAGCGTATCCTGATACGAGTGTAGCACTTAGAAAGCTGGAATCATTCGATAAAGAAGATTTGACTGATTACTATATGGAGCTAAGACACAAACTACAATAATGAACACTTTAGAACTGTTAGACAAAAAAGAACAGTTAAAGCAACGGGCAGAGGAAATAGTTTCCAAAGCAGAAAAGGAAACCAGACGGTTGAATGAAGGTGAACACGCTGAATTTAATTCTATTGCTGATGAACTGAAAGACATAGATAATGAAATAAGAAAGATTGCAAGCGAGACAAAACTAACAAACACAAATAATACATCTATGAAAAAAGAGAAGTTTTCACTTTTAAAGGCTATTAATGACGTAGCCAATAGCAGACAACTGGACGAAAGAGCGCAGGAAGTTGTATCTGCTGGTATTGCAGAATTTAGAAAATCAGGACAGAACTATTCTGGACAAATCGTATTGCCGATTGAAGAAAGAGGTGATATACAAGCGACTGTAGAAGGTGCTGGACAGGAAACCGTAGCAGAAGATAAACTGGCTCTGTTAGAACCATTGAGAGCTAATTTAGTAATGGTTAAGGCTGGCGCAAGTTATCTGTCTGGACTGGTAGGTAATGTTTCTATTCCTGCTTATTCTGGAAGTAATGTTAGCTGGGCTGGTGAAGTATCTGCTGCTACAGACGGTGCAGGTGATTTCAGTGAAGTAAACTTAGAACCAAAGAGACTAACCGCTTATGTAGACGTTTCCAAACAATTCCTGATTCAGGATTCTGCCAGTGCAGAAGAGATGCTTAAACGTGATATTGTAAATGCTATATCAGACAAACTGGAAGCTACAATCTTGGGTAGTGCTGCTGGTTCTGCTACTATGCCTGCCGGTATCTTTAATGGCGTTACTCCTGAAACAAAGGATATTACTTATAAGAGATTGGTTGATATGGAAACTGCACTGGAAGAAGCTAATGTAGCAGGAAACAAATGTTTCATTGTATCGCCATCTGCAAAAGGTATTTTGAAAACGACTGCTAAAGACGCTCTTTACAATGTAACTGACGGTGGTGTACATACTTGTGTCGGTTGTGCTGGTTGTCTGATGGAAGAAAATGAAGTGAACGGTTATCCAGTATATTGTACATCCAATGTTACCAGTAAGGGTGTTGTAATGGGACACTTTGAAGATTTTGTTATTGGACAATGGGGTGGGATTGACTTAACAGTAGACCCGTACACACAAGCAGCTAACGGTAAAGTTAGATTGGTTATCAATGCGTATTTTGATGCAAAACCAAGAAGAACAGGTTCTTTCCAAAAAGCTATCTTAAAATAATATGTACGTCAAACTGGAAGAAGCTAAGAAGCACCTTCTTTTGGATGATTCTTTCAAGGATGATGATTTATATATACTTGGACTGATTGATGTTGCAGAGGATGCAGTAGCACGCAATTTGAATCTGAAACTGGATGAATTGGCAGTGGATGGGGAATTTACCCCACCTGCTGTTATTCACGCTATTCTGCTGCTGATTGGTAATCTATATGCCAATCGTGAGCCAGTATCTTATTCATCCGTTAATAAAGTGCCATATACATTTGACTATCTAATTTCACTTTATAAAAACTACAAAGAAGTATGATTGATTATATACATAATAGAGACGGTAGGGCAACATCTACGCAGGTTAGTAGAATGGATGATATTACAGAGGATGTATTCACGCCCGAATTTTATTTTCTCATTAAAAATACCAATGATAATGAAGTAACTGTAGAAATTAGACCTGCTGGACAAGAGAAATTTATAACTACGGTTCTTTATCCTGGCTGGAATCCTGAATTATGCAGTGCAGTAAAAACAAGCGGTGAAACAGGATTACAATATGGCTATTAATATTAAATATTATGAGGGCAGGGATACTGACAGAAACGATACTACTACAGGAATCAGTACCGATTAAAAATGAGTTTGGAGCTACTTCTATGGAATGGGTGGACTATCTGCAAACCAGAGCCAACATTAAGTTTAATTCAGGTAACAGGGTTAACCAGAATAATGAAATATTTACTTCTTATACACTGACTTTCACAATCAGGTACTATCATAAGGTAAACGAGCAAATGAGAATTATCTATCAAGGTAAGAAGTATAGGATACTGGCTATCAATTCAAACAGGACAAAACAATCTACAGAAATCATAGGAGAGCTTATTAATGAATAATGGTGTAACTGTAGACGTTTCACAGGTACTAAAAATGTTTAGTGAACTTAATAGCAGACAGCAAAAGAATGTGTATAAGAATGCACTAAGGAAAGCTGGAAGAATACTGCAAAAGGAAACGAAGTCACAACTAAGAAGCGTAGTAGGTAAAGCAATAAATCATAAGAATAGATGGAACGGCAAAACTTTAGGCAGTGGAATAAAACTAAAGGTTGATAAGAAAGCTACAGAAGCGAAGGTTCATATAATGGGGGACTTTAGATTAAAGTTCTTTGAACTTGGAACAACTACCAGACAGCTTAGGAAAAACGGAGCTAACAGGGGGAGGATGAAGGCTGCACATTTCTTTAAAACTGCTAAAGATAAAACGGAACGTGCCATCTTCGATAATATAAATCAAATGGTTGAAGAATCAATAACGAGGATTGCTAATAAAAAATGAGCTTACAAATAGGAAAAGCTATCTACCACTTATTAAGTAAAGATAGTAGGATAAAAGAAAAGGTAGGTTCTAAGATATATCCTTTGATAGTTGAAGAATCCACCACTTTTCCTTTTATCATTTATAAAAGAACCAATATCACACCAAACTATACGAAAGGCAGTTATGCAGTTAATGAATCTGTTATGGTTGATATAGTTATAGCTTCTAAAGATTACATAGATACCATTGAACTGGCAGACTATGTAAGAGATGCTTTAGAAGGTAGGAGGGGTAACTTTTCAGGAATAGAAATAAATGACATAAGGATGATTAGCGCAGATGAAGAATACATAGAAGATACATTCATTCAGAATTTAACATTCGACATAAACACAAATGGCAAACAAAATACTTAGAGGTAATGACCTGATGATTTTTAAAGATACAACTGGTGCTGGTACTGCTTATAAAGCATTGGCATTTTCAACCAGTTGCCAGCTTTCCTTAACAGGAAACACTTTGGAAACTTCATCAAAAGACGGTGGTAAGTGGACTAGTAAAGCAGTCAGCAAATTAAGCTGGTCACTTACGACTGATAATTTATATAGCGTAGAAGATTTTAATGCTTTAGTAAATAGCTGGATAAGTAGGGAAGAATTAACTGTGGCTTTTGCTGTATGCACTAATGCAGACAGTGATACTGGTATGCCTGCTGATGGCTGGACTGCTGGCGGTGGTTATACTGGTAAAGTGGTTATAACCAGTATTACTGCTAATGCTCCAGATAATGATAATGCTACTTACTCTGTTACTCTGGAAGGAACAGGGGCTTTATCACCTAAAGTAGCGTAATATATTCACTGGGGAAGCTGTTACAGTTTCCCCTTTTTTATTTATATACTATGGAAATTCAAATTAAAGGTACTGCATATAATATACGATATACTATCAGGGCTATGTTCGTATTTGAACAGATAACAGGCAAGATATTCAGATTGGAGAATCTGACGGATTACTACCTGTTTTATTATAGTCTGTTGGTAGCCAATAATCCAGATTTGCAAATGACATTCGAGGACTTTATTAATGAATGCGATGATGAACCAGCCTTAGTTATTCAGCTACAGGATTTTCTTTCTAAGGAGATGGAAAAGCAGTCTGCATTCATAAGTGATACTGTAGATTCAAAAAAAAAGTAACGATTAGCGAATTGTATGCTTTGATAGTTCTGGAAGCAGGTATAGCACCTGATTATTTTCTGGACAGTATGCAAATGTATGAGGTGAAGGCAGTCTTGGAGAATCTGCAATATAAGAATAAAACAAGCTGGGAACAGGCTAGAATGATAAGTTATATCATAGCTCAAACTAACAGTACCAAGCAATTATCACCTACTGATATTATGAAGTTTGATTGGGATGAAGCCAAAGAAAAAGATACTTCTATCAGTAAGGATGATATAGCCAGACTACAGGCTAAAGCTAATCAATTTATAAACACACAAAACTAAATATATATGGCTGATTTAGTAACCAGACTATTACTTGATTCATCTGGTTTTAATAATAACATAGTTAAGAGCAGCAGGCAGGTACAGGAGTTTCAACAGATAACAGGCAATATAGTAGGTACTATAGGAAAGTTTGCTGCTGGTATTGGAATTGCGACTACTGCCAGTGACGCTTTTATGAAGATAATAAGAAGCTCACAGGCTACTAATGATGAATGGGACAATACATTAAATTCCTGTAAAGGAACTGTAGATTTATTCTTTCAGTCTATGTCTACTGGCAGTTTTGAAGCATTTAATAACGGTGTTCTTTCTACAATAAGGAATTTGAAAGAACTTTCTGCTTTGCGTGATTCGTTGACTGATGCTAAGTTATCAATGGGATTCAATACTAAAGTCTTTGAAACGGAGTTTACGAAATATGAATCTATAATCAGAGATACTACCAAAAGCAAGCAGGAACGGGAAAAGGCATTTAAAGACTTGCAAAAGTTGAAAGACGATTTTAAAATAGATGTTACTGATGTCTTGGGAGGTGCAGAAGAAGAACTTATTCAATCATTGAATATTAGAACAGGACGAAAAGACTTTAATATTAATGATATACATAAATATATATCAATCAATAATAATGATTTTTCATCTAGAAATGAGAAAAAGGCATTAACGGAGTATCAAGACCAGTTAAAGGCATACGAAAAGGAAATAAACCAAATACAAGGCAGGATTAATTCTACCAGAGGTGATACTAATGAATGGACAGGTGAAACCAAAAAACAGATGAGGGAAAAACTGTCTTCTATTAAGCAACAAATGGAACTGTTCAAACAACAAAATTCAGAACTTGAAAAGCAGAATTTCTTGAATCAGGATAATGATGCCAATAGAGGTGAAATGATTAAAAACTATGAATATGCTTATGATTTGAAAAAACGTATGTATGATTTTGATAAACGCACATTGGAACTACAGAATAGCCTTAAACCTGCTGGAGGAAATAATAAGATAAAAACAGAAGAAGTAATTCCTGCTGGTTCTGTTGCTGAATTGGATAAGCTGATAACGGAAGCCAGAAAGAAGTATGCTGCTGCCATTACAGACGATGCCAGAGTATCTGCACTAAAACTGATACAGGAACTGGAACAGAAAAAAATAGTTCTGAATATTACTGCTAAATATAACAGTAGGGAGCAGGGAGATTTAAAACCTGCTGGTATTCCATCCGTTAAAGGATTTGATTCAAAGGATATTGGTAAACTAACTACTCCATTAGTAACAGAAGAAGATGTAAAAGTCAATAATGATTATGCAACATCATTAGGTGCTATTGCTACTGTTATGGGTTCTATATCCCAAATGACAAATGAAGGTGCTTCTGCTTGGTTAACTTGGAGTGCTAATTTAATGACAGCTATAGGTGCTGCTATTCCTGCTATAGAAGCTCTTATTGCTGCAAAGAAAGCGGAATCTATAGGAAATGCCGTAGCCAGTGCCACACAAACTCCAGTAGTAGGTTGGTTGTTGGCTGGTGCTGCTGTAGCTTCTGTAATAGCAGCTTTTGCCACTATGCCACAATTTGCCAATGGTGGTGTGGTTGATGGCAGTTCCTTCTTTGGTGATAAGATATTGGCTAGGGTGAATAGTGGTGAAATGATTCTGAATAAAAGTCAGCAGTCCAATCTGTTCAATCTGTTAGACGGTGGTTCATCTGTAAAAGGAGGTGCTATGTCAGGTGAAGTTGAATTTAAGATTTCAGATAAAGCACTGGTTGGAGTTTTAAAACAACACAATAATAGAACAAACAGACTAAGGTAAAATGGGCTATCAATTAATATATAACTCATCTTTTAAGGATATAGATGAGAATACTATCAATATTGAAATATACAGGGATTCGGGAGGTACTTTGATAGCTTCTGAATTACTCTGTTCTGCTGATGCAGTTTCAATTAACTATGAATCAGATGATGATGTATTCAAACCAATCAAATGTTCAGATTGCCAGATTAATGTCTTAACAACTAAGGTACTGGCTAATCTCTACACAGCATTAGGAAACCAGATATATTGTACCATTTCAAAGAATGGTTCTTTATTGTGGTGTGGTTATTCAGTCCCCTGTCTTTACAGTACGGATTATAATGAAGAATATAATTTGTTATCCTTGCAATTCAATGATATTCTTTCATCTCTTAGTAACTATAACTACACCTATCTAAATGAAAAGCAGTCTATAGTGTCTTTTTATCAGGTAATCAAACATATTATAAGCCAGATTGATACTAATGAACTAATAAAGAATGTCTATGTACATAACGCTAAGAAAATAAATGATACTACTGATTTACTAAATAACTTATCCATCCTTGATAGGAATTTTTTTGATGAAGCAAATGAACCAGAGAATTGTAAAGACGTATTAGAATATATTGCAAGGTATCTGGGTATGACTTGCTATTATTATGGTGATTCTATTTACTTCGTGGACTATGATATTATTAAGAATATCAATTCATATACTAAATATACCCTGTCAGATGATAGTAATACGGTGGTAGCACTTGATAACACCGTTATTAATGTTAATCAGAATATTTATGAAAGTAATGCCAGTATAGCTATTGGTGAGCTATATAATAAGGTGGTGGTAGTTGCTAATTCAAATTCTAATAATACTATAATTCCTGAATGGAATGATGAGGATGATATTATAAATCAGAATGCAGACGCAAATAAGTATTATGAATCGACAAGGGATATTAGTGGTAAGAATTATACATTATTGAATGCTTTCTTTAAATCGAAGAATAATTGGGATTGGAATAAGCCATATCTTTTTGAAATTAACAAACCAATAGAACCGATAGAAGAAGTAACTCCAGATAATGCTACATCAAATGGCAGCTACTGGCAAAAGGCAGCATACTATGAGACTGCAAATGAACCTTCCTCTTTAAATTGGAAGACATATTTTACGATAAGTGATTACGGTCTGATGGGATGGAAAACAACAGACGGAGTCCAATTGTCATTGAAAAATAAGCTACCTATAGCAGTCAAAGGTGGAACTTTCATTATTGATATAAATTATAGGCTGTCTGGTGATTGGAATGCAGCAGAATGTATTGTAACATCTGATGAACAATACTATGATGGTAAATATTCCACAGGATTCACGGATACGATGTTTAAATGTAAACTTGCAATTGGTGATAAGATGTACTATGATGGTGATGGATGGGTTAATTATCAAGAGTATCATAATAAAGTTGCAAGGAATTATTATAAGATATGTAACGGTCCAAATACTTGGGCAGGTGCAACTTGGTATAAGTATCTGGATGAATACGGCTACTGGCGATTTGTTACTAAAGGGGAATATGATTCTATTTCTGGACGTGAAAAGTATAGCGGTGGATATGCAGATAGAAATTATGTGTATTCATATATGAATAGCAGTAATGAGCGTGTATTTGTCGAGAAATGGTTCTATGATGAATGTAAATTGCAAGACTGTTTTTATCTGGTACATAAGAATAAAGTAGGGGATAAGGTGTTTGATACAGATTATTCATTGACTAATACAGTTTCGTGGCGTATGAATCTGGCAGAAAGTGAAGATGGTGTTGCCGTTCCATTGCCATCTGATAAAATGACATTAGGGGAATTGATATTTGAACTTTACGCTCCTAATCAACTTGGAACTACTCCTATGAGACGTACCGATAAAGAACCTGTCAGGTGTAATTCATTTCATATTAATGATGTTAAATTGAAATATACTACATCTGATTATGTGAAGGATATTTTTAATGATGAAACGTATGATGAAGACTTGAAGTTTGAGAATGTAATTGATGAAAATATAGTCAATGATTTTGATGATATTGAATTTAGAATCAATACTTATAATGAACACGCAGGCAGCTATAGCTATGTTCTTACTAAGATAGGAGATGAGTATTACTTTGTTGATACATTGACTGATACAGTTTCACTGGATAAACTGAAAGCAGAAGAGCACTGTATTAATAAATATGTGAATTACTATAGTAAGCCACGATTCAGATACAGTAATTCAATAAAGAATAGGGGTATATCGCTTAATTCAATCCTGAAAGAGAATACCTTGAATAAGAACTTTGTAATCAATTCCATCACCTACGATTTGATTAATAATAAATGTGATGTTGAATTGAACGAAATACGATAATATGGAAATAAAATCTAACTATATACCACATAATTTCAGGAACAAGTATTTAAAGAATGTAGGTGGAAGTTATTCAAGTACAGTTTTACAGTCTACAGTATCAGGTGAAGCTGGTACTAAAGTTGTGGTAATTGATGATTTGGAAACTTCCAGTAAAGATAAGGCATTATCTGCCAATATGGGTAAATACTTGAATGAAAACAAACAAGATAAGAATGAATATGTAGATACAATAAATCAGTATTTAAGTACTGATTCTGATGTGAAATTTAACTCTGTCGCTGGCAAGAATGGAGAGTTTGACAATCTGAAAGTAAAAGGAGGTTTGGATGTCTATACTATTACGAGTAATGAGGTAAGGGGAACGAATGGTATTTTATATGTCACCGATTCAGCACAAGTAACAGGTATAACTTCTAATGAAAATAATGTAATGGTTCTTACAGTCAGTGATTCTGTTTTTAGGGTAGACGATATTCTACTTAGCCAGACTTTTGATTCATCTTCAAAGAAGATAGTCTTAAAGGTAACTACTGTAGATGGTACAACTATTACCTGTAATGTAATAGAAGCATTAGGCAATATAGAAACAGGTGATGCTTTAGTAAGGATAGCCAATACGAGTGATGCAGCCAGACAAAGTTCTATCCTGCTGAATCCGTATGATGGCTGTATTGATATACGTACAGGTTGTACTTCTGAATCAGATTCCACAATATCCAGTAGAATAGGTAATCTGGATGGAATTACTGATACTGATTTCGGTGAACTGTCTGGTGATGGACTTTATTCTAATAATGCTTATCTGTCTGGTGCAATAAGAAACTTATCTGGAAAATGGGAATTGAAAGATGATGGTTCTGGTAAGTTGGCAAATGGAAATATTAGCTGGGATACAAATGGTAATCTAAACTTAAAGTATGGTACGAGGAAGGAGTTTAAAACTATAGATATTGATGATTATGATTTTGCAAATGCATTTGAAGTTGATTTAAAGGATGGGTTGAATTTCTTCTTTACGAAAAATAAGGATAATGACCCTAGAACAATAATATTACCTTGCAGTGATACATTTATAGGGCTTGAAGTTGAAATGATATTTAAGGGAAATCCCGGTTTAATAAGGATTGAATGTACAAATAATTATGCGTTTATGTATAACGGGCAAGATGTACGCTACATTTCAATCGGACATTATCCAAGACGATTAAAATTAGTAGCGAGAAAATATAATTTCTCAACTAAGGGTATGTGTAGTTGGTGGATTGATAATGCAGCAGAGTTTAAAATCAGTAGTGATGGTACATTTGCAGGAACATTCAGGTCTATTTGAGTTTATGAATCAGCAACAAATACAATTAATAATTGCCTGCATACTGGTTGTCGTAGGTATAGGATTACTGATAGCAGGATTTTGTGTAGTACCTGTAGGTATCATACATAGTTCTATTCTGGTAGCATTTGGTGAGGTGCTTACTTTCGTTGGAGCTTTATTTGGAATAGATTATCATTATAAGAGTAAATAATAGGCACTGTCCACAATTTTGTGTAAATGGAAAATATTTTATAGTGCCAAATAATATTAGCCTGTAGTCTTGATTGATTACAGGCTTTTTTATACTTTTGTGCTATACAGATTATTAGGTTATGGAAGATACGACTGTTGATTTATTTTGTGATAATGATAAATTTTGTCAATATGCAGGAGAGTTCATATCAAGAATCAGGAACTCTGTGGAAAATAATGTAACTTTGCAAAAGGATGAAATTAAAAGGATGCTAGAGACAATAGACATTACTAAGTTCAACTTAAATGGCGAAACTGTTGAGGATAGAATCCAATCATTCAATGCTCAATATATAAGTAAGGTACGTGATAAATTAGCAAGTCTGCCAAGGAGACTTTATACGAACAGCAGCGATGTTGCGACAATAACTCCTAAATATTTTATTGGTGAAAATAACAATATTATTCCAAATCCTAATGGAACTATTTCTTTTGCAGAACATATAAATGAAAATGGGCTACTAAAAAATACAGAACTAAATACTGTAATTCTTGAAAATAAAGACATAAAACTAAATGCAGAAGAACAAACCTTTACTATAAGGGTAAGTGGAAATGATTATATCTTTAAATTTGAGAATGATGAAGCTATTTTGGAAGATATAAAGTCCATACCTCAAGACGAAAATCTTCAAGTTAAGTTTGTAGAAGAATTTAGCAAGGAAGTACACTCATTAATAAATTCCCTAAGTAAAGATGCTGACATTACCAAAATGACCAAAATCAAATTGAAGATATACAATATAGGAAGAGCAGTGGCGAAAGTAATGTCTACACTAGACATTAATGCTATAGCTGAGGAATTATCTAACCCTGATGCCTTTGTATTTGAAGTGGTTGGTAAATATCTTCCAACAGATATTGATATTATGGTCAAAGAGGGGACAATAAACAAAATACAAGCTATTAGAGATTCACTTACAACAAATAACGAAGGAAATTTCAAAATGAAGTTTGTAAAAGAATTTAAAAAGAAAGTGCGATTTTTAATATCAAACCTAAGTAAGGACAAAGATATTACTAAATTATCTAAAGTTCAGTCTGTTCTTTACATTAGAGGAAAAGCTATTGTTGAAATATTATCAACTTTAGATATTGATACAATAGCTGATGATTTATTTGATACAAATGTTTCTGTTTCTGAGGTAATTGAAAAGTATGTTCCTAGAGAAGTTGATTTTAAGGTAATACAAGGAGTAGAGAGTAAACTATACGCTTTACGTAATTCCTTATTTAATGAATTTGGTATCTAGCATAGAATGAATCGGAATCTTTTTAAGTGAGAGATATTTCAGTTTTTGGTTATAATATGTAGGGAAATATGGTTGTTATCGAACGGTTTTCTTTCAATAAATACATAAAAAAAGAATGTGAGTTGCTAGAGTATATATATCCAGTGACACAAGAATATTTCCCTGATTTTGATTATGATGAAGAAACAGGACAGGCATATATATTGCCGTCACAAACGCCAGACACTTTTAAAGGAAGATACAACAGAGGAATATTGAAAGGTAGATTCTCGTTTAATTCATACATAAAGAATAACGAACTTCAAGAATTGCTTGCCGTATTGGGCTTAGACGCTGAAAAGTTCTGGTATCTATTGCTTTTCTGTTATGATTGCAGTTGGGGTAAATGTATGGAGGGTATAGAAATAAAAGAATCCCCTAAAGAACAGATAGAAAAACTTGTTAATGCTATCAGTGAGGACTATAAAAGAGATACTCCGTTTGGTGCAGTCTTTAAAAGCCCAATTTGTATTACCTTGAAAATAGGTAGAAAGAATATCGTGATAGATAATAAGACGGCTATTGCTAGTATAGCAAAGTTTTGTGCAGACGGATTGGAAACAGTAAATTCAGACCAAATGAATACTGGTAACGTTGATTTGAGTAATCCACATACTGAATCATTCTCCGTATTCGCTTATTATTTTTCACAAATGATTATCACTGCCTTGAATTATCAAGAACAGGTAAAAGAAAAGAGAAAGAAGGGAGCTAATATGTCTGACAAGGAAAAGACGCTGATTTCTCATCTACTATACTTCACTGGCATCGTGAGCAACGAAAGTGTGTTGGTTGATAATGACTACTTGAAGTCTTTGTTGAAACAATATAAAGACAAGGACATAAGGAGTTTGAACGCATTTTATTATTGATTGAGACTTATTTTATTGTTTATTTCTGCTTTCTTATTCTCTAAATACTTCATTCTACAGCTTGTGAAGTAGGGGAATAAGAAAGCAGTGTTTTTTTATTCCCGTTAGCTTCTCAAGAAAAGGGCAATCTTTGTAGTATAAAATTGATTAAAGCTGGAGCGCACCAGTCTAAAAACTGCAAAGGTGTTATGACTACAAAAGAATGTAAGAATGAAATCTTTACTCTGGAATCAAGAGAATTGAACGAAGGAAAGAAAGTTGCTTTTATTGCTGGTGGTATTAATCGGGACATCAACAAGGCTAACTTGAATGACAAAATGAAGTCTATTGGAGAACATACACAGTATTTTCCGCTTGTTGTGGTTGATGGTGAAGATGTGGTAAAGGAGGGGTTAACTTTGAAAGACCCTGTATCTGGTTTTCCAATAGATTCTTCTAAAGCTAATGATTATTTGGTTATTATTGAAGGTCAGCACAGGTATAGGGCTATAATGGAGCTTCGAGAAAAAGATGCAAAGGCTAAGAAGAATTATGAAAATGCAATGAAGAAATGGCAAAAGAACGGAAGCAGAAAGGAAGATAAGCCAGAAGAATTTACGCCTAAAGCTCCTGCACAGATAAAGGCTATGTATCCATTGGTTAAAGATGAGGATATACGGATTATGATATCAGAAATGAACAATACGTCAGTAAAGTGGAATAAAGGAGATTTTGCTAAACAGGCTTGTGCAGCGTATCCTGATAATGCTATCTTAGGTTTTATCGTTAAGTATATGGATATACAACACCAAAGAACAAAGAAAGGTGAAGCAGATGATATGTTACCGAATGGTGGATTCAAACTGACAACGCTTAGTAAGTATCTGATTTATTCTGCTGACATAAAAGAATCGGTACTGGCAGGTACGTGTAAATATGGAGAAAGCACTCTTACAAAGTATGTAGGTAATGAGCCTGAAAAAATGGTTGAAAGAGCAGAGAAGATAATTAAAGCTGGATTAGATGCTGGGTTTACCTATCGTTTTCTGGCAAAAGGTTTCTTCATTGATTGGATTGCGAATAAGAATAATTTAGGGATTCAATATACAGAACTCCTTGAAAAGTTAAAGAGTGTAAATAGAGAGGTGGTAGACAGTATTATGAGAGAAGCACAGAAACATAATTTTATGGAACAGTTAAATAGAATAGGATAAACGGGAATCTTTAGTTATTGATGTCAGTTGCCAGCTAGCGTAATGTTAGCTGGCTTTTTTGTTGCTTTATTATCGGTTTATCTGCCGTCCGTCTCAACAATAGGGGTATGGGGTGAAATTTTATCAGGAAAGTGTTTTAAACCACACGCTCCCCAACTTTCCACGGCTGGTAAGATTTCAAATATCCAAAAGGTCTGTAATATTATTGTAATCGGTTAACTCTATTTATTCTACAAATTCTGTGATAACATCGGATATTTATCTATCTTTGTTGTGTTCAAATAACGCTGAAAAGTACATAAATGAATAACACTTCTTCGTAAGTGACTGATAATGAAATATGGAAGGAAAAGTAGTTTTTTTCCCGGTTATTCGGCAAGAAGTAAATAACATTTTGTATTTTTGGGCATCAATTAATAAAATTAGATATTATGATAACGACACAGGACAAAGAGTTGCTTGCCAAGAAAGGCATCACGGAAGAGCAAATTGTAGAACAATTAGCATGCTTCCAGACGGGTTTCCCCTTTTTGAAGCTGGATGCGGCAGCCTCCATCGAAAAGGGAATATTAGCTCCCGATGCAGAAGAACAGAAGGCTTATCTGGCCGCCTGGGATGCATATACCAACACAGATAAGACTGTTGTGAAGTTCGTGCCCGCCTCCGGTGCAGCGAGTCGTATGTTCAAGAACCTGTTCGAGTTCCTGTCTGCCGACTATGACCGGCCGACTACCAAGTTCGAACAGACATTCTTCGACGGAATCAAGAATTTTGCTTTCTATGATGACCTGAATGTAGCCTGCCAGCGTATCGACGGAAAAGATATTCCCGGACTGATCGAAGACGGCAACTATAAAGCAGTAGTATCCGCCCTGCTCGAAACAGCCGGACTGAATTACGGCGCACTACCGAAAGGTCTGCTCAAATTCCATAAGTATCCTGAAGGTTCACGCACGCCGATGGAAGAACATCTCGCCGAAGGAGCCTTGTATGCTGCCGGAAAGAGCGGTAAAGTAAACGTGCACTTCACGGTATCTACCGAACACCGTGAACTCTTCAAGAAGCTGGTAGCCGAAAAGGTAGACGAATTTTCCAAACGCTATGGAGTAGACTATTACATCACCTTCTCCGAACAAAAGCCGAGTACCGACACGATTGCCGCCGACATGGACAACCAACCTTTCCGTGACAACGGCAAACTGCTGTTCCGTCCCGGTGGCCACGGCGCACTGATCGAGAATCTGAACGACCTCGATGCAGACATTATCTTCATCAAGAACATCGACAACGTAGTGCCCGATAGACTGAAAGCCGACACCGTTACTTATAAGAAACTGATTGCCGGAGTGCTCGTGACTTTGCAAAAACAAGTATTCGAATACCTTACCCTGCTCGACAGCGGTAAATACACCCACGACCAGATGATGGAAATGCTTCAATTCCTGCAAAAGAAACTCTTCTGCAAGAATCCGGAGACGAAAGACCTCGAAGATTCCGTACTCGCCATCTACCTGAAAAACAAGTTCAACCGCCCGATGCGCGTCTGCGGAATGGTGAAGAACGTAGGCGAACCCGGTGGCGGCCCGTTCCTTGCTTACAACAGCGACGGAACCATCTCCCTGCAAATCCTCGAAAGCTCACAGATCGACATGGACGATCCGGAGAAGAAAGAAATGTTCGAGAAAGGCACACACTTCAATCCGGTAGACCTCGTATGCGCCGTGCGCGATTATAAAGGACATAAGTTCGACCTGGTGAAGTATGTAGATAAAGCAACAGGCTTCATCTCCTACAAATCGAAGAACGGCAAAGACCTGAAAGCTCTCGAACTTCCCGGCTTGTGGAACGGAGCGATGAGCGACTGGAATACCGTCTTTGTAGAAGTGCCACTTTCCACTTTCAACCCGGTAAAAACAGTGAACGACTTGTTGCGTGAGCAACATCAGTAAAGAGTCTGAATTTAGAAACGCAGATTACCGCAAAGGAAATAGGCTAAATCTGCGATAATTTGCGTTAATCTGCGTTTCTCAAATAAAAAAGAGTGTTTAGAATGAATCAGATAGAGAAGATCATCGATATTGCTACTTGGAACAGAAGAGAACATTACGAACATTTCAGTGCTTTTGACGATCCGTTTTTCGGAGTGACCGTTCAGGTAGACTGTACGCGCGCGTATCAGGAAGCCAAAACCAAAGGCATATCCTTTTCCCTGTTAGTCCTCCATCGGATAACGACTGCCGCTGCTGCGGTAGAAGAATTCCGTTATCGCATCGAAGGCGATAAGGTGGTGTGCTATGACAGCCTTCTGCCCGAAGCCACCGTAGGCCGTGACGACCATACCTTTTCTTTTGCCGCCTTTGAATATGATCCGGACGAACTTGTCTTTATCCGCCGGGCAAAAGCCGAAATGGAACGTTTGCAAGCCACTACGGGACTCAACAAAGGAGGCACTTTCCATCCCAATGCCATTCATTATTCGGCAGTGCCGTGGCTCTCATTCACCGACATGAAGCACCCCACCAATATGCGTTCGGGCGACAGCGTTCCCAAAATCTCCACCGGAAAGTACTTCCGTGACGGAGAAAGACTGATGATGCCCGTTTCCGTAACCTGCCATCATGGGTTGATGGACGGCTATCATGTGGCACAGTTTATTGAGAAGCTCCATTTGTAACTTCCGTTCTGAAAAGACAAACCAGACTATTATATGAGAGTACAGATACCCAGATGGGAAATCGCCGTAATCTGTTCCGCTTTGCTTTTCCCCGGCACTTCGCTTAGTGCGCAGGAGGTAGGGCAGGAAGAGAAAGAGGTGAAGGAAATGCGGCAAGACGTAGAACAGCTCCAGCAGGACGTCCGCCAACTTCGTGAAGAAGTGCGGAGATTGCAGGAAGAAATTCATGGCTTCCGGCACAACAGCTTCCCGCAATGCGGAGCCGACACCGTAGCTCCCTACGTTCCCCACCATTTCATTCATCGGTTGGGGATAGAGGCGCGGCCGCAATACGTGTTCCCCACCAATCCTTTCCTGCAAGGCGAGAACGAACGGTGGAAACCCATCCAGAGTTCATTTGCCGCTCATCTGAAATACTCTTTCAAGTTTCGTCCCAACACCTGTGCCGACCGCATCTATGGCGGAGCTTATCAAGGTTTCGGCTTGGCTTTCACCACCTTTGGCGACAAAAAGCAACTGGGTGATCCGATGACGTTCTATGTCTTTCAAGGTGCACGCATTGCCCGTTTCAATCCCCGCCTTTCGCTCAATTACGAGTGGAATTTCGGTATTTCTGCCGGATGGAAACCTTATGACAACGATTACAACTCCTACAACGGAGCCGTAGGCTCACGGGTGAATGCCTACCTCAATGCGGGTATCTACCTTAACTGGTCGCTTTCTCGTTATTTCGACTTTATCATCGGCGGAGACTTCACGCATTTCTCCAACGGCAACACCAAGTTTCCCAATGCAGGTGTCAACACCACCGGAGCGAAAATCGGACTGGTGTACAACTTCAACCGGGAAGAAGCCGACCTCACTAAATCATTGGTTCATCCCTACGTTCCCCGTTTTCCGCGACACGTCAGTTATGACCTTGTGTTGTTCGGCTCGTGGCGTCGCAAAGGCGTCTATGTAGGCGAGAAGCAGATTGCATCACCGGGCAGCTATCCCGTAGCGGGATTCAACTTTGCTCCGATGTACAATCTCAACTATAAGCTGCGTTTCGGAGTTTCGCTGGACGGTGTTTATGACGGTAGTGCTAATGTGTACACCGAAGATGCGCTGGTGGAGTACGATGCAGGCAGTGGTTCCTCCCGTCGTAAATTTCTCGTGCCGGGCATTCAGAATCAGCTTGCGCTCGGACTTTCCGGACGGGCAGAATACGTGATGCCGTTTTTTACCATCGGTGTCGGCTTGGGAACGAATGTGCTGGGGCGTGGCGATTTGCGCGGACTGTATCAGGTCTTTGCGTTGAAGATCAACGTCACCCGGAGTTCATTCCTTCACATCGGCTACAATCTTCAGGATTTCCAGACCCCTAATTATCTGATGCTCGGTCTTGGTTTCCGTTTTAATAATAAATATCCTAAAGTACGTCATTAACCCCCAATACGCCATTACCCCCAAATGGAAAATATCATTCGTAAAATCAGGCAAATCTATCCGGTTTCCGACGAAGCACTTCAAGCGCTTCAGGCGAATATGGAATTAAGGTATTATCCCAAAGATACCCGTATCGTTCAGGCAGGCGTCACAGACCGTCTGGTATATTTCATTGAAGAGGGCATCGCCCGTTCCGTATTCCACCACAACGGAGAGGACACCACTACGTGGTTCAGTCAGGAGGGCGACGTCACGTTCGGCATGGATTCGCTCTACTATCAGCAACCATCGGTAGAAAGCGTTGAAACGCTTTCCGATTGCAAAATCTACGTCATCCACATCGACAAGCTGAATGCCCTCTACGAAACATATATCGACATAGCCAACTGGGGAAGAATCCTGCATCAGAATGTGAATAAGGAGCTTAGTCACATGTTTGTGGAGCGCCTCCAACTTTCGCCTAAAGAACGCTACGAACAGTTCAACCGTCGCTATCCCGGATTGATAAACCGAGTGAAGCTGAAATATGTGGCTGCTTTTCTGGGCATTTCCATCTATACCCTTAGTCGGGTACGTGCTAAAAAATAGCGATTAGCAGGGCTTTTTTGCTTTAGAGCAAAGAAACTTCGTAGCGCAAACCGTATCTTTGCCTTCTGAAAATACTAACTTACTAATAGAAAAACAAATGTCGAACATTTCTGCTTCAGCTTTTTCAGACACCAAGGCGCATTATGATCTTCTTGACGGACTTCGCGGTGTGGCGGCTCTTATGGTGATATGGTATCACGTATTCGAGGGCTTCGCTTTTGCCAGTAATAGTGCTATTGAAACTCTGAATCACGGATATTTAGCCGTGGATTTCTTTTTTATCCTTTCGGGTTTTGTGATCGGTTATGCTTACGACGACCGTTGGGGTAAAAGTCTCACCATGAAAGATTTCTTTAAACGCCGATTGATACGTCTTCATCCGATGGTCATTATGGGTGCCGTTCTCGGTGCTATCACGTTCTGTATTCAGGGGAGTGTGCAATGGGACGGGACGCACGTAGCTATCTCCATGATAATGTTGTCTCTGCTTTGTACGATCTTCTTCATTCCTGCCATGCCGGGTGTTGGGTACGAAGTTCGTGGCAACGGTGAGATGTTTCCGTTGAATGGTCCTTGCTGGTCATTGTTTTTTGAGTATATCGGCAATATCCTGTATGCGTTGTTCATTCGCCGCTTGTCCAACAAGGCACTGACGGTGTTTGTGGTGTTGCTGGGCGTAGCGTTGGCGGCGTTTGCTGTTTTTAATGTCTCCACTTATGGAAACATAGGAGTGGGCTGGACGCTGGATGGGGTTAACTTTTTGGGCGGTTCCTTGCGTATGCTTTTCCCTTTTTCGTTGGGTATGCTTATGTCGCGCAATTTCAAGCCTATGAAGGTGAAAGGTGCATTTTGGATATGTACTATTGCGCTGATTGCCCTGTTCTCTGTTCCTTATCTGGAAGGGTTGGAGCCGCTTTGCATGAATGGTGTTTATGAAGCGTTTTGCGTGATTGTGGCTTTCCCTATCATTCTGTGGATAGGAGCGTCGGGCACCACCACGGACAAGCAATCGACAAAGATATGTAAGTTTTTGGGAGATATATCTTATCCGGTTTATGTGATACATTATCCGTTGATGTATCTGTTCTATGCATGGCTGATTGAGAATCAACTCTACACGTTAGGTGAAACCTGGCACGTAGCTTTGTGTGTCTTTATTTTGAGTATTATTCTTGCTTATCTGTGTTTGAAGCTGTATGATGAACCAATACGTAAATATTTGGCTAAACGTTTCTTGAGTAAGAAATGACGTTTTCATTTCATGAAGTTAAAAAGAAAAACTCCAGCTAATGTAACTTTATCCGTCACCATAGCTGGAGTTCTTCTTATATAAAATAAGACTTTCTTTATCTGCAAATGAGCTTTCTTCTATGTTTTCATCTTAGAAATGATTAGATGTGATTAACAGAGCTGCTTGCTCATCTTATAATTGGTGAGACACATTTGATTAGCTTTCCGCTTTTGCTCTTCATCGACCTGAAAACCTTGTTTTTCAAAAAATGGTTTTGCCGTGATGCTAACTTCCGATGTTAATCTTTTCGCACCTCTTTCTCGTGCATATGCTTCGAGATGCTTATACAAAGATGTTGCGACACCTTGATGCTGAAAGTCCTTGTGAACGAACAGCGTGTGCATATATCCGTCATCGTTTACAGAGCCAAAGCCTACAATCACGCCTTCTTCATTTTCTGCAACCACATAATGTTGTTCTTCGAAAAGCTCATTCCAGTGTGACGTATCGTCTCCGCACGAAGCCCAATCTGCTACTTCTTCGGCTGTATAATCTTTTCGGTTCACAGTCAGAACTGTATGCTGATATAGCTCTTGCAGTGCTGGAATATCAGACAGGTTTACTTGGCGGATTTTATTCATCTTATCTCTGAATTTCTTGTATTAATGAACTTCTACTTTCTCTGCAATTCTCTTAGCCTTGTCGCGCAACGCATCCAAATCAGAATCAAGCGGAGCATAACAAAGTACCACACCCATACGGCGGTTGACACGTGTAAACGGTTTGCCGAAAATGCGGAGATAAGTATCTTCTTCTTTGGTCACTTCTTCTAGTCCGCGATATTGAGGACGTTCCTGGCTGGCAATCGGGGAAAGGATCACAGCGCTTGCGCCTATCCGTTCTTGTTTGATGCCGGGAATGGGCAGACCGAGTACGGCACGCAGATGCAATTCAAATTCATTCAGGTTTTGTGTGCCCGCCAGTGTCACCATACCTGTGTCATGCGGACGAGGAGAGAGTTCGGAGAAATAGACTCCATTATCATGGCTTAGGAAGAACTCAACTCCCCAAAGTCCTGCACCTGTGAGGGCACGGGTTACTTTCTCCGCCATCTCTTCCGCTTCTTTCAAATGGGCAGGATCAATGTGTGCAGGCTGGAAACTTTCACGATAGTCGCCACCTTTCTGCACGTGTCCGATGGGAGGGCAGAAGAGGGTAGGGCCGTTCTTTTGGGTAACGGTGAGCAAGGTGATTTCGCTGTCGAACTTGATAAATTCTTCAATGATAAGTTCGCGAATATCGCCACGACTGCCGCTGCATCCGTATTCCCAGGCATGTTCGAGTTCGTCGGCACTCTTCACAAGCGATTGTCCTTTGCCGGAAGAAGACATCAACGGTTTAACGACACAAGGGAAACCGATTTTATCGGCAGCTTCTTTCAGTTCTTCCAGAGTTTTGGCATAGAAGTATTTGGCTGTTTTCAGTCCGAGTTCTTGGGCGGCAAGGTCGCGAATGGCTTTGCGGTTCATCGTGAAGTTCACGGCACGAGCGCTGGGAACTACCTGGATACCTTCTTTCTCGAAGTCGTATAAGCGTTCTGTACGGATGGCTTCAATCTCCGGAACGATGATGTCCGGGCGGTGTTTCTTCACCACGCGTTCCAGCTCTTCACCGTTCAGCATGTCGAATACTTCAAATTCATCGGCCACTTGCATAGCCGGTGCTCCTGCATAGGAGTCGCAAGCAATGATGTGCTGGCCTTTACGTTGAGCTGAAATTACAAATTCTTTTCCTAGTTCGCCAGAACCGAGTAACAGTATTTTCTTCATCATTTTGAGTGTTTTATATTAGTGGTGCAAAATTACAGCAAAAAAATGAGATAATAATTGTATGTGGCGTTATTATATTGCTCTTTTATGCAAATTGGGAACTTTATAAAGATGGATGTGAATCTTAATGCAAAAATGCGGAATATATAAGGAATAGAATAGATAGGAGAAAAACAGGAAATATGGCTTTAAACTTTCTTAAGGAAAACATGAAAATACGGACTTTTCTGTGTTCGAGCACAAAACTAGTTGTTTTTGCCACTATTTCTTGTTTTTGCTAATCCATTGATTTTTAACAAAGAGATAGGAAACTCGATGGGTTAATTTAGTTTATTGATAGATTATTGCCCCCAAACTTGTTTTGCTATTGATTTGTAGCAGAAAATTGCCTGAATTGGTCAATCTGTAGTCATTGTAGGTCTAATAAGTGTTATCGAACGACAAATTATGAAAAAGGAAGCACAACGACACGGAATTGTTCCTACATTTGCGCAGTTGTTTCTTTAACTATTTCTAAGGACAGAAGTTTATGGGATATAGAAAATAGTTGAACAAAAACTGAACTCAACTGTTTATTATAATAATGAAATAGGTAAAACGCGAAAAATGTGCATTCCTTTCATATTATAAAGTCAAAAAGGAGAGAAAAGAATAATATAAATAAAAGAGATTGCTTATGTCACAGATTATCGGACATATCTCGCAGGTGATCGGCCCTGTGGTCGATGTGTACTTTGAGGGTACGGATGCAGAATTGGTGCTGCCAAGCATCCACGACGCACTGGAGATAAAGAGGCCAAACGGCAAAATACTGGTTGTAGAAGTTCAGCAACATATCGGCGAAAATACGGTGCGTACCGTAGCGATGGACAGTACTGACGGACTTCAGAGAGGCATGAAAGTGTATCCCACCGGAGGCCCGATCACGATGCCGATTGGCGAACAGATTAAAGGACGACTGATGAACGTAGTCGGTGATTCGATCGACGGTATGAAAGGACTCGACCGCAAAGGTGCATATTCCATTCATCGCGACCCCCCTAAGTTTGAGGATTTGACTACTGTGCAAGAGGTGCTCTTCACAGGTATCAAAGTGATCGACCTGCTCGAACCGTATGCCAAAGGTGGTAAAATCGGTTTGTTCGGCGGTGCCGGTGTAGGAAAGACTGTATTGATTCAGGAACTTATCAATAATATCGCCAAGAAACATAATGGATTCTCTGTATTTGCCGGAGTAGGTGAACGTACCCGTGAAGGTAACGACTTGCTGCGCGAAATGATTGAATCCGGTGTAATCCGTTACGGCGAAGCATTCAAAGAAGGAATGGAGAAAGGTCACTGGGATCTTTCGAAAGTGGATTATAACGAACTGGAGAAATCGCAAGTGTCTCTGATTTTCGGTCAGATGAACGAGCCTCCGGGCGCACGTGCCTCTGTGGCATTGTCCGGACTGACGGTGGCGGAATCTTTCCGCGACGCAGGAAAAGAAGGTGAGAAACGCGATATTCTGTTCTTTATTGATAATATCTTCCGTTTCACGCAAGCAGGTTCAGAAGTGTCCGCCCTTTTGGGACGTATGCCCTCCGCTGTTGGTTACCAGCCCACGTTGGCTACGGAAATGGGTGCGATGCAGGAACGTATCACGTCTACCCGCAAAGGTTCTATCACCTCCGTACAGGCGGTGTATGTGCCTGCCGATGACTTGACCGACCCGGCTCCTGCAACAACTTTCAGCCACTTGGACGCAACTACCGTGCTCGACCGTAAGATTACGGAGCTGGGTATTTATCCGGCGGTAGACCCGTTGGCTTCTACGTCACGTATCCTCGACCCGCACATTGTTGGCCAGGAACACTACGACGTAGCGCAGCAAGTGAAACAAATTCTGCAACGTAACAAGGAATTACAAGATATTATCTCCATCCTCGGTATGGAAGAACTCTCGGAAGAAGACAAGATGGTAGTGAACCGCGCCCGCCGTGTGCAGCGTTTCCTTTCACAACCGTTTGCCGTGGCTGAACAGTTTACGGGCGTTCCGGGTGTGATGGTGGGTATTGAAGACACCATCAAGGGATTCAAGATGATTCTGGAAGGAGAAGTGGATTATCTTCCCGAACAGGCTTTCTTGAATGTCGGAACCATTGAGGAGGCAATAGAGAAAGGTAAGAAATTGCTGGAACAGGCAGCAAAAAAATAAAAAGATAGCATGATGAAAGAACTGCATTTGAGTATAGTATCGCCCGAAAAGAGCATATTCGACGGAAATGTGAAGATTGTCACATTGCCGGGAATGATCGGTTCGTTTTCTATTCTCCCCGGGCATGCGCCCATTGTTTCGTCGTTGAAAGCGGGAACGTTGAGTTACACGACGATGGACGGAGAAGAGCACACGATGGATATTCAGGGCGGTTTTGTCGAAATGAGTGACGGTACGGTTTCTGCCTGTGTTTCCTGACGGAAACTCCTCACCGGCACAAAGACTAAGCATTAAAAAAATGAAAAAAACGAGGTTATAATCTTACAGAAAAACACAGTAACATGGTGAATATTAGTAAAACTAAACGGAATTTTATTTGGTGGCATACCTTATTTGCGGTAATTAGCGGGGCACTCGGAGCTGTCATTCTACACTTCGCTTTGCCGGGGCATTATTTCGGAGGGTATCCGTTTATTCCGATCTATTTTTACTTCTTCGGGCTGTTTAGCATTTATGCTTTCGACGCTTGCCGTCGGCATGCTCCACAGAGAATGTTACTGTTGTATCTGGCAACGAAGATGATAAAAATGATTCTTTCGCTGATTCTGGTATTGATTTATTGTCTTGCCGTTCGCGAAGAAGCCAGAGCCTTTCTGCTGACGTTTATCTTGTTCTATTTGATATATCTGGTATTCGAAACCTGGTTCTTCTTCTCTTTTGAGTTGAATCAGAAACGGAAAAAGAAAAATAAGAAGAAAAATGAAACAGTTGCATAACATAGTAGCTCCGTTGATTCTGTTCTGCCTCATGGCGGCAGTCAGCTTGCCGGTTCTTGCACAGGAACAGGAGGGGGAAGCGGTGTCACAACAGACGCAGGACGAGATTACTCCGAAAGAGGAACAGGAGAACACGGTGGATGTGAAAGAAATTGTGTTCGGTCATATCGGCGACTCCTACGAATGGCATATTACGACGTGGGGTAACACGCACATTACTATACCATTACCTATTATTGTTTATAGTAGCACTACAGGTTGGCACACGTTCCTTTCTTCCCGTCTCGAAGAGAATGGAGGGACTTATGAAGGACTTTCCATCGCTCCCGAAGGAAGTAAGTACGAGGGCAAACTGGTAGAGTATAATGCGGCAGGCGAACAGGTCCGCCCGTGGGATATTTCCATCACGAAAGTGACATTTGCTTTGCTGTTCAACAGCGTGTTGTTGCTCATCATCGTATTGAGCGTGTCACACTGGTACAGAAAACGTCCGCAAGGAGCGAAAGCGCCGGGAGGATTTATCGGATTCATGGAGATGTTCATCATGATGGTGAACGATGACATTATCAAGAGTTGTGTAGGACCCAACTACCGGAAGTTTGCACCGTATCTGCTGACAGCGTTCTTTTTCATCTTTATCAATAACATGATGGGATTGATTCCGTTCTTCCCCGGAGGTGCGAACGTGACGGGAAATATCGCTATCACTATGGTGCTTGCAGTCTGCACGTTCCTGGCAGTGAATATCTTCGGTTCTAAACATTACTGGAAGGATATTTTCTGGCCTGATGTACCCTGGTGGCTGAAAGTGCCCATACCGATGATGCCATTCATCGAGTTCTTCGGAATCTTCACGAAACCGTTTGCTTTGATGATCCGTCTTTTTGCCAATATGCTGGCGGGACACATGGCGATGCTGGTGCTTACCTGCCTGATCTTTATCTCGGCAAGCATGGGGCCTGCACTGAACGGCACGCTGACGGTGGCTTCTGTATTGTTCAACATCTTTATGAATGCGCTTGAGTTGTTGGTTGCTTTCATCCAGGCTTACGTATTTACGATGTTGTCGGCAGTGTTTATCGGTCTGGCACAGGAAGGTGCCAAAGTGAAAGCTGAAGAAAATTGAAATGAAACGCGGTGAAAACGTTGATAAAAAGAATACGGAATAAACGCGCGGAATGAATGATTAAATAATAAACAAGAGAAAATATAAACCATTTTAAAACTGAAAATTATGTTACTATCAGTATTGTTACAAGCCACTGCAGCAGCAGTAGGAGTTAGTAAATTAGGTGCAGCTATCGGTGCAGGTCTTGCAGTAATCGGAGCTGGTTTGGGTATTGGTAAGATTGGTGGTTCGGCAATGGAAGCTATCGCACGCCAGCCGGAAGCATCAGGGGACATCCGTATGAACATGATTATCGCCGCCGCCTTGATTGAAGGTGTGGCTCTGTTGGCGGTAGTAGTTTGTCTGTTGGTGTTCTTCCTCTAATCAGGTATATAACAAGCGAATTTCGCAGGCGTGAACCATGTTTCAAATCATGATCAGCCGCGAAATCGTAAATTGTAAATCGTAAAATCGTAAAATCGTAAATAAAGATTATGTCATTACTATTACCTGATAGTGGCCTGCTGTTCTGGATGTTTCTCTCATTCGGGATTGTGTTCGTGATATTGGCGAAATACGGCTTTCCCGTCATCATCAAGATGGTGGAGGGTCGTAAGACCTATATCGACCAGTCTTTGGAGGTGGCGAGAGAGGCTAATGCCCAGTTGTCTAAACTGAAAGAGGAAGGCGACGCATTGGTGGCTGCCGCCAACAAAGAACAAGGACGCATCTTGAGGGAAGCAATGGAAGAACGTGACAAGATTGTTCACGAGGCCCGTAAACAAGCCGAAATTGCCGCACAAAAAGAACTGGATGCGGTGAAACAACAAATCCAGATAGAGAAAGACGAAGCCATCCGCGACATCCGTCGCCAGGTAGCCGTGCTTTCTGTGGACATCGCCGAGAAAGTGCTCCGCAAGAGTCTTGAGGACAAGGAAGCACAGATGGGCATGATCGACCGTATGCTGGATGAAGTACTAACCCCGAATAAGAACTAAGGAAGATGGAAGTCGGAATACTCTCAATGCGTTATGCAAAAGCCATCATTGAATATGCACAGGAAAAAGGTCTGGAGGACAGGTTATATCAGGAGTTCCTGACGCTGTCGCACAGTTTTTGTGAACAACCCGGTTTGCGCGAAGCACTTGATAATCCGGTCATCACAACGAAGGAAAAGTTGGCGTTAGTCTGCACGGCTGCCGACGGTGACGGAAAATCGACCAGAGAGTTTGTCCGTTTTATCACTTTGGTACTGCGAAACAGGCGTGAAGGCTATCTGCAATTTATCAGCCTGATGTATCTGGATCTCTACCGGAAGCTGAAGCATATCGGAGTGGGTAAGCTCATTACAGCCGTTCCCGTCAATAAGGAAACGGAAAACCGGATTCGTTCCGCAGCAGAGCATATCTTGCACGCCCAGATGGAACTCGAAACGGTGATAGATCCTTCGATCGAAGGCGGATTTATCTTCGATGTCAACGACTACCGACTGGATGCAAGCGTTGCCACGCAGTTGAAGCGAGTGAAACAACAATTTATTGATAAGAATAGGAGAATTGTATAATGTCTGAAAATATAAAAGTAAGCGAAGTATCTGATATATTGCGCAAGCAGCTCGAAGGAATCAACGCCAATGTGCAACTTGACGAAATCGGTACGGTGCTCCAGGTGAGCGACGGCGTAGTGCGTATTTATGGATTGCGAAATGCCGAAGCCAATGAATTGCTGGAGTTTGACAATGGTATCAAAGCAATCGTGATGAACCTCGAAGAGGACAACGTGGGTGCTGTGCTGTTGGGTCCGACGGACAAGATCAAAGAGGGATTCGTCGTGAAGCGTACCAAACGTATCGCCTCCATCCGTGTAGGAGAGGGCATGCTGGGACGTGTGATCGACCCGCTGGGCGAACCGCTCGACGGCAAGGGGCTGGTTGGTGGCGAACTGTATGATATGCCATTGGAACGGAAAGCTCCGGGGGTAATCTACCGTCAGCCTGTGAACCAACCGTTGCAGACGGGATTGAAGGCGGTAGACGCCATGATTCCTATCGGTCGCGGACAGCGTGAGTTGATTATCGGCGACCGCCAGACGGGAAAGACTGCCATCGCTATTGATACGATTATCAACCAGCGCAGTAACTTCCTGGCAGGTGATCCTGTATATTGTATTTATGTGGCTATCGGTCAGAAGGGTTCTACCGTTGCTTCTATCGTTAATACGCTTCGTGAGTACGGAGCACTGGACTACACGATTGTGGTGGCTGCTACGGCTGGTGATCCGGCTGCATTGCAGTATTACGCTCCTTTTGCGGGTGCTGCCATTGGCGAGTATTTCCGTGATACCGGTCGTCATGCGTTGGTGGTTTATGATGACCTTTCCAAGCAGGCGGTAGCTTATCGTGAGGTTTCTCTGATTCTTCGCCGTCCATCAGGTCGTGAGGCTTATCCGGGTGATATCTTCTATCTGCACTCCCGTCTGTTGGAACGTGCTGCCAAGATTATCAGTCAGGAGGAAGTGGCTCGCGAAATGAACGATCTTCCGGAAAGTCTGAAGGGAATTGTCAAAGGCGGTGGTTCGCTCACGGCATTGCCTATCATCGAAACGCAGGCTGGTGACGTATCGGCTTATATCCCGACGAACGTGATTTCTATCACCGACGGACAGATATTCCTTGAAACTGACTTGTTCAACCAGGGGACGCGTCCGGCTATCAACGTCGGTATCTCTGTATCCCGTGTAGGTGGTAACGCGCAGATTAAGGCTATGAAGAAAGTGGCGGGAACATTGAAGATCGACCAGGCACAGTATCGTGAACTGGAAGCGTTCTCCAAGTTCAGTAGCGACATGGACCCGATTACCGCATTGACGATTGACAAGGGACGTAAGAACGGCCAGCTGTTGATTCAGCCTCAATACAGCCCGATGCCCGTAGAACAGCAGATTGCTATTCTCTACTGTGGTACACACGGACTGCTCCACGATGTTCCTCTGGATAAGGTGCAGGACTTTGAACGTAGCTTCATCGAATCGCTGCAACTGAATCATCAGGAGGATGTATTGGATGTATTGAAAACGGGTGTGATTGATGATAATGTGATTAAGGCTATCGAAGAGACTGCCGCCATGGTCACTAAACAATTTATCTAATCGGTCATTGATTTATCTGATTGGCCTTTAAAATAAATCTGAATGGTTTTTTGATTTATCTAATTGGCTTTTTTATAAATCAGATCGCCCTTTAATTTTTAATTATTAATTTTTAATTATCACTATGGCTTCACTGAAAGAAGTAAAAACCAGAATAAATTCGGTCAAGAGTACCCGAAAAATCACTTCAGCAATGAAGATGGTGGCTTCTGCCAAATTACACAAGGCACAAGGAGCCATTGAGAATATGCTGCCTTATCAAAAGAAGTTGAACAAGATTCTGACTAACTTCCTAAGCGCGGACCTGCCTATCGAATCTCCTTATGTGCAGGAGCGTGAAGTGAAGCGTGTAGCAATCGTTGTTTTTTCTTCGAACACTTCTCTTTGTGGTGCTTTCAACGCCAATGTCATCAAAATGATGATGCAGACTATCGGGGAATTCCGTACTTTAGGACAGGATAATATCTTGATATTCCCGGTAGGCAAAAAGGTGGATGAAGCCGCCAAACGGATGGGTTTCAAACCGCAGGAGGTTTCTCCAACGCTCTCCGACAAACCAACGTATCAGGAGGCTGCCGAACTGGCTCACCGACTGATGGATCTGTATGTAGCAGGCGAAGTGGACCGGGTGGAAATAATCTATCATCACTTCAAATCAATGGGGGTACAGATTCTTCTTCGTGAGACGTATCTCCCCATTAATCTGACGAACGTCGTAAGTGAAGAGGACAGAGAGAATGAAGAGGAGGTACAGGAGAACGAGATTGCCAATGATTATATCATCGAACCGAACGCAGAGGAATTAATCGCGAGCTTAATCCCCACTGTATTGAGCCAGAAGATTTTTACTGCCGCTGTTGACTCCAATGCTTCGGAACATGCTGCACGTACGTTGGCTATGCAAGTGGCTACGGACAACGCAAACGAGCTGATCCAGGATTTGACGAAGCAGTACAATAAGAGTCGTCAGCAGGCGATTACAAACGAATTGCTGGATATTGTAGGGGGATCCATGAAGTAATTAATCTTCTTTCTTTTGTCTTGAAACAAAAGAAAGAAGCAAAGAAAAATTCAAGGCTGACTTTTTTCTCCTACTCTCTTCCTTCACTTCGCTAAAGGGCAGAAACTCGCTACGCTCAAACAGTCTGCCCTTCTTAACGCTCCGTTACGGGCGCTCGCCTGACGGAGAAAAAAGTAGGCCGGGGAAGCTGGCGGGGTGGGCGTTGCTGCTGGTATTGTGGAGTAGGTTTGCGGGGAAGCTGTTCTGGATGGAGGTGCGGGAGAGCCGTGCGATATGCTTGGTATTGTTTTGGTGAGCCGCTGTTATATCGTTTATAGTTTTATTATATTATATATTGTTCTGCTTTGCTATATTGAGTCGTATAACGTCTGCGGCTTTTATATGGCAAAGCTTTTTTATAAGGGGTATTTTTGAACTTTTCATAAGTCTCTTTATATTATATAGGCTATATCGGTTATCATTCTGTTGGCCTTTTATTCTATTAAGCTTTCCACATTGTAAGGCTTCCACCCGTAGCCTTGATTCTTTCTTTTTGGTTCTTTTTCTTTCGTATCAAGACGAAAGAAAAAGAATATTCAGTAACTTTACCGAAAATTGGAAAAGCATGGAAAATAATCCGGAACTGCAGCTTGCTTGGCAGTTCATTGAAAATACAGGCACCCATTTATTTCTTACCGGAAAAGCAGGAACCGGGAAAACGACATTTCTTAGACGATTGAAAGAACATACGCCCAAACGCATGGTCATATTGGCTCCGACAGGGATTGCAGCTATCAATGCGGGAGGCGTAACGATTCATTCTTTCTTTCAGTTGTCTTTTGCTCCTTTTGTGCCCGAAACTACTTTTAATTCTTCCCAGACACATTATCGTTATAGTAAAGAAAAGCGGAATATCATCCGTAGTATGGATTTGCTGGTTATTGATGAGATCAGTATGGTGCGTGCTGATTTGCTGGATGCGGTGGATGCAACTCTGCGGAGGTATCGCGATAGGGAGAAACCTTTTGGTGGGGTGCAACTGTTGATGATTGGAGATTTGCAACAGCTGGCGCCTGTCGTGAAAGACAATGAGTGGGAGTTGTTGAGAAAGCATTATGAGACTCCTTATTTCTTTGCAAGTCATGCATTGAAAGAAACGGCATATATGACGATTGAACTCAAGAAAGTATATCGTCAGAGTGATACGTTCTTCCTTTCTTTATTAAATAAAATTCGGGAGAATAAGGCGGATGATGAAGTGTTGAATGAGCTGAACCGTCGTTATCAGCCCGGCTTTCAGCCGCAAAAAGAAGAGGGATATATTCGTCTGACGACACATAATAATCAGGCGCAGAGGGTTAATGATCGCGAACTGGCATCGTTGCCCGGCAAGGCGTATCATTTTAGTGCCGAGATAGAGGGGGATTTTCCAGAATATTCGTATCCTGCGGATAAACTTCTGACAATTAAGGAGGGAGCACAGATTATGTTCCTGAAGAATGATCCATCGTCCGAGAAACGGTATTATAACGGTATGGTTGGTGAGGTGGTAGCGGTTAATGAAACGGGTATTGTGGTGCGTGGTAAAGGGGATCGATCCGAATTTCAGTTGTTGCCGGAAGAGTGGGGGAATTATAAGTATGTGTTGAATGAGGAGACGAAGGAAATCACTGAAGTGATAGAGGGGACGTTCCGCCAGTATCCTATTCGTTTGGCGTGGGCTATTACGATACATAAGAGTCAGGGTTTGACGTTTGAACGTGCTATTATTGATGCACGGAATTCCTTTGCACATGGACAAACTTACGTGGCTTTGAGTCGTTGCAAGACGCTGGAGGGTATGGTGTTGGAGTCTCCTTTGCGCAGGGAAGCCATAATAAGTGATGCTACGGTGGATAATTTCACCAAAGCGGTGGAGCAGAATAAGCCGGGCAGCCAGCAGTTGAATGATATGCAAAAGGCGTATTTCTTTGATTTGTTGAGTGATTTGTTTAATTTCTATTCGATCGATCAGGCTTATAAACGGTTGCTTCGTCTTATGGATGAGGATTTGTACAAGCTCTTTCCGAAGCAGTTGGCTGAATATAAGGCGTTGGCTCCCCATGTTAAAGAGCAGATTGTGGAGGTGTCCCAACGTTTCCGCAATCAGTATACCCGGTTGATACATGAGAGTGAGGATTATGCGGTGAATGAGGAGTTGCAGGAACGGATTCGTTCCGGTGCCGGATATTTTCATAAGAAGTTGGAACCGGTTCGGGCTTTGTATGATAAGACTAATATGCCTCTTGATAATAAAGAGTTGAGAAAGCTGTTGGCAGAGCGTATGCAGGCGCTGGATGATGCGTTGTGGATTAAAGAGTCTCTGTTGGAAGCTGTGTCTACAAGAGGGGGGTTTGCCATTACGGATTATTTGAAGTTGAAGGCTAAAGTAATGTTGAGCCTTGAAGATGATTCTACGTCCTCCGGTTCTTCGAAGGCTTTGAAAGAGAAGAAAGAACGTAAGGAACGGAAAGAGCGTACACGCAGTGCTGAAAAGGTAAAGGTGGAAGTTCCTACGGACATTCTGCATCCGGAGCTTTATCGTGCACTGTCTGAATGGAGAACAGCCAAAACAAGGGAGATGAATGTCCCTGCTTATGTGATTATGCAACAGAAAGCATTGATGGGAATTGTGAATCTGCTACCGGATAGCCCAAGAGCTTTGGAGGCGATACCTTATTTTGGAGCGAAAGGAGTAGAGAAATACGGGCTTGAGATTCTGGGTATTATCCGCAAGTATATGGCGGAGAATCAATTGGAGAGGCCGGAGATAACGGATATGTTAATCTCCTCCGGTAATAGCGATGATACAGTAAGGCAACGAAAGACGAAGCTGCAGAAAGAGGCAGAGAAACAGGAGAAAGAGGCGGAGAAGGAGAAAAAGAAGGAGGCGAAGAAAGATACGAAGTTGGTTAGCTATGAAATGTTCCGTCAGGGAATGAATATAGATGAAATAGCCAAGGCTCGTGATTTGGTATCCGGAACCATTGCCGGACATCTGGAGCATTATGTCCGTTCGGGAAAGATCAAAGTGGAGCAGGTGGTGAAAGCTGAAAATATAGCGAAGATTCGCAAGTATTTGGATGAACATGAATACATGGGAATATTCGCTATAAAGGTAGCATTAGGAGACGCTGTCTCCTATGCTGATATCAAGTTTGTATTGGCTGTTTCCGGGCATTAATAAATAAGGTTATTATTCCCGGACAGGGTTAAAGATTACAGAAGAAAGAAACGAAAACGGGAACGCTGATGTCAATCAGAATGCCGTGCAGGATGGCGATGGGAATCATTTCTTTTCCTGAATATCTGGTGATGGAAGGCAGCAGTACATCCATCGAGTTGACTCCTGCTGCTGAAATAGGAGCGAGTTTCCCGAAGTACTTCTTGATGATTGGAGTACCAAGAAGTGCCATCATCTCACGGAAAATATTAGTCAGTAGGGCAATGGTTCCCAGTTCCGTAGCCAGTTGCAGTCCAATGGAGGGTTCTTTGAACTGGGTGATAAGGATGGAAGAGAGTGAATAGTAGGCAAATCCACTTCCCACTGCCATACAGTCGAACACGCTCCATTGACGCAATAGCAAACTTGCCAGGGCGGAGAATAACAGCGTACCGATAATTGTTCCCAATGGAATCAGCAACATTTTAGGGTGCAAATGTGAAACAATGGCTTTCAGGTTCTTATTGGAACCGATGCTGATTCCTACTTGTAACATTAATGCATAAAGTATGTACATGGAAACTGTGTGCGTATCGAACTCGAACTTATTGAAAGCTCCCATGATACAGCCTACACAAAAGAATACTATAACGATCAGACTTCCTTTCATTGTTCGCCTCCTTTCCTGAAAAATAATTGTAGTACCAAACGGGCAGCAATCAGGCTTCCCAATACACCGGACACAGCAAGAACAATGGCTTGCCATCCGAACTTACCAAGATTGTTCACAATCAGGCTATTAGAACCGATAGATACACCGAGAATAAAGAGCAACAGGAATATTGTAAGAGAAATTGTCTTTTCTGTCTTCTGTAGAATACTCCAGTTACGCAATACATAGCCGATGCCGATTCCTAAAAACATGGTAGATATAATAGAGAACATAATTGTATATATTTTGGGTTAGGTTAAACTGATGATTGACAACACACAAAAGAATTTTCAAAGAAGATATTACATCTACTTGAAAATCAGAAAGGAATACTGCTATGGCTAACAAAACAAGTCAGCAGGTAGTTCCTGTAAAGAAATAGTTGGGAAATTTAGATGAATCCACTGAACCAATGCACATGCACGCAACAAGACTTACAGAAAATAGGTATTCCTGCAAGAAAAAGAGTAGCGTTATGTAATTGTAATGTTTGATTCATCATTGGTCTTTTTTGAATTTGGTGCAAAGATAGTTATTTATTGCATATTTTCAAAATAAATATGCAATAAATAAAGAGAAAGGAATATCCGGAACGAGATAGATGGTTGTAAAAAGTTGGTTATGTGCTCTTTCCCTTATAATTTATCCCAGTTCACAAGAATCTCTTTTAACTTTTGGGGCCTGTATCCGAGCATTGTCCGGGCTTTATCAATACTCATCCCACTGAAGCGGGGACGGGGAGTGCTTTCATTCATTTTTTCTGTGGTGGCAGGATGGATAAGAGAACGGTCGAGTTTCATATAATCTGCTACCTGGTAGGCAATCTCTGCAATGGTCATACATTCATCGCCACAGATGTGGAAGATGCCATTCGCCGTATGTTCTATTAAACGTACCACTCCATCCGAAACGTCTCCAACATAGGTTGGTGTCCGCCATTGATCGGATACGACACGTATTTCTTGTCCGGCTTTCAGACGGTTCATTACTAGCTGTACAATATTACCATGTTGTCCCGGTAGTGCCTTGCCATAAACGATTTCTACACGGACAATGGCATAACTGCTGCAAGTTTCTGCCACCCTCTCTTCTCCTTTCCATTTGGTATATCCGTAGTAGTTGACCGGGGCAGGGAGGTCTTTTTCTGTATATAACAGCCCGGCAGCTTCGTTTATCTTTCCATCAAAAACAAAGTCCGTAGATAAATGAATGAACCGGCTTTTGTATTCTTCGCATAAATCGGCCAGTTGGCCTACTGCGGTAACATTGGTAAGATAGGCTTCTTCATGATGCGTTTCGCAATAGTCCGGCACGGACAGAGCGGAGCAATTAATGACTACATCGGGTTGAACCTCTTTGAAGAGATGCCTAACGTCCGCTTCATTCCGTATATCTGTTTCGATGAAACGATAATCCTCCGCGTTATTGGGAAGAATATCCGGATGCAGGGAGCAGCCCGTCAGCTTGTATTGTTTACAAGCAGATAAATCATTTACAATCTGGCGTCCGGTGAATCCGTTGGCGCCGATAATTAATATCTTCTTCATTAGGTTCTATATTATAGATGTTATAGATTATTTCTACAAAAATAAAAAATAATATCAACTACGCAAATAGATTTCGTACTTCCCTTCTTACTTTGCTCCCGATAACGAGATTTATATGAATTGATAAAAGAAAAGATGTATGGAAAAAGTAATTATGGGAACACGTTTACCCGCTAAACTTTGGTTGGATGAAGTAGAGGACTCTTGTATGTCGCAGATTATGGATTTGACTTCACTGCCTTTTGCATTTAAACATATTGCCATCATGCCTGATGCGCATGCGGGAAAAGGAATGCCTATTGGCGGTGTGTTGGCTACCAATGGCGTGATTGTTCCCAATGCTGTGGGAGTGGATATCGGTTGTGGTATGTGTGCGATTAAGACGAATCTAAAAGCGGAAGATTTTAGTTATACGGATTTGACTTCCATTATGTCGAAGATTCGTGCAGTTGTTCCTTTGGGATTCGATCATCAGAATAAAAAGCAGGATCAGGAATTGCTTCCGCAAGGATTCGACTTTGAAGAGATGCCTGTTTTGAAGAATCAGTACGAGGCTTGTTTGAAGCAGATAGGAACTCTGGGAGGTGGAAATCACTTTATTGAGATTCAAAAAGATACCGCAACGTCTGATGTTTGGGTGATGATTCACTCCGGAAGCCGTAACATTGGTTTGAAGGTTGCCAATCACTATAATAAGATTGCGCAATATTGGAATGAGAAATGGTATTCTGAAATGGTATCGGGACTAGCTTACCTGCCAATGGAGACACAGATGGCAAAGGATTATTTCCGTGAAATGAATTACTGTGTGGCCTTTGCCTTTGCCAACCGTCAGTTGATGATGACTCGTATTTGTGAAGCCATCCAGGCAGTGAAACCTGAAACGGACTTTGATCCTATGATTAATATTGCCCATAACTATGCAGCTTGGGAGAATCACTTCGATCAGGATGTGATTGTACACCGAAAAGGTGCTACGCGTGCCTATGAGGGCGAGATCGGTATTATCCCCGGATCTATGGGTACCAAGTCTTATATTGTTGAGGGACTGGGTAATCCGGAGAGTTTCAAAAGCTGTTCGCATGGTGCAGGTCGATTAATGGGAAGAAAGGATGCCTGTCGCCGTTTGTCACTGGATGAAGAGAAGGAGAGAATGGATCAGCAAGGTATCATTCACGGACTTCGTTCGCAGAACGAACTGGATGAAGCACCGGGAGCTTATAAAGATATTGCGCAAGTGATAGCGAATGAGCGGGACTTGGTGAAGCCGTTGGTGGAGCTGGCTCCAATGGCGGTGATTAAGGGATAATGTCATGCCATGTTTAAAGGAGTATCTAGCGTATGGACATAAAAAAAGGAGCAACGCCTTGCTCCAACCTTTGTTAACCTTAAATCTAATACTATGAAAAACACAATGCAAAGATACAGACTATTGCGAAATTAGCAAATAATCCAAGAAAAAAAGTATGTTTTATAACATTGATTAAGAATTGGTTTTCTCAATTCAATTTTTATTAAGAGATTTGACAGACCACATGTGAAGAATCAACTCTCTACCACCGTATGCTTCTTAGAGTAGATTTAATGAGTGGCAATATACCACGCTGTTTCGTTCTTTTTTGAAGCACCCGGATTAGTGCTTGGGTCGGAAATCGTGATTCCGGAGAAAGTATTGATATCAATTCTTTCTCCATAGTAGGAGGAAGAGATTGCTGTAAAATACTGTTTGGTATTCCTTTTAAAGGGTACAGTGCGTTTCAGCTGCTCGTTGAATTGTTCTAATAGATCCGGATCGGAACATAGTTTGGAAACGTAATCACCGTAATCAAAGAATATGGTAGGCGTATATCCGTCTAATCTTTGTAATTCGCCCGTTAATTCTTCGTTAAACGTATAACGCTGATTTATTTCTTTCATAATAGCCGCCAGGTTGTCTAATTCCGAGCAATCAGTAACACCGATTGTTCCGCAGGGAGTCACATAATTTGAATAAAAAGAATAGAAACCGTCACAGACCTTTTCGTAATCTATATTTCCGATTAAGTACTGGCCTATCTTGTCGTATGGCATCCCATAGGCCATTATTTCACTTGTAGAAGCTATCAAGTGGCTTGTTACGTTTTTAAGGTCATAGGCAACCTCTACCGTAGACATATAGCAGTCATCGAAAAGTATATATTCCATCTTTAGGCCCGCGTTCGAAATACCTCCGGCAAGCGTAGTAATATCAGTTTGATATTTCGTTTGTGTTCCTCCAAAAAAACGTGTCATCGGTGCATGTTCATACTCCCAGTGCTTTTTACTAATCTGCAAGCTGCTGCGTGAAACTGCTCTCGATACAGGTATCCATCCCATTCCGTGGCATCCGATAATCATTGCATATCGTTTGGCGGGAGCATAGGTTTGTACATCGTTCAAAATAGAAGTGATGCCCTCTGCAGTTGTATAGGTAGGATCCGGATAATCGTAGTTTTTTAAAGTCTTCTGTACACCTTTGCCATTCTCATAGACAAGTTCGGAGAGAGTGGCTTTGGTGGCCGATGTACATATAAATACGATCACCCGTTCATTCTTCAATATATTGTTTCCGATGATACTTTTCAAATCGGCAATGTTCTGATAGAAAAAAGAAGTGAGATTGTTCGACCAGGGTAGATACATGAACACCGTCTGTTCATTATTCGAACGAACAACAGGATCAGTCGGATCGGGATCTGTCGGATCAGTAGTTGAGTCATCCGTTTGCCTTGTAGTTGGAGAGGTAGAAACAGGATCCTCTTTCTCACATGAAATCATGCCAAAAGAAAGAAATAATACAAAGAGGATTGATTTCATCAGACGATAATATGGTTGCATTGTTTCCATTATTCTACAAGGATTAAATAATCTTTTTATATGTAACGTAAAAAGAGAACCTTTTGATCTGTCTTATCGAGACATTATTGACATCTCTCTTTTTGCAAAGTTATTGAAAAATAGCGTAATTCCTATATTATCATGAATAAGAAAAAGGAGAGAGCTTACGTATAGACATAAAAAAAGGAGCAACGCCTTGCTCCAACCTTTGTTAACCTTAAATCTAATACTATGAAAAACACATTGCAAAGATACGGACTATTGCGAAATTAGCAAATATTCCAAGAAAAAAAGTATGTTTCATAACATAGATTAAGAATTTGATATTCCAATTCAAATTTTATTAAGACTTTTTGATTGCTTTATCTTCCTCTAATCCCTTTGACATATACTTTCAATTAGGTATCCTGAAATCATTCGGAGAACAACCTGTGATTTTCTTAAATAACCGGCTGAAATACTGTGGATTCTGAAAACCCAGCTCTTGCGTTATCTGATTGATTGTTTTATCAGTATTCACCAACCAATCTTTGGCAATCTCGAAGCGTTTGAACTCGATATACTCTTTAAATGATTTCCCCGTTTCATACTTCAGTAAGTCGTTGAAATATTCAGGAGACAAATGAAGCAGGTTCGCACAATACTTATGTGAAAGTATATCGACAGTCGGTACCTGTTTCGTTTCAAAATGGTTATTTATGATTTTATCGAATTGTTTGATAATCGTTTTATTCGCTTCATTACGTGTAATGAATTGGCGTTCGTAGAAACGGATACAGTAATCCAGCAATAGTTCTATATACTTGGAAACTATCTTCTTGCTATGTCGGTCAATGCAACGTTCGAGTTCCTGGTTTATTTTATCCATAAACTCCAGAATGATTTGCTTCTCGCGCAAAGATATATGTAATGCTTCTTCAGGCAGATAAGAGAAGAAAGTATAGTTATGTATATTAAGTCCGAGCGGAGTGCCACAAATCAGATCGGGATGAAAAGCCAATATCCATCCTTTGGAAGGAAAATTCTTACTGTTTTCCTTCATATTGATAGACTCTCCGGGACTAAGGAAGAGCAAAGTACCATCCGAAAAATCATAATACTGGTGACCATACATATACGCTTCACATTTACACTCACTCAATAGAATCGTATAAAAGTCGAACTTGATGCCCGTATGAGCTGACAAGTCAGCCTTTGAGAGATCGATGACACTTACCAGCGGGTGTAGTGTCTTACTCCCCAGGCAACAATTGCATTGATGCACGGTTCCTATTTTGAGTACTTTATCTCCCATGATGTTGAGACTCCTGTATCTAAAATACGTCTAGTTTTTTTGTTTATATTCGTTCGGGGTGCAGCCGACATGCTTTTTAAATAACCGACTGAAGTGCTGTGGATATTGAAATCCCAGTTCATAAGCTACCTGGCTGACAGTTTGAACACCTTCCAGTATTCTTTCTTTGGCCAGTTCGATAATCCGGCACTGGATATATTCCTGTGCAGTTTTTCCGGTTTCCTTCTTTATCAGGTCCCCGAAATAATTAGGAGAGAGGCATGCCTTGTCTGCAAAGTATTTCACGGATGGCAGTCCTTCGGTCATTGCCACCTGATTTTGGAAATATTCGTCCAGTAATTGCTCGAATTTAACGACTATATCTTTATTCGCCTGATTGCGTGTAATGAACTGCCGTTCGTAGAAACGCATACAGTAATCCAGTAGCAGTTCGATATTCCGTACGATAAGTTGCTTGCTATGCTTGTCGATAGTATGCTCCAGTTCGAGCCGGATTTTATGTATGCAATCGGTTACGATTTCTCTTTCCTGATCTGAAAGATGCAATGCCTCATTTACCTCGTAAGAGAAAAAAGTATAGTTTTTGATATTCTGTCCTAATGAAGTTCCACGGATTAAATCGGGGTGGAATAAAACGCCAATCGACTTGGTACGGGGAGCCGTTCGGTTACGGTTGTCTATTCCGCTCACTTGTCCCGGTGCCATACAGACAACCGTTCCTTCCTGATAATCGTAATTCTTACGTCCGTATGTGAGATCCCCGCATTTGGCATCTTTCAGGAACAGACAATAGAATCCGATGTTCATACGGATATACTCAACCGACTTGGTAGCTTTTGAGAAGTCGATTACATTAACTAAAGGGTGCAATGTCTCCAGTCCAAACAACTGGTCATACTGATCGACGGTTTCAATTTTTGTTATTTCATCCATATGCTTTGTTATTAATCTGATACAAAGATAAAACATTTGGAGGTATCTTTTTTATTTCATACCTCAAATCAGTAATAAGGGTACAAGAATCAGTAATCTGTATACTACATAAACTTGCGGGCGGAAAAATAAATGGCAATGATTGCTGGAAGTAAGTCATGGAATTGATATATTTGCTCCGGAGAATATAAAAAAACAGGTTTTATGAAAGCATTATTCATTGGAGGAACGGGTACTATCAGTACAGATGTAGTTGCATTGGCGCAACAGAGAGGGTGGGAGATTACTCTCCTTAACCGCGGCTCAAAAAAAATGCCGGAAGGAATTCACAGTATCATTGCGGATATTAATGATGAAGAAGCTGTGGCAAAAGCTATCGCACTTGAACATTACGATGTGGTTGCGCAATTCATCGGTTATACGGCAGAAGACGTAAAGCGTGATATCCGCCTGTTTCAGAATAAAACGCGGCAATACATCTTTATCAGCAGTGCCTCTGCCTATCAAAAGCCATTAACCGATTATCGCATTACCGAAAGCACTCCTCTGGTCAATCCCTACTGGCAGTATTCCAGAAACAAGATAGAAGCGGAAGAGGTATTGATGTCAGCCTACCGGACAAGTGGTTTTCCGGTGACCATCGTTCGTCCCAGCCATACCTATAACGGAACCAAACCTCCCGTAGCCGTACATGGAGATAAGGGAAACTGGCAGATTCTCAAACGGATTCTTGACGGCAAACCTGTCATTATTCCCGGCGATGGCTCCTCTTTGTGGACACTGACTCACTCCAAAGATTTTGCCAAAGGCTATGTCGGACTGATGGCGAATCCACATGCCATTGGGAACGCTTTTCATATCACTACCGATGAAAGTATGACTTGGAATCAGATTTACCAGACAATCGCCGATGCGTTAGGCAAACCTCTGAACGCATTGCACGTAGCATCCGATTTCCTTGCCAAACATAGCGATCATTATGATTTCAGGGGAGAACTCTTAGGAGATAAAGCAGCTACGGTTGTTTTCGATAATTCGAAGATAAAGCGGCTCGTCCCGGATTTTATATGCCATATCTCTATGGCGGACGGATTGCGGCAAGCTGTACATTATATGCTTTCTCATCCGGAAACTCAAACACCCGATCCGGAATTTGATTCGTGGTGTGACCGTATAGCCAATGCAATCAGTGCGGCAGACAAAGCCTTCTGATTTTCCTGATTTTATAACTACCTGCCACTAATTAATTGCTATTTTTTAGGCACGGATTACACGGATTAACGCGGTTGTTTTTCAGCAATGATAACCCTAAAGACCGTGACATACGTGTAATCCGTGCCTAATTATTATTTAATAAGGAACATTTCTTCCTTGCTGCACCTCAATTCGTATTCCGAAATTACCATTAGCAGATTTCAGTTCAAACGCTCCCCGGAAATTATTTCTTTCCCAAGGCATAGCACTGCGGTTAGGCACCCGCCAGCCATCCTTGTTGTAATCTCCGTAAGTATTGATTCTCATTCCGTTTTTCAGTTTGAAAGATCCCATCTGCATAAACTGTGGAGAAGAAGACAATCCCCAACCATATCCGTATCCAAAACCGGAAAACCCGGAGTAAGAAGACGAAGAAAAAGAGTCAGTGAATCCTTGAGAATAGGTAATATCCGTGTTTAAACGAAAGAGCTGATTATAATCTTTCGTCATATTAGGCATATCTAAATTAAACTTGGGAAGTTCGGGAGTTGCTACGTTCATTAACCCCATATCCAGTAGAAAACCACCAAACTCTTTGATATTGGTAGATGGAGCACGACGAATACTATCGGAAGGAATTTCTGACTGTGCGGATGCAAAACCGACCGATAATATCAGCGAAAGAAATAGAATCAGTTTTTTCATCTTCGTAAAGGTTGATTTACCACAAAGATAGATAATTTCCACCTGACTATCCGCTTCCGTTATGTTTTCTTAGAAAAAAACTTATCTTTTCAATTTAATCACCGGATAAACGACAGGAGCCGTCTCCCATTTCCTTTTCATCGGGTTGTATGAGCGTTCCATACCTCCATGGAGTTCGATATAATCGTTGAACTTGATTTCAAGCATCATGCCATAACCGCTTTGCGGATAGATAGGAGTGAGATACCCCTGCGAAGCATTTCGTTCGCCATTCACAGAATATTCGCCGAAAGCCCGTATACGCAGAAATTTATTAATCCGGTAAGCGGCCGAACCGCTAAAACCAAAATCATTTCTGGCACCATGTTGGAAAGAAGGCATTGTGTACTTGGCACTGAACAGCCCACCTGAAAGCTCCCATCGTTCATTAGGGGCATACGTATAAATGGCACCTACCTGAATATGCGTCCCCATGGTAGGATACGTATTATGCAAACTATACGTACTTAAATAGCTGTTAGCATTGATCCCGAAAATATCCGACCGATTATAGTCGCGGCTGAAAGGATCGAAAGAAGTACCCAGTCTGGGAGTAGGCCAGGGAGTATCCATAAATTCGGGAGGAGATATATGAAGCGTCATGCTATCCGTTTGAATGGTTGGCTTCCTGTCGTTCGGTGTTATATTCATATCGGGTAAGATGAAGCCCTCCTTATCCATATTTAATGGCTGCTTTTGCTCCGGTGGCAGAAGAACCGCACGGCCGATGCTATCCTTTTTCACTTCCACCTGTTGCGCAAATGCGGTACAGGTACAAAGTAAAAACATAAATCCTGTGAACTGTCTTTTATTCATGGCACTTTGCGGTGTTAAAGAGTTTAGTTGACAATCAGTTTATAGCCGATTCCCCGTACATTGACAATACGTATCTGTTCATCTTGCGAGAGTTTATGCCGCAATTTGGTAATGAACACATGCAAGCTTCGGGAATTGAAAAAACTGTCGTCTCCCCAAAGTTCGAGCAAGACATCCTGCGTGTTGACCACCTGATTCCGGTTCTCGCAAAGCCGTTTCAAGATTTCCGATTCACGATGAGAGAGTTCCTGTCTCGTTCCTGCGTGTAATAAAGTTTGTGCAACAGGATCAAACAGATAACTTCCTATCTCAAAATGATTGGCAACCTTATTCTCTGTGAAGAGAAAAGCCTTTCCCATCAGTGCTTTGATTCGGATAATCAGCTCTTGTATACCGAAAGGTTTTTTCAGGTAATCATTCGCTCCGAGTTCAAACCCCTCCACCACATCATTGATGGCCGAACGGGCAGTCAGGAATAAGACTGGAGTCTGTTTATCCGTCTGGCGGATGCGACGTACCATTTCAAAGCCATCCATTTTCGGCATCATCACATCGGCTACAAGTACATCCGGATGAAGTTCGAAGAAAAGGCTTAGCCCTTCCTCGCCGTCATTCGCCGTATGAATGATAAAATCATTTTCTTCAAGTGTATCCTTGATAATCATGGCGAGCGTCTGTTCGTCTTCTACCAGTAATACGGTGATTTTGTTTTTACTCATGATTTTATGGGTTTATAAAGTAATGGTAAAAGTGCTTCCTTTGTCCGGTTCACTTTTTACGGTGATAGTCCCTCCATGTTTTTCGACCATGCTCTTTACATAGAACAGTCCTAGTCCGTAACCTTTTATATTATGAAGATTACCCGTCGGGACCCGGTAGAATTTATCAAATATGTGCTTTTGTTTATCAAGTGGAATCCCGATTCCCCGGTCGGTAACGCTGACGGTTACTGTCCCCCCAGTCTGTCGGCAGGAAATAGACAATTCGGCTTCCTCCTTCGAGTATTTCACTGCATTATCTATCAGATTACTGATGATGTTGCTGAAATGCGTACGGTCGGCTACAATGACAAGCGTTTCCGGTTTAATATCCAATTCGATATGTACAGGCTTGTCCGCTTTTAGCTGGTGCTGCTCCATGAGCGGAGTAATCAGCTCCTTTAGGTTGATTTCCTCCGGATGCAAACGGAACGTTTTGCGACGCTCCATTCCCATGGATAAAATCTGTTCCACCAGTCCGCTAAGCCTTTGCAATTGCTCCTGACTAATGCGTAGATACTGGTCGCGTTTGCTTTTCTCTTCCGCCTGGTTAAAGTTCAGTAATGCGTCATTAGCCGCATAGGCTACGGCAATGGGAGTCTTTAATTCGTGCGTGATATTATTGGTAAAATCACTTTTCATTTCATCCAGCGTTTTCTGTTTCAGAAGCGTCCGGATAAGGAACCAGAAAGAGAATCCGAGAATCAGAAGAATTACAAATGAAGTGACCAGAATACCTGTCATCTGCTTTAACACCAATGAATTGATCGGCTCGAACACCAGTTGGTAGCGTTGGCTGTGATGCATATTAAATTCATAGTCATAGCGGATTGCCTTGGGACTGGGAATATAACTGCTATCTCCCGCAATACCTAATGTATCGGTATATACAATGGAAGAATCGGCACTGATTCCGGTATAAATCAAAAGAGTGTGATGAGGAATAGAGAGATTATGCTCTTTCATCACATGGGTGAGCAAACTGTCATATCGCTGCAGGTTGACATCTATATAAGTGTCCACACCCGAATGAATACCCTGCTGAATACTCATTAACAGCTCCTTTAGCGAATCTTGCTTTTTCAATAACACATCCAGCCCGTTCTCGCTACTTGCAACAGGTGTAGAATCTTCCGGAGCGTTACCAACGGTCTTTACCGTATCCGTGGTTGTTTCTGTCCGGGAGTGTATCGTATCCTGACGGCTACTATCCGTATAAGAAATCGTTTGTTTAGTCACTAATGAATTGCCGTCCGCATCATATCCGGCTGATACCGTCAGCGAACCGTGTTCCACATTATCTTTTTGCAAATCATTTATCCGGAGCACGACCTCGTTAAAGTCACTCGTCCGCATCGCATCTCTGATATTGCTCTCCATTTCCATCTTCATAGACCGGTAAAGCCCTGTCAACCAATAAGCTTGATAAACAAAGATTCCGATTAATGAGCAGATAACCAGTATGACAATATGTTTTAGTGGTAATTTCATACTGACAAAGATAATAGGAAACTATTCTTATTCTTCTCTTTGATAAGACTAAATAACACTAGATAAGCCAGTGATAACGCAAATTTCCATTTTTTCTACCGTATTTTGTCGTATTCCAAAAATAAAGACGAAATGAAACGGATTAATTTACTATTTATGTCTCTTCTATGTGTGTGGATATCCGCTACAGCACAAGTCGGACAACAGTCACAGGAACCTGTCGACAGTATCAAGAATATAGGTTATATGGATAGTTTGTTTCAGGAACTGCCCGAAGTGATGATTATAGGTGAACGCCCTATCGTGAAAGCCGAACAAGGTAAACTCGTGTATGACGTGCCGAGACTGGTGGGCAACCTGCCTGTGGATAATGCCTATGATGTTGTGAAAAATCTTCCGGGTATAGTAAATATGAATAATAGTCTGATGTTGGGAGGACAGGAAGTTACCGTTGTCATCAACGGAAAAGTGACCACACTGTCTGCCGAGCAATTAGATGCTTTATTAAAATCGATCCCCGTCAGCCGGATTGAGAAGGCGGAAGTGATGTATTCCGCTCCGGCACGCTATCAGGTACGCGGACCGATGATTAACCTGATATTGGCCCCCGGCACAGGACAGGCATCTTCCCTTCAAGGAGAACTCTATACAGCTTTTAACCAACATCACTACGAATCTTTGGCAGAACGTGGAAGTCTTCTGTACTCCGGACGTAAATTCTCTGCAGATCTTCTTTACTCTTACTCTTATGATCGTGACCGAAGGATTACGGAGAAAGAAGCACTTCACACGTTAGCCGATGGTTCAGCGCATCAGATGGATATGGATGAAATAATGACTTCCCGTACCAACAGTCATCAGATACGTCTCGGAATGGATTACTCTCTAGCAGAAGATCATCTGTTAAGCCTGGTCTACACAACAGCTTTTACCGATTCCAAACATTATTCCATAGCTACCGGTGCGCAAAATTCTGTTACCGACTCGCAGGGAGATAGCCAGCTCCATAACGCAAAGTTAGATTATCAAACCCCTTTCGGGCTGAAAGCTGGAGTGGCATTTACATCCTATCATTCTCCCGGCAGCCAATTATTATATAGCACGATGGGAACAGAGACAATGAATTTCTTAAGCCGCGATAAACAACAAATCAATCAATGGCGTTTTTATGCCGGGCAAAAACATACCTTAGGCAAAGGGTGGGGATTGAATTATGGTATGGCTTACACGACCTCCTTAGACCATAGTTACCAGAAATATTACGATCCTGAAACAGACCACTTACTGCCGGATAATAATATGGCCTCCCGCCGTCGCGAACAAACCCTGAATGTTTATGCAGGACTGAATAAGAGCTTTGGCGATAAACTCTCGGCCGATGTTTCCCTGGCAGCAGAGCAATATCATACAGATATCTGGAATGAATGGAGCCTCTATCCGGTAGCTAATCTGACTTATATGCCTGCCGCCGGACATGTCCTGCAACTCTCATTGAGTAGTGATAAGGAATATCCTGAATACTGGAGCGTGCAGAACTCTATTTCTTACATGGGAGCCTATTCTGAAATTCAAGGTAATCCCTATCTTAAACCTGCAACGAACTATGAAACGAGTTTCACTTATATATTGAAAAGCAAGTACGTCTTTTCTGCCTTTTATAGCTATACAAAAAACAACGAAATGCAAACCCTTTACCAGTCACCTGAACGTTTGGTGGAGATTTACAAGTTCTTCAACTTTGATTTTTCATCGCAGGCCGGATTAATGATGACAGTTCCCTTCAAGGTAAAAAAATGGCTGGACTCCCGTATTACAGCCATCGGCTTTCGCTATCGCCAAAAAGACAGTGATTTTTGGGATATCCCGTTTGACCGTAAACTATATACATTTGTGTTGACGATGAACAACACCTTTACCCTTTCCACAAAACCCGACTTAAAATTCACCTTGACCGGATTCTATCAAAATAGAGCCATCCAGGGTATTTTCGATCTTCCCCGTTCGGGAAACCTGGATGCGGCACTTCGTTACACCTTTGCAAAAGGAAAAGCACAACTAACCTTGAAGTGTGATGATATATTCAACACTTCTACCGTTTCGACACAAGTTCGCTACGGATTGCAGAATGTAAAGAACCATTATATGCGGACCACCCGTACATTCGGCGTTTCGTTTAACTATAAGTTTGGGGGATACAAAGAGAAGAAAAGGGAAGAAGTAGATACCTCCCGTTTTAAATAAACGGTAAATATTCCATCGACCTATTCATGTTTCGGCAGATTAACAATCACCCTTGTGCCTTCCGTATAGTCAGGATCAATCTTAATCTCTCCGTCGAGTCGTTTCACGATAAGACGGCAGAGATACAATCCCAACCCATTGCCCGGAACGAAAGTATCGAGTTTGGAAAAACGATTGAACACCTCTTCCTGCTTTTCTTTCGGAATACCGCATCCGCTATCGGCGACACTGATACATATTTGATCGTTCGAATGATTGACTTTATATCCTAAAGTAATGAATCCTTTTTCGGTAAACTTATTAGCATTATTCAGTAAATGTTCAATTACCATAGTGAGATATGCAGCATTTGTTGTAATAAGCAGCGTATCTTCCGCAATATCCAATTGATATTTTATTCCCAGTTTGGGAGAAATCTTTTCAATTTCCTGAATACAGATATTTCTTATGTCAGTCGGTTCGCAAGGCAGCTTATCTTCCGAAACGTCCAGATTCGCCACTTCCAGCATACTGTTGACAAGCCCGGTGAGCAACTGGGTACTTTTTTGTATTTCGGCGGGAAATTCCCGGCGTGTCTCTTCGTCAATATCTTCATTCATGATTAAATCAGAGAACCCGACAATCGAATTAAGCGGCGTGCGTATCTCGTGGCAGATTGAGTTGATAAAAGCCTGCTTCATCTTTTCGCTTTCCTGTGCTTTACGGTTCAGCACTTTTAATTCCGCTTTCATTCTCTTTTCTTTTTTCAAGGAGAAGTAAAGATAGCTGCAAACTCCAATTACAAGGATTAATAAAGTGCTTAGGGAGATAATTAACGTCTTTTTGTTTTTTATTTCCAGTGCAGCTTTTTCGCTGTTAAGCGTGTTTACGTCATATTTTACCTGAAGTTCATTCAACTGTTGACGTGCGTCATTAGTGCTTAACGAATCTTGTATGTAATACGAGTTCTTGTAATACTTCAGCGCATTCGGATAATCTTTTTTCTTTTCATAAAGCTGGGAAACCGTGTTAAACAAACCCGGTAAGTTTTGCGGAGCCAAAATCTTGGCGATTCTGATAAGAGAGTCGCCTGCAGTAATAGCTTTTGACAGGTCTTTTTGGGTATGACTGTTGGTATAATAATTACAGGTACAAAGATAATAATTGTACTTATCAAAATCGTTGGTCAGCTTTTTGCCAATCTGCAGAATTCTTCCCCAATAATAGCTTTCTTCTTCCGGTGTCAGCTGTTCCAGGTTACTTATCAGAAACGAATAATATTGAATCCGATAGGCATCTATATTATAAAACGGTCGTTGCTTTTGATAGTCTCTTTTGTATTCCTGTTCTACCGTATTAATCAGATCTTTCGTTAGTTGGGTAGCTTCTCGTTTCTTTCCACTTTTAGCGTATGCCATGCTTAATTTCCAAATAATTCTTTTCTGATAAATATTCTTCACTTTGGCAGGAAGCGATTCTGTTAATTTCAAACTTTTCTCCAAATAGGGAGTAGCCTCTTTATATTTCTGGTTGATGTAAAAACTTGTCCCTATTGTGTAGGCTGTTGTAATTTCTTTATAAATATTGTTTGTGTTTTCTTTAGAATCCATTAAATCTAATTCTTTTTCAATAGCTTCATCTCTTTGATCAGAAAAACATTGTGCTTCGAAAATGCGCATATGATAAAAAGGCAGTATATGCTTCAGCTCTTCCGGGCTGGCAACCTTCTTTGTGTAATTAATATATTTAGAAAGCGAATCTTTATTCAGGGTATTTAATTCTTCTATGATAATATCATTGAGAGCGTTTAGCGCATTTTCTTTATCATTAATCTTTAGAGCTTCATGATACATCTTCAGAAGATACATTTTGGCTTCCGGACTATCCAGGTATATATCCGCGAGATCTCTGTATATCAGAATCTTTTTGGGGGAAGAGTTTGTTAAATTCAGAAGATGTAAAAGACTGTCACTGGGATGTTGCGAAGCACTTATTGTAAAATAAAGTGGGTTTATAATTATAAATATAATGAGTAGCAGATGTCGCATGGCATATCTTGTTTTGTTTGCTTGCAAATCTACTGTTTTTTTTATTAAATCCAGCTTGTTAAACGAAAAACTTTTGAGGTAGAAATAAAATCAGAAATATCCGATAAGCCAGTAGTGATTATGAGGTGATGGCTACTGACTTTCGGATATTTTCAATGCTTATAATGAATGGTTATTTTCAGTGTATGGAAGCTTTCCATGCTTTGGCATACTCCTCTAACACACACTTGATACTTTGTCCGATTTTTACATAATCGGCTTCATTCAGATTGGCTAATGACACCCGTACGCTCCATTTCGGTCCCGCAAAACCACCGCCATTCAACAATACGAGTGAAGTCTCGTTTGCCAAACGGAAAACTACGTCCAACGGATTGTATGTCTTTTGCAGATAGGCAACGAAGTCATCCCCATAGAATTTCTTCGCCCATACCAGCATATCAATCTCCGAATAATATCCGGCACGCAGCGGATCTTCTACCAGTGTGAAACCTGTATTATCCCACAATGCATGCAGGCGGCGATGAATAATTTCCTGCATCTTGGCTTTATAACTGTCCTCTTTATCCAAAAGCGAGAAGAGGGCAAACAAACTCATCTGTATCTGTTGGGGCAGGGAAAGCCCTGCAGTATGATTCAGCGCAATTTGTCGGCTGTCAGCCACCATGCGGTCAATAAATTTCATCTTTTCCGGTTGCAGGCTAAGGCTGGAATAACGTTTGTTCAAGATTGATTTCTGCTCCTCCGACAGGCGGGCAATCATTTTGTCGTAGATGTTGTCTTCGTGTAGAGCGATAACAGCGGTTCTCCATCCTGTAGCTCCGAAATATTTGGAGAACGAATAAACGCAAAGCGTATTGTGCGGCAACTCTGCCATCAATGAACGGAAATGAGGAATAAACGTTCCGTACACATCATCCGTGATAATCATCAGATTCGGATTATCATTCTTCACAATGTTGATGATACGTTCGGTGGTCTCCTTGCCAAGTGCATAGCTGGGCGGGTTGCTCGGATTGGTGATAAACAACGCTTTGATCCGCGGATCTTTCAGCTTGTCTATATCTTCATCCTTATACTGCCAGGTATGTAAACCGTCAGGAGTCATCTGGTCAGCAGAAATTTCGGTAACGTCGAACTGATAGCGTCGCAGTTCCGGGATTTCTATATAAGGAGTGAACACAGGAACCATCAAAGCAATAGCATCCCCCTGGTTCAACAGGAAATTCTCTTGCAAAGAATCGAACAGATAACACATGGCTGCCGTACCTCCTTCGGTCGCGAAAAGGTCAAAAGTACCTTTCGGCGGACGGCGGTCACACATCTCTTGCGCCAGGTAATCCTGTACGATTAACTCCGTAAAATGTAAAATACGGTCGGGCACAGGATACTGGTCGCCAATCACCGATTCTGCCCATTCGTGAATAAGTGTATCCGGATCGGCAGCATGTTCCATCAGCATATAATTATAGCCCTCTTTCAATAGGTTAGCACCGGGAGCTTTCTCGTTTTCTTTCAGGAAAGCCTCGAAACGGGCAGCAATTCCCGCCTTTTGCGGAATACCTGCTATTCCTTCTTCCAGTGAAAACGCATGACGACATTCGCAAAGGCCGAATTGTCCCAGCAGAAAAAAGGCTTCGCGTGGTTCGGTAGCAATCCAGTTCGGGTTACCTCTTCCGGCATTCAACATCGTATGCGCTATCTTCTTGATACTTTCATCTGCCATATCGATCAGTTTGTTTTTCAGCTCGAACGGGCTGATCGTTTCCATTTTCTTGGCATAACTTTTGGTAATGGCAGGGTTATTTGTTTTCTTTTCCATAATGATATTTATTTATATAGTTTTACATAAGTAGTACGATGACAACTCCCCAGATAATCAGGAGCGTATTGCCGACTGCATACGTCACCGTATATCCTAATGCCGGTGTGTCGCTTTCCACTGCATCCTGAATAGCTCCCAATGCAGCTGTTGTAGTACGTGCTCCTGCCGTACATCCCAATGACAGGGCAGGGTGGAATTTGAACAAGTATCTCGCCATCAGCAATCCGGCGAGGAGAGGAATGGCCGTTGCCAATGCGCCGACGATAAACAGACTGATGCCTACTTCCTTGAATCCGGCAATGAAACTGGGACCTGCGGCGATACCGACCACTGCGATAAACATATTCAGTCCTACATTATTCAATACCCATAAAGAAGGTTCGGGGATACCTCCGAAAGTAGGATGCTTGCTGCGTAGCCAACCGAACAGAAGTCCGGCTATCAATGCGCCGCCACTGGTAGAAAGACTGATAGGAACACCTCCCAGATGAATAGCCAGTGCACCGAAAAGACCACCGAGCAAAATACCCAATCCAACGAAGATCATATCCGTCTGGTTGGTAGGCCGGTCAATATAGCCCATTTGTTTGGCAGCACTTTCCACTTCATGTTTAAGACCGGTAAGTTCGAGAATATCTCCCGAATCTACAATCGTTTTAGGTAATACCGGAACATTGATTCCGGCACGTTTGATATTCCGGATACTAACCCCGTGCATAAACTTCTGCGCCCTGATTTTGGAAACCGTTTCTCCGGCAAAAGTCCGGTGGGTCACCATTACAGGAAGAGTTTCTGCCGGGAAGTCGAGTAATTGTGCATCAATCACTTCCGGACCGATCCAGTCTTCTTCTCCAATCACAAATTCACGGCGTCCGCTAAGTACCACTTCGTCATTCTTATGAAGAATCAGGTTCGGATCTACTTCCTTCACCACTCTTTTTTGACGAATCCGTTCTACAAACAGTCGTTTATCATTTTTACATAGATAAGCTTCAAGTTCACTGACTTTCTTTCCTTTGCCAAACCATTCATTGGTGATTTTATAAGCACGGAACACAACCGGACGAAGAGCCGGGGAAAATCCGGGTTCATCAGCTTCCGATGTTCCCATTTGAGCCTCCAGTTCCTTGCAGTCGGCCTTCACCTTATCCAGTCCACCGAGCATTTTAGGGCCGAGAGAAGCCAGAATCCACGCCGAACCGGCCGTTCCGAAAATATAAGTTACGGCATACGCTACCGGAATTGCATTGATGAACGTGGCTTTCTGTGCATCGCTGATTCCCAGCTGGTTGATCGTATCGCTTGCCACGCCGATAACGGCGGATATTGTTTGTGAGCCTGCCAACAGTCCGGCAGCTTCTCCTACATGATATCCCATGATTTTGGCCAGTATCCACGGGGCTACCAGACTGACAATACACATCAGTACAGCGAATCCCACTTGTGGCAGACCGTCTTTTTTCAATCCGCGGAAAAATTGCGGACCTACCTTATAGCCAACGGCAAACAGGAAGAGCAGAAAGAACACAGCTTTCATCGGACCATCTACAGTGATATTCAGTTGTCCTACCAATACTCCGACCAGCAGAACACTGGTGACTGTCCCCAATGAGAATTTCCCTATTTTGAGTCTGCCCAGCCAAAATCCGGCAAAGAGCGTCAGGAAAATAGCAAGTTCAGGATGTACCCTTAATTGATTAATAATCCATTCCATAATTAAGTTGTTGTTTTAGGTTATGTCATTTACAACAGTTATAGCGTAAAAAGAGTTTGTTGTGTTATGAAAAATAGAGATATAATATCCGTCGAACTTTAAATTTCTCTATTTCGCTTTTTTGTTATACTTTTGTTCCTTCAAAAATAAAACTAATCATATTCTGTATGAAATCAGACATAGAAATAGCTCGCAGTATTGAGCTGAAGAAGATTAAGCAAGTTGCCGAAGGTATCGGAATCCCTCGCGAGGAAGTGGAGAATTATGGCCGCTACATAGCAAAGATCCCCGAACAACTGATTGATGAAGAGAAAGTGAAGAAAAGCAATCTCATTCTGGTAACTGCTATCACAGCAACCAAAGCGGGCATTGGCAAAACTACAGTATCTATCGGTCTCGCTTTGGGATTGAATAAAATTGGAAAGAATGCGATTGTCGCTCTTCGCGAGCCGTCTCTCGGTCCATGTTTCGGAATGAAGGGAGGAGCAGCCGGTGGAGGATATGCACAAGTGCTTCCGATGGACAAAATTAACCTCCATTTTACAGGGGATTTTCATGCCATCACTTCTGCTCATAACATGATTTCTGCTTTACTCGACAATTATCTTTATCAGAATCAGGCAAAGGGCTTTGGACTGAAAGAAATTCTTTGGCGGAGAGTGCTTGACGTGAACGACCGTTCGTTGCGCAGCATCGTTGTCGGCCTCGGACCTAAATCGAACGGGATTACCCAAGAGTCCGGTTTCGATATTACTCCTGCTTCGGAGATTATGGCAATTCTTTGCCTTTCTAAAGATGTGAGTGATCTGCGTCGCCGTATTGAAAATATCCTGTTGGGCTTCACGTATGACGACCAACCTTTTACTGTGAAAGATTTGGGAGTGGCAGGAGCCATCACTGTGTTGTTGAAAGATGCTATCCATCCTAATTTAGTGCAGACTACCGAAGGAACCGCTGCTTTTGTACATGGTGGTCCGTTTGCTAATATCGCACATGGTTGTAACTCTATTCTGGCCACTAAATTGGCAATGTCTTTCGGTGATTATGTAATAACAGAAGCCGGATTCGGTGCCGATCTCGGTGCAGAAAAATTCTATAATATCAAATGTCGCAAGAGCGGACTCCAACCACGTCTCACAGTGATTGTCGCTACGGCACAAGGATTAAAGATGCACGGAGGTGTCAGTCTCGACCGTATCAAAGAGCCGAATATGGAAGGCTTGAAAGAAGGATTGCGTAATCTCGACAAACACGTTCGTAACCTTCGTTCATTCGGTCAGACCATCATCGTAGCTTTCAATAAGTTTGCATCCGATACGGATGAAGAAATGGAATTACTGCGCGAACATTGCGAACAGTTGGGAGTGGGTTTCGCCATTAACAATGCGTTCAGTGAAGGAGGAGAGGGAGCAGTAGATATGGCCCGTCTGGTAGTAGATACCATAGAGAACAATCCGTCCGAATCTTTACGCTACACTTATAAAGAAGAAGATAGCATACAGCAGAAGATCGAAAAGGTAGCCACTAATATTTACGGAGCCAGCGTTATTACCTATAGTAGTATTGCACGCAACCGTATCAAACTGATCGAGAAAATGGGAATCACTCATTATCCGGTTTGTATTGCTAAAACACAATATTCATTCTCTGCCGATCCAAAGATTTATGGGGCGGTAAATAACTTCGAGTTCCATATTAAAGATATTGTTATCAATAACGGAGCTGAAATGATTGTAGCCATTGCCGGAGAAATTCTTCGTATGCCGGGATTACCCAAGGAGCCGCAAGCATTGCACATCGATATTGTGGATGGAGAAATAGAAGGATTGAGCTAAAATATATACCTCAAAAAAATATTCCGGTATGATGCCAGTAAAATAAATCCCCGTCTTTCCCTATGAAATAAAATGTGGAAAGACGGGGATGACTGTATATAGAGTCCAGTGCGCTTCTGTTTTCTCTTCTTGCACACTGTACGGTTGAATTCGTCCTTGCTATGAGTGATATATGACATCATATATTTCTTTTATAGTAAGAAAAACGAAAATATGGACAGATGGTTCGGGCGGGACCGTTAATAAATAAAAAAAGCCTGCTCCTTTCACAAAGAGCAGGCCTTATAAATAAGAAATAAAGCTGATAACAGTGAAGCTATTAGCTTTGAAATCGTTTTTTAATAAGCAAAAAGAGGATATTTCTTCATTGTCTCATTGACACGTGCACGTACTTGTGCAATAACTTCCTCATTTTCTACGTTAGACAATACAGTCTCGATCATTTCAGCAATTTCGAGCATCAAATCTTCTTTTGCACCACGAGTTGTGATAGCGGGAGTACCCAAACGGATACCGGAAGTCTGGAAAGCTGAACGGCTGTCGAACGGAACCATGTTCTTGTTAACAGTAATATCGGCAGAAACCAATGCTTTTTCTGCCACTTTACCTGTCAGTTCAGGATATTTGCTACGCAGGTCAACCAACATAGAGTGGTTGTCTGTACCACCGGAAACGATGGTAAAACCACGGTCGATTAAAGCCTGTGCAAGTACAGCAGCGTTCTTTTGTACTTGTTTAGCATATTCCTTAAATTCAGGTTGCAGGATTTCACCGAAAGCAACTGCTTTAGCAGCAATTACATGTTCCAACGGTCCACCTTGAACCCCTGGGAATACGGCAGAATCCAGTAATTGAGACATCATCTTGATCTCACCTTTCGGAGTGGTCTTTCCCCACGGATTGGGGAAATCCTTACCCATCATGATGACACCACCACGAGGTCCGCGAAGTGTTTTATGTGTAGTAGAAGTGACGATATGTGCATATTTAACCGGATTTTCGAGCACTCCGGCAGCGATCAGGCCGGCAGGGTGAGCCATGTCGATCATCAGGATAGCGCCTACTTTGTCGGCGATTTCACGCATACGTTTGTAATCCCATTCACGAGAGTATGCAGAACCACCACCGATAATCATTTTCGGTTTCTCACGTAGAGCGACTTCTTCCATCTGGTCGTAGTCAACGCGTCCAGTTTCCTGATTCAGGTTATATTCGCAAGGAGTATAGATGATACCGGAAGTGTTTACCAGTGAGCCATGAGAAAGGTGTCCGCCGTGTGCAAGATTTAATCCCATGAATTTGTCGCCCGGATTCAGAACTGCGAGGAAAACAGCAGCATTAGCTTGTGCTCCCGAGTGTGGTTGTACGTTTGCCCATTCCGCGCCAAAAATTTCTTTCAGGCGGTCGATAGCGATTTGTTCGCTTTGGTCTACTACTTCGCAACCTCCGTAATAACGTTTGCCGGGATAACCTTCTGCGTACTTGTTAGTCAGGCAAGAACCCATTGCCTGCATTACCTGGTCACTCACAAAATTTTCTGATGCAATAAGCTCGATTCCTTTCAACTGGCGTTGATGCTCTTTTTCGATGATGTCGAAAATGATGTCGTCTCTTTTCATTCTTTTATAAGTAAGATTAAATTTCTAATTCGAGATACCTATTTTAAGCGCACAAAGTTAATGAAAATAAATAAAGAATGAAGGAAGTACAAGAAAAATGTTAGTAAAAAGCCGGATTTAATGATATTTTATTCTTAAAGGATGAATCCCAGCGAAAAACTTAACGCGCTGTCACGGCGACGGAAAATAATGTTGCTCACTCCCGTGCTGCCGTCGGAATTGATATTGTCGTAAATGATGGACTTGGAGATATTTCCGATGCCTTGCTCGTAGCGGAAATCGAAAAAGATACGGGAGATGTTGACGCCTACACCGATCACTGCACTGACATTGAACGGATACAGCCTTTCGTGAATCCCTTTTTGGTCAAAATTCTTAAAAGTGATTTCATTGTGTTTTCCCCATAAGTAGCGAAGTTTGGGGCCTGCGAAGATAGACATTCCGTAAGGCCCTTTTTTCACCACATTATAGCCGTATAAAATAGGGAAATCCACACTGTGCAACACCGATTGCACGGAAGCATAATCAGGCTCGATGGCAGGATGCTGCGAACCGAGCTTATCGAAAGTGATCTCACATTTGCTTACATTATAGGACACTTCCGGCTGAATGAAATGCTTCTTCATGTTGATGCGCATAAAGAGGGCGCCGAAATAACCTATCTTGTAGTTATTCTGCACCTCATCGATAGTTACATCCTTAATTTTCAGTTCAGACACCATGAACATGGAAGAGTTGAATCCCGCCTTGATACCGATATTTATTTTTTTTGTATTGGGGCGGTCTACTTTTTCTGCGTTATAGTTCTGGCCGACAGCCGTGCAGGCTATGGCTAACAAACCGGGAAGGATGAATTTACGCAGCATATTCATGGCAATATCGCACTTTTTATGATTTCTTCTTTTCTACACTCCAACCGAATTTACCGATTTTCTCTCCCAGATTATAATATCCTCCGTGCACATATACCAGCGGATTGGCTTCGGCCAGTTCCAGCTTTCCGGTTTCAGGATTCAGGTTCCGGTCGTCCGCACGCACATTTACTACGTCAGCGATAAACATATCGTGTGAGCCGAGAGAGATGATTTCTTTCACACGGCATTCAATGCAGAGAGGAGATTCTTCAATCAACGGAGCACTAACCACCGTACACTGTCCGGGTGTCAGCTTCATCTCATCAAATTTATGATAATCACGTCCCGAACGAACTCCGCACCAGTCGGTGGCAAAAGCCATATCTTTCGTTGTCAGGTTGATGACAAACTCCATGTTTTTTTTGATAATGTCATAAGAATGGCGTTCCGGACGTACGGATATATAACACATGGGCGGGTTTGTACAAATCGTACCCGTCCATGCTACTGTGAACATATTATATTCGCTTTCTTCTTTTCCGCAGCTGACCAGTACAGCCGGCAGCGGATAGATCATCGTTCCTGGTTTCCAGTCCTGTTTCATAGGCCTATACGTTTATTCAGAGGATTGTAATCTCTTCACGTTTCTGCTCTTTCTCGCAATAATGGCATTTTACGATACAATTATCCTTGTCTATCACATGAAAGATAGTGGCCATCGGTTCGTTGTTGGTGATACATTTCGGATTGGCACATTTCACGATGCCCCGAAGTTCATCCGGCATTTTCACCTCTTTCTTTTCCACAACTTCGTAATCGCGGATGATATTCAGCTTGACGTGCGGGGCAACTACTGAAATACGGTTAATCTCTTCGTCGCAGAAGAATTTATCTGCAATCTTGATGATCCCTTTTTTACCCAGCTTCTTGCTGTCGAGGTTGAATCCGATAGTGATATTGCTAGTCATCTGTTCCACACCGAGCAGTTGCACTACGGTAAAGAGCTTTTCGGATGGGATATGGTCAATCACTGTCCCGTTTTTCAGGGCAGCTACTTGCAATGCTTGTTTATTTTCGCTCATAATAAAATATCGTTTTTAACGTCATCTAATGTGATACCTAATACATCGCAAAGGATTGCTTCGCGGGCATACAGACCGTTTTGTGCCTGTTGGAAATAATATGCTTTCGGATTGTCATCCACATCGTAAGCAATTTCGTTGACACGGGGAAGCGGGTGCAGGATACGCAGGTTCGGACGTGTGTTTTCCAGCATTTTGTTACGGAGAATATATACATTCTTCACCCGTTCATATTCCATCAGGTCGGTGAAACGTTCGCGTTGCACACGGGTCATGTACAGAATATCGGCGTCAGCGATAATCTCTTCGGTAAAATCCGTATGTTCAACGTATTTTATTTGGTGCGTTTTACAGTAAAGTTTGTATTCTTCCGGCATTTTCAGCTCTTCGGGAGCGATGAAATGGAAAGTCGGATTAAAGTGTCGCATCGCCATCAGCAATGAATGTACGGTGCGGCCGTATTTCAAGTCACCCACCAGGAAAATGTTCAGATTTTCCAGCGTTCCTTGTGTTTTGTAGATAGAGTAGAGATCGAGCATCGTCTGCGACGGGTGCTGGTTGGCTCCGTCACCTGCGTTGACAATGGGCACCGGGGCTACTTCGCTGGCATACCGTGCAGCTCCTTCGAGATAGTGTCGCATGACGATAATATCTGCATAGTTGCTCACCATCATGATCGTGTCTTTAAGTGTTTCCCCTTTGGAAGAACTGGTAGCTTTGGGGTCAGAGAATCCGATTACTCGTGCACCGAGACGGTTGGCAGCTGTTTCAAAACTCAAGCGGGTACGGGTGGAAGGTTCAAAGAACAGGGTTGCTACAACCTTTCCTTGTAATAACCGGCGATTGGGGTTCATTTCAAACTGCTTCGCCATTTCGAGCATGTAGAGGATTTTTTCTTTAGAATGTTCGGCAATGGTTACTAAACTTCTGTTTTCCATTTTGTTATCTTTTATGTGGATAGAACTTGTTTTACCGGAGTGTAAAGGTACGAAGAATTTGTGAAAAGCACAGATTTTTCGTACCTTTTTTATCAGCTTTTAATCAGTTGGTTTATTTCCGTCCGCTAGCTAACGCTGCAATGATATATTTCCCCGGTGCTCCGATTTTACTCCAGGCCGTATTGGAGAGCAGTTTCCACACCTGGGTGCCTTTCCTGCCATAGTCCGATAGCCGGAGAATCGTCTGCCTTTCCTTCAAATTAGTCACTTTGTGGCGTTCCAGACTTTCAATCAGTCCATTCATGTTGTGTGTAGCCTGATTGTATGCGTACCCCGGAATTTCAAACGAAGCATCGTTAATTTCTTCTTCTTCTTCAGAATTTAGTTTAGTTTCCTTTAGTTTAGTTTGTCGGGAAATGTCTGCATTTTCTTGACTCACCTCCTCTTGAGTTTCAAAAATGTCTGCATTTTCCGCGTTCAACTCTTCTTTTTGCATCCCTTTTTTCTTCTTGGTCTCTAATAAATAAGGTAGTTGGGAGAAATCAATTTTCCTTCGTGTAGTAGCTTCAAACCACACCCTTTGAATCTGTTCCGAAGTGAGTATGCCGTATTTTTCGTAGGTTCCCTTATGGAAAAATCCTTTTTCTAATAACAGGTCAACAATCTTTTCCATCATATCTTCTTTGATCCCGCCGCCTACTTTGCGGACAAAAATCAGGTTTTGTTCCTTTCCCCAAGAGATGTAATATCCTTCTTTGTATATTTTACAAAGCAATCGCATGACAATGTAAGAAGCTAATACTCCAAATTTAGCTTCTAATAATTCCATCACTTCTTCGTCAAAAAAGTTTGCCGGTGTCGGGAAGTAAGGTATCCCTTTATTAATCATATTCATAGTTCAATATTTTTCATTATAAAATTACACAATAGCTTTCCATTCTATCAGGTTTCCGATCATAAATCTTCTCCATCCTTTTTGTTCTTCACTCCAATAGATAACAGACTCCTGTATTGCTGTAATTTTGAAATCCCGATGAAAGAATTTTTCGTATCCTACCAATGTTCCTTTTTCTAAACAAAATGTTCCGTCTTGCTTACGGAAAGCTATCATTGCATTCCCATATAGCATGCGTTCTATTAATTTGATGCACTCTTGTACAATTCTCTCCGCACATTTATCCGAAATCCCCTTTTCAGCAGTAATACGTTTTTTCCATACTAATTTGCAAGCTGTCAACTTGTCTTTTTCCATTTTTCTTTTCATTCCTTAGTTGTTTTAATTGAAAAAAATATTGATAATTGTAAATGCAAATTTCTTCTTGGGGATAGTGACGGTATGTTGTTGTCATAGCGTCATTATCTTTCCATTATGGTGACGCTATTTCATTGTGATAGCGTCACCATTTTTCTGAAGAAACTAGTCTTGTTTCTAGTCGACTGAAAACGACGTCAAAAGTAGGTCTTACATTTGGCCTGTACAATTATTTTTTCTTAGTACTTGCTTTTGACTTTTTCAGCCTGTTCTTTTTTTTCCTTTTTTTCTTTCATATACTCTTCTTCGACAGGCTTTTTCAATGCTGCCAATTCTGCGTGTATACTGCTAAATTCCATTAACTTATAGCCGCCGTGTTTGTGAATGTATAATATTTTTTGGTCATAGATATATTGGGCCAAATTTATCAGCTTTTTTTTCTTGGGATGGTGGAAATGTCCATCAATAAAGATTTTTTAAAGCACAGTCAAATAAAGGCGGATATCTCCATCGATTGCTATTCTGTTATCTAGCTCTTCTTTACTGATGATTTCTTCCTTTGAATGCTTTTCGGGGGCTTTTTCTTGTGTTTGAACATTTCTTTTTGTTTCGTCACTTTTGTTACTTTTTTTAGATTTTTTACTGCTCATGATTAATTAATTTTTGCAATATTAATAAATGTTAATTAGATGATAATATCTGGAAAGTGAAATTGAACCTGCAAAAAGATTTGTTCTTTTGTCGCTTGCCAAATAGTATATATATAAAATAACTAGTGATGCAAATGATGAATAAAAATGGATTTAGTCGATGTGGTGAGAACTACATCAATCGTTTACGAAAGGAGGGGCGCTATTCTACTGCGCACGTCTATAAGAATGCCCTTTATTCTTTCGGTAAGTTTTGCGGTACGTTGGATATGTCGTTCAGACTGGTTACCAAAGAACGTTTGCGACGTTATGGTCAGTATCTTTATGAGTGTGGTTTGAAGCCCAATACGATTTCTACGTATATGCGTATGCTTCGTAGTATTTACAATCGGGGAGTGGAAGCGGGTAGTGCCCCTTATGTTCCCCGATTATTTCATGATGTTTATACAGGCGTGGATGTCCGGCAAAAGAAAGCTTTGCCTGCCGGTGAATTGCATAAACTTCTGTATGAAGATCCCAAATCGGAGCGTTTACGTCGTACACAAACTATTGCCGCCCTGATGTTCCAGTTTGGTGGAATGTCATTTGCTGATTTAGCTCATCTGGAAAAATCTGCTTTAGATCAGAGTGTATTACGTTATAATCGAATCAAGACGAAAACTCCCATGAGCGTGGAAGTGCTTGATACTGCCAGGGGAATGATTAATCAACTCCGGAATAATCAGGAACCCATTCCTGATTGTCCTGACTATCTGTTCGATATACTTTGCGGTAACAAGAAACGGAAGGATGAAAGGGCATACCGTGAATATCAGTCGGCTCTTCGGAGATTCAATAATCGTTTGAAGGATTTGGCGAGAGCTCTACGTTTGAATTCTCCCGTTTCTTCTTACACACTTCGCCATTCCTGGGCAACGACAGCCAAGTATCGTGGAGTGCCAATTGAAATGATTAGTGAATCATTGGGACATAAATCTATAAAAACCACACAAATCTATTTAAAAGGTTTTGAGCTAAGAGAACGTACAGAGGTAAATAAAGGGAATTTATCTTACATTAGAAACTATCGTTTAGGTAGATAATTGACGATAAAGTATTAGAAATCAAGGGCGAAATGTTTCTGTTACTTCTTAGGTAACGGATAATTATTCGGTGCAAAGATATGCAAAAATACAAATAGTAAACAAGTAAAATCTTCTTTTTTTTCTGATTTGTTGAAATATGCAACAAAAATATATCAGGACATGATGGTTTTGTTTTATCATGCCCGATATTCCTATATTCTGTTTTCAAAGATGCTTTTCCCTTCGCGTAGGTTAGAAAAACATTGCTGTAGGCGGTTCTTGTCCATGTTTTTCTGTTTTCATCTGTTTTCCTGTGAATGAGTACCTTATCCGTTACCTAAGAAGTAACGGAAACTTAAGGGGTAAAAAAGTATGATTCTAACGAAAGAAACTTTAAGTGCTGGGCCTAAAATTGGGACAGGGGAAGGCGTAGCACACTCTAAACGCTGGTATGTCGCTCTGGTTCGTATGCATCATGAGAAGAAGGTAGCCGAACGTTTAGACAAAATGGGGATTGAAAATTTTGTACCGGTCCAGCAAGAAGTCCATCAATGGAGCGACCGCCGTAAAGTGGTTGAATCCGTGTTGCTTCCCATGATGGTTTTTGTACATGCTGATCCTAAAGAACGTAAAGAGGTTCTTTCCTTTTCTACTGTTAGTCGGTATATGGTAATGCGCGGTGAGAGCAGTCCGACTATCATTCCTGATGAACAAATGGCCCGTTTCCGTTTTATGCTCGACTATTCCGAAGAGGCAATCTGTATGAATAGCGCTCCTTTGGCACGTGGCGAAAAAGTACGTGTTGTTAAAGGTCCTTTGACTGGTCTTGTAGGAGAGCTTGTCACGGTGGATGGCAGGAGTAAGATTGCTGTCCGGTTGAATATGCTGGGGTGTGCTTGTGCGGATATGCCGGTTGGGTATGTGGAACCGTTTAAATAAACACAGAATAAAAGCTATTTTGTGTCCATCTCAAAACAGCTTACTTATTTTCTAAAATTGAAATAAGCTTTTATGAAAGGAATAGTTTTAGCCGGTGGTTCAGGCACTCGTCTGTATCCTATCACCAAAGGAGTGAGTAAGCAGTTGCTTCCTGTCTTTGACAAGCCCATGATTTATTATCCGATTTCAGTCCTTATGTTGGCTGGAATCCGTGAGATCCTGATTATTTCCACTCCTTATGATCTTCCGGGCTTCAAGCGTCTCTTGGGTGATGGCTCCGACTATGGAGTACGGTTTGAATATGCCGAACAACCCTCTCCGAACGGTCTGGCACAAGCCTTTATTATCGGTGAAGACTTCATCGGCAATGATTCCGTCTGTCTGGTATTAGGTGATAATATCTTCTATGGCCAAAGCTTTACCCGCATGTTGCAGGAGGCTGTCCGTACAGTCGAGGAAGAGCAGAAAGCAACCGTATTCGGTTATTGGGTTGCCGATCCCGAACGTTATGGAGTTGCTGACTTTGACAAGGATGGGAATGTTTTGAGTATTGAAGAAAAACCAGAAAATCCAAAATCTAACTACGCTGTAGTGGGACTCTATTTCTACCCCAATAAAGTGGTGGATGTAGCCAAACATATACAACCTTCTCCCCGTGGAGAGTTAGAAATCACTACCGTTAATCAGGAATTTCTCAATGACCACCAATTAAAGGTCCAATTACTAGGCCGTGGTTTTGCCTGGCTTGATACCGGCACGCACGATTCTCTTTCCGAAGCCAGCACTTTTATTGAAGTGATTGAAAAGCGTCAGGGATTGAAAGTCGCGTGTCTTGAAGGTATTGCCCTGCGTCATGGCTGGATAACAGCGGATAAAATGCGTGAGCTGGCCAAGCCCATGCTAAAGAACCAATATGGCCAGTACCTTTTAAAAGTGATAAATGAACTGGGACTGGAATAATGCCATATTCCTTTCCGATAATCTAAATAACTAATAAACACTAATCATAGTGGAAATAATCAAAACTGCTATAGAAGGCGTTGTTATCATTGAACCCCGCCTTTTTAAAGATGACCGTGGTTACTTTTTCGAATCCTTCTCTCAACGTGAATTTACAGAAAAGGTCCGTAAGGTAGATTTTGTCCAGGATAATGAAAGTAAATCCAGCTATGGTGTTTTACGTGGTCTTCATTTTCAGAAACCGCCTTATGCCCAGAGTAAACTAGTACGTGTCATTAAAGGCTCTGTCCTTGATGTGGCTGTCGATATCCGTAAAGGCTCACCAACATTTGGAGAGCATGTATCGGTGGAATTGACAGAAGAAAACCACCGTCAGTTCTTTATTTCGCGTGGATTCGCCCATGGCTTTGTTGTCCTGACGGAAGAGGTTATCTTTCAGTATAAATGTGACAACTTCTATGCTCCCCAATGTGAAGGTGCCCTGGCTTGGGATGATCCCGCATTGAAAATTGACTGGAAGGTTCCTGCTGATAAAATAATCCTTTCCGGGAAAGACCAACATCACGAACATCTGGAAGAAGCCGGCTGGTTATTTGATTATAACGAAAATCTGTATTAAGCTCAATGAATATTCTAGTGACAGGAGCTAACGGTCAGCTTGGTAATGAGATGCGCCGTGTGTCATCAACCAGCTCCAACCAATATATTTTTACCGATGTGGCAGGATTGGATATAACCAGTCATGATTCTACCCGTAAAAAATGGTTTCTTGTATCAGAATTATAAAATGCGACTCTTCGCTATCGAATAAAAAATAATAATATAATGTATAGTTTAATTGATTTTGATTTTTTATCCACTATAAAGCGGAGGGCGTTCCTCTGGGCGAATCCCTTATGTCTTTTTGTATGCGGAATAAAGTGTCTTACCATTTGTGAAACAAATGATATAAGGAAACGTGTCATAAATTAGTGGTGTGGAGGGTAAAGGGTGAAAATGGTGAGGTGTATATTAACACTAGTGGGGCTTTAATGATTAGTAAAATATAATATTCAATTTCGGACAAAAATAAATTGATGGAGAAAATTGCAATTATTGGTGCTGGCATATCTGGCTTGAGTGTAGCACATTTTCTTAGTGATAGATATGATATTACCGTTTTCGAGAAAGAGAATAGGGCAGGTGGACTTATAAGATGCCTTCGCGTAAATGGTAATTTGTTTCATATATGTGGTGGTCATGTTTTTAACTCAAAACGTCAAGATGTTTTAGATTGGTTTTGGTCTAAGTTTATTCAAAGTGAAGAATTTTCAAAAGCAGACCGAAACTCTTGTGTTTTTATGGATAAGGGCAATAATTCTCTAGAGTATGATAATATTCCTTATCCTATAGAGAACCATATGTATCTGTTTAGCGAGGAAATTCAGAAGTCTTTTTATAAAGACCTTGAAGAAATAGATAAGAACAAAGGATTAAATGCTAAATTAACGGACTACGATAATTTTGGTGATTTTCTTAGATGGCGTTTTGGAAAGACTCTTTATGACATGTACTTTGAACCATATAACAAAAAAGTTTGGAGACGCGATCTTACTACCGTTCCTATGTCTTGGATGGGAGGAAAATTGCCAATGCCTACCACACAAGAAATGCGTGAAAATAATGCTAACAAGGTAGAGGAAAGAGCTTTTGTTCATTCTACTTTTTGGTATGAAAGGATGAATGGTTCACAATATATTGCAGATAAATTAGCAATAGGATTGAAGATTATTTATGATAGCGAGGTCACTTCCATTGATAGAATGGGGGAAAAATGGATAATCTGTGGGAAAGAATTCGATAAGGTTGTATTTTGTGGTAACATCAAAGATATGATTAAGATTGTTAAGGGCATAGACCTTTCTAAATACAATACGGATGTTGAATCTCTTGAATATCATGGCACTACAGCTGTATTCTGTGAAATAGATAAGAATCCATATTCTTGGATATATCAGCCTAGCAGACAACATGAGAGTCATCGTATTATTTGCACCGGTAATTTTGCTGAGAGTAATAATTCAGAGTTACCCAAAGGACGTATTACAGCTACAGTAGAGTTCACAGATGCAATTAATAAAGAGGGTATTCTTGAAAATCTAAAAAGAATCCCTCTTAATCCTAAATATTTAGACCATAAATTCAATAAATACACTTATCCTATCCAAGATGCAAATACACGCACAATAATTAATAAGCTGAAGAAAGAAACCTCTCTCTCTAATTTCTATTTTACAGGTCGATTTGCAGATTGGGAATATTACAATATGGATGTAGCGATAGGTGCAGCAATGGATTTGTGTAAAACACTTTAGTTAGATGTATGTTTAACCAAAAGTTTAAAAAAGGTAGCTTTTTTAGAAATTTTACAGTTTTGATGAGTGGTGAAGCATTAGCACATGCTTTCAATATGGTCATCAATATCATTCTTGCAAGAAAATTGGCTCCAGATTCCTATGGTCTCTATGCTTTATTTCTTACTTACGTTACCCTATTCTTTACCTTTTCAACTTTCGGACTTAGAAGAATTGTGATTAGATGCATAGCCCGTGATCAGGACAGTTCAAAAAAATATTTTGTAATATCTTTGGTACTCCGATTCTATGGAGTTATTCTATCAAGTATAGGGTTCATTGTCTATAATAAAATAAATCCCGTTTTTGATGACAACTACATTGTTCTTATGATATTGGCTGGTGTCTTTTTGCAATCTTATTGGGAAGGATTTCAAAATGTAGCTTTTGGTATGGAACGTATGGAGACGACAAGCTATATTAATGTTGGCATGTCTTTTATATTGCTACTTACATATTTATGTATGGATTCTTCGCTGATAACTGTAAAGCTTATAATAGGCATATATATAATAAATTTTTTTGCAAAAGATTGTTTGTACTTGTTCTCTTTATTTAAGCAAAGGTTGATAAAGGGCGTATATCGTTATGAAAAAAGTGAATTTAGATTACTACAGAAAAATATGCTTACAGATAGTATGCCATATTACATTCTAAATATATTTTCTTTAGTTTCCACACAACTACCCATACTATTCCTAAATAGCAATAGTTCTATCACAGAGGTATCATACTTCAATATTGCCAACAAGTTATTGCTACCGATGACTCTTTTTATTCATAGTGCATTAGTTGCTCTGTTTCCGAATCAAGCAAAGGAATTTGTGCGTAATCAGCAACGATTTACGACTAAAGCTTCTCTGATGCTTTATTTTATAAGTGTTGTTGGAACAATTTCCTGTTTGATAATTTCGTTATTTAAGAATGAAGTCGTTTTGTTGCTTTATGGAGAAAATTATGCAAGCACCGGTAATGTTTTAACGTTACAGTGTTGGTATATGATTTTATTTTCTATGTTTGGATTTATAGGAAACACTTTAGGTGCCGCGGATAAGCAAAAATGGATTGCGAGTCTGTCCATATTTTATGCGTGTGTTAATGCTCCATTGCTATGGTATTGTTCTAAAAATGGCGCAATTGGTCTTTCGTATGGTTATATTGTTGGAGCCTTACTTAATATGACCTATCATATATATTATTTACAAAAGGCAATGCCAGTAAAAATACCTACACGCACATTTATTTGTTTCTTTGGTGTCATGTTATCGGGTTTTATTTTTTCGATTGTCATTCCCGAAACAATATCAATATTTCTACGGTGTATAATAGTTCTGGTAATATTTGTCATACTTTTCTTGTATAGGGGAAGGCTTCTAGCAATACTAAAAAATCATGAGTAGAAGATTATCAAACAAATATTATTGGATTCTAACCTTCATAATATTACATTTTTTTCATTATTTGGATTATGTAAATTATAATCCTACGATAGGTGGACAATTGTCCAATGTTATCGTTTTACTTTTGATAGTTTATGTTCTTACAAGAAAAATAGATATAAGCAATGCGGTATCATATAAATATGTTCTCTATTTTATGTTAGTGCCAATGCTTAGTATAATACCTTGTTATCTAGATAGAGGGCAGAGTCTGTTTATTTCATTTAGAGCGTTCATGCCTTCTGGAATATGGTTATTGTATTTTTTTCTCCAAGATAAAAAATTTAATGCAGATAAAGTTGTAAAAGTTATACTTATAATTGCTTTTTTAAGAATAGGCATTACGTTTGTTGAGCAGTTTACATATCCTGTTTATTACTTTGCAAATAGAACAGATATCGAATTGGAGAATGGCATTATACGAGAAGTTGAGATTCGTTCAGGTTTTAGGCGATACCTTATATCAGATACATTCTTCTCAATGTTTGCAATATTCTTTTATTATCAAAAGTTGATAGAACGACATAAGAAAAAGATTATATGGTTAATTTTATTCTTAATAGCCTGCTTCGGGTTGTACATGGATCAATCAAGACAGTTCTTAGCATCTACAGTTGGTTCCATTGCCATTTTATCTATTTTTTCCTCAAAATATGGACTGGGAGGTAAAATTGCTTTTATAGCTTTGATAGTGGGAATATATGTAGGATATAACTTCCTTTTTTCAGAGTTGGCATCTAAGACAACAGAAGAATTGAATGATGATAATATACGAGTTGCAAGTTATGCATTTTATTTATTTGATTATTGGGGAGGACCTCTTTCGATAATCTTTGGTAATGGTTTGCCTGGTTCTACATCTGATTATGGTATTGAAATCCAAAAGTTAGAAACAACATTACATTTTTATAGGTCTGATGTTGGAATAGTTGGTGCCTTGAATATAGGAGGTATTTGTACCGTATTGGTTTTCTTTTTTTATTATTTTAAGGTTGTTAGAAAGAACTGGAGCTATATGGAGCTGTACCAACAATTATTTCTAATTAGTGCTTTGCTAAATATCCCATTAATATTTCCTATCACACAAGGTACACATTATAAATGTTTTTGGGCGATTCTTTTATTTATCATAGATAGAACAATATACAAAAAAAATACAATACATAAATGAAACTTCAAAAGATTATTTCTCAGCGTAATTATAATAGTGCTGCTCCATTTAAGATTGTATATGAATGGGAGAATATTATCTCTGATAAAGGAAATATAAATCTATATAAAGAAACTTCCTTTCATTTTCACAAGATATATGGATGGTTGAAAAAAATAGGATTAGTAGATTTTTATAAATCTATCATATCTTCTAAGGAGCTATCTCTATTTTTTGTGATGAGGGCTGATGTTTTTAAAGAACCATGGTTAAACAAAAGCACAATCCCTGTTATTATTGATTTTTGGTTGAATGACTCTGAATTGCCTTCTTTCTACGAAGCTTATAAGGATTGTCCATTAGTTCTGATTACTAGTGCTGAAGTAGTAGAATATCTAAAAACTAAAAATTGTCCATTAAAAATAGAACATTGGCCATTGTCAATACCTGATTACATGAAGCCCGATCGTAAGGAAAATTATGAGAAACTTTATGATTTATGTTTTCTTGGTCGGCCGTCGCCCTATTTCGTTGATATGCTGAAACAGTATGAAATAACGCATCCAGATTTTAAATATATTCTCGGATCTCGTTCCTCAAAAAATAGAGAATACATTGATAATCATGGAAATTTCATAGCCAAGGATAGTGGACGTGAGAGTTACATTCATATGATTCGAAGCAGTAAGATTACTTGCTATTCAACTCCGGGTCTTGATAGTAACAAGTCTGAAACATCAATTTTCAATCAGGTTACTCCGCGACTTTTTGAGATGCTTGCAGGAGGTTGTTATGTATTGGCACATTATCCAGATAATGCAGACACTCGATTTTATGAATTAGATAAATATGTAGGAAATATTCCTGATTACGAGACTTTTGAAATGAGATTAGATTATTTGCGAAAATCTGCTCCAATGGATTTTTCAATAGCTCATGAATTTCTGAATAAGCACTATACTTCTACGCGTGTTCATATGCTTTTCTCCATTTTGGACAAGTATCAAATAGAATATTAATTATGAGTAAGATTGGTTTTATTACCATACAACAAGCTAATTTCGGATCTGTTCTCCAAACTTTCGCAACTTCATATGTCCTAAAAAAAATGGGGCATCATCCTGTTTTGATAGACTATCAATACCCAACGGAGTATCATCGTAAAAACGCCATGGGAACAGAAGCTAAGCGGTATGTTTCTCCTTTGCTAGAACGTATATGGAAGAATGTTTTTAAATACTCATATAGGTTGTTGCATAAAATGCCAGTTGGGCAAGTAGCTTATCAGAAATGGGCTGCAATAAAAAGTCATGAAAAGTTTGTCCAGTTTCAAAGTCAAATAGAAAAGACTAATATTTCGTATGATATGGATAGCATTGTTAATAATCCGCCTCTCTTCGACATCTATATGACAGGAAGTGATCAGACATGGAATCCAAGATACTATGCAGATGATCATAGTTTTTTACTCAATTTCGCTCCTGATGATAAGCCTAAAGTGGCTTATGCCGCAAGTTACGGAACTAGCGAGTTTTATCCACAATATACTGAAGTTTATAGTAAATACCTGAAACGCTATGATGCAATTTCAACACGTGAATCTACGGGTGTTAAGATTACAAGCGATTTATCTGGAAAGAAAGCTGTACACTGTTGCGATCCTACGTTTCTTCTTACAAAGGGTGATTGGATGGAATTTGCTGCAGTAGAAAATCCTATTAAGGGTAAATATGTGCTTGTTTATATACAAGCCTATGCTATAAATCCTTATCCTTATGCAGATCAGCTGGCTAAACGAGTGAAGAAGTTAATAGGGGCAGAGCATGTTATTGTCTTAAACTCTGAAATATATGAGATTGCGAAGGGGTTTAAGCCAATGATTGGCGCTGGTCCTCATGAGTTCTTGCGTCTCTTTGCTGATGCATCTTTTGTTATTTGCTGTTCTTTTCATAGTGTTGCTTTTTCTATTAATTTTCGAAAACCATTTTATGCAATAGCTGGTGATGTACCTACGAAGGATAATCGTCAATCGGATATCATTGAAAAGCTAAACCTTCAGGCAAGAGTGAAAACTGTTGGTGATAAGCTACCAGAAACTTATGAAGAGTTACTGCTGGATTATTCTTTTTGCGAAGATAAAATAGAATCTTTTAGGAAGCAGTCATTTGACTATCTAAAAAAAACACTAAAGTAATGAATATAAGCACTAATGAATTTTGTTGTGGATGTAGGGCTTGCGAGCAAATATGTCCTAAGCAAGCCATAGCATTAACCTCAGATAGAGAAGGATTTTATTATCCTCTTTTAGATGCGTATAAATGCGTTGATTGCGGCTTATGTTCCGATGTATGTCCTGTTCTAAATTATGAGACTTCTCTCTATTCTCGAGGAAAAGCTTTTGCTGCTCAAGCAAAGGATAATAAGATTTTAAATGTTAGTTCTTCTGGAGGTATTTTCTCTGTTGTAGCTAAAAATGTCTTAAAAAAAGGAGGGGTTGTGGTTGGTGCAGAATTGACAAAAGAGCTAATAGTGAAACACGTCGCTATTGAAAAAGTCACTGATTTATATCGCTTGCAAGGTTCTAAATATGCTCAGTCAGATACGACAGAAATCTATCAAGAAGTTAAGGGTTATCTTAAATCAGGAAGACTGGTCTTCTTTACCGGAACTCCTTGTCATGTTTCTGCATTAAAACTCTTTTTGCGTAAAGATTACGATAATTTGCTGACTTCAGATGTCGTTTGTCATGGTGTTCCATCAATAAAAATGTTTCACCAGTTAATAAAGTATATAGAAGAAGACCAACAATCGAAAGTTATCGATTATCGTTTTAGAGATAAAACTCTTTTGGGTTGGTCAAGAGTGTCTTCATGTACCTTACAAAAGGGAAACAAAATTTTGCCTCTTTATTATAATAAATATATGAGAGCTTTTTTTCAAGCTTTTCTTGAAGGACATGTTTTGCGAATGGATTGTTATAAATGTCCATTTACAAAAGTGGAACGAACAGGTGATTTTACCATGGCAGATTTTTGGTCTTTAAAGGATTCTAATCCAAATTTTCCTCGTCAACATCGAGGGGTAAGCATGGTTCTTGTTAATTCGGATAAAGGACGAAAGTTATTTAATGATATATCTAAAGATATTTTATTGGAGGACTCAGACTTGGATATAATTCTTGGTGGTTATAATTATCAACTAAAACATCCAACCGAATTGACACCAGAGCGGTCTAGTATCTTTGAAATTTTTATGAATGATAGAGATAAGTTTCTTTCTAACTATATAAGATGTAGAGTGAAATGCGACCGAAAGAAATTTTATATATCTGCGATTAAAGAGATTATTAAGAAAACGATACGTTATCATGGGCAATATTAGATTATCTATCATCATTCCTCTATACAATAAAGAAAAGCATATAAAGAAAACCATTGATTCTGTATTAAACCAAGATTTCTCTTGTTTCGAACTTATAGTTGTTGATGATGGCTCTACAGATAAGAGTGCGGAAATTGTTAGTCAAATACAAGACAATAGAATTCGATTGATTCAACAATCGAATAGTGGTGTTTCTAAAGCGCGAAATATGGGTGCCCAAATAGCATCATCAAGTTGGTTGATATTTTTGGATGGTGATGATGTCTTTATGTCAGGAACTCTAAGAAATTATGCAAATATGATTTTTCGTTATCCACATAATGAAGTCTTTATTGCTAATTATAAGAGTAGTGAACACTTGAAATTAGGTTCGTTCAGAGGGAAAAAAGAGCGAGTATATGAAAATCCTTTGAAGGCGATGTGGCATAGAGATTTTTATCCTCATCCAGGAAACATAATGTGTAGTAAAAATGCCTTTATGAAAATAGGAGGATTTGATGAAAGAATGTCGTACTATGAGGACTTTGAATTTGGCGCAAGATTAATTAAGAATTTCAGTATCGTTTATTCTCCATTTGTTTGTATGGAATATGTCGTAGAAAGTAACGAAGCAAGAATCAAATTACATCCTTTAGAAAAAGAATATGCTTTTTATATAGAGTCCGAGAGTCTTGAAAATCCATGGTTGAAAAATTATTGCTATACGATTTTTAAAGGTTTTATTCAAAAAAGAAGAAAAGGAAACGATATAGACGGGCTAAAAGCACTTATAGATGTTCGCAATCGGAAATTTGGTAGATATTATTATTTGAATGACTTCTTATATAGAATACGGAGAAAATTATTGAGACATGGAATATAATTATGTAATTTTTGGTTCAGATTGGGACTTGTATAAACAATCCTATTCTGACATATATAATCAAGACAATGTAAGATATATAGCAGGTCATGTGGATAATAAAAAAGGATTAGAAAAGATGTTGTGCAAATTGCATTTTTCCGCGGCCCTTTATAATCATATAAATGTTCCAGGAAAAAGCTTTTGGAATAGCTCTTATTTTAAGGATGACTTTCAAACGAAACGTCCATTATGTTTTATCTTTAATGGTGGGTGGTTGGAGTTTGATAACTATGGTTTGTTTGATTATTTAAGAAAACAACATCCAGAAGCTAAATTCGTTTTGTTTCTGCAAGATTTGATTAATAAAATCAAGCGAGGCAATAGATGGCTTCAAGTGGATGTCGCAAAGGTAAAACAGATATTTGATTTGGTATTGTCATTCGATCAAAGTAATTGTCAGACTTATGGTTTTGTTTATCATCCCCTTGTCTTTTCTAGTTATCATGGCATTATTAATAATACCATCGAAGACAGTGATGTCTATTTCTTGGGAAAAGCAAAGAATAGATTGCCAGAAATCATTAGTGCTTATGAAAGGTTATGTTCTTTTGGCTTGAAATGTGATTTTCATCTTGTTGGTGTTGAAGAAAAGAATCAAGTTCATAAAGATAATATATGCTATATATCTGGTATGGATTACCAAACGAACTTGCAACACATTCTTCATACGAAATGTTTGCTGGAAGTTATGCAGCAAAATGGAACAGGTTATACACAAAGAATGTGTGAGGCAGTTGCCCTAGATAAGAAAATTATTACGAATAACAGTAAAATTAATGAGGCACCATTTTATAATGATAAATTCATATTGAAATATTCCGAACCATCTGAAATCACAAAGGATTTTTGTGATGCTATCAAACGGAAAGAAGTGATTGATTATCATTATAAAGAAAATTTCTCGCCTAATGAGCTTCTAGCCTTTATTAATGAAAAGTTATAAGATGAAAAGCTCAGACATAAACTATGCAGTAAAGAATAATCTTTGCTTGGGATGTGGTATCTGCGCAGATGCTTGCCCTACAAAAAGCATTGTTATGGAGATTGTTAAGGGGGAATGGCGTCCAGTTATAAACCCAGCTCAATGTTTGAATAAGAAAGGATGTAACAAATGCTATAAGGTATGTTCGGGTGTTGGTATGGAGATTAAGAAATATGCAAATGATTTATATTCATCTTCAGAAACGTCAGATAAGTATATTGGTAATTATGAACGACTCTATACGGGATATAGCAGCGATATGAATATAAGGAAAACGGCTAATTCCGGTGGTTTGCTTAGTTCTATTCTCATTTTTTTGTTACAAAAAAGATATATTGATGGAGCCATTATTACTAGGTATTCATCCGAGAATCCTTTACAGCCCTCAGCTTTCATAGCTACTACATCTGAAGAAATATTAGAATCAAAAGGTTCTAAATATGCTCCAGTGCAGTTATCAGGAACATTAAGAAAAGCCCTTCTTTTAGGAAAAAGATATGTTATTGTAGGTTTGCCTTGTCATATACAGTCAGTTAGGAAATGGGCAAAGATCGATTCTAAGGTAGATAAGGTGATATTTGCTTATTTTTCTTTGTATTGCAGTAGTGAAAGATGCTTCTATGCGCAAGATTACCTTTGTAGGTATTTCAATATAGAGAAGTGCAACATTAAAGAATTCTCATTCCGCGAAAAAGGAAAATTGAAGTTCATCGGAAATAATGGGGAGAACTTGCTTTCTATGAGAAGGGGCGACTCGCCAGTTTTTCATAAATATTACCGACTAGTTGGTAGCCATTTTAAGCCCAATAGGTGTCAAATGTGTGTAGATCATTACGGTTATCTAGCTGATATGAGTTTTGGCGATATCGGAATAGCTCCTTATACTCAAGACAAAATAGGAATAAATAGTTTGATTGTCAGAAATCCCAAATTCATTGAGATCCTCAATGAAGCCATCAAGGATGGATGTATTGAGTTAAAATCTTTAGATCCTGATTTATTGAATAAGTCACAGGGAGATATGATGTTTTCTCGTCTGAAGAAAGCAAAAGCTAAATGTATACTTCAAAGTTTGATAGGTAAAAAATCTGTTGAATATGATTTGTTGGAAAATGAATCAATAACTTTCCACGACCTACTAAAAATTATCGTTGTTGACATAAAGCGATTTATTGGAAGAAGAAAATATTTGTGGTTTTTAATTGATTTTGAAAACAGAAACCAAAAATTATGAAAAATATTTTGATTACAGGTGGAGCCGGTTTTATCGGTTCTAATGTAGCTCTTCGGCTATTGCAAAAAGGCTATTATGTCACAGTGTTGGACAATTTGAGCAAGCAAATTCATGGTGTCACCCCAGAGATTACTTCTCCTTTGTATTTGTCTATCAAAGATAAAGTGAGATTCATTCATGGCAGTGTCGTTTCTCGTGAGGATTGGATGAAAGCTTTAGATGGTCAAGATGCTGTTATTCATTTGGCAGCCGAAACAGGAACAGGACAGTCTATGTATCAAATAGAAAAGTACGTAGATACTAACATTGGTGGTACAGCTTTACTTCTCGATATTCTGACAAATACCAAACATCATGTAAAGCGTGTTTTGGTGGCTGAGTCTAGAGCTATTTATGGTGAAGGTAAATATCATTGTCCTCATTGCGGTGATGTTTATCCTATGGGACGAAATGATGCAGATATGGCAAAAGGTGACTTTGAATGCAAGTGTCCTAAGTGTGGTGGAGCAGTTGAACTGGTAGCAACTACCGAGGATAGTGCAATACATCCATCTTCAGTTTATGGAATTGCGAAACAGGTTCAAGGTCAACTGGTTCATTTGGTATGTCCAACCATTGGCGTTGAGTCAGTATCTTTCCGATATCAAAATGTTTATGGCCCTGGACAGTCTCTAAGTAATCCTTATACCGGCATTTTGAGTATTTTCTCAACCCGGATAAAGAATGGTCATGGAATCAATATTTTTGAGGATGGTAAGGAAACACGTGATTTTGTTTACATCGACGATGTTGTAGACGCGACCATTCTTGGTCTTGAAGTTCTAAAAGCAAATGGGTGTATTTTTAATATTGGTACAGGTATGGCTACGGATGTTTTGACTGTGGCGAATACACTTTGTGAAAAATATGGAATTCAAGTACCTGTCACGATTTCTGGAAATTATCGTTTAGGGGATATTCGACATAATTATGCAGATATAAGTCTTGCACGTAGAATTTTGGGATTTGAACCAAAGTTCTCTTTCACTGACGGTATAGCTCAATTTTGTAAATGGGTTGATAAGCAAGAGGTACAGGATGATATGTATGAGATTTCTATTGAGGAAATGAAATCTAAAGGACTTTATAAATAAATGATATTATGAAAATTTTAGTAACTGGAGCTGATGGCTACATTGGTCGGCACATAGTAAATAATTTGTTGGATTTAGGCCATGAAGTAATTGCTGTAGACATTCATACGGATGATATTAATGATAAAGCGGAAAAGAAGAAACTTAATCTTTTTACAGCAGATCTAACGAATGTTTACACATCATTGGGAAGTCCTGATGTTTGTTTGCATATGGCTTGGCGTGATGGATTTGTTCATAACTCAGTCAACCACATAGGAGATTTGTCTTCTCATTATAAATTTTTGGTGGCATTGATGGAACAAGGATTGAAACACTTGGCTGTCATGGGAACCATGCATGAAGTAGGTTACTGGGAGGGTAAGATAGATGAGAATACACCATGCAATCCCATTTCTATGTATGGAATTGCGAAAGATGCTCTTCGTAGGTCTATGATAGCATATTGTAAATCTAACAGTATATTATTGCAATGGCTTCGTGGCTTTTATATTCTTGGCGATGACAAGAAAAACCATTCTATCTTTAGCAAATTATTGCAAGCAGATGAGCAAGGACAAGAGTTGTTTCCTTTCACTACTGGCAAAACAAAATATGATTTTATCAATGTTGATGAATTGGTAGAACAGATTTCTAAAGCAGTAACTCAAACAGATGTTACTGGTATTATCAATTGTTGTTCTGGTAATCCTATGACATTGGCTGAACGTGTAGAGAACTTTATCAAGGACCATAAGTTGAAAATTCGTCTGAATTATGGCGTTTTTCCAGATAGACCTTACGATTCTCCGATAATTTTCGGTGATGATAAAAAGATAAAACAAATTATGTCGTTGAAATAAGATTTTAATGACAAAAATAAGAATTTTGTCGGTGATGGTGTTATTTTTGATAGTTTGTACCCTGAGAATATTAGAATTGGTATACATATTACAATAACTATGGGATATATCTTTCTAACTCATTCGTTAGACACTGAAAAATTGGGTATATCATGGCGAAAGCACAATATAAAAATTGGAAATTTCGTCTTTATTGGTGCTCGTACAATCATCTGCAGCGATGTAGAAATTGGTGATAATTCAATAATTGGAGCTGGTTCCATTGTTACAAAAAATGTACCTCCAAATCAAATATGGGCAGGAAATCCTGCGAAGTTTATAAAAGAAAGACAAAACAAGACTAAAAATATTGATTTATGATAGGAGTTTATTTGGTTTTAATTCTGCAACTATATGTGTCAATATGTCATGTGCAGTGCTTTATAAGGTGATATCATTCTTTTGGGTAGATGATAGATAGGATTGTTGAATAAAGGAAAATAGAATATATGCAAATGAAAAGAAAAGTGGGTGCAGTGATTATTATGCACCCGGGGCAATGTAACTATGGTAGTTCTTTACAAGGATACGCTACAGCCAAAAAAGTGGCGGATTTTGGATATGAGTATGAGATAATCCGGTACAATAAGGTTCGCGATGTGAAATCTTTTTTGAAGAATTTTGTGGGACTTATGCGAAGTGGTGCTTTTAGGCAATGGAAATATTTGCGTAAAAAGAAAAAAGATTTTATTCAGTATCCGGAATTTGCAAGGACGAGAAAAATTAGGGAAGAGGCTGTGAATATATTCAAAGCGAGATATTTGGATAGTGTGTCGCATTATTATAATGGATATAAAGCTCTTCAAGAGGGTTCAAAAAATTACAGTGTAGTCTTTGTCGGCAGTGATCAGGTTTGGGGGCCATTGAGTTTGTACAGCAAGTTTTATAATTTGTATTTTGTAGATAATAGTATACCTAAGTTTTCTTATGCTTCAAGTTTTGGAGTTTCTTCTATTTTTCCTTGGCAGAGAAAAGGAGTGGCAGGTTTCTTAAAACGATTGGATTTAATTGGTGTGCGTGAACAGCGTGGTAAGCAAATAGTGAAAGAGTTGACTGGAAAGGATGCAAAAGTGGTATGTGATCCGACTTTTCTTTTGACTACTGATGAGTGGATAGAGGCACTAATGGAAAATGAAAAAGAGAGAGGGTTAGAGAGAAATGGCGAACCATATAAAATTGATACACCATACATACTGGCTTATGTTTTGGGGGAAAGGAAAGATGTCCGTGAAGAGATAAAAAAACTAAGAGAGCAATCTGGGTTGAAAATTGTAAATCTTCCTCATGTAGATAATTATCATGCAATGGATGATAATCTTGGTGATATTAATCTGTACGATGTTGATCCTTTTGATTTTATACGTCTTATACGTGATGCGGAATATGTAGTAACAGATTCTTTTCATGGTTCGGTATTCTCTATACAGATGCATAAAAAATTCCTTACTTTTTATCGTAAACCTTCTTCTGAAAAGGGAAACACGAATAGCCGGATAGATAGCTTATTCAACATTCTTGGCTTGAGCGAACGGTTATATAAAGGTGATGTATTCAACCAAATCAAAAAAAATATTGATTATGGTTATGTGGATAGACAGGTCGAAGAGTTAAGAATAGATTCTCTTGCTTTCTTTAAACAGGCGTTAGGTCTTGGACGGATTATTTAATTATGAATTTCCTAACAGATGAATATTAGTGGAATAAAAGATTGCTATGGTTGTGGCGTTTGTGCCACAGTTTGTGCCAGACAGATTATTGACATAGCTCTGAATGAAAATGGTTTTCTCGAACCTCGGATTACGGATGAGGGGAAATGCACGAATTGCAGGTTGTGCGTGGATGTGTGTTCTTATTCACATAAAGAGTTGTCGTTGAAAGCTTCGTGTGTCAAGAGTTTTGCTGCTTGGAGTAAGGATGCTGCTGTACGCCGGAAATGCAGTAGCGGTGGAGTAGGCTTTGAGGTGGGAAGAACATTGATTGGTGAGGGATATAAAGTGTGTGGTGTGCGCTATAATGCGGAGCGGAATAGAGCCGAGCATTACGTGGCAACAACTATTGAGGAATTGATTCCTTCGATCGGTTCGAAATATATTCAAAGTTACACAGTAGACGGATTCAAGGCTATCAACAGGAATGAAAAGTATCTGGTGACAGGAACTCCGTGTCAGATAGATTCTTTTCGTAGGTATCTTCAGAAATTTAAGAAAGAAGATAACTTTGTTTTGCTTGACTTTTTTTGTCATGGTGTTCCTTCTAAACTGATGTGGGATAAGTATGTGCATTGGGCGGAAAAGCAAGTGGGAAGTCTGACGTATGTCTCGTGGAGAAATAAGTTCACTGGATGGCATGATTCGTGGGCTATGGCCATTGACGGAAGTGAGAAAGGGGAATCTGTGAAATGGCACGAAAGTTACAACTTGTCAATAAGGGAAAAAAAAAGTTTCCTAAACACCCGATTGTCACAAGGCGATATGTTCTATCGTTTGTTTCTAAGTGATGCGTGCCTGGGTAAGGCTTGTTATGAAAAATGTAAGTTTAAATATGAGAATTCTTCAGCCGATATTCGGATTGGAGACTTGTGGGGCACGACCTATCAAGATGATGAAAAGGGGATAAGTGGTGCTATTGCGTTCACTGATAAGGGGAACAATTTATTGATGAAGGCCAATCTTGAGTGTGTAGAACATCCTTTGTCCGTTGTAGCAGAAGGGCAAATGAAGGAATGTGCTCATCGACCGTTTTTTTATAAAAAGTTGATGACGTTGTTGAAAGACAATAGCCTCGATATTGAAGTAATCATGCTACGCTCGGGAGGCTATTTGAAATGGAAGCGATTGAGGGAACGACTGATGAATCCTTCAAGAACAGCAAGAAATTTGATAAGACGATTCAGAAAATGACAGTAAAGGTTATTACAAGGCATGCTCCTTCGAACTACGGTTCTTTGTTGCAATCGATTGCGACTCAAACAGTTCTTGAACATTTAGGATATGAGTGCAAGATGATTGATTATCAGCGGAAAGATGAGAGGGGGATAAGAATGGTTCTGAATCAGGTGAGCCGGAAAAAAGATTTCAGTAGCCCTTTGAAGAAACTGTTTTATATAATAATTCGTTATCCTGTAGAAAAATATGCTCAATGTCGTTTTGATAGAATGAGGAATCGTTATTTGAAGATGACAAAACGATGTACGACACCGGAAGATTTGTCCCAATTAAAAGCGGATGCTTTTATGACGGGGAGTGACCAAGTGTGGGGACCGGTCATAACAGGAATGTATGATGCGGCTTATTTCCTACAATTTGCTACTGGAGGTGCGAAGCGTCTTTCTTATGCCGCTAGTTTTGGTAAGACAAATTTTGATGCTGCAACTACTAGGGTATATCAGCAAATGCTTGCTTCCTATGACAAGATTACAGTTCGTGAAGATTCTGCCGTGCAGATGCTTGAATCATGGGGAGCAAAGAATTGCTATGGGCAAGTGCTTGATCCTACTTTACTTTTGAGTGCGGATGAGTGGATTGATCTTCTTGTCTATGAAGAAATGCAAATTAAATATGCGAGTCAGAAATATATCTTGGTTTATCAGATTCACAACGATAGACAGTTGTCTTCGTATGCCTTACGACTGGCTGCGCATACAGGATTGAAACTGTTGAGAGTTAATCCTTTTATGCATCAAGTTCACCGTGGAGGAAAATTTGTGTTGTGTCCTGACGTTACGGAATTTCTCTCTTTGATAAAGAACGCTACCTATATTGTGACCGACTCCTTTCATGGGACATGTTTCTCTCTCACTTTCGAGAAGCAATTCATTGAGGTTCTTCCTAATAATACTACGGGAACACGTAATCAGAGCATCTTGGCGTTAACAGGACTATCTAATAGAATTGTATATGATTTTGATGATTTTAGCATCATAAACAGAATGATAAATTATCAGCCGGTGAGAGAGATTCTAGCGAAGGAGCGTGGACGATCAGTCAAGATGTTGAAGTGCTTATTGAATTCTTAATTTTTATTTGAATTAAGTAGCGGTTCATTACTGATTTGAGTAATGGGCATTAATGAAAAGATAATGCGAATATTATTAGCCAACAAATTTTACTATACTCGTGGTGGGGATTGTATTTGTGCCATCAATTTAGAGGAGCTTTTAAAGAAAAACGGGCACGAAGTAGCAATCTTTGCTATGGATTTTCCGAAGAACTTGCAGACTCCATGGAGTAAATATTTTCCCAGTGAGATTCGATTTAAACCGGGAATTGGAATGATAGAAGCTTTTACTCGCCCTTTTGGTACAAGCGAAGTGAGAAGAAAATTTAATATGTTATTGGATGATTTCCATCCGGACGTGGTGCATGTTCATAATATTCATAGCCAGCTTTCGCCAATCATAGTGGAATTGGCTCATCAAAGAGGAATAAAAGTGGTTTGGACATTGCACGATTATAAGTTGCTTTGCCCACGTTATGACTGTCTGCGCAATGGTACGGAAGTTTGTGAAGAGTGTTTTGCAGACAAGCATCGAGTAGTGAAGTATAAGTGTATGAAAAACTCGTGCATTGCTAGTATGCTGGCCTATTGGGAGGCGATGAGATGGAATAGACAACGTTTGGAGGCTTCTACGGATATTTTCTTATCACCCAGTTCTTTCTTGGCAAAAAAAATGAAACAAGGAGGTTTTGATAAATCGAAAATTCACATTCTCTGCAACTTTATAGATGTGGAAAAGACTATAAGGCACGAGTATAACAAGCAAGATTATTATTGTTTTATCGGTCGTTTGTCTCATGAGAAGGGAGTCGCAACTTTGGTAGAGGCAGCTCGGCGGTTGCCCTACAAATTGAAAATCATTGGCGGAGGCCTTCTTATGGATGAACTTAAAACATTGGCAGTCGGAACAAATATTGAATTTGTGGGCTATAAGCAATGGTCGGAGATTAAGGAATTAGTTGGATGTGCTCGCTTTAGTGTTATTCCTTCAGAATGGTACGAAAATAATCCACTTTCAGTAATTGAGGCACAATGTTTAGGAACTCCGGTTTTGGGAGCACGTATTGGAGGAATACCAGAGTTGATAGAAGAGGGAGAAAGTGGTATGTTGTTCGAGTCGAAAAATATGGTGGATCTGAAAAAGAAAATTGAAGCGATGTTTACACATACATTCGATTATGAGGCATTGGCTAAAAGTTCACAAGAAAGATATTCTGCCGATGCTTATTATAAACGGTTAATGACGATTTATACCGGGAAATAAAAAATCGTATATATTTAAAATCATATTTATATTATGGCTACAAATAGTATCCCGTGTCCTACGGACGCAAGCATTATTTTGACGTATCGTTGTCCGATGCGTTGTAAGATGTGTAATGTGTGGCAATATCCCACAGAAAAGAGTAAAGAGATACAACCGGAAGACTTGCGTACACTGCCGAAGTTGAAATTCATAAATCTGACAGGTGGAGAACCTTTTATTCGTGAAGATTTGGACAAGATTGTAGAAGAATGTTATAAACATTCGGATCGTATTGTGATTTCTACATCCGGATGGTTTGAAGACCGTGTGGTAGCATTGGCTAAGAAATTCCCGAATATCGGTATTCGTATTTCTATCGAGGGATTAAGCTGCAAGAATGACGAGTTGCGTGGTCATGCGGGTGGCTTTGATAAAGGTTTGCGAACGCTATTGACGCTGAAAGATATGGGATTAAAAGACATCGGTTTTGGATGTACGGTATCCAATAATAACTCCAAGGATATGCTTTCACTCTATCAGTTGAGTAAGTCATTGGGGATGGAATTTGCTACAGCTGCTTTCCACAACTCATATTATTTTCATAAAGACGATAATGTGATAACAAACAAAGATGAAGTCTGCAAAAACTTTGAACAGTTGATAGAATGGCAATTGAAAGAGAATCATCCGAAAAGCTGGTTCCGTGCTTTCTTCAATATGGGACTAATCAATTATATAGAAGGAGGTCGCCGTATGCTGCCTTGCGAAGCCGGTTCTGCCAATTTCTTTATTGAGCCTTATGGCGATGTGTATCCATGTAATGGTTTGGAAGAAAAATACTGGATGAAGAAAATGGGTAATATCCGTGAAACTCCGAACTTTATGACTATTTGGGAAAGTGAACAGGCGCAACAAGTACGTGCTATGGTGCGCAAATGTCCGAAGAACTGTTGGATGGTAGGTACTGCTTCCCCGGTGATGCATAAATATATTAAGCATCCTTTGAAATGGGCGTTAAAAAATAAATTCTTGAGTATAAAAGGTAAGCCTGCGTGTCTGGACAAATGTTGGTATAACGTAGGACAGGATCCTTGTCAGGGAGATTTAAGAGATAAGTTCTGATATAAAACAGTAGAAATGAATAATCAATCTCGTCCGATTACCCCCCCCCAATCGTTAAATAAGTTTAATAAACAACGATATGATTCGTTAGATGGGCTACGGGCTTATGCTGCTGTAGGTATTGTGTTAATGCACGTTTTGAGTAACATCACACTGAAACCTTCGGAAAATTATCTCACATTAAAGCTGATTCCTTTTTTTACGGATTTCACGCTGTTGTTTATGATAGTAAGTGGATTTTCGCTTTGTTGTGGTTATTATGAGCGATTCAAGAAAGGAACCATTACTCCTAATTCTTTTTACAAGAAGCGATATGCAAGGATTTTGCCTTATTTTGCCTGCCTTTGTTTGCTGGATTTGGTTATGAATCCTAGTCGTGGAGCATTTTTTGAGACATTCGCCAACCTCACTTTATGTTTTAATCTTTTGCCTAATCCACATATCACGGTGATTGGAGTGGGTTGGTTTTTGGGAGTTGTGTTCGTTTTTTATTTGCTTTTCCCCTTCTTTGTTTTTATGACGGACAATAAGCGGCGGGCGTGGCTGTCTATGTTGATAGCTTTGGGCTTTGTATGGGTGGCTATGCTTTATTTCTATACTCCGGAGTTTGTGGACAAGTCTCCCGGGCGTACAAATTTTATTTATTGTGCACCGTTGTTTTTATCGGGAGGAATCGCTTATTTATATCGGAAAAGCATTTGTCAATGGGGCGGTAAGTACAGTTCTCTTTGTGCTGTTTTTACTGTCCTGCTGACGGTGGCTTTCTTTATGTTTTGTTTGAGGGTGAAAAATGATTTCGTGCATTATGTTATTGAAAGCGGAATGTTCGTGGCTTGGCTGCTCTATGCAATTGGAGCTAAGAATGCGTTCTTGAATAATAGAGTGGCAAGATATATTAGCAACATCAGTATGGAGATTTATTTGGCTCACATGGTGATATTTAGAGTTATTGAAAAAGTACATATCGAACGTTTTATCAGCCAACCTGATATGAATTATATCGTTACTTGTATAATTGTGCTTGGTGGGGTTATCTGTTTTGCTCATATCATGAAGTATTATGTGTTGCAACGGGTTGTAAATTGGATAGAAAAATAAGACTTTTGATTACATGAGAATTGTAGTAACTGGCACTCGGGGTATCCCTGATATTCTGGGCGGTGTTGAGACACATTGTGAGGAGCTTTTTCCACGTATTGCGAGAAAAGATATTGACGTCACTCTGATTCGGAGGAAAAGCTACGTCCATGATTCGCTTACGGAATACAAAGGGATAAAACTGGTGGACTTGGTGACTCCCAAGAAAAAGTCATTTGAAGCTATCATTCATACATTCAAAGCTATTCTGAAAGCTAAAAGCCTGCATGCGGATATTGTACATATCCATGCTATAGGACCTGCACTGGTGACACCGTTGGCACGCCTGCTGGGCATGAAGGTGGTGTTTACTCACCATGGTCCCGATTATGACCGGGATAAGTGGGGATTTGCTGCGAAGACGATGTTGAGATTAGGGGAACGGATGGGATGTATGTTTGCTAATGAGGTGATTGTTATCTCGGAGGTGATCAATGACCTTTTGGTACGCAAATACGGGCGGAGAGACTGCCACTTGATTTACAACGGAGTACCTGCGCCGGATAAGGTGGCGGATACGGACTATTTGAATAGCCTGGGGGTAGAACCCTGTAAATATGTATTTGCAATGGGACGATTTGTACCGGAAAAGAACTTTCATCAGTTGATTCGGGCTTTTGCAGCTCTGAAACAACAGAATTATAAACTGGTGCTTGCAGGTGATACAGATTTTGAGGATGATTATTCAAAGAAACTGAAGTCTTTAGCAAAAGAGAATGGGGTAATTCTGACTGGTTTTATTAAAGGTACTAAGTTGCATGAACTGCTAACTCATGCCCGTTGTTTTGTTTTGCCGTCTTCTCATGAAGGTTTACCTATCGCTTTATTGGAGGCAATGAGCTATGATCTTCCAGTGATTGTGAGTAATATCCCTGCAAATCTGGAAGTAGGGCTGGCTTTTGATTGCTATTTTCAGACAGGGAATGAAAAGCAACTACAGGAAAAATTACAAAAGAATTTAGTGCAGGATTTTTGTTCTGTCCATTATTTTATGGATGAATATAACTGGGATAGAATAGCAGAACAGGTTGTTTCTGTATACAGAAATATGTTTTAATTTTTATATATTTAAGTTTGTTGTTATGCAGGAAGTCCAACGTTTTAACAAAGTCCTAAAGTCTTTGGTCCTTTTGGGGGATCTTATTTTGCTGAACCTGCTTTTATGGGGATTTAATTTGTTTCTAGGTACCCGTTTCTGGTGTATCCATTGCGGTTCTATCTTTCAGGGTATGACTCTTATCACTCTGTGCTATTTACTTTGTAATATGCATTCAGGTGTTATTCTTCATCGTCCTGTGGTGCGTCCTGAACAGATTATGATCCGTGTCTTACGTAACATGGTTCCTTTTGTTTTTTTTTCGGTTTGTACGTTGCTTGTTTTTCATTTTCATTTTTCCCATTCCCGCTATTTCGGACTGTTTTATGTTACACTGATAATTGTCATTATTAGCTACCGCCTAATTTCCCGTCATTTTCTGGAGCTTTATCGGAAAAAGGGAGGAAATGTTCGCAAGGTAGTATTAGTTGGGAGCCATGAGAATATGCAGGAACTTTATCATGCGATGACGGATGATCCTACGTCCGGTTATCGTGTACTGGGGTATTTCGAGGATTCTCCTTCGGACCGTTATCCGCAGGATGTTCCATACTTGGGACAACCCGGTGAAGTAAACGCTTTTTTAGAAAAACATGCGGGAGAGATCAACCAGCTTTATTGCAGCCTTCCTTCTGTACGCAGTGCGGAGATTGTTCCTATCATTAATTACTGTGAAAACCATCTGGTTCGTTTTTTCAGTGTTCCCAATGTCCGTAATTATTTGAAACGTTGGATGCATTTTGAATTATTGGGCAATGTTCCTGTACTTTCCATTCGTTGTGAGCCATTGGAATCATTGGAGAACCGTATTATCAAGCGTGCTTTTGATATCGTTTGTTCAGGGCTGTTTCTTTGTACGGTATTCCCGTTCGTTTATATATTCTTCGGAATCGCGATCAAGCTAAGTTCTCCCGGCCCTGTCTTTTTCAAGCAGAAACGCAGTGGTGAGGATGGTCGTGAATTCTGGTGCTACAAATTCCGCTCAATGAAAGTTAATACACAATGTGATACTCTTCAGGCTACGGAAAACGATCCTCGTAAAACACGTATCGGAGAGATTATGAGGAAGACCAGTGTGGACGAATTGCCACAATTCATCAATGTGTTGAAGGGTGATATGTCCATTGTAGGTCCCCGTCCACACATGTTGAAGCATACGGAGGAATATTCCAATCTGATCAATAAGTTTATGGTCCGTCATTTTGTAAAACCCGGTATCACGGGCTGGGCGCAGGTGACGGGTTTTCGCGGTGAGACAAAAGAGCTCTGGCAGATGGAGGGACGTGTGCAGCGTGATATCTGGTATATAGAGCATTGGACTTTTTTATTGGACTTATATATTATGTATAAAACGGTGTATAATGCCATACACGGAGAAAAAGAAGCATATTAGATAATTGACAATAAAAAGACGATAATAAAAACTTAGGAATGAAAGGGCGTTTAATTATGAATTTAAGAATTATGATGAGAAGACTTAACAAAAGAAATTTGTGGCTACTATTGTTGCCATTCCTATTGGCTGCCTGCCAGTCTTATAAAAAGGTTCCCTATTTCCAGAATGTGGAAGTAGTGAACGAGGTTGAACAACAGGAAAAATTGTATGATGCCAAGATCATGCCCAAGGACTTGCTGACCATTGTGGTGTCATGTACCAATCCTGAATTGGCGATACCCTTCAATCTGACAGTAGCTAGTAATGCCAGTTTGACTACAAGTACTTCGTCTTTTGTGACTACACAACCGACATTGCAGGCATATTTAGTTGATAATGATGGAAATATAAATTTTCCGGTATTAGGAGAATTGAAGTTAGGAGGTTTAACGAAAAGGGGAGCGGAACAGTTGATTATAGATAAGCTGAAACCTTATATGAAAGAAATACCTATTGTAACGGTGCGCATGGTCAATTATAAGATATCTGTTATCGGCGAGGTTACCCGTCCCGGTACTTTCACTATTTCCAATGAGAAGGTAAATCTGTTGGAGGCATTGGCCATGGCCGGTGACATGACGGTATACGGTCTTCGTGATAATGTGAAGTTGATCCGTGAAGACGCGAACGGCAAACAGCAGATTGTCACCTTGGACTTGAATAAGGCCGAAACCATTCTTTCACCTTACTATTGGTTACAACAGAATGATATTATCTATGTAACTCCTAATAAAGCAAAAGCTCGAAATTCAGATGTAGGTAACAGTACCAGTCTTTGGTTCTCTGCCACCTCTATTCTAGTATCCATTGTCAGCCTATTAGTAAATATTTTAAAATAATGATTTGCAATGAAAGAAACAGATTTCAACGAAGCGCAAGAATCTAAGGAAGAAAATATAGACGTTAAGGAACTATTGTTTAAATATTTGATCCACTGGCCTTGGTTTGTGGGTGCGGTTATAGCGTGTTTGATTGCGGCATGGGTCTATCTTTATATGTCCACTCCTGTATATAATATTTCTGCTACGGTTTTAATAAAGGATGATAAGAAAGGTGGGAGTGCCGGAATGCTTTCCGGGTTGGAGAGTCTGGGATTGGATGGTATGATCTCTTCTTCTCAGAATATTGATAATGAGATTGAGGTTCTCCATTCTAAAACGATAGCTAAGGAGGTGGTTGAAAACTTAGGGCTTTATATATCCTATATGGATGAGGATGAATTCCCTTCCAGAAACATGTATAAGACTTCACCTGTACAAGTGAGTCTGACGCCACAGGAAGCTGATTTGTTGGAGAAACCGATGATTGTGGAGATGGCATTGCAACCACAAGGAAGTATGGATGTGAATGTGAAGATAGGCGATGATGAATATCAGAAACATTTTGAGAAGTTGCCGGCTGTTTTTCCTACCGATCGGGGAACACTGGCTTTCTTTCTGACATCGGATTCTATATCGTCTTCTAAAAGAACATTGGAAGAAACTACAGGTTCGGAAAAGATTACACGCAATATTACAGCCACAATTAATAACCCTTTGGCTGTAGCGAAAGCGTATTGCAAGAATATGACTATTGAGCCTACTTCCAAAACTACTTCTGTAGCTGTCATATCATTGAAAAACTCAAATGTACAGCGAGGCAAGGATTTTATCAATAAGCTATTAGAGATGTATAATATCAATACGAATAATGATAAGAACGAGGTGGCACAGAAAACAGCCGAATTTATCAATGAACGTATTGGCATAATCTCCAAAGAATTGGGTAGTACGGAAAAGGATCTGGAGAGTTTTAAACGTGGGGCAGGTATTACGGATTTAACCAGTGATGCTCAGATTGCTTTAACTGGTAGTGCTGAATATGAAAAGAAGCGTGTGGAGAATCAAACCCAGATTAATTTGCTGCAGGATCTGCAGAAATATATGCAAAATGAAGGTTATGAGGTTCTGCCCAGTAATATCGGATTGCAGGATTTGAATCTTGCTGCTGCTATCAACCGTTATAATGAAGTGCTTGTTGAGAGGAAACGTTTATTACGTACATCAACAGAGAATAACCCTACCATTATAAACTTGGATACCAGCATTGGTGCAATGAAAGAGAATGTACAAGTATCTTTAGACAGGGTGTTGCGTGGGTTGTTTATCACAAAGGCGGATTTGGATCGTGAAGCGAGCCGTTATTCCCGTCGCATTAGTGAGGCACCTGGTCAGGAGCGTGAGTTTGTGAGTATTGCTCGCCAACAGGAGATAAAGGCCGGACTTTATTTGATGTTGCTTCAGAAGCGTGAGGAAAATGCTATAACTCTGGCTGCTACAGCCAATAATGCAAAGATTATAGATGACGCTATAGCAGATGATGCTCCTGTATCTCCTAAAGGCAAGATGATTTACCTGATTGCTTTAGTATTAGGAGTTGGAATTCCGGTAGGGGTTATTTATCTACTCGAATTGACTAAGTTTAAGATTGAAGGTCGTTCTGATGTAGAAAAGCTTACTTGTGTGCCTATTGTCGGTGATATCCCATTGACTGATGAAAAACAGGGAGCTATTGCTGTATTTGAGAATCAAAATAACCTGATGAGTGAAACCTTCCGCAATATCCGAACGAATCTTCAGTTTATGCTTGAAAATGATAAGAAGGTGATTCTGGTTACTTCTACGGTTAGTGGTGAGGGCAAATCTTTCATTTCTGCTAATCTTGCTATTAGTCTTTCTTTATTGGGTAAGAAAGTAGTGATAGTCGGTCTTGATATTCGTAAGCCGGGTTTGAATAAGGTTTTTAATATTCCGAGAAAGGAAGTTGGTATAACTCAATATTTGGCCAATCCGGAAAAGAATTTGATGGATTTAGTACAGCTTTCCGATGTAAGTAAGAATCTTTATATTCTTCCTGGTGGAACAGTTCCTCCTAATCCGACTGAATTATTGGCCCGTGATGGCTTGGATAAAGCGATTGAAACACTCAAGAAGAATTTTGATTATGTGATTCTGGATACCGCTCCTGTTGGTATGGTTACCGATACCTTATTGATAGGGCGTGTGGCTGATTTATCTGTTTATGTCTGCCGTGCAGACTATACTCATAAAAATGAGTATGCTTTGATCAACGAACTTGCTGAAAAAGATAAATTACCTAGCCTGTGTACTGTAATCAATGGTTTGGATCTGAAGAAAAGAAAGTACGGTTATTATTACGGTTATGGCAAATATGGCAAGTATTATGGCTATGGTAAGCGATATGGCTACGGTTATGGATATGGAGAACAATCTCACGCCAAGGAAGACTAAAGCCATTAATGACCGATATTTTTTAAGTTAATAATGTCATAGAGTACTTTTAATACTTTACACAAAAGTGAGATGGAACATGTAGGTCCCTAACTTCATGCTACACACATGAAGACCCCTACATTTTGTGATCAGGAAATACACAGCGGTGTATTCCTGATCAACGCCCTCATGTCGGTGTAAATCCGATGTGATTTCTATTATATCAACCGTCTGTGAAGATAGTTGATATTTTTTTTGTAAAGCAATGACTGATGGATATTTTTTAGTAGCTTTGTGAAAAATATGATTGATATGGAAGATTTGCAAAGACTATATCCTATCGGGATACAGACATTCTCGAAGATACGGGAGGGGAATTACCTCTATATTGATAAAACGGAATATGTTTACCGGATGACTCATTCGGCTTCCAGCTATATGTTTTTGAGCCGTCCACGACGTTTTGGGAAATCATTACTTACTTCCACGCTGCATAGCTATTTCTCCGGTCGTAAGGAACTGTTTCATGGATTGGCTATGGAGAAACTGGAGAAGGAGTGGACGGAATATCCGGTACTTCACTTCGATATGAGTACCGCCAAACATGCGGATAGTGAACAGTTGCTCCAAGAATTGAATCTGAAACTATATGGTTATGAACAGATTTATGGACGGTTGGAGGAGGAGGTTAATCCCAATCAGCGTTTGATGGGACTGATAAAACGTGCCTATGAGCAGACCGGCAAGAAAGTGGTTGTACTTATTGATGAATATGATGCTCCTTTGCTGGATGTGGTGCACGAACGGGAAAATCTGGATGTATTGCGTAACATCATGCGTAACTTCTACAGTCCGTTAAAAGCTTGTGATCCTTATTTGCGATATGTATTTCTGACTGGTATTACTAAATTCTCACAACTAAGTATTTTTAGTGAGTTGAATAATATAAAGAATATTAGTATGGATGAGCCATACGCTGCTATCTGTGGAATTAGTGAAGATGAGATACGTTTGCAAATGAAGGATGATTTGGGAGGATTGGCAAAGAAATTGGAGATAACACCTGAAGAGGCTTTGATGAAATTGAAAGAAAATTATGATGGTTATCATTTTACATCTCCTTCGCCCGATATATATAATCCTTTCAGTTTGCTAAATGCTTTTGCTGATGGAAAATTTGGATCTTATTGGTTTGGTAGCGGTACTCCTACATATCTGGTTAAGATGTTGGATAAATTCGGTGTGAAACCTTCCGAAATTGGACGTAGACAGCTGAAATCTTCAGTTTTCGATGCTCCTACTGAAACGATGACTGATGCAGTACCTTTATTGTACCAAAGTGGGTATATCACTATTAAGGATTATAATAAGATGCTAGACCTTTATACGCTGGATATTCCCAATAAAGAAGTAAGGCTGGGACTTATGGAGAGCCTTCTTCCTTATTATGTAAATAACAAGACACCTGAAGCAACTACCATGGTGGCATATCTTTTTTATGATATTCAGAATGGTGATATGGATGCTGCTTTACACCGTTTACAGGAATTTCTGTCTACGATTCCTTACTGCGACAATACAAGGTTCGAAGGACACTATCAGCAGGTCTTTTATATCATATTCAGTTTGTTGGGATATTACGTGGATGTGGAGGTTCGTACTCCTCGTGGACGGGTAGATATAGTACTTCGTACGAAGACTACATTGTATGTGATGGAACTGAAATTGGATAAAAGTGCGGGTGAAGCGATGGAGCAAATTGATTTGAAGAATTACCCGGAACGCTTTGCTTTATGTGGATTGCCTGTCGTAAAGGTGGCTGTCAGTTTTGATAGCGAACGGTGTACGATTGGGGACTGGGAGATTATAGGATGCTGATTATGTTGTTGATTTATAGTTTATTATATACTTAGGTAAATGAAAAGAGCTCCGCAAGGGGCTTTTTTCTTTTCTATCCGGAATAAAAGCTTCACCTTTGCATTGTTGATCAACAAAACGTGAATAAATAACTTGAATTTGAATCTTTAAAAAACGTAGTATGAGTGTAATTTACAAAGTCATTACGCGACCAACAGATCCGCGTGTTCCCAATTCCCCTAAGAGGTATTATCCGCATCTGATCACTTTAGGTCAGTCCGTCAATCTGAAATATATTGCACAGAAAATGCAGGATCGTTCTTCGCTGTCTATCGGTGACATCAAGAGTGTAATCCAGAATTTTGTGGAAAAAATGAAGGAGCAGTTGTTGGAAGGTAAGTCTGTGAATATCGAAGGTTTGGGTGTGTTTATGTTGACTGCCCGTTCGAAAGGTGCGGAGTTGGCGAAGGATATTAATGCTAAAAGTGTGGAGAGTGTTCGTATCTTTTTCCAAGCCAATAAAGAGTTGCGTGTCACCAAAACTGCTACCCGTGCAGATGAGAAGTTAGATCTGATCAGTCTGGATGAATATCTGAAGAAAATTAGCGTTACTGTATCTCCGGAAGATCCCGAGAAACCGGATGAAGGCGAAGGTGGCGGAGATGAAGGTGGCGGTAGCGGAGAGGCACCGGATCCCGCAGCTTAATGTCTCGTTGATTAATAGCTGACGGTTAGAATGTTCATTTAGTGTTTAATTTAAAAAGAGAAATGTCTATGAAAAAAACGTGGAGTATTATTTTGAAAGTGATTATTGCTGTTGCCGGTGCGATTGCCGGAGTGGTAGGTGTGCAGGCAGCAACCTTGTAATTGATTATCTTTAAATAGGTATATTTATGAATGAATAACAGGCGGGATTTTTCCCGCCTGTTTGTGTTTAGATATAATAAGAGGGTTGCTTTCTTGAAAAATGCTCTTTTTTGTTTTGTTTCATGCTATTTGTTAGGAGTATCGCTCTATATTTTAACAAAATAGAAATTATAATCAAACTCGTTGGCTGAATAGCGGATTTTATCTACCTTTGCATCTTAATTAAATGCGTCATTTTAAGCGAGAAAAAACATGATTCGAAAAATAATAAAAGCTCTTTGGATATTCTTGGCAGTCATAGTATTGGCTATTGTTATAGTCTTTGTCTCCATTTCAAAGGGTTGGATTGGCTATATGCCTCCTGTAGAGGAACTCGAGAACCCGAGCTATAAATTTGCAACAGAGATTTTTTCTGAAGATGAGAAAGTGCTTGGTACATGGTCTTACAGCAAGGAAAACCGGGTGTACACGGCTTACAAGGATTTGTCACCCAGTATTATCAATGCTCTTATTGCAACGGAAGATGTTCGTTTTGTCGAGCATTCCGGTATTGATGCCAAAGCATTGTTCCGTGCGTTTGTGAAACGTGGTTTGATGTTTCAGAAAAATGCAGGTGGGGGTAGTACCTTGTCACAACAGCTAGCTAAACAGTTGTTTACAGAAAATGTGGCGAGAAATACACTTCAACGTCTTTTCCAAAAACCGATTGAATGGGTGATTGCGGTGAAACTTGAACGTTACTACACCAAAGAGGAAATATTGAGTATGTATCTCAATAAATTTGATTTTCTGAATAATGCTGTTGGTATCAAAACTGCTGCATATACCTATTTTGGCTGTGAACCGAAGGACTTGAAGATTGAAGAAGCAGCTACATTGGTGGGTATGTGTAAGAATCCGTCACTTTACAATCCGGTTCGTTTCAACGAACGTTCCCGTGGCCGTCGTAATGTGGTGCTCGAGCAGATGCGTAAAGCCGGATATATCACAGATGCAGAATGTGATTCTTTGCAGGCTCTTCCGTTGAAACTGACTTACAATCGTGTTGACCATAAAGAGGGGCTGGCTACTTATTTCCGTGAATATCTCCGTGGCGTCATGACAGCACCGAAACCGGTAAGAAGTGATTATCGTGGTTGGCAAATGCAGAAATTCTACGAAGATTCCATCGCTTGGGAAACTAACCCGTTATATGGCTGGTGTGCGAAAAACAAGAAGAAAGACGGTACAAATTATAACATCTATACAGATGGATTGAAGATTTATACAACTATCAATTCACGTATGCAGCAGTATGCCGAAGATGCTGTAAAAGAGCATTTGGGTGATTATCTGCAACCTATATTCTTCAAAGAAAAAGAGGGAAGTAAGAATGCTCCGTATGCACGATCACTACCGGAAAAACGAGTGGAAGAGTTGTTGACGAAAGCAATGAAACAAACGGAACGTTATCGCCTCATGAAAGAGGCGGGAGCTTCGGAACAACAGATTCGTAAGGCGTTCGATACACCGGAAGAAATGACTGTCTTTTCCTGGAAGGGTGATAAAGATACGATTATGACACCGATGGATTCCATCCGCTACTACAAATCTTTCTTGCGGACGGGATTTATGTCAATGGATCCGGCAAACGGACACGTGAAAGCTTATGTGGGCGGACCGAATTATGTATATTTCCAGTATGATATGGCGATGGTGGGACGTCGTCAGGTAGGTTCTACTATTAAACCGTATTTATATACATTGGCAATGGAGAACGGATTTTCTCCTTGCGATCAGGCACGCCACGTAGAGCAAACTTTGATTGATGAGAATGGAACTCCCTGGACACCACGTAATGCAAATGATAAGCGTTATGGAGAAATGGTAACTCTGAAATGGGGATTGGCAAACTCCGATAACTGGATTTCTGCATATCTGATGGGTAAGCTGAATCCGTATGATTTGGTACGCCTGATTCATAGTTTCGGTGTACGTAATAAAGCAATTGATCCGGTGGTTTCACTTTGTCTGGGACCTTGTGAAATTTCTGTCGGTGAAATGGTCAGCGCATACACAGCTTTTGCCAATAAAGGAATCCGGGTGGCTCCATTGTTCGTTACCCGTATTGAGGATAGTGATGGCAATGTCATTTCTACTTTTGCACCGCAAATGGAAGAAGTGATAAGCGCGTCGAGCACTTACAAAATGCTGGTTATGCTGCGTGCCGTTATTAATGAAGGAACGGGTGGACGTGTTCGTCGATATGGAATTACTGCCGATATGGGTGGAAAAACAGGAACGACCAATGATAACTCCGATGCCTGGTTTATGGGATTCACTCCTTCACTGGTATCCGGTTGTTGGGTAGGAGGGGACGAACGTGATATTCACTTCGGTAGAATGACCTATGGACAGGGTGCTGCTGCAGCTTTGCCTATCTGGGCTATGTATATGAAGAAAGTGTATGACGATCCGACTTTGGGATATGACCAGCAGGAGAGATTCAAACTCCCTGAAGGGTTTGACCCGTGTGCCGGTTCGGAAACTCCTGATGGCGAAGTGATAGAAGAAGGGGGATTGGACGATCTTTTCAATTAAAGAAGTGCACAAGTATATTGTTTGCATAGGGAGTAATTACAACAGGAAAGAGAACTTGACTTTTGCCAGGCAGAAGTTGACTGAATCGTTCTCTTCTATATGTTTTGCTCCCGAACTGGAAACTAAACCTTTGTTTTTTAAGAATCCGGCTCTGTTTTCCAACCAAGTGGTTCTGTTCTATTCCGATAAGGATAAAGAGACGGTGAGGAAAATGCTGAAAGATATAGAACAGAGGTCCGGACGTCGTTCGGAGGATAAGAAAGAGGAAAAAGTATGTCTGGATATTGACATGCTTTTATATGATAACAAAATATTAAAACCGGAGGATTGGCAAAGGGGATATATACAACAGTCATTATCTGCTTTCCATTCTTCATTATTTATTAAGTAGATGAAATTTCTTGGAATTATACCTGCCCGCTATGCATCCACTCGTTTTCCTGCGAAACCGTTGGCTATGTTGGGCGGAAAAACAGTCATACAACGCGTATACGAACAAGTGGCAGGCGTTTTGGATGACGCTTATGTAGCTACGGATGATGAACGCATTGAAGCTGCTGTTAAGGCGTTCGGGGGAAAGGTTGTGATGACTTCCGTTCACCACAAAAGTGGTACGGATCGTTGTTATGAAGCCTGTACCAAGATTGGAGGTGAGTTTGACGTCGTAGTGAATATACAAGGAGATGAGCCTTTTATTCAGCCTTCACAACTGGATGCGGTAAAGGCTTGTTTTGAAGATGTAACCACGCAGATTGCTACGTTGGTGAAGCCTTTTACTGCCGATGAACCGTTTGCCGTACTGGAAAACGTGAATTCACCGAAAGTGGTAGTCAACAAGAACTGGAACGCACTTTATTTCAGCCGTTCTATCATTCCTTATCAGCGTAATGCCGAGAAACAGGACTGGTTGAAGGGACATACCTACTACAAGCACATCGGATTGTATGCTTATCGTACAGAGGTGCTGAAAGAGATTACCATGCTTCCACAGTCTTCTTTGGAGTTGGCCGAATCTTTGGAGCAGCTTCGCTGGCTGGAGAACGGATACAAAATAAAGGTCGGTATCAGTGAAGTGGAAACTATTGGAATTGATACCCCACAAGACTTGGAACGGGCAGAAGAATTTTTGAAGAATAGAATCTAATCTTATGGATCGTACGATACAACCTGAAATACAAACCCTGAAAAATTTTCGTATACTTCCTCCCGTTCGAATGACGTTGCCAAACGGTATTCCGTTGACTGTTATTAATGCGGGTGAACAGGAAGTGGTACGCATAGATGTACTTTTTGCCGGGGGGCGCTGGCAACAGTCGCAGAAACTGCAAGCTCTGTTTGCGAACCGGATGCTGCGCGAAGGCACGAAAAAATATACGGCTGCCACCATTGCCGAAAAACTGGATTACTACGGCTCATGGCTCGAATTGTCCAGCTCGTCGGAATATGCATATATCACTGTTTATTCGTTGAATAAGTATCTGGCGAAAACATTGGAGGTGGTGGAATCCATGATTAAAGAACCGCTTTTCCCGGAGAAGGAATTGAATACCATTCTCGATACCAATATCCAACAATACCAGGTCAATACTTCCAAAGTTGATTTTCTGGCACACCGCAGTCTGTTGCAGTCGCTTTACGGCGAACAGCATCCATGTGGTAAAATAGTGGTGGAGGAAGATTATCATGCCATCACTCCGGAAGTGCTCCGTGGATTTTATGAACGGTATTATCATTCGGGTAATTGCTCTATCTTTTTGTCCGGTAAGGTGACGGAGGATATTATCAGCCGGGTGACAGATATATTCGGCACTTCTTTCGGTCAGCATCAGCAGCAGGTGTCGAGATTAAGTTTTCCTTTTACTGCTGTTCCCGGAAAGAGAATTTTTACAGAGCGTGAAGATGCCATGCAGAGTGCTGTGAAGATTGGATATACGACCATTACTCGTAATCATCCTGATTATTTGAAACTTCGGGTATTGATGACTTTATTCGGAGGTTATTTCGGCAGTCGGCTGATGTCTAATATTCGTGAAGAGAAGGGATATACTTATGGTATTTCGGCAGGAATCATGTTTTATCCGGATAGCGGACTATTGGCTATCTCGACAGAAACGGATAATGAATATGTGGAACCGTTGATACAGGAAGTGTATCATGAAATAGACCGCCTGCATCAGGAACCTGTGTCAGCCGAAGAATTGACTATTGTACGCAACTATATGTTGGGAGAAATGTGCCGTAGTTATGAGTCGCCTTTCTCACTTTCGGATGCGTGGATCTTCATAGCTACTTCCGGTCTGGATGATGACTACTTTTCACGTTCTCTGCTGGCTGTGAATGAGGTTACTCCGATGGAAATACAAGATTTGGCACAGCGCTATTTGTGCAAAGAGACATTAAAAGAGGTCATTGCAGGTAAAAAGTTGTCATAATTTGCTTTCCGAAAGTGGGCTGTTTGGGATAGAAATTGTATCTTTGTCCAAATTGTAATTCTAAAATGAGTAACGACTAAAACCAATGAGGAAATATCTATATACTACACTTTTGCTGGCTCTTCTTGCACAAGAGGGAGTGATGGCACAAGAAAATGAAGGAAAAAAAGGCGGATTTTTCGGAAAAATTAAAGATACATTCTCCACTGAAATAAAGATTGGCAACTATACTTTTAAGGATGGCAGTGTCTATACGGGAGAAATGAAAGGACGAAAACCGAATGGAAAAGGAAAAACAGTCTTTAAAAACGGTGATGTCTTTGAAGGAGAATATGTGAAGGGAAAACGTGAAGGATATGGAATTTATATGTTTCCCGACGGAGAAAAATACGAAGGACAGTGGTTTCAGGACCAGCAGCACGGAAAAGGTATCTATTATTTTATGAATAATAACCGTTACGACGGTATGTGGTATCAGGATTATCAGCATGGTGAAGGAACAATGTATTATCATAACGGTGATTTGTATGTAGGTAAATGGGTGAATGATAAGCGTGAAGGCGAAGGTACATACACTTGGGCGAATGGTGCCAAATATACTGGTCACTGGAAAAATGATAAGAAGAACGGCAAAGGCATCATGAACTGGGACGACGGCTGTAAGTATGAAGGAGACTGGAAAGATGATGTCCGTCACGGAAAAGGGGTATTTGAATATACCAATGGAGATAAATACGACGGTGATTGGGCGGATGATATTCAACACGGAAGAGGTACATACTACTTCCACACGGGCGATCGTTATGAAGGTTCTTATCTCTTAGGTGAACGCACCGGTGAAGGGGTTTATTATCATGCTAACGGTGACAAATATGTAGGTAATTTCAAAAATGGCATGCAAGACGGAAAAGGTACTTTTACCTGGGCGAATGGTGCTGTGTACGAAGGAAGCTGGAAAAACAATAAACGTGATGGCAGAGGAGTTTATAAATGGAGCAATGGCGATGTTTATGACGGTGACTGGAAAGACAACCGTCCCGATGGACAGGGTACTTTGAAAACCGTTGCTGGTATGCAATATAAAGGTGGCTTTGTTGACGGATTGGAAGATGGACAGGGCGTACAAATCGACAAAGATGGTAATCGCTTCGAGGGCTTTTTCAAACAAGGAAAGAAAAATGGTCCTTTTGTGGAAACAGATAAAGATGGGAAGGTGATTAAAAAAGGAACCTATAAATTCGGAAGACTTCAATAGATGATAAATGATAAATGATAGTGGGCTGCGCATTGCGTGGCCTCTTTTTTTGCATATATGTACCAGATGATGGAATAATGATAATTGGTATGGACAAAGAAAAATGGATAATAACCCAAAGCGGTCATTATCCATTTTATAATTTCCTGTTGAAAGTAACTTCAACTATCATTTATCACTTGTCATCTGTTAAATGATGTATTGTGAACTGATAGATTCGTTATTCATCACTCGTTTGATTGTTTCAGCAAACATATCGGCAATACTCAACTGTTTTACTTTCGGGCATTTCTTTGCGTAAGGGATGCTGTCGGTAAATACCATTTCTGTCAGACCGGACTCTTGTACACGGAAAGAAGCCGGATCAGACATTACGCAGTGGCTGGCGATGGCACGTACTGATTTGGCACCGGCATCCAGCATGATGTTGGCTGCTTTGGTGATTGTTCCTGCTGTGTCAACTATATCGTCGATCAGTACGACGTTTTTACCTTCTACGTCACCGATGATTTGCATAGATGCTACTTCATTAGCTTTTTCGCGTGATTTGTTGCAGAGTACCAATGGTACACCGAGGTATTTGGAGAAAGTACTGGCACGTTTTGAACCTCCTACATCCGGTGTAGCAATAACCAGATTTTCCAGTTGCAATGACTGGATATAAGGAAGGAATACTGCTGATGCGTACAGGTGATCTACCGGGATATTGAAGAATCCCTGAATCTGGTCTGCATGCAAGTCCATCGTAATCAGACGGTCGATACCTGCAACAGACAGCAGGTCGGCTACCAACTTAGCGCCGATAGATACACGGGGTTTGTCTTTTCTATCCTGACGTGCCCATCCGAAATAGGGGACTACAGCTACAATACTCTTTGCAGACGCACGTTTTGCAGCATCGATCATCAAGAGAAGTTCCATCAGGTTGTCTGAATTAGGGAAAGTGGATTGAACCAGGAATACGTGTGCGCCACGAATTGACTCCTCATATGAAACAGCAAATTCGCCATCGGCAAAATGGGTAATGTTCATATTTCCCAGAGGACAATCCAGGCTTGCGCAGATTTTTTCTGCCAGATATCTCGAGTTCGTTCCCGAGAATACCATAAAGGGTGCTTTTTCGCTCATTTTGTAATAGATGTTACCTATTTGTTAATTTGCCTGCAAAGGTAGGAATTTCTCTTATTATTTAGAAGGACTTATTGTATAAAAAATATTTTTCTCTCCAACTTATCGGAAATATTTGTAGATTTGCTTTCTGAAAACAGTTAATAGTCAAAAATGAGTTCACGCTTTCCTTTATATATAATAGGTATAGTGTTGTTTGCCTCTTTTTTTTCGTGCACTGATATGGTGCCGACCAAAGAGGTGCGCCTGATTGATTCATTAAACGGGAAAGCGTATGCTTATCGTTATCGAAGCCTGGATTCTTCTTATAAATATGCCAATGAAGCCTATCGGCAGGTGAATTTCTACAAGTCGGGGAAAGCGGAAGCATCCAACAATCTGGGGTTCTGTGCTTTTATGGCTATGGACTTTGACCGGGCGGAAGCGTTGCATAAGGAAGTATATAAACTGACTAAAAATGAACTCGAACTGTTGATTGCCGACATCGGACTGATGAAAATCTGTCAGCGGACGGCTATGAATAAAGAATTTTATGATTATCGTAATAGTGCGCTCAAGCGCATGAAACGTATTCGTGAAGAGAGTGATTTGTTTGCCGACCGTCACGAGGCACTACGGCTGGATTATGCATTCACCGAATTTTTCATCGTTTCTTCTATTTATTACTACTATCTGCAGCAACGGCAGGAGGCCATCACATCTCTCAACCGGATTCCGGAAGATGAAGCTTTGACAGATACTAATCAGTTGCTTTATTATCATTATATTAAAGGTTCGGCTTCGTTGGTGGAAGCAACCAAGCCGGAAGACCGGAAAATGCGTGAGTTCGACCAACTCTATATTACCTGGCGGACGGCTGTTCAGACTAATCATCCTTATTTCGAAGGAAATGGTCTGCAAGGATTGGCTAATCTGATGGTTTCACCTAATAATTTCGAACTTTTCCGGACGAGAAGGGGATATGCGCTGGATCAGTTTGGGTTTCCCGTAGATTCGCTTTTGCCTTTGCGAATGGCACAGCGTGCGCTTGAAAAATTTCGTGAGTACAATGATTTGTATCAGATTGCCGGTGCGTATGTGTCTATCGGTAAATATATGAATGAGCACGGACGTTATACGGAGGCATTGGATACGCTTGCAAAGGCGTTGGATTGTGTGAATCAACATCACATGCTCTATTATCACCATGCGGCGGATACATTGGATAAACTACATGTTTTTGTAGAAGGAGATACGACTTATACCGGGGTTCCATGGATCATGCAGGAAGATGTGAGAACGGTACCTGAATGGATCTCAAGGATTCGGGAGCAATTGAGTGTGTCGTATGCGGGGCTCGGGATGAAGTATGCTTCTGATTACAACCGGAATATATATTTGGATATTTTAAATTATACCCGTCAGGATAAGGAGTTGGAGAGCCGCTATCTTTCATTGGAAGCCGATTCACGACAAATGACGCTTGTACTTTCTTTGGTTATTGTCGGACTTGTATTGGTGGTTATTCTTTGGTGGTTTTTCAATAAACGGTCTAAAATAAGGAATCAGGTAGACGTGGAGCGTCTGCAACGGATTCTGACTCTTTGCCGGGATATAACTTCGTCCATTCCGATGAATGTTCCATTAATTCAACAAGGTATCGATCAATTATTTGGGAAAGGACGTCTTCAACTGGAAATTCCGGAGGAAGGAAAAGCGGCACTGGTTCCTCTGCATCGGTTGAACCGTGATGAAAAAGCATTGGTGCATGTGCTTGAACCGTATATTGTTTGGGCTGCGGACAATGAGCAGATGGTGGAAGCGTTGAGTGACGAGCGGATGCAGTTGGAAAAGCAACGGTATGTTTACGAACAACATATTGCGGGAAATAAACGTCAGAATCTTATAAAGAAGGCTTGTCTGGCCATTGTCAATGGTATTAATCCTTATATTGACCGTATCTTGAACGAAGTGCATAAGTTGACGGAGCGGGGGTATATTGATAATGCGAAGATTAAGAAAGAGAAGTATCAATACATTGATGAGCTGGTAACTACGATTAATGAGTACAACGATATTCTGGCTCTTTGGATTAAGATGAAGCAAGGAACGCTTAGCCTGAATATTGAAACTTTCAGTCTCAATGAACTGTTTGAGCTGCTAGGCAAGGGAAGACGTGCTTTTGAAATGAAAAATCAGAAGTTGGAAATTGAACCGACTACGGTTATGGTGAAGGCCGACCGGGCACTAACTTTGTTTATGATTAATACGCTGGCGGAAAATGCCCGTAAATATACTTCGGAAGGAGGAACAATTAAAGTGTATGCCCGTACTACGGAGGATGCCTATGTCGAGATCTCTGTGGAGGATAACGGAAGAGGTATTTCCGAAGAGGATGTGGCGCATATCATTGGTGAGAAGGTGTATGATTCCCGTGTGATCGGAATGAAGAATGCAGCCGATCCGGAAGTGTTGAAAGAAAACAAAGGTAGTGGTTTCGGATTGATGAATTGTAAGGGAATCATTGAGAAGTATAAGAAAACGAATGATTTATTCCGGGGATGCGTTTTTGATGTGGAGAGTGAACTGGGGAAGGGAAGCCGTTTTTATTTTCGTTTGCCTTCGGGAGTGCGTAAAGCAATGGGGGTATTGTTGCTTTGCTTGTTGCTTCCGTTGGGGATGGTTTCTTGTCTGCATGATCCGATTCCTCCCATGTTGCAGGATGGCGATTCGATTGTAGTAGTTATGGATTCTGCGTATGAGGATTTGCTGGATGTAGCGTCGGATTATGCGAATGCTGCCTATTTTGCTAATGTGGATGAAAATTATGAGTTGGCTTTGCAATATATAGATTCTGCGATGCTTTTTCTGAATGAGCATTATGAAAAATATGCGCGTCCGGATCGCCCACATCGGTATATGAAGCTGGTAGGTGAGGGAACGCCTGCTGAAATCAGTTGGTGGAACGAACTGTTTGATTCGGATTATCATGTAATTCTGGATATCAGGAATGAGGCGGCAGTTGCTTTTCTGGCTTTGAAACAGTTGGATGCTTATAGTTATAATAATTCGGCATTTACAGATTTGTATAAGTTACAGGGAGAGGATCAAACCCTCGAAGCATATTGCCGGCAGTTGGAGCGTTCGAATACCAATAAGACGGTAGGAATTATTTTATGCTTTGTTTTATTGATTGTTTCGTTGGTTGGATATTATTTTCTGTACATGAGAAAACGTTTGCAGAATCGTTTGAATCTCGAACAGGTACTTGAGATTAACCAGAAGGTGTTTGCTGCATCTTTGGTGAGACCGCAGGAACAGGAAAATGCAGAGGCACTTCAACGAGAAGAGAGTACGCTTAAAGAAATTCCGCAGCGGATTGTGGATGAAGCATTCGGTTCGGTAAATGAATTACTGACGATTGACCGGATGGGAATTGCCGTTTATAATGAAACGACACATCGGCTGGAATATGCTTCTCGTCCCGGACAGGAAATGCCGGAGATGGTAGAGCAGTGTTTTAGTGCCGGAGAATATCTTTCTGAGCAGCATCTTCAGGCAATTCCGCTGATGGTGGAAGCAGGGGGCGAGCATCAATGTGTCGGTGTGCTTTATCTGGAGCGCAGAGAAGGAACGGAACAGGAGACGGATCGACTGCTTTTTGAACTGGTAGCTCGTTATGTGGCTATTGTCGTGTTTAACGCAGTGGTGAAGCTGGCTACAAAATACCGGGATATTGAGTCGGCACATGAAGAAACACGTCGGGCTTCCTGGGAAGATAGCATGTTGCATGTTCAGAATATGGTACTTGACAACTGTCTGTCGACGATTAAACATGAGACGATCTATTATCCGAATAAAATCAAACAGATTGTAGGGCGGTTGAATACGCAGAAGCTTTCGGAAACGGAGGAGCGTGAAGCAGTGGAGACTATGACGGAATTGATCGAATATTATAAGGGAATTTTTACGATTTTGAGTTCGTGCGCTTCTCGTCAATTGGAGGAAGTCACTTTCCGACGTACTGTGATTCCGGTGCAGGAACTTTTGGATGCTGCCGGAAAATATTTCAAGAAGTTGATGAAGAATCGGCCGGAGAGGATAGAATTGGAAATAGAGTCGATGGAGGCGAAGGTGATAGGAGACGTGAATCAGTTGCGTTTTCTATTGGAAAATTTGATTGATGAAGCATTGACTGTGCGTGAAGATGGAGTGATACGTCTGCAAGCGCGCAAGGATAATGAATATATTCGTTTCCTCTTTACGGATACGAGACGTGAGAAGAGTGTGGAAGAGTTGAATCAACTATTTTATCCGAATCTGGCACGTATGACTTCCGGTGAAAAAGGGGAGTTGAGGGGAACGGAATATCTGGTATGCAAGCAGATTATCCGCGATCACGACGAATTTGCGGGACGTAGGGGATGCCGTATCAATGCCGAGCCGGCTGAAGGCGGCGGGTTTACGGTTTATTTCACTATTCCGCGCCGATAAAAGGAAAACACATAAAAGTTATTAGATAAGGAACATGGAAGAACAGAAGTTTAAAGTTATTATTGTAGAGGATGTAAAACTGGAGTTGAAAGGGACAGAAGAAATATTCCGTCATGAAATACCGAATGCAGAAGTAATCGGCACGGCAATGACGGAAAGTGAGTTTTGGCCGTTGATGGAGGCCCAGCTTCCCGATCTGGTATTGTTGGACTTAGGACTAGGAGGTTCTACGACCATTGGTGTTGATATTTGCAAGAATATATTCAAACGTTACAAAGGAGTTCGGGTATTGATCTTCACGGGTGAGATTCTGAACGAAAAGTTGTGGGTGGACGTATTGAATGCCGGTGCCGATGGAATCATCCTCAAAACGGGTGAGCTACTGACGAAAACAGATGTACAGGCTGTGATGGATGGAAAGAAATTGGTATTTAACTATCCGATTCTGGAAAAGATTGTAGATCGTTTCAAGAAATCTGTAGCCAACGATGCCAAGCGTCAGGAGGCTGTCATCAGTTATGATATTGATGAATACGATGAACGTTTTCTCCGCCATCTGGCTTTGGGTTATACGAAAGAGATGATTGCCAATCTGAAAGGAATGCCTTTTGGTGTGAAATCATTGGAGAAACGGCAGAATGATCTTATCGGACGTCTTTTTCCGAATGGTGAACGGGTGGGAGTGAATGCTACCCGGTTGGCAGTACGTGCATTGGAATTGCGTATTATTGATCTGGATAATCTGGAGCCTGACGAGGAGTAGTTGCTAAAGCAAACGAAAAATAATCCCGGAAAATGATGAAGAATAAATGGCGTATGCCCCATCCCGCTACGATGTTCCTTCTGCTAACAATGGCAGTGGTCTTTCTTTCATGGATATGCGATATCTATGGGTTGAAAGTGACATTGCCACAAACAGGTGAGGACATCCGTGTACAAAGCCTGTTGAGTCCCGAAGGAATCCGTTGGTGGTTGCGGAACGCTATTAAGAATTTCACGGGCTTTGCTCCGTTAGGCATGGTGATAATTGCTATGTTTGGATTGGGAGTGGCACAACATTCCGGTTTTATTGATGCATGTATCCGCATGGGGGTGGGAAACCGACAGGAAAAGAGGAAGATCGTCTTGTGGGTGATTGTACTTGGCTTGTTGTCGAATGCCATTGGTGATGGTGGATATATCATTTTATTGCCTATTGCTGCTATGCTGTTTCAATGGGTGGGGCTTCATCCGATTGCAGGGATTGTTACGGCTTATGTTTCCGTTGCGTGCGGTTATAGTGCTAATATTGTATTGAGTACGATGGACCCGTTGTTGGCGCATACCACGCAAGAGGCTGCATTGGCACAAACGGGTTATCAGGGGAATACGGAACCTCTTTGCAATTACTTTTTTATGAGTGCTTCAACGGTGGCCATTACGGCTATTGTGTATTGGATTACTCAAAAATGGCTTCTTCCTACGTTAGGTAAGTATGAAGGCAGTATGAAAGTGGTGGCTTACCATCCTCTGTCTCGTAAAGAACGGCGTGCCATTATGATTTCCATTGTTGTGGCAGCTATCTATGTGGCTCTTATCTTGTGGCTTACTTTTTCTTCTTATGGAATTTTGCGGGGTGTGAATGGTGGTTTGATGCATTCGCCTTTTATTGCCGGTATTTTGTTTTTGCTTTCTTTGGGAGCGGGTATTACGGGAATGGCTTATGGATTCAGTTCCGGACGGTATCGCACTGACAATGATGTGATTGAAGGACTTACGCAGCCAATGAAGCTTCTTGGGGTGTATTTCGTTATCGCTTTCTTCGCTGCGCAGATGTTTGCTTGTTTTGAATATTCTCATCTGGATAAATGTCTGGCGATTATGGGGGCTGACTTGCTTTCTTCGTTTGAACCGGCTCCTTTGTCTGCTCTTGTTCTGTTTATTCTGTTTACGGCATTGATAAATCTGATTATGGTATCTGCTACCTCCAAATGGGCTTTTATGTCTTTTATCTTTATTCCGATGTTCGCGCAGATGGGAATTGCTCCGGATGTAGCACAATGTGCTTTCCGTATCGGAGATAGTTCGACGAATGCCATTACTCCTTTCTTATTCTATATGCCTTTGGTACTGACTTATATGCGGCAGTATGATAAGCAGATTACATATGGCTCATTGCTTAAATATACTTGGAGGTATTCATTAGGTATCCTGGTTGCCTGGACATTGTTGTTTATTGCCTGGTATTTGTTGAAAATACCGATGGGGTTGTAGTCATAAGGGATGATTATCGGTGTCCGGTTTATCTGACTGGAATTTTGTTTTTCTGAATTAATCGCTATATTTGCACCGTTCCTTAAAGAAAGACAACGAATGAATCTACCAGAAATCTCTGAAAATCTAATTGAACAGTTAAATCGAGGTAATATAAAAGCATTTGATAAAATTTATCATACGTACTATCTTTATTTGTGCGCAATAGCCGTTTATTATGTGCATGACAAAAGGGTGGCAGGGGAGATTGTGAATGATGTCTTTGTCGCTTTTTGGCAGAATCGCCACCATATCACTCACCCGGCTCTTCCGTACTTGCGGCGTGCTATTCAAAATGCAAGTATTAGTTATCTGCGCTCTTCCTATTTCAACGAAAAACAGATGACGGAACAGATGGAGGAAATCTGGGCTTTTCTCGAAAATCATATTCTTTCTTCCGACAATCCTTTACAGGCGTTGGAGCACAGTGAAATGAATACTATCATAATGAAGAAGGTAGAGGAATTACCTGCCAAATGCCGTATAATCTTTAAAGCAAGTTTATATGAGGGCAAGACATATAGCGAAATAGCGGAAGAGCAGAATATTAATGTGGCCACTGTAAGAGTACAGATGAAAATAGCATTGACCAAGTTGCGCGAATCATTGGGTACACCTTATATGATAGCTATTTTGATGTTTCTCTAAAAAAAATCGCTTTTCTTTTAAACGTTTCTTTTTTTATTGCGTATCTAGTTATATACACCCATAGAAAAAGTACGTTTATGAATGACTCTTATCATATAGAAGAATTGGAAATCCGGATAAGCAACTATCTGTCCGGTAACTGCACCGAAGAAGAGAAAGAGACTCTGCTCGCTTATCTGGCTTCCAATGAAGATGCTGCTAAAATTTTCCGGGAGATGTCCGCGGTATGGGCAGTTTCTTCTGTGCCTGCATTCGCGAAAATAGAGGATACTAATTTGTCACAGATAAAAGAACAAATAGCTGCTGCAGAGATGAAGCCTGTTCGTTTGCGGAAGATAGTTCCTCTGTGGCTGAAAGTCGCTGCCGCAATTATATTGTTGTTGGGTTGTAATTACTTCTGGTACACTTATACTGAAAATCTTACAGAAGTATATACGAATGCAGATTCTCCTTATGAAATCAAAGTACCGGCCGGCTCACGGACGAATGTTGTGCTTCCGGATGGAACGGAGGTTTCATTGAATGCGGGGTCTGTATTGCGCTATTGCCGTGGTTTCGGTATTCGTGAACGTGATGTAACGCTTGATGGTGAAGGATACTTCAAAGTGGCGAAAAATGCGAAGATTCCCTTCTTTGTAAATACGAATGGTGTACAAGTGAAGGTTATGGGGACAGTTTTTAATGTCCGTGCTTATGACGACGACAATTATGTGATGGTATCTCTGTTGGAAGGTCGTGTCAACTTGGCTGCTTCATCCGGTTCCGTGATGAAACTATTCCCTAGCGAGCAGGCTTTTTATGATAAGAATACGGGACGCATGGAGAAAATGAAATCGAATGCCAGTTCTGCCTGTGACTGGTTGGATGGTGGCCTGACATTTGAAGATGCTCCGTTTGCCGACATCGCACACCGTCTGGAGCGCAAATTCCAGGTGAAGATCAGTTTAGAGAGTGAACGTCTGAAAGCGGAACGCTTTTCCGGATGTTTTAACAGTAATCAAAGTATCAATGATATATTGGGAGAAATCAACGTTGAGAAGCAATATACATGGAAAGTTAGTGGAGACACTATCTTTATAACTGACAAGAAAAAGGAGGTAAAATAAGAAAAAGTAAAGTATGATTGGGAACTTAGTCGATAGATATATCGGCGGTTCAGCGTTGTATAGAAAGATATTATGTTAACCTTTAATAGTGAAAAATATGAGATTAATAGTAAAAAGAATATTATTAATGCTTCTGCTTTTGTCTGTAGGAAACGTTTTGACTGGGGGGAGCCAGCTATCGGCACAGGAACAAAGTAAGCGATTCAGTGTGAAAGTAGATAATATTACTTTGAAAGAAGCCATTGAAGTAATAAAGAAGCAAGGCAATTACTCTTTCCTGATTCGTAATAATGACATTGATTTGAATAGGAAAGTCTCTGTGAATGTAAATAACGGTACTATTAATGATGTGATGGGACAATTGCTGGCCGGTACGGACGTCAGTTATGAAGTGAACGGAACCCGGGTGATTATGTTCCATGCAGTAATACCGCAGAAAGAACAGGAAAAAGCGTTTGTCTTAAAAGGCCGGATCACTGATCCTACAGGTGAAGGGGTGATTGGGGCAAATGTGAAAGTGGTCGATTCTACGGAAGGTACCATTACGGATATGGATGGCAATTTCTCCTTGATGGTTACTCCGAATGCCCGTTTATCCATATCGTATATCGGCTATGCCACACAGGAAGTGGTGGTGAAAGATCAACATCCTCTCAATGTAACTTTGAAAGAAGATACCCGGTTAATAGACGAAGTAGTAGTTGTTGGTTACGGCGTACAAAAAAAAGCGAACCTGACAGGTGCGGTGAGCAGTGTGAAGATGGATGATGTTTTAGGTGATCGTCCGGTGGTGTCTGTGAGTGACGCTTTAAAAGGGGCAATGCCCGGCTTGCAGATTACAGGTAATTCAGGAAGACCCGGTGAAGAAATGAGTTTCAACATTCGTGGTGTCAACAGTCTGGATAAGAATGGGAAACCGCTAGTGCTGGTGGATAACGTGGAGATGGATATTAATATGCTCGATCCGAACGATATTGAATCGGTGACTGTTTTGAAGGATGCCGCATCTTCTGCTATTTATGGAGCACGGGCAGCTTTCGGTGTGATTTTGATTACTACAAAGAAAGGCTCGGATGCAACTAAACTCTCTATTAATTATTCAAATAACTTCTCTTTTAGCAGACCTGCCAATATGCCTCATAAGGCTACTCCGCTCCAAACGGTACAAGCTTATAAGGACATGGGGACAATCAATTATCAAAGTGGTCAGAACGTAGATACCTGGTTGGGACTTTTGAAGGAATATAATGCTAATCCGTCTGCATATCCGGATGGTTATGCAATGGTGGACGGGCTACGCTACAGCTTGGCAGAGACTGATCTTTTCGATGATATGATGGAGACTGGTTTCCAACAAACTCATAATATCTCGGTAGGTGGCGGTACGAAAGATATTTCTTATCGTTTCTCCTTCGGTATGGTGAATGAAAATGGGGTACTGGCTTCGGATAAAGATACGTATAAGCGTTACAACGTGTCTTCTTATCTCCGCTCGGATGTGTTTTCATGGATTACTCCGGAATTGGATATTAAATATACGAACTCGAACTCTTCATTGCCGGAAACTTCCGGAGGATATGGTATATGGGGAGCAGCAGTCGCATTCCCTTCTTATTTCCCTACTGGAACAATGAATATCGACGGTGAGGAATTACCGATCAATACTCCTCGTAACTTGATTGACCTGGCATATCCGACAACTATTCAAAAGAATAATCTCCGTATTTTCGGAAAGGTAACGATCAGTCCTTTGAAGAATGTGAAGTTGATTGGCGAGTATACATTCAATCATTTAAGTAACGAGAAAACGAAATTTGAGAAGAAGTTCTATTATGCACATGGAGGTAACTTTGTGAAAGAGGTTTCTACTGCCAATTCCAAATATGAATACTCCAACGGCATTACAGATTATAATGCATTGAACTTCTATGCTAACTATAACAATTCATGGGGCAAACATGATGTAACGGTGATGGGAGGTTTCAATCAGGAGAGTAGTGACTATCGTTATGCAGAGATGTCGCGTATGAATATGATTAATGAAGATCTGCCGTCTATTTCGCAGTCGACAGGTGATTATTTTGCTAAGGACAAATTTGAACGTTATACGGTAAGAGGGTTGTTCTATCGCATCAACTATTCGTTTGCCGGCAAGTATTTGCTTGAAACGAACGGACGTTATGACGGTTCTTCCAAATTTCCGAAGAACAGCCGCTTTGGTTTCTTCCCTTCTGTTTCTGCAGGATGGCGTATCAGCGAGGAAGCGTTTATGAAACCTTTGAATTCTGTTCTTTCGAACTTGAAATTGCGTGGTTCTTGGGGTAATATCGGAAATCAGAGCATCACTCCTTACGCATATATCCCCGGTATGGATGCGGAACAGGCTTATTGGACTGTTTCCGGTATTAAAGTTACTACTTTGAAACCAGCTGCTTTGGTTAGCAATAGCTTTACTTGGGAAAAAGTAACGACAATTGATGTCGGATTCGATCTTGGGCTATTGGATAACAGATTGAATATGGTGTTCGACTGGTATCGTAGAGATACTAAGGGTATGCTTGCTCCGGGCTCTGAACTTCCGGGTGTATTAGGTGCAAGTGCCCCTTTACAGAACACGGCTGACCTTCGTTCTAAAGGTTGGGAAATCTCGGTTGACTGGAACGATCAGATCGGAAAAGTGAAATATAGCATAGGTTTCAATCTTTACGATGCGAAAACAAAGATTACTAAATACAACAACGAAACAGGACTGTTTGGCAAGGACAAGAACGATAATGAAACATATCGCGTAGGAATGGAACTGGGTGAAATTTGGGGGTATGTGACCGATCGTTTGTACACAGTGGATGATTTCGATGCAGATGGCAAACTGAAACCGGGTATTGCTAAAGTGGAAGGTTATAATCCGAATCCGGGAGATATATTATATAAGGACTTGGATGGTAATGATATTATCAACAGTGGTACCAGTACAACGAAAGATCCGGGAGACCGTAAAATCATTGGAAATAATACCCGGCGTTATCAGTATGGTATTCATGGTAGTGCAAGTTGGAACGGTTTTTCTCTGTCATTCTTGCTGCAAGGAGTTGGTAAACGGGATTTGTGGGTGATGAACGATCTGTTTTATCCGCATTATGATGCTTGGACTACCGTTTATGATTCACAGTTGAATTACTGGACTCCGGAAAATACGAATAGTTATTTCCCCCGTATTTATGAGAAAGCGGCCGGAAATACAGATGCCAATACACGTGTACAGACTCGTTATCTACAGGATGGATCGTACTTAAGTATTCGTAATATAACGCTTTCTTATAATTTCCCGTCTAAGTGGATGAGTAAGATTGGAGTTAATAATCTGGCTGTGTTCTTCAGTGGTGAGAATCTTTATACGTTCGACCACTTGCCGAAGGGACTTGATCCGGAACGTTCTGTCACGGATGATTTAGGACAACGTGGTTTTACCTATCCGTATATGAGACAGTATTCGTTCGGTATAAACCTTTCATTCTGATTGTTTCACAATTTAAAGAGTAATTATTATGAATAAATATATACTATGTGTAAGCGTTAGTCTTTGTTTGTTGATGTCGTCTTGTCTAAATGACGAATTTCTGGAGGTTTATCCCAAAGGACAGCAAACAGAAGCATCGGTCTTTACTACCTATGACAACTTTAAAACGTATACATGGGGATTGTATAACGTGTTCTTCGGATATACGTATGATACAGGGCAAACGGATGAAATTTTCCGTGGTGATTTTGAATCGGATAACATGATAAAAGGATTGGATGGATATGAAGGTCAGTGGGCATATCGCAAAGCAAAGGCTACGGATGAGTCTAAAGATTGGGATTATGATTATATCCGTCGTGTTAACCTGATGCTCGATAATATTGATCATTCGGAAATGAGTGAAACCGAGAGGGAGCATTGGAGAAGTGTGGGATATTTCTTCCGTTCTTATAAATACTTTCAGATGCTTTCTAAATTTGGTGATATTCCTTGGGTAGAGCATGCTTTGACTGAGGAAAGTCCCGAGCTTTATGGAAAACGTGATAGTCGTGACTTGGTGGCTTCCAATATTCTGTCTAATTTGAAATATGCGGAAACACATATTGGCAGTAATATCGAAGCGGATGGGAAAAATACAATTAATATGTATGTGGTGAAAGCTCTTATTTCCCGTTTTGCTTTATTTGAAGGAACTTGGAGAAAATATCATGGTTTGTCGGGAGCGGATACTTATCTGGAAGAATGTGCCCGTGCTTCTGAAGAGGTGATTAAGCAATATCCGAATGTACATCCTAAATATGATGAGTTGTTTAATTCGGAAACACTGGATGGGGTGACAGGTATTCTTTTGTATAAGGCTTATGAAACCGGACAGTTAATGCATGGTTTGACCCGTATGGTGCGTACAGGTGAATCTTATATTGAGGCAACGAAAGACGCGGTAGACAGTTATCTTTGTACGGATGGACGACCGGTTAGCACGACGACTAGCCGTTATGGGGGTGATAAGAATATGTATGGACAATTCCGTGATCGTGATTACCGGTTGTATTTGACGATCTGTCCTCCATATATGGTGAAGAAAGAAAACGGACCCAGTACGGCTGATTGGAAATATACGGATAATGCACAGGACAGGGAATTTATAGATTTAATGGCTACGATTTCCGGTGAAACTTATCATCGTTTGCCGTCTTCCAACTTTAAAGGATTCACCGTGCAAGGACAACCTCACTTTAAGAATATGAACTGGGGACAGGGCTGGAACGCTTCCCAAATGGGCTTCTGGGTATGGAAATATTATAATACACATACTGTAGCTACCAACGCGAATGGGGTGAATACAACAGATGCCCCGCTGTTCCGTATAGGTGAGGTGATGGTAAACTATGCCGAAGCGATGTGCGAATTGAACAAGTTCGACCAGGCTGCTGCGGATAAGTCTATTAACAAACTTCGGGCAAGAGCTAATGTGGCGAAAATGGTGGTGAATGATATTAATGATGCTTTTGATCCGAAGCGTGATCCTTCCGTTCCTGCTCTTTTGTGGGAAGTGCGTAGAGAGAGACGAGTTGAATTGATGGGCGAAGGTTTCCGTTTGGATGATTTGCGCAGGTGGAAGAAAGGAGACTATGTTAACAAACAACCGCTGGGTGCCTATGTGACAGGGGCTTCGGCCAAGAATTTGAAAGTAACGGGTGGTGCAGGTGCTGATGAAGGATATGTTTATTTCTTTGATACCCCGCTTGGATGGCAGGAACATTATTATCTGTATCCGTTGCCTTTGAAGCAATTGGCGTTAAATACGAATTTGGAACAAAATCCGGTATGGACAAAGTAATTTTAAATTGAAATGATGCACAAGACCTGTAATATTTTAGTATATTGCAGGTCTTGAAAATTTAAGGTAGAAAATGAAAAATAGAATATCAATAAAATATGCGTTTTTTTGTGGAACAGCTTGCTGCATCTCATCTATACTATGTGCACAACAGGATGCATCCCAAATGAATGTGCTTTTTATAATGGCTGATGATATGCGCCCCGAACTGGGGTGTTACGGGGTAGATGTAGTGAAAACTCCTAATATGGACCGTTTGGCGGCAAGTGGTGTCTTGTTTCAGAATGCGTATTGTAATATTCCTGTGAGTGGGGCATCCCGGGCTAGTTTGTTGACGGGTGTATATCCTCATTACCCCGATCGCTTTATTAGTTTTTCCGCCTATGCCAGCAAAGATTGTCCCGAAGCAATACCTATTTCGGGATGGTTCACCCGGAATGGTTATCATACTATTTCGGACGGCAAGGTGTTTCATCATATCAGCGATCATGCGGATTCGTGGAGTGAGCCTCCTTACCGGAATCATCCGGATGGATATGATGTATATTGGGCGGAATATAATAAATGGGAACTTTGGATGAATTCGGAATCGGGAAAAACGATTAATCCGAAAACGATGAGGGGACCTTTTTGTGAATCTGCTGATGTTCCTGATACTGCCTATGATGATGGGAAACTTGCAAACCGAGCTATTCGTGACTTGAAAAGGATGAAGGAGGCTGGCAAACCTTTCTTCTTGGCTTGTGGTTTCTGGAAACCTCATTTGCCGTTCAATGCCCCAAAGAAATATTGGGATTTATATAAACGGGAGGAAATACCTTTGGCTACCAATCGTTTCCGACCTGAAGGATTGCCGGAGCAGGTTCGTAATTCGAGCGAGATATATGCGTATGCACGGGTTGCGGATACGAGTGATATTGACTTCCAGCGGGAGGTAAAACATGGATATTATGCTTGTATGAGTTATGTGGATGCACAGATTGGCAAGGTATTGGATGCATTGGATGAACTGGGATTATCGGATAATACAATTGTGGTTTTGTTGGGAGATCATGGCTGGAATCTGGGAGAACATGATTTTATAGGTAAACATAATCTGATGAATACTTCTACTCATGTACCGTTGATTGTCCGTGTGCCGGGAATGAAAAAAGGAAAAACAAAATCGATGGTGGAATTTGTTGATTTGTACCCGACTTTATGTGAACTTTGTAAACTGCCTGTTCCCGCTGAACAGCTAAGCGGGCAAAGCTTTGCCGGGGTTTTCAAGAATCTGAAAGCTAAGACGAAAGGTGAAGTCTATATTCAGTGGGAAGGAGGAGATAATGCCGTTGACCGGCGTTATAGTTATGCGGAATGGATGAAAGGCGACGTGAAGAAAGCCAGTATGTTGTTTGACCATCGGATTGACGGGAAGGAAAACAAGAATCGGGTCGATGAAAAAAAATATAAGAATAAGGTTGAATCATTATCTTCTTTTATCAGAATAAAGAAGTCATCATTAAAGAAATAATATGAAAACAGTTTTATTACAGTCCAGCCGTTTGGTATCGGTTGTTTTATTCATGCTTTACGGAATGTCGATGTTTGCCCAGCGACAGGATATCTTGCTAAATAATGATTGGAATTTCCGGTTTTCGCATCAGGTACAGAAGGGAACAGAGGTAAGAGTTGATTTGCCTCATACTTGGAATGCGCAGGATGCTTTGTCCGGTAAGATAGACTATAAACGGGGAATTGGTAATTATGAGAAGAATTTATTTATTCGTCCCGAATGGAAAGGAAAACGTCTTTTTATTCGTTTCGAAGGAGTGAATAACATTGCAGATGTGTTTATAAATCGTCGTCATATAGGTGAGCATCGTGGGGGATATGGAGCTTTTATCTTTGAGATCACAGGAAAGGTGGAATATGGAAAAGAAAACTCTATATTAGTACGGGTGAATAATGGTGAACAGTTGGATATTATGCCTCTGGTCGGTGACTTTAATTTTTACGGAGGTATTTATCGTGATGTACATTTGTTGATTACTGATGAGACGTGTATTTCTCCTTTGGATTATGCTTCCCCCGGAGTACGTCTGATACAGGATAGTGTGAGCCATCGGTATGCTAAGGTGCGGGCTATTGTTGATTTATCAAACGGGAGTAGTGGTAATCAGGAAGTGGAGCTTAACGTACGCCTGTTAGATGGTCAAAGGGTGGTGAAAGAAGGAACAAAGAATGTGAATCTTTCTGGAAACGAAGTAATGCAGCAGGAACTTACCTTTGAAATCGATCAGCCTCATTTGTGGAATGGTCGTCAGGATCCTTTCCTTTATCAGGCGGAAGTGACTCTTTTCCGGAATGGTCAGATGGTAGATCGTGTTACACAACCGTTGGGACTTCGTTTTTACCGGATCGACCCTGATAAAGGTTTTTTCCTGAATGGAAAACATTTGCCTCTTCAAGGCGTTTGCCGTCATCAGGATAGGAGTGAGGTGGGCAATGCGCTGCGCCCGCAACACCATGAGGAAGATGTGGCATTGATGTTGGAGATGGGAGTGAATGCTGTTCGTTTGGCGCATTATCCGCAGGCTACTTATTTTTATGATCTGATGGATAAGAATGGTATTATTGTATGGGCTGAAATACCTTTTGTGGGTCCTGGTGGATATAATGATAAAGGTTTTGTGGATTTACCTGCTTTCCGTGCCAACGGAAAAGAGCAGCTCAAAGAACTGATTCGTCAACATTATAATCATCCTTCTATTTGTGTATGGGGGCTGTTTAATGAGTTGACGGAGTTGGGAGATAATCCGGTTGAGTACATCAAAGAATTAAATGTGCTGGCACATCAGGAAGATACTACCCGGCCTACGACCTCCGCAAGTAATCAAATGGGAGATTTGAATTTCATAACGGATGCTATTGCTTGGAACCGTTATGATGGATGGTATGGTGGCACTCCCGCTGATTTGGGGAAATGGTTGGATCGAATGCATAAGGATCATCCGGAAATATGTATTGCTATCAGTGAATATGGTGCCGGCGCAAGTATTTACCATCAACAAGATTCGTTGGTTAAAACTGTACCAACCAGTTGGTGGCATCCTGAAAACTGGCAGACGTATTATCACATTGAAAACTGGAAAACAATCTCTTCCCGTCCTTATGTATGGGGGAGCTTTGTCTGGAATATGTTTGATTTTGGCGCTGCACATCGCACTGAAGGAGACCGTCCCGGAATTAATGATAAAGGTTTGGTTACTTTCGACCGGAAAGTTCGTAAAGATGCTTTCTACTTCTATAAGGCCAACTGGAATAGGGAAGAACCAATGCTTTATTTAACAGGCAAACGTAACACAGTACGTACACAACGTTTGCAAACAATTACTGCTTTCACGAATCTGTCAGGAGCCGAATTGTTTGTAAACGGTAAGAGTTATGGTAAAGCAATACCGGATTCGTATGCTATTCTGGAATGGAAAAATGTGGAACTAGAACCTGGTGAAAATGAAATAAAGGTTGTTTCCACTAATAAGAAGTTACCTCTGAGCGATAGTTTTCATTGTAGATTGTGATAGGTAGTTTAAATGATAATCGGAAAGAGCACTGTAAACAAAGTAGGTTTGCAGTGCTTTTTTTCTAGGGGTTTCTCTTTTGGGAGATAATAATCCTTCCTGAATCTATAACAGCGGATAATGATACTCCAACAGTATAACAGATCATATCTGACCATAGAAAACCATGTCCAAAGATTAATGCTCCAAGTGTGGTGTTTCGTACAGTATTTGCCCAGTCTGCTTGGTATAGTTGGCTAATTTCTATACAATAAGAAAATAATAAGGAAATAACAATGGTCTTGAGTATAGATAATGACGGGAAAAGAAAGCGTATTCCACAATACACCATGGCTACCCAAAGCGTATCGCCTGAATACTCTGCGATAAATTCGGGCAATATATCACCATGTTTTCGGGAAGCCAATCCTAACACTATAATTGCGGAAGTAATTGCTAAATAAATCCAACGTTTGTTTTTCACGCAGTAATGTTTTAGTATGGTGCAAATTTATAAAATTAAGTTGGATAACTTGGCAGGATGGATCAAACTCTGATAAAAACAGATTTTATTTACATACTAAACTTTTCGTTCTTTTGAAATGTTATAAGGTCGTTCGAGCTTTATCTCGATAAATGTGTTCATAACCAACCGATTTACGCAATTGTTGTGGAAACGGCTGCAGTTGGTCACTTAAAAAGTTAGTAATTAAAATAATAGAGTTATGAAGAATCTTTTTCGACCGTTGTTAGTACTGACAGGATGTATAGTATTGGCGAGTTGTGTAAGTCAGAAGCAATTTAAAGGTTTAAAAACTGATTATACAAAGTTGCAAACAGAATATCAGGAAAGTCAATTGCAGCTAAGAGAAAATCAGGCACGTTCAACAAGTCTTGAGGAGAGACTTGCCGAAGCGCAGCGGAATAATAGTGAGTTACGCAAGAGCTTGTCCGATATGCAAAGCATCTTGAATAAGAGTCTTACACAGAGCTCTCAAGGGAATATGAATATGGGTAAGTTGATAGATGAGATCAATGCTTCAAACCGTTTCATCCAGCATTTGGTTAAAGAAAAGAATAGATCAGACTCTTTGAATCTCGTAATGGTCAATAAACTTACCCGTTCGCTTACCCGTGAAGAGATGCGTGACTTGGATATTAAGGTCTTGAAAGGTGTTGTATATATTTCCTTAGCAGATAATATGCTTTATAAATCAGGAAGTTATGAAATTAGCAATAAAGCAGAGGCTGTGCTTAGTAAAATAGCCAAAATCATTCAGGACTACAAAGATTATGATGTTCTGGTAGAAGGAAATACAGATACCGATCCGATATCTCGTACGAATATACGTAATAATTGGGATTTGAGTGCGTTGCGTGCTTCATCTGTTGTTCAGGCATTACAGAATATTTATGGTATAAATCCCAAACGCCTGACTGCTGCCGGTCGAGGTGAATTTAATCCGGTAGCCGGTAATGATACGGCAGAAGGAAAAGCTCGTAACCGCCGGACCGAGATTATTATAACTCCTAAACTGGATCAGTTTATGGATTTGATAGATCAGGCTCCTGATAATTCTTCATCAGGTATAATGGGGGATGAGAATACAAAAGAGTAAAGGAAATATTTCCATCTAGGGCTAATAATAAAGCGATGAATTTGAATTCATCGCTTTATTATTAGCAATTTGAAACAGATACAGTAAAGTGTTAGAGGTATCTATATTTTATTTTCAGAGCTTGAGAAATTGCTCTATTTTATAGAGAGTCCGATTTGAAATGAGTATTGCTGATTTTAAATGTTTTCGGCAGATGGACCTATTTTGAAAATTCAAACTCATATGGATAAGGAGTTTGATTCCATGAAACCCATTCTATCTTTCCATAATTATGCAAATCACATGGGAAAACCATAGAATAGTCCCATGGATTATATCGATATGGTATGTCAACATATTGAGTACAAAGGAACACACAAAACCACGTATTAGCAAATTTTACGCCAACAAATTGAGCTTAGAGCTGTATTTTCAGGAATTATTCCTTTTTCATTTTCAGAACCTTCTCCAAATTATCAAAGGAATATTTCATATATACTTTATAATTTAATGCACCAAGTTAAAATGAATTTTATGTGAAAAAGAATCTCTCCCTTCTTTTTTTTGAGTGGCTATTTTACATTAATCAGCAGTATACTTATGTCATAAGATAGTTCTGTTTTGATGTAAGAACGATCTTTTTTGTGAAATACAGATTAGAATAGGGAGTCTATGTAGATTGTTTTTTTAATTCAGAAATGAACTTTTTTAGAAAAGCAAAACGCTAATTATCTGTTGATAATCAGCGTTTTATTTAAGTGATTCCGAAGCGATTCGAACGCTTGACCCACGCCTTAGAAGGGCGTTGCTCTATCCAGCTGAGCTACGGAACCAGCCTTATTTGCGGATGCAAAGGTAGTGCTTTTTATGAAAACTCAAAAACTTTCTGGCATTTTTTTATTCATATATTTCTTTGTGACTATGAATCAGTAGTTTATAATAGAGGTGGCATTTTGTTTATTTATATGGTTTGGGAAGAATGAATAGAAAAACGCCATTTTTACGAAGAATAACGAACGTTATATAGGTTTCAAAAAGCTCAAAAAAATAAAATAGGGTTGTGTTTTTCTATTATAACTTTTACTTTTGAACGATAAACAACTAAAAAACACATAAAGTTATGAAGAAATTGATTTTTTTATTTGCATTTTGTATTGTAGTGACTAATGTTTTTGCACAAACCGCCCCAGAGCAATTGAAAAAAGAAGGAAATGATGCATTTAATGCTAAAAATTATCCAGTAGCGTATGCGAAGTTCAGCGAATATCTGAAACAGACTAATAATCAGGATTCTGCAACAGCTTACTATTGTGGTATAGCAGCAGACGAAGTGAAAAAGTATGCGGAAGCCGTGACCTTTTTCGATATTGCTATTCAGAAAAAATTTAATATAGGAAATGCGTATGCTCGTAAAGCTTTGGCTTTAGATGCACAAAAGAAGACTGCTGAATATGTAGCTACATTAGAAGAAGGGCTGAAAGTCGATCCTAAGAATAAGACAATGGTGAAGAATTATGGTCTTCATTATCTAAAAGCAGGACTTGCAGCACAGAAAGCAGGAAAAGCAGAAGAAGCTGAAGATTGTTTTAAGAAAGTAATTCCTTTGGATCACAAGCAATATAAAACAAATGCATTGTACAGTTTAGGAGTTCTGTGCTATAATGATGGCGCTAATATCCTGAAGAAAGCTGCTCCTTTGGCAAATTCTGATGCAGATAAATATGCTGCAGAAAAAGAAAAAGCTGATGGTAGATTTAAAGAAGCATTAGACTATCTGGAAGAAGCTGCTAAGATTTCTCCGGAAAATGAAAATGTGAAGAAGATGCTTCCTCAAGTGAAAGCTGTTATGAAGTAATTTGACCAATTTTATAAATGATAAAGGGTTGCCGATATGACACGTCGGACAACCCTTTTTTATTGCTATCTTTTTCTAATCTATACTTTTTGTGTACATTTGCCTTCCCTAAACGTAGAAGTATTTTATATGCACTTATATAATAAGGAACAGGCTATTAAACGAATGAATCAGTTGGGACAACTCCACCGTCCTTTCATTTTCATTATAAATTATCTACAAGATGTATCTTATATAGAGGAGGTTGCCGCTGTTGATTCCGCTGAAGTTTTGTATAATTTGAATGGATTTACCAATCAGATTATATCGGCTGAAGATGATATAGCTACTTACTCCGCAAAAACAGTGCCTTCACTACATTGGCAGCCTTTCGCAGAATCTTTCTCTTCTTATCAACGTTCGTTTAATATCGTGCGACGGAACATCCTGGCAGGAAATAGTTTCCTTACGAATTTGACGTGTCGCACTCCGGTAGAAACCAATCTCACTCTGAAAGATATTTATTTTCATTCAAAAGCGATTTATAAGCTATGGATTAAAGATCGTTTTACGGTTTTCTCTCCTGAAATATTTGTTAGAATTCATCAAGGAAAAATTAGCTCATATCCGATGAAGGGAACCATTGATGCTTCAATTCCCTCTGCTGCTCAATTATTGATGAATGATCCGAAAGAGACTGCCGAACATGCTACCATTGTAGATCTGATTCGTAATGATTTAAGTATGGTTGCCAACCGGGTGTCAGTTTCCCGGTATCGGTATATGGACAGGTTACAGACTAATCGGGGAGTCATTTTCCAGACGAGTTCTGAAATTCAGGGTATATTGCCTGAAAATTATCAGGAGCATTTGGGAGATATTATTTTCAGGCTATTACCAGCCGGTTCTATTACCGGTGCTCCAAAGAAAAAGACGATGCAGATTATCCAGGAAGCTGAAACCTACGACAGAGGATTTTATACAGGAGTTATGGGATATTCTGATGGCATTGATTTAGATAGTGCCGTTATGATACGTTTTGTAGAACAGGAAGGAGAGAAGATGTATTTTAAAAGTGGAGGTGGGATCACTTGCCAGAGTGATGTGGAAAGCGAGTATAATGAAATGAAACAAAAAGTATATGTACCCATTTATTGAGACTATCCGGATAGAGGATGGACAGATTTATAATCTTGATTATCACACAGAGCGCTTTAATGAAACCCGTGCAGCTTTTTGGAAAGACAGCACTCCGCTGGATTTACGGGAATTTATATCTCCGCCAACTTTAAATGGAATTCATAAATGCCGGATTGTATATGGAAAAGAAGTGGAAGAAGTTACGTATGCGCCCTATCAGATGCGACAGGTATCTTCTTTGCATTTGGTTGTGTCCGATACCATTGATTATACTTATAAAAGTGCGCATCGGGATGAACTGAATGCCTTGTACGCTCAAAAAGGAATGGCGGATGATATTTTAATTGTGAGAAATGGCTATCTGACAGATACCTCTATAGCTAATGTTGCTCTCTATGACGGAGATACCTGGTTCACACCAGCTCATCCGTTACTCCGGGGGACGAAACGAAGCGAATTTCTGGACAGGCAGCTCATTGTTGAGAAAGACATTCTGCAAATATGTTTGAAAGACTATTCCCATATCATGTTATTCAATGCAATGATTGACTGGAAACACATTATATTGCCTATAAATGAGAAACATTTAATTCTATAAACTATAATTAACTGAAATATACAGAGAACTGCTGAACAAAAGTCTCTTTTGTACTGTTATATTTATGTGTTTTTCATAGTATTAGATATAAGATTAATTAAAAAGATTGTACTTCACTTGTGAAAGCTAAAGTACGTCAGAGACAGAAGAGTCTGTTTTTTTGATAAATGTGTTAGAGCATCGGTTTTACCAGGCCGATGCTTTTTTTATGTCCTTTTACCCCCTTTTGTAGTTTATATGAAATAAAATTTGTACGTTTGTAGAGTAATAATAGAAAATGATAAAGATGAACATACCCGTTATCTTTCAGTTTTTAAAAGATCTTTCCGCGAATAATAATCGTGAGTGGTTTAATGAGCATAAGGCAGAATATGAAACAGCCCGTGCCGAGTTCGACAACTTTTTGGCAACAGTGATCGCCCGTATTTCCCTGTTTGATGAAACTATCCGGGGGATTCAGCCCAAAGACTGTACTTATCGTATTTACCGGGATACCCGCTTCTCTGCGGATAAAACACCTTATAAAATACATTTCGGAGGTTATATCAATGCCAAAGGAAAGAAGTCCGATCATTGTGGATATTATGTACACTTACAGCCGGATGGTTCTATGCTTGCCGGAGGAAGCCTGTGTCTGCCTACCAATATCCTGAAAGCAGTGCGACAATCTATCTATGATAATATCGAAGAGTTTGTTGCGATCGTAGAAGATCCGGAGTTTAAGAAATACTTCCCGGTGATAGGAGAGGATTTTCTGAAAACAGCTCCGAAAGGTTTTCCGAAAGATTTCAAGTACATTGATTATTTGAAATGTAAAGAATATGTTTGCTCTTATAATGTTCCAGATGACTTCTTTACCCGACCGGATATGTTGGAACAGATAGACAAAGTGTTCCGGCAATTCAAACGGTTTGCCGATTTTATAAATTATACGATTGATGATTTTGAATAAATAATGCCTAGAATATAAACTTTAAAATTTAACTTATATGGTAGTAGATACTTTAGAAAATCTGGAGAAATATGCGTCTTTAAACCCTCTGTTTGCACAGGCTATTGAATTCTTGAAGTCTCATGACCTCCAAGCCATGGAAGTTGGTAAGACAGAACTGAAAGGAAAAGATCTGTTGGTGAATATTGCACAAACCAAACCTAAAACAAAAGAGGAAGCCAAACTGGAAACTCATAACGAATTTATTGATATTCAAATCCCATTGTCGGGAACAGAAATAATGGGGTATACTGCTGCTAAAGACTGTGTTCCGGCAGATGCACCTTACAACGAGGAAAAAGATATTACTTTCTTCGAAGGATTAGCAGAAACATACGTTGCCGTAAAACCGGGAATGTTTGCTATCTTTTTCCCGCAAGACGGTCATGCTCCCGGTATCACTCCAGATGGTGTGAAGAAAGTAATCGTAAAAGTAAAAGCATAATCCTAATTCAATTCTGATATGGAAAAGACACTTAATCTCGTAAAAAACGATCCCTGGCTGGAGCCTTTTGCCGGTGCTATCACCGGACGCCATCAGCATGTATTAGACAAAGAAGCTGAATTGACGAATAAGGGAAAACAAACCCTTTCAGATTTTGCATCGGGGTATCTTTATTTTGGATTGCATCGCACCGATAAGGGGTGGACTTTCCGTGAATGGGCTCCTAATGCTACTCATATTTATATGGTGGGTACATTTAATAATTGGGAGGAAAAAGCTGCCTACAAGCTGAAAAAACAAAAGAATGGCATTTGGGAAATCAACCTGCCGGCGGATGCCATTCATCATGGCGATCTCTACAAACTGAATGTATATTGGGAATGCGGACAAGGCGAACGTATTCCTGCGTGGGCTACACGTGTGGTACAGGATGAACAGACCAAAATATTCAGTGCACAAGTCTGGGCTCCGGAGAACCCCTATAAATTCAAGAAGAAAACATTTAAGCCCGACACGAATCCGCTGTTGATTTATGAATGTCATATCGGAATGGCACAGCAGGAGGAAAAAGTGGGCACATATAACGAATTCCGCGAGAAAATACTTCCTCGTATTGCTGAAGAAGGATATAATTGTATCCAGATTATGGCTATTCAGGAACATCCATATTATGGAAGCTTCGGCTATCATGTATCCAGTTTCTTTGCTGCCTCTTCGCGTTTTGGTACCCCCGATGAACTAAAAGCATTGATTGATGCTGCTCATGAGATGGGTATTGCTGTGATTATGGACATCGTTCATTCACATGCAGTGAAGAATGAAGTAGAAGGACTAGGAAACTTTGCCGGTGATCCGAATCAGTATTTTTATCCGGGCGCTCGTCGCGAACATCCGGCTTGGGACTCTCTCTGCTTTGATTATGGCAAGAATGAAGTGATCCACTTCCTGTTGTCAAACTGCAAGTACTGGCTGGAAGAATATAAATTTGACGGATTCCGTTTTGATGGAGTGACTTCTATGTTATATTACAGCCATGGACTGGGTGAAGCTTTCTGTAACTACGGAGATTATTTCAACGGTCATCAGGATGATAATGCGATTTGTTACCTGACACTGGCTAATGAAGTGATTCATCAGGTAAATCCGAAGGCGATAACCATTGCCGAAGAAGTTTCCGGTATGCCGGGACTGGCTGCCAAAGTAGAAGATGGCGGTTACGGCTTCGATTATCGTATGGCCATGAATATTCCGGACTACTGGATCAAGACAATCAAAGAAAAGATCGATGAAGACTGGAAGCCTTCCAGCATGTTCTGGGAAGTAACCAACCGTCGCCAGGATGAAAAGACCATTTCGTATGCAGAAAGTCATGACCAGGCATTAGTAGGAGATAAGACGATTATCTTCCGCCTGATTGATGCCGATATGTACTGGCACATGCAGAAGGGAGACGAAAATTATGTTGTCAACCGTGGTATTGCTTTGCATAAAATGATCCGCCTGCTGACCTCTTCGACTATCAACGGAGGTTATCTGAACTTTATGGGAAATGAATTCGGGCATCCCGAATGGATTGACTTCCCGCGTGAAGGTAACGGATGGTCGTGCAAATATGCCCGCCGCCAATGGGATTTGGTGGACAACAAAAATCTGACCTATCACTATATGGGTGATTTTGATAAAGAAATGCTGAAAGTTCTCAAGAGTGTGAAAGATTTCCAGGCAACACCTGTTCAGGAAATATGGCATAATGATGGCGATCAGGTATTGGCATACGAACGGAAAGACCTTATATTTGTCTTTAACTTTAATCCAAAGCAGTCATTCACTGATTATGGATTCCTGGTAACTCCGGGAGCTTATGAAGTGATACTGAACACCGACGATGTAGCATTTGGAGGAAATGGTTTAGCAGACGACTCTGTCGTGCACTTCACTATTACTGATCCGCTGTACAAGAAGGAAAAGAAAGAGTGGCTGAAACTCTATATTCCTGCCCGTACCGCCGTAGTACTTAGAAAGAAAAAATAATTTTATCTTTAAACCAATAAGCCCCCGCAAATATTATTGAATATCTGCGGGGGCTTTCTCGTTTATTATCCTATTCTATAATTCAGTTCCTAGTTTTCCAGAAAGGTACTTGGTCCGAGAATATCATACATATCACTAACGTTGCGCGTTTTGAGCAATACCCCTTGTGGAGTATAGAATAACTGATATTTGATGTCGACATTATCTTGCCCTACCTTAATTACTATAATAGCCTGCCATTTGGGAAACTCCACCATTGTCACATTATCTACCACCCAATTTGCGTATGGGCCGGATGCAAAGGCATTATAGACTGTTGGGGTCAGCCGGTCGAGACTGACAAGATCAGTCTGCGTCATCACCCATTGTCCCCGAACGTTGAACCATACATTTTTAGTAAATCCGTTCATTGCAAAGTTGGCACAATAATATCCGTCGTCTTGTGACCAGGCGACGCCATTTGCTTTAGGATACATTTTCTTGAAAGTCGACTGTACATTGCCGGGAGGGGTATCTCCAAAGACAGATGTAGATAATAGCAGAAACAATGCGATTGCACAAATCATAAATTTCTTCATAAGCTTTGAGTTTAGAGGATTATTTATCTACCTAAACAGCCTTTGAGAATATTTGTTTGAGTGATGTGCATAAAATAATCCCCCGGTCATTCATAAGTGACCGAGGGATGAAGAGTGTACAGATCTTAGTCTTTTTATTTAAAAAGTAATCTTTAAAATCTTTCCGTTATAGCCTCCTACCGAAACATCCGTGGGTTTATAAGGTAATAGACTGATTTCTTCTTTAGCGCCCGTCATCAAATCAGTGGCCTGATAAGATTCCATTTGAGGAATCTGTAAAAAGTCGAAAGCATGTGAAGGCACATTGATAGCAACATCTACCAGTTGACTGTCGAAATTAATAATGAAAAACAGAATCTCATTTTTATATTTTCGCATAAAAGTATATTGTTTATGCTCATTGAAACGCCATCCGTTTATATTGGCATACATTAAATCAAAGAATACTCCCTTGCTGATTGCCTGCTCTTCATTACAAATCGTCAGTACTTTTTGGTAGATAGAGTAGAGGTGTTTATGCTCTTCAGTAAGCATCTTCCCGTCAAATTTACCTCCGTTGCGCCAGCGTCGTATGCTGTCTACACTCCAATAATCGAATATAGTAGTCCGTCCGTCCCTTCCGCTAAATCCTTCACTATCCATGCCCAGTTCTCCAAACTCCTGACCGAAGTAGATCATCATAGGATTAGTGTTCATACAGGCGGAAACGATCAGTGCGGGAATTCCTTTACGCGGGTTGCCGGCAAAGAAATCAGAAGCGATACGTTGCTCGTCGTGATTCTCCAGGAAGTTGAGCATCTTTTTCTCTATTCCATTCAGACTTTGCCAGCAATGAGTGATAGCGGATGCAGATTCATATCCACAAGCTACATTGCGTAACGTGTCATACAGCCCTACCTTATCATACAGGTAATCAAACTTGCCGCGGAACAGATAGTTACGGTATTCACCTGGATTGTAAACCTCTGCGATGAAAAGTATTTCAGGATAAGCCTCTTTTACTTGAGGAATAGCCCATTCCCAGAATTCAACAGGAACCATTTCGGCCATGTCGCAGCGGAAACCGTCAATGTCTTTTGATGCCCAGAAAAGAAGAATGTCCAGCATCTTTATCCAAGTATCCGGAGTCGGGGAGAAGTGGCAGGTACCGCCATTCTGATAATCCACTCCATAGTTTAATTTCACTGTTTCATACCAGTCGGTGATATTGGGAGTAGCATCAAAACGATTGTTACCGGTAGCTTTCGCCGGGAATTCCCGGTAAGGCTCTGCTGCACCGTCTTTCATATCAAACTGGGCATGAAGTTCCGCTTGCGGAATATAATAGAAATTATTATATGGGCTGAAAGATTGGCTGGAGTCATCGTTAGCTCCCAATTCGGTCGTACCGTCCGGTTGTGCATCCGAGTGATATTGGCGTGCTACGTGATTAGGTACAAAATCAATAATTACTTTCAGACCTGTGCGATGTGTGCGATGTACCAGATTCTCAAATTCTTTCATACGTCCTTGCACGTCGTTAGCCAAGTCAGGATCTACATCATAATAATCCTTGATAGCATAGGGAGAACCCGCTTTTCCTTTTACAACAGCAGGATGATCCGGACTGATATTATAACGGCGATAGTCCGTTTGAGTGGCATGCTCGATGATGCCTGTATACCATATATGTGTAGCACCTAATTTCTTGATTTCACCAAGTGCTTTGAGCGTGAAATCAGCCATTTTCCCGCAACCATTGGTGGCAATGTCTCCATTGTAGACACAGTGGTTGTTGTTATTTCCAAACAGGCGGGTGAATACTTGGTAGATAATTATTTTATTTTCGTCATTCATATAGAGTAGATTATTAATATTCGTATTCATTCTTGTTTCTGATGGATAGGAGATTATTTCCATATTTTCCCCTTTTCTTCCAACAGTTGACTAAGTACTTCGTTAGCTGTATTATAGCCTTGCCCGAAGATTTCTTCAGCTTTTTCCAGTTCGGTGTTACTGTACCCGTATAGGTTGTATGGTTCGATTAATAAATCGCATTTTTCTCTTTCGGGAAAGGTATTGGCGCGGAACATGAAATGGAATGAGCGCATAGCAATGCTTACAATATTCATTTTGTAATCCTGTGCCATGATGGGACTTACGTTGACAGCTACCACTTTATTGCAAACCCTGCGCAGGGTAGAGACCGGAAGATTCATCATCAATCCTCCATCCACATAGTTAGTGCCGTCTATGTTGACCGGAGAAAACATGACAGGCATACAGCAGGAAGCGGCGACCCGTTCCGCTATGCTTCCCCGATGAAAGTGAACCATGCGACCGTGATCGAGGTCAGTTGCTGTGATAATCAGGGGAAGTTGTAGCTCTTCCAGATTTTTTGCTTTTAAGTTAGTCCGGAGAAAATCAATAAATTCACAGAGGTCAAATAGTCCCTTCTTGGGAATCACCAGTTTGGTTAAATCCTGGAATTTATGTCCGGAGAAATAATCAAGTACTTTGTGCGGCTCGTTGCCGTCCGCGTAAAAGACACCTGCAAGTGCCCCTGCACTTACTCCAGAGATGATTTCCGGTTTAATATCATGTTCCAAAAGAGCTTGCATGACTCCCAAATGGGCAAATCCTTTAATAAATCCTCCGCTTAGTGCATAGCCAATCTGATATTTCCGGCTATTCCAGTTATTTGTGAATACCTCCATGAATTGCTTTCTTTAGTTCGCCACGAATTTAGTGAATTTATTGAAAGTAGGAGGAATATAATGGATAGTTTTTTTTAAATCCATACCATCTGTCTTGTTCACATTTGAAATAAACCGTCATAGAACATAAAACACGGATGGAAACTCTGCTCCGGCACCATGCCGGTCAGAATCCAAAATCGTCTATCTCAACTTTGTGCTCTTCGCTTTCTTTGAATGGTTTTGCTTCTTTTTGTACAGGATTTCCTTCGATATAGATGGCACGGAATGGACGGGCTGGGCAAACATATTCACATCCTCCACAACCTACACATATTTCTTTATTTACATGAGGAATCGTCAATCCGTCCTTATACGGCACCATCGCTACTGCTTGTGTGGGACAGTGTTCGGAGCAGGCTCCGCAACTGGTTCCATCTGTATAAACAATGCAATTTTCCTCGATGAAAACAACATATCCCATTTGTGTAAGATGTTTTTGCTCTACACTTATGGGAAGAATTGCTCCATTGGGACAGACATCTCCACAGACAGTACAGTCAAAGTTACAAAATCCTTTCTCAAAGCTAACAGTAGGTTGCATCATGCCTGCCAAGCCATATTCTATAAAAGCCGGTTTCAAGATATGAGAAGGGCATTTGCTGACACAAAGATGACAGGATGTGCATTGCTGTTGGAAGTGTTCCCGACTGATAGACCCCGGAGGAGTGATCGGATTTTCCTTTTTGTATGCCTTCTTACCTTCCAAGCTTGCTACAGATTCCTTGGCTTGGGAGATGAGTTTGGGGGTTGCTCCGGCAGTAACAAGACCGGCAACCAAAAAACGGCGTTTGGATGAATCCAAATCCGGTGATGATGGTGCAGAAGTTTCTACATCAGACTGTTTTTTTAAAGAAGGGGCGTAAACTAATGCTTTTTGTTTGCATACTCCCAAACAGTTGAAACAATCTACACAACGACTATAATCAATAGCGTGTTCTTTACTATTGATGCAAGCTGCTTTGCATTTGGTGGCACAAAGCCCGCATCCATTACATTTGGCAGTATCAATACGGACTTTGAATAATGAAAATCGGCTCAATAACCCCAATATTGTTCCTACGGGACAAATCGTATTGCACCATGTCCGTCCATGTTTCCATGCCATTACAAAGATGACTGCAAGAGTAATAATAGCGATGAGAAGGGAAGAAATGCTCAAGATGGAGGTGTTTACCTGATAAAATGTATAATTGTCAAATCTGGCAAAGAGTGATTCCAGCAGATTATTCCCCAGCATATAGATAGGTTTGAATATGTGCACTACTACACGTCCATACGCACTGTACGGATCGAGCAAACCAACAATAAATGTAAATCCACATAGAAACCCGACCACTGTCAGTCCGAGCACACCCCAGCGCAATTTGTTTTTTGCAGGACTGTAACTATATCTTTTTTTCTTTTTTCCCGTTGCTTTGGAAATTCGTGCAATCACATCCTGCAAGATACCCATAGGGCAGATTGTAGAACAATATACACGCCCGAATAAAAGCGTTAACACAATGAGAAATAATAAGATACCTATACTTAGTGAAAGGATGGCTGGAATAAATTGCAAATGTGCCAGCCGATGAAAACTGTTCGGTAATATTTCTGCGAAATCGAGAAAAAAGAAAGAAATCAGCACAAATAAAAGTGCTGATATTCCAATACGTAGCCTTCTTAACATGGTTGTTTTACATCTTAATTCGCTTGACATTCAATTTGTCAATGTTCATGGTTCCTATTTTCAATGCTTCCCCATTGGCGAGATGTCCTACTGTATCCAGTGGCATCTCACGTACTTGATTGAAGAACTTGGCAGCAGCCGCATCCACGGCTACAATATCCGGTGAGATAAACAATCCTTTTGCCAGTACAACATCGGATGCAGAGCGTCCCCGGGGACCGTTTGTTTTCATGATCCGGTAGGCGTCTACTACGTTGAGTACAGCTTTCTTCTGTAATGTACAGATATCTGCGATGCATTGTTGCAAATCGTTCTGGTGGAAGAATCCGCGATCCCACACAATCCCCATGTGATTTTTCATGGAGATAGTCAGATTGGCACCTCCGTGATTCTTCAGAATAGGAACATTGATCCATACATCACAATCCAGAATCGCTTCGTGCACTTTGGCTTTCTTCATCTTTTTGCCTTTTGGCAGATCAATTGGTTTGTAATACGACTCCAGATGTGCAGGCATTACTTTGGCTCCGGCTTTTTTGGCAGCAGCTTCAATACCACTGTTTTTGTAGCATTTCTGCCAATCGTCACAAGTATGGTCGAACACGACCACTTCTTTAGCTCCGGCGGCAAAACATTGTCTGACGATTTCTTCAATCAGTTTCGGATTCGTATTTCCTGCCAGTTCCGGCACTTTATCCCAACCGATATTAGGTTTTACAACCACTTTCTGTCCCGGTTTCACGAATTGCTTCATACCCCCCAGTTCGCTTATGGCACGGCGGAACATCTCTTCGGGTTCTCCGCCCATAACGGCCACCAGATCAGGATTGCTTCCGTTTGCTTTATTGATTGTTTGAGTTAACACCTCCATAGCCTCCGAACGCTGTATAGTCAAGGCGGCTCCGGTGATAGCTACTGTTTTTAAAAAATCCCTTCTGTCCATCTTTCTATATTAGTTTAGAGTTTGGCAATTGCTTTCAGGAGGGCGTATCCGCCGAACCATTGCAGTAACATTCCCGGAATACCGATACGGAAGTCCTGTACTGCTTCGTAGAAACTTCCGACGATGGCCCATTCAAATGCAACGCCTATGACCTGATAAGTGAGTACGACACCAAGAATGGCCAGTAATGAAACCGATTTTATAGTACGTGCTGCAAGAGCTGAAGCTCCGGCGAGTAAGGACGATTTGATTAATAGGATGGGAAGTACCGCTTCCGAGGGCATGGCAAACAATAAATGATTGATGACTGGTGAAAGAATAGCAGTCAATAATCCTACAAGAAAACCATATTTATAAGCCGCAATCAGCGTGAAAAAATAAATAGGTAACAGGGTAGGACCACCATAAGGTACAAGATGGCATAATTGTGGAAGTGCAATGTTACCCGCTACAAATAGTAAGGCGAACAGGTAGGTTTTCACATTGCTGTGTTTCAGCGAATAGAGTTTGACGGATGTTTCCATTTTCGTTGATACTTTAATGTTGAATAGAACGATAATATATTAATAATAAGACTTTTCTCCAGATAAAAGGTTTAATCCGACTGATATATTATTTTAATCCTGTAGGAAAAGAAAGTTTCAGGCGCTTGAAACTTTTAGTTTCCCGGCATGAAACTAATGGTTTCTCGGTGTGAAACTGATGGTTTCAAAGCGTGAAACTATAAGTTCCACACTGGGAAACAAAATAGGACAGGCTGATTGATATTCAGAAAATATCTGTCTTGATAATGAATTGTCAGTATCAAGTGGCAGTTTCTTCCTATAACAACGAAAGAGAAGCCTTGTATGTTCGGAATAAGCATACCTAATGTCCCGATAATTGTATAATGATATGCAATTTCGTTATGGGAGATTATCCGTTCATTCTTTCTTTAATCTTTCCCCATGCATGCGTATCGAATAGACAACTTTGGCGCATCGTCTCATACATCTCTTTAAATCTGGACATAGGTATGGTATAGCTTAGTTTGTCTGCTTCGAAATGAGGGCGAACCGATGGGTCGAAGAAACCGAGGAAAGTGCGTTTGCCTCCTTTACGATTTTCTATCGTGGCTTGCGTCACTACAGCACTACAGCCGGAACCAAAGGTAGAAACGACGCAATCTGCTGCGTTATTATCATAAAAAGCCCAAGTGGTCAAGCCCGAAAGCATATCCGGATTTGCCAGAAATACGACACCTTCTATTTCTTCAAGGCTTTCTACCTTATCTATACGTGCAAAATGAAGATACTTGTTTTCTGTTCGGGGAACTCCGATTTGCTGTATAAAGTCGATGACCATTTCAGGAGTCTGTTTGTATTTCTCTTTGAGCGAAACGAAAGTTGGTACACGTTCTGGCATTTCGGTGAAGCCAGTATAGAATTTACCGCCGCCACAACCGATGTTTTCGGCATTCAGGCTGATAATACCACCATCTCTTACCGTTCTCATACCTTTGAAGAAGCAACCGTTTATCTTTTCTGTTTCTCCTTTTTGTTCGTCCGAGTACCAGAAGACAAGAGGCAATTCAGCATTTTCTCCGAATGCCTCTCTGAAATTTTGAATAAAAGTTTGGATGTCCATAAGCTTATCAATTTTGGTTCTTTATGTAGGTCTTTCTACAAAGTTAGAATAAAAAAGGATAAGCGCAAGTGATTTAAAAGTTAATGTTTGATACACTTTTCTTACACTCTTCCAGCTTTTCCAATCCCTCTTTCGACAGTTTGGGGTAATGTAAATCCAATTGCTGCATCCGGTCACAAATAATTCGTCCTACTGCGTAACGCATGAACCATTTATTATCGGCAGGGATTATATACCATGGAGCCAGTTCCGTTGATGTCTCCGTCAGTACATCGGCATAAGCATTCATATAGTCCTCCCAGAATTGACGCTCTTTGATGTCCGCCGAAGAGAATTTCCAGTTTTTAGATGCATCGTCCAGTCGCTCCATGAATCGATTTTTCTGTTCGGCTTTCGATACATTGAGAAAGAATTTCAGGACAATCGTTCCATTCTCCGTCAGATAGCGTTCAAAATCGTTGATCTGTCGATAACGACGCTTCCAGAAGTCGGGATCAATGTCATTTATGGTTTCGACACCTGGTAACTTGTTGGATAGAATAATTTCCGGATGCACTTTGGCAATCAGCACATCTTCGTAGTGCGAACGGTTGAAAATGCCGATTCGTCCTCTTTCCGGGAGAGAGCGATTGATACGCCAGAGATAATCATGGTCCAGTTCTTCAGCAGACGGTTGTTTGAACGAATACACCTGGCATCCCTGTGGGTTAATGCCGGACATCACATGCTTGATAGTCCCGTCTTTTCCTGCAGCATCCATCGCCTGAAAGATAATCAGGATTGAATACCGGTCTTGTGCATAAAGCATACTTTGCAGCTCCGAAAGCTTCTCAATATCCTTTGCCAGTTGCTCTTTAGCGTCTTGTTTGGATAAATCGCCAGTGAATGACGAGTCAAAATCCGATACCAAATGTTTCTTTCCGGGCTTTGCCAGCAGGTCTTTTAGAATATCCTTTTTCATGTGACGGTAGTTTTAATAGTTCTATTCAAATAAAACAGTTGAGGCAGTCAATTGGTTTTTATAATCAGTATGTTTGAGACATTTCATGAGAAAGAGGCTTCTTGACGGATAATGACCAAAAATGAACGGATATTGCTCTGGTATCATGAAGGAATTTATCCGAAATTTGCAATCGAATTAGTACTATATAATAAAAGAAACAATGAAGTATTTGAATAAAGAAACCAATGGTATCACCCTTTCACGTATCGGACTGGGTGCCATGAGAATGGCTGACGTTCAGCAGGGAGTCGACACGATACATGCCGCGCTGGACAGTGGAATTACGTATCTGAACACGGGGGACTTTTATGGTCACGGAGAAAGTGAACTGGTGATCCGCGAGGCTTTGAAAACCCGGAAGCGCGAAGACATTTTTATCGCCGTCAAGTTTGGTGGAATGCTCACTCCAGATGATCGGTTCTATGGTATTGACGTCCGTCCGCAGAACGTACAAAATTATCTGGCTTACACCTTGAAACGATTAGGCACAGATTATGTTGACCTCTATCAGCCAGCACGTATCAATCCGCACATCCCGGTGGAAGATACTATTGGTGCCGTTGCCGATCTTGTAAAAGCTGGTTATGTGCGTAGTGTCGGGATCACCGAGATAGATGCTGAAACGTTGCGTCGGGCGCATGCCGTTCATCCTATCAGTTTGGTTGAAGTACGATATTCCTTGCTGGATCGTGACATTGAAGAGGGGATTCTACCCACTGCACGAGAATTGGGTATTGATGTGGTTACATTCGCCAACCTCTTTCATGGAGTAATTGGAGGTAGCAATCCTGCCGGAAAAGTTGCGGGATTGAGTCAACGGATGCCACCGCAAGCTGCCGAGAAATTAAAGCAAGCTGTTTCACGGCTCGAACTGTTGAAAGAAATGGCCGATGAGAAGAACGTATCTGTATCGCAACTCGCCATTGCATGGGTATTGGCGCAGGGGAATGACATATTGGCTTTGGTAGGCTCGCGTACTGTCGATCAGCTCCACGATACTGTGAAAGCGATTGATATTCACCTTAGTCCGGAGGATTTGCAACGTATCGAGCAGATGATTCCTAAAGAATATGCTTCCAATTCGGCAATGTTATCGATTAATCTGGACGAGAACGGGCTGTTTAAATTCTAACGCCATTCGTTGTCTTTTCACCTTTCTTGTACTCCAATGGTGAGAGACCTGTATTCCTTTTAAAGAACTTCCCGAATGTAGACTGATCCGGGAAGTTCAATTCTATTGCGATTTGGTTGATCGTCTTGTCCGGTTCACGAAGTAGAATTTTGGCTTCTGTAATCACTGCATTGATAATCCACTTTGCTGCTGACTGCCCATCATATTCTCTGACCACTTTCGATAAATAATCAGAAGTAACACAAAGTTTGTCTGCATAAAAAGTGACTTCTCTGTGCATCCGGCATTCTTCCATAAGTAATTCCCTGAACCGTTGACGGAGGGTTTCACTGCGGGATAGTCCCAGCTCTCCGTCGCCATACCTATGCCAGCGGCAGTTGTCAAGGTCAAAGAATAGATTTATAATCTGATTCTTGATGACATAAGAGTGGTAGACGTGTTCTTTATCAGGAATATAACTTTTAATGAGTTCAACCTGTTTTCTCAAACGCAGGCTTTCTTCCTCACTCAACTCTTGCCTGGTATGTAATTTCTTCAACTGACCCGCCTGTTGCAGACGGATGCCGGATGTCATAGCCATTATTTCCTTTTTCAATTCAGCAGAATGAATGATGAGATAGCCCTTGAAATCGGCTGAATAAGCTGTGTGCTCTATAATATCATCCGGATACACCTGCATCACCGTGTTCTTTTTCAGTGTATGCGATAAATAGTTTATTCCTATTGTAATTTCTCCGGAAAGAACAAAGATGAGGGAATAGCCTTTCAAACGTATCGGATAGTTTTTGACTTGAACCGGTGAACGACGGGAGTTATCCATATCTATGACGGACAATTGCTCCTGAAAGGTAGCTTCTGCGGATATTCTTTCAAAGTATTCGGGCAAAGCTAAATCTACCACCTGTTCCATAAAAACACTATTATAATTTGTGGAAAACAAAGTTCGTACTATTCTTACAGAAAAAAGAGAGTATAGGCCACTTTGTTTTAGTCAGAATCCGATATTACATATTTTTAAGACGATAGCGTCTTCAATCGGGAGAAAAACAGACATTCAACTTCGTTTTCCATAATAATTACTTATATTTGTCCGGATATGGAATAAGAAAAACCGATATGAAGTATTTGTTAATATGTGCAGGCTTGCTTTTCATAGTCTTTCACTCATGGGGACAGGAGAGGCTTGCGGATAGAATCGCTCCTCCGTCAGGATATGTTAGAGAGACCTGCTCCGATAATTCGTTTACAACTTATTTGCGCAATTTGCCATTATTGCCTAAAGGCAGTAAAGTGTTACTTTACAATGGAAAAGAAAAAGCCAATCAGGCAGCCGCATTTGCAGTTGTAGATATGGAGATAGGCAACCGCGATTTGCAACAGTGTGCCGATGCAGTGATACGCCTGCGGGCGGAATATCTGTGGAAATATAAACGGTATGCAGACATAAAATTCAACTTCACAAGTGGATTTACTGCCGAATACAAGAAATGGGCGGAGGGAAATCGAATAAAAGTCAACGGTAATCAGGTTCAATGGTATGCTTCGGGCAAAGGAGTGGATTATTCCTATAAAACTTTTCGAAACTATCTCGATATGGTTTTTATGTATGCCGGAACGGCCTCTTTATCTCGGGAACTTCCGGCCGTACCTTATACTTCCTTGCAACCCGGTGATGTATTTATTAAAGGCGGTTCGCCCGGTCATGCTGTGATTGTCATGGATGTTGCCATTCATCCGAATACTGGGAAAAAAGTATTTCTCTTGGCACAAAGTTATATGCCTGCCCAACAGATTCATATCTTGGTTAATCCAACCAACCGCAACCTTTCTCCCTGGTACGAACCGACGGAAACGGATGCAGGGAAACTATACACTCCGGAATGGATTTTTGAGAAGAAAGACCTGAAACGTTTTAAATAGGAGGATGGATATAAATGCAACATAGCAAAGAAATAATTGTATCTTTTCTTACTTGATTTTCCATCTTTTCCTTATCTTTGGCATTCAACAAACCGTTTTAATCATACAACAACGAAAAACAACCGATTATGAATTATGATTTATCAATGAATGCTAACCAGTTGGTGGCATTCCTTCAAAAGCCAACTTCAGAGTTTACAAAAGCCGACATTATCTCATTTATCCAGCAAAAAGATATCCACATGGTCAATTTCATGTATCCGGCGGGAGACGGTCGTCTGAAAACCCTGAACTTTGTCATCAACAATCAAGCCTATCTGGAAGCTATTCTTACTTGTGGAGAACGGGTAGACGGTTCCAGTCTTTTTTCTTTCATAGAAGCGGGTAGTAGTGACCTTTATGTGATTCCCCGTTTCTGCACTGCATTCGTTGATCCGTTTGCCGAGATTCCGACGCTGTCTATGCTGTGCTCTTTCTTCAATAAAGACGGCGAACCCCTCGAAAGTGCACCAGAACACACTCTTTACAAAGCAAGCAAAACTTTTACAGAAGTTACCGGAATGGAATTTCAGGCAATGGGCGAATTGGAATATTATGTAATAGCTCCGGATACTGGTATGTTTCAGGCAACCGACCAACGTGGTTATCACGAATCGGGTCCTTATGCTAAATTCAATGAGTTCCGTACTCAATGTATGTCTTATATCGCACAGACAGGCGGGCAAATAAAGTATGGACACTCCGAAGTGGGTAATTTTACGCTGGATGGTTATATCTATGAGCAGAATGAAATAGAATTCCTGCCCGTCCCTGTGTCGCAGGCAGCAGACCAATTAATGATTGCTAAATGGGTGATTCGTAACCTGGGATTTAGATATGGATACAATGTAACCTTTGCTCCAAAGATTACCGCAGGTAAAGCAGGTTCGGGCTTGCATGTCCACATGCGTATCATGAAAGACGGAAAGAACCAGATGCTGAAAGACGGTGTTTTGTCGGAAACAGCACGCAAGGCAATTGCCGGAATGATGGTGCTTGCTCCGTCAATTACTGCTTTCGGAAATACAAATCCTACTTCTTATTTCCGTCTCGTTCCTCATCAGGAAGCACCTACCAATGTTTGTTGGGGAGATCGTAACCGCTCTGTATTAGTGCGTGTACCTCTGGGATGGGCTGCAAAAACAGATATGTGTACATTGGCAAATCCGTTGGAAACTGAAAGTCATTTTGACACCAGTCAGAAGCAGACTGTAGAAATGCGCTCTCCGGATGGTTCGGCAGATTTGTATCAACTGTTGGCTGGTTTGGCTGTTGCCTGCCGTCATGGTTTTGAGATTGAAAATGCGCTGGATATTGCTGAAAAAACTTATGTAAATGTGAATATCCATCAGAAAGAAAACGAAGATAAGCTGAAATCACTGGTGCAACTGCCGGATAGCTGTGAAGCTTCTGCCGATTGCCTGCAACAACAACGGGCAATCTTTGAACAATATAATGTATTCAGCCCGGCAATGATTGACGGTATCATCCGCAGACTTCGTGGTTATGAAGATAAAACATTGCGTGCGGATTTGGAAGGAAAGCCGATGGAGATGTTAGATCTCGTACATAAGTATTTCCATTGTGGATAATTAAAAAATGATATACGAATAAAACGGAGTGTGTCAAAACGCAGATTAACGCAAATTATCGCAGATTATTCCAATTATATTGATATATTAATCAACGACTTATAAAATTATTTCTGCGATAATTTGCGTTAATCTGCGTTTTATTATTCATTATGACACACCTCCTTTTATTTTTTATATAATACATTCAGACCAAACAGGCTACAAATTTACAGGTTTGGTCTACTTAATGCCGGGTTTGGTCTACAAACTCTCTACGCAGATCGGTAAAACTCTACTTTTGTCTCATTCAAACCCTAAAACAGATAAAAGAATGAGGATTATTTTGTTAAGTGCGTTCGCCTTGTTTCTATTACTTCCTGAAAATATACAGGCACAGGTTACTGTGAAAACCGGGTATATATCTTCTTCCCGATATAAAGATGAAAATGGACAGTATCCCGGGAAAGGGGATATGTGCTTTGTGGAAGGGAACGTCAATATTCCCGTATCACAGAAAATGAATGAAAGAAATCAGCCAACTCTTTGGATGATTTCGGCAGGAGGAAGCTATACGGCAATGAATAATAAGAATCTTCAATCTTACATAGACATAGATCAAATTATAAATATGCAGTTGAGCGTAACCAATATTCGCCCTATCAGCAAAAAATGGCTTTTGTTGACGACTGTCGGTGCAGGCGTCTATACCTCTTCTGATGTAAAACTGAAGAATGTTCTGGGACAGGGAGGAGTTATTTTCATCCGGCAGTTCAAGTCCAATTTATCTCTTGGAGCCGGATTGGCTGTGAACAACACATTTGGTTATCCGATGGTATTTCCTGCTATTTATTTTGATTGGAGCACTGAAGGACGTTATCAAATTAAAGTTTCGATGCTGAATGCCATGGAAGTATCGGCAGGAATGAAAATGAATAAATATCTGAATCTAAGGATCGTGGCAGAGATGAACGGGTCATTGGCATTGTTGGAAAGAGAAGGAAAAGATACTATGTTTTCCCAGCAATTCATTATTGTAGGTTTACAACCGGAAGTAAGTATGGGGAATTCTTTTTCAATCACTGCTACTGCCGGTGTGTCGTGTAGCAGAATAGCTTATTACACTACCCGCACTTTAAAGGCTTTCTTCGAAGATATGTCTAAAGATACTGATCCATATTTTAAACCGGCAATGTATGTTTCGGTGGGAATGAAGTATAAGTTCTAAAAAAATGGTAACTTTATCGCCTGATGTCAGTTAAGATACTATTATATACGTTACTGAAGCAAATTGGGATATTTCTTGTAGTCTCCTTTTTAGTGTTCAGAGGCACTTTTGTCGAAAGCGATAGTTTAGGGCTAAATCTTTCTACGGGAGTTAGTCTTTTACTTTCTGTCATTCTATGGGGAATCATAAATCTGCATACTTACTGGTTAATTCCCGGTTATCTGTTTCAGCGTAGATATAAAAAGTATATCATATATTTGAGTTGCCTTGTTGGATTTATGCTGACCGCCATGGTTGGTGCTATTTGTTTTCTAGGGCAATATTATGTTATACCCGAACAGATGCAAAGACTAAACAGTGATCTCCCTTTCTTTCTGTTGATAAATGCATTGGCACTGATACTCTATTTCCTGGCTTTTTCTTTTACTATTTTTCTGCATCGTTGGGTGGCCTATCAACAACGATTAAATGAATTGGAGAATATTAGCATACAGACTGATCTAAATCATTTGAAAGATCAACTCCAACCGGAGTTTTTTTCGAGAATATTGAATAAGGTACGAACCTTGCTGGGAGAAGATGGAGAAAAGGCGTCATTGCTTATCTTTAAATTAAGTCGGTTGCTTAGATACCAACTTTATGAAAGTGAACGGCAACAGGTATTGTTGGGAGATGATATCGATTTTATGACTGATTATATGAAGTTGGAGAAACTATGTAATCCGGAGTTTAATTTTGAAGTCAACATCCTGAATGAAGTGCGTTATATACAAGTTCCTCCTTTATTGTTTATGCCTGTGATAGAATATGTGATTCAGACAACTGTATGTGGAGAGAATGGAAAGGGAGAAAATATAAGGATCGATTTTCAAATGGAAGAGAATCAGCTTCGATTCATTTGTACATACTGTCTGCGAAAAAAGGAAAGTCTGCAAGTAGCACCTGCTTTTGACAAGTTACGGCAACGATTGGACTTGTTATATCCGGGAGGTTATCAATTAAAAAGTGGCTATAATGATGAGGCACTGTGTACCATTGGTTTAATGTTGGAATTATGAAAGATACCTGGAATGTATACGATTGGGGGAAGAATCTGGTAAATGACCGTTTCAGGCTTATCAGTAATTTACTATTGCTATTTATTATACTCTTTTTGGGCTTTCAGAATGTATATGGAGATTTTACTAGAGAAGGTTTCCTATATGCATATCCGGTTAGTATATTGGTTTTTGCATTTCCTATCTATCTGAATATATATTGGTTAGTGCCCCGTTTCCTGTATAAAGCCAAGCGCAAGTTATGGTGTTATTGGATTTCGTTTCTCGGAGTCAATTTAGTGAGTGTATTATTAGGATTTATATTTCTGTCTCCATTATATCAACGATACGGTATTCGTGGGTTTTGTATACAGGATAACCATGCTGTTTCTTTTGATAGTATTGCTTATGGAGTATTAGTACTGCTATTAAGTGCAGGTGGCTGTACGAGCTTTGAACTATTTCGCCGTTGGGTTGTCTCCGATAAAAAGATTCTTGAATTGGAGAAGGCGACTAAACAGGCAGAATTGCAACAATTAAAGAAACAGATCAATCCGCATTTTCTTTTTAATATGCTGAATAATGCCAATATTTTGGTAAAGGATGCTCCGGATGAGGCTTCACAGATATTGGAGAAACTGGACAATCTACTTCGCTACCAGTTGAATGACAGTACAAGAAGAGAAGTATTTCTTACTGCAGATATACAGTTTCTCACCAGCTTTCTTGAATTGGAGAAGGTGAGAAGGGATCATTTTGAATATACAATCTTTCAAGAGGGAAATATGGAGAATATCTGTATTCCTCCGTTATTGTTTATCCCTTTTGTAGAGAATGCGGTGAAACATAATTTGGATAGCGACAATTTATCTTATGTTCACTTGTATTTTTCTGTGCATAATAAACAGTTGACGTTTCGTTGCGAAAATTCTAAGCCCCGTGTTCCTGTTAAGCGGGAAGGGGGAATAGGGTTGGCCAATGTGAAACGCAGACTGGATTTACTTTATGAATCACGGTATACGTTACAGATTGAAGATAAAGAAACAACTTATAATGTCAACTTACATCTAAACTTATGAATTGTATTATTGTTGATGACGAGCCGGTAGCTCGCAAAGGTATGAAGTCATTGGTAGAGCAGATTCCACAACTGACATTGGTGGGTAGCTTTAATAATGCTATCGCAGCGTCTGCTTATATAAATGAATATACGGTTGATCTGATTTTCCTTGATATTCAGATGCCGGGAATTACCGGAATAGAATTTGCGCAAAGCATTCCCGTGAATACGTTGATTGTCTTTACAACGGCGTATGCGGAATATGCACTCGATAGTTATGAAGTAAGTGCCATTGATTATCTGGTGAAGCCCATTGAAATGAACCGTTTTCTGAAAGCAGTCAATAAGGCAATAGCATATCATAAACTGTTATTGTCGGAAACAGCCGAAAGAGTGGAGGAGATACAGGAAGAATATATCTTCATCAAATCGGAACGACGCTATATCAAGATAAACTTCAGTGATATTCTTTTTATTGAAGGACTAAAGGATTATTCCATTCTCCAATTGGAAGGTCAGCGGGTGATTACTAAGATGAATCTGAAAAATATTCATGAGCAACTGCCCGCTAAACAGTTTCTCCGGATAAACAAGTCCTATATTGTCAATACCTCACGGATTGACTCTTTTGATACCAATGATATTTTTATTAAGTCTTATGAGATAGGAATAGGAGGTGGAAACTATAAGAAAACGTTTTTTGAGGAATTTGTAGCGAAGAATTTGCAGAAAGACTAATCCGGTAGTTTACATGGAATGGCTTGGTATAAAAAGAATAAGAACGTTAAGTATTGGCCTATTTTCATAAAAAAGATGTTTTGCAGAAAGAAAAAGGAGAGAATATAGTGCAATATCCCCAAATAATGCTTTCCTTTGTACCAACAACAATAAAGAGGTTTATTACGATTTGATTTTTTTACATGAATCTTCTCATTTATTTGAGCATATCCATCTCTAATTAAGATCTTCCTAAAACTTTCTTATTGAATTATTAATTTTTTATATTTGTATTTTATGAATTTGTACATTGGAAATCTTAGCTATAATGTTAAGGAATCAGATTTGAGACATGTAATGGAAGAGTATGGAACAGTTGCTTCAGTAAAGTTAATCACAGATCGTGAAACTAGAAGATCAAAAGGTTTTGCGTTTATCGAAATGCCGGATGATGCAGAAGCTGCTAAAGCTATCGAACAATTGAACGGTGCAGAATATGTAGGTCGTTCAATGGTAGTAAAAGAAGCATTGCCAAAGAATTAATACTGAATACATATACAGTAATAGAGAAAGGCGCACTAGGTAACTAGCGCGCCTTTCTTCTGTTAATCCTCATTGTTATCTTCTTCATCATCCACCATATTACTGAGTTCCAATTCCAGGTCTACCAGCTCTTGTTCCCATAATTTCAGGATATCCTTCGGTGTATCTTTTGCAGCTTTCTTTATTCTTTCTTGAGCAACAGATACTTCATGCTCTAATTGTCTACGTCTGCTCATAATTCTATTGTTTTGATTATAAAATGATAACAACTCGTGTAGGGAATAGTTCGACGGGATAAAATTAAAGTAATGGGGTGAACTATTCACAAATAAAGGATGTTTTGTAATCTGAATCTTTAAAAAACATACAGCCATGCTCAATTTAATAGCCGTTTTCTTAGTATGTTCAGGTATCGGAATTGCAGTACATATTGCCATAGACCTGACACATCGTCCGCAATCAATGAAGATAATGAATGCAGTCTGGATATTATCTGCATTATGGGGAAGTTATTTAGCTTTATGGGCGTATAATAAGTTTGGACGGAGTAGTCCGATGAAAGCTGAGGATGATGGGATGAAAATGGATATGTCTGGCATGAAAGATATGTCTGATATGAAGGGAATGGATATGTCCGGTATGAAAGATAATATGGAGATGGATATGGCCATGCAGGGAGAAATGTCGATGCAAGGAATGCAACGTCCTTATTGGCAATCGGTAGCTTTGTCGGCGCTTCATTGTGGTGCAGGATGTACATTGGCAGATATCATAGGAGAGTGGTTCACAAACTATGTTCCTGTAACTGTGGCAGGAAGTCAGCTCTTTGGTAATTGGGTACTTGACTTTATTCTGGCTTTGATGATTGGTGTTTATTTCCAATTCTATGCTATTCGGGAGATGGAAAAAATATCGGTAGGTAATGCCTTGGCTCGTGCTTTCAAAGCGGATTTCTTTTCTCTTTTATCCTGGCAGGTAGGAATGTATGGCTGGATGGCGATTGTCTATTTTGTATTGTTCATCAATGAACCATTACCCAAAGACACATGGATATTCTGGTTTATGATGCAGTTGGCTATGCTTTTCGGTTTCTTCTGTGCATATCCTATGAATGCTCTTCTTATAAAATTAGGTATAAAGAAAGGTATGTAAAATAAATGCAGATTTACTCTAAACGATAAGTGTGTAATTACTTATTTGAGGGAGTGAATCTGCATCTGTTATGATATGACTACTTTTGTCTTTTCTTTCTCTTTGGGAGTTTATCTTTTCAATAGTTTCGGTATATCCGAAGGTTCTTGTGCTACCCGGATACCGGCAGCTTCTAAAGATTTAATCTTCTCTTTTGCCGAACCGGAACTTCCCGAAATGATAGCTCCTGCATGTCCCATCTGCTTCCCCGGAGGAGCTGATTGTCCTGCAATAAATGCCACTACAGGTTTGGTTACATTATTGCGGATATATTCAGCCGCTTGTTCTTCTGCGTTTCCTCCAATCTCTCCAATCAGGACGATCGCTTCTGTTTCCGGATCATTTTGAAACATCTCCAGCAGTTGACGGAAATGAAGACCTACAACAGGGTCACCCCCGATGCCGATAGCAGTGGATTGTCCCATGCCATTCGCCGTTAAGTGATACACAATTTCGTAAGTAAGTGTTCCGCTACGGCTGATAACTCCGACATTTCCTTCTAAAAAGACCTGTCCCGGTAAAATGCCTACCATGCTTTTTCCCGGAGAGATCAGTCCCGGACAGTTGGGGCCGATCAGCATAGCACCTTTTTGTTCGACAAACTGGTGCGCCTTAATTACATCCAGCGTGGGGATTCCTTCCGCAATACAGACAATTAACCGGATGCCCGCATCTGCTGCCTCCATAATGGCATCTGCCGCAAAACGTGCCGGAACAAAAATGATAGAAGTATTGGCTTTCGTTTGTTCAACCGCGTCATACATAGTATTGAATACGGGGATGCCGTCTACATCTGTTCCTCCTTTGCCCGGAGAAGTTCCTCCAACAACATGGGTTCCGTATTCTTTCATCTTCTTGGCGTGGAAAAGCCCGTCTCTCCCGGTGATTCCCTGTACAATCAGGCGGGTGGATTTATCTATTAATATGCTCATAATTGCTTTATTTATTAATGATTTGGGTACTTATTATGCTTTCAGAGCCATAAGAGCAGCTTCTTTCATCGTTGTGGCTATTTGGAAACGGCTGTAATTCCGTAACAGTTCCCGTCCGATATGCTCATTAGTGCCTGTAAGCCGTACGATAACAGGTATATTACTGTTTATCTGCTCGAATGCCTGAAGAAGCCCCATTGCTACATCATCACAGCGGGTGATTCCTCCAAAAATATTAATCAGGACCACTTTCACTTTTTCATCCTGCAATAAAAGTTTCATGGCTTCAATTACCTTGACAGGATTGGAACTACCACCAATGTCGAGAAAATTGGCTGGCTGACCTCCATAAAGTTTAATCATGTCCATAGTAGCCATAGCGAGTCCGGCACCATTTACTATACAACCGATGTTACCATCCATGTGGACATAACTGAATCCTTTATCTTTAGCGTCTGCTTCTATTCTTTCTTCCTCCGTCGGATCAAATAAAGCATGTACCTCTGGATGGCGATAGAGCGCATTGTCATCAAAAACAATCTTTGCGTCAATAGCCATCAACGTACCTTTCTTGGTTAGTGCCAGCGGATTTACTTCCACTAATGATGCATCATTTTCCATGAAGATCTTATAAAGTTCCTGAAGGATGGCCGCCATTTTACCCGCCTGCTCCATTTGAGGAAAGAGGGAGAAAGCAAAACGCCTTGCCAGATAGTCGGGAAGACCAATAAATGGATTGATTGAATATCGGATGATTTTCTCCGGTGTTTGACGGGCTACCTCTTCGATATCCATACCGCCGGATGCACTCATCATCAGAACGACAGAACGTGTATTTCGGTCGATGGTGTAACTGACATAATATTCGGCAGCAATATCTACCGCCTCACTAACCAGTACTTGATTGACCGGAAGTCCTTTAATACTCATTCCGAGAATATTTTTAGCTTCCTGATAAGCATCTTCCGTATTGTTTACCAGTTTCACTCCTCCGGCTTTTCCCCGGCCTCCGGTTAATACCTGTGCTTTTATAACCACCCTGTCTGTTCCCATCCTCCGGTAAGCGGCTATGACACCTGCGGCTGTACGGCATAAAGTGTGCCTCTCGACAGGTATTCCGTACTTGGAGAAAATCTCTTTCGCTTGATATTCATGTATTTTCATGGCTCATAAATTTGAGTAAATGATTCCTGTAATAAAAACAATAGCAAGATACGGAAAGTTTGCCGGAAAAGAAAAGTAATGGGGTGTTATACAACATGTTAATCCGTATGCTATGAATAGGCTTAATATAAAAAAGCGTGTTGGCAATAGTTACCAACACGCTTCATATATTTAAAGATAAAGTCTTTCTTACGGATGCTTATGCAATACCGTGAGCGTTGACAGTACCGTCAATTTTCTTAATCAGTCCTTGAAGTACTGCACCCGGGCCACATTCTGTAAAATCAGTAGCACCGTCGGCAACCATATTCTTAACAGACTGTGTCCAGCGTACGGAAGCAGTCAGCTGGGCAACCAGGTTCTTTTTGATTTCTGCAGGATCAGTGTGAGGAAGTGCGTCTACATTCTGATATACCGGACATTTAGGAGTATGAATTTCCGTAGCCTTGATAGCAGCTTCCAATTCAACTTTGGCAGGGTCCATCAATGGAGAATGGAAAGCACCACCTACTTTCAGCGGAAGGGCACGTTTAGCTCCGGCCGCTTTCATCAGTTCGCAAGCTTTTTCGATACCTGGTACAGAACCGGAGATAACGATTTGTCCCGGGCAGTTGTAGTTAGCCGGTACGCAAACTTCACCTTCTGCATTTACTGCTGCGCAGATTTCTTCTACTTTCTCATCAGGCAATGCTATAATGGCAGCCATAGTAGAAGGAGTAGCTTCACAAGCTTTCTGCATAGCCATTGCACGTGCATAAACAAGTTTCAAACCATCTTCAAAACTCAATGCACCGGCAGCTACCAATGCAGAGAATTCGCCGAGTGAGTGGCCGGCAGTCATTTCCGGTTTGAAGTCATCACCCATGCAAAGAGCAGAGATAACAGAGTGAAGGAATACGGCAGGCTGAGTAACCTTTGTCTGACGAAGATCTTCGTCTGTGCCGTCGAACATGATATCTGTAATGCGATATCCGAGGATATCATTTGCTTTTTCAAACAATTCTTTTGCTAAAGCTGAGTTTTCATACAGGTCTTTACCCATTCCTACAAATTGAGCGCCTTGACCGGGAAATACAAATGCTTTCATATTTTTATTATTTAATTGATTTTTAATTGCGGGTGCAAAGTTACGTATTTTTATGATACAACCGCACAAAATGTACACATTTGTGCAACGGAGTCCGGAAAATGCCATAAAGGGCCGTTGCCGTGTCCGACATTCAATTCTTTTCCTGCGATAATAGCTTGAGTGATATACGTTTTAGCGTGCTGGATGGATTCTCGCATGGGGTATCCTTTGGCCAGATAAGTAGCAATGGCAGAGGAGAGGGTACACCCGGTTCCATGCAGGTTATGGCTTTCTATCTTTTTCTCCTCATATATATGATAGATAGATTCGGACGTGTGCAAAAGGTCGCACATATTGTCTCCCTCCAGATGTCCGCCTTTTAACAAGATGCTAGTGTGATAATCGTCCGTCAGCATTTTGGCGGCTGCCTGCATGTCTTGAATGTTGTGAATACTTTTACCTGTAAGCACCTTCGCTTCGTCGATGTTGGGGGTGATTAATGTCACAAGCGGCAAAAGTTCTTTTTTTATTTCTTCTATAGCTTCATCTGTCATGAGTTTCTTTCCGCTGGTAGACACCATTACCGGATCGTAGACGACGTATGCAGGTGAATATTTTTGTAAACAGTCGGAAATCACACGAACAATTTGAATATCATTTACCATTCCTATTTTGATGGCAACCGGTTGCAGGTCGTCCATCACTGCTTCTATTTGTCCACGAACAATGTCAGGGGCGATAGATTGTACGGCACGTACTCCCAGTGTGTTTTGTATGGTGATGGCAGTAATAGCCGATGCCGCATAGCCACCTAAAGCGGAGATTGTTTTTATGTCTGCTTGAATACCTGCGCCTCCCGAACAATCGGAGCCGGCAATGGATAAAATGACTGGATGACGTTCCATTTTAGTTTTTTTAATATTTACCCGACAAAGATAGAATAAAAAACGATAAGGTACAAAATGGCATATCGTTTAAAATACAATAAGTACCTTTACCGCTATCTGCTGGAAATGATATGAAAAGTACTGATAATAAAGCGTCCATCTAGTTTTTGTACTTTATACAATTACTCACCCGTGGAAATACTAAAATACATATTGTAATTCGTAAGATAACACTAACTATTCATATTGTAGAATGTATGATATGTATTTGTATGAAAAACAATGTTTTATAGCATGTTTCTTATTTTGTTTTGATGGTTTGTAGCCTCTATATTTGCATCGTCTTAAAGAAATGTATATGCAAAATTTACAGAAAAATACACCTTTAGCAAACAATCATATATCAGTAGACTGTGTAGTGATTGGTTTTGACGGAGAACAACTGAAAGTGTTGCTTGTAAAACGTGCAGGTGAGGATAATGGAGAAGTATATCATGATATGAAACTTCCCGGAAGTCTTATCTATATGGATGAAGCCTTGGATGAAGCTGCACAACGAGTTTTGTATGAACTGACAGGACTTAAAAATGTGAATCTGATGCAGTTTAAAGCATTTGGTTCTAAAAACAGAACGAGTAATCCGAAAGATGTACGTTGGTTGGAAAGAGCTATGCAGTCAAAAGTGGAGCGTATTGTTACCATTGCATATTTGTCGATGGTGAAGATAGACCGTACGTTGGATAAGAATCTGGACGATCACCAGGCTTGCTGGGTCGCTTTGAAAGACGTGAAAACACTGGCTTTCGACCATAATCTGATTATAAAGGAGGCAATGACTTATATTCGTCAGTTCGTAGAATTTAATCCTTCCATGTTGTTCGAACTGCTTCCGCGTAAATTTACAGCCGCACAATTAAGGACTCTTTTTGAATTAGTATACGACAAAGCCGTGGACGTGCGTAACTTCCATAAAAAAATAGCAATGATGGAATATGTAGTTCCTTTGGAAGAAAAACAACAAGGAGTGGCTCACCGTGCTGCCCGTTATTATAAATTTGATAAGAAGATATATAATAAGGTAAGAAGATAGCCCCTGTTCAAGTAAGTATCAAGTATTAAGTATTAGGCGTTGAATGTTAAAGTATTAATAGTCGGGCATTGAGCGTTAAATCGTAAATAGTAAATCGTTTAATCGTAAATAAAATTATGTTTCTATTAGGTTATGACATAGGTAGCTCGTCTGTAAAAGCGAGTTTGGTAAATGCGGAGACTGGTAAATGTGTATCCTCGGCATTTTTTCCGAAAACAGAAGCGAATATTATTGCAGTGAATCCCGGATGGGCGGAACAAGATCCTGAAAGTTGGTGGGAAAACTTAAAGTTGTCCACGCAGGCTATTATGACTGAATCCGGAGTGAGTGCCGCTGAAATTAAAGCCATCGGTATCTCTTATCAGATGCACGGATTGGTTTGTGTTGATAAGAATCAGCATGTATTGCGTCCTGCTATCATCTGGTGTGACTCCCGTGCGGTGCCATACGGTCAGAAAGCGTTTGAGACAATCGGGGAGGAGAGATGTCTTTCTCATTTGTTGAACTCACCGGGAAATTTTACCGCTTCCAAGTTGGCGTGGATTAAAGAAAACGAACCGGCTATCTATGAGCAGATTGATAAGATAATGCTGCCGGGCGATTATATTGCCATGAAGTTGAGTGGAGAAATCTGTACAACTGTTTCCGGGCTTTCGGAAGGTATGTTCTGGGATTTCAAGAACAACCGGGTGGCTGATTTCTTAATGGATTATTACGGATTTGATTCTTCCTTGATTGCAGATATTAAGCCGACCTTCGCGGAACAGGGACGTGTAAATGCAATAGCTGCCAAAGAGCTTGGACTGAAAGAAGGGACACCGATAACTTATCGTGCAGGCGACCAGCCTAACAATGCCCTTTCTTTGAACGTGTTTAATCCGGGCGAAATTGCTTCTACGGCAGGAACATCAGGGGTGGTTTATGGTGTGAACGGTGAAGTGAACTATGATCCGCAGTCACGCGTCAATACCTTTGCCCATGTCAATCATACCATAGATCAGACACGTTTGGGAGTATTGCTTTGCATCAACGGAACAGGTATTCTTAATTCATGGGTAAAACGCAACATTGCTCCCGAAGGAATATCTTATAATGAAATGAATGTATTGGCTTCCAAAGCTCCTATCGGCAGTGCGGGAATCAGTATTCTGCCCTTTGGTAACGGTGCCGAACGTATGCTGAACAATAAGGAAATCGGTTGCAGTATCCGTGGATTGGACTTCAATGCGCATGGCAAACATCATATTATTCGTGCCGCTCAAGAAGGTATTGTATTCTCTTTTAAATATGGCATTGATATCATGGAGCAAATGGGAATTCCTGTGAAGATGATTCATGCCGGACACGCTAATATGTTCTTGAGTTCTATCTTCCGCGATACGTTGGCGGGAGTTACAGGAGCCACTATCGAGCTTTATGATACAGACGGTTCAGTAGGAGCTGCGAAAGGTGCAGGTATCGGTGCAGGTATCTACAAAGATAACAATGAAGCATTTGCTACGCTTGACAAACTGGATGTGATTGAGCCTAATGTGGCAAAACGCCAGGAATATACTGACGCGTATGCAAAATGGAAATACCGTCTTGAAAAGTCGATGACCGGTAACATACCGGCTCCGGTTCTTTCTTCAGATAAATAATTAACAATTTAAATAATAACCATTTTAAAAATAAAAGAATTATGGCAACAAAAGAATTTTTCCCGGGAATTGAAAAGATTAAGTTCGAAGGTAAAGATAGTAAGAATCCGATGGCATTCCGTTACTACGATGCTGAAAAGGTTATCAACGGTAAGAAGATGAAAGATTGGTTGAGATTCGCTATGGCATGGTGGCATACTTTGTGTGCTGAAGGTGGCGACCAATTCGGTGGCGGAACAAAACAATTCCCTTGGAATAGTAATGCTGACGCTATACAAGCTGCAAAAGATAAAATGGACGCAGGTTTCGAATTCATGCAGAAAATGGGTATCGAATACTACTGTTTCCACGATGTAGACTTGGTTTCTGAAGGTGCAAGCATTGAAGAATACGAAGCTAATCTGAAGGCAATCGTAGCATACGCAAAACAGAAACAAGCTGAAACAGGCATCAAACTGTTGTGGGGTACTGCCAACGTATTTGGCCATGCACGTTATATGAACGGTGCTGCTACTAACCCTGATTTTGACGTAGTAGCTCGTGCTGCTGTTCAGATCAAGAATGCAATCGATGCAACGATCGAACTGGGTGGTCAGAACTATGTATTCTGGGGTGGCCGTGAAGGCTATATGTCTCTTCTGAATACAGATCAGAAACGTGAAAAAGAACACCTGGCAAAAATGCTGACCATCGCTCGTGATTATGCTCGTGCCCGTGGTTTCAAAGGTACTTTCCTGATTGAACCGAAACCGATGGAACCGACAAAACATCAGTATGATGTAGATACAGAAACAGTAATCGGATTCCTGAAAGCTCATGGCTTGGATAAAGATTTCAAAGTGAACATTGAAGTAAACCACGCAACTTTGGCTGGTCACACTTTCGAACACGAATTGGCAGTAGCAGTAGACAACGGCATGTTGGGTTCTATCGACGCTAACCGTGGTGATTATCAGAATGGTTGGGATACAGACCAATTCCCGATTGACAACTACGAACTGACACAAGCTATGATGCAAATAATCCGCAACGGTGGCTTGGGTAACGGTGGAACAAATTTCGACGCTAAAACTCGTCGTAACTCTACTGACCTGGAAGATATCTTCATCGCTCACATCGCAGGTATGGACGCTATGGCTCGTGCATTGGAAAGTGCAGCTGCTCTGCTGAACGAATCTCCCTATAAGAAAATGTTGGCTGACCGTTACGCTTCATTTGATGGCGGTAAAGGTAAGGAGTTTGAAGATGGCAAGTTGACTTTGGAAGATGTAGTTGCTTATGCAAAAGCAAACGGTGAACCGAAGCAGACTAGCGGTAAACAAGAACTTTATGAAGCAATTCTGAATATGTATTGCTAATTAACCCCACCACAGATTACACGGATCGTCACAGATTAATTTTCTTCTCTCTTATTTTGAATTTTATCTGTGTCAATCTGTGAAATCTGTGGTGATATAAATCCAACTACTACAACACTACTTTATCTACTTATAACCATGATTAATACAACGAACGAAGGTAGTAAACTCTACCTATATTCGATAACCTCTGTCGCCATTTTGGGAGGACTGCTTTTCGGATACGATACAGCGGTTATTTCCGGTGCAGAGAAAGGCTTGGAGGCTTTTTTCCTTTCGGCCTCTGATTTTCAATACAATAAAGTAATGCATGGAATCACATCTTCCAGTGCATTGATTGGCTGTGTACTGGGTGGTGCGATCTCCGGTATATTTGCTTCCCGTTTGGGACGTCGTAATTCTCTAAGGCTTGCTGCCGTACTCTTTTTCCTTTCAGCATTAGGTTCTTATTATCCGGAAGTCTTGTTTTTCGAATATGGAAAGCCGAACATGGATTTGCTGATTGCTTTTAATTTGTATCGTGTTTTGGGCGGTATCGGTGTTGGACTGGCTTCTGCAGTCTGTCCGATGTATATTGCTGAAATTGCTCCTTCTAATATTCGTGGAACGCTTGTATCGTGTAACCAGTTTGCTATCATCTTCGGTATGTTGGTAGTATACTTCGTGAATTTCCTGATTATGGGCGACCATCAAAATCCTATTATTTTGAAAGATGCAGCCGGTGTACTGTCTGTTAGTGCTGAATCTGATATGTGGACCGTTTATGAAGGATGGCGTTACATGTTCGGTTCGGAAGCTTTCCCTGCCGCTTTCTTCGGTTTGTTATTGTTCTTTGTTCCCAAGACTCCTCGTTATCTTGTATTGATACAGCAGGATGAAAAGGCTTATTCGATCCTTGAAAAGATCAATGGTAAGACAAAAGCACAGGAAATTCTTAATGATATTAAAGCTACTGCTCATGAAAAGACAGAGAAAATCTTTACTTATGGAGTGGCAGTAATTGTGATCGGTATTTTACTTTCTGTATTCCAACAGGCTATCGGTATTAATGCGGTACTTTATTATGCTCCTCGTATTTTCGAAAATGCAGGTGCAGAAGGAGGTGGCATGATGCAGACAGTTATTATGGGTATTGTAAACATTGTCTTTACATTGGTTGCAATCTTCACAGTAGACCGCTTCGGACGTAAACCACTATTGATAATAGGTTCTATTGGTATGGCTGTAGGTGCATTTGCGGTAGCAATGTGTGATAGCATGGCAATAAAGGGTGTTCTCCCGGTACTTTCAGTGATTGTGTATGCAGCATTCTTTATGATGTCTTGGGGACCGATTTGCTGGGTGTTGATCTCGGAAATATTCCCGAACACGATCCGTGGTAAAGCGGTGGCAATCGCCGTAGCATTCCAATGGATATTCAATTACATTGTATCTTCTACTTTCCCGGCACTGTACGACTTCAGCCCGATGTTTGCATATAGTTTATATGGCATAATCTGTGTGGCTGCTGCCATCTTCGTTTGGCGTTGGGTACCCGAAACGAAAGGTAAGACACTGGAAGATATGAGCAAACTTTGGAAGAAAAATAAATAAATTAGGTTAGTGTAACTTCATCATGCCATTATGACTTCGGTTTCTTGGCATGGTTCTATTAAGATTATGACATCGTACCAAATGGTATGGTGTCATAATTGTTTTTATTTGAAGCTTTGGGGAACTACCATAAAGTTGAAAAAACATGAAAACATCTGCCACCTGCAACCAAACGCGTGTAATGCGCTAGCTGATAAGTAGTTGGAGCGTTGCAGATACTGTTGCAGATAGGTTGCAGATCAAAGTATCTGCCACACAGTATAAGCCTTGCAAAGCCAATTCTCCATGGGTGCAAAAGTTTATTGTATACATTAACTTCCCGTTTCCAGGCGGGGAACTGTCGTTTCCGGCATTAGAAATTACAATTTCCACGGCAGGAAACGAGAGTTTCTAAGGCGGGACACTACAGTTTCCACGTAAGGATACTGTCGTTTCCCCGTAGAGACACCACCATTTCTCCATAGAGTCACCCCAATTATCCCATAGCTTTGCACAAAGGAATCAAGGCTTTTTCTTTGATTATATAACGCGTTGCAGATACTTTATCTGCAACCTATCTGCCACAGGTATCTGCAACGTTCCAACTATCTACTAATTAGCGTATTACACGCTTTTCGTTGCAGGTGGCAGATGTTTTTATGTTTTTCAACTTTATAGTAGGAAAAAATTTCATTCATTTCTGCACGGTTCTTAATTAAATGGGAATTTATCGGTTAAATGGGAATTTAGCAGTTAGGCTGAAAGCCTTACAATTATATATTTATTGGGGTGCCCTGAAAGGGCTTAATTATATAGCGTAGGGCAACGCCCTACGAAAAAAACACACCAGCCACAAGCCCTGAAAGGGCGGAACTGTATACAATTATGCCCTTTCAGGGCGCAAATTCAGATTGTCGTTTTTACGTAGGGCGTTGCCCTACGCTATATAATTAAGCCCTTTCAGGGCACTCCGCAAAATTATCATTTAGCTCATTTATATTCTGAAAAGAATTAAAACCGTCAAGAAACGAACTACTTTTAACGTCAGTTCGATGCAATATCTATCTGTATGACTTAACGGTCAGATACATTCTCCAAAGTTTCGGAAGGTTTGCCGCCCAAGAGCTTTTCCAAGTCACGTAATTGACGTTGATAATCCTGCAACATCTGACTGACAAAACCACGATAGCAAGAAGCTGATATCAGGAAGTTCGACCATTTCGCCCATTCTTCAAAAATCTTTTGACACTCTGTGCGAGGTGAGTTTTGTAAAGAAAAGAAATGCAGGCAAGCCTTTTGCATCTCCGGCATCCCATTTTCCCATGAACGGTCGAGGTTGGTTAACGCTTTAATAAAATGTTTGATTTTGTGGTGTAACGCTCCCAGACGTTGTGATTCCGAACGATCGACTGATACGGTAGGGCATAGTCGTCGTGATTGGGCTAAATAAAACTGTTTTAGGTTTTCTTTTTCTTCCAGATTAGGAAAATTAGCTTCCTGCCGATTGCTTCGAACGGTTTTTACAGGTGCATTGTTTTGTTCTTCATGCATGATACAACGGTTTTAAGATAGGCGGGAATAAAAAAACGGTTCCGCCTTTCCCGTTGCATAACACTCCACAGAAGCTGGGGACGCATTAACGTTCCCCACGGGGGTACGAAACCGCGTATCTACGGCAGCAACAGGCATAAAAATGCCTGCTACTGGAGTTGAAGCAGGTTCACTGCTTCTGTGGGTATAAAATGTTATGCGTTGCAAATGTACGATAATTTTCGGAAGTCGCAAATTAAACGGCGCAAGAATCTGTATGAAAATTATGTGATGTTAAAGTGCTGTAGCCATTTCTGAAGCATGTATTAAAATTAAGTATAATGCATTTTTAATTTTGCAATGACAATGTATAAAGATAAACAGTACCTTTGCACAGTCTTTATATAAAAACACGTATTGTTATGGAACAACATCCGATAAAAATTAATAAAGTGCAGATACGCAATCTGCAAATAGAAGATTATGTACAGTTATCCCAATCGTTTACCCGTGTTTATTCTGACGGTAGCGATGTGTTTTGGACTCGTGAGCAGATACAGAAGTTGATTAAAATCTTTCCGGAGGGTCAGATCGTCACAGTCGTTGACGATAAAATAGTTGGTTGTGCTCTTTCTATTATTGTTGATTATGATAAAGTAAAGAACGACCATACGTATGCACAGGTTACGGGTAAGGAAACATTCAATACACATAATCCCAAAGGAAATATCCTGTATGGCATTGAAGTATTCATCCACCCGGGCTATCGTGGTTTGCGTCTCGCACGTCGTATGTATGAATATCGTAAGGAGCTTTGCGAAACATTGAATCTGAAAGCGATCATGTTTGGCGGACGTATCCCGAATTATCATAAATATGCTGACAAAATGCGTCCGAAAGAATATATCGAACGGGTACGTCAACGCGAGATTTATGATCCGGTACTTACTTTCCAGTTGTCGAATGACTTTCACGTTCGTAAGGTAATGACTAATTATCTGCCAAATGATGAAGAATCAAAACATTATGCCTGTTTGCTGCAATGGGATAATATCTATTATCAGCCACCTACACAGGAATATATCAGTCCCAAAACTACGGTTCGCGTAGGACTGGTGCAATGGCAGATGCGTAGTTATAAAACATTGGATGACCTGTTCGAACAAGTAGAATTCTTTGTGGACGCAGTATCTGATTATAAAAGTGATTTTGTTCTTTTCCCGGAATATTTCAATGCTCCTTTGATGTCGAAGTATAACGATAAGGGGGAATCGCAAGCCATTCGCGGATTGGCGAAATATACGGATGAAATTCGGGAACGGTTTATGAATCTGGCTATTAGCTATAATATCAACATTATAACTGGAAGTATGCCATACGTAAAAGAGGACGGATTGCTTTATAATGTAGGTTTCCTTTGCCGACGGGATGGAACCTACGAAATGTATGAAAAATTACACGTCACTCCCGATGAAATAAAAAGCTGGGGACTTAATGGTGGTAAACTTCTGAATACTTTTGACACAGACTGTGCAAAGATTGGAGTCTTGATTTGCTATGATGTCGAGTTTCCCGAACTTTCCCGCCTGATGGCAGATCAGGGGATGCAGATATTATTTGTTCCTTTCCTGACAGATACCCAGAATGCCTATTCCCGTGTTCGTGTTTGTGCGCAGGCACGTGCCATCGAGAATGAATGTTTTGTGGTCATTGCCGGAAGTGTCGGAAATCTTCCCCGTGTGCACAATATGGATATTCAATATGCCCAATCGGGGGTATTTACCCCATGCGACTTTGCTTTTCCAACGGACGGAAAGAGGGCAGAGGCAACTCCTAACACCGAAATGATTTTGGTATCGGATGTTGACCTGGATTTGCTGAACGAACTGCATACTTATGGTAGTGTACGCAACTTGAAAGACCGCAGGAATGACCTGTATGAGGTGAGATACAAGAAATAAAAAGAGTGACGCTATGCTGTCCGGATAGCGTCACTATATGCCTTGGATAGCGTCACTATCCGGGGCATATAGTGACGCCCTTTTGATAGAATACTTTTTTATTTGGAAGACGTGCCACTCTCCAATATACTAACGATAGAAAACAGCGTAAAGCAAATAGCTCCGAGACCTACCAAAACACGTGCCGGAATGAAATAATCAGCATGTATAGTAGCAAGCTCGAATACAAAAGCCGCCAGGAACAGACAAGCCAATGCCGTAAATACCGGAATCATAGGAATACGGTTGGCTAATTTGAACTCTTGCCTCCATATCTTAGCCAGCAGGATTACTTTGCTGGAAATACTGTAACATACTAACCCCAACCCGAGCATAATATATCCGGTGGTACCGTTTGCACTTCCGGAATCTGCCAAAATCACGAATAATCCCCATACAAAAGAGATAGATCCCATTAATAAAACCAGTTTCGGCCATTTATTCCGTTCTTTTTCTGAATAATCATTACGTATCTGGCGTGCTATGGTAGCTACCAGCGCAATCAAACTGGTACAAATACATGCCAGACCGACCATTACATGTCCCACGACAAAATAAGCAGGATGAGAATGACTGTTGCCTAATAATACAAATGCCCATATCCATGCGATCAGCGAAACGATGATGGCAACAATGACCAATGCCCGTCTCTGATTAAGGGAAAAAGCTCCTTCCGGAACCTCATTACTTGTCGCTTTTGAATTTCCCGGAATTAAAGAGAATCGGGTAGAAGAGGTGGCGGCGGTAGCTACACAAGTGGTTATAAATCCAACACCGGTGATAACGTGTCCAGCAACAAATGCAGAGGTGGAAGTGGCATTACTGAAAATGCAGATACCTCCAATAATAGTAATGATGGCTGCCAGATAGCCTATGATCGGCAAAACATATTTGGCCGATTTATTATAAGTATGTATGATTTGCCGGATGATAGTGGCAGCCGTGCAAAACAGTGCAATGCATATCATACCGAGTGAAAACACAACAGGACCAGCCACAACACGACTCCCGTCATCTCCATAACCATAAATAAACGCTCCGTATCCGAAGCAAAAAATAGCCATCGCCAAAGGGATTGCTCTGAATAAAATGCTAATACCGTAATTCATAAGTTAAAGTGCTTTTAGGTTTCCCACTAAAACAAGGAGATACCTGTTTTGTTTAGGCTGTAGGCAGTTTATAATCGTTAACTTCACACGAATCCGATTAAAAGTCCTAGCTTTTTGCTCAACTAAACAAATGTTTTTGTAAATTTGCACCCTTAAAAATGGGGATACCCCTCAAATTGTAAATTGTAAATAGTAAAATCGTAGACAGCTATGGGTAAGAGATTTACTGAATATTCGCAGTTTGACCTTTCGCAGGTGAACAAAGATGTGCTGAAGAAATGGGACGAGAACCAGGTTTTCGCCAAGAGTATGACAGAACGTGATGGCTGTCCTTCGTTCGTGTTTTTCGAAGGACCTCCCTCGGCTAATGGTATGCCGGGTATTCACCATGTAATGGCTCGTACCATTAAGGACATTTTCTGTCGCTACAAAACGATGAAGGGTTATCAGGTGAAGCGTAAAGCCGGATGGGATACGCACGGACTGCCTGTGGAACTAAGTGTAGAAAAGGCATTAGGTATCACAAAAGAAGATATTGGTAAGAAAATCTCTGTTGCCGACTACAATGCGGCTTGTCGGAAAGACGTGATGAAATATACCAAGGAGTGGGAAGACCTGACTCATCGGATGGGATATTGGGTGGATATGAAGCACCCTTATATCACGTATGATAATCGCTATATTGAAACATTATGGTGGCTATTGAAGCAACTGCATAAAAAAGGATTGTTGTATAAAGGATATACGATCCAACCGTATTCACCGGCTGCAGGAACAGGATTGAGCTCACATGAGTTGAATCAACCGGGCTGTTATCGGGACGTAAAAGATACAACAGCCGTTGCCCAATTTAAAATGAAGAATCCTAAACCGGAAATGACGGAATGGGGAACTCCTTATTTTATCGCCTGGACAACTACTCCATGGACATTGCCTTCAAATACGGCTCTTTGTGTGGGACCGAAGATTGACTATGTGGCTGTACAGTCTTACAACGCTTATACCGGAGAACCTATCACGGTTGTTCTGGCAAAAGCTTTATTGAATGTACATTTCAATGCAAAAGCTGCTGATCTGAAATTGGAGGACTACAAAGCCGGAGATAAACTTGTACCGTTTAAAGTGATTGCCGAATATAAAGGTACTGATCTTGTCGGTATGGAATATGAGCAGTTGATCCCTTGGGTGAAACCGGTTGAGGTATCCGAAGATGGCAACTGGAAGCCTAGTGATAAGGCTTTCCGTGTGATACCGGGTGATTATGTTACTACAGAAGATGGTACAGGTATCGTTCACATTGCACCTACATTTGGTGCAGACGATGCGAATGTGGCACGTGCTGCAGGAATCCCGTCACTTTTCATGATTAATAAGAAAGGCGAAACTCGTCCGATGGTGGATCTGACTGGTAAATTCTATCTGTTGAATGAGCTGGATGAGAATTTCGTAAAAGAATGTGTTGATGTAGATAAATACAAAGAATATCAGGGTGCATGGGTGAAAAATGCTTATGATCCTCAATTTATGGTGGATGGCAAATACGATGAGAAAGCTGCGCAAGCTGCCGAATCTTTGGATATTGTCATTGCCATGATGATGAAAGCAGACAACAAGGCTTTCAAGATAGAAAAGCATGTCCACAACTATCCGCACTGCTGGCGTACAGACAAACCGGTGCTTTATTATCCATTGGATAGCTGGTTTATCCGTTCTACCGCTTGCAAGGAGCGAATGATGGAATTGAATAAAACCATCAACTGGAAACCGGAATCTACCGGAACCGGCCGTTTCGGCAAGTGGTTGGAAAATCTGAATGACTGGAACCTTAGCCGTTCTCGTTATTGGGGTACTCCATTACCTATCTGGCGTACAGAAGATAATACGGATGAGATATGCATCGAATCTGTAGAAGAACTTTATAATGAAATCGAGAAATCGGTAGCTGCCGGATTTATGAAATCCAATCCATACAAGGATAAAGGTTTCGTGCCGGGTCAATATTCGGAAGAAAATTATGATAAGATTGATCTTCACCGTCCTTATGTAGACGACGTCATATTGGTATCGAAAGACGGCAAACCGATGAAGCGTGAATCAGACTTGATTGATGTATGGTTCGATTCGGGTGCTATGCCATACGCGCAGATCCATTATCCGTTCGAAAATAAAGAACTGTTGGATAACCGTCAGGTATATCCGGCTGACTTTATCGCGGAAGGAGTAGACCAGACTCGTGGTTGGTTCTTTACCTTGCATGCTATCGCTACCATGGTATTTGACAGTGTGTCCTACAAAGCTGTTATCTCTAACGGTTTGGTACTCGATAAGAACGGTAACAAGATGTCTAAGCGTTTGAATAACGCTGTCGATCCGTTTACTACGATTGAAAAGTATGGTTCCGACCCGTTGCGTTGGTACATGATTACCAATTCTTCTCCATGGGATAACTTGAAATTTGACGTTGAAGGAGTGGAAGAGGTTCGCCGTAAATTCTTCGGTACCTTATATAATACATATTCATTCTTTGCGCTTTATGCGAATGTAGACGGATTTGAATATAAAGAAGCGGATGTACCGATGGCAGAACGTCCGGAGATCGACCGTTGGATCTTGTCTGTATTGAATACATTAATAAAGGAGGTAGATACATGCTATAATGAATATGAACCGACAAAGGCAGGACGTTTGATCTCTGATTTTGTGAATGATAATTTGTCCAACTGGTATGTTCGCCTGAATCGTAAACGTTTCTGGGGTGGTGAATTTACACAGGATAAATTGTCTGCTTATCAGACATTGTACACTTGTCTCGAAACAGTTGCCAAACTGATGGCTCCTGTATCTCCGTTCTATGCAGACCGGTTGTATACTGACTTGATTACAGCAACAGGACGCGACAATGTCGTTTCTGTCCATCTTGCCGAATTCCCGAAATATCAGGAAGAAATGATAGACAAGGAACTGGAAGCCCGCATGCAAATGGCACAGGATGTTACATCTATGGTGTTGGCATTGCGCCGCAAGGTGAATATCAAGGTACGCCAACCGCTACAGTGTATCATGGTTCCGGTGGTAGATGAAGAGCAGAAAGCTCATATCGAAGCTGTAAAGAACCTGATTATGAATGAAGTGAACGTAAAAGAAGTCAGATTCGTTGATGGTGCAGCCGGTGTATTGGTAAAAAAAGTGAAATGTGACTTTAAAAAGCTAGGCCCGAAATTTGGCAAGCAAATGAAAGCAGTAGCTGCTGCTGTTGCAGAAATGTCACAGGAAGCCATCGGTGAATTGGAGAAAAACGGAAAGTATACATTAAACCTGGATGGTGCGGAAGCTGTTATTGAAGCATCAGATGTCGAGATCTTTAGTGAAGATATTCCGGGATGGTTGGTTGCCAATGAAGGCAAACTGACAGTAGCGCTTGAAGTGACCATTACCGAAGAACTGCGTCGCGAAGGTATTGCCCGTGAACTGGTGAACCGTATTCAGAATATACGTAAGTCAAGCGGCTTCGAGATTACAGACAAAATAAAAATAACAATCTCGAAAAATACGCAAACAGATGATGCGGTAAATGAATATAATACTTATATTTGTAACCAGGTTTTAGGCACATCTCTTGAACTTGTAGATGAAGTGAAAGACGGAACAATGCTGGAGTTTGACGACTTCTCATTGTTTGTGAACGTGATAAAAGACTAATACTATATTGATTAACCTTTTAAAATTGTAAAGTTATGGCAGAAAAGACTAGATATTCGGATGCGGAACTCGAGGAATTCCGTGCCATTATTATGGAGAAACTGGAATTAGCACAACGTGACTATGAACAGTTGAAGAAAAGTTTGATGGGACTGGACGGTAATGATACCGACGATACATCTCCTACGTATAAAGTATTGGAAGAAGGAGCTAATACGCTCTCCAAGGAAGAAACGACCCGACTGGCACAACGTCAGCTGAAGTTTATCCAAGGATTACAAGCTGCTTTGGTACGTATTGAGAATAAAACGTACGGCATTTGCCGTGAAACCGGAAAGTTGATTCCGGCAGAACGTCTGCGTGCTGTTCCTCATGCTACATTAAGCATTGAAGCAAAGAACAGTGGTAAAAAATAACAGATAGCAAGTAGGCTACAGGTAACGAGCTACAAGTAGCTGCGCAAAGTTTACGCACGGCACTTGTAGCTCGTTATGTTTAACTTATAATAAACACATGAAGAAACTATTCACGAAGGGGAGAATTGCCCTTCTCGTTATCTTTTCCGTATTGATTATTGACCAGATCATCAAGGTCTGGATTAAAACTCACATGTACTGGCACGAAAGTATACGTGTGACCGATTGGTTTTATATCTATTTCACCGAAAACAACGGGATGGCTTTCGGTATGGAAATCTTCGGCAAGTTATTCCTGACAACATTCCGCATTGTTGCGGTAGCATTGATAGGGTGGTATCTCTATAAAATCATAAAGAAAGGTTTTAAAACAGGTTATATCGTCTGTGTGGCTCTTATTCTGACCGGTGCTTTGGGGAACATCATAGATAGCGTGTTCTATGGAGTTATTTTCAATGAAAGCACTCATTCGCAGATTGCCAGTTTCATGCCCGAAGGTGGTGGATATTCTACCTGGTTTTACGGAAAAGTGGTGGATATGTTTTACTTTCCGATTATAGATACAAACTGGCCTACATGGATGCCGTTTGTGGGTGGAGAGCATTTTATATTCTTTAGTCCGATCTTTAATTTTGCGGATGCCGCTATCAGTTGCGGTATCATTGCCTTGTTACTCTTTTATAGTAAATATTTGAATGAGTCTTATCATTCGCTGGATAAAGATAAAAAGGAAGCTACGGATCATGAAAAATAAATTTCGGTTTCATCTGTGTTTCATCTGCATGTTCGTGTTTGCGGTAGCCGGGTGTAAAGTGAAAAGACCCAGTGATGTAATCTCGGAATCGAAGATGGAGAATTTGCTGTATGATTATCATGTGGCAAAGTCTATGGGAGATAATTTGCCTTATAGTGAGAATTATAAGAAAGCATTGTATATCGACGCCGTTTTCAAGAAATACGGGACTACGCAGGCTGCATTTGACTCATCCATGGTTTGGTATACACGTAACACAGAGATTTTATCGAAAATTTATGATAAGGTGAAGAAGCGTTTGAAAGACGAACAGGAACTTGTGGGTGACCTGATAGCCAAACGTGATAAGAAACCGAAAATGACTAAGCAGGGTGACAGTATTGATGTCTGGCCGTGGCAGCGTATGATTCGTTTGACCGGTGAGATGATGAACAATCAATATGTATTTACTTTGTCGACCGACTCTAACTACAAAGACCGTGATACGCTGGTATGGGAAGTACGCTATCGATTCCTCGAACCGATGCTTGCCGACTCTTTAAGAGGTGTCACTATGGCTATGCAGGTGATTTATGAGAAAGATACGATCAATCATTGGAAAACGGTGACTGAACCGGGTGTGCAACAAATTCGTTTGTTTGCAGACACATTAGGTTCGATGAAAGAAATAAAAGGGTTCATTTATTATCCGATGGATAGCCAGGAAAAAGGCGGGGCAGTATTGGCCGACCGCTTCATGATGACTCGTTATCATTGTACGGATACGCTCGCATTTGCCGTACGCGATTCTTTGAATAAGATAGAAGCATTGAAAGCGGATTCTTTGAAGAAGATAGCTACTAAAGAAAATGCCGACTCTTTACATAAGGTCATAGACAAGAATAAAGATGACATTCAGCGTCTGACACCGGAAGAGATGAACCGTCGTCGTACGGGAACTCATCGTGAGAAGAAGCCGGAGCAGATTCAGGTGGAACAGCATATCCAAAAGGAACGGATAGAGCAAAGAAAAGAACGCCAGATGAATCAACGCAGGCAGCAACAACAAAGACGTTCAAACAACTGATTGTAATGAAACGCTTTGCTTCTCATTATTTGCTGATACCTGCCGTCGGATATATGAAGCAGCAGGTAGTGGAGATCACTGATGAAGGAGTTGTCCGAGGTGTGTTCCCATTGACCGAAGAGATTGAATCGGTTGAATGGATGCCGGGAGTGATAGTGCTGCTTTCTGAAAGTCAGATGGAAGAAATAAAAAACACTGGGATGATTTTAAAAAACATCCCAGTGTTTCAAATCAATCTTCCCAGTGTTTCGAATCAATCTTCCCAATGTTTTAATGAGTATCTGCAGGAAGCAGAAAAGAAGGGGGAAGCTTTATTTCCTTATTTGTTTTATCCTTTTGATTTTACTTCCATGCAGCCTGTCGACGGAACTCGGCACAGATTACTGCGGTAGCAATGGCTACATTCAGAGACTCGGATGTCTCTTGGCCTGCCGGATAATTGGGGATATATAATTTTCTATTGATTAATGTGGCTACCTCTTTCCCTATGCCATTCCCTTCATTTCCCATTACGATCAAGCCATTGGCCGTTAATGGTTGTTCATACATATTTTTTCCATCCAGGAACGTACCGAACACAGGAGTATCTCCGAGCGACCGGATAAAATCGGGGAGGGAAGTATAATGTACTTTCACCCGGGCAATTCCACCCATAGTGGCTTGTATGGTCTTAGGGTTATATACATCTACCGTATTCTGCGAGCAGATAATATGTTCGATGCCAAACCAGTCGGCCAGACGGATAATGGTACCTAGATTTCCGGGATCCTGCACATCGTCCAATGCAAGGCAAAGTGATGAACGAACTGCCTCCGGATCCAAAGTATATTGTGGTTGTTCGAAAATAGCAAGTACCTGTTGGGGAGTTTTCAATAAACTGGCCCGTGAAAGATCTTCCTGTGAAACTTCTACCAGTTCACTTGCATCTATATCGGGATGTTCCTGAAGCCAGGAAGAAGTGGCTGCTAAAAAACGACAAGGAAAATGTCCGAGTAAATCACTTACCAATTTAGGACCTTCAGCCAGAAATACTCCCTCTTCTTTGCGTATTTTCTTCAGTTCCAGCGAGTGGATATACTTTATTTTGTTTTTACTTAATGATGCCATAGATTTGATATTCTTTTGCAAAGCTATAAAGATATTTCCAATCTATCCTTACTTTCCTCTCTTTTTCTTAAATTATTTTCCCCGTCAGAAAATATAATTTATCTTTGTAGGCGCATTTTTCATGCTATCGATGTAAAACCGTATGAGGAGAAATTTTCTTTGTTTGCTTGCTTCTGCTGCTGTCTTGTCACTTGCTTCGTGTACTACCACTAAGTTTGTGCCGGATGGTTCTTATTTGCTGGATGAAGTTAAAATTCGTACGGACCAGAAAAACATACGGCCTTCTTCCTTACGCATGTATGTTCGTCAAAATCCTAATGCCAAGTGGTTCAGCCTGATAAAGACTCAACTTTATGTCTACAATCTGTCGGGGCGTGATTCAACCAAATGGGGAAACAAATTTTTAAGAAGGATAGGGGATGCTCCTGTAATATATAGCGAGGACGAAGCGAAACGCTCTGAAGAAGAGATCACTAAGGCTGTGCACAATATGGGATATATGGCGGCAACCGTGAAGCGTTCGACTAAAATAAAAAAGAAAAAGATTAAGCTGTATTATGATGTAACGGCCGGCAAACCCTACGTTGTTCAATCTATCAAATATGATATTTATGATCCTAAAATAGCCTCTCTTCTCAAACAGGATTCTGCCAGAAGCTTGTTGAAGGAAGGAATGTATTTGGATGTGAATGTATTGGATGCGGACAGACAACGTATCACGAATAAGTTGCTTCGGAATGGCTATTATAAATTTAATAAGGATTATATCGGATATACGGCCGATACGGTTCGTAATACTTATAATGTAGATCTGACTCAACATTTGCAGATGTATAAAGCGCATGCGAGTGATTCGGCAAGGGCACATCAGCAATATTGGATCAATAAGATTAATTTTATTACGGATTATGACGTTTTGCAGTCTTCTGCCTTGAGCAGTGTGGATATTAATGATTCGGTTCATTATAAGGGATATCCGATTTACTATAAGGATAAGCTCTATTTACGTCCTAAAGTGCTTACGGATAACCTCCGGTTTGCTTCCGGCGATTTGTTTAATGAGCGTGATGTGCAGCAAACTTATTCCAGTTTCGGGCGTTTGTCTGCATTGAAATATACGAATATCCGTTTTATCGAGACTCAAGTTGGAGATTCAACAATGCTCGATTGTTACGTGATGTTGACTAAGAGCAAGCATAAATCGGTATCCTTTGAGGTAGAGGGAACCAATTCTGCCGGTGACTTGGGAGCGGCAGCTTCCGTTTCTTTCCAGAATAGGAATCTCTTTCGCGGGTCGGAAACGTTTATGATAAAATTCCGTGGAGCGTATGAGGTTATTTCCGGGCTTCAGGCAGGCTATTCAAATAATAACTATACGGAGTATGGAGTGGAAACGAGTATCAACTTTCCTAATTTCCTGTTCCCATTCATTTCCTCTGATTTTAAACGGAAAATCAGGGCTACAACAGAGTTTGGTTTACAGTATAATTATCAGTTGCGACCGGAGTTCTTGCGTACGATGGCTTCTGCTAACTGGAGTTACAAGTGGACACAACGTCAGAAGATACAACACCGTATTGATTTGATAAATATTGCTTTCCTTTATTTGCCCCGTATCTCTGAAAGGTTTAAAGAAGACTATATAAATAAAGGACAGAACCATATATTCCAGTATAATTATCAGGATCGACTGATTATAAATATGGGATATAGTTATAATTATAATAGCGTGGGAGGATCGATTATCAATAATACGATTGCTTCTAATTCATACTCCATCCGTTTTAATTTCGAATCGGCGGGAAATGTAATGTATGCTCTGTCAAAGGCTGCAAACATTCGGAAGAACAGTAATGGTGAATACGCTATTCTGGGAATTCCTTATGCTCAATATCTGAAAGGGGAGTTTGATTTTGCTAAGAATATCAGAATCGATTATCGTAACTCTTTTGCGTTTCATGCTGGTGTGGGAATAGCTGTACCTTATGGAAATGCGAAGACTATTCCGTTTGAGAAACAATATTTCTCTGGTGGAGCCAATAGTGTCCGCGGATGGAGTGTTCGCGATTTGGGACCGGGCTCTTTTGCAGGAAATGGGAATTTGCTCGATCAATCCGGAGATATTAAACTGGATGCCAGTATTGAATACCGAAGCAAGTTATTCTGGAAGTTTCAGGGGGCGGTATTTATTGATGCTGGTAATATCTGGACCATCCGGAGTTATGCCAATCAACCGGGAGGGGTTTTCAAGTTTGATAGGTTTTATAAGCAAATAGCAGTGGCCTACGGATTAGGTCTCCGCCTGGATTTGGATTTCTTTATTTTGCGTTTTGACGGAGGTATGAAAGCTGTCAATCCTGCCTATGAAACGAGGAAAGAGCATTTCCCCATCATTCATCCTAAATTCAGTCGTGACTTTGCTTTCCATTTTGCTGTGGGATATCCTTTCTAATCAGCCATTTATTATTTACTCTTACTAATTCGAGCGTATCTTGCAGGGAACTTACGTATTCCATTTTTCCTCCGATGGGATGAATGACGAATGCATTTTTGATTTGGCAGACAACCGACGCTTCTTCTAAATTAGCATCTATCTCACTTGAAATAACAGAAACTTTTGCAGCGCCTCGTGTCTTAAGTTGCTCCAGATGGGGTTGCCCGACATTAGATGCTAAGAAACTAAGATAAGATTGAGAAGAAGGCGTGCTCCATTCTTTGGCGACCGGATAATTGAAATTATAAAAGGCTTCGCAGAAATCGATGGCTGTCTGTTCTATTTGAGTTTGAGGAGTCTGTTGCTGACAAGATAGACAGGTGAAGATTAGAACAGAATAGATAAGTGTATGTAGTTTATTCATAGTACAAAAGATTCTTGATAGAAGAAGATAAGATTGAAAAAGGAGATGAAACTCCTATATGATGTTTCATCTCCTTCGTATTTGTTTTTATTTTTAGCGGGCGGCAAACATAAAATTGCTCATTGTAGCCTGGCGTGCTGCCAGCATGCCTTGAGCATCCAGCGTTACATTCATCTTTTCGCCATTTGGCAAGAACAAATCAGCAGTGCCATCATTGTTCATTTTTACTAATTCAGCGCTTTCACCGTTTGCAACGACATTCCATGTGTTGGCTTCTTTGTTGTAGATCAGGTCCATTGAAGCAGTTTCGCCCTCTTTAGTAATGGAATATCCATTCTCAAGAGTTTTCACCATGTAGTTGCCGTTTTCTCCTTTTACTTTCTTTACGTCACCTACATTAGCCATCGGATTGGAGCCACTCCAGAATTCGATTGAGTTGATAACTAAAGCATCAGCCAGGTAAGCTACACCATAAACCGGAACAATGTTGAAAGCAAGGAATACGAGTTCGTTTACAAACTTGTTTCCAACTGATTGATTCCAGGAAGACAGGCGGTTGAATAAACCAAATGATCCTACACAAGAACTGAATAATAAGCTACCACTAAGTACTACTGCGACTAAAGTCAGTTTTCCTCTTTTCATGTTAAAATGTTTTTGATTAATAAAAAATATTGATAATTTCTCTCTTATGTGTATGCAAATATAATATTTTTTAATTAATCGGGGCTGTTATTTCTAATTTTTGTATGCTCTTGACTTCCGCCGTGACAATTCGTTTCCTATGATATGGTCTATTGAAAATTTACCGGGACCGGCAATATACATCAATATAAATACAACTAAATAGATGAAAGCTAGCTCTTTAACCGCAAATACGTCATTAGCATGAACAACAAAGAAGGCTACTATCATTGTGAAAATCATCGGGATCATTGCCAAGCGATACAGGAATCCGATGATAAATGCCATCGAACATACGAGTTCGCCAAAAATTGCTAATCCGAGAGATAGGGGACTTCCTATTCCAAGCGGATCAGGAAATACTGCTGACATCTCCTGGAAGTTACTCCATTTCTGGATACCGTGGTTCATTAATAATATACCGAAGATGATCCGGACAGCCAATAGCAACAAAGATACTTTCGTTGTATTCGATTTTGTGGGAAATAAAAAACTATAAATCATAAGTTGTTCTATTTTTAAGTTTATATCTATTTATATAAACATAAAAAATCTTGAAATTGTTCTCTATTGATAGTAAAATTTGTTTGGACCTTATTCCTTATTTAAAACATAATGGTCTGCAAGTTCTCCGGTTATTTCTTGTTTATCCATTGTTAGTTTGCGTAAATGATTTTCTTCTACTTTATAATAAGAAAGTTCTCCGCCTTCTTCATTAAGAGTCAATAGGTTGTCTTTTAAAGTATATGTACCTTTTTCGTCAAATGAGCTGTCTCTATCGATATATACGGAATGGAGGCTGAATGTTTTGTCCGGATTTAATGTCAGGGTTGTTTCAATACCCGGACAATCGGCAGCGGGGAAAACTCCTTTATAAGTTCCTTCGTAATCAAGTGAATTTTCCGCATTATGGATATCAGTTACTTCGATTGAGGTACTGTCTGCACCGGCACTCTTGTTTGTTTTCGCGCTATTGTTGCATGCTGCCAAAAGAGCACATGAACATACTAAAATGAAAATTTTCTTCATAATTATTGCTTCTATTAGTTAGTCTAATTGAGTATATTGGACGTAAAGGTATAAATTTAAAATGGAATCTTTATAGTAAAAAGAAACGAACAACTTTATTTATGAATAAATAAACTTTGTATCTTTGCGGAAAATTCTAAAGATATGGCACAACATACTTATGACAATGAAGCTGTTCAGGAATTATTGAACTGGGCAAAAAAGATGATTGAGACAAAGAATTATCCTACAGAAAGATATCAGGTCAATAAATGTACTACCATTATTGATGGTAAATCGTATTTGGAATCTTTGATTGCAATGATTTCCAGAAACTGGGAGAATCCGACTTTTCATCCTACTATTGAGCAATTATGGGAGTTTAGGGAAAAGTGGGAAAATAAAGAAGCGTAGCAAATTGCGATTCAATGTTGAATGATAAATCATTTATGAATATAGAAATGCACTCTAATCATGTCAGATAAGAGTGCATTTCTATTTTATTAGTTTGATATTTATCAGCTTCCTAAAAAGGCAGCCATCTTTTCTTCTTTTTCAGGGATGTTTTTTCTTCTTCTCCGTTTTGGCTATAGATATCTGCAAACGTCTTTTTCTCTTTAATCATTTCGTAAATGACTCCCCAGTCTGGTAAACCACCCAGATTTCGATCGTCAATGAACATGTCGGCTTTCAACTTTCGAGAGAATCCCTGATGGCCTTTCTGCTCTTCAGGATAATCCTTATTAACGGCATAAAATTCTAAACCTCTGGCTTTGCACCATTCGACAGCTTCGTCCAAAAGTGCCCCTTCACGCACACTCCATAGTATTAAACGATGCTTTTCTTGTTGCAATAACTTCAATGTGTCAACAGCGAATGGAATTTCTTCACCAATGCGTGGATAACGATGTTCTACAATCGTTCCGTCAAAATCAACAGCTATAATCATAGTTTTTAATTACCTAATTTTGAACAAAGATACGGACAGTAAGCCAAAAAAACGTATCTTTGTCTCAAATTAACATTTTAATAAATTAATAAATACATGAACAATTCCCCTCAGCGTGCTGCTAAAGGCTTTACGAGAGCATTTTGGGTCAGCAACACAGTCGAACTGTTTGAGCGTATGGCATATTATGCCGTTTTCATCGTTCTCACTATTTATCTATCTTCCATTTTAGGTTTTAATGATTTTGAAGCAAGTATGATTTCCGGGCTTTTTTCCGGCGGGTTATATCTGCTTCCTATTTTTTCCGGTGCTTATGCTGATAAGATAGGTTTCCGGAAGTCAATGATTATAGCATTTTCCTTATTATCCGTCGGATATTTAGGATTGGGAGTATTGCCTACTTTGCTGGAAGCTGCCGGCTTGGTTAGTTATGGCGTCACTACTCAATTTAATGGTTTGCCCGATAGCTATACCCGGTGGATCATTGTGCCGGTCTTGTTTGTACTTATGGTGGGAGGATCTTTTATTAAGTCCATCATTTCTGCATCTGTGGCCAAAGAAACAACGGAGGCAACGCGTGCGCGTGGTTATTCCATCTTTTATATGATGGTAAATGTAGGTGCTTTTACCGGTAAAACAATTATCGATCCTTTGCGTAATGTCATTGGTGAGCAGGCATATATCTATATTAATTATTTCTCCGGTGTGATGACAATAGTTGCTTTACTTGCTGTTATTCTTCTTTATAAATCGACGCATACGGCAGGTGAAGGAAAAAGTCTCCATGAGATTGGACAGGGATTTATGCGAATCATCACAAACTGGCGTTTATTGATTCTTATTTTGATTGTTACTGGTTTCTGGATGGTGCAACAGCAGCTTTATGCCACTATGCCTAAATATGTGATTCGTATGGCTGGAGAGACGGCAAAACCGGGTTGGATTGCCAACGTGAATCCGTTTGTGGTGGTTTGCTGCGTTAGTTTTATCACTCGTTTGATGGCCAAACGCAGTGCGATTACTTCGATGAATGTGGGAATGTTTTTGATTCCTATTTCGGCATTACTGATGGCATGTGGAAATTTGTTGGGTAATGATCTTATTACAGGTATGAGCAATATTACTCTGATGATGATTGCGGGTATAGTTGTGCAGGCGCTTGCCGAATGTTTCATTTCACCGCGTTATCTGGAATATTTCTCTTTACAGGCTCCGAAAGGAGAAGAAGGAATGTATTTAGGATTCAGTCATTTGCATTCATTCCTTTCTTCCATTTTCGGTTTTGGTCTGGCGGGAATTCTGCTCACTAAATATTGTCCGGATCCGGCTTTGTTCGAGACGCGGGAAGCATGGGAGGCAGCTAGTGGAAATGCCCATTATATATGGTATTACTTTGCTGCTATAGGCCTGATTGCCGCTGTAGCGCTACTATTATTTGCAAAAATCACCGAATCCATCGACAAAAAGAAGGAGGCTTCTCGGTAATTCTCTGCTTTTTTATGTATATTTGCCGTCACTTTGCTGTAAAAGTTGACGGCATTTTGCATTTTAATAAAGAGGATAAAACATGAAAGTAAAATTTATAAGCCTGGCGAGTGGCAGTAGCGGGAACTGTTATTATCTGGGCACTGAAACCTATGGGATACTGATAGATGCCGGAATCGGCATACGTACTATCAAAAAATCACTGAAAGATTATAATATCTTGATGGATAGTATTCGTGCGGTATTTATAACGCACGATCATGCTGACCATATTAAAGCAGTGGGTAATCTGGGAGAAAAAATGAATATTCCTGTTTATACAACCGCACGTATTCATGCTGGAATTAATCGTAGCTATTGTATGACGGAGAAACTTAGCTCGTCAGTTCGTTATCTGGAAAAGCAAGAGCCTATGACGCTGGAAGATTTTCACATCGAATCTTTTGAAGTGCCACACGATGGAACGGACAATGTGGGGTATTGCATTGAAATTGATGGCAAAGTCTTTTCTTTCTTAACCGACCTTGGAGAGATTACTCCTACAGCTGCTCATTATATCAGTAAAGCCCATTATCTGATACTTGAAGCCAACTACGATGAGGAAATGCTCAAAATGGGGCCTTATCCTCAATATCTGAAAGAACGGATTGCAAGTAAAACCGGACACATGAGTAACTCTGATACTGCAGAGTTTCTGGCGGAAAATATTACTGAACATTTGCGATATATCTGGTTATGCCATTTAAGTAAAGACAATAATCACCCGGAGCTGGCTTATAAAACGGTGGAATGGAAATTAAAGAACAAAGGTGTTATTGTAGGCAAAGATGTGCAACTACTTGCTTTAAAGCGAAATACGCCTTCCGAGCTTTATGTGTTCGAATAAAGACGAAAAAAAGATAGTAAAAAAGCTGCATGATTGTTTGGTCAAATAAAATAAAAGACCTACTTTTGCAACCGCAAACGAGGAATTAAGCACTCTTAGCTCAGTTGGTAGAGCAACTGACTCTTAATCAGTGGGTCCAGGGTTCGAATCCCTGAGGGTGTACAAATTCAACGTTGCAATAAAAATAAAATGTTGCACTCTTAGCTCAGCTGGTAGAGCAATTGACTCTTAATCAATGGGTCCAGGGTTCGAGTCCCTGAGGGTGTACAAAGATTATTAAAAGGAGAACTTAAAAGGTTCTCCTTTTTTGTTAAGAGCTTTTTGGGTTGTTACTGTTCAGCTGTAGGAATAAAAAATACCGCTACTCAAAGCTATATTCGACTTTGGTAGCGGTTTTTTTATAGTGTAACTACTATCTATTAGAACTTGAAGAAGTTCTTGGCATTGTTGTAGCTGATATCTTCAATCATTTGGTTTACACGATCCATTTCAGATGCCGGAATTTCTCCGTTTTCTACGTCACGTCCTACCAAGTTACACAATGTACGGCGGAAATATTCATGACGCGGGTAGGATAGGAATGAACGAGAGTCGGTCAACATACCTACGAAGCGGCTCAAAAGACCGAGTACTGACAAAGCATTCATTTGTTTTTCCATACCATCCTTTTGATCGAGGAACCACCATCCGGAACCAAATTGGATTTTTCCCGGGATAGAACCATCCTGGAAGTTACCCAGCATTGTTGCAATTACTTCGTTGGCGCATGGGTTCAAGTTGTAGAGGATTGTTTTAGTCAATTTGCCATTAGTGTTTAGGCGATCAAGGAATTTAGCCATTGCTTTGGCAGTTGTGAATTCACCGATAGAGTCGAAACCTGTATCAGCACCCAGTAATTTAAACATCTTCGTGTTATTGTTACGAATAGCGCCGTAATGGAATTGTTGAGTCCATCCTTTTTCCCAGTCCATTTCACCGAAGATCACAAGCATTGCCGATTTGAATTTCAGAATTTCTTCCTTGGTCAATTCTGCGCCACCATATACCTTATTAAAGATGGCTTTGATTTCAGCATCTGTATAATCTTCTGCGTAGAATTCTTCAATACCATGGTCAGACAGACGGCAGCCTTGTTCTGCGAAGAAGTCATGACGTTTGCGCAAAGCAGCGATCATATCATCAAAGTTGGAGATGATAACACCACTTACCTCTGCTAGTTTTTCTACATAACTGCGGAAATCTGCAGGGACTTCTACAGCCATAGCCTTATCAGGACGCCATGTTGGTAACATCTTGATTTCAAATCCGCTTTCGCGTGTTTTGATATGATATTCCAATGAATCGATAGGATCATCCGTTGTGCAAACGGCTTCTACATGATAACGACGCATCATCCCACGAGCTGAATATTCGGGTTGAGACAGTTTCTCGTTACATTCATCGTAAATTTCACGTGCGGTTTGTGGATTCAATATTTTATTGATACCAAATGCTGTTTTCAGTTCAAGGTGAGTCCAGTGGTACAATGGATTACGGAAAGTATAAGGTACTGTTTCCGCCCATTTTTCAAATTTTTCCCAGTCTGTGGTATCTTTTCCCGTACAGAAACGTTCGTCTACACCGTTTGTACGCATTGCACGCCATTTGTAGTGGTCACCGCCCAACCAGATTTCAGTCAGTGATTTAAACTTGTAGTCGTCAGCTACCATTTGAGGGATAAGGTGACAGTGATAGTCGATGATCGGCATTTTAGCCGCATGCTCGTGATACAACTTTTGCGCAGTTTCTGTTTGCAGCAAGAAGTTTTCGTCCATGAAGTTCTTCATTATTACTGTGTTTTAAGTATATAAAATTATTACTTTCTATATTTATACCTATATAGTATTGATTTTAAAGCTAATAGGCGTAAATCTTGTTTTAGTTTTATTAACCGTTATCGAACACAAAAATAGAAAATTTACTTGGAGTAACAAAATAATTCGTATATTTGCAGCGATTATTTATAATATTTAAGTTTTAGCACTATGGAGGACCAGAACTATACCATTAAAGACATTGCCCGTATGGCCGGTGTTTCCGCCGGGACGGTTGACAGGGTGTTACACAATCGTGGTGACGTGTCTCCCAAAAGCAAAGCCAAAGTACAAAAGGTGTTGGATGAGATTCATTATCAGCCCAATGTGTTTGCTATCGGTTTGGCCGCTAAAAAGAAATATTCTTTCCTCTGTTTGATACCTTATTATATAGAGCATGATTATTGGCATTCGGTAGTAGGGGGGATTGAGCGTGCCCGGCAAGAGTTGCGTCCTTTTAATGTGAGTATAGATTATCTGTGCTATCACCATGGGGATGAGAAGAGTTATCAGGAAGCCTGCCTTTCCATCAAAGAAAAGAATGTGGATGCGGTATTGATTTCTCCGAATTTCCGGGAAGAGACACTGGCGCTGACAGCTTATTTACAGGAAAATAAGATTGCTTATGCTTTTGTCGATTTCAATATGGAAGAAGCAAAAGCGTTGACATATATCGGGCAGGATTCATATAAGAGCGGATATATCGCGGCGAAAATATTGATGCGCAATTATTCGGCAGGAGAAGGCCAGGAGTTGGTTTTGTTTTTAAGTAACAATAAAGATAATCCGGCTGAAATACAGATGCAACGCCGTTTGGATGGTTTTATGAGTTACATTGCCGAAGAATATAATAACTTGGTAATCCATGAGGTAGTACTTAATAAATCCGATCAGGAAAGTAACCAACAGACATTGGATGAGTTTTTTCAGGCGCATCCGAAGGCTTTACTGGGAGTTGTATTTAATTCCAGAGTGTATCAGTTGGGAGAGTATCTTCGTCATGCGGGACGTAGCATGAAAGGACTGATAGGATATGACCTTCTGAAAGCAAACGTAGATTTATTAAAATCCGGTGATGTGCATTATTTAATCGGGCAACGTCCGGGTTTGCAAGGATATTGTGGGGTGAAGGCATTGTGCGACCATGTCGTGTTTAAGAAGTCTGTTGAACCTGTAAAATATATGCCTATTGATATCCTGATAAAGGAAAACATTGATTTTTATTTTGAATTTGTATAATATCAACTTTATAAATTACAACTAACATGAAAGCATTAAACAAAGAAACTGCTCCTAAAACACAACGTCCGGAGCGTATTATCCAATTTGGCGAAGGTAACTTTTTGCGTGCATTTGTAGATTGGATTATTTATAACATGAACCAGAAAGCTGATTTCAACAGCAGTGTAGTAGTGGTTCAACCGATTGATAAAGGTATGGTCGATATGCTGAATGCACAGGATGATCTTTATCATGTAAACCTTCAAGGATTGGATAAAGGAGAGGCTGTTAACAGCTTGACAATGATTGATGTAATCAGCCGCGCTTTAAACCCATATACTCAAAATGACGAGTTTATGAAGTTGGCAGAGCAACCTGAAATGCGTTTTGTTATTTCAAACACTACAGAGGCTGGTATTGCTTTTGATCCGGCTTGTAAACTTGAAGATGCTCCTGCTTCATCTTATCCGGGTAAGCTGACTCAATTACTGTATCATCGTTTTAAAACATTCAATGGTGATAAGACAAAAGGTTTGATTATTTTCCCTTGCGAACTTATTTTCCTGAATGGTCATAAGTTGAAAGAAACAATTTATCAATATATTGAATTGTGGAACCTGGGTAATGAGTTTAAAACTTGGTTTGAAGAAGCTTGTGGTGTATATGCAACATTGGTAGACCGTATTGTTCCGGGATTCCCGCGCAAGGATATTGCTGCTATCAAAGAAAAACTGCAATATGATGATAATCTGGTTGTTCAGGCTGAAGTTTTCCATTTGTGGGTTATTGAAGCTCCGCAGGAAGTTGCAAAAGAGTTCCCGGCTGACAAGGCAGGCTTGAATGTATTGTTTGTACCGTCAGAAGCTCCTTATCACGAACGTAAGGTTACTTTGTTGAATGGCCCGCATACAGTTCTTTCTCCGGTTGCTTATCTCTCGGGAGTGAATATTGTGCGTGATGCTTGCCAGCACGAAGTGATTGGTAAATATATCCACAAGGTAATGTTTGACGAACTGATGGAAACTTTGAACTTGCCGAAGGATGAGTTGGAGAAATTTGCAAATGATGTATTGGAACGCTTCAACAATCCGTTCGTGGATCATGCAGTAACCAGTATCATGCTGAATTCTTTCCCTAAATACGAAACTCGTGATTTGCCGGGATTGAAGACTTATCTGGAACGTAAAGGTGAACTTCCTAAAGGACTGGTGCTTGGATTAGCTGCTATCATTACTTATTATAAAGGTGGTGTACGTGCTGATGGTGCTGAAATTGTTCCGAATGATGCTCCTGAAATCATGAACCTGCTGAAAGAACTTTGGGCAACAGGTTGCACAAAGAAAGTTGCCGAAGGTGTTCTGGCTGCAGATTTTATCTGGGGAGAAGATTTGAATAAGATTCCGGGATTGACAGAAGCCGTAAAAGCTGATTTGGATTCTATCCAGGAAAAAGGAATGCTTGAGACCGTTAAAGGTATTCTGTAATTAGAAGACTAAATAAAAAATAGCGCCACTTGTTCAGAGAACAGTGGCGCTATTTTTTATTATCAGATTATTTATTATTCTTGTTCAGCCGTATGCAAAATAAATGTAGTAGCTCCAATTGTTACAATAGCGCCATCTTCAATGCGTACACGGTCTTTATCTCCCAGAATTTCATTCATAAGGAAAGTACCTGTGAGACTAGGAGCATCTCGTAATGTGTAGACTAGCTTTCCTTGCTTATTACGCTTTATATTAATGATGCAATGGCGTCGATCCATGCTCATATCACCGCTTTCAATGGGAGTATTAATGTTTGTTCCTACGCAACGGCGACCTATGACATTGTCACCTTCCTGCAAGGGAAGTAACTGTTTAAAACCAAATACATTTTCGATTACAGTGATATATCCGAACTCTTCTTTATGAGATTCAGCTTCTTCTTCCAGGTTTTCTTCCTTTCTAAGAGCCTTAACTTTACTTTTTCCTAACCGGATACTGAATTGCTTGCCACAATGTTCGCATTCAAATACCAGTGATTGGCCTTCACTATACTTGGTTTCATCAAAATAAAGATAATTCTCACATTTAGGACAAAGAACTCGTTTCATGCTTTTTAAAAGGGATTTTTATTTAGCCAGTAACCAGGCATTCTTATAAGTTTCGTTTTTTCTTAGCTCAAGTAATTGCTTGGTTGCTTCATCACGGTTGTTAAATGAACTGATACTGACACGTACTTTACCATCAGTGTTCAGAGCTTTTGCATCTGCAAATCCTTTTGATTTTAATTGGTTCGCAATAACTTCTGCATCTTTCAGGCTGATTCCTCCTGCCACAATGATATGAAAAGGATGATTTGCACTTTCTTGAGATTTCACCGCAGGAGCAGGAGTCGCTGTTTCCTGTTTTACCACTTTCACTTCTCTTACTGCGATCGGTTTGGAAGTCTTGGCTTTATCCGTTGTATGCTTTTTAGCAGATGAAGTTTTGGTTGAAGCAGAAGAAGCAGAAAGCTTCTTTGCTTGTTGCGCAGCATCGTTCTTAACATAAACAGGAGTTACTGCAACCGATTGCTTTTCTATTTGCTCAAAAAGCTCGCTGGGCAATAACTGTGCATAATTGTTCTTTTGAACGTCGGTATTCTCTACCGGAGTTGAAAAGGCAAAGAACAGTACGATGGCAGCAATCATTGCTGCAGCATTGCGGAGATACGCGCGGTTGATACTAATTTCAAAAGTCTTCTTTTCCTTTTCCTGATAAGTCGGTACCAATACTTTTTCTTTCTGCTGCAGAGCCGAAAGTTCATGTATTTCAAAAGAGTCGAGACCATATAATGAAGGAGTTGTTATCTTATAATCATAAGGAACGAACTCGTAGTTGCCATAAATGTTAGATTGAATCTCGCCTATATTATCCAGATGGGCTTTCCCTTCCTCATGAAGGAGACCGATAAATTCGTTTACTTCTTTTTCTACTATACGGCTGGCGTCAGCAAAACTTGTGTCGTATGCTGACATATAAGATTGCACCAGTACGCCGTCATTCAGTTTTAATTGAGGATTAAAACCGATTGTACGGGTAGGAGGTAAAAATATATTTTCTTCCTTTACGCGGGTTGCGGGCGAATAATGTGCTACAAAACCACCAAATCCCGGAACAATGACGCAGTCGTTTTCCAGTAGTAAAGTCTCTATATGTTGTGCCAATTCAATCATGTCTGCAAAATTAAGAGATAAATTGAATATATCCCAGAAAACTTCGAAAAATTCACTACTTTTGCATCGTTTTATTTATCACTATCAATAATGAACTATATACAGACAGAAATAGACGGAGTATGGCTGATCGAGCCTAGAGTTTTCTCCGATGAACGGGGCTATTTTATGGAAGCCTATAAGAAAGAAGAGTTTGAAGCCAATATTGGTCCCGTAAACTTTATACAGGACAACGAGTCGAAATCATCTTTTGGTGTATTGCGTGGATTGCACTATCAAAAAGGAGAACATAGTCAGGCGAAACTGGTTCGTGTTCTTAAAGGAGAAGTGCTCGACGTTGCCGTTGATTTGCGTAAATCATCGCCTACGTTTGGAAAGCATGTTTGTGTATTGCTTAGTGAAGAAAACAAGAGACAATTTTTTATTCCCCGTGGTTTTGCTCATGGCTTTGCTGTCTTGAGTGAAGAAGCTGTTTTTACATATAAGGTAGATAACAAGTATGCTCCGCAGGCAGAAGCCTCTATTTTATATAATGACGAAGCATTGGGGATCGACTGGCCGTTGGCAGAGTCGCAAATGTTATTATCTGCGAAAGACAGAGAGGGAACTGCTTTCAAGGACGCCGTTTATTTTGAATGAATTTCTAAACAAACAATAGATTAAGTATGAAAATTGCAATCGTGGGAACAGGGTATGTGGGTCTGGTGTCAGGCACATGTTTTGCCGAAATTGGCGTGAATGTAACGTGCGTAGACACGAACAAAGAGAAAATCGAATCTTTGCAAAAGGGGAACATTCCAATTTATGAAAATGGATTGGAAGAGATGGTACTCCGTAATATGAAAGCAAAGCGATTGAAGTTTACTACCTCATTGGAAAGTTGTCTGGATGAAGTGGAAGTTATATTCAGTGCAGTTGGAACTCCTCCGGATGAAGATGGCAGCGCTGATTTGAAATACGTATTGGAGGTGGCCCGTACCATTGGTCGCAATATGAAACAGTATAAATTGGTAGTTACCAAAAGTACCGTTCCGGTAGGCACTGCCAGTAAGGTTCGTGCGGTTATTCAGGAAGAACTGGATAAGAGAGGCGTGACGGTTGATTTTGATGTGGCTTCTAATCCGGAATTCCTTAAAGAAGGAAATGCTATCAGTGACTTTATGAGCCCGGACCGCGTGGTAGTGGGAGTGGAGTCGGCACGTGCGGAGAAATTGATGTCCAAACTATATAAACCATTCTTATTGAATAATTTCCGTGTGATTTTCATGGATATTCCGTCTGCGGAAATGACTAAATATGCGGCAAATTCGATGCTGGCAACCCGTATAAGCTTTATGAATGATATTGCAAACTTGTGCGAGATTGTTGGTGCGGATGTGAATATGGTGCGTAGTGGGATAGGTTCGGATACTCGTATCGGACGTAAGTTTCTGTACCCGGGTATCGGATATGGTGGTTCCTGCTTCCCCAAAGATGTGAAGGCATTGATTAAAACAGCAGAACAGAATGGTTATACCATGCGGGTACTTACGGCTGTGGAAGAAGTGAATGAGAACCAAAAAAGCGTCTTGTTCGAAAAGTTAATGAAACAGTTTAATGGTGATTTGCAGGGTAAGACTGTTGCTTTGTGGGGATTGGCATTTAAACCGGAAACGGATGATATGCGTGAGGCTCCGGCATTAGTCCTGATCGATAAATTGCTGAAAGCAGGTTGTAAAGTACGCGCATACGATCCGGCTGCCGTGCAAGAATGTAAGCGCAGGATTGGTGATACTATCTATTATGCTTGCGATATGTATGATGCCGTACTGGATGCTGATGTGTTGATGTTGGTTACCGAATGGAAAGAATTCCGTCTGCCTTCATGGGCCGTTATCAAGAAAACGATGTCCCGGCAGATTGTGTTGGACGGACGTAATATATATGATAAAAAAGAGATGGAAGAACTCGGATTTATTTATCACTGTATTGGTAAATAAAAAAATAAGAGTATCTTTATATAAAAACTAAAATAGATGATGAAAAATGTGGCTGTATCGTTAATGGCAATCTTTTTCGCGGCATGTAGCGGCAATAAGAGTCCCCATTCTCTTCAACAAGAGAAAGAGGATCTTAGTGCAAAAGGACTACTGCAGGGAATTTGGCTGGACGATGAAACGGAGAGCCCGTTGATGCGTGTAGAAGGAGATACTATCTACTATGCAGATGTACAAAGTACTCCCATTGCATTTAAAATAATACGGGATACTCTTTATACTTATGGAAATGATACTACTTATTACAAGATTGATAAGCAGGCAGAACATATATTCTGGTTTCATTCCATAACGGATGATGTAATTAAGTTGCATAAATCCGAAGATGCCAATGATTCAATCTATTTTGTCCGTCAGGAATTAGTCATTCCGGCATATACGGAAGTAACCAAACGCGATAGTGTAGTGACCTATAATGGCACTCGCTATCGCGCATACGTATATATTAATCCTTCTAAAATGAGAGTCATCAAGACGACTTATTCCGAAGACGGGATTAGCATGGATAATGTATACTATGATAATGTGATGCACATTTGTGTGTATGAAGGTAAAAAGAGTCTGTTTGCCAGCGATGTTACCAAACAGATGTTTGACAAAGTACTTCCTGTCGATTTTCTGGAGCAATCCATCCTGTCAGATACAAAGTTTGTGAAAGTAGACCGGAACGGTTTTCATTATCAAGCTGTCCTGGCCATTCCGGAAACTTCCATATATAGCATTGTAAATATGGAAGTAAGTTTTAAAGGAGATTTGACTATCACTTCATCCAAATAAAAAAGCACCATACATTCAGATCGTATAGTGCCGGATTAAAAAAGCCTTGCTTTAATTTTGTCTGGGGGGAGACGGACGGTTATTTCTCTTTCCTCCGTTATTATTATTCCTTTTTCCCCGGAAATCTTTTCTTTTGTAGTTGCCACCCTTGCCCTTGCTAAAAGAACGCGGTTTGTATTCCGGAGCTTCTCCCAATTCTTCAGGAATAGGAATTTTATAAATCTCTTTTTCCAGGAAGTTCTCAATACTTTTGAAGTTACTTTGTTCTTTCTCGCTGATGAACGTAAGTGCTACACCATCATTGTTGGCACGTGCTGTACGTCCGATACGGTGTACATAGTCTTCGCTGTCGTGAGGCACGTCGAAGTTGATAACCAGGCGGATATCATCGATATCTATACCACGTGCAACGATGTCCGTAGCTACCAATATATTGATTCGTCCGGCTTTAAACTCATGCATAACAGTTTCCCGTTGAGCCTGTTCCAGATCCGAATGCATTTCCCCTACGTTCAGTTTCATGGATTTCAAAGCCTTGGCTACTTCCTTGACCTTGATTTTAGAAGATGCAAAGACAATCACACGTTCCGGAACTTCATCCATAAAAAGACTGCGTATGATTCCCAGCTTTTGATTTTCGTAGCAAACGTATGCTGCCTGAATAATCTTTTCTGCAGGTTTGGAAACTGCGAGCTTTATCTCTGACGGATTATTTAAGATTGTGTTTGCCAATTGCTGAATCTTTGCAGGCATTGTTGCAGAAAACATGATTGTCTGTCGTTCCTTCGGCAGATATTTCGCAATTTGCATGATATCTTCATAGAATCCCATGTCGAGCATCCGGTCCGCTTCATCCAGAATAAAATAAGAAACCTTGGAAAGATCTACATATCCAAGGCTTAAATGGGCGATCAGACGTCCGGGAGTAGCAATAACAACATCAGCTCCTAAAGTGAGTCCTTTTTTCTGTTGTTCGAACAATATTCCATCATTTCCACCGTATACGGCAACACTCGATACCGGCATGAAATAGGAAAACCCTTCCATTTGCTGGTCGATCTGTTGGGCCAATTCCCGGGTAGGAGACATGATGACACAATTAATCGCATCTTCCGGATGTTTACCTTCAGATAATTTATTCAATACAGGCAGTAGAAACGCGGCCGTTTTACCTGTTCCTGTCTGTGCTACTGCGATCAAATCTTTACCCTCAAGTATGATTGGAATTGCCTGCTCCTGTATAGGCGTACATTCGTCAAATCGCATGGCATCAAGCGCCTCAAGCACATTTGCATTTAATTGTAGTTCGGAAAACTTCATTCTTTTATTTAATTTGTCAGCAAAGATAATCTATTTTTTGGTCTAATTACATATTCAAGTAAGAATCTTTGAATCCGAGGAAATAGAGCACTCCATCCAGTCCGATGGTGTTGATCGATTGCTTGGCATTTGCCACCACTTTAGGCTTTGCGTGGAAAGCAATTCCCAGTCCGGCAACCCCTAGCATAGGGAGGTCGTTAGCTCCGTCTCCTACGGCGATGGTCTGTGCAATATCCACCTTTTCCACTTGTGCAATGAGGCGGAGCAGTTCGGCTTTCCGTTTTCCGTCTACTACATCTCCCAGGTAACGTCCGGTCAGTTTGCCGTCAATAATTTCCAGTTCGTTGGCATAGACGTAATCTATACCGTATTTCTTTTGCAGGTATTGACCGAAATAAGTGAATCCTCCCGAAAGGATGGCGATTTTGTAACCGTACTTCTTCAATACATACATCAGCCGTTCTACGCCCTCCGTGATAGGCAAGCTCTCGGCTATTTCCTGCATTACCGATTCGTCCAGCCCTTTCAATAGTGCTACACGGCGGGTAAAGCTCTCTGTAAAGTCTATTTCTCCACGCATGGCGCTTTCTGTGATGGCCTTTACTTCGTCGCCTACACCGGCACGGATAGCCAGTTCGTCAATCACCTCTGTTTCGATTAATGTAGAGTCCATATCAAAACAGATCAGACGGCGCATACGACGGTACATATTATCCTGTTGGAAAGAAAAGTCCATTTCCAGTTCGCTGGCCAACTTCATCAGCTTCTCCTGCATCGCAATGCGATCTTTCGGAGTACCTCTCACTGAAAATTCGATGCAAGCCCTGGTGCGTGCATCTGCCTGACATTCATCCAACGGGATACGACCTGTCAGACGTTTGATAGCATCAATATTCATGCCCTGCTCGGCTAATATGCTTGTAGCGGCAGAAATCTGTCGGGCGGAAAGCTTGCGTCCCAGAACCGTCAGGATATAACGGTTTTTCCCTTGCATACCTACCCAGTTTTCATATTGCTCGGTGGTGATAGGTTCAAACCGGATGGTCACTCCCAAGGAAGAAGCCTTGAACAACAATTCCTTCATAATGAATCCGGAATGTCTTTCTTCACTCTTGAACAGGATACCCAGCGATAATGTATTATGAATATCTGCCTGGCCGATATCAAGAATCGTGGCATCATATTTGGCAAGGATTTCGGTCACGGAAGCAGTCAGTCCCGGGCGATCTTCGCCGGTAACTCGAATCAGAATCAATTCAGTATTTGATGGTTGCATAAAAAATAGACTTTAACGCTGCAAAAGTAGAGAAAAAAGTTCGTTTTTATGCTAAATAACATAAAAAGTTATACCCCAAAAGTGAGATTTTTGCTTATTTGCTTGGAAGTTAATTTAATATTTGCTTACCTTTGCACCCGGTTTCAAAAATAAAGGCTCTGATAATCAGCGGATTCCTCTTCGCCTGATGCCTGAAAAGACAACGTTTCGGGAAGAAACCACTGTTTAAGGACAGTCCCGGATAGTATTAACTAAAACCGAATTACATGAAGCATGTAAAATGGATTTTTGTTGTATTACTGATTTGTTCCTTGACCGCTTTCGTTGAGAAAGACAAACCTACCGGAGGTTTGAGTGAGGGTGACGTAGCCCCTGATTTTAAAATCGAATCTACGTCAAACGGGCAACCCGCCTTTAAATTGGGAAATTTGAAAGGTAAATATGTGTTGCTAAGTTTTTGGGCAAGTTATGACGCGCAGTCCCGGATGCAAAATGTAAGTTTGAGCAATGCGCTTCGTTCTTCTCATAATGTGGAAATGGTTTCTATTTCATTTGACGAATATCAGTCAATATTTAAGGAAACCGTTCGTAAGGATCAAATAGTTACGCCCACTTGTTTCGTGGAAACAGAAGGCGAGGATTCCGGCTTATTTAAGAAGTACCGTTTAAACCGGGGATTTACTAACTATTTATTGGATGGAAATGGTGTAATTATAGCCAAAAACATCTCTGCTGCAGATCTTTCTGCTTATGTAAAAGAAGTCGGTTAACGATTTTAAGAATGTAAGGAGAAAGAGGGATTTTCCAAATCACCGTCAGGTGAAAACAATGGAGAATAGACAAAAGAGGAAATGGATACAACAAAAAAGTTCCGCCTACACTTGCATTAGCAAGAATAGGCGGAACTTCTACTTTTATACTCTTCGTTTATCCGGTGTATCCAAAACTTTAGGGCAATCTATGGATAGAATCCGTGAAGACTGCGGAAGGCTTGCCTACCTTTTATTTAGGTGCCTTCTGGTACAAGAAGAATGCGATACCTGCATAAAGGATATTAGGAATCCAGACTGCAACGGCAGGCGGCACATTTCCGTTCACGGCAAAGGTGGAAGTAATCGTCTGGAACAGGATATAAGAGAAACTTAATCCTAATCCGATACCCAGATGAAGCCCCATACCGCCTTTCGTTTTTCGGGACGAAAGCGATACACCGATGATGGTAAGGATGAAAGAGGCGAATGACATAGCGATTCGTTTGTGATATTCAATCTCAAACTCCTTGATGTTGGCAAATCCTCTTCGTTTCTGTTTGGCGATATAATCGCTTAATTCGGGACTGGTCAGCATTTCCTGCTGATTTTTCATGATAAGAAAGTCAGAAGGTTCCATGTTGATGATAGAGTCTATCCGGTCTCCTTTAGTGATTTTTTCCTTTAAACCATCCAGTTCGCGTACCATATAATCGTGGATCGTCCATTTATGAACGGTGGTGGTGTCGTACGTAATCCGTCGTGCAGTCAAATGCGAAACCAGCTTTTTATCCACAAATTTGTCCAATGAAAAGCGGTTACCGGTTTTCATTGCGTTGTTATAGTTGTCGATATATGCAATCACTCCGCTATCCACTTCCAGCTGCACATTGCTTACCGAGTTTTGTTTCTTTGGTTTGATATACCGGTCTTCAAAATTCAGACGCGTAACACTTCCTTTCGGAATCACATACGAACTTAGTGTGAAAGTGACGAGGGCGATGATAGCGGCAGAAATCATGTAAGGGCGCATCATCCTCTTAAAGCTCATACCGGTGGAGAACATCGCAATAATTTCGGAGTTTTCTGCCAGTTTGGAGGTAAAGAAAATAACAGCAATGAATACGAACAACGGACTGAACAGATTGGAGAAATAGGGGATAAAGTTCATGTAGTATTCAAAGATAATTTTATCCCATGGAGCTTCATGCTCCATTAGTTTGTCCATCTTTTCGTTGAAGTCGAATACCACTGCAATAGAAATGATTAGTGCAATAGCAAATACGTATGTCCCCAAGAACTTCTTGATGATATACCAGTCCAGCCGTTTTATAAATCGATTGCTTTTCATTTCTTATAATCTAGTTGATACTCTTTTGACCATCATTGGTTTCCAGGTCGAGAAATCTCCGGCGATAATGTGTTTTCTTGCTTCCCCTGCCAGCCACAGATAGAATGCCAGATTATGTATGGAGGCAATTTGCATAGCCAGTAGCTCTTGCGCATGGAAAAGATGGCGCAAATAAGCCTTGCTGTATAATGTATCCACGCAAGAGGCTCCGTCGGCTTCGATGGGAGAGAAGTCCGTTTCCCATTTCTTGTTCCGCATATTGATAATGCCATCTTTGGTGAACAACATGCCATTTCGTCCGTTTCTTGTAGGCATAACGCAGTCGAACATATCCACACCGCGTTCTATTCCTTCAAGAATGTTGACAGGAGTTCCGACACCCATCAGGTAACGGGGTTTGTCTTTAGGAAGTATTTCATTGACAATTTCGATCATTTCATACATCTTGTCTACCGGTTCGCCTACCGCCAAACCACCGATGGCATTCCCGTCAGCACCTTTGGACGCAACAAACTCTGCAGATTGCTTGCGCAGGTCGGGATAAACACATCCCTGCACGATGGGGAAGAGAGACTGATTATAACCGTATTTAGGTTCTGTCTCGTTAAAACGTTGTATACAACGGTCGAGCCATCTGTGGGTTAATCCTAATGACTTTTTGGCATACTCGTAATCCGAGTCACCCGGAGGACATTCGTCAAAAGCCATCATAATATCCGCACCGATCGTACGTTCTATGTCCATCACCTTCTCCGGAGTGAAGATGTGCTTGCTTCCGTCGATATGCGAACGAAATTCGGCTCCTTCTTCACGCAGTTTTCTGATTCCGGCTAATGAAAATACCTGAAAACCACCGCTGTCAGTCAGCATGGGGCGGTCGAAACCGTTGAAACGGTGCAGCCCGCCTGCTTTCTCGATCACATCCAGTCCCGGACGCAAATAGAGGTGATAGGTATTACCCAGAATAATCTGTGCCTGGATATCTTCTTTCAATTCGGTCAGATGTACTCCCTTCACAGTGCCCAGTGTGCCCACCGGCATGAAGATAGGTGTTTGTATCTGCCCGTGGTCTGTTGTTATCAGACCGGCACGGGCATTACTTTTAGTGTCTGTATATTGTAACTCAAATGTCATTCCTGGCTGGGTTTCTTAACAGATAAATCAATAGGATCCGCTACTTTCTCGTTAGTCAATGCAATAGCGAATACCTCTTTTATATCGTTTACATAGTGGAAAGTCAGTCCTTTCAAATAAATATCTTGAATTTCATCTATGTTCTTTTTGTTCTCGGCACTCATGATGATTTCCTTGATTCCGGCACGTTTGGCTGCCAATATCTTCTCCTTGATGCCACCCACAGGAAGCACTTTGCCGCGAAGAGTGATTTCTCCCGTCATGGCAATGTTGGCTTTCACTTTTCTTTGAGTCAGGGCAGAAGCCAGTGAAGTGGCCATCGTGATACCTGCTGACGGACCATCTTTCGGAATAGCCCCTTCAGGAACGTGGATATGGATATTCCAGTTGTCAAAAATCTCTTCATCCAGACTAAGAACAGAAGCGTGCGCCTTGATATATTCAAGTGCCAGCATGGCAGATTCTTTCATCACATCTCCCAGGTTACCTGTCAGTGTGAGACGTCCGCCCTTGCCACGGCTCAAACTGGTTTCTACAAATAAGATTTCGCCCCCGACAGCTGTCCATGCCAATCCGGTGACTACACCTGCGTAATCATTTCCCTGATACTTGTCGCGTGTATATTCCGGTGCTCCAAGGAAATCATACAAATCTGTCGGTTTGATTTCCGCCTTGGCAAAATAACCGTCCGTAGCATATTGGCGGGCCGATTTGCGAAGAATCTTACCGATCTTCTTTTCCAGCTCACGAACACCGCTTTCACGGGTATATGACTCGATTATGGCTTCCAGTGTATCTTTGGGAAGTTTAATATCTGTCTTTTTGAGTCCGTTGGCTTCCAGCTCTTTGGGCAGCAGATGCTTGCGGGCAATCTCTACTTTTTCTTCTGTGATGTATCCGCTTACTTCAATCAATTCCATACGGTCGAGCAATGGACCGGGGATTGTATTCAGGTTATTGGCTGTTGCAATAAACAATACCTTGGAGAGATCATAGTCTACATCCAGGAAGTTATCATGGAAAGATGTGTTCTGTTCCGGGTCGAGCACTTCCAGCAATGCAGAAGAAGGGTCTCCCTGACGGTCGGCGCTGACTTTGTCTATTTCATCCAGGATGAAGACAGGATTGGACGCACCGGCTTTTATTAAGCTCTTGATAATTCGTCCGGGCATAGCACCGATATAAGTCTTACGGTGACCGCGAATCTCTGCTTCGTCATGCACACCACCTAAAGACATACGTACATATTTCCGTTTGAGCGCAGATGCGATGGATTTTCCAAGAGATGTTTTACCTACTCCCGGAGGGCCATACAAGCAGATAATCGGTGATTTCATATCACCTTTCAGCTTTAATACGGCTAAGTGTTCCAAAATACGCTCTTTTACTTTCTCCAGTCCGTAATGGTCTTTGTTCAACGTCTTTTCTGCGTTTTTAAGGTTCAGATTGTCAGTTGTATAAGTACCCCATGGGAGATTGAGCATCGTTTGCAGATAGTTGAGCTGTACGCTGTAATCCGGAGATTGCGGATGAGTGCGTTCCAGTTTGGCAAGTTCTTTCATGAACGTGTCTCTGACTTCTAAATTCCAGCGCATTCTTTCTGCCTTCTGGCGCATTTCCTCTATTTCCTGCTCCTGACCGCCGCCACCCAGTTCATCCTGGATGGTCTTGATCTGCTGTTGCAGGAAGTATTCGCGTTGTTGCTGGTCGATATCTTCGCGGGCACGCATTTGGATGGATGCCTTGATTTCTGCCAACTGCACTTCACGGTTCAGAATTTCCAGTAAGTGATAAGTGCGTTCACGCAATGAGTTGATGCTCAACAAGTCCATCTTCTCATCTTTCTTGAACGGCAGGTTTGAGCAGATGAAATTGACCAGGAACATTGAGTTGTTGATATTTTTAATAGCAAACGACGAATCCTGATGCATCACATCTGATGATTTGATGTATCTCATTGTCAAGTCCTTGCAAGTTTCCACCAGGGCTTGAAACTCTTTATCATCTTTGCCAGGGACATCTTCCTCCAAAAGTTCTATTTCACCTTTCAGGTACGGATGAGTTTCGATGATGCTAGTCAGACTTAAACGTTTCATTCCCTGAAGAATGACAGTTGTTGTCTGATCGGGCATTTCCAATATCCGCACAATTCGTCCTACGGTACCGATATTGTGTAAATCTTCCAGTTTCGGATCTTCTGTATGTGCCGATCTCTGGCATACTACTGCAATATCTTTATGTTTCTTGTCAGCATCTCGTACGAGTTTCAGTGAAGACTTACGGCCTACCGTGATCGGCAGGAATACTCCAGGAAACAATACCATATTACGTAAGGGGAGTACCGGAAGAATTTCACCAGATTTCACATTTACATCAAATGCTTGTTCATCGTTCCCATCATAGTCTGTGATTAGCGAGAAGCTGTTATCGCCTCCATCTTCCAATAAATATCTTTCTTTCATCTTTTCGTTTTAATTTAGTTTATGTCATACTGATATGCATAAATCGTTTGCAAAGTTAATTGATTCTCTCTAATAATAAAGCACTGCGTAGAATAAAAACACAAAAACAATGCCAAAATATCGGCTTGTAAAGGGAGTATTCCATAATTATTATTTATTTTTGGCGATTTGCAATAAAATAATAGTATAAAACGGCTTTAAGATAAACGGATAAAATGTCGAATCCTTATTTTCAATTTAAGCAATTTACGGTATGGCATGATAAATGTGCCATGAAAGTCGGTACGGATGGGGTGCTTCTGGGAGCTTGGACTTCCGTTGAAAGTGCGCACCGGATTTTGGACATTGGGACGGGAACAGGGTTGGTAGCTTTAATGTTGGCGCAACGCAGTTTGCCGGATGCAAATATTGTAGCGTTGGAAATAGATGAAGCGGCTGTCGGGCAAGCCAGGGAAAATGTTATTCGTTCGCCCTGGAAGGAGCGGGTAGAGGTGGTGCAGGCTGATTTTAGGAAATACAGGTCTTCGGATAAATTCGACGTAATTGTTTCTAATCCTCCTTATTTTGTCGATTCGCTGGAATGTCCGGATCGTCAGAGAGCCGCGGCGCGTCACAATGATTCTTTGACCTATGAAGATTTGTTGGAAGGAGTAAGCGGATTATTGACAGAAAACGGATTTTTTACAGTGGTGATTCCGGCAGATGTAGCTGAACGGGTAAAAAAGATAGCTTCTATAAAGAAATTATATGCAGTCCGTCAACTGAATGTAATCACTAAACCCGGCGGTATTCCGAAACGTGTTTTGATTACTTTTTCTTTTTCCAATCAAGAGTGCATTGTAGAAGAACTATTGACAGAACTGGCTCGTCATCAATATAGCGAGGAATATATGACGCTAACCCGGGATTATTATTTGAACATGTAAAAGGGTGACGCTATCCGGTAAAGATAGTGACGGTATATGCTTGCGATAGTGACGGTATCGCTGTCATATACCGTCACTATTTCAAAGCTAGTTCAAAAACGCTATTTTGAGATCTTCGTTCTATTCCTTTCTAACTCATAATTCAAAAGAGTAATTTCTAGCTTTTGAACACTATTTGCTAGCAGTATTTTCTGAAGTTGCTCTTGAAGTGAAATTATTATTTTGTCTTTTGATAGTCTTAAATTCAATAAGCTGCTACAATAACTATACTACTCTTTTAAATTATTTGTTTTGTATATGCTTTATTTTAAATTCTTTCAGTGACTTTTCTATCTTTTGATAAAGGTCTGTTGTTTTTGTTGAGTATGTAGATAAAGAGCCCCTAGGCTCATCTGCGAATCTGAATAATTCATCTGTATCTGCATATATTGATACTAACTCATTATAAGCATCTTTACAACTGGAAGGATAATCATTTAGTTGTGGCATTATAGCCTCGATTGAATCTCTCTTTTGTTTTAGTCTCTTATAGGTATCTGTTGTGATAATAAACTCCTGATGCTTCGCTAAGGCTTCATTGAAATCAGTGCAATATTCTCCATTGTATTCATGATCGTAAATTACTTTTCTCCAAGTATCACAATAATGAAGAGCTATTGCTTCACTTAAATCAGCTTCTTTCTCAATCATAGAAGCGGTATTAGAGAGTTTTGCTATATACTCCTTTTCTGAATTACATGAAACCAAAACTATGGCTAGTATCGCACTCAAATAAAAAAACTTTTTCATCATATCGTTATTTTTGTTACACAATCAATTTATTAGAATCCTGTTTGTAATACTGTATTAGAGTATTACAAGATTGATATTTTATATTCAAAAAAACATTTATTTTATTACTTGAAGAATATCCAATGATACGCTTATTTGATTCTTCTGGAATTCTAAAATTCAGAAAGGGACTTTGTGAATGCGAATATAGTGAAATGAAAATAACAACGAGCATCAGCAGAGTTTTCTTCATGTGTTTAAGTATTTTGTTTGTTATCGTTTTCTCTATAAACAATGTTTGTATTTCCGCTATAAAGTTAACGCAAAACATTGATAACGCCAAAATAAAAGGGTAGTAAAGTTAACAAAATAGATTTTTACTCTAAATTAAATAAGAAAATGAGGATAATGCTAGAAACCTGTTCAAAGATAGTTCAAAGAATTGCCCTTTTTATTTGCCCCCAAACGGGGATAATTACACTTATCCTATATATAATAAAAAAGCCAATACTAATTGTACTGGCTTTATTTTGTGAATCTTGACTTGATTTTCTTCGTCGGGGTAGCGGGATTCGAACCCACGACCCCCTGCTCCCAAAGCAGGTGCGCTAACCGGACTGCGCTACACCCCGAAAAAATTTGAACTTAATAACCCTCTTTTTTGTAGTCGGGGTAGCGGGATTCGAACCCACGACCCCCTGCTCCCAAAGCAGGTGCGCTAACCGGACTGCGCTACACCCCGCTACTTTTTTGAAGGGTTGTTCTTTTCAAAAGCGGTGCAAAGATAGGGAGTATTTTTTAATTAACAATAGCTAAACGAATGTTTTTTACCTATTATTTCTCAATACCTTGAATCTCATCACTTTGCGGGCTCACTTTTTTTTCTTGTCAGAGATTAGAAGTATCATCGGACATCGTAATTCATCTTTTCATCTCCTCTTTCACCTTTTCTCTGTCTCTTCGATGAATAGGGAGTTTGCGGGTGAAGGGCAACAACTTCACCACCTCTTCACCTGTAAGCGATTAGGTTTCAAAAATAGTTTCAATCCTTGAAACACTTCGTTTCTCGGTGTGAAACACTTTGTTTCTAACCTTGAAACACTTTGTTTCAAGGCGTGAAACTTTTAGTTTCAAATGGGGTTGAAACTAATAACGAAATAGCTTGACTAATCTTGCTCAATGATGTAATCAGGGTAAGCGGCTATTTGATTTTGTTCACGATGAAAAGAAGGTGAAAGAACGGCTCTTCACCTGAAAACTCCCTGTTAATCGGTGATACAGAGGAAGAGTGAAGGGGATGGAAGAATTGTGCCTATTATAGAGAAAGAATATTAAATTGCTCATAACTGTACCGGAGTGAACAAGCTCATAATGGTATATTGGGGGTGGTTGCCCCGTACATAAATTATCTGTGAGTATGAACTATCTTTCGATGTTTTCTGTTTTATAAATAAGAATTTTAAAATGAAAAGCCTTATGAAAACAAGAAAACAAAAAGAAACAGGTGAAAAAGAAGTGCACTTGTTAGAGCAAAAAGGATATGAAAGAATGGTGAATGAGATTGTCCCCGTTCAACAAGCGGAAGCATATCGCAAGCCAACTAATAAAGCGGTCAAAGAGGCTGTTAAGGAATTAAATCCCGATACAAATAGTCTGGGTAGTAGAGGATAAGTAATTCCTCTACTACCCAGACTAACCATCGTATTAAAGGATTCGGGAGGCTTTCGGTGGTTCTCATTTAGGGAAAGTAAGAATAAAACAGCTTCCTTTCCCTATTTCTGATTTTACGTTAATACTTCCGTCATGCAAAGTCATGATCTGTTTGCACAGGCTCAATCCGATGCCCGAACCGGATGTTTTGGTGGTGAAGAAAGGAACGAAAATCTTGTCCAAAACATCTGTTAGAATTCCCTCGCCATTATCAGATATTGTTAATGTCGGGTTGTCTTTAGAGAAAAACTTTATCTGTATCTCTTTATCTATTTTTCGCTCGCATGTTTCGCGGGCGTTTTTTAACAAGTTGATAAGCACTTGCTCTATCTGTGCCCGGTCTACATATAAAAATAAATCAGATGCAGGCATTTCGAAATGAATATACTCTTCCGGGAATAATTTCTTTAAGTCCATAAACAATTCTGCAACAGATACTTTAGTACGGACAGGTATCGGAATTCGTGTCAGTCGCCGGTAATTCTCCACAAATCCTAGTAATCCCTTACTTCTTCTGTGAATAGTCTGCATAGCTTGCAACATAGCAGAATACTCCTTTTCTCCGAGTGATTCGGGGATTCCCCTTTCACTTAACGTTTCCGAAAGAGAAATAATAGGAGTGATGGAGTTCATGATTTCGTGTGTTAATACACGAATCAGCTTTTGCCAGGCCTCCATTTCATTACGTTCCAGTACAGAATGAATATTCTTCAGACTGATTAACCGCTGTTTCTTCCCCTGTGTAGCAAATGTGGTGCAGGAAATAGCCATTTCCAGAACGATACCATTCTGCTCGATGCGGATCATGGACATATCATTGCTGATAGAAGCCTCCTGAAGTACGTCCGGTAGTTGTGATATTTGCCCCAGATGGGCCACTGCAGCCTGATTCATCCATTCAATGTGCCCGGAAGCATCGGTTACGAGTACGACAGTATCTACTTTATTTAATAAACTCTCGTAATACTGATGCTTGACTTCCTCTGCCAATAACTTTCCCCGAAAGTCCTTCAATGCATTAGAAAGCTCCTGTGCCCACTCATCCATCATCTTATTTTTGAAAGGCGGATGAAGATTCTGCGTCATATCGTTGTAGCGAAGTCCATCCGTCAATCGTCGTAACAAGGTGATTTGCTTGAACTGTATTCGGTAGAGATGCATACCGGCACCTATCAAAAAGAGAATACAGACGGTAGTGCTGAACCATAACTGTCTTTGATACAGCAGACAACTGCCGATAGAAAGCAGAAAAATAATTAAGATGTGCAATGCTACTTTGAACTCAAATCGTTTCATAAGCCTAATTTTTCAAGTTTGCGATACAATGCAAAACGGGTAATCCCTAAATATTCGGCAGCACGGGAGATGTTTCCGTCGCTGATCCGAAGCGCTTTCTCAATGGCCTGCCGTTCCAGTTGTTCGAGATTCAGTACCATTTCTTCGTCCTTTTTCTGTTTAGGTGTCGCATGAAAAAGGAAGTTTTCAGGTTTTAGCATGGAGCCGTCTCCCAAGATTACAGCACGTTCTATCGTATGTTGAAGTTCTCTCACATTTCCAGGCCATGCATATTTCAGCAGTTTGTTTTTGGCTTCCCGTGTCAGTCCGTGCATTTCTTTTTTATATTTGCGGGCATAATGGTTCAGAAAGTGTTCGGCAAGCAGGATGATGTCATTGCCGCGTTCACGGAGTGGAGGTATATGTATTTCAATCGTGTTGATACGATATAATAAGTCCTGACGGAAATTCCCGTCTTCCACCATCTGACGGATATCAGCATTGGTGGCACATATTAAACGGACGTCGATGGGAATGGTTTGCGTACTTCCCAAACGACTGATTTGCCTTTTTTCGATAGCAGTCAGTAATTTAGACTGCATAGGAAGTGAAAGATTGCCAATTTCATCCAAAAACAAAGTCCCGTTGGTCGCCACTTCCATTCGTCCCGCTTTTGATTTCTTGGCATCGGTGAAAGCGCCTTTTTCGAAACCGAACAGTTCACTCTCAAACAATTGTTCGGGTATACTTCCCAGGTCAATCGTGACAAAAGGTTTGCCGTATCGTGGAGAACAACGATATAATAGTCGGGCAATCACATCCTTTCCCGTACCGTTTTCTCCGAGAATCAGTATATTGGCATCCGTATTACTTAGTTTATTTATCGTGGCAAACACTTCCTGCATGGCCGGTGACTCTCCAATAATATCATTTTCCGAAGCATTTTGCCCGCTAAGAATTTCTACTTGCTCTTTCAGCATGTTGACTTCCTGCTGTGACTGACGCAGTCGCATACCCGAAGTAAGCGTAGCCAGCAATTTATCCTTTTCCCAAGGCTTGGGAATAAAATCGGTAGCACCGGCTTTGATGGCCCGGACGGCCTTGTCCGTATCCGCATAGGCAGTCATAAAAATAACAATAGCTTGTGGGTCAAGCTGCAATATCTGCTTCAGACTTTCAAATCCCTCTTGTCCGCTGATGGCATCCCGGCTGAAATTCATGTCCAATAAGATAAGATCGGGATGAAAGGTGGTCATGAAATGCTCGATCCGATCGGGGGTAGTAGCCACCTTTATTTTCTCCGTATACGGTTCCAGTAGGAGGTTGAGGGCAAAGAGCACGTCCTCGTTATCATCTACTATGAGTATCTTTCCTAATTTGTTGACTTCTTCCATATCTTCTATCCATTTAAACTCCGGGAGCAAAGATATGGATAAATCTCATGTGTTGTGTGTGCGATTGCGCACTAATTTTGTGCGTATATGCACACTGAATGAATGAAAGGAATATTACTATATTATTGAATGATAACTGTTTATCTGAATGGCACATCTTTTGAATGATAAATAACAAATATAACCAACGAATGAATCTGAAATTAATCTTCATATCTCTCGGACTATTGTTGACAGAACTATTGACTGCTCAAGATCAAACCACAGAGCTGTCATTGAAGCAAGTCATAGAGATTGCCCGTATGGAATCTCCCGATGCACAGACGGCACGCCACAGTTTCCGTTCTGCGTATTGGAACTATAAATATTATCGTGCCAATTATCTGCCGTCTTTAAGCCTGACATCCGATCCGAATCTGAACCGTGCCATTAACAAGATAACGATGGGAGACGGTTCGGTAAAGTTTGTCGAACAAAATCTATTGAATACAGATTTAACCCTGAATCTTTCACAGAACTTATCCTGGACCGGTGGCTCTTTCTTTCTCGAAACCTCCGCTCAACGCATGGATCTGTTCAGCGAACATAAATACTCATGGCAGACTTCCCCCATAATGATCGGTTATCGCCAGTCTCTTTTTGGCTACAATAGTTTGAAATGGGATAGACGGATAGAGCCCGTGCGCTATCAGGAGGCAAAGAAAAGCTACGTAGAGACGCTTGAACTCGTATCAGCCAATGCGATTAATAAATTCTTTGCCTTGGCCACCGCCCAGAGCGATTACGATATTGCTTCCTTTAATTACGCCAATGCCGATACACTTTACCGTTATGCGCAAGGCCGCTATAACATAGGTACCATCACAGAAAATGAAATGCTGCAACTGGAACTTAACCGTTTGACGGAAGAGACAAACCGCATGAATGCCCTTATTGAAATGGATAATTGTATGCAGGAACTCCGTTCCTATCTTGGTATTCACGAAGATCGGGAATTACGTGTCCTTGTCAGTCCTCAAATTCCGGATTTCAGTGTGAACCTGAATGAAGCACTGGCACTGGCTTACGAAAACAGTCCGGATATACAGACGATGGAAAGGCGGAAACTGGAAAGTGAGAGTGCTGTGGCGAAAGCCCGCGCCAATGCCGGCCTGAAAGCAGATATCTATCTCCGTTTCGGATTGACGCAGACTGCTGACAAACTGCCCGACGCTTATCGAAATTTGTTGGACCAGCAATACGTAAGTATCGGCATTTCTCTTCCTATCCTAGACTGGGGACGTGGAAAAGGACAGGTGCGAGTAGCCCGTTCCAATCGTGATCTGGTTTACACACAAGTCGAACAGAGCCGGACGGACTTTGAACTGAACGTTCGTAAACTCGTCAAACAATTCAATCTGCAAACGCAACGTGTCCGGATCGCTGCCCGCACGGATGAGACAGCCCAACGAAGAAGTGAAGTGGCCCGCAAACTCTATCTATTAGGTAAATCTACCATTCTTGACTTGAATGCTTCCATTTCAGAGAAAGATAGTGCCCGCCGTAACTATATTTCGGCTTTATATAATTATTGGAGTTTATATTATACACTCCGTAGCATGACACTATATGATTTTGAGCGAAATACGATACTGACAGAAGACTACCATCTTCTGATTGAATAGAGAACAACGAAAAGTCAGTAAAGAATAGTGATGGAACCCTAATTAATAGAAACTTGTAAAACACCAGATAATCTCATGGATATAAAATTAGAAAAGAAACCGTGGTACATTCGTTACAGATACTATCTGATAGGAGGGCTTTTATTTGCCGCCTTTTTGATTTATGTGATTACTTTGTCTTTAGGTCCCAGAAAACTACGGATAGATGCCGAAAATATACAGATTGCAGAAGTGAAAGAGTCTGATTTCATGGAATATGTAGATGTGGAAGGGCTCATTCAGCCTATACTGACCATCAAGATCAATACTCGTGAAACTGGAAGCGTGGAAAGGATTGTCGGTGAAGAGGGAAGTTTGCTTCAGCAGGGAGACACCATTCTTATTCTTTCCAATCCCGATTTGCTCCGCAATATTGAAGACCAGCGTGACGAATGGGAAAAGCAAATGATTACCTATCAGGAGCAGGAGATTGAAATGGAACAAAAAAGTCTGAACTTGAAACAGCAAGCCCTGACAAATAGCTACGAATTGGAACGCCTGAAAAAAAGCATCGCTCTCGACCGCGAAGAATTTCAGATGGGAGTGAAGAGTAAGGCACAGTTGCAGGTAGCTGAAGATGAATATTGTTACAAACAGAAAAACGCAGCCCTGCAACAAGAGAGCTTGCGACATGATTCTGCTGTCACGATGATACGTAAGGAATTGATTCGTAACGACCGGGAGCGGGAACGGAAAAAGTACGAACGTACTCGCGAACGACTGAATAGCTTGGTGGTCACAGCTCCACTGAAAGGTCAGCTTAGTTTCGTAAAGGTCACTCCGGGGCAGCAGGTTTCCTCCGGTGAAAGCATTGCTGAAATAAAAGTGCTCGATCAATACAAAATCCATACTTCACTTAGCGAATATTATATCGACCGGATCACCACCGGACTACCGGCTACCGTGAACTATCAAGGAAACAAATATCCGCTGAAAATAACAAAAGTGGTTCCCGAAGTGAAAGATCGTATGTTTGATATTGATCTTATTTTTACCGGAGATATGCCCGATAATGTAAGAGTCGGCAAGAGCTTCCGGGTACAGATTGAATTGGGACAGCCGGAGCAAGCGCTCATTATTCCGCGAGGCAACTTCTATCAGTTTACAGGCGGACAATGGATTTATAAAGTAAATGCATCAAAGACAAAAGCAGTTCGCGTGCCATTGAATATTGGTCGACAGAATCCGCAACAATATGAAATAGTAGAAGGTTTACAGCCGGGAGATTGGGTTATTACCACCGGATATGATACCTTTGGCGATGCGGAAGAATTGATCTTGAAATGAATGAAAAATAACAAATAGATAAAACATGAAAACATTGTACTATGCTATACGCTTTTTGTTGCGTACAAAATCATATACTATTATTAATTTGCTCGGGTTAGCCTTTAGTTTAGCTTGTTGCATTATTTTGCTTCGTTATATTCATCGTGAGCTTACAGTAGACACACATTGCATTGATCGTAATCAAGTGTATGGTGTACAGACAACGTTTGAAGGAAATCGGGTATTAAGTGTGGCTGAAATAGGGAGCCGGGATAGTGTTTACATTGATAATAGTGGCATAGTGACGCGTTCACGCATCGTGTTGCTCGAAAATGATTATTTGACCTATCAGTCAAATCGTATTCCTGTTCAAGCTATGGCAGCAGATAGTGCTTATTTTGAACTTTTCCCTTACCGTGTGTTACAAGGTTCAGTGTCCTTGGAAGATCCGGCGTCAGTTTTGTTAATGGAGGGTTTTGCTAAAAAACTTTTCGGCAAAGAAAATCCTATTGGCAAGATTCTCACTTATTCGAATGGAAAGGAGATTAGGGTGACAGGCATATTAGAGGAACCAATTAATAAGCGGATGTTTAATTTTGACTTGGTCCTCTCTTCAAAACTATCATCATTATGGGAGCGTATGCCTTTGGATTTTATCCGTTTCACTTCAGAAACGGAAGTAATGAAAGCCAATAAGGCCGGGAGTTATCCCCGGTTTATCAATCAGGATGCTCGTAGCGGGGATAGTCGGAAATACACTTTCTCTCTAGTTCCTATAAGTGATATGTATTGGGATCGGGCTTTAATTGGTCGATCCGGACCAGATATGCTAGTTAGCGGAAACCGTTCCCAACTATTTATTTTAGGAGGAATTTGCCTGTTGATATTACTTGCAGGTGTGATGAATTTCATCAATCTTTATCTGGTATTGATGGTGAAACGAGGTAAGGTGTATAGCTTGCGGAAAGTTTTTGGAGCTGATAGAAAAGCGTTGTTTAAGCAAATATTCATAGAAAACTTTTTATTGATCGCTGCTTCCATGATAGTAGCCTGGCTCATTGTAGAGGTGACAAATATTCCTGTATCATCTATGTTTGGCAGTCAGCTGATGTATACTGCATTTGATGGGATATTATCATTCTTTATTTTGTTGTTTTTGCCTCTGTTAGTATCTATTTATGCGTTTGTGCAGTGCCAACGTTCTTTGTTGGCTGTTTCAATCCGGAAGGTAGGTACAGATAACCATTCGGTTCGTTCACGTATGATCTTTCTTTTTCTGCAATATATGATTACTTTCCTGTTAGTGGTATTATCAATCTATTTCAGCAAGCAACTGAATTTTATGTTACATACCGATCCTGGTTTTCGTGTAGAGTCTGTAATTCAAGCAAACTTGATATATGAATCACGAGATTTCGCAGTTTACACTATGGAGACTATCAAACAACGGCAAGAGAGGATTACTGAAATAGACCAACTCATGAAGAGTTGTCCGGATATTCAGTATTGGACGACGGGACATTCATCTATTTTGGGAGACTATTATTCTACAAACTTTCAAAGTGTAAAAGGAGAAACAGTTGCGTTGTTGCAATCTTATGTTACTCCTGATTTCTTTAAAGTTTTCAATCTTGCGTTTGTGGATGGAAGTCTGCCGGAAATGGATGAAGACTCAAGAAATAGAGTGGCCGTTGTAAATCGTGCGGCATTGAAAGCCTTAGGATATACGCAATGTGAGGGAGCTATGCTGGTTGATGAAATGATGAAAAGAAACGTCCCGGATTTTCCGGCTCAACCTATTGTTGCTGTAATAGACGATTATTATGACGGACATATTAGTACAGGTGTCCATCCGATGGTCTTTATGGTTGGTAGTCAATTAGACGGTGATTTATATCAGATATATTGCCACTCCGGCAAAGAACAGGCAGTTATTGACTATTTGAAAAGTATTCAAAAGAAAGTGTATGGTACAGAGGATTTTAAATATTCTTTGTTGAAGGACGATGTGGCTGAACTTTATAAAAATGATCGCCAGATAGCTTCTGTTTATGCTCTTTTCGCTTGTATAGCTATTGTAATAGTTTGTCTTGGCTTGTTTGGTATTTCATTATTTGACATTAGGCAGCGTTCCCATGAGGTTGCAATTCGCAAAGTGAATGGAGCATCACTGAAAGATTTATATCTTTTACTAGGACGCAAGTATCTTGTCATATTAGGTGGGGCTTTTGCAGTAGCTCTTCCATTATCCTGGTATCTGATATGTGAATACACAAAGGATTTTGTAGTGAAAGCTCCTATAGGTATAGGAATCTTTTTGATAGCTTTGTTATTGGTTGGTGGTATTTCTTTAGGGACTCTATTCTGGCAAATAAACAAGATTGCGCATATTGATCCTGCTAAAATTATAAAAACTGAATGAATCTAAGATATTATGATAAAACACTATTTCAAAGTAGCATTTAGAAACTTGTGGAAGTACAAGGCACAGAATATAATTTCTACCATCGGATTGGCAGTAGGACTACTGTGTTTTAGTATATGTATGTATTGCAGTCGTTTTGTAGAATCTACCAATCATTGCTTTGACAATTATTCCCGCATAGCCGAGTTAAATCTCTATAATGAACAGACTGGTGACTATTTTTCCGGCACACAAGTAGCATTATCCGAAGAACTCCGTACTTGGGCTATGGGTGAAGTGGAAGCGATCTCTTGTATGGCATATCCCCGTGAACGCTCTTTTCAGGTTGAACTGTCTCCGGATAAATCATTGCCATACGATCTTGAAATTATAGAAGTCGATACCCTATACAATAAAGTCTTTACTCCGCAAATGGTAGTTGGTAACTGGCGGACAGCAAGCCGGATGCCCAACGCGGTTATTATAAGCCGGTCCACTGCCATAAAGATATTTGGTCAGGTGGAGACTGCCATTGGCAAACACCTGACTCTTACAAGACGGCTTTATACTTCTCCGGACAGTACACCAAAGACAGGAGGTATTGTGTACACAATCCAAGCAGTGATGGAAGATCTTCCACTGAACAATGATTTTAATTTTATGTGTCATACCGATGCATTGGTTATCAACGACAGTGAGGGACTTTTTCAGAGTCCGAAACGTCGCGATATAACGGGAGCCCGGACATACGTTTTGTTATCTCCGCAGGTTGGCATTACTGGTTTGGAAAAACAATTTTCCAGGCGCGACTATACTTATAGCCTATATAACGAGACTTATACCGTTGTTGCCCGTTATATAGGAGACCGGTCGCAGGAGAAAGGTATTTATATTCTGGGATGGGTCACCGGAATTGTCGGCATATTGATATTGTTGGTTGGATTGATTAATTTCTTTCATTTTCTCATCGGCTCTTTCCTGAATCGCACTAAGGAATACGCCATAATGAAAATGCTTGGTTCTGATTGGAAACGGCTGTTCTGCCTGTTATTAACACAGTCACTGATGATTGTATTTGCATCCTCATTTTTGGTGATATGGGGTATCGAACTAATTGGAGATAGAATGGATTTCTCTTTGCCAGGCCTCACAATGACTTTCCCTCCTGAAACACTATTAAAGCATATTCTGCAATACATTGTTTTTCTTGCATTGCTTTGCATGGCAGTCTGTCTGCTGGTATCCGTCCGTATTCGCAGGTCTTCCATACAGACAGGTATCTATGGAGGTCAAAAACGTCGCGGGAAACAGTGGGGACGTAACTTTATGCTCGGCGTCCAGTTCTTTATTTGCTGGATATTCGTAACGCTGACTGTCAGCCTGTTTTTGCAATCAGGAAAGGTGACTGAAACCTTATTTCATACGTTAAGTCAGGAAGATAAAGAAGCGATTCTTAGTATTCCGCTGGACTATCCATTTCTGGAGAATAAAGAAAAACAGGAAATGGTGGAACGTTTCAGGCAGCATGCCGGTGTGAAAGATATTTTGTTATCTGATATATCTTATACTCATGGAATATCCGGAAACTTGTTAATGACGGAGAAAGGAAATGATAACTCTTGGATTGATATTAATGTAATGTGTGTACCATTGAATTTCTTCACCTTTATGAATATTCCGATAACGGAGGGCAGGACGATCCGGACAAAAAAGGATCTCGTAATGGATGAAGTCTGGCAGAAAAGACAAAAGAAAGATATCATCGGAATGAACTTTTACGACCAGACCAGTGATTTCACCGTTTGTGGAGTATGTGCCCCCTTTCAAACAGATGTACATAACCATAATGGCGGATATGCTTTCACACTTTATGATTCTTCTGAATACATAGGTCACTGCTATGTGAAATGTTACCCTGAACAGCAAAAAGAAGTCATGAAATGGATGGAAACCATCCGTCGTGAAGTGCTGCCGGAGAATATTTCTTCCCAAGTACGTACATTTCAGGATGATTTGTACGAAGTGCAGGCAGTGGAATATATTCTGAAAGATATCATCTCGTTTTTTGCAATTGTAAGCATCATCATTACCCTGTTGGGAGTGTATTCCAGCATTACGCTCGATACAGAACGCCGCCAGAAAGAGGTTGCCATTCGCAAAGTGAACGGAGCCGGAATACGTTCCATCATCTGGCTGTTTGCACGTTTGTACCTGATTTTGCTGATGGTGACTGCCGCCATCACCTTTCCGCTCATTTACGTGGTATTGCAACTGTGGAAACAAATGTACACCGTATTTTTTAATGATGGAATATTATATTGGGGAAGCATATTTTGGGGAGTAACCTTATTGACAGTAATTACCATTATCTTTAAAATACTGCGGATTGCACGTCTCAATCCCGCAGAAGTAATCAAAAACGAATAAAATTAATAATTCTAAAAACAATACAGTTATGATTAAGACCATTGACTTACAGAAGATTTTCAAAACGGAAGAAGTAGAAACTTGGGCGTTGAATAACGTCAGTATCGAAGTGAAACAAGGTGAATTTGTAGCCATCATGGGTCCCTCCGGCTGTGGCAAGTCAACATTGCTCAACATTTTGGGGCTACTTGATAACCCGACAGGAGGAGAGTATTATCTGAACGGAACGGAAGTCTCCCGGTATACCGAGTCGCAACGTACCAGTCTTCGCAAAGGCGTGATAGGCTTCGTATTTCAGAGCTTTAACCTGATAGACGAGTTGAACGTATACGAAAATATCGAACTTCCTTTGCTTTATATGGGTATTTCCGCTGCCGAACGGAAAAAGAGGGTAGAGTCAGCTATGGAGAGAATGGCCATTACTCATCGTAGTAAACACTTTCCGCAACAACTTTCCGGTGGTCAGCAGCAACGTGTTGCCATTGCCCGTGCCGTCGTGGCCAACCCTAAACTGATTTTGGCCGATGAGCCAACCGGTAACCTGGATTCCAAAAACGGTAAAGAAGTGATGGGGCTATTGAGCGAACTGAATAAAGAGGGAACCACCATTGTCATGGTGACCCACTCACAACACGATGCCGGTTATGCCGACCGTATCATAAACCTGTTTGATGGACAGGTGGTGACCGAAGTTAGTATGTAAGCACAAGCTATCAATAAAAAGTATATCATGATAAAACATTATCTGAAAGTAGCCTTTCGTAATCTGATAAAGTATAAAACACAAAGTCTTGTTAGTATTATCGGATTAGCAGTCGGCTTTACCTGTTTTGCGCTGTCGGTATTATGGATACGTTATGAAATGACGTATGATAATTTTCATGAGGGAGCCGATCGCATTTATCTGGCAGGCAGTAGCTTTCGTCTTTATGGAGACGGATTTACCTATAATTCATCTAGTTTTCTAGCTGATTATTTGGCAAAGAATTGTCCGGAGATAGAGAAAGTATGTCGTATATTTTATGACTGGAATGAAAAAAAGATTAAGAATGAGGATGTTGAGTTTGTGGTACGACGTATAGAGGTAGATTCAAATTTCATTTCAATGTTTAATATTAAAGTATTGGATGGAGATAACCATCTACAGCTAAAAAAGGATGAAATTGCTATAACAGAAAATACGGCAAAGCGAATATTTGGGAAAGAATCTCCGATAGGTAAACACTTGATTTTAGAGGAAAGTAACGAAGAAAAAATAATCGTTGCAGTTGTAAAGTCATGGGAAGGACACTCTTTGTTTTCATTTGATATATTATTGCCATTTCATGATACAAACCCCAATTGGGGGAATCAACGATGCCAAACGCTTTTTCGTATTTATCCCAACTGTGATATAGAAGCATTGAAACAGAGGTTGTCAGAATATGAAGTACAACAAGATGGTCATAAATATCCAAATTCTACGCTTATTGCTCCATTATCCACATTGCGGAGTAGTCATCCGAGGGAAGATGTGAATGTGAAGTTGAATCATATTCGTCTTTTTGCATGTATTAGCGGTTTGGTTATAATTTGTGGAATATGTAATTATTTAACAATGTTGATAACTCGTATCCGGATGCGTAAACGTGAGTTAGCGTTGAGGAAAGTCAATGGTTCATCAAATGGTGGGTTACTCACTTTACTTCTTACAGAACTTGTCTTGTTACTAATTTTATCTTCAGGAATAGGGTTGGTATTGATAGAACTCATCCTGCCGACTTTTAAACGTTTGTCACAAATCTATGAGGGTGCTTCATTTTTTTATATCGAAGTATTTGTTTATATACTATCATTGATTGCCGTGACAGTTGGTTTTGCATCTCTGCTTATACGATACATTAGCAAGCGAACTCTACTTAGTAATATAAACAAAAAATCTAATCTTCATCTCTCCGGTTGGTTTTATAAGAGTAGCATTTTATTTCAGTTGTTTATTGGTATAGCCTTTGTTTTTTGTACTTTGGTGATGATGAAGCAACTTAACTTCTTGTTGAATACCAAAGAACTTGGAATAGAACGGCATAATGTGGGAGCTGTTGTTTATTGCTCTGAAAATGTTCCTTTTAAAAAAATATTAGAACAGATGCCCGATGTTACAAAGTATTTGAGTGGCTTTCAGACACCTATTCCCAAAATGTATTTTTCAACATTCAGGATAAAGGAGTGGGAAGGAAAGACAACTGATAGTGAGCAATATATAGATCTAGAAGATGAGACGATCAATCAAGAATATGCCGATTTCTTTGGAGTTGAGGTGCTGGAGGGAAGCATGCTGGATGAAAAGGATGGAAAAAATATGGTTGTTATAAATGAAGCTGCTGTGAAAGCTTTCGGATGGACACAACCGGTTGGAAAGAAAATTGATAAATTAGGAAGGCATTATATAGTGAAAGGGGTTATTAAAAATATTTCATATAATGCCCCAATACACCCGGTAGCCCCTGCTATGTTTTTTTTGCCGGATAATACAGGCAGAGGAGGTATTATATTCAAAGTGAAAGAAGGGACTTGGAACGTTGTTTCTGAAAAGATAAAAGCGGAAGTGAATAAAGTTAATCCAAATGCAGAATTGATGTTGTCTAATATGGAAGAGGTTTATGACACTTATATGAAATCAGAGAGAACTTTGTGTCAATTGTTGAGCATAGTTTCTTTTATATGTATAGCGATTGCCGTATTCGGCATATTTTCATTGGTGACTTTATCCTGCCAGCAACGGCGTAAAGAAATAGCTATACGCAAGGTAAATGGAGCCAATATAGGAATAATCCTGAATCTATTCTTTAGAGAATATTTACTTTTACTTGTGTTTTCATCGTTCTTTGCTTTTCCGTTGGGATATGTCATGATGAAACATTGGCTAGAAAATTATATAAAGCAAACACCGATAGAATGGTGGCTCTATGCAGTCATATTCATAGGAATGGGACTTGTCATTTTCCTAAGCATTATTTGGCGCGTGTGGAAAGCCGCCCGGCAAAATCCGGCAGAAGTACTTAAGAGTGAATAAGATAAAATAAAAGTCCGGCACATTGATTTGTGTCAGACTTTTATTTTATTCACCCGATAAGAGTGATATATTCCTCGTAGATTATAAAATATCCAATGCTTTAAATGCTTTAACCAACTTTTCTACAGCACGGTCAATTTGATCTTTTGTATGAGTAGCCATCAATGCCACACGTACCAAAGTGTCTTGCGGTGCACATGCCGGAGGAATAACCGGATTGATAAATACACCCTCGTCGAAAGCCAATTTAGTGACCATGAATGTTTTTTCCGTGTCACGTACATAAAGAGGGATGATAGGTGATTCTGTTGCACCGATTTCAAAACCTGCTTCACGGAAACGCTTCAATGCATAGTTGGTAGCTTCCCACAGCGCTTTAAGTCTTTCCGGTTCATCTTGGATGATGTGGAGAGCTTCAAGAGCAGATGCAGTAGCAGCCGGAGTGTTGGACGCACTAAATATATAAGTACGTGCGTTGTGACGTAACCAGTTGATGATAGAAGAATCAGCAGCAATGAATCCACCGATAGAAGCCAGTGATTTGCTGAAAGTACCCATAATCAAGTCAACTTCGTGAGTCAGACCGAAATGGTCGCAAACACCACGTCCTTGTTTTCCGAATACACCCAAGCCATGAGCTTCGTCTACCATGATAGTAGCGTTGTATTTATGTTTCAAACGTACGATTTCGGGCAAGTTTGCCAAGTCGCCTTCCATAGAGAACACACCGTCTACTATGATGAGCTTCACTGAATCCGGGTTGCACTTTTGAAGTTGCTTTTCCAGATCCGCCATATCGTTATGCTTATATTTCAGTTGTTGAGAGAAGGAGAGGCGACGGCCATCTACGATAGATGCGTGGTCGCGGTCGTCGCAAATGATATAATCATTGCGATCTGTCAAAGCAGGAATAACTCCCGAATTCACCGTAAAACCGGTTGAGAAGCAGAGTGCTTCATCTTTGCCTACAAAGGCAGCCAGTTCTTTTTCCAACTGAACGTGCAGGTCAAGTGTACCATTCAAGAAGCGCGAGCCTGCGCATCCGGAACCATATTTATGCATGGCTTTAATACCTGCTTCAATCACTCTTTCATCTCCCGTAAGGCCAGTGTATGCATTGGAACCGAACATCAACACTTCGTGTCCGCCCATTTCTACCTCTGTACCCTGCTTTCCTTCTATCTCACGGAAATATGGGTAAACGCCCTGTGCCATAAACTTTTGTGGCAGGTCGTACTTAGCTAACTTCTCTTGTAATAATCCCATGAATTATAATTTATTATACTCATACTCAGATCGTTCGCTGACGATCTTACATCCTTTTATCTTAACAAGTGTTTAAAAACAGGGGGCAAAGATAACAAAATTTGCTTTTATCTGTTCTTTTTAAGAGAAAAAAGTTGCCCTCGTATGATTAGAAACCTCTAATAGATTAAAATTTAAGATATTTATATTACTTTTGTCGTCTACAATCGACAAGAATAGCATGAACGAAAGAATGAAAAAAATAAAATTCGTCGTCAATCCTATTTCGGGAACACAAAGTAAAGAATTGATTCTTAACTTGCTGGACGAAAAAATAGACAAGGCGAGATACTCTTGGGAAGTAGTGAATACGGAGAGAGCCGGTCATGCAGTAGAAATAGCTGCTAAAGCTGCCGAAGAGAAGACTGATATAGTAGTGGCTATCGGTGGGGACGGGACAATCAATGAAATAGCTCGTTCGTTGGTGCATACTGATACCGCACTGGGAATTATTCCCTGCGGATCGGGCAATGGACTGGCGAGGCATCTGCATATACCGATGGAACCGAAGAGAGCACTGGAAGTGCTGAACGAAGGTTGCATGGACGTAATAGATTATGGTAAGATTAACGGTACGGATTTTTTCTGCACTTGCGGAGTGGGATTCGATGCTTTTGTTAGTCTGAAGTTTGCGCATGCCGGTAAACGCGGGGTGTTGACTTATCTGGAAAAGACCCTGCAAGAGAGTCTTAAATATGAACCGGAAACGTATGAACTGGAAACGGAAAACGGAGTTTCCAAGTATAAGGCTTTCCTGATTGCCTGTGGAAACGCGTCGCAATATGGAAACAATGCTTATATCGCCCCACAAGCTACGCTGACAGATGGCTTGCTGGATGTGACCATTCTCGAACCGTTCACCGTATTGGATGTCCCTTCATTGGCTTTTCAGTTATTCAATAAGACAATCGATCAGAATAGCCGTATCAAGACTTTCCGTTGCAAGCAGTTGTGCATCCGCCGCACTACTCCAGGAGTAGTGCACTTCGACGGTGATCCCATGGAAACGGACGCTAATGTGAACATTGAGTTGATTCAAAGGGGATTGCGCGTAGTGGTGCCGCAAGCGTCGGAAAAGGATGCTGCCAATGTGCTCCAAAGAGCGCAGGAATATATGAATGGCATCAAATTGATGAATGAAGCCATCGTCGACAATATAACAGACAGAAACAAGAAAATATTGAAAAAGCTGACAAAGAAAGTCTGATAAAATAACGGATTACTGACAACGAATTACAAATTATTGCGTACTTTTGCGCAGTTTTGGTTCAATCAAAATAGAAACGCGAGTGATAATCGTTTAAATAAAAAATATATGTTCAGAACGCACACATGTGGAGAACTAAGAATCTCTGATGTAAACAAGCAAGTTACGCTGTCTGGATGGGTACAGCGCAGCCGTAAAATGGGAGGAATGACTTTTATTGACCTCCGCGACCGTTACGGAATTACCCAGTTGGTCTTTAACGAAGAAATTAATGCTGAACTCTGTGAACGTGCTAATAAACTGGGACGTGAGTTCGTCATTCAAGTGACAGGAACGGTTAATGAACGTTTCAGCAAGAATGCAAACATTCCTACCGGAGACATTGAAATCATCGTTTCCGAACTGAACGTACTAAATACTGCTATGACTCCTCCGTTCACCATTGAGGATAATACGGATGGTGGTGATGATATCCGCATGAAATATCGTTACCTGGATTTGCGTCGTAACGCTGTCCGCTCTAATCTGGAACTGCGCCACAGAATGACGATTGAAGTTCGCAAATATCTGGATAGTCTAGGTTTCATCGAAGTGGAAACACCCGTTTTGATCGGTTCTACTCCTGAAGGTGCACGCGACTTTGTAGTGCCGTCACGTATGAATCCGGGACAGTTCTACGCACTTCCGCAATCTCCGCAGACATTGAAGCAGTTGTTGATGGTTTCTGGTTTCGACCGTTACTTCCAGATTGCAAAATGTTTTCGCGATGAGGACTTGCGTGCCGATCGTCAGCCGGAATTTACGCAGATTGACTGCGAAATGAGCTTCGTTGAGCAGGAAGATATTATCACTACTTTCGAAGGAATGGCTAAGCATTTGTTCAAAACACTGCGTGGCGTGGAACTGGCTGAACCGTTCCAGCGTATGTCTTGGGCGGATGCCATGAAATATTATGGTAGTGACAAACCGGACTTGCGTTTCGGCATGAAATTCGTGGAACTGATGGATATCATGAAAGGTCACGGATTCTCTGTATTCGATAATGCTGCTTATGTGGGTGGTATCTGTGCCGAAGGTGCTGCAACTTATACTCGTAAACAACTGGATGCACTGACGGACTTCGTAAAGAAACCGCAGATTGGTGCAAAAGGTATGGTGTATGCCCGTGTAGAAGCGGACGGAACTGTAAAATCGAGCGTGGATAAATTCTATACGCAGGAAGTGCTGCAGCAAATGAAAGAGGCATTCGGTGCTAAACCGGGTGACTTGATTCTGATCTTGTCCGGTGACGATGTGATGAAAACACGTAAACAACTTTGTGAGCTTCGTCTGGAAATGGGCGCTCAACTGGGGTTGCGTGATAAGAATAAGTTTGTTTGCCTTTGGGTGATTGACTTCCCGATGTTCGAATGGAGCGAAGAGGAAGGCCGTCTGATGGCTATGCATCATCCGTTTACTCATCCGAAAGAGGAAGACATTCCGATGTTGGACACTGATCCGGCAGCTGTACGTGCAGATGCATACGATATGGTAATCAACGGTGTGGAAGTTGGCGGCGGATCTATCCGTATCCACGATGCGAAATTGCAGGCGAAGATGTTCGAGATTCTTGGATTCACTCCGGAGAAGGCAGAGGCACAGTTTGGCTTCCTGATGAATGCCTTTAAGTATGGTGCGCCTCCTCACGGTGGTTTGGCATACGGACTCGACCGTTGGGTGTCTTTGTTTGCAGGATTGGATTCTATACGTGACTGTATTGCGTTCCCGAAAAATAATTCCGGACGTGATGTGATGTTGGACGCACCCTCTGCAATCGACCAGAGCCAGCTTGATGAACTGAATTTGATCGTAGATTTGAAAGAGGGCGAGTGAAAGAATCTGTACGCATATTCCGTTTTATAGTCATCGGTACAATGAACGCTTTGATTATGGCGTTGGTTGTATGGTTAATGATGAAAGAAATGTCATTTGACGGCGACTATATGGTGGCTAATATAACAGCGTATCTGATAGCTCAAATCCATAACTTTATCTGGTGCAAATACTGGATATTCCCCGTAGAAAATAAAAAGAATAGTATCTGGAAACAGATACTACTCTTTTGCTCTGCTTTTGCCGTGGCTTACACCGCACAGTTTTTATTTCTTGTGTTATTGGTAGAAGGATTGGACGTGAATGAATATCTGGCTCAATTCTTGGGATTGTTTATTTATGGAGGGGCTAATTTCCTAGCCAACAAAAAAATAACGTTTCAATGAGATAGTTATTTATGATGATATATTGAAAGGGTACAGAGTTCTAAATTTAGATTTGAACTCTGTGCCCTTCTTTTTTTCTTTATTAGATAAACCTCCTGCGATGAAGGTATGTGGGTAAGTCTTTAATCCAGAAAGCGTTTGGTAAGCCCATCATATTCGTCAATCCGACGATCACGAAGGAAAGGCCACCAACGGCGAACGTTTTCCGAACGTTCCATATCTATTTCCACTACTATGTTTTCCGGGTGATCGTTTCCGGCTTGTGCCAGAAATTCCCCTTGTGGTCCTGCTACAAAACTGTTTCCCCAGAATAAGATACCATTTGTCTGTCCGGAAGGATCAGGCTCGTGCCCTACACGGTTGACGGAGATAACAGGAAGTCCATTGGCAACGGCATGAGCGCGCTGTGAAATAATCCAGGCATTGAGTTGGCGGGCTTTTTCATCGTCCGTGTCGCTGCTTTCCCAGCCAATGGCGGTAGGATAAATTAAAAGTTCCGCACCTTTTAGTGCCATCAGGCGGGCAGCTTCCGGATACCATTGATCCCAGCATACTAATACGCCCAGTTTTCCTAAAGAAGTTTGAATCGGTTCAAAACCAATGTCTCCCGGAGTGAAATAGAACTTTTCGTAGTAAGCCGGATCATCGGGAATATGCATTTTCCGGTATTTTCCTGCAATGCTTCCGTCGCGGTCGAATACGACAGCGGTGTTATGATAAAGTCCGGGAGCACGTTTCTCAAAAAGAGAGGTGACAAGGACTACTTTATTAGCTGCTGCCAACTCGGAATAAAAGCCTGTGGAAGGCCCGGGAATTGGTTCGGCAAGATCAAACAGGTTAGTGTTTTCTGTCTGGCAGAAATAGAGTGAATTGTGTAACTCCTGGAGCACAATCAGTTGTGCACCGTGAGCGGCACAAGCCTCGATACTCTTTGCGAGGTTCATCAGATTGGCTTTTATATCTGCGGTATTGGATTGTTGGATGATTCCGACTTTTATCTTTCTCATGATGAATAATTAGTGGGTTGATTCATTCATTATTTTATAATTCCTTTATAGCTCCTTTGTAATTCTTTTATGACTCCTTTATAACACCCAGCGGATATTGCATGGTGACACAGTGTAGGGAACCGTGCTGTTTAATCAGGGCACGGCAGTCTATTCCAATTATTTGATGGCTTGGAAAGGCTTGCTGCAATACTTCTCCTGTTTTTTTGTCATTCGCCGGCTGATTGTATGTCGGGTAGAGAATAACATCGTTCATAATCAGGAAATTGGCGTAAGTTGCAGGCAGGCGTTCGCCGTCTTCTTCTATCTTGTCTGCCATGGGTAAGGCCAATAGGCGATAGGGCTCTCCTGCTAAGGTGCGGAATGTTTTCAGCTGTTCTTCCATTGCGAGCAGTGCTTCGTAATGTTCGTCTTCTTTGTTTTCGCATTTCACGTAAGCGATGGTGTCGGTAGAACAGAAGCGTGCCAAAGTGTCGATGTGGCTGTCGGTATCATCACCGGCCAGATAACCGTGATCTAACCAAAGCACCTTTTGCAGGTGGAAGGTTGATTTCAGGTATTCTTCTATCTCTACCTGGTTCAGTCGTCCGTTTCGTTGGGGAGAGAGCAGACATTCGGAAGTGGTAAGCAATGTACCCATTCCGTCGCTTTCGATAGAACCTCCTTCGAGTACGAAGTCGAGGTGGTCTATATACTGGCCTTTCAAGGCTCCGGCTTCTACGGCATGTTTGGTAATTTGATTATCCAGTTCGGAAGCAAATTTCAGTCCCCAGCCGTTGAATGTAAAGTCGAGCAGGGAAGGGGTGCCGGTGTCTATCATGGTGATGGCTCCGTGGTCGCGTGCCCATGTGTCATTGGTGGCACATTCCAAAAAGCGGACGTTGTTCATGTTGACGGTAGCGGCTATCTGTTTTTTCACTTCTTCCGGTTCGGGGGTGACAATCAACAGTAACTCTCGCTTCGCTATTTCCCTGGCTATGTTTATAAAACACTCTTGTACTTCTGCCAGCATGTATGCCCAGTCTGTACCGGCGTGTGGCCATGTCAACTGTATACCACTCTGCGTATGCCATTCGGCGGGCAAATGAGGGGCTCTCATTTCTACCTGCACGGTCATGTTTTTGCCGAAATTCAACTGCAAATCTTTCTCCGAGCCACTTGGGCTGGGAAGTCCAACCATGATTCCCATTAGACTATTATCTATTTAGTTATTTATAAAATCAGTTTATTGTCTGCGTCAGTCGTCAGTGTGCCTGTTACGCATCATTACGTATTATTATGAATTCGTTTCTTGCTTTGGCTTCCGGTCAAAGAACGGATTCTTGGAGGATGCACTTACAGGAATGGCCATTATCATCTTGCAGTCTTTCAGCCAGTTCAGGCGTTGTGCTGCCAGCCCGGCGGAGAACATCACACGTGTGTCTACACGCAAATCGGCTGCCATAGCACAGGCGGAACCTATGGCGATACCTACGTCTATGCTGTTCAATGCGCAGGGAACTCCTTCGGTACGTCCGTCGCAGGTGGCGAAGCCGCAATGACCGCAGTTCAAGCCTTGTGTCTGCTCGCGTGTTCCTATCAATACAACACATTCGGCACTTAAGATGTTGTCGGCATCACGAAGGAAAAATTTCATTCCGTGTTCTTCTACCATAGCTATCATAGTGTCCGATAGTTGTTTAATCTCTTCATCCGTGATTAGGGCCACTTCGATAATATCGATTCCTTTTCCTTTCGGAGCAGTACGCGCAGCCGTCATCATCTGGCGGGCTACTTGTAATACATGCTCATGACGGGCATCTCTTTCGTTCAGTATCATAACTTTTCTTGAATTAATTAGTGAGGCAAAGATAAATGAAAATTGGTAAAACGGAGATAAATGATGAAAGAAATAGGAATTATGTTCTATTTATCTAGATTGATCGCTCTATTTACACAACTGATGTAACGGTGGTTATAATAAGAGGTGAAGATCGTTACATACCCATGTAAACGTTAGACTATAATGTAGATGAGAATAGATTTCTTTACTTTTGCTATCTTTCAAAAAGGCAAAGTGATAGGACTATTTTGATACGCCTAATTCAGGAGGCAATCTGTTTTCTTGAATGGCTTCTAACATTTGAGAACATTTTTCATATTCTTCTGGATGTTCACGCTTGAACTTTGCACATTCTTTAGCAATATTAATCCATATAGGATTATTTCTATTGAATAGAAAAGCATTCCATTCATTTGGTTCAAAAAAAGAATCTGGCAATTGGTCAAACTCTTCTATGTTATAACTATAACCTTTACGTGACACAAACATATCTTGAACTATCCAAGAGATAACTATTTCGTAAAATTCTGTATATTGGTTAGGCTTCAACTCATTACGAGACAGATATGTTTTGACTAATGCAACAGAATCCGATAGCCAATCCCCTAAAAACATCCCGTCCTCACAAAATCCTCTTAAGGAGTCTTCTATTTCGGACTTATAACATGCGATATGGTTATTTCTTAAAAAGAAATATTTCACTAAATCTTTTATAGGGCATTCCATTTCTTTTTTATCAGTCTCTAAGAATCTTTCTATATAGCGTTCCAAAAAGTGTGCTGAAAAAATCAATATTTGGTTGTGTCCTTTTATAAAAGATGCTGCCCATGTTGAATTTTCATATCGGAAAGAAAGATAAATTCGAGGTATGATTATACTTGCATCCTTTTTAGAGTATGCGTAGAAGATGATATTCCACTCATTTTTACGTTTGGTCATGACTGTCGTTTCCCAAAACCAGGGATAAGAATTTTTTTTCATTCTAATTCTGTTGAATTTTGGTTCAAATTTCTCCCAGCGATTAATCACTTCTTTATAGTCAGATTGGATTTCTGTAGCCACTTCTGCCAATGTCATGGTAGGTACTATCATTCTACTCTAATTTTTTAAATTAAACATTTTCCCATCTTAGCTATATCCACTTTGATTAGGAACTATCGTGTTAATAATATCAAGTCCTTGCTTGAACAATTTGTCATTACTTTCTTGAAGTCTCCACAATATAGTGTCTTATTATCACCTTCTTGGCTTATAGCAAACAAAACAAAAGGAAACTTTCTTCTCCATATTTTTTAATATTTTCTTTCATACATATAGTTCATTTATGAATGCTTGCTGTAAATGTTTCACCCATTTGTCTAATATAAAACGAACAAGTTTGTTAATACGCTTTGCATTTTTTAGTTTCTTAGCTACGGGAGGGCTTAAATAATAGTATGCCTTTATAAAGCATTTGCCAAGAAACGTTTTATTCAATGAGTTATCTCTAAATTGGCGGAGAACCATAACTTCGGGGGCGTCATACGAGCCATAGACAGCTGTTGCGATGTAACAACCTCCTTCATTGTTTGCAACTACTTTTTGTTTTTTGGGGGCATTATTTTCTATTCTTGTGGAAAATCTGTTAGGGTTAATGTCGTTTGTTAAATATTTAGTGGGTAATCCTTTCTTAATTTTTTCCAATTCTCTTTTCCAATAGTTTAACGCTTCATCAGAAAGATATGTACCATAAATATTATATCTACTATTTACTGCTTGTTCGCATTCTATCCATCCTTTTGCAATTTCTACAGTTATTTCCGCAAAATCTTCATCTTGACCAATTTCCTCATCAGGAACAGCAAAGCGTAAAGTTAACATTTGGGATATTTCATTTATTAAATAGTCCTTTGTGCTGTCTTCATTTAGCATGTTGTTTGTTGCATTGTCGGGATCTAGTGTACAATGGGAATCATATAAAACTTTTAATGTTTGCAAATCTTCTAATAACATCATACAAGCATTTTGAAAATACAATGAGCATATGGATAGAAAAGACATATATATTCTCTTTCTCAATTCTAGTGAACTATCAAATTCTATAGCTTTATTACCTGCCGTAATAATCTCGTAATAATTAAAACCTGGCATTAATGCGATTCCAACCATTTTTAATTCCCATGCTTCTGCATTTGTCGAATCAAGTTCCAATACTTTATTTGCATAATCGTATGTTTCTTGTCCGTTGTTTGCTTCGGAAGCGGTTTTCGCTAAATGCAGATAATTATTAATATCACAAGACCTATCAATCTTGATTTTGTTGATAGCTTCTTGAATCTGTACTTTTGATCCACAATAAGAGCAGAAACCACTTTCTCTACTGTTATCTAATTGAATTGACGCACCACAATTGGGACATTTTATATCTACTAAACTCATAATATATTATTTTTATTATTGTGGAATGGGTGGAGGACAATTCTTTGCATCAGTATTAACAAACTCTTGGAATGTACTAAGAGGTTGCCAATCTGGCATTCCCTTTTTCCATGCTAACAGCTTAAGTACATAGGAGTCCTTAGCCAATGCATTACGAATTTCTTGTTCTGTATATGGTCCTTCTTGCTTTCCATTTACAACAAGATAATAGGATATGGTGGACGGAATTGGTGGAGGAGTAATTTCGCTGTTTGACAGTAATTGTTGATTTATATGTTTTCCTATATTCAAAGATGCGCCAAACCCTAAACCGGCATTTATAAATGCTGCCCCAGTTCCACTTTCATTTTCAGCAGCTTTATCCATTACATCAAAAGAACGTTCCAATGAATAATTATCTTTACCTGTAATCTTTAATCTTGCAGAAAGATTTTTGGCTTTTTTTATTTCAGTTAAACTAGCATCGTTTTCTGGAATGTTGATTGAAATAATATTGAATAATATGATTTCAACTCCATAGTCTGCGAAATAAGGTTTAAGTTCATTTTCGCAATAAGTGGAAATTTCTTGTAAATGTGTTAAGATTTCCAAAACCGGAATTTTGTCGGAGATAATTTTTTTAGCAATAATATCTGTTAGTTTCATTAATAACAATCCTCTGAAATAAGATTGCAACTGTTGTTCATCAAAATGAGGCATATTACCAACAAAACTAGACAAAAACAGCTCTGCATTACTGATACAAAAGCCATATTGTCCGTAGGCTCTTACGGGAACGATGATTTCATATTTTGGATCTTCAAGTTGAATCGGTGTTTCAGTACCCCATTTCAAACTAAGACGTTGTAGCGTATTAACAAACCAAACATCTGCTTGAAAAGGAGAATCACTGCCAAATGGGATATTAATTATCTTGTTCAGCAATGGAATATTCTTGGTTTTCAATGTATATGTACCATCAGTGAACTTATCACAAACCTTACCTCCTTTTACAAAGAAAGCGATTTGTCCAGGATAGACTACTAATTGTGTTCCCCAACGTAAATCGCATGAAGGAAATTTGTGCACTATTACCCCTTCTTGCTGTTCGTATTTAACAATGTCAATTATAGCCATATTCTTAATCTTTCAAATTGGCAAAAGGACGTTTCCCTTCATGTTCTTTCTTGAATTCTTGAATCATTTGGCTTTCCACTTCTCTTGGGTCTTCCTCGGACAGTGTTTTCCAACAAACAATTAAGGAATAAGCATCTGCTAATTGCCAAATATAGCGTCCTCCTTTATGTCCGATAGGTTTTCCCTGACCAAATTTGATATATTGTTCAATACGAGATTTTAATGTAGCACGATTATTTTCTCCTCCTGCTTTTCCAATATACAGGATGGAAGAATTATCTACCCATTTCTTCTCTAATTCCGCAATCGCAATATTAGGGTCTTTTTGCTTAAAGAAACCTCCAGTCCCTTTCGGCATAAAATGAGGTTTTTCCATGTTTTCTCTCAGTACAATGTAAACTCCTTTTTGAGAAGGGATCAAGGTACTGTCTTTTATCAATTCTTGAAAAGTAATGAAACCGCTGAAACCTTTGGCGCGTAATTCGTTTTGCATAAATATTATGATTTAAAAAGTTGGTTATAAGACTCCACCATTATAACCGCATTATAAAAAGAAAGTGTGGAGTCGTCTGTTTATCTATCGGGAGGTTCTGGTAAACCTAAAGAACAAATAAACAATACCCCACACTTGTATAAATATGCGCATAGGTAACACATACGAAAATACAAGTGATGAGTGTTATTGTTATCCCTGTTCCTTTTGAAATTTACCAGATTTCCCGAATAAGGATAAAAGCAAAACACTTTCATCTAATAAAATGTAATGTCATATAATTGCTTATGATGACAGTGCAAATATAGATATATTTTGCAATATAACACTCTAGGGTATTGTTTTTTTTAGGTTTAAGTATAGTCTTCGTTAACAATCAATCTCTTACTCTATCAAATCTATCTCATCATCCATTTCTCCATTCTCATCGTCATATAAATAAGATTCAGGTATATAGTCAGACAAAACCAGTTTTTCATTCTGTGTTTCGTTTTCAATTTCTTCTACAAGATCAATATTTACGTCAATATCATCGCAGCAGGCGTAGTTGTCGCGATATTGTTGATTACGTTTCATTTCTTGCTGAAAAAAACTGCTACCAAATAATGCTTTAAATAGATTCATAGTTTTAATGTTAAACGTTATGTTATAAATGTCTTTTTATTGCTTCCTCATAAATTCTCCGTATCCGTTCCCGAAGATGTGACGGCTCAATTACTGTAAGTGAACTACTACGTGAGAGCAATGCCATTACAAAATCATTAGTAATACGAAGGCGTAATCTGATTCGAAATTCCATCTCATTGTCCGTAATGATTTCTTGTGAATGATGCAAAGGAATCGATTTCAAGAAACTGCCATCTAATGCACTATAGCTTAGTTCAATATTTTCTACTGGAATATCTGTCTGATTCCAGATGCCATAGCTGTCTTTAAATAAGTTGTTCGCATCAATATTCATATTCCTTTTGAAGGTTTCCTCATAAAGGATTTGGAGATTGCGGATACAGTCTATATTGAAAATTTTTAGTATGTTGTTGTCATAGGCGAGGAGATACCATCTTTGCTGGTCTTCTTTCAGATAATAAGGTAAGACTTTCTTTTTGCGTACTTTGTCTCCTTCACGTACATAAATATAACTAAATTCTACTGGGTGAAAGAATTTAATGGCTTTTATTAATGCCGGAAGACATTCACTGTCGTTTGGTCGATGATGTTCGGCAAGAACATAGGTGTGTAGGTTGGAAGTTTTGTCCAAAGCATTCAATAGGTCGAAGTTTAGCAGAAGCCGTTCGTACTGCTCCTTTTTCAAATCGTCTTCCTCATTGATATAATAACCGTTTTGTTTCTTATCAAAACAGATGCGGATACCAAATAGATCTTCTATATCTTTGAAGTCTCGCTGCAAAGTTCTTATGTCTACAGGTGTTCCATCTCGTTCTTCCATGCGATGTGTCACGTAGTTCTCCAATTCTTTACGCGGCACATACTGTTGCGGTCCTTTTAATTTATTGATAATGACCAGCATTCGTTGCATTCCTTCCCGTTTCTTGCCCATATTTGGTATTAATTTTAATTATCAAGAGCAAAGATAATGTCACGTGACGACAAAACATGTCGTTCTAAGGAAATTTTCTAAGAAAACAAAGGGATTTTGATACGTATGCCCTTGTTTTTTTATACTTTTGGTGAAATTTTCAAAAGGTACGATTAAATGCTACATATTGAGAACATTTGTATTGCTTTTGGGACAGAGGTTCTTGTTTCCGGTTTTAATATGAAATTGGAAAGGGGAGAAACTGCCTGTATTGTAGGACAATCTGGTTGTGGAAAGACTTCGTTACTGAATGCGATAATGGGTTTTGTTCCGTTGAAAGAAGGGGTAATTGGGGTAGGAGGAATTGTGTTGGATAAATTGACTATTGATATAGTCAGACGGCAGATTGCATGGATTCCCCAGGAACTGGCATTGCCCTTTGAATGGGTGAAAGAGATGGTAGCTCTCCCATTCGGACTGAAAGTGAACCGTTCTGTCCCTTTTTCGGAAGAAAGGCTTTTTGCTTATTTTGATGAATTGGGACTGGAACATGAATTATATACCAAGAGAGTGAATGAAGTTTCGGGCGGCCAGCGTCAACGCATCATGCTCGCTGTAGCGGCTATGCTCAATAAACCTCTGATTATTATAGACGAACCGACTTCCGCTTTAGATGCCGATTCGACTGGTAGAGTCTTGTCTTTTTTCCGGCGACAGGCAGAAAAGGGAACAGCAGTGCTGGCCGTATCACATGATAAGGACTTTGCTTCGGGGTGTCATTATTTAATAGAACTGTAACGATTGAAGAGAACTCTAACACGAATCGGATAGAATTGTTAAGAATACACTGTGGGAACGATTGATATATCATATTATAATCTTTTTATAGGCTTGCTTCTGCTTGCCATTCCATTCTTTTATCTTTGGAAGTTTAAAACGGAACTGCTGAAACCTGCCCTGATTGGTACATTACGGATGATTATCCAACTGTTCTTTATCGGCATGTATCTGAAATACCTCTTTTTATGGAACAATCCCTGGATCAACTTCCTTTGGGTGATAATTATGGTATTCGTAGCCGGACAGACAGCATTGGTGCGCACCCAGTTGAAACGTAGTGTTTTATTAATCCCTATTACGGTAGGATTTCTTTGTAGTGTTGTATTGGTAGGCTTATACTTTATTGGTATTGTTCTTCAGTTGGACAATATATTTAGCGCGCAATACTTTATTCCGGTATTTGGTATCCTGATGGGTAATATGCTTTCGAGCAATGTGATAGCTTTGAATACTTATTATAGCGGATTGAAACGTGAGCAGCAGTTGTATCGCTATTTACTGGGGAACGGAGCAACAAGGCAGGAAGCGCAGGCTCCATTTATACGGCAGGCTATTATTAAATCCTTCAGTCCGCTGATTGCGAACATTTCCGTGATGGGATTAGTTGCTCTTCCGGGCACAATGATCGGACAAATCCTGGGAGGAAGCAGTCCGAATGTTGCCATCAAGTATCAGATGATGATTATGGTGATTACTTTTACGGCATCTATGCTGTCGCTGATGATAACTATTTCATTGGCTTCACGCCGTTCTTTTGATGCATACGGGAAATTATTAGAGGTAACGAAAGAACTCCGAAAATGACAGTTACCGACCAGATATTCCGTAAAGTAGCTGAAATATCTATTCCACATTTTTTTATAACAGTGGAGTTTTCGGCATCCGGCACTGAAATGCCGGAACATATCGAATCGTTCCTGCGGGAAAAGCACGAAACAATTCTTCGTGGAGCTAGCGGACGTAAATTTATCTATAAAGAAGGAGAGTGGCGGCTTATTTTCACTTTCTTTCCTACCAACAGGGTTGTAGACGAACGGTATGCACTGAAAAACAAGGTGCAGATGAAAAACAAAGGCTAGACGCTAACAATGGGTTATCTTTACTTTTTGTTCCGGTTGTGAACACATTGATTACTTGCCTTTCAACATTCCCCATAAGCAGCGAAGCTGCACAAATTGTTCTCCGGGCTGTACATATCCGCCTTCAAACATCTTTTCCGACACTTGAAATTTGAAAAGATGATGGCGTATGTACGTCTCTACAGCCGGGGATTGTTTTTTGGCGAATGACAACAAATTGACCTTTCCATCTTCACGAATGAGAACTTTTGCTTTGATAGTACGAAAGCCGTACTCTTTGCAATGTTTGGTTTCTGCTTTATCAATCCAGAAAATAGCAGTAGCTTTGACCGTATCTGCCGTGCAATCTTCTGTATTGTCAATTTCTGTAGCCTCGGCTACAGCCGTTTCAGTATTATCACTCTTTTTGAGTTGGCAAGAGGCCATCACGATTATCAGCAACAGTAAAGTCAAATTTGTTTTCATCGTATTCATTATTTAGATGAAGTAAAAGTACAGAATTTCAATAAATAACGGAAGCTTTAGGCGAAAATTTATAATTAGTTTTTATTCCGGAACCGATTTTTATCCGAATTTATCCGATGAAAACAGGCAAAAGGCAAAAAGAGTTTATATTCTTTTTGCCTTTTGCCTATTGATAAAACTGAAAAATGAAATTAACTGTTTAATCTAAAATTTATATGGATATAGTTATGGTTTAGCGGAAGTCTTTCAGTTCTTCCTGTAATTTCTGACGGGTAAAGAAGATCCGACTTTTTACGGTACCCAACGGAAGATTCAGTTTTTCTGCTATTTCGCGGTATTTGAATCCGGAAACGTGCATGGCGAACGGAACCCTGTATTCTTTCGGAAGAGCATTGACTACACGGTGCATCTCTTTCAGGTCGTATGTCCTTTCAGTACTTTCAAACCCTGCATCTTGCGGTAAATTAAGATGATAAAGGTTATCGGTCTTGTCGACAAATGTCTGGTCGCGAACTACCTTACGATAATTATTGATAAAGATATTGCGCATGATGGTGTACATCCATCCTTTGAAATTTGTATCGGGTGTATATTTATCTTCATTATCTAATGCTTTCAATGAGGTTTCCTGCAGCAAATCGTTTGCTTCTTCGCGGTCTGTTGTCAGTTTGTATGCGAAACGTAGTAATTCTTCCTGAACTCCTACCAAATCTTTTCTGAAGCTTAAACTTTTCATATGTGTTGTTTTTAAAATGTGAGTATTCGTTGTAAAAATTTTGATGATGCAAGTTTAAGATATTTTGTCGACCTTGGTAGGGGAGAATCAGACGTAATTTAGGGGAATTTCTATCAACAGATAGTTTTTAGGTCCTTTTTGATAGTTTCTGGGTGGTATTTTATATCTTTTACGGGGATCTCAAAAAATGGATAACAATAAATTCTCTAAAAAACGATCACTTAGTATGTTAATTCCTATTTTATTTATTATCTTTGCAACCAAATTTTCTACCAATAATGAAAATTAAGGAAATAGTAAGCGCCCTTGAACGATTCGCGCCTCTGCCATTGCAAGACGGATTTGATAATGCCGGCCTGCAAATCGGATTGACAGAAGCGGAAGCAACAGGGGCTTTGTTGTGTCTTGACGTTACCGAAGCTGTGTTGGATGAAGCTATCGCGCTGGGGTACAATCTCGTTATATCGCACCATCCGCTCATTTTCAAGGGCTATAAATCTATCACGGGCAAAGATTACGTGGAACGCTGCATACTGAAAGCAATAAAGAATGATATTGTGATCTATTCAGCACATACTAATCTTGATAATGCACAAGGTGGAGTCAATTATAAGATCGCAGAGAAAATAGGGTTGAAGAATCTGAAAGTGCTCGAACCGAAAGAGAACAGTCTGATTAAGCTGGTGACTTTCGTGCCGGATGCACAAGCCGATAGTGTGCGTGAAGCATTGTTTGCAGCCGAATGCGGAAATATAGGTAACTATGATTCATGCAGTTACAATCTGAAAGGAGAGGGAACCTTCCGGGCAAAAGAGGGAACGCATCCTTTCTGTGGAACAATCGGTGAACTGCATCATGAAAATGAAGTAAGGATTGAAACCATTCTTCCTATATATAAGAAAGCGGAAGTTATAAAGGCTTTATTGTCTGTACATCCTTATGAAGAACCGGCATTTGACTTGTATCCGTTGCAGAATGACTGGTTGCAGGCAGGTTCGGGAATTGTAGGTGAATTGGATGAATCGGAAACGGAACTCGAGTTTCTGAAACGCATCAAGAAAATCTTCGAAGTGGGTTGTGTACGTCATAACAAACTGACGGGGAGAGAAATACAGAAGGTTGCCTTATGTGGTGGTGCCGGAGCTTTCCTGCTTCCACAGGCAATTCGGACGGGTGCGGATGTCTTTATTACGGGAGAAATCAAATATCATGATTATTTCGGCCACGAGGGTGATATTCTGATGGCAGAGATTGGTCATTACGAAAGCGAACAATATACAAAAGAAATTTTTTATTCCATAATCCGGGATTTATTTCCTAATTTTGCACTCCAATTGAGTAAAATAAATACGAATCCCATAAAATATTTATAAGTAAAATGGCTAGAGAAGCAAAAAAAGATCCGAATGAGTTGACGGTAGAACAGAAACTGAAGACACTGTTCCAACTGCAAACGATGTTGTCTAAGATTGATGAAATCAAGACATTGAGAGGTGAACTTCCGTTGGAAGTGCAAGACCTTGAAGATGAAATTGCTGGTTTGAGTACCCGTATCGACAAGATCAAAGCTGAAGTGGATGAACTGAAATCTGCTATTGCCGGCAAGAGAGTAGAAATCGAAACAGCAAAGGCTTCAGTAGAAAAATATAAGTCACAACAAGACAATGTTCGCAATAACCGTGAATATGACTTCTTGACGAAAGAAATCGAATTCCAGACATTGGAAATCGAACTTTGCGAAAAGAGAATTAAGGAATATTCTGCTGATAAAGAAGAAAAAGAGGCTGAAGTAACGAAGAACGATCAGATTCTTAACGAAAGACTGAAAGACCTTGAGCAGAAGAAGAGCGAACTGGACGAAATTATCTCTGAAACCAAACAGGAAGAAGAGAAATTGAGAGACAAAGCTAAAGATTTGGAAACTAAGATTGAACCACGTCTATTGCAGTCTTTCAAACGTATCCGTAAGAACTCTCGCAACGGATTGGGTATTGTATACGTACAGCGTGACGCTTGTGGTGGTTGCTTTAACAAGATTCCGCCCCAGAGACAACTGGATATCCGTTCTCGTAAGAAAGTAATCGTTTGTGAATATTGCGGACGTATTATGATCGACCCAGAATTGGCTGGCGTACAAATCGAACACAAGGTGGAAGAAGCTCCGGTAGCTACTACCAAGAGAGCTATCAGAAGAAAAACTGCTGAATAAGAAGAGCAGTGAAGTAAGTAAAGTTACTTTTTTGATATATAATAAGCCCTGCAGCAATGCAGGGCTTTTTTTGTTTTAACAAGTAAGAATCGATAAACAAACTTACCCTTTAGTTGTTATCTTTTCATTTCATAAAAACCTGAACTGATATGAATATACGAGTGTGGGGCACATCGCTCCTTATGTTTCTTTCAACTGTGACCGCGGTTGGACAGACCGCAAACCGTTATTTGAAAGCTCCGCTTCCTCAAGATTGGGAAGAGAGCGGGGAAGTGTTTCAACAGATACTTCCAGTGGATGACCATTGGTGGAAGTCATTCCAAGACACCAAACTGGACTCTTTGATAGCTCTGGCAGTAGATCGTAATTACTCCGTTGCCATGGCAATCAACCGTATAGCTGCCGCTCGTGCCAATCTTTGGATAGAACGCAGTAACTTTTTTCCTTCCATCGGATTAAATGCAGGATGGACCCGTCAGGAAACCAGTGGAAATACAAGTTCACTGCCCCAAACAACCGATCATTATTATGATGCTTCGCTAAGCATGAGCTGGGAGCTTGATATTTTCGGCAGTATCCGGAAACGGGTAAAAGCGCAGAAAGAGAATTTTGCCGCCAGCAAGGAAGAATACACAGGAGTCATGGTCTCATTAGCTGCAGAAGTAGCCTCGGCTTATATCAATCTAAGGGAGTTGCAACAAGAGCTTGAAGTGGTGAAGAAAAACAGTGCTTCGCAGGAAGAAGTCCTGAAAATCACGGAAGTACGCTATAATACCGGACTGGTTGCTAAACTCGATGTGGCACAGGCCAAGTCTGTATTATATAGCACAAAAGCCTCCATTCCCCAACTGGAAGCGGGTATCAATCAGTATATCACAACATTGGCTGTCTTATTGGGAATGTATCCCCAGGACATTCGTCCTGCTCTTGAATCCAGTGGCACATTGCCCGATTATATGGAACCTATCGGAGTGGGAATGCCTGTCGATTTATTACTGCGACGGCCTGATGTACGAAGTGCGGAATTGAGCGTAAATGCGCAGGCAGCATTGCTCGGAGCTTCGAAAGCGGATTGGTTGCCGAAAGTTTTCTTGAAAGGTTCATTTGGATATGCCACCCGTGACCTGAAGGATCTCACCAAAAGTAAAAGTATGACTTATGAAATTGCTCCGTCATTGAACTGGACTATTTTCAATGGAGGACAGCTGGTGAATGCAACCCGGCTGACAAAAGCGCAACTGGATGAAGCGATCAACCAGTTTAATCAAACGGTTTTAACTGCCGTACAGGAAACGGACAATGCTATGAATTCCTACCGGAATTCAATCAAACAGATTGTAGCCCTGCGGGAAGTACGCAATCAAGGAATTGAGACATTGAAACTTTCACTGGAACTTTATAAACAGGGACTTTCGCCTTTCCAAAACGTACTTGATGCACAACGTTCTCTGTTATCTTATGAGAATCAGCTGGTACAGGCACAAGGAAGTTCGCTTTTGCAACTGATAGCCCTCTACAAGGCTTTAGGGGGTGGTTGGAGAGAATAAAAATCAATCTATAAAATATATAACCTAACAGATATGAAAAAACTGATGTATATCTTTCTTGCACTGCCTATATTGACGGGTTGCAAGGAGAAGAAAAGTACAGGAGCAATGGGAGGTATGCCAACTCCGGAAATTAGTGTGACCAAACCCATAGTGGAGAATATTACTTTGACGAAAGATTATCCGGGTTATCTGACAACAGAAAAAGCGGTGAATCTTGTAGCCAGGGTGAACGGAACCTTGCAGTCTACCTCTTATGTTGCAGGTGGACGGGTGAAACAGGGGCAACTGTTGTTTGTCATCGAACCAACCTTATATAAAGATCAGGTGGAGCAAGCAGAAGCAGAACTGAAAACTGCCCAGGCGCAATTGGAATATGCTCGTAATAATTATAGCCGTATGAAAGAGGCTGTAAAGAGTGATGCGGTCAGTCAGATACAGGTACTTCAGGCTGAATCTTCTGTGAAAGAGGGTATTGCAGCTGTCAGCAACGCGGAAGCAGCTTTGAGCACCGCCCGTACAAACCTGGGATATTGTTATGTCCGTGCACCGTTTGACGGCACCATCAGTAAGGCGACTGTAGATATAGGAAGTTATGTAGGCGGTTCGTTGCAACCAGTCACATTGGCTACTATTTATAAAGATAATCAGATGTATGCTTACTTTAATGTTGCTGATAATCAATGGTTGGCAATGACGATGGATACCCAGCAGTTACCGACTGATCTTCCTAAAAAAATAATGGTTCAACTGGGAAAGGGGGGAACTGAAAGTTATCCGGCTACACTCGATTATCTTTCACCAAATGTAGATGTGAATACAGGAACACTGATGGTTCGTGCCAATTTTGATAACCCGAAAGGGATATTGAAGAGCGGATTATATGTAAGCATAACTTTACCTTATGGAGAAGCGAAAAATGCCATGTTGGTGAAAGAGGGCTCTATCGGAACCGACCAGTTAGGTAAATACTTATATGTTGTAAATGATTCGAATATAGTTCATTACCGGCATATTGAAATAGGGCAGTTGGTCGACGGCACTTTACGGCAGGTATTGGGTGGACTTTCCCCGCAGGAACAGTATGTCACGGAGGCTTTGATGAAAGTCAGAGACGGAATGAAAGTAAAGCCACTTCCTGATTCCCTCCCTAAAAGAGAGAAATAAGGTCTTTTGGATAACTGATTGATTAACAAATGAAATCTTTTAAACCTATACATTATGTTTTCTAAGTTTTTTATCAACCGACCGATATTTGCTACTGTCCTTGCCCTGCTTATTGTAGTAGCCGGTCTGGTCACACTCAATATATTGCCTGTGGCGCAATTTCCGGAGATCACACCGCCAACGGTGCAGGTCTCTGCCGTTTATCCCGGGGCAAATGCTGAAACTGTTGCTCAAACAGTGGGTATTCCTATCGAACAGCAGGTGAATGGTGTAGACGGCATGCTTTATATGTCTTCCAATTCTTCATCTTCGGGAGCATATTCTCTGACTATAACATTCGCTGTTGGTACAGACATCGATATGGCAACTGTGCAGGTACAAAACAGGGTCAGTATCGCACAATCATCGCTGCCGGAACCGGTGGTGGTACAAGGAGTTACTGTGCAGAAACAATCTTCAAACATTGTGATGTTTTTGACAATGACTTCGCAGGACTCTGTGTACAACAGCCTGTATCTGACTAATTATGCCAAATTGAATTTAGTGGACCAGCTGACACGTGTGCCTGGAGTGGGTGCTGTAAATGTGATGGGAGCAGGGGACTATTCGATGCGCATCTGGCTCGATCCGGAGGCTATGCGTATACGGAATATTTCACCGCAGCAAGTCTATCAATCCATCCAGTCGCAGAATGTGGAAGTATCTGCCGGATATATCGGCCAGCCTATCGGACAGGATAATAATAATGCTTTTCAGTATACGTTGAATGTTCAGGGACGATTGAAATCTCCGGAACAGTTCGGGAATATTATTATCCGCCGTGAGCAGGACGGAGCGATGCTTCGTCTGAAAGATATTGCACGCATTGATTTGGGGTCTGCCTCATACAGTGTAGTGTCGCGATTGAATGGAAAACCTACGGCTGCTATTGCTATTTACCAGCAACCGGGTTCCAATTCGCTGGATGTTTCAAAAGGAGTGAAAGCTAAGATGGAAGAACTTGCAGAAAGTTTCCCGTCAGGAGTGGCCTATAATGTCACTTTGGATACGACTGATGTTATCCATGCTTCCATTGATGAAGTGATGGTTACTTTCTTTGAAACAACTTTGTTGGTGATACTCGTTATTTTCTTGTTCCTGCAGAATTGGCGGGCAGTGATTATTCCTTGTATTACTATCCCGGTATCGTTGATCGGTACATTTGCCGTAATGGCGGTATTTGGTTTCTCTATCAACACATTAACATTGTTCGGACTGATTTTAGCAGTTGCTATTGTGGTGGATGATGCGATAGTGGTGGTGGAGAACGCTTCGAGATTATTGGAAACTGGGCAGTACTCACCTCGTGAAGCCGTGACAAAAGCGATGGGAGAGATCACGGGCCCGATTGTCGGGGTGGTTCTCGTATTGCTTGCCGTGTTTATTCCGACGATGATGATTAGTGGAATTTCCGGTCAGCTGTATAAGCAGTTTGCACTGACTATTGCCGCTTCTACCGTATTGAGCGGTTTTAATTCGTTGACATTGACTCCTGCACTTTGCGCACTGTTTCTTGAAAAGAGTAAACCTTCTAACTTCTTTATATATAAAGGTTTCAATAAGGCTTATGACAAGACGCAAGGGGTATATGACAAAATTGTCAAATGGTTGCTTCAACGTCCGGGAATGGCTCTCGCTTCTTATGGCGCTTTAACTGTTATTGCTCTATTGCTCTTTATGCATTGGCCTTCAACTTTTATCCCGGACGAGGATGACGGATATTTTATTGCTGTTGTTCAACTTCCGCCTGCCGCCAGTCTTGAGCGTACGCAAGCAGTGGGAGAAAAGATAAACGGTATTCTGGATTCTTATCCGGAAGTAAAGAATTATATTGGTATTTCCGGCTTTTCTATCATGGGTGGTGGTGAACAGAGCAACTCCGCAACTTATTTTGTGGTGCTGAAAAACTGGAATGAGAGGAAAGGGAAGGAGCATACGGCTGCTGCCATAGTTAACCGTTTTAATGGTGAAGCGTATATGACTATTCAGGCTGCGGAAGTGTTCGCCATGGTTCCTCCGGCTATTCCGGGGTTAGGTGCATCCGGTGGTTTGCAGCTTCAGTTGGAAGACCGGCGTAATCTGGGACCGACGGAAATGCAGCAAGCCATCAATGCCTTGCTTGCTTCTTATCATTCGAAACCGGCTTTAGCATCTGTATCCAGTCAGTATCAAGCAAATGTTCCGCAATATTTCTTGAATATCGACCGTGACAAAGTCCAGTTCATGGGAATTGCCTTGAACGATGTTTTCTCTACATTAGGCTATTATATGGGAGCGGCTTATGTGAATGATTTTGTTGAATTCGGCCGTATTTACCAGGTGAAGATCGAGGCACGCGATCAGGCACAGCGCGTGATTGATGATGTTTTGAAGTTAAGTGTGCCGAATTCGACAGGAGAGATGGTGCCTTTTTCTTCTTTCACCAAAGTGGAAGAACAGTTAGGCCAGGACCAGATTAACCGCTATAATATGTACTCGACTGCTTCTCTGACTTGTAATGTTGCTCCGGGAAGTAGTACCGGGCAGGCTATTCAAGAAGTGGAAGCATTGTTTAAGGAACAGTTGGGAGATGAGTTTGGGTATGAATGGACTTCCGTTGCCTATCAGGAAACCCAGGCAGGGAATACTACTACCATTGTTCTGATTATGGCGTTAATTGTTGCTTTCCTGGTACTTGCTGCACAGTATGAAAGTTGGACCAGCCCGGTAGCAGCCGTCATCGGATTGCCGGTAGCATTATTAGGTGCCATGATTGGCTGTCTGATTATGGGAACTCCAGTCAGTATTTATACGCAAATCGGTATAATCCTGTTGGTTGCGCTTTCTGCAAAGAACGGAATTTTGATTGTGGAATTTGCCCGTGATTTCCGTGCCGAGGGTAATTCAATTAGGGAAGCTGCCTTTGAAGCGGGGCATGTCCGCTTGCGTCCGATCCTAATGACTTCTTTTGCTTTTGTACTAGGAGTGATGCCCTTGTTATTCGCTACCGGTGCAGGTGCACAAAGTCGTATAGCATTGGGTGCCGCTGTGGTATTTGGTATGGCCATGAACACTTTATTGGCTACCATTTATATTCCTAATTTCTACGAATTCATGCAGAAATTGCAAGAGCGATTCAGCAAAAAGAAAGGAAATGAGGATAGTGAGAAAGATGTTGCCGTATAGAAGTAAAAGGCTGTTTGAAGACTACCTGAAAGGGGAGTTGGTATAGTGACGCCATCTGTTTGGGATGGTGTCACCATAGTAAGCAAATAGCGTCACTATCTTGAACGGATAGTGACGCTATTTTATTCTTATAGGTAAGTATGTTTTTTAAGGCGAATGAAGCGGATCATTTTTATAAAGATTTGTAATCTGGAATATCCTGGAGGAACGTATAACTCTGATTCTCATAATCCATCCGGCAACAATAATGTTGCATTCCGTTGCTGACAATCAGATAATCGACCTTCAATACCATATTATACCGGGTGATCTGATCGAAAACAGCCTGTGTGATTTCGATATGTGGTGCTTTATATTCCACAATCATCCGGGCTGATAAATCCCTCCGATAAAGTACGGTGTCGCATCGTTTGGTAGTACCGTTCAACTTTACCATTACTTCATTGGCCAGAAGGGCAGTCGGATATCCTTTGTGTGCAATAAGAAAGTGAACAAAGTGTTGCCGTACCCATTCTTCAGGGGTAAGGGCGACATATCGTTTACGAATTACGTCGAAAATTACATTTTTTCCGTTTCGTACGTTTATTTTAGTGTCGAATACTGGTAGGTTTAACGATAACATTTATTATTTTTGTAAGTTAAATAATGGTTCCCATTATTGGGAGCACAAATTTAATAGATAATTATGAAAACAAAAGAAGAAATCGTAGCTAATTGGCTGCCCCGTTACACAAAACGTAACCTGGAGGATTTTGGAGAGTATATTTTGTTGACTAACTTCAACAAGTACGTCGAGATTTTCGCAAATCAGTTTAATGTTCCCATCTTAGGAAGGGATGCAAATATGATTTCTGCTTCTGCCGAAGGCATCACTATGATTAACTTTGGTATGGGAAGTCCTAACGCTGCCATCATCATGGACTTGCTGGGAGCTATTCAACCCAAGGCTTGTTTGTTTTTGGGAAAATGTGGTGGCATCGACAAGAAAAATCAGCTTGGCGATTTGATTCTCCCTATTGCAGCTATCCGTGGAGAGGGAACTTCTAACGATTATTTTCCTCCCGAAGTTCCTGCATTACCTGCATTTATGTTGCAGCGTGCCGTTTCTTCATCCATCCGTGACAAAGGCCGTGACTATTGGACTGGTACCGTATATACCACCAACCGCCGTATCTGGGAACATGATGATGTATTCAAAGAATATCTGAAAAAGACCCGGGCTATGGCAGTTGATATGGAAACTGCAACTTTGTTCAGTTGTGGCTTTGCCAATCATATTCCTACCGGCGCATTATTATTAGTGTCCGATCAGCCAATGACCCCCGACGGAGTAAAAACAGATAGAAGTGATAATTTGGTTACCAGAAATTATGTAGAAGAGCATGTTGAAATTGGTATTGCTTCTTTGCGCATGATTATTGATGAAAAGAAAACTGTTAAACACTTGAAATTCGACTGGTAATCCGGTCTTTCTGAAAATTATATATGGCAAAACAAGAACTGACCTGTGATGACATCCTCAAGGAATTGAGAGCAAAGCAGTATCGCCCTATCTATTACCTGATGGGAGAAGAGTCGTATTATATCGACTTGATTGCAGATTACATAACGGATAATGTGTTGAGTGAGACGGAAAAAGAATTCAACCTGACTGTTGTGTATGGGGCTGATGTGGATGTGGCAACGATTATAAATGCTGCAAAGCGTTATCCCATGATGTCGGAACACCAAGTAGTAGTAGTTAAGGAAGCACAGGCGGTACGTAATATGGAAGAGTTGTCGTATTATCTTCAAAAGCCTTTGCTTTCCACCATTTTAGTGATATGCCATAAGCATGGAACGTTGGATCGTAGAAAGAAGCTGGCTGCCGAGGTGGACAAAGTTGGTGTACTGTTTGAATCTAAAAAAATAAAGGATGCACAACTTCCCGGTTTTATAGCTTCATATATGAAACGGAAAGGAGTTGATATGGAACCTAAAGCAACTGTTATGCTTGCTGATTTTGTAGGTTCAGATTTGAGTCGTCTGACCGGAGAACTTGAAAAGTTGATTATCACTTTACCTGCCGGGCAAAAACGCGTAACTCCTGAACAGATAGAAAAAAACATAGGCATAAGCAAAGATTATAATAACTTTGAATTGCGCAGTGCTTTAGTGGAAAAGGATATATTGAAAGCAAATAAGATAATAAAATATTTTGAGGAAAATCCGAAAACTAACCCAATCCAAATGACGCTGTCTTTATTATTCAGCTTTTACTCCAATCTAATGTTGGCTTATTATGCACCGGATAAATCAGAGCAAGGGATCGCAAATATGCTAGGACTAAGAACTCCCTGGCAGGCCCGGGATTATATGGCAGCAATGCGAAAATATAGCGGAGTAAAGACGATGCAGATTGTTGGAGAAATACGATATGCTGATGCAAAATCCAAAGGAGTCCAAAATAGTTCTATGACAGATGGAGATATTCTTCGTGAATTAGTGTTCAAAATTTTGCATTAAGTAGGATTAAGAATTACCTATATAATCAGACATATACTTTTACCGTAGATAGAAACGGGAAGTATATGTCTTTTTTTGTATTCCCGCAATTACTTCCATTATAAAAAAGACTTTCACAATGCCAGTGATTATTTTACAAATAGATTTACTCCTTTTGTAGTTTTATAGAGTTACCCATTTAACGAACTACACAAAGTATATTTTTAGAATTTTGTATTGATCTATCTTCAAGGAAACTTTTTCTTTTAAATAGGAGCTTTAATTTTTAAACGAGAAAAGTTTACTTATTCTTGAGTTTATCAAAAAAGCATTTTGGATTTTAAAGGTATCGTTTTATAGTGAGAATGGAGATTTTTTCTTTTCTCTAAAATCATCCATTAGTGTCATTTTGATAATCCAGAGTATTTTTGATTACTATAAGCCTATTTTTTCTAGTTTAATAGAAAAATAGAATCTGAATTATAGGGGTAAGTGTTTGTATTTCATTTGTTTATGCTAAAAATGAGCTTCCTAGAATTGAAAAAAAATAAATAAGTGGAGATCGGTACGGAAATATTGCAAGGATTCTCTTTTTAGAGAAGATTGTAAAGGATGATTAGAAAAAAATAGCAATATACATTGGTAAAGTATGAGTTGATCCCTTCCTTTTATTGCTTTTGCAACTATCAATATTTACTTTTGTGTATTTATGTGGTTACAAATGTGTCGTATACTTATGTGAATGAATTTCAAATGTAATCAAAAGATGGTGTTTACAATAATATATTTATGCATTTACAAAAATAATACCCTATATACAAATGTAGTTTTTCAGGCATTAACAAATACTTTTATCTCTATTATCTTATTATAAATCAAGATTATATAGTTTATTATATCAATTTGTGCTATAAGAGCCTTCTCTATATGGTATGTATATTTGTGAATGTCTCTATTTGAGTTTCATTCGTGTTATATATATGGTTGTATATCTGTGTTTTATGATATATAATTAAACTAAAACTATATGCTTATAATAACTCGTTTTATTCTATGTACAAGCGTAATATTCGATTTGTATAATATAATACACTTTTGTAATATTAATATTTTTATATTTGTAATTTGCTTTTGTGAATCTAATTATTTACCTTTGTATAATCAATGAGATAGTGCGTATTTTTGTGAAATAGGTACATAACACATACAATTGTAATAAAAAGAAGGTAGTATGGAAATAAAAGACAGAATCAGAATGATAATGGAAAGAGAAAAAGTTCCTCCTAGAGTTTTTGCTGAAACAATTGGAGTGCAACAATCTACTCTCTCTCATATTTTAAATGATCGGAATAAACCCAGCTTAGAGGTCGTTATGAAGGTTCATCAAAAGTATGACTATGTAAATCTTGAATGGTTGCTTTATGGTAAGGGCGAAATGATGGTGTCTGAAGAAGGAACTTCCTTTTCTTCTTCTAATCACGATTATCTGCCTTCTTTATTCGACGAGAATCCCGTAAATCCGTCCAAAGAACCGACTCTTCCGGAAAATCGCAAGGAAACGCCGTTAAGAAACGCCGAAAATGCCCCCAAAGAGATTGTAAAACAAGAGATTAGGTATATAGAAAAGCCTGCCAGGAAAATCACGGAAATAAGAATATTTTTCGATGATAATACCTATGAGACGTTTCGACCTGAAAAATGAAGAGTAAAATCGGTGGTTTGAGCAATTTCCTGTATCTTTGCACCCGGAATACGAATTTATACTTTTATATCCATACATGAAGAAATTTATTTTAGATCTGACAGTGACCGAGAATATCAGATTGAATGCAAACTATGTATTGCTAAAATTGACCTCTCAGTCATTACTGCCCGAAATGTTACCTGGGCAGTTTGCCGAACTCCGGGTGGACGGTTCGCCTACTACATTCTTACGGCGTCCCATTTCTATTAATTTTGTAGATAAACAGCGAAATGAGGTCTGGTTTCTGATCCAGCTGGTTGGTGATGGAACAAGACGTTTGGCAGAGGTTAATCCCGGTGAAACAATAAATGTAGTGCTTCCACTGGGAAATGCATATACAATGCCTCTGGAGGCTTCTGATAAGCTCTTATTAGTTGGTGGAGGTGTCGGAACGGCCCCTATGCTTTATTTAGGTGAGCAGTTGGCTAAAAAAGGCCATAAACCTACGTTCCTGTTAGGTGCCCGTAGCGACAAAGATCTGTTGCAGCTGGAAGAGTTTGCCAAATATGGAGAGGTATATACCACCACGGAAGATGGTAGCCATGGAGAAAAAGGATATGTTACCCAACATTCTATATTAAATAAGGTACGATTTGAGCAGATTTACACTTGTGGTCCCAAACCGATGATGGTGGCTGTGGCAAAATATGCCAAAAGTAATCAGATAGAATGTGAAGTATCTTTGGAAAATACAATGGCTTGTGGTATCGGAGCATGCTTATGTTGTGTGGAAAATACGACAGAAGGTCATTTGTGTGTATGTAAAGAAGGTCCTGTTTTTAATATAAATAAACTACTATGGCAGATTTAAGTGTAAACATTGGTGAATTACAAATGAAAAACCCGGTGATGACAGCATCTGGTACATTTGGATATGGTGAAGAGTTCTCCGACTTCATTGATATAGCGCGAATAGGTGGTATTATTGTAAAAGGAACTACTCTTCACAAACGTGAAGGAAACCCTTATCCGCGTATGGCAGAGACTCCTTCTGGGATGTTAAACGCTGTAGGACTGCAAAATAAGGGTGTTGATTACTTTGTGGAGCATATATATCCCCGTATAAAAGACATCCAAACGAATATGATTGTAAACGTTTCGGGATCTGCCATCGAAGATTATGTAAAAACAGCTGAAATCATTAATGAACTTGACAAAATTCCTGCTATAGAACTAAACATCTCTTGCCCTAATGTAAAGCAAGGTGGTATGGCTTTTGGTGTGTCAGCAAAAGGGGCGTCAGAAGTAGTAAAAGCAGTGCGTTCAGCTTACAAAAAGACACTTATCGTAAAACTCTCCCCGAACGTTACGGACATCACTGAAATAGCTCGTGCAGCAGAAGAAAGTGGTGCGGATAGCGTGTCATTAATCAATACATTGCTGGGTATGGCGATTGATGCGGAACGTAAACGCCCTATTTTGTCAACTATAACAGGCGGAATGTCGGGAGCAGCCGTAAAACCTATCGCATTACGTATGGTATGGCAAGTTGCCAAGGCGGTAAATATTCCTGTCATTGGATTGGGAGGTATTATGGACTGGAAAGATGCTGTTGAATTCATGCTTGCAGGTGCGACGGCCATCCAAATTGGTACGGCAAATTTCATAGATCCTGCTGTGACTATTAAAGTGGAAGATGGTATAAATAATTACCTGGAAAGACACGGATGTAAGTCTGTAAAGGAAATAATTGGTGCGCTTGAGGTATAATTGAAAACATACAATAACCCTTCGCATTAAGTCTGCAAGAAAAATGCTATTTCTCTTTTAAATAAAGAAAGGATAAACAGGCAGGTAGTGGCAGATGAAAAAGAAGTTCGTGTTTAGAGGAATTGTCTACGGACAGAATCTTTAGATTGAAGATAAAATAAAAACGACGGTGAGGATTTACGTAATCTTCATCGTCGTTTTTATTTACACTTTATTTTACTCCCCTAATAGGTCGGGACGAAGTTTTCTGGTGCGTTCCAGGGACTGTTGCAGTTCCCATTCTTTGATCTTTGCTTCATGCCCGGATAATAGAATATCGGGAACTTTCCAGCCTTTATAATCAGCAGGTCGTGTATATACAGGTGCTGCCAGCAAATTATCCTGGAAAGAATCGGAAAGTGCGGATTGTTCATCGGAGATGACTCCGGGAATGATACGTACGATAGCATCTGCCATCACTGCTGCCGCTAGTTCTCCTCCTGTTAATACATAATCGCCGATACTGATTTCTTTAGTAATCAGATGTTCGCGAATACGGTAATCGATGCCTTTAAAGTGTCCGCAAAGAATAATGAGATTCTGTGCTAGAGAGAGAGTGTTGGCCATCGGTTGGTTGAATTGTTCTCCGTCAGGGGTCGTGAAGATAACTTCATCGTAGTCACGTTCTGCCTTTAGAGCATTGATGCAGCGTTCGATAGGTTCTATTTTCATCACCATTCCGGCAAATCCTCCGAAAGGATAATCATCGACACGACGATATTTATCTTCGGTGTAATCACGTAAATTGTGAATGTGTATTTCTGCAAGTCCTTTATCTTGAGCTCGTTTCATGATAGAACAATTGAAGAAACCTTCAATCATTTCGGGTAAAACTGTTATAATATCAATGCGCATAATCTTTTAATTTTTCGCAAAAGTACAAATATTCAAAGATAAACATGTATTTTTGCCTTAAACAATCGAAGAAATATGGATATAAAAGAAAAAATAGAGGAATTGCGTGCCGAACTTCATCGGCATAATTATAATTATTATGTGTTGAATGCTCCTGAAATCTCGGATAAAGAGTTTGACGATAAGATGCGTGAACTTCAGGATCTGGAACAAGCACATCCGGAATATAAAGATGAAAATTCACCCACTATGCGCGTGGGGAGCGACTTGAACAAGAATTTTACGCAAGTGGCTCATAAATATCCTATGCTGTCATTGGCAAATACATATTCGGAAGCGGAAGTGACGGACTTCTACGATCGTGTCCGTAAAGCGCTAAATGAGGATTTCGAGATTTGTTGTGAAATGAAATATGACGGTACTTCTATTTCGTTGACCTATGAAAATGGGAAGTTGGTTCGTGCCGTCACCCGTGGAGATGGAGAAAAAGGCGATGATGTGACGGATAATGTGAAAACAATCCGTTCTATCCCGCTTGTATTACATGGTGATAATTATCCCGCTTCTTTTGAGATACGTGGGGAAATTCTTATGCCATGGGAAGTGTTTGAAGAGTTGAATCGGGAAAAAGAGGCACGTGAAGAACCGCTTTTTGCCAATCCAAGAAATGCGGCGTCCGGTACATTGAAGTTGCAAAATTCTTCTATTGTAGCTTCTCGCAAGCTGGATGCTTATTTATATTATTTATTGGGAGATAATCTGCCTTGTGACGGACATTATGAAAATCTTCAGGAAGCGGCAAAATGGGGCTTTAAAATCTCTGATTTGACGCGTAAGTGCCAGACATTGGAGGAGGTCTTTGAATTTATCAACTATTGGGATGTAGAACGTAAAAATCTACCGGTTGCCACTGATGGGATTGTTTTGAAGGTGAACAGTTTGAGACAACAGAAAAATTTGGGTTTTACGGCTAAGTCTCCTCGATGGGCTATTGCCTATAAATTCCAGGCAGAACGTGCATTGACCCGATTGAATAAGGTGACCTATCAGGTAGGAAGAACCGGAGCAGTCACTCCGGTAGCTAATCTGGACCCTGTACAGCTTTCGGGAACTGTCGTAAAACGTGCATCCTTACATAATGCGGATATCATCGAAGGACTTGATTTGCATATCGGAGACATGGTTTATGTGGAAAAAGGTGGTGAAATTATTCCTAAGATTACCGGAGTAGATAAAGATGCACGTAGTTTTATGCTTGGGGAGAAGGTTCGATTCATCGTCAATTGTCCCGAATGTGGTAGTAAATTAGTCAGGTATGAAGGGGAAGCCGCTCATTATTGCCCTAATGAAACAGCGTGTCCTCCTCAAATCAAAGGCAAAATCGAGCATTTTATTAGTCGAAAGGCTATGAATATTGATGGATTGGGACCGGAAACCGTGGATATGTTTTATCGCTTGGGGTTAATTAGAAATACGGCCGACTTATATAAACTCACAGCTGATGATATCAAAGGTTTGGATCGTATGGGAGAAAAATCGGCGGAGAACATTGTAACGGGGATTGCACAAAGTAAAACCGTTCCTTTCGAACGTGTTATTTTTGCTTTGGGAATTCGTTTTGTTGGTGAGACTGTGGCCAAAAAGATAGCAAAATCGTTTGAGAATATAGATGATCTGCAACAGGCAGATCTTGAAAAATTGGTAAGTATCGATGAAATCGGAGAAAAAATAGCCCAGAGTATACTTGCATATTTTGCGAATGAGTCTAATCGTGAGTTAGTTGCCAAGCTAAAAGAGGCCGGACTGCAGCTTTATCGCACCGAAGAAGATTTAAGCGGATATACGGATAAGTTAGCGGGCCAGTCTATCGTTATCAGCGGTGTGTTTGTTCATCATTCACGTGACGAATATAAAGAGCTTATCGAGAAAAACGGAGGGAAAAATGTAGGAAGCATTTCTGCGAAAACAAGTTTTATACTGGCTGGGGACAATATGGGACCTGCAAAGCTTGAAAAAGCAAAAAAACTTGGAATAACCATATTAAGCGAAGACGAATTTCTGAAACTTATATCGTAAGATAAGAAAAATATTCGTACTTTTGCGGCTAAATAAATTAGAGATTATAATTAAAACTCATGATACAGACTAAATTGAAAGGAATGGGGGTAGCACTGATTACTCCTTTCAAAGAGGATGAGAGCGTTGACTATGACGCGTTGATGCGTATGGTGGACTATCTATTACAGAATAATGCGGATTTCTTGTGTGTGCTGGGGACTACAGCTGAAACACCGACTCTGACCGAGGAAGAAAAGAAAACTATAAAAAAGATGGTAATTGACCGCGTTAACGGAAGAATTCCTATTCTGTTGGGTGTAGGTGGTAATAATACTCGTGCTATTGTAGAAACATTGAAAAATGATGATTTCACAGGAGTTGATGCCATATTGTCTGTTGTGCCGTATTATAATAAACCTTCTCAAGAAGGTATTTATCAGCATTATAAAGCGATTGCGGAAGCTACGGAGCTCCCCATCGTATTGTATAATGTTCCGGGACGTACGGGGGTAAATATGACTGCTGAAACTACTTTGCGGATTGCCCGCGATTTTAAGAATGTAGTTGCTATTAAAGAAGCATCCGGCAATATTACGCAAATGGATGATATTATTAAAAATAAACCGGAAAATTTCAATGTAATCTCCGGAGATGATGGTATAACCTTTCCGCTTATTACATTGGGAGCCGTTGGTGTGATTTCAGTAATCGGTAATGCTTTTCCTCGTGAATTTAGCCGTATGACGCGCCTGGCGCTTCAAGGAGACTTTGCCAATGCATTAACCATTCACCATCGATTCACGGAATTATTCAATTTATTGTTTGTTGATGGAAATCCGGCAGGAGTAAAATCAATGTTGAATGCCATGGGTATGATCGAGAATAAACTTCGGTTGCCACTAGTTCCTACTCGCATTACCACATTTGAGGCAATACGCAAGGTTTTGAATGAGTTGAATATTAAATGTTGATGCCTTCTTCAGCGAGGAATTCATAATAAACATCTAAGTGTTTAAAATAAATATCCCAATGACTGAATTCAATCATTGGGATATTTATTTTAAACCAGCCAATGATTTATTTTAAGACAGCCGCTGTCTATTGTGAAAGGGTTATATTTCTTATTAATTACGTTTTTCGATACAGGTTTTTCACCTTCCTAAAGCATAGCTTTAGGGAACGGATAGCTATGCTTTAGCCTATCTAAAGCATAGCTATTTGAGGGCTTGATAAGAAATTCTAATAGCCATTGTGACATATTTCATTTCCAAACAGGTGAAAAAGGCTGTGTAAGAGTTGCCCTTCACCCGTAAACGACTTATTTATAGGGAGCCCGGAAGAAAGGTGAAGGTGAAGAGGGAATTGAAAATAAAAGATATGAGGGGATGTATCGCTTGTTTATAATGACTGACTTTTGAATCTTTTTAGTTTAGTTATAGCTAATTTCTTCGATGAAATGGGAGAAAATAAAAATCCTCCGCATCAAATGCAGAGGATTTTGTGATCGCGACAGGATTCAAACCTGTAACCGGCTGATCCGTAGTCAGCTACTCTATTCAGTTGAGCTACGCGACCGTTTATCGTTATTTTCTTAGAGTGACCGCGACAGGATTCAAACCTGTAACCGGCTGATCCGTAGTCAGCTACTCTATTCAGTTGAGCTACGCGACCGTTATTTTGTTTTAACGGGTGCAAAGATACGGACTTTTCCCGAATTAGCAAGCTTTTCACCGACTTTTTTTGTAGAAAATTATTCTATGAACCGATAATTGAATAGTTGTAAACCTATACTTAGTCCGACATTCCACTCCCTTTTCGGTGAGCTATAATGATTTACATATGCAGAGATATCTCCAAAAGGCAATTGACATACAACAGAAATTTCTCCTAAATATTCAAACTTGGAGAAAGCTTTTCCGTAATATGCTTTATTCAACGAGTTTTTTTCGATTGGATAAATAGGCATAAAACCATAAAATTCTCCCCGAAGATGGAACATCTGGCTTAAACGGTAAATAGGCCGAATGCCGGCTCCGACAAATTGATTGGCACGAAAGGCTTCGTTGTAAGTCAATTTGCTATGTAATGTAGGAGAAAACTCTCCAGCTTGCATCATTGTGGCCGTATAGTTCTCGGAGAAGTTTTTGGAGGCATACAGGGCTTTCAAATACCATCCTAAAACCCAATGTTCACTCATATTATGATATTTCTCTTTCATATAAGATAATTGCAGCCAGGAGTGATGATCTTTGTTGTTACTGGTCGTACTTCCTTCGCCCGGATAGAATCGTTCTTTTCCAACGAAAATCTGGGCTACAAGGGCTTCTCTGTATCCACGTGTAGGATATTGTTTGGAATTAAGAGTACTTCCATTAAAACTAATTGATCCACCAAATAAATCATAGCGGCTTTTATCAAATTTGTCATTTCCGAAGTCAATGACACTTTTTTGAAAATATTTATCCTCTATTCTTGCAATTCCTACTCCAAACTCTGCTCGCTTGCTCGAAAGGAAAGGTAATCCAACCTGTAATTTCAAGAAACGTTCGTCTTTCTGGTTAAAGGCCGGTTTGTTATTTCGCGAAAAAAGTTTGTCCTTCTTAAAATAGTCGAAAGTACTGATCGAACCTATAAGACGATACGAGGTAGGAATGGCAGTGGCAAAGTCTATTTTTGCCATAAATTGCACGTTGTTATATACCTTTCCAAGTTGCCCGTCAAGAATAAACTCTTTGGCATAGTAGTTTAAGTCCTGATAACTAAGTCCCAGGTAGATCTGATTCGAATTGGAGGTGGATATGTTACCTCCCAGCCGTACAGCAAAGTTGTTTTCCAGTTTGACTTTTAAATGCAGATCATAGGTGTCATCTTCCGGATTATAAATTGCATGCGGTATGATTTCTGAAATCATTTTATCTGATAGCAATCGAAAATAACCTTGCTTTAAATCTTCATAGGTGAATTCTTTGTTATCCGACTTATGAAATTCTTTCTTCATATATGCCTGTTGTTGTGGATTAGCTCCATCAATGATGATATTTTTAAAACGTAGTTCCGGGAAATTACTACGGTATACCATTCTCCTTAAACGAATATTGTCCAGATTCACACGCCGATGGATACGGCTTTTGATAGAATCCATCATGCTGATGGTTCGATTATATCCTATATCATGTAATTCGTCGATGCGTTGAAAATCCATCAGATTGACGTTGTCATATTTGAACGTCATTAAAATCCCCATAGAGTCCGGAATAGAATAGTCGGTTTTCTGCATCACCATATTCTCAATTTGACTCATGAGGTCATTTTCCTTGGGTTTAGTGGGATTGGTGGATACAACGCTTCCTATAATGACATCCGGATGAAAATCATCTCTCATGACGTCCGTGGGAAAGTTATTATAGATACCTCCATCGTAGGCCAGTACATTGTCTATTTCAATGGGTTTAAACATGAAAGGGAAGCTCATGGAAGCTCTGACGGCATCTCCCAAATCTCCTTCCTTCATGACTAACTGTTTTTTATTGTACACATCGGACGCAATGCAACGGAAAGGAACAAAAAGTTTATCAAAATCTCCCTTACAAGCGGCCGTAGCACGTGCATATAGGTCAACAAACACGAGATTCATTTGAATCGGGTTGACAACACTGGTAGGCAGGAATTGAGGTTTTAAATTCTTCAGTGAATCTTTGAATGAAAAACGAATATTGAAAAATTCGGGAGTGGGAAGATTCTTTTTGAAATGATATACGTATTTCTCTTCCACTTCTCCAGAATACCATCGTTTAAAGTCTTCCGATTTGAGTAGCTCTACCATGTCATCAGGAGAGTATCCCATGGCATACAAGGAGCCGATAATGGCTCCCATGGAAGTACCAGCAATGTAGTCAATAGGGATGTTGTTTTCTTCCAATGCGCGAATGATGCCGATGTGCGTCATTCCTTTGGCGCCACCACCGCTTAATACGAGTCCTACTTTTTGGGCATGGATAGCCGGGATAATCAGCCATAAAGTAATGAACACTAAAAAAATCTTTCTCATAACCCAAATCAAACAATTGAATTTTTTGTCTATTAAGTGTTCAAATATATACAATACTTTTCAATTAATCGATATTTTGCCGATCGTTTTAAATTGAAAAAGAGCATTACAACGTGTATTTAACGTTGAATGCTCTTTCTTGAAGTATGTGTAATGTTTAAAGGGGCGATATTAAATCAGCTCAATGCTACGTTTTACGAAGTTATTCAAAGCTTCACCTCTTAACATATTGTTTTGAAGTAAGGCCAGATCGATAAGCTGGCGGATAACTTTGTTATTGCTTGCATAGCCGATAAAGATAGCTTCTTTCTTGCTTTTCAGATCATCCCACTTCTTGTCGAGATCGTTTAATTCATCTTTTTCAGCTGTCGGGATGTCTTCTTCCTTTTTATCCTTCTGTTTGTCTTTCAACTCATTACGTTGTTTGTTGACGTTATCCATTTCGGAGAGTATCGGAGCTACTTCTGCTTGACAGGCATTCTCTTCTTCATTCAATACTTGTTTTATCAACTTGTGGTCTGAATTCAGGATCAGATTGAACATGTCAGGCATTTCGCCGTAGAAGCTCATTCCGGCTTGAATATTTGCCATTTCTTTCATACGACGCATATATTCGCTTTGAGTAATCATGACCGGAGCCGAATTTTCTCCCAACGCTTGCGTCATCACATTGAATTCAACCTTATCCATTTTAGGCAATTGGCTCTTGAAGGCTATTGTGATTGCATCTTGTTTGTTGGCTTCCAGAGTTTCACCTTTCTTGTCTTCTTTTACAATCAGATTGTCAACAACATCACTGTCTACACGGGTGAAACGGGATTTCTCAAGCTTTTGCTCCAACATACTTACCATAGCTACATCTAACTGGCCATCCATGAGCAAGACATTATAGCCTTTATTGGTTGCAGCCTCAATATAGCTGTATTGTTCGTCCTTGTTATTTGCATACAGATAGATTAGATTTCCATCTTTGTCTGTCTGGTTATCTTTAATAAGGGTCTGATATTCCTCGAATGTGTAATGTTTGTCATTTGTATCGGTGAAAAGGGCGAATTTTTGCGCTTTATCATAGAAATCCTCTTGTGTGAGCATTCCATAATTGATAAATATTTTCAAGTCGTTCCACTTTTCTTCAAACTGCTTACGATCATTCTTGAATATAGACTGTAAACGGTCGGAAACTTTCTTGGTGATATAAGTTGAAATCTTCTTCACGTTTGAGTCGCTTTGCAAGTATGAACGGGAAACGTTCAACGGAATATCCGGAGAATCTATTACTCCATGTAACAAAGTCAGGAAGTCCGGCACAATGCCTTCAACAGAGTCTGTTACATATACTTGATTGCAATATAACTGAATCTTGTTCTTATTTAATTCAATATTGCTCTTTACCTTCGGGAAGTAGAGGATACCAGTCAGATGGAATGGATAATCCACATTCAGGTGAATCCAGAAGAGTGGTTCATCAGACATCGGATATAGCTTGCTATAGAATGATTTGTAATCTTCATCCGAAAGTTCGCTAGGTTTGCGTGTCCACAAAGGAGTGGTATCATTGATTATATTATCTTCAGCCGTTTCTACCTGTTTGCCGTCTTTCCATTCTTTCTTTTTTCCAAATGCAATAGGAACAGGAAGGAAGCTGCAATATTTCTTCAGAAGTTCGGAGATACGTGCTTCTTCGAGGAATTCTTTGCAGTCGTCATCAATGTATAAGATGATATCTGATCCACGGTCGGCTTTTTCTATTTCTTCAATAGTGAATTCAGGGCTGCCATCACAAGTCCATTTTACGGCTTTTGCATCGTCTCTGTATGATTTAGTGATAATCTCCACTTTCTTTGCAACCATAAAGGCAGAGTAGAAGCCAAGTCCGAAATGTCCGATAATGGCATTTGCATCGTTCTTATACTTCTCCAGGAAGTCATTAGCTCCAGAGAAAGCTATTTGATTGATGTACTTCTCTATTTCTTCTGCAGTCAAACCGATACCACGGTCAGAAATGGTAATAGTATCTTTGCCTAATTCAACGTGAACAGTTAAGTCACCCAGTTCACCTTTGAATTCGCCAATAGAAGCAAGCGTATTCAGCTTCTGAGTGGCATCTACCGCATTGGATACTAACTCGCGCAGAAAAATCTCATGGTCACTGTACAAAAACTTTTTAATGATAGGGAAAATGTTTTCTGTTGTAACCCCAATATTACCTTTTTGCATAATACGTATATTTTTTTAGTTTATCTTTTTAATTGATATTTGTCCATACAGAGACAAAAAAAATGCCAGACCCGAAGGTCTGACATTATGGCATATTAAATTATTTTCTTATTCAGGAAATAACTCTATTCCGGAGAAACAACTTTCATCTCCAATTCGCCTTTTTCTTCATTAAGGGTTACTTGAATAGTATCTCCCTCTTTTAAAGACGAGGAAATGATGAGCTCGGATAAACCATCCTCCAGATAGGTTTGAATTGCGCGCTTCAAAGGACGGGCGCCATATTGTACGTCATATCCCTTGCTAGCGATGAATTCTTTCGCCTTATCTTCAATAACAAGCTTGTAACCAATAGATTTTATTCTATCGTACAATCCTTTTAGCTCTATGTCTATAATCTTTGTTATCGCTTCCAGAGAAAGTTGATCAAACGTGATAATCTCATCTACACGATTGATGAATTCAGGCGCGAATGATTTATTTAGAGCTTTTTGTATAACACTTCGCGAGAATTCTTTATCATCCAGGCGGCTTTGTGTCGCAAAACCAACACCACGTCCAAATTCTTTCAGTTGGCGGGTTCCGATATTGGAAGTCATGATAATAACGGTATTTTTGAAATCTACCATTCTGCCATAACTGTCAGTCAGACGACCCTCATCCATTACCTGAAGCAGGATATTGAATACATCCGGATGTGCTTTTTCTATTTCATCAAGCAATACAATAGAGTATGGTTTACGGCGCACTTTTTCTGTCAGCTGGCCACCTTCTTCATATCCTACGTATCCCGGAGGTGCCCCAACCAAGCGTGAAACAGTGAACTTTTCCATATATTCACTCATATCGATACGAATCAGTGCATCGGCAGAACCGAACATATACTTGGCCAACTCTTTTGCTAGGTGAGTTTTACCAACTCCTGTCGGACCTAAGAACATAAACGTGCCAATGGGCTTATTAGGATCTTTGAGTCCTACACGGCTTCGCAAAATGGCTTTGACCAGCTTTTCTATCGCTGTGTCTTGTGCGATGACTTTAGCTTGCAAATCTTCTTTCATACCTGCTAGCTTGATGCCTTCGGCCTGTGCCATTCGTTGTACTGGAATGCCTGACATCATTGAGATAACATTGGCAATTTCTTCTGCATCAACAGTTTGCCTGTTTTCTTTTAGATTGGCTTCCCATTCTTTTTTCATCTCATCCAATTGGATAGAAAGTTCTTTCTCTTTATCACGGAAGCTGGCTGCAAGTTCAAAATTCTGCGATTTTACGGCTTCATTTTTCTTGTTTTTAGCTTCTTCGATCAGCTTTTCCTGTTCTTCTATCTCTTTGGGTACATTGACATTAGTAAGATGTACACGTGAGCCGGCTTCATCTAAAGCATCAATGGCTTTATCAGGGAAATTACGATCTGTGATATAGCGGTCTGTCAGCTTGACACATGCTTCCAATGCTTCATCTGTATAATACACATTGTGATGATCTTCATACTTATCCTTGATATTACGCAAAATCTGCAGAGTTTCGGCAGCAGTAGTCGGTTCTACGATTACTTTTTGGAAACGACGTTCCAATGCGCCATCTTTCTCAATATTCTTACGATATTCATCAAGAGTGGTGGCACCGATACATTGTATTTCTCCTCTTGCCAATGCTGGCTTTAGCATATTGGCGGCATCCATAGAGCCTGCTGCAGAGCCTGCGCCTACAATCGTGTGAATTTCATCAATGAATAATATAACATTCGGATTCTTCTGCAATTCATTGAGAATGGAACGGATACGTTCTTCAAATTGTCCACGGTACTTTGTTCCTGCCACAACAGCAGTCATGTCAAGAGCAACGACTCGTTTATCAAACAGGATACGCGAAACCTTTTTCTGAATGATTCTCAATGCAAGACCTTCAACAATCGCTGATTTTCCTACACCGGGTTCACCAATCAGAATTGGGTTATTCTTTTTGCGTCGACTTAATATCTGCGCTAAACGTTCGATTTCTCTTTCTCTGCCCACAACAGGATCCAACCGTCCTTCTTCTGCCGCTTTTGTCATGTCAGTACCGAAATTGTCAAGTACCGGCGTATCATTAGACGGCTTCTTGGAAGCGGTTTGTGCCTGTTGGCGTTCATCCGAACCACCTCTGCCGGAACGAGGAGAAGACATTTCTTCGTCATCCTCATCGTCTTCCGAAAAGCCCATGCCGGAATTGACATCCGGCTGCAATGTAGCTTGCTCCAGTACTTTCACGTAGTTTATATCGTTTGCTTCAAGTACGGAAGCCGCCATATTGTTTTTTTCTCTTAAAATAGCCAATAATACATGTTCTGTATCAGCGATGTTACTTTTCATTCCACGAGCTTCTAAAATACACATTTTTAATATCTTTGCCGCATCATTAGATAACGGCACCTCTGCATCAGGCAATAACATTTCATCAGCTTCTGCCTTCAGCTGAGCTTCAATCTGTTGCTTTATAGCAGCCAGATTGGTGTTGAGTTTAGACAATATCTCGATAGCTTTTCCTTCACCGTCACGGAGTATTCCCAGAAGCAGGTGTTCGGGACCTATATACCTACTTCTCAACCGATTCGCTTCTTCCTTACTATAGACGATAATGTCGGAAACTCTTTGTGAGAATTGATTATTCATACTTTTTTCCTTTTCTTCTAAGGGTTATTCACTGGCAAATATACGCATTTAATCAAGTTTGTATTGCAATATTTGCTTTATTTCTTATATCTACAAATGGCGTGCCATAAAAACAGTGTATTTGTATTATATATATAAGGTATAACAAATAATAGGCTCTTTTTTACCGATGTTATTTATCTTTCCATATTATATTTATCGTTTTTATCTTTTTATTTTTGTATTTTAAAGTTTGGCGGGTTATCGTCTCAGTCATGATAAAACTTTCTTTCTAAAAACTTTCGTATATCGGGGAAAAGTAGTACTTTAGCGTGGTTTTTCACAAACCGTAGAATGTATAATTAATAATCATTTTAAATGCTTGAACAAGACAGAATTATAAAGATTAACATCGAGGAGGAAATGAAGTCATCGTACATTGACTACTCCATGTCGGTCATCGTTTCGCGTGCCCTTCCGGATGTTAGAGATGGATTTAAGCCTGTTCACCGTAGAATTTTATACGGAATGATGGAATTAGGCAATACTTCAGACAAACCTTATAAAAAGTCAGCGAGAATCGTGGGTGAGGTACTTGGTAAGTATCATCCTCATGGGGATTCTTCTGTTTATTTTGCAATGGTACGTATGGCGCAGGAATGGGCAATGCGTTATCCTTTGGTAGATGGACAGGGAAACTTTGGTTCTGTGGATGGTGATAGCCCTGCTGCTATGCGTTATACAGAAGCTCGTCTCAATAAGTTGGGTGAAGCAATGATGGATGACCTGTATAAGGAAACCGTTGATTTTGAGCCAAACTTTGATAATACGCTGGTGGAACCTAAGGTGATGCCGACGCGTATCCCGAACCTTCTGGTGAACGGAGCATCCGGTATTGCTGTTGGTATGGCTACCAATATGCCTCCTCATAATCTTTCGGAAGTGATTGAAGCATGTGATGCATATATTGATAATCCGGAAATTACGGTAGAGGAACTGATGGAATTTGTTAAAGCACCGGATTTCCCTACTGGCGGATATATATATGGTGTGAGTGGTGTACGCGAAGCATATTTGACAGGTCGCGGACGTGTAATTATGCGTGCGAAAGCTGAAATTGAAAGCGGACAAACACATGACAAGATCGTAATAACAGAGATTCCTTATAATGTAAATAAGGCCGAACTGATTAAATATATTGCTGATCTTGTAAATGATAAGAAGATAGAAGGTATCTCAAATGCCAACGATGAGTCTGACCGTGATGGTATGCGTATTGTTATTGACATAAAACGTGATGCAAATGCAAGTGTAGTGTTGAATAAACTCTATAAAATGACAGCTTTGCAGACCTCTTTTGGCGTTAACAATGTGGCTTTGGTTCATGGACGTCCAAAAACGTTGAATCTAAGAGATTTAATTAAATATTTCATTGAGCATAGACACGAAGTTGTTATTCGTCGTACTCAGTTCGATCTTCGTAAGGCGAAAGAGCGTGCGCACATTCTTGAAGGTTTGATTATTGCTTCAGATAATATTGATGAAGTAATTCGTATCATTCGTGCTGCAAAAACTCCGAATGACGCAATAACAGGCTTGATTGAGCGATTTAACCTGACAGAAATTCAGGCTCGTGCAATTGTAGAAATGCGTTTGCGTCAGTTAACCGGTCTGATGCAGGATCAGCTTCATGCGGAATACGAAGAAATAATGAAGCAGATAGCTTATTTGGAAAGTATTCTGGCTGATGATGAAGTATGTCGTCGGGTAATGAAAGAGGAATTGTTAGAAGTCAAAGCGAAATATGGAGATGTACGTCGCTCTGAAATTGTTTATTCTTCAGAAGAATTTAATCCGGAAGACTTCTATGCAGATGATCAGATGATTATTACAATTTCTCATATGGGTTATATTAAACGTACACCGTTGACCGAATTCCGTGCACAAAATCGTGGTGGAGTAGGTTCGAAAGGTACGGAAACCCGTGATGAAGACTTTGTAGAGCATATTTATCCTGCTACCATGCACAATACCATGATGTTCTTTACACAAAAGGGTAAGTGTTATTGGCTGAAAGTATATGAAATACCTGAAGGAACGAAGAATTCTAAGGGCCGTGCTATTCAGAACTTGTTGAATATTGATTCGGATGATAATGTAACTGCATACTTGCGTGTGAAGAGTTTAGAGGATTCCGAGTTTATCAATAGCCACTATGTATTATTCTGTACTAAGAAAGGTGTAATAAAGAAGACATTGCTTGAACAGTATTCTCGTCCTCGTCAGAATGGTGTAAATGCTATAACTATCCGCGAAGATGATAGCGTAATTGAAGTTCGTATGACGAATGGAAATAATGAAATCATCATTGCAAACCGCAATGGTCGTGCAATTCGTTTCCATGAGGCAGCAGTTCGTGTAATGGGACGTACAGCAACAGGTGTACGTGGTATTACGTTGGATAATGATGGTCAGGATGAAGTAGTAGGAATGATTTGTATCAAAGATTTGGAGACAGAATCTGTAATGGTAGTTTCCGAACAAGGATATGGTAAACGTTCTGAAATTGAAGACTATCGTAAAACGAACCGTGGAGGTAAGGGTGTGAAGACCATGAATATTACCGAAAAGACAGGTAAGTTGGTAACAATCAAGTCGGTAACCGATGAAAATGACTTGATGATTATCAATAAGTCTGGTATCACTATTCGTTTGAAGGTAGCGGATGTTCGTATAATGGGCCGTGCTACTCAAGGCGTTCGTCTGATAAATCTTGAAAAACGTAACGACCAGATTGGTTCGGTATGTAAGGTTATGACAGAAAGTCTTGAAGATGAAATTCCGGCAGAAGAGGCAGAGGGTACAATCGTGAGTGATCCGAATGCTGATGTTCCTGATATTGATGATGCAGCGGACGTAAATGAAAACGAAAGCAATAACGAAATTGAGGAATAGACATAATATTAATAATTAATCAAACAACAATCATGAAAAGAGTATTATTTTCTATGGTTTTATTGATGGCTGTTAGCTTCTCATTCGCTCAGATGAAGAATGTGAAAGAAGCAAAGAGTATGGCTAATGACGTAAAACCTAATTTTAAGCAGGCTGAACAGCTTATTAAGGAGGCTATGAAGAATCCTGAAACGAAGGATCTTGCTGACACATGGGACGTTGCTGGATTTATTCAGAGACGTATCAACGAGGAGCAAATGAAAAATGCTTTTTTGAAGAAACCGTATGATACATTGAAAGTATACAATAGTATTCTGAAAATGTATGAGTACTATAATAAGTGTGATGAATTAGCGGAAATACCTAATGAAAAGGGAAAAGTTAAAAACAAATATCGGAAGGCTAATGCTTCCAGTATGTTGGCTGAACGTCCTAATTTGATTAATGGTGGTATTCAGTATTTCAACCTGGACAAGAATAAAGAAGCTTTGAAGTTCTTTGCAACCTATGTAGAGTCAGCTTCTTATCCGATGTTAGCTGATAAAGAATTGGCTAAAAACGATACTCTTCTTCCGCAAATTGCTTATTATGCAACATTAGCTGCTGATAGAGTAGGTGATAAAGATGCGATCATTAAATATGCTCCTATGGCTTTATCCGATAAAGATGGAGGTAAATTTGCAATGCAATTGATGGCTGATGCTTATAAAGCTAAAGGTGATACTGCTGCATGGATTAAGTCTTTGGAAGAGGGTATCCTTAAGTTCCCTGGAAATGATTATTTCTTCGCTAATTTGGTTGATTATTATAATAGCTCTAATCAAGCTTCTAAAGCTATGGAGTTTGCTGATAGAATGTTAGCTAATGATCCGAATAACAAGTTGTATTTGTATGTAAAAGCATATCTTTATCATAATATGAAAGAATATGATAATGCAATCGAATACTACAAAAAAGCTATTGCTGCTGATCCGGAATATGCAGAAGCATACTCTAATGTAGGTTTGGTATATTTGATGAAAGCACAGGATTATGCTGATAAAGCAACAACAGATATCAATGATCCTAAGTACGCTGAAGCACAAGCTGTGGTTAAGAAATTCTACGAAGAAGCTAAACCATTCTATGAAAAAGCCAGAGCTTTAAAACCCGATCAACAAGATTTATGGTTGCAAGGTCTTTACAGAGTTTACTATAACTTGAATATGGGACCTGAATTCGAAGAAATCGATAAGATGATGAAGTAAGATCGTTTTCTGAAAAAATATAAGAAGGCTATTAGAAATAGTAGTCTTCTTTTTTTTATTCAATAGTTTAAAGTAGTAATTGAAAAATCTTATATTTGATATGGACTTGAGTGGAACAGGTAAATTTCTTCATTTAAATAAAAATAGAAAAAGGAGTAAGGTCATTATATTACTCCTTTTTCTATTAAACATAATATTAATTATTCCCTAATCTTGGATGCTCATTTTTTGCCTGATTTGATCAGCTGTTAATAACAAGCAATGGTGTATCTGAATGGAAAATCATTTTTCTGGCAATACTTGGATTAAATAATCGAGCAAATATATTCCTTTTGTAAGAAGTCAAAGTGATTATATCTATATGATTATCTTTGATATACTGATCAAGTCCTTTTAATAAATTATCATTCATCACTACGTCATAATGAATTTCAAGCCCCGGATATTGCTTGTGAAAATATTCTTTTATACCTGCTAGTTTTATTTCATTCCAGGTATCTTTAGAATCTGTAAGGTGTATCAAAGATACAGAAAAATGGAATGATTTCCAAGTATTAAAGAATGCCTCGAAAGCAATTAGATCTCTTTGATCAAAATTGGTAATAAAGGCAATCCGTTTTGCTTCACTAAACTGTTTAAATGGTGTATTTTCCGGAATAGCCAATACAGCCGTGCGACTCCTGTCAATAACTTCAGCGGTTACACTGCCAATTAAATCAATGTCTTTCTGATTTTTGCCTCGGGTACCCATAATGATAACCATAGGACGCTGTTCTTTAGCATATCTTAAGATTTCCTCCTCTGGAATACCTTCACGTAAGATGCAGCTATATTTAACGTTGGGAAATTCGCCTGATGCAACTTTTTCTTTTATCTTCTCTGATAAAGCATTGAGATCAGAATGGACTTTTTGGATAATCGTTTTTACAGATTCTTCATCTCCAATCTGGTAATTGAAAACATCCCCATAAGGCAACGACGATGCATAAATAGGCGTGAAATAGACATGCAACAGGATGACTTCTGCATTTTCTGTTTTTGCCAGGTTGAATGCAAATTCACATGCTTTCATCGAATAATTAGAGAAGTCGACGGGAATTAAAATCTTATTTGATTTATCTTTTACTTTGGGCTCCTTCTCTCCCACTATACTTTCAGACAGCCATGTAGAACTTTCTGTTATTTTCAAAGCACGTGGCAGATCGCTTTCTTTAATTCGTAAACGCACTCCCGATGAAACAACCGGTTGTATTTGATTAACGTTATGAATGTAGGTTTCTATACCTTCATTTTCCAAGACATTCTTTAAGATCTGCGCTTTGGTGTATGTCAGAATGGCCAGGGTTACTAATTTGTCTTCCATAAATGTACATTTTATAAGGTGAAAACAAATAAGAAATCCCAATTGTTTGATTCAATTGGGATTCAGTTTGTTATATTTTAAACTTGCACAGATTCGGTAGCCTGTTCTTTTTGCATACTCATATTCAATTCATCTAGGATTTTTAAAGCCCGATCAAGAACGGTCGTGTCATCCAACATTACAAGCCCACCATCTGGACCGGGCTCGAGATGTATTCCGACGCTTTTTCCCTCCTTGAAATTGTGTCCTCCGAAGAAGTTTCGCACTGTATCTACGTGCAAACCAAGTTCGTCTGCTATTCTATGCATGCTACCGCTAGGCAATGAATCTTTAATTTTACGAAGTTCATTAAACGTTATTGTTCTCATGTCTCATAAATTTAATGGTTAATACTATGTGATTTTTTTATCACGCTATAAACTTAAGCAAAAAAAAAGATAAAACAAATTATTTGCTTATCTTTTTTTCTTGAATATATAAAATCTATTAATGACCTTTATATCACCTCGATAGCAGAAGCAGGTACCCACCCGACTTTTCCATCTTCCAGTCGAATTTCTTTCCATTCTTTCATAGAGTTGTCTTTGACACTTACCTTTCTCCCTTCATGGAGAATAAACAAGCTAGTCCCACTCTCACTTGGAGTACTTCGTACTGTTACACTCGGATTCATTACTATCGCCTCACTTCGATTAACCAAATGCTCTTTTTGTTGCGAAGCAAAAAGATTAGAGCAAACAGTGACAATCAGCAAAATGATTCCTGATATGAATCCTATTTTCTTTAACATAATCTGTTTGGAGAATATAAAGAAATAGAAAGCGATAATCAATAGAATAAAGGAGACAATACCCCATGTGGCCCATGCATCTACACTCATACTATTTGTCAGAGATTTGATCCATGAAACAAAGAATACTTCAGGAACAGGTTCAACCTTGTCTATTGTTTTTGCACGTGCCACTTCAAGATTAGCACGGATGTCACCATTTCCTGGTTGTAATAGCAGAGCACGCTCATAATTTAAAACAGCTTTCGCTATCTCCCCTATTTTATAATAACTATTTCCCAGATTGTAATAGACGTCGGCAGCTTCTCCATTTTTCAGTAATGCTTCATATATCTGAATAGCTGCTGCATAATCTTCTTTTATATATGCGGAATCTCCTTCAGCTTTTGTTGCATCTTCCAGTGTATTACTGGAAAATGTGGTATGCGAAGCGTGGATAGAATCAACTCCATTCGTTTGTCTAGTATCAATGCTTAACGAATCTTGTCCGAAACAAGTAAGCGACATTGATAATAATATAAAAAATAATATCTTTTTCATGACATAATCTCTTCTGGGTTAATGTTTTATTGAATTCTCCATTTTGCTTATTACTTCTATTGAAGAAGAATAAACTTTATCCATAGCTTGATTCTCATCACCTGGAGCAAACCGTGCAAATTCACAATCATTCAATGCATTCAGGAATTCTTTGATTAGTTCCTCATTTACTCCGTGATTTCTTAGTTTCTCTTCAATATTATCTTTAGATAAACGAGATACCGGAATATTCAGTTTGTCACTTATATATCCCCACAATGCCTTTAATACCTCATCGTAGAAAGCATCTTTTTTATTTTCGGAGAGTAATTTTCCTGCAAGCTTCATACGCTTCGTTGCCACTTTATTTGCTTTCTTCGTACGCATTTTAGCAACATTTGCATTTTCAGCAGCTTGCTTACGATAAATAATAAAGAAAATAATAAAGGCAAGAGCCGGAATGATATAGAATAACCAATATGTCATTGAACCATAGAAGAAACTTCCTTTAGGTTGGAGAGTAACTTCATTCTGTTTAATATAACGGATGTCTTCACCTAATACTTTCAAGTCCTCTTTATTCGTGAAGTTAGCAATTACTTGATCCGCATTACCTGCACCTTTCTCAACATTTACTACATAATCTTCTGTTTTCAGTGTTTTGTAAGACTTGGAGCGAATATCAAAATAGCTGAAAGATACTCCCGGAATCTTATATGTTCCGGCATGTCTCGGAATTGCTAAATATTCAATAACTTTATTGCCTGTGAGTCCTTCCCGGGTTAATCTGACTTGATTGTCTACTTTGGGATCATATACTTCAAAATCATCCGGGAATTTAATTTCCGGATTAGAAATCAACTTCAGGTTACCTGTACCGGATATTACCAGTTTAATAGTAATAGCATCATTGGTTTTCAGTTCCTTACTGTTGATAGAAGAAGATATATTGAACTCTCCCACTCCACCTGAAAAATCTGCAGGTTTACCCGTAGGAAGCGGATTGACATTTATTGCTATCTTAGGAGTGGAAATATTTTTTTTAATTTCAATGACATTACTTCCTCCATTGAAGAAGGCATCAAAAGGATCATCTGATTGCACAGGTTTTCCGATAGTCATCTGGAACTGTGCCGGATCAATATATAGCTTTCCTGATTGTTGCGGGAAGAGAACAAACTGGCGATAAACCGTTGTATAGTAATTACGTCCCTGATAATGCTCCGGAGTCCATCTTGCATTGGTTGTCATTTCTATTTCTTGAGAATGGAAACCTTTAAAGTCGGGCAATTTCGCATTATTAAGTTGTAAGTTGGATTCTCTGGTGTATATTTTATAGGTCAGGACAAAAGCCTCCTGTTCATACACATTTGTTTTACTGGCACTTGCCATAATAAAAAGGTCCTGATTAGAGACACTTGTACCAGATGAGGAATGTATAGAACCACTACTACTATTATTTTGTCCGCTATTGCCACCTTGATCTTGTGGCAATACTTTAATCTTTACTGAGTTTGACACCATTTGGTCACCATCGGCAACAATGGAGGCACCGGGTATTGTGTATTCTCCGGCATTATTAGCCATTAATATGTATGTAAATGTAATACTACTAGTAGATGTAACATTACCATTCACTATTTGAGTACTACTTTGTTGTGAACGGCTTGGACCCATCAATACATCAAAACCTTTGATTGATGGTGCCCGAAAATCTTTCACTTTTTGTGTAGTTACAATATACGACAGCCTGAATTGTTCGCCTACTACCACTGCATCAGGAGCAGAAGCAGTAAAAGACACCTTATCAGCAAACACATGAGTGCTATATGCTATCAATGCCATCAATATAATAATCAGTTTTTTCATTGCTTATGAAATTTATATCATCAACTTTATATTACCAATCTTTTTCCAAGCGACCGCCTTGCATAACTTTTTGTTGCTTCTTCACTTTATCCTGCACATCTTTTTCGTCCTGCATGACAGAGTTCAGTAATTGTTCAGCATTCTCCTTTGACATCTGATTGTCTTGTTTCTTTTCAGATTTCGGTGGTTGCTGCTGATCTTTCTTTTCATCTTGTTTCTGATCCTTCTGTTTGTCTTTATTCTGGTCCTGTTTCTGATCTTGCTTTTGCTGATCTTTGTTTTGGTCCTGATTTTGATCTTGATTCTGCTGATTTTGTTGGTCTTTCAGCATTTTCTGTGCGAGAGCCAAATTGTACCGGGTTTCATGATCGGTAGGATTATTACGCAGTGACATTTTATATGCATCTACAGCTTTGGCATAGTCTTTACCAGCCTGGAAAATTACTCCCATATTGTGATAAATATGGGCGAGTTTCATTTTATCTTTTTCTATTTTGCTGGCCGATACATATTGTTCCATGGCATCCTGAAACTTTTGCTGTTGCGAAAGGGTATTTCCCAGATTATACATGGATACCGTAGACTTGGGATTAGCTTCCAAGGCCTTCCGATAGTTCACCTCTGCATCAACAAATACGCTATCATTAAACAGACGGTTTCCCTTACGGATATAGTCGCGTTCTGCTTTCTGAGCCGATACACCAGCTGCCGCTAACAGAAATACAGCGAATAGAATATATTTACTTTTTAACATACGTATAACTATTTCTTATTAGAAAACAGGTGAATGTTCTTAAATAAAGGATTTTTGCGATCCAGAATTAAGATTTCTGCCAATAACAATAGTAGAATAACCCATGCAATAGCCTGGAATTGTTCGTTAAACTCCGTATATACTTTCGACTCTACATCAGATTTCGCCATTTTATTCACTTCTTGATTGATGGCCTTTTGGGCTGAATTAGAATTATCTACTCGTACATATATACCTTTTCCTTCTTTTGCAATTTCCTGACACATAGCTTCATTCAAACGGGTAACAATCACATTACCTTCCCGGTCGCGGCGGTAATCATTCGTTCCTTCCACCGGTATTGGAGCGCCATCAGGCATACCTACTCCCAATACACTTACCTGAATACCCTTTTCTGCCGCAGCTTTGGCAGCTTCCACTGCACCACCTTCATGATTTTCACCATCAGTAATAACAATAATGGCGCGTCCTACCCCTTCTTGCGGAGTGAAACTACGAGCTGCCAGATTGATTGCTTCCCCAATAGCTGTACCCTGTTTAGAAATCAACGAAGGACTAATGGATTCTAAGAACATCTTAGCGGAAATATAGTCACTTGTAATTGGCAGCTGTGTAAAAGCGTCACCGGCAAATACAATCATACCTACCTTATCATTATCAAGCTCATCTACTAATCTGGATATTAATCTTTTTGCTTTTTCTAAACGGCTAGGCTGTACATCCTGCGCTAACATAGAGTTTGAAATGTCCAAAGCAATAATTACCTCTACTCCCTTGCGTTTAACCGTTTCCAGTTTTGAACCGAATTGAGGGCGTGCCAGTAATACGGAGAACAAACCAATAGCAACAAAAATAATCCAGAATTTTACATCCGGACGATATTTGGATACGTCAGGCATTAACTGAGCCAACAAAGTCGGATCTCCGAAACGTCGGATATTCTTTCTCCTCTTGTAATTGGAATACAAGTAGAAAGCTGCTAAAAAAGGTAATAGCAACAATAAATATAAATATGTAGGTTCTCCAAATCGAAACATCTTCTTACTATTTTATGATTGGCAAATAACGATTGACAAACATCCTTATGGAATTTTCTTGAGTACCGAATTACGTAATAGTACTTCCAACAAGACACAGAGGAAAGCTGCTAAAGCAAACCAATGATATTCTTCGTCCCGCTTACTATACTCTTTTACATTCAGTTTCGTCTTTTCCAGTTTATCAATTTCTTCATATACTTCTTTAAGCTTCGAGTTGCTCGTAGCCCGGAAATAGTTACCATCTGTCGTTCCGGCAATCTCTGTCAATGTCTTTTCATCAATTTCTACCGGCATACTTACATATTGCACCGTATTTCCGACTGGATAAGGATAAGGAGCCATTCCATTGGTACCTACTCCGATGGTATATACACGAATACCAAAGCTTTTTGCTATTTCTGCCGCTGTCATAGGCGAAATATCTCCCTTGTTATTTGTACCATCCGTCAATAGGATAATAACTTTGGATTTCGCTTTGCTATCTTTTAAGCGGGTTACAGCATTTGCAATACCCATACCGACAGCAGTACCGTCAGTGATAAGACCACATTTGATATTATGTATCATATCCAACAATACAGCATGGTCTACAGTCAACGGACATTGGGTGAAAGTTTCTCCTGCAAATAATGTAATACCGATATTATCATTGGGACGTCCATTGATAAACTCTGCAGCTACGTCTTTAGCAGCTTCCAGTCTGTTCGGCTTCAAGTCTTCAGCCAGCATACTGGTAGAAACGTCGATAGCCAGCATAATATCAATTCCTTCTATCTCACTGTTCTGCCACTTATTAGTAGTTTGCGGGCGTGCAAGAACCAAAATAACCAGTACTAAAGCAAGGCAGCGTAATAGAAATGGAACATGCAACAAATAATTCTTATAGCTTTTAGGTGTATGCGCATATACCCGGGCATCTGAAATTTGAAGAGTTGCTTCACTTTTCTTTTGCTTCAGGATATACCATACAATATACGGTATAAGCAATAATAGCAAAAACAGATATTCAATATTGGCAAAAACCATTTTATTTATGATTTAACAGTTTACTATTTAGTATTAAGCTATACATCCTTTATACAAAAAGATTGTATAACTGTAGACCTATATATATAAAGGTACCGATCAATGCTGCTGATAACAATGCAATTCCACAAATCAGCATAGCTTTAACACGTAAAGAACGTTTCTCAATAATAGTGATTTCCGTTGGTTGCGGTTTCTGATTTTCCTCTTCCGGTTGTTTGGTCTCATTGATAAAATCAATGGCATTAATCAAATTGGCATCGTTTTCATTCATCTGAGGATTATGCTTGGCGAACTTCACTAAATCAGCAGTCTGGAACAATAGTTTTAGGTCTGATATGGCCTCTTTATCATTCATTTCCAGTAACTGATCGATTATTTCAGAAGAAGTCATTTCCAATGCATTAAATCCGAAACGATCCTTAATATATGTACGAATAGCATCAGTAAGTTCGGTATAGTACTCCTTCGATTGCCCTTTCTGCCACACCTTCTCTGTCTTGATACGTTCTATCTCTTTCATTGCAGCCTGATGTGGCGGCAATTTAGGTTCAACTTTAATTTTACGGATAATCGGTTTATTATCACGTATGCGAACAATCAGATAGATCAGCAAACCAAGCAAAGGTAAAGCCAAGAATGAACAAGCGATCAATCCATACCAGTCTTCCCATGCAAAAGGAGCTTTCATCACAGATTTTTGTCCGAAGAACTGGTCCGGATGTAAGGTGTCAACCGGCATTGAATATACTTTTAATGCGAGAGCTTTGGAGTTGTACACTTTCCCATCTACGGTAACTGGCATTGGCGGGAGATAATATAGAGCAGAGTCAAAAGAAGTGATAATGTACTCCTGCGTAATCACCATCCGCTGACGATCATTCAGGAATTGGGTATCTGGTTTGACTGTTTCTATAATTTCCACACCTCTTACCAGTGTATCAGTGTAAGCAGGAAAAATAGCACGCTGTTTGGCATCCATGGCTACTTGCAGTTGCACTTTCGCCTGTTCGCCGATCAGTATCTGCAGTGAATCAATTTTTGCTTCTACTGTAACAGACTGTGCTACTGCTTTACTGACAAACAATAGACCTAATAATGCTATCAGAATAATATTTCTATTCATCTTTGATTCCATTAATTTCGTTTGGCAAATAAATTCAACAATGCCTTTACGTAATCCTGATCGGTTCTGACGGATACAGCATCTACGTTGCTTTTGGTAAAAGTATCGTTCAGTTCAGTCTGCTTTTGTATCCACCAGTTGCGATGTGCCCGGCGTACAGCTTTGGAAGAGGTGTCAATCCATTGTTCATGCCCAGTTTCTGCATCTTTGATTCGCATCAGTCCTACTGGAGGGAGATCACTGACTCTCCTGTCGTATACTTGCAATGCTACTACATCATGTTTCCTGTTAGCAATGGTCAGCGCATTCTTAAAGCTTTCCTGGTCAATAAAATCTGATAAGATAAATGCAGTGCAACGCCTTTTCATTACGTTTGTCAAATATTCCAAGGCAAGACGAATATTTGTGCGACGGCTTTCCGGTTGGAAATCAATTAATTCACGGATAATATACAAGATATGTTTACGTCCTTTCTTGGGAGGAATAAACTTCTCTATCCGGTCTGAAAAGAAAATCACACCTATTTTATCATTATTCTGGATGGCAGAGAAAGCAAGAGTAGCAGCGATTTCCGTCACCATATCTTTCTTTAACTGCTTGATCGTACCAAATTCCAAACTTCCGGAAACATCAACCATTAACATAACTGTCAGTTCACGTTCTTCTTCAAACACTTTCACATAAGGTTTATTGAAGCGCGCAGTCACATTCCAGTCTATGTCACGTATATCATCACCGAATTGATATTCACGGACTTCCGAAAATGACATACCCCTACCTTTGAAAGCCGAATGATACTGGCCTGCAAAGATATTGTTAGACAATCCTCGTGTCTTTATTTCAATTTGGCGAACTTTTTTTAGTATTTCACTTGTTTCCATTTATACAGTAGTTAATTAGTAGGTAGTTAAGTAGTCATGCATAGATATTTATGACTACTTATTGACTGTATTATAACTACAAATTAGGGTACTTCAACCTTATTCAGAATCTTACTGATGATTTCGTCCGAAGTCATGTTGTTAGCTTCAGCTTCGTATGTCAATCCGATACGGTGACGAAGAACATCATGTGCTACAGCACGTACATCTTCCGGAATAACGTAGCCGCGACGTTTGATGAATGCATACGTACGAGCAGCTAAAGCCAGATTGATAGACGCACGAGGTGAACCTCCGAATCCGATCATATCTTTCAGTTCCTTGAGGTCATATTTTTCTGGGAAACGAGTTGCAAATACGATATCTACAATATAACGCTCGATCTTCTCATCCAGATAGACTTGACGAACAACCTTACGTGCTTCAATAATTTCATCCGCTCTTAGAATAGGTTTCACATTGAACTTCTCACCATTGATATTCTGACGAATAATCAATTTTTCTTCTTCCAACTTCGGATAATCAATGACTACTTTCAGCATGAAACGGTCAACCTGTGCTTCAGGAAGCGGATAAGTACCTTCCTGTTCGATAGGGTTCTGAGTTGCCAATACAAGGAAAGGTTCCGGTAACATGAATGTTTCTTTACCAATAGTAACCTGACGTTCTTGCATTGCTTCCAGCAAAGCACTTTGTACTTTTGCAGGAGCACGGTTAATTTCATCAGCTAATACAAAGTTTGCGAAAATAGGTCCGCGCTGCACTTTAAAAGATTCATCTTTCTGACTGTAAACCATTGTACCGATAACGTCTGCAGGCAATAAGTCCGGCGTAAACTGGATACGGCTATATTTCGCATCAATCAGAGAAGCGAGTGTCTTAATAGCCAAAGTTTTCGCCAAACCAGGCACACCTTCCAAGAGGACGTGTCCATCGGAAAGTAATCCGATAAGCAGTGATTCAACCAAATGTTTCTGACCAACAATGATTTGGTCCATACCTGTCGTAAGATTGGTAACGAAAGCACTTTGTCTTTCAATCCGCTCATTTAGCTCGCGGATATCAATTGATTCAGCCATAAATACTTAATATTTTATTATTTAAATCCCATTAATTTTATGTAAGCCTTGCCTGTGTCATAAGGCTTTTTATTTTGCCCCAAAAGTACGCCATATAATTAACGATTGCAACTAATTTTTATTAAAAAACAATGCGAAATCTTTAGATTAAGGTACTTTCATACGCTTTTGTACATCCATAACACTTCACCCGACCAATACAGGATTTGCATGGTCGGGTGAATGGATTATAACTACTTATTCTTTTGTAAGTTCTGGTATTTCAATAGTTGTGCCATACGGTACATTGTTGGGGTTCTTAATAACCTTCGGATTGTGTTTCACAATGTATGGCCACATTGCCTTTGTACCATAAAAACGCAAGGAAACCCTAGTCAAAGTTTCTCCTTCTTTGATTGTATATTTTGTCTTGGTTCCCGTAATCTTATAAGATGCTGAATCCAGATAGGCAGAAGTAGCAGGTTGTTGTGTAACCGTTTGAGGTTCTGCTTTGACAGGAATAGCTTCTTCTTTTTTGGCAACCGGTTGTGTCGTGGTAGCGACTTTGGATACATCAGGCGTTATTACCTTTGTAGTATCCTTATGTGCAATCGTATCAGAAAGCTGCGCTTCCGGTTGAACGGGTTGAGTGGTCACAGGCGGCATATCCAGTGCATTCTTGTCAGATGAAGAAGAGAATAAATCCGGATAATAAATAAAAAGAATGACACCTCCGCATAATAACAAAACGACTACAATAACAGCTATTAAATAAGGTACAGGAGATTTTTCCTTCACTGGGGCTGTCTTTTTAGAAACCGGCTGGGATACTTGTTCCGGTTGGACCGGTTTTATCGTTTCTTTTTCAGCAGGAGGCACTATAAGAGTCACAGGTTGCAGATTTGCTTTTAGAAGTTCTTGCTCTATAATCTTTTCGGCAGTGATCTCTTCTTTTTCTTCTTCTATAAATGCTGCTTGCTGCTCATTGATTATCACTTCCTCTTCCGGAACCTCTTCATCTTCCAGCTGTTCTACCTTTTCTTCGATATCAGTCTCTGTAATGGCTTCTTCGGGCTCTTTAGGAGACGTCTGTTCTGTCGATTCCTGTGCTATTGCAGATTCCTCAGTAATAGCAGGTTCTTCAATGGACTCTTCCACAAGTGGCTGACTGGCTATTTGCTCTTCCCGAATCGGCTCTTCTTCCGAAAGACCATCATCAGTACCTTCATTTTCTTCTATCACAGTAGTTTCAGAGTCATCCCCCATCTCATTCAAGACTGCCTGTGCTGACGCTTCCTCTCCTGTTTCTTCTTCCTCAGTCTCTTCTATCGGAGTATCTTCCAGAATTGTATTTTCATTCAATACAACAGTCTCAAAGTGTGCAAAAGGTTTATTTATCGTATCCCTTAGATTTGCATCCGGAGAAAATGAGACTTTTGTATGTCCTTTTATCTGGAAACGCTCGCCTGTGTTGACATTGACACTTTCCCGGCTATCTACATCAATAAGTTTGAAAGTTCCCAATCCTTTGATTTTTACAGTCTTTTCGTTCTCCAAGGCTTGTTCTATCAAGAGGAAAAACTCTTTAACAAACGCTTCGGCGTCTTTCTTGGTCATGCTATGTTTGGCTGCCAATAAGTCAGTAAGGTCTTGAATTGTTAGTCTTTCATTCATAACGGGAAATATTTATTTAAACTTATCTTTCAATGTATTGCTAGGTCTATACGATAATACCAATTTAGGTGGAACCAGCATGCGTTGTTTGCTTGCCGGGTTGATTGAAATCCGTTCCGCTTTCTTTTTCACTTCAAAAGAACCGAATCCTTGAATTGCAATCACATTACCTTCTTCCAATTCTTGTGTCATACTGGACAACAAAGAATTCATCAATTCGGAAGTATCCTTGATTGTGTATCCCAATCTTTCCGCTAGTTCGGATGTAAATTCCTTATTATTCATAGTCATTTATAATCTTTGCATATAAATCAAAATCGTCCGCATTCACCACTTCTACCTGATAAAACTGTCCGATCTTAAGTTCTCTCTCTGAACGATCAATCAATACTTCCGGATCTACTTCCGGTGAATCAAATTCTGTCCGTCCGATATAATAATCTCCTTCCAGACGATCGATGATAACTTTCATCTGTTTACCGATTTTTTCCGCACTTAACTCAGCCGAAATACCTTGTTGGATATCCATCAATTCATCAAGTCGGGCTTGTTTAACCTCTTGTGGGATAGAATCTTCGTATGTTTCTGCAGCATAAGTCCCTTCTTCTTCGGAATATGAGAAAGCACCCATCCGATCAAAACGTACTTTACGTACAAATTCTTTGAGATCCTCGAAGTCTTCCTCAGTTTCTCCGGGATGTCCTACCATTAAAGTCGTCCTCAGGTGAATGCCCGGCACTTCTCTGCGGAATTGTTCGATCAATTGGTAAGTATCCTCTTTGCTCACTTGTCGGCGCATTAACTTCAACATATTGTCACTGATGTGCTGAAGGGCAATGTCCATGTATTTACATACATTGTCACGTTCGCGCATAACCCGGAATAAATCTGTTGGGAAATGTGCTGGATAGGCATAATGCAAGCGAATCCATTCCACCCCGGGTATATCAGAAATACGCTCAATCAATTCCGGAAGCATTTGTTTCTTATACCGGTCTATGCCGTAATAAGTCAATTCCTGTGCGATCACCTGAAATTCTTTCACGCCTTGCGATACCAGGTATCGTACTTCGTCCAGAATTTCTTCCATTGGTTTGGAAATATGGTGTCCTGTAATAATAGGGATAGCACAATAAGAACATTTACGATCACATCCTTCTGAAATTTTCAGGTAAGCATAATGCTGGGGAGTTGTCAATGTCCGTTCGATATATAATTCATCGTGATAAACCTTTCCCAAGTCCTGTAAAAGCTCCTTCCAATTAAACTTCCCATAAAACTTATCTACCTGTGGTATCTCAACAGCTAATTCCTTGAGATAGCGTTCGGAAAGACACCCCATCACGAAAAGTTTCTTTAAATCCCCTTCTTCCTTTCTTTCAGCGAACTCCAGAATCATATTTATGGATTCTTCTTTGGCATCACCAATGAAACCACATGTATTGATTACCGCAATTTCTCCTTGCGGATTTTCAGTGTCATGAGTTACGCTATATCCGACTTCCTCCAATTGGCGCATTAGCTGCTCGGAGTCAACCAGATTTTTAGAACATCCTAAAGTAATTATATCTATTGTCTTTCTTTTCATGCATTTTCTCCAAACAAGGAATCAACGAATTCATTTTTACGGAATACCTGTAAGTCTTCCATGCCTTCGCCTAGTCCGATATACTTAATAGGAATCTTGAATTGATCGGAAATACCAATCACAACACCACCTTTGGCGGTTCCATCAAGCTTAGTGATGGCCATAGCGGTAACTTCCGTCGCCAAAGTAAATTGTTTGGCTTGCTCAAATGCATTTTGTCCGGTGGAACCGTCCAGTACCAATAAAACTTCATCCGGTGCATCAGGTACCACCTTCTTCATCACATTCTTAATTTTGGTCAGCTCGTTCATTAAGCCCACCTTATTGTGCAGACGACCGGCTGTATCAATAATAACCACGTCTGCGTTATTGGCAACAGCCGAACTAAGGGTGTCATAAGCTACAGATGCGGGATCTGCTCCCATTTTCTGTTTGACTACGGGAACTCCTACCCGTTCTCCCCAAATCATTAGCTGTTCCACAGCTGCAGCGCGGAAAGTGTCAGCGGCTCCCAGGTAAACGGATTTACCTGCTTTCTTGAATTGATAAGCCAGTTTACCAATGGTCGTAGTTTTACCTACCCCATTTACTCCCACAACCATAATGACATAAGGTTTTCTTGCGATGGGTACGTCGAAATCAGCTACATCATCCGAATTATTTTCAGTAAGCAAAGCTGCTATTTCGTCACGTAATATAAGATTCAGTTCCTGAGTATTTACATACTTATCTGCAGCAGCACGTTTTTCGATGCGCTTGATAATATTTAAAGTTGTTTCTACACCTACGTCAGATGTAATCAGCACTTCTTCCAGATTATCTAATACTTCATCGTCTACTTTTGACTTGCCAGCCACAGCACGAGCTATTTTACTGAATACGCTCTCTTTGGTTTTAGATAATCCTTTATCTAAAGTTTCCTTCTTCTCCTTTGAAAAAAAACTAAAAAATCCCATATTTACACTTGTTTGTATAATACATTTGCTACAAAGATATAACAAAGGATTGGAAAAGTAAAAAAAGAAGCAATAAAAAATCCCCTCATTGTTCGCCAATGAGAGGATTTTGCAGTTATAGCGTATATGCTATTTCGATTATTTTTTGAAAAAGTCTTGTACTTTTTCATTAGGAACCATTTGTTCATCAAAAACGTATGCTCCAGTTTTCGGAGATTTTACCATTTTGATAACCTTGGTATAAGCACGACCTTCTTTAGAACCTTCGTGCAAACTTGCTACTGTTTTCTTTGCCATGGGTTATACTACTTTATTATTTAATTTCCTTGTGTACTGTTACTCTCTTCAGAATCGGGTTGTATTTTTTCAACTCAAGTCTTTCTGTAGTATTCTTTCTGTTCTTAGTTGTGATATAACGAGATGTTCCCGGCATTCCACTGTCTTTGTGTTCTGTACATTCCAGAATCACTTGTACTCTGTTACCTTTTGCTTTCTTTGCCATTGTAAGTTTTCTCCTCTACGTTTAGCCGATTACTTTAATGCTTTTCCAATCACAATAACCTTTAGCCACAGCTTCAGTCAGCGCAGCATCCAGTCCTTTTTTGTTGATAATACGCAACCCGTTAGCACAAATGCTAAGGCTGATCCAACAATCTTGTTCTACATAATAGAACTTTTTGTTAAACAAGTTCAAATCAAAGGTTCTTTTAGTTCTTCTCTTTGAGTGTGAAACATTGTTGCCAATCATGGCTTTCTTTCCGGTAATTTGACAAATCTTCGACATTTCTATCTTATTTTTATAGTTTTATATCTATACTTCTTTCAAACAGGACGCAAAGTAAGCACTTTTATCCGTATAAAACAAGAATTTCCTAAAATAATTCACTTCCAGGCACCTATTTTTCTTTATTTGAGTAAATCACGGAGCATTAATAGTGCATTATTGCCTGCTCTTTCGATATTCATGCTTCTTCCGCGGTTCGTTTCCTGTTTGTAAGTACGAATTTCGTTTTTATAACCAGCGGCTATCCAAACAGTTCCCACCGGCTTCTCGGGAGTACCCCCTCCAGGACCTGCTATCCCTGAAGTAGCAACGGCGCAATCGGTTTTTAGTACTTTCATCGCACCTTTTACCATTTCAATCACAGTTTCTTCGCTGACGGCCCCATGTTGCTCCAATGTTTCGGAGGAAACGTGTAAAAGTCCCATTTTTACTTCATTAGAATAGGCTACTACGCTTCCGTTAAAATATTCAGAACTACCGGCAATGGAGGTCAAACGTGCGGCAATACTACCTCCGGTACAACTTTCTGCGGTGGAAACGGTCAATTTCTTCTTTTTTAAAAGTTCACCGACTATAACTTCCAATGGCGTATCTTCTTCACCGAAAATGTCTTCACCAAGTATTTTCTCTAATTTTACCTTTTCACGTTCAAGAAGAACTTTTACTTCTTCCCTGTTTTGTCCGCGTCCTGTCAGTCTAAGACGAATAATCCCCAGCTTAGGCAAATATGCCAATTTGATACATTCTGGCAGAGCACTCTCCCACGGTTCCAGTTTTTCTGCCAATACGGATTCCGGATAGTGTTGTACAAGAAATGTTTGATGCATAATCACATCCGTTTGAAACCTCTCGTGCAGCTTAGGTAATACACTTTCTGTCATTACGGCAGTCATCTCTTGCGGAACGCCCGGCATGGAAACAAGTACCTTTCCATCTCTTTCGAACCAGCTGACAGAAGCACTTCCTACAGGATTATTTATCACTGTACAATCTTTCGGAACCATTGCCTGGCTTTTGTTGAGTGCATTCATTGGTATTTTCCCTGCCAGTACCCGTTTTACATTTTCGAATACTTCTTCGCTGAAAACCAGTTCTGTATGAAAGTATTTGCATAAAGTTTGTTTGGTGATATCGTCTTTGGTAGGTCCGAGTCCTCCGGTTACTAAAACAATATTCACCCTTTCCATCGCATTATCAATCGCTTCCAAGATTTCCTTTTCCCGGTCACGGATTGAAACAATACGAAGAACCTCAATGCCTATTTTATTTAATTCCTGCCCCATCCAGGCTGAATTAGTGTCGACAACCTGTCCTATCAACAGTTCGTCGCCAATGGTTATTATTTCGGCAAACATACTTCTTAGTTTTTATCCTATTATATATAATAAGGTATACCCAATTATAACGTCACACGAGAATAAGCCGGAAGATCAATAGAACAAAAGTCCTTATCCAGATATTTGAAATATCCGGTAATGGCGATCATGGCTGCATTATCAGTCGTATAACTGAATTTAGGGATAAAAATGTTCCAGCCATATTTCTCGGCATGTTCCCGGAAAGCATTACGCAATCCATTATTTGCAGAAACTCCTCCGGCCACAGCTATTTCATTAATCTTATATTCTTTGGCGGCTTTTCGTAATTTATCCATCAGAATATCCACTACAGTAGCCTCCAATGATGCTGCAAGATCTACTTTATGGTGTTCTATGAAATCAGGATCTTCCTTTAACCAGTCGCGTAATGAATATAAAAAGGAAGTCTTCAATCCGCTGAAGCTGTAATCTAAACCAGGAATATGCGGTTTGCTGAATGTAAAAGCTTTCGGATTTCCCTGACGAGCCAGTTTATCAATGATCGGTCCGCCGGGATAACCAAGTCCCATCACTTTAGAGCATTTATCAATAGCTTCACCTGCGGCATCGTCAATAGTCTGTCCAAGAATCTCCATATCATTATAGGCTTTGACCAGTATGATTTGTGAATTTCCTCCAGATACCAGCAAACAGAGAAATGGGTAAACAGGTTGTCTCTCTTCTTCTCCTTCCGCTTTAATAAAATGAGCTAAAACATGTCCGGTCAAATGATTAACATCAATCATTGGGATGTTTAAAGAACGAGCGAATCCTTTTGCAAAGGAGACTCCAACAAGCAAAGACCCCATCAATCCCGGTCCGCGAGTGAAAGCTACCGCGCTCAACTCTTCTTTGGTGACGCCGGCACGTTTTAATGCTTCATGTACTACCGGTACGATGTTTTGTTGGTGTGCCCGTGAAGCCAACTCGGGTACTACTCCACCGTATGCTTCATGTACGGCTTGACTTGATACCACATTTGACAGCAAATAACCATCCTTGATTACGGCTGCCGATGTATCGTCACAGGAGGATTCAATTCCTAAAATTATTGCACTCATAAGTATTTAAACTATTAAACGGTGCAAAAGTAATCATAAAACTACGATTCGTAACGAACTATTTTATATTTTTGTTCGCAAAATAAAAGTTATCGCATATCAGAACGCTGAAAAAGACTGTACGCTGGGTAGTAGGTATTGTACTGGGAGTATATATCGGGACTATTGTTTTGCTGAATATACCAAACATTCAGCAAGCAATGAGTGTATTTGTAGCTGAAGAACTTTCTGAAGTTTTAAATACAAAGGTAGTGATTGGTAGAATTAATATGGGTCTATTGAACCGTATTATTATTGATGATGTATTGCTTGACGATCAGAGTGGTCAGGAAATGCTCAAAGTCACACGTTTGTCTGCCAAGTTCGATATTATGCCCTTTTTTAAAGGAAAGATATCCATTAGCAGTGTCCAGCTTTTCGGATTTAATATCAATCTCCGGAAAGAGACTCCGGATTCCCCTCCTAATTTTAAGTTTGTTTTGGATGCTTTTGCTTCCAAAGATACCGTGAAGAAAGAAAACTCCCTTGATTTGCGTATTAATTCCATCCTGATTCGTCGTGGAAGGATGTCTTATCATGTGTTGTCGGAAGAAGAAACACCGGGGAAATTTAATGCTAAGCATATTCAGCTTCAAAATATCATCGCTAATATATCGCTGAAGGCATTAAGTAAGGACTCTTTGAATTTAGGGATCAAGCGATTGAGCCTTGATGAAAAAGCATCCGGCTTCTCTTTGAAAAAAATGAGTTTGAAACTGGTTGCCAATAACAAGCAGACAAACATTGATAATTTTACAATAGAATTGCCCGAAACCTCTCTCAAGCTTGATACCATTCATTTGGAGTATGATAGTTTGAAAGCTTTTGACCGTTTTACAGAACAGGTGCATTTCTCTTTCCGTACTTTGCCATCGCAAGTTACTTTAAAAGATATTTCTCCTTTTGTCCCTATCCTCTCGCATTTCAAGGAACCGGTGACGTTGGATATGGAGGTGAAGGGAACTGTGGATCAGTTGACTTGTTCGCATCTGGAGATTACAGCCGATGACCGTCAGTTCCGTCTGCGAGGAGATGTATCGCTTCAGGACTTATCGCGTCCACAAGATGCGTATGTATATGGAACTCTTTCCGAACTTTCGGCCAATACCCGCGGAGTCGGTTTTTTAGTGCGTAATTTGAGTCCTAATTATAATGGAGTTCCTCCTCTTCTCGAACGTTTGGGCAACGTGAGTTTCCAGGGAGAAATTTCGGGATACTTCACGGACTTAGTTACTTATGGACAATTACAAACGAGTCTTGGAAATGTAAAGACCGACTTAAAATTGAGTTCTGATAAGACAAAAGGATTGTTTGCGTATTCCGGAGCTGTCAAAACAGAGGATTTTCAACTAGGTAAATTATTGGATAATGAGGAATTGGGAGAAATTACTTTCAATCTGGATGTACATGGCCGGCATATTGCTGACCACTTGCCTGCCGTAGAATTGAAAGGACTGATTGCTTCGATAGATTATAGCAGATATAGATATGAAAATATCACACTGGACGGAGAATACAAACAAGGCGGATTTAATGGAAAGATTGCGTTGGATGATCCTAATGGCTCTATTTATCTGAATGGAGACGTAAATGTTGCATCCAAAGTTCCTACTTTTAATTTTCTTGCAGTAGTCAATAAAGTACGCCCACATGATTTGAATCTTACGACCAAATATCCTGATGCAGAGTTCTCTTTAAAACTGAAAGCCAATTTTACAGGTGGATCAGTGGATGAGATGATTGGAGAAATCAATGTGGATAGCTTGGAATTTACAGCTCCGGATAAAGCATATTTCATGCAGAATATGAATATCCGGGCAACCAAACAAAATGGAGAAAATCAGCTTAGATTGACTTCCGAATTCCTGAAAGCAAGCATAGAGGGAAAATTCCAATATCACACATTGCCTGCCAGTATTCTGAATATTATGCGGAAATATGTGCCGTCTTTGATATTACCTCCCAAGAAGCCGATTGAAACCCATAATAACTTTTTGTTTGATATACATATATATAATACGGACATTTTATCTACGATATTTGATATACCGTTAACGGTATATACTCATTCTACGTTGAAGGGATATTTTAATGATGCTTTACAACGCTTGCGTGTAGAGGGATATTTTCCCCGTCTGCAATATAAGAACAACTATATTGAGTCAGGTATGATTCTGTGCGAGAATCCGGCAGATCATATTCGTGCACGGGTTCGTCTGACTAATTTGAAAAAGAAAGGAGCAGTCAATCTATCTCTGGATGCACAAGCTAAAGATGACAATGTCAGTACGACTTTGGATTGGGGAAATAATGCTGCAGCAACATATAGCGGGAAATTAGCAGCTGTTGCCAAATTTCTACGTACAAGCGGAGAAAAGTCATTGTTGAAAGCGATGGTGGATGTGAAGCCTACTGATGTTATTTTAAATGATACTCTCTGGAAGATACATCCTTCGCAGGTGGTGGTCGATTCCGGACGAGTGGATGTGAATAATTTCTATTTTAGTCATCAGGATAGGTATGTACGTATTAACGGCCGGCTTTCCGAGAATCCTAAAGATACTGTAAAGGTTGATCTAAAGGATATAAATATGGGATATGTATTTGATATTGCAAGTATATCCGACGATGTAAATTTTGAGGGCGATGCAACAGGAACGGCTTATGCAAGCGGAGTGTTTAAAAAGCCTATCATGAATACCCGTTTATTTATAAAGAATTTCTCACTCAATCACGGTCGTTTGGGTGAACTGGATATATATGGTGAGTGGGATAATGAAAACAGAGGTATCCGGTTGGATGCATCCATTCAGGATATATCTCCTTCTCCGTCGCGTGTCACGGGTATTATTTATCCATTAAAACCCGAGAGCGGACTTGATTTAAATATTGAAGCAAATGAATTGAATCTGAAATTCCTCGAACATTATATGAAGTCTATTGCCAATGATATTAAAGGGCGAGGAACAGGAAAAGTACATTTCTATGGAAAATTTAAAGGATTGAACCTGGATGGTGCGGTTATGACAGATGCATCCATGAATTTTGATATTTTAAACACACATTTTGCGGTAAAAGATACTATTCATTTGGCTCCTACCGGATTGACATTCAATAATATACATATCTCTGATATGGAAGGGCATTCGGGGAGAATGAATGGATATTTGCATTTCCAGCATTTTAAGAACCTAAACTATCGTTTCGAGATACAGGCAAATAATATGCTTGTGATGAACACAAAAGAATCGACAGATATGCCTTTCTATGGTACGGTATATGGTACCGGGAATGTATTGCTCTCTGGAAACGCCATACAGGGGCTCGATGTAAATGTGGCCATGACTACAAATCGAAATACTACCTTTACCTATATTAATGGTAGTGTAGCATCGGCTACTAGCAATCAGTTTATCAAATTCGTGGATAAAACACCTCGTCGTACTATCCAGGATTCTGTTCAAGTAATCTCATATTACGAACAAATACAGCAAAAACGTCAGGAGGAGGAAGAGCAGAAAACAGATATCCGTTTGAATATTCTTGTGGATGCAACTCCCGATGCCACCATGCGAATCATTATGGACCCTATTGCCGGAGATTATATCAGCGGAAAAGGTACGGGAAATATCCGGACGGAATTTTATAATAAGGGCGATGTGAAAATGTTTGGTAATTACCGGATCAATCAAGGAGTATATAAATTTAGTTTGCAGGAAGTGATTCGTAAAGACTTTATTATCAAAGATGGAAGTACAATAACGTTCAATGGTGCACCTTTGGATGCTAACATGGACATACAAGCTTCATATACAGTGAACTCTGCCTCTTTGAATGATTTGATACCGGATGCTTCGGCTATTATACAACAACCCAATGTGCGTGTAAATTGTATCATGAATCTAAGTGGTATGCTGGTACGACCGACTATCAAACTGGGTATTGAGCTTCCGAATGAAAGAGATGAAATACAAACATTGGTACGTAATTATATCAGTACGGAAGAGCAAATGAATATGCAGATTCTTTATTTGCTGGGTATTGGCAAGTTCTATACGGAAGATGCCCGTAATAATAATCAGAATTCGAATGTGATGTCATCGGTGCTCTCATCTACTCTCTCCGGCCAGTTGAACAATGCACTTTCACAGGTCTTTGAAACGAATAACTGGAATATCGGTACGAATTTGAGTACGGGTGATAAGGGTTGGACAGACATGGAAGTAGAAGGTATTTTGTCGGGACAATTATTGAATAACCGTTTATTGATAAACGGAAACTTCGGTTATCGGGATAATCCGATGGCTAATACTAACTTTGTAGGAGACTTTGAAGCAGAATGGCTGATTACCCGTTCGGGAGATATTCGTTTGAAGGCTTATAATGAGACAAATGACCGTTATTACACAAAAACAAACTTGACTACACAAGGTGTAGGTATCATGTATAAAAAGGATTTCAATAAATGGAGTGATCTATATTTCTGGAATAAATGGCGGTTACGCAATAAGCGGAAACGGGAAGAAGCTGAAAAGGTGAAACCGCAACAAACGGACAGCATCACTGATAAAACTGCTAAATCGGCAGTGAAAAGAAAACGTGTACAGGAGCAGTAAAAAATAATAAACGATGACATATCCACCAGGAATTATGTCATCGTTTGTTGTTTGTGAGAATTATGTTTCAGAATTATGCACTTTGACCTATGAAAGGACAGTACCGTTCTCGCCTATGTTTACTACTTTATCTACATCCCCCTTCTCAAGTTCAATTCGATAATATATGCTACCATCTGCTTTTTCAATATACTCCGCTTCGTCAAAACGATATTCTCCATATTGATTATTGAGAGTATTGTTTACTGCTTCAGGCAATTCATTCTGACGTATTTCCCATGAAGTAGAATACCAATTTCCAGTCTGGTTGAACAATACATCTTTTGGGATTCCATTATGAATGATATCTACCTCTGTATATCCAAAATCCCAATCATTTCTATCATCCTCAACGTCTACTTCCATGATTCTTGCATTCGGATACTTTTCATTGATGAAGTTTTTCATAGCTTCAGTCAATTGTACAGGAAGATGTTCGTTGTTATCATCATCAGTGTCTACAATGCTTTTAATCAGAGTTCCATCAGCAGAATAATACAAATCGACCTCCTGATTCTGCTTTTCGACTTCAATTACGAAAACAGTTTCAACGCCTGTCCGTTCCAGTTTGTCTATATCATCCCGCTTCCATGAGGCATATTCGCTGTTCTCAAAAGACATTTTTACTGCTTGTGGTAATGCATTGTAAGGAATGTCCGTTTCTGTCATTTGCCATTTACCATCTTGGGTGAACCATGCAGATACTTCATATCCGTCATAGAAATCTGCTACATAATATCCAGACTTAGTTTCCCACTTCACATTTGCAGCATTAGGGAATTTGGATGAAAATGCACTTTGAAGTTCGGCAGGAACAGCTATTGAACCATCGTCATCGTTGTCACAACTTTGCAGACTCCATGTGACGCTTAGTGCCAGTAAAAGTGTATAAATCTTTAGTTTCATCTTTGTTCAATTTAAATAGGTTTAGAAATCAATATCAATCAAATTAAATTTCAGGTCAAACTTCAGTTCCGTACGGTTGGACAGTTTTACTTCATAATCTTTCTTATCTCTCTCAATTTTTAGAATTTTAGCATCAGGGTAATTGGTCGTTACGTATTTCTGAATAGCTGCCGGAATAATTGCTGTAGGTACAGAACTATATTTGCAGTTCACTTCTTCCCAGTTGCCTTTGTTGTCAAACTCCACTTTATCGCCATTCGTGAAAATCACTTCATAACTTTTATAAAAGAAATCACTCTCCATTTTGGCTAATGCTACTTTGCTGTCGGCAAAATGCTGTTTGATAAACTGCTGTGCCGGTTGTGGCATTTGAGTTACCTGGATTGGTTTGTCGTCATCTGCACGAGCTACTGTTTGCAAAGTGAAAAGACACACTAATAAGAATACTAACTTTTTCATAATCGTTGTTTTTTAATATTGGTTTTTACTATTATTATTAATTTGATAATGCAAAGATGAGAGGAGAATCTGAAAAGATTTGGGAATTTTGAGAATTTCCGAAAAAAAAATCGAAAAAATATAGTGACGCTATCCGGTTAACATAGCGTCACTATACATAAAGGATACCGTCACCATCCTATAGGGATAGTGTCACTATAATTTCTTCTTGAAATTAGATTCTTTAGGATTCTTTTAAAACTACTAATAGATACATCGTTTATTTTTGCACACACAAATTTGACAATATTCATATTAAACAACCATAAGAACTTTTGTATGACTATGAGAACAAATTATTTTTTATTATTAGCTATTCTATTGGGGATGATCCCTATGAATTACACGCACGCCAATGATTCAATACCTAAGAGCGTGATTCTGTACACACCTTACACAAAAATCTCCGTATCTCCCGGAGCGTCAATTGACTACAGTATTGATCTTATCAACAACACAGACCAGTTGACGAATGCGAATCTTTCTGTCAGCGGATTGTCCGCCAGTTGGAAACACGAAATGAAATCCGGTGGCTGGAGCCTTAGCCAACTATCGGTACTTCCCAAAGAGAAAAAGACTTTCAATTTAAAAGTCGAAGTCCCATTAAAAGTGAATAAAGGTAATTATCACTTTGTGGTATATGCCGGAAACGCCAAACTTCCATTGGATGTGGTGGTTGCTCAAAAAGGAACATACCAGACTGAATTTACTACCGACCAACCCAACATGCAGGGAAATTCTAAATCAACCTTCACTTTCAGCGCCACTTTAAAGAATCAGACTGCCGACCAGCAGCTATATGCTTTGATGGCTAATGCACCCAGAGGTTGGAATGTAGTTTTTAAACCTAATTATAAGCAAGCCACTTCTGCACAAGTGGAAGCCAACAGTACCCAAAATGTAAGTATAGATATTACTCCTCCTGCCAATGTAGAAGCCGGCAGTTACAAAATTCCGGTACGCGCCGCTACAGGTACCACTTCCGCTGAATTGGAACTGGAAGTGGTTGTTACCGGCTCTTATCAAATGGAACTGACTACTCCCCGTGGGTTATTGAGCACAGATGTCACAGCAGGTGATATAAAGAAAATAGAACTGGAAGTCAGAAATACAGGTTCTTCATTACTGAAAGATATTCAGCTGTCTGCTAATAAACCTGCTGACTGGGAAGTAACTTTCGAACCTTCAAAAATCGATGCACTAAAAGCCGGAGAGACATCAACGGTTATGGCTACTTTGAAAGCTTCTAAAAAAGCATTGCCAGGCGACTATGTGACTACCATCATGGCAAAAACTCCTGAAGTAAATGCAGATGCGCAGTTCAGAGTTGCAGTAAAAACTCCGATGATATGGGGATGGGTAGGCGTTCTTATCATTATTGCCACCATCGGCGTGGTTTACTATCTGTTCCGTAAATATGGAAGGAGGTAAATTATGGGCGAACAAGTGATCGTACTTACCGATTTGACCAAACAATACGGTAATTTCACTGCTGTAGATCATATTCGCCTGAATATCCGGAAAGGAGAAATCTTCGGATTACTGGGACCGAATGGTGCTGGAAAATCAACTACTATCTTAATGATGTTGGGATTGACAGAGCCTACTTCGGGAACAGTTGAAATTTGTGGAATCAATTCTACTACACACCCCATTGAAGTAAAAAGAAAAATTGGGTATTTGCCAGAAGATGTAGGATTCTATGATGATATGACAGGACCGGAGAATTTGATCTATACAGCGCGATTAAATGGTATTTCTGATAAAGAGGCAAAAACCAAGGCTATGGAACTGATGAAGCGGGTAGGCCTTGAAGATCAGTTAGCCAAAAAGACAGGGAAATATTCTCGTGGTATGAGACAGCGGTTGGGATTGGCTGATGTACTTATTAAAAATCCGGAGATTATTATTCTCGATGAGCCGACTTCAGGGATTGACCCTGCAGGTGTTCAGGAATTTATCGAACTGATTCGCTGGTTGAGTAAAGAAGAAGGACTGACAGTGCTTTTCTCTTCCCATCATCTGGATCAAGTACAGAAAGTGTGCGACCGGGTAGGTTTGTTCAGTAATGGCCAATTACTTGCTTTGATCGATATGGCAGAATTGAAAGATAAGAAGCAGGAATTGTCTGATATTTATAACCATTATTTTGAGGAAGGAGGAGAAAGACATGAATAAAGTCAATCATCCTTTTTGGGTTATCGTCAACAAGGAAATTTCCGATCATGTAAAAAGTTGGCGTTTTATTATACTAATAGGTATTATAGCACTTACCTGTATGGGGTCGCTATATACAGCGCTCACCAATATTAGTGAAGCCATCAAACCTAATGACCCGGACGGTTCGTTTCTTTTCTTGAAGTTGTTTACAGTTTCAGATGGGACTCTCCCCTCTTTTGTTCTGTTTATTAACTTCTTAGGTCCCCTATTGGGAATCGCTTTGGGATTTGATGCAGTAAATTCCGAACAAAATAAAGGCACATTGAGCCGTATGCTGTCCCAGCCTATTCATCGCGATTGCATTATCAATGCGAAGTTTGTAGCTGCTCTGATTGTGATAGGAATCATGTTGTTTGTATTGGGCTTTCTGGTGATGGGATGTGGGCTGATTGCTATTGGCATTCCTCCTACGGCAGAAGAGTTTTGGAGAATTGTTTTCTTCATCATTACCAGTATCTTTTATGTAGCATTCTGGTTGAATCTGGCTATTCTGTTCTCACTCCGTTTCCGTCAGGCAGCGACTTCTGCCTTAGCATCTGTGGCTGTTTGGTTGTTTTTTAGTGTATTCTATACCATGATTGTTAATTTGGTGGCAAAAGGGTTGAGTCCGTCACAGATGGCATCACCTTATCAGATTATCAGTTATCAGAAGTTTATTCTAGGGTTGATGCGTTTGGCACCGAGTGAACTGTTTAATGAAGCTACCACCACACTATTGATGCCTTCTGTCAGAAGTTTGGGGCCATTGACTATGGAACAGGTACAGGGAGCTATCCCTAGTCCGCTCCCATTGGGACAAAGTCTTTTAGTTGTATGGCCACAGTTGACCGGATTGATTGCGGCAACGGTTATTTGCTTCGCTATTTCTTATATCATGTTTATGAGGAGAGAAATACGATCCCGATAACCTGCTCACTATAAAAGACGCAGAGGACACGGAGAAACAGGTGAATGGATATACCTGACAAATTGGTTTTATGATAACCGACAGGTCGTTCACTTAAAATCCGTGTCCTCTGTGTTTTTCAGATGAATCTTATGATTGGGAAATCTCGAAGCAATGTTCATTCTGCTCGAAGTAATATTTTATATTCAGATGTTGCAAACGACAGATGGAATCGGCTATAGCTAATCCCAGCCCTGTAGATCCTTCTTTTTTGCTACCCTGATAGAAACGTTCGAAGATATGTTCCTTGTTCAGCGGATGTTCCACTCCCGAATTTCGGAAAGTAATGCCGTTCTTAGTAACGGTGATTCGGATATGTCCCCCGTCAATATTATGTACAAATGCATTTTTCAGGAGGTTAGTGAGTAAAGCAACAGCCAGGGATTCGTTCATTGTCACCTTGAAAACGCCTTGTTCATCTATCGTGACTTCTATGTTGCGATAATCATAAACTTCTTCGTAATCTTGCAGATATTGTTTGAGAAGTACATTGAGTTCCAATTCTTTGGTATCCGTAAACTGACCATTATCAATCTTGGAAAGCAATAATAGGGATTTGTTTAATTTAGTGATGTATTCTAAAGTCTGATGCGTTTTCATCAGTTCTTCCAGTTGTTTTTCTGATAGCGAATCATCTTCCATCAACATTTCCAATCGATTACGGCAGATAGCAAGTGGAGTTTGTATCTCGTGTGAAGCATTTCCGATAAACTGTTTTTGTTGTTCGAACATCTGCTCCGTACGTTCCACATAACGAATGGCAGCCTCATTTAATTTCCGGAATTCCGTGATTTGAGTATCGTTACTCAAAGGTTTATTTCTTTTTCCTGTTTGATAACCGTCCAGCCAGTGTAGAAGTACATAGAGCGGTCGCATATTCCGGTAAAATACCCATACGGAAATGATAATAATGCAGAATAATAAAGCTACATATAAAAATATAATCCACACCTGGATGGCATCTCTCAAATCGTCTTTTTCAATGCTGGGAGTTGATACTGTCAGCTCGTGGTATCGTCCTTCATCATCTTTAAAGATAGTAGTAAGAATACGTGCCGGCTCGGTCTCTCCTTTTTCTTCAATGTATACCATAGAGTCTTTATACTGAATATCCTCCCGGCTTTCCGCATACTCTTTGCTTACTTCCATCATATAATATTGATTGTTGGAGCCATTGGTTTTAGAAGGTAGCTCCTCTCCTGCCAATGCCCGGATAATGATGGTTTCCGAATAATCTTCCAAAGCATCATCCACTTCATCGTTGACTTCATCGATCATCGTAACATAAAAGAAGATAGCCCAGACCGTCAGTATAAGGGTCAGAGCAAGAGTAATACGAAGAATGATGTAATATATTAATTTCATGGACAATAATTTCTTTCTTTTTTATTCTACTATCATTTTATACCCAAATCCATAGACTGCTTTAATTTCAATAGTTGCACCGGAATCTTTGAGCTTTTTGCGAAGATTCTTGATTTGTGCATATATGAAGTCAAAATTATCGACCTGATCGATATGGTCTCCCCACACTGATTCGGCCAAAGTGTTTTTATTGATTAATCTCCCAGGGCGATTGATAAAATATAACAGGATATCATATTCTTTTCTATTTAGTTCCACTTCCTGCTCGTTGACAAATACACGATATTTATCCGGTTCTATCCGTACGTTGCCTTGGCGGATATCAATCTCTCCATCATGCTGATGGCGACGAATCACGCTTTTAATTCGTGCATTTAGTTCAACCAAATGAAATGGCTTTGGCAAATAATCGTCCGCTCCCAGTTCTAATCCCAAAACTTTGTCTTCCAGAGAGTCTTTCGCGGAAATAATAATCACGTTCTCCCGCTTATGGAGAGCTTTCAGTCGTTCAAGAAGATCAAGTCCGCTTCCGTCCGGTAGCATGATGTCCAATAAGATACAATCATAGTCGTAATCTTCAATTTTGCGTAGAGCAGAATTGAAGTCACTGGCTGTTTCTACAACGTAACGTTCTTTTTCAAGTGAACATTGAATCAGTTCTCTCAAAGAGGGTTCGTCTTCTACAATCAATATCTTCATAATTTTGTCTCCTTTCTTTTTTACATACTACAAAGAAAAGGGATATTTCTGAAATAAAACTGAAATGGATTGAAAAAAGAGCTTGAAATAACTATTGAATGTCTAATGAACTGTTAGGACAGGCCATAAATAATATAATATGGAAGGAAAAAAAGAAAAGGATGAAAGCGATTGAGCCGTTTCCATCCTTTTTATAATTATGTGCGAATTTTGTTTAATAAGAACGTGCAAATATCACGCGGCAAGCAGATGGTTTACCTGTTACCATACATTTACCAGGTTCTTTGTCTCCCGGAACAAATGACTCGAACGGAATACAACGAATGGTTGCTTTAGTTTCTTCCTTAATTTTTTCTTCGGTTTCAGTAGTTCCATCCCAATGAGCCAGAATAAATCCGCCTTCTTCGATTTTTTCTTTAAATTCGTCATAGGTGTCTACTGTTGTAATCTTGGAGTTACGGTAGTCCAATGCTTTTTTGTAGATATTAGCCTGCATTTCTTCAAGCAGGTTCTGAACGTATGTTTCAATGCCTTCACAGGTAACTGTTTCTTTTTCCAGTGTATCACGGCGCATCACTTCCATCGTGTTGTTTTCAAGATCGCGACCACCCATAACCAAACGAACAGGTACACCCTTCAATTCATAATCAGCGAATTTGAAGCCCGGGCGTTTGTTATCTGCATTATCATATTTCACAGAGATGCCCAGTGCTTTCAACTTAGCTACAATGCCTTCTACTTTAGCATCAATTTGTTTCAGTTGTTCGTCATTCTTATAGATAGGAACGATTACTACCTGAATCGGAGCCAAATGTGGAGGTAATACCAATCCGTTGTCATCCGAGTGAGTCATAATCAATGCACCCATCAAACGAGTAGAAACACCCCATGAAGTAGCCCAAACATACTCCATCTTGTTTTCCTTGTTAACGAACTGAACATCGAATGCCTTTGCAAAGTTTTGTCCCAGGAAGTGGGAAGTACCACTTTGCAATGCTTTTCCGTCTTGCATCATGGCTTCTATTGTGTAAGTGTCAAGTGCACCTGCAAAACGTTCATTGGCTGATTTCACTCCCTTTACAACGGGAACAGCCATATATTTTTCTGCAAATTCACCATATACATTCAACATTCTGATTGCTTCTTCCTCTGCTTCTTCACGGGTAGCATGAGCGGTATGTCCCTCTTGCCACAGGAATTCGGCAGTACGCAGGAAAAGACGGGTACGCATTTCCCAACGGAAAACGTTCGCCCATTGGTTGCAGAGAATAGGCAGGTCACGGTATGACTGAATCCAGTTCTTATAAGTATTCCAGATGATTGTTTCTGATGTCGGACGGATAATTAATTCCTCTTCCAATTTAGCTGCAGGATCTACTACGACTCCTGAACCGTCTTCCGCATTCTTCAAGCGATAATGTGTTACTACGGCACACTCTTTCGCAAACCCTTCTACGTGTTCTGCTTCGCGGCTTAAGAATGATTTCGGGATTAATAGCGGGAAATATGCATTTACGTGTCCTGTTTCCTTGAACATGTCGTCCAATTGACGTTGCATTTTCTCCCAGATAGCGTATCCGTAAGGCTTAATCACCATACATCCGCGCACGGCAGATTGTTCTGCCAAATCAGCTTTTACCACCAAATCGTTATACCACTGTGAGTAGTTTTCACTACGTTTGGTAAGGTCTTTCAGTTCTTTTGCCATTATATTTTTCTATTTAAAGTTTTCTTGAGTGTTAAAACAGGGTGCAAAAATACGAAAAATGCATGAACTGCCCTATTCTTCATGCATTAATTTTCTAAAGTCATTTGCTTCTATATTACATATCTCATTTTTCATATTCGTTATATCGTTGCATCCGCGACTATGCTTGTTCAGCATAGCGCCTTTTTGAGAACTAAAGGCACTATGACCCGATGAAAAGGTTTTATACAAAAGAAATAAGCCTTTCCTACCCAATTATGGTATTTTACTAATGTGGTAACCTCAATCATTTGTTTTCCTGTTTCCAATGGTGTAATGAAAATATCGACATAAAACAATAAATGTTTATCGTCTTTTCTCATAATTGCTTCTTGTTTGTCTTCCTCTATAATAAGTTCTTCACTTTCAATAGCTTTAGTTTCTATACCGAAAGGTTTGACTAAACAGGCCCTTATTGCATACAACATTCGGAGCCAAGCGGGGTTATGAGCAAAGACTTTTAAAATAATATCTTTAGGAGACAAACGATTTTCTGTAACTTCTATGGAAAAACTGTCACTGTAATCTACGGGGAGATATTTCTCTATTTTCTTAGCCATATTGGTTATTCAATTAGGGTTATTCTACAATAGTTCAGTTTAGGTTTCGTCCGATAATAGATAAAACCATAGAAAAGGGGGCTTGAAAAATAAAAAATCAGGCAGTTTATTTAAGATAACCACCTGATTTTCAAAAGAGCGGTAAACGAGGCTCGAACTCGCGACCTGCGGCTTGGGAAGCCGCCGCTCTACCAACTGAGCTATTACCGCATATTTACTGCATTTCTCGACTCAAAAGCCTTATGAAATGGTGATGCAAAGGTAAACATAATTTTTATATCTCAAATAAAATCGCAGAAATTTTAATGCAAGAAAAAAGAGAAATCAAAGCATCTTCAATTCTTTTGTTTTGATGAAAAACAACCGGATATAAAAAAACGCATATTAGTAGCCCGTATAATTAAAAATATACAGATTGACGATAGTCGCTATAGAAAAAACTCCAGGATTTCCGGTTAATAAGATTCAGATATAAACTATTTTAGTGAATAATCTATCACTAGGTTCTAAATAGAGAATGAATATTGAATATGTGAGAATAAAGTTGCTTATATTATTTCAAATTGACAGATTTAGTTTCTAGCAAAATAAATAAGATTTAGAAACAAACAGGTACTTTATGGGCTATTTGGTAGCTTCCTTTTAAAGGGAGAACACGCTTCTCACCGACCAACGGTTGGTTCCATTTAAAGGAACGGAGCTTTTCCTTTAAAGAAACAACTCCAATATGCATTTATATTTTGTATAATCAAGTAGTTTATATCCATTAATAACACGCTTATTGCATATACTTGCATTATTTTATGCATCATTTTTTCTATCTGATAGAAATGACACAAGCATGATTCAAAGAGAAGATGAAAAATAGAACATCTTATAAAAGAGCGCTGAAACCTTCTTTTGTTGTATTGCTATATTCTTTCTGATGAACAAACCTCTCTTTTCATCTGTTAGAATATCTCAAATTCAGATATAACCTAACCAGTATGAAAAAAAATAAGCGACTTTGTATACTATTGACTTTGTATTTTTCCATCGGTCAGATAGATGCACAGACACCATTAAGTTTCGAAGAATCACTGCATCTGTTGAATCAAGGAAATCAGAGTCTGAAAATAGCGGATAAGAGTATTGAGATTGCGAAGGCTGAACGTGATAAGTTGAATGCTTTCTGGTATCCCAGTCTTCAGTCTACAGGTGCGTTTGTACACATGTCGGAGAAGATCGAAGTTAAACAGCCTTTATCGCAGTTTACCGATCCGGCTAAAGACTTTGTACATTCGATTATTCCGGATGACCAGATCATTTCGTCTATACTGGATCAAATTGGGGCAAATACCCTTATATTTCCTTTGACTCCAAGAAATTTGACAACTGTTGATTTATCAGCCGAGTGGGTACTCTTTTCCGGTGGTAAGCGTTTTCATGCCACCAACATCGGAAGAACGATGGTCGATCTGGCACGGGAAAGTCGGGCACAGGTATCGGCCAATCAGCAAAGTTTATTGGTTGAAAGCTATTACGGGCTTCGACTGGCACAACAAATTGTGACGGTTCGTGAAGAAACCTACAACGGATTGAAGAAACATTATGAAAATGCCTTGAAGTTAGAGGCAGCAGGAATGATTGACAAAGCAGGAAGGCTTTTTGCCCAGGTAAATATGGATGAAGCCAAACGTGCATTGGAAGCTGCGCGAAAAGAAGAAACAGTAGTGCAAAGTGCCTTAAAGGTTTTGCTGAATAAAAAGGATGCAGATGCCAATATCATTCCTACCTCTCCCCTTTTTATGAATGATTCATTGCCACCTAAAATGCTATTTGATCTTTCAGTAAACAGTGGGAACTATACACTCAACCAATTACAGCTGCAGCAGCATATTGCCAAACAAGAAGTGCGGATTGCCCAAAGCGGTTATTTGCCGAATATAGCCCTTTTCGGAAAACAGACCTTGTATTCGCATGGCATTCAGAGTAATTTATTACCGCGTACCATGGTAGGCATTGGTTTTACATGGAACCTCTTTGACGGACTGGATCGTGAAAAAAGAGTGCGGCAATCAAAATTAACGGAACAAACTCTGGCTTTAGGCCAGATGAAGGCCCGTGATGATCTGGCTGTTGGGGTAGATAAGCTTTATACGCAGCTGGAAAAGGCACAGGATAATGTAAAAGCTTTAAATGCAACGATTGCTTTAAGTGAAGAATTGGTACGCATCCGAAAGAAATCATTTACAGAAGGGATGGCAACTTCTACCGAAGTTATTGATGCTGAAACCATGCTTGCCAGTGTAAAAGTGGCTCGCCTGGCAGCATATTATGAATATGATGTGGCACTAATGAATCTACTCTCGCTTTGTGGCACACCGGAACAATTTGCAAACTATCAACCTAAACCGTAACAAACAATGAAACCAACTAGTAAAACCCTATCATGGGCTTTTGTCATCATTCTTCTGGCTGTCGGTATTTTCACCGGCTTGGGAGTTATATTAATGCATAAACAGCCGCTGGTCTTGCAAGGACAAGCTGAAGCAACAGAAATCCGTATCAGTGGGAAACTTCCCGGCCGTATCGACACTTTCTTCGTTCAGGAGGGAGACTGGGTACACCAGGGAGATACTCTTGTCGTCATTAATAGCCCTGAAGTACATGCCAAGTATCAACAAGTGAATGCCTTGGAACAGGTGGCAGTACAACAGAACAAGAAAATAGATGCCGGAACCCGTCGTCAGATCGTGGCTACTGCACTGCAATTATGGAATAAAACGAAGAGCGATCTTACTCTCGCCCAGACAACTTACAACCGTATTCTTACTTTATATAAGGACAGTGTCATTACTTCTCAAAGAAAGGATGAAGTAGAAGCTATGTATAAAGCGGCTGTAGCAGCCGAACGTGCTGCCTATGAACAGTATCAGATGGCTGTAGATGGTGCACAAAAAGAAGATAAAGCGTCTGCTGCCAGCATGGTGGATGCTGCTCGAAGCACAGTGGATGAAGTCTCGGCTTTGCTGGTCGATGCTCGGTTGACCGCTCCGGAAAACGGTCAGATAGCAACAATCTTCCCTAAACGTGGAGAGTTGGTTGCACCGGGAACTCCCATTATGAATTTGGTGGTGATGGATGATATACATGTTGTTCTTAACGTGCGTGAAGATCTGATGCCGCAATTTAAAATGGACGAAACATTTGTTGCGGATGTGCCCGCTATCGGTAAAAAAAATATTGAATTCAAAATCTATTATATTAGTCCGCTAGGCAGTTTTGCTACCTGGAAATCAACCAAGCAAACCGGAAGTTATGACTTACGTACCTTTGAGATTCATGCCCGTCCAACCCAAAAGGTAGATGACTTGCGTCCCGGCATGTCCGTGTTATTGACTTTAGATTAATCGACATCAAATAAACCAGAGAATGGATGAATCACAAACATATTCCCCTTTTCGTTCCGTACTGCTCAGAGAGTGGCGGCGAATGACTTCACGGCGCCTTTATTTTGGTGTCTGCATTGTCTTGCCATTGTTCACCCTTTTCTTTATGGCTACGATCTTTGGTAACGGACAGATGGAAAACATTCCTATTGGTATTGTCGATCAGGATCATACTGCTACTTCCCGGACGATAGTCAGGAATATTTCTGCCGTACCAACTTTTAAAGTGACAAAGCATTTTGTAAATGAAGCAGCTGCCCGTGAATCTGTGCAAAAGAAAGAGATTTATGGATATCTTTCCATACCTCCCCAATTTGAACAGAATGCGATTACCGGAAAGAATGCAACACTCTCCTACTATTATCATTATGCATTAATGTCGGTAGGTGGTGAGTTGATGGCGGCATTCGAAACTTCCTTAGCTCCGGTGGCTCTTTCTCCTGTGGTGATGCAAGCGATGGCACTCGGAGTAGAACAGGATCAGATTACCACCTTTTTATTACCCGTACAGGCTAATAACCATCCGATATATAACCCTAGTCTGGATTATTCGGTATATTTAAGTCAGCCCTTTTTCTTTGTGCTGTTTCAGGTTTTGATTCTGTTGATTACCGTGTATGCGGTTGGCATTGAAATCAAGTTCCGCACAGCAGATGATTGGCTGGCGACTGCAAAAGGCAATATAGTGACAGCTGTTTTAGGTAAATTATTACCTTATACCATTATATATATACTGATAGGATGGTTGGCTAATTACGTCATGTTTGGTATTTTGCATATTCCTTTTCAGGGGAGTTGGTGGTTAATGAATATCATGACTGTGCTTTTCATCATTGCAACACAGGCTTTAGGGCTGTTTTTATTCTCGCTGTTTCCGGCAATATCGTTGGTTATAAGCGTAGTTTCTATGGTAGGTTCTCTGGGGGCTACTTTGTCCGGAGTAACCTTTCCGGTTCCCAATATGTATCCGTTGGTGAGGGATGCTTCCAATTTGTTCCCTGTCCGTCATTTTACGGAAATGATGCAAACCATGCTCTATGGAGGCGGTGGGTTTATCCATCTTTGGCCATCGGCTGTGATACTCTGTATCTTCCCGTTGCTGGCCCTGTCGCTGCTTCCTCATTTAAAACGAGCTATAGAAAGTCATAAGTATGAAAACATTAAGTAAGTTACAACAGTTATCATTCATCATTCGTCGTGAATTTCTAGCTATCAGTACCAGTTATGCGGTTTTACTGGTGTTGATGGGAGGAATCTTCGTTTACGGGTTGCTCTACAATTATATGTATGCACCGAATATTGTAACCGATGTACCTGTTGCCGTAGTCGACAATTCGCACAGTGAATTGAGCCGTGATTTTATCCGTTGGCTGGATGCTACTCCCCAGGCAGAGATTTCCAGTCAGGCTATGGACTATCATGAAGCAAAAGAATGGATGAAAGAAGGCAAAGTACAGGGAATACTCTATCTGCCTCATGACTTTGAGGAACGGGTGTTCCGGGGAGATGAAGCCGTATTTTCCCTTTATGCAACTACTGATGCCTTCTTGTATTTCGAAGCTTTGCAAGGTGCTTCTTCACGTGTCATGTTGGCTATTAATGATAAATACCGGCCAGATGAAGCGGTGTTTCTTCCACCACAAGGATTGCTTGCCGTAGCTATGGCGAAACCGATTAATGTGGAAGGCACTGCACTCTACAATTATACCGAAGGATATGGTTCCTATCTTATTCCGGCAGTCATGATGATTATAATTTTCCAGACCTTACTGATGGTTATTGGCATGGTGACCGGAGAAGAATACAGTAGTAAAGGAATCCGCGCATATACTCCTTTTGGGTATGGCTGGGGAGTTGCCATTCGTATAGTGGCAGGAAAAACGTCCGTGTACTGTGCTCTTTATGCCATCTTTGCCTTTTTTCTATTAGGCTTGCTCCCTCACTTTTTCAGTATCCCCAATATTGGAAACGGATTGTACATCGTACTATTATTGATTCCATATTTGATGGCAACTTCTTTCCTGGGATTAGCTGCGTCCAGGTATTTTACGGATTCTGAGGCTCCCCTACTCATGATCGCCTTCTTCTCCGTAGGATTAATCTTTCTTTCCGGCGTTTCCTATCCAATGGAACTAATGCCTTGGTATTGGAAAGTGGCCCATTACATTTTCCCTGCTGCACCAGGCACACTCGCTTTTGTGAAACTGAATTCTATGGGAGCCAGTATGGCTGATATCAGACCGGAATATATAACTCTCTGGATACAGGCACTTATTTATTTTACAATAAGTATATGGGTCTATAAGAAGAAACTGGAATCAAATCTGATTGGTTAAATTAACAAAAACAAAACATGCGCTAATTATAACATATAGCAAAAGAACACTTTCAGATAAATCAACTTCGCAAAGTAAATAATCAACTTTGGAAATAAAAATGTTTCTAAATAGATGTTTTCTTATAGAATCTCTCCTATTTCTTTGCATTTGTCATTGCTTTTGTCTAGTTTCGTTAACTGTTATGTTTATATGATCGTTAGAAGTAGTTTAAAAAACAACTGTTTATATGAAATATATTGTATATATTCTTTTCTTTTTTCCTGTTTGGGTTACAGCACAAACATACAAATATATAGGAATAGAAGATGGCTTGAGCAATCGCCGGATATTCAATATTCAGAAAGATGCTCAGGGTTATATGTGGTTTCTTACAAATGAAGGGATGGACCGATACAACGGTAAAGATATAAAACACTATAAATTAAATAAAGAAGGCACTATTTTGGATGCTCCCATACGTTTGGGATGGTTATATACAGAACCACATATCGGTATATGGGTGGTTGGCAAACAAGGACGAGTCTTTCAATACGAAGCCGACAGAGACGATTTCAAAATGGTATATAAATTACCGGATACCTCTGAAGCAATAAGTTGTGGTTATCTGGATCGCAATGATAATATCTGGATATGTCGTAAAGATACTGTATTGCTGTATAATATTAAAGATGCTCATATAGTTCGATTTCCCAATGTATTGCATAGTAGTATTACGGCAATAGAACAAGTAGATGAGCACCATTTCTTTATAGCAACGGAGACGGGCGTACGATATGTCAAACTGGAGAATGGTATTTTAGAGACCATGCCTGTTGAAACACTGGACTATTTTCATGCACAGGTGAGTGAACTGTATTTTCATCGGCAATTAAAAAGATTGTTCATTGGTTCATTTGAAAGAGGAGTTTTTGTGTACGATATGAATACACAGGAAATTATACGTCCGGACGCTGATCTTAGTGATGTAAACATAGCTCGTATCAGCCCATTGAATGAAACAGAGTTACTGATTGCAACGGAAGGAATGGGGGTGTATAAAGTTAACGTAAATACCTGTGAACTGGAAGATTACATTATTGCTAATTATCAGAGTTATAATGAAATGAATGGAAATAATATCAATGATGTTTTTGTAGATGAAGAAAAGCGGATATGGCTTGCTAATTATCCAACAGGAATTACAGTGATTGATAATCGCTATGAAAATTATCATTGGATGAAACATGCTATGGGTAATGCACAGTCATTAATCAATGATCAGGTACAAGCGGTTATCGAAGATCATGAAGGTGATCTGTGGTTTGGAACTAGTAATGGTATTAGTCTTTATAATTCAAAAACAGGTCAGTGGCATTCATTTCTAAGCTCTTTTAATCACCAACTAAAGGACAAGAATCATATATTTATTACTTTATGTGAAGTGGCTCCTGGCATTATATGGGCAGGAGGATATACTTCCGGCATTTATAAAATAAATAAAGAAACGCTATCAGTTGAATACTTCTCTCCTTACCTTCTTTCTCACGTCAATATGCGTCCGGATAAATATATTCGTGATATAGTTAAAGATTCAAGAGGACATATCTGGTCGGGAGGTTATTATAATCTAAAATGTTTTGATTTGGAGACTAACAGTGCACGTCTATATCCGGGATTGAATTCTATAACATCAATTGTTGAAAAAGACAAAGATAATATGTGGATCGGAACTGCTGCTGGCTTGTATTTATTGAATCGAAATACTGGTGAATATCAGTATATTGAAATGGAGATAGGAATCACTTATATTAATACGCTTTATCAGGCAGATAATGGGTTGTTATATATCGGGACAAATGGTATGGGAGTATTTATCTATAATCCTCAAGATAAGACTTTCGAACATTATTTTTCTGATAATTCTGCTTTAGTTTCAAATAGAATATTTACAATATTGCCGGAAGTAGATGGACGTATAATGATGAGTACAGAGAACGGAATAACCTGTTTTCATACTAAAGAAAAGATATTTCGTAATTGGACTAGAGGAGAAGGTTTGTTGCCTGCATACTTTAACGCAGCGGCAGGAACGGTGCGTAAAAATAAAAACTTTGTATTCGGTAGTACGGATGGAGCAATTGAACTTCCGATGAATGTGAAATTCCCAGATTATAAGTTCTCCAGATTGGTATTTAGCGACTTTCATCTGTCTTATCAACCTGTTTATCCGGGTGTCAAGGATTCCCCTTTACAGAAGAGTATCGATGAGACAGATGTATTAGAGCTGGCTTATGATGAGAATACGTTTTCATTTGAAGTTTCTACAATCAATTATGATTCTCCCGGAAATGCACTATATTCGTGGAAATTAGAAGGCTTTTATGAGAAATGGACTCAACCGGGAGCAAATAATTTGATTCGTTTTACCAATTTGCCTCCAGGTAGATATATTCTTCATGTACGTGCTATATCCAGAGAAGAACATGACATTGTTTTTCAGGAACGTGCTATGAAAATTATCATCACGCAACCTTTTTGGTCGAGTTGGTGGGCTATCTTGTGTTATATTCTGTTGGTAATAGGGGGATTTTATTTCGTTCTACGTGTGATAAATCTAAGAAAACAAAAGAATATATCTGATGAAAAAACGCAGTTCTTTATCAATACAGCTCATGATATACGTACCCCATTAACTTTGATAAAAGCACCCTTGGAGGAATTACTGGAAGAAGAGACTCTAACCGACAATGGAATAACCCGTACGAATATTGCATTGAGGAATGTGGAATCTCTTTTGCGATTGGTCAGCAATCTGATTAATTTTGAACGAACGGATATATATTCCTCTAAAATGAGTGTTTCTGAGTATGAACTGAATAGCTATATGAATGAAATATATGATACATTCTCTTCTTATGCAGCTATTAAGCGTATTGAGTATACATACGAGAGTACTTTCAGCTATCTGAATGTATTGTTTGATAAGGAGAAGATGGATTCTATTTTGAAGAATATAATATCGAACTCGCTAAAATATACTCCGGAAAGTGGAAAGGTCAGTATTTCCGTATCTGATACGAACGATTCATGGAAAGTGATTATCAAGGATACAGGTATCGGTATTCCTGCCAGTGAACAAAGTAAGTTGTTCAAGCTACATTTTCGTGCGAGCAATGCCATTAACTCCAAAGTGACAGGTAGTGGTATAGGATTAATGCTGGTGGGAAAACTGGTCAGCCTTCATGGTGGTAAGATTAGTGTAGAGAGTGTTGAACATCAAGGCACGACAATCAAAATAGTCTTTCCGAAAAGCAATAAGAACTTTCAAAATACCGGTGAGGAAGCACCCTCTAAATTTGAAGCGTTGGCTCCTGTCCTACCTACTCCCAATGTACCTGCAAAAACAACTGCTACCATAGATAATCCAAATTTGCAACGGATTCTTGTTGTAGAAGACAATGATGAATTACGCTCTTATTTGGTCAGTTCATTATCTTCTATATATAATGTACAAGCTTGTGCCAATGGAAAGGAAGCATTGATTATTATCAAAGAGTTCTGGCCGGAACTGGTTCTTTCTGATATTATGATGCCGGAGATGCGGGGAGATGAACTGTGTGTCGCTATCAAAAGTGATATTGAGACTTCACATATTCCTGTATTGTTGCTCACAGCCTTAGGAGATGAAAATAATATTCTTGACGGACTGTCAATCGGTGCAGATGAATATCTCATTAAACCTTTTAGCGTGAAAATTTTACGGGCAAATATTGCTAATTTATTAGCAAACCGGGAACTGTTGCGCGTGAGATATGCTAATCTGGATATAGAAGCGAAATCAATGGTTCCGTCTGCAAACGGTACTAACTGCCTTGATTGGAAGTTTATATCAAGTGTAAAGAAAATCGTGGATAAGAATATAAATAACCCTGAATTTTCCGTTGATGTGCTCTGTGAATCAAGTGGCATGAGCCGTACCAGTTTCTATTGTAAGTTGAAAGCATTGACGGGACAGTCTCCGACAGAATTTATCCGGGTAATGCGTTTGAAACGTGCTACAGAGTTACTGAAAGAGGGTGGATATGCTATTAATGAGATTTCAGACATGGTTGGATTCTCTGATACAAAATATTTCCGGGAAGTATTCAAAAAATACTATAAGATGAGTCCGAGCAGATATGCTAAAGAAGGAGGAAATCCCACTGCCGCTGATCTGGAAGATGACGACGAAGATTGATAAATAAAAAGCGAATAGATGCGTTCTATTTTAAAAAGTTCTCCTCTGTTATGGATATTCACAACAGAGGAGAACTTTCTTTTTCAAGGCTTTTAACTCTTTTCCGGAAAAAGCGGCTATTGACCAGGAAGTTATTTGCGAATCAAATATCTAATGAATAAATAACCTCCGAATACTTGCAGGCACATTCCGGGAATTCCAATACGGAAATCCTGAATGGCATTGTAGAAATTACCAATATACATCCACTCTCCCAATGTTCCTACAACTTGATAAGTAAGTACCACGCCAACCAATACCGGAATAGAAATACGCCCGAAGCGTTGTGCGGCCCAACCGGCAGCAATGGCTAGCAATACAGACTTTAATAAGATAGCAGGCAGCAGCGCCGATATCGGCATACCAAAAAGTAAGGAGTTGATAATAGGGGAAAGAACAGCAGTCAGCAGACCGACTTTCCATCCATACTTATAAGCTCCGACCAGTGTGAAAAAATAGATAGGCAGCCAGGTTATTCCTCCTTGTGGTATGAGATGAAAAAATTGGGGAAAAAGGATGTTGCCAACGATGAATAACGAGGCTGCCAGATAAGTTTTCACATTGCCGTAATTCAGCGAATAGAGTTTTACAGTAGTTGATTCCATACATTATATTATTTAGAAGTTCAAATTAATACCACCCATAAACGTAGCTTTGGGCATAGGATAACCTGCATTTATTTCATAACGCTGTGCCAGCAGGTTTTCTCCTTTTATGAAGAGGTTAGCGAAACGGCAGACACGATAATTCCCACGAAGATTCCATAAAACAAAATGATCCTGTTGCTCACTACCCTTTACAACAGAAGTATAAAGTCCTTTCACATATTGTATGCCCGTTGATACACTCCAACGTCCGGAAGTATAATCCACTCCTGCATACAGTTTATGTTCGGGAGCGGCAAGAACAGGATTTTCCATGTGGAGCCAGCTATAATTGGCATTGACATTCCAATGCGAATTCATGCGATAACCAATGCTTGTTTCTATACCCCAGTTTTCTATTTCGCCAGAATTAATGTTCAATGGAGGAATTAAGCCGTTTGACATAATTACATTATCACCATTGATATAATAAAGGTTGACTCCGTAGGATAATGCGCCTTCCAACAAACGCTGTGAGTATGAAAGTTCGTAACTTATCAGTTTTTCCGGTTTTAGTTCCGGGTTGGCAGGAGCAAACATATACATTTCACGAATCGTCGGATTACGGTATCCTTTACTAACCATTGCTTTCAGTTCTCCACTTTTCGGCAAATGAAAAGCTAATCCACCTTGTGGAATCCATTCAGTACCTACATGCGAATGATGGTCTACACGAATACCTGCGTCCAGTGAGAACCAACTATTGATATCTTGGCGGAAATCAACATATCCGGCAAACTCATCCATTTGTTTGTCTACTCCCGGAGTATGTTCGCCAGTAGCTAAGACTTTATTCCACGATTTACCTCCGAAGTGCTGATAGTCAAATCCTACGGTCAAACGATTGCCGGTAAAGAGAGTGGCACTCTGATACCATGATACCCCCAGCATCTTATCTTTAGAGTTGAAATGTGATTTTTGTGGTTCTTTTCCTATCTGATAACCATCATTGATTTTATGCCGTCCCCAGTTATAGAAAAAGCTCAAACCTCCTGAAGTCTTTTCATAATGATTTTCCAAAGCAAACGATGTCATTCCACGAGTGATACGGGAATCGTTGTCGATCAGTGGTACTTGGATAGTCCCCGGATTGGAAGCATTAAAATGGGTTACATTCACATCTCCCCATACTTTCCAGAAAGAACTGATGTCATAGCCTAGTTTTGCATATCCACCATATTGTTCGAATTTCATATCAGGACGATGACCATCCGTACGATTATATGATCCGGTTACAACACTACTGAAACGTCCCTTCTTGACACGGTTGGAAAATTCAGTCTGCAACGTGTTATATGAACCGTACCCAACTTGCATATTCGTCTTCACACCTTCTTCCTGTTGCCGACGGGTAACAATATTAATCACACCACCCATGGCATTCGAACCATAAAGTACAGATGCAGGACCACGTAAAACTTCCACTTTCTCTGCCATCATAGATTGATAAGCATCCGCTATCGGATGTCCCATCAACCCCATGTACTGGGGATGACCGTCAATCAGTACCAATAATCCCGCTGTCGGACTACCACCGATACCACGCAAGCTCATGCCACCTGCAGCTCCGGTAGATACGCCATATCCCATGATGCCACGACTGGTAGTGAATAATCCCGGTACCTGCTCCGTTAACAACGGCAAAAGAGAAGGCTCATATCTTTTCTCAATTTGTTGCCTGCCGACTACGGAAATGGTCATCGGAAGATGACGCACATCGGTTTCATTACGTGTTCCGGTGACTACGACTTCATCAATCATATAATTTCTTCCGGCCTGTATGCTATCCTTTTTAGTCTGTGCCATTCCCGAGATGGAAAGCAAGCTACCGAACAGGAATAAACAAGCTGTATTTCTTTTCATACTTTATTTCGTGTTTCAAGTTTCTTCTTTTTACTTCTTATTTCTGATCTTTTCCAGAAAATCGCGGATCAGTGGTAATATTTCTTCTGCTGATTCCACTTCGCTGCACATTGTCTCTACAGGACATCCTCCTGTATGGTTACGGTTCCAGATAAAAGGTACTTTCTCTGTAAAACCAACTTTTATATCTGATTTCTGAAGCAACTCCAGAGCTTTGGTACTGATAATATCAGTATATAACTCTTTGATACCTCCCAGAATCATCAGGGCGGCAGCTCCCTTTCCAACCACCTTATCAGCAATCGAGGCTCCTTTAAGAAACTCCGGTTCCTGGGTCAGTAAATCATAGATATCAGCCACACCGCGTTGAGTGAAAGTACGGATTTCTCCTTTGTTGGCAATAGTACAGGAATATCCTCCCGTATGTAGTAAATTGATTAATTCTTCCATCTTTTCTTTTATAAAGTACCTTGTTTCAATTGTTCTACGAATTGATCTATCCGATGCAGCTCTTTCGGAATATCAATGTTCTGCGGACAGTGTGCCACACACTGGTTACAACCGATGCAATGGCTTGCCTGACGAAGTTTGGGCACGCTACGGTCATATCCGACTAGAAAAGCACGCCGGGCTTTCGCATAATTCTCATCCTGCCCGTTCCTGGGGACATTCCCTTCATTGACACAACGGTTGTAATGTAACAACACAGCAGGTATATCCAACCCATACGGACATGGCATACAATATTTGCAGTCGTTGCAAGGGATCGTTGGATATTTCAACATTAATTGTGCCGTTTCTTCGAGAAACTCTTTTTCTTCATCTGTCAACGGTTCCAAAGGAGAATAAGTGCGGAGATTATCTTGCAGATGTTCCATATAAGTCATACCACTTAACACAGTCAGAATGTCCGGAAATGAACCGGCAAAACGGAAAGCCCAGGAAGCGACACTACTTTCCGGACGGCGTTGTTTGAGCCGTGCCACCAGGTTGTCATTCAATTTAGACAAACGACCTCCTAAAAGCGGTTCCATGATGATAGATGGAATTCCTCGTTTATGCAATTCTCCATACAGATATTCAGCATCCGTATTCCGGGTATTGGTTTCTTTGGCATGTTTCCAGTCTACATAGTTCAATTGTATCTGTACGAAGTCCCACTTGAATTCATCGTGCCGTGAAAGCAGATAGTCATACACTTCGATATCCCCGTGATAGGAGAATCCCAAATTGCGGATACGTCCTGCCTCCCGTTCTTTCACCAGAAAGTCAAGCATTCCGTTATCCAGGTAGCGTCCTTTAAGGGCTTCCATTCCTCCCATGCCGATGCCGTGAAGCAGCATATAATCAATGTAATCTACCTGCAGGTCTGCAAACGATTTGTGGTACATCTTGAGCGATGCTTCACGAGACCATGTATCGGGAGAGAAATTGGATAACTTGGTGGCGATATAATATTTGTCACGGGGATGACGGCTCAATGCAATACCCGTTGCCTTTTCGGAAAAGCCCTGTACGTATGCCGGAGATGTATCGAAATAGTTTACTCCGTGAGCGATTGCATAATCAATCAGTCCATTCACGGCATCCTGGTCGATTACTTCACCATTACCGTTGGGAGCAGGTTTAAGAGGCCAACGCATACAACCATATCCCAAGAGTGAAACACGGTCACCGGTAGTCGGAGACGTGCGGTAAGTCATTTTATCGGTAGGCACCTCTCCTTCTCCTGTTGCGCTGCTTGAAGAGGAAGTACCTTTTGAAGAGCATCCGTATAATAGCCCTGTCGACGTGGCTGCACTAATACCTACAATCTTAATGAAATCTCTTCTATTTATATCTTTCTTATTTTTATCTTCCATAATCTTATACTGATTTAGATCAAATAATTCTATGCATCTGATGTCCTGTCACATAAATAGCGCTGAAAGGACGGGACGGACAAAGGTTCTCACACGCCCCACAACCGATACATTTTTCTACATTTACTACCGGAATCTTTGGAGAATCTGTTTTTTCAGGATCGGAAGCTACCATCTGTATGGCACCTGTCGGACAATGGCGGGCACAGTTGCCACATTCCATTCCATCTGTCAAAGGTACACAGTTTTCTTTAATCCATACGGCATGTCCGATCTGAATAGCTGATTTCTCGGCAAGACTGGTGAGATGAATAGCACCGGCAGGACAAACTTCCGAACATTTAGTACATTCGGGACGGCAATATCCACGTTCGTATGACATTTCCGGTTGCATCAATGTCAATAGGTTGTCCGATGGGCGCAATACCTGGTTGGGACAAACAGAGACACATAATTGGCAGGCTGTGCAATGTTGAGTGAAATTGCGTGCGCTTAAAGCACCGGGAGGATAGATAGGGTTTTCTCTTTGGGGAATCTTTTTATCTTCGATAGTAGCCAATCCTCCGTCTACTTTTTTCTCTTGTGCTTTCAGTACAGAAGTTGTTGCAAAAATGGCCGATGCTGAAAGGAAGCTACGACGGGCATTGTCTACCTGTTCAGTAGTGACAGACTTTGCTTTCGTATCTTCGCTCGTAGCTATTTCGTTCTTAGGTTTCCGTCTTGTGTATGTAATGGCTCCATGCTTACACTTTCCGATGCAATCCATACAAGTCACACAACGGCTATAATCTATTTCATGAGCTTTCGGATTAATACACGATGCTTTGCAATTGCGGGCACACAAACCGCAACTATTGCATTTGGAAGTATCAATTACCGGTTTGAATATCGCATATTTGGATATAAACCCTAATACAGTACCTACGGGGCAGATCGTATTACAATAGGTTCGTCCGTTGCGCCACGCCAGAATGAAAAGAACAACAAGGGTAACAATGGCAATCAGCATCGTCGAAAGACTCTTTATCCATACATCTACCTCATAAAAAGCATAACTATCCATTCGTTCGGCGAAGTACGCCAACAGGTTGTTTCCCCATTGCCAGACCGGTGCAAAAAGACTGGAAGCTATCCGGCCATAAGCACTATACGGTGCCAGCAAGATAGCCAAAGAGTTCAATCCTGCAACCATCATAATAATGAATACTCCTAAAACGCCATACCGCAACCATTTCATTGCTGGTGAATAACGGAACCGGTTTTTCTTTTGTTTGCCGGATACCCACGAAACAATGTCCTGAAACACTCCCAACGGACAAATAACAGAGCAGTAGATACGCCCGAACAGAAACGTAAGCAGAATAAGAAATAGCACGACACCTATATTCAAGGCTAATAAAGCAGGCAGAAATTGAATTTTCGCCAACCATCCGAACCAAGTGTGCAATGTACCCGTAAAGTCGAGGAAAAGAAGGGTAATAAGTGTAAAGCACACAATGGCGGTTGTAAGTCTGATAGTACGTAGCATAAATTTATTATTTTTCAAATTATAGTAGTTATATCTCAATATCCGAAACGTTCCGTCGCCTTTTGCATATGTCCAATAATATCAACACCAAAAGGACAATTCTTCTCACACTTACCGCAACGGATACACTCTGATGCATGGTGAGAAAGTACTTTATAATGTTCACGAACTGTCTCTGGCACGAGACCTTGTTGCGCGACGGTCAGGTTGTAGTATTTATTGACGCTTGCTATATCTATGCCTACCGAACAGGGGGCGCAGTGTCCGCAATACATACAGTGGCCTTCCCATGTAAATTTTTCCATGCCTGTCATCACACTGGCATAATCTTTTTCTTCTTTTGTTGCGTCACACCAATCTATAGCAGCCTGCATCTCTTCACAAGTTTTGCAACCTATCATGACCGCCGCTACTCCGGGGCGTGTTAGCGCATATTCTATACATTGTACGGGGGTGAACGCCTTTTCAAAAGGAGAATTGACTTCACTCAACAAATCGCCTCCGCCATATACTTTCATTACATCAATTCCGACTCCTCTCTGTTCGCAAAGTTCATAAAGTCTTTCCCTTTCCGGATCTATGTTGTGCAAGGAATGAGTATAGTTTTCGTCCGCCCAAAGGTCGTCTACGTTTTCACTTGCAGGCTGCAAATCATAACAAGGGTTGATGGAAAACATCAATACGTCAATCTTTCCACTTTCCACAGCAAGTCTTGCAACGGTAGGATTATGACTACTTAGCCCGATATGGTATATTCTCCCCTCCTTTTTCCACTGTTCTGCCTGTTGCAAAACCGGACCGTCGAGTACCTCATAAAAATCACTCTCACTATCTACATAATGAATCATACCGATATCCAAATAATCCGTTTTCAGCCGGAGAAGTAGTTCGTCAAATGCGGCAATTGTCTTGGCTATATCCCGGGTACGCAGATATTGTCCATCCTCCCACGTAGAGCATAAATGCCCCTGAATGATAAACTGCTCACGACACCCTGTTAATGCTGTTCCGATATTGCTACGCAAATCCGGATTGGAAGAATAAATATCTATAAAGTTGATTCCTTTACTGATAGCAAATGCAATTTCTTTGCATACCTGCTCTTCACTTTTATTCATGAACCCTTCGCAACCCAGTGCAATGGCACTGACTGAAAGTCCCGTCCGTCCTAATATACGATATTCCATCAGAATTGATTTTTATACTTTTACTGCTGCAAATTTAACCAGATAGATTGGGTTATCAAGTACACATATTACCGAATGTTGTACCAATATTACAGATTCATGATCTTTTATCATAAAACTTCCTGTCGAGTTTAGATTTAACTTTCCTTTATTGCAAGCTCACTAGTTCACCAATCACAGGCATTAACACATCCAAAGAATCCTTGCTTTTCATACTCTCTGCATTCTTCAACGGCTCGTCCCAACGATGTTTGGCCAACGCATACTTCGAATGATGTACGGTCAGGACTTTCTTTGCTTTTAAGTCTCTGGCTGTCTGTGCCATATATTGAGGCATCAGATGAATCAAGCTCCACTCTTCGTTGTATTGCCCGTTTTCAAGAATTGCGAGGTCGATGCCGGGGAACCAGTTGCCTATTTCTGCATAATGCGTATCATATCCTCCGTCTCCGCCAATGTATATCTTTTGTGAAGGAGCTTCTAGCAGGAAAGAAGCCCAAAGTGACTGGTTGGCAGTAAGTCCGCGACCTGAGAAATGGCGGGCAGGCAAACAATGCATCACAAAGCCGGGAGCAAGACGTGCATTTTCATTCCAGTCAAGTTCTATTATACGCTCTTTATCGAATCCCCAGTATTCGAAATGCTCGCCTACACCCAACGGACAAATCACTGTCCCAATCCGGTTTTGTAATTTTTTGACTGTATTATAATCCAAATGATCCCAATGATCGTGGCTAATCACCAGATAATCAATATCCGGCATATCATCCGGTGTATAAAGTTCCGTACCTTTGAAAGGCTTGTTGACAAAAGAAACGGGAGAAGCCATACAGAATACAGGATCAACCAATATTCGCTTTCCTCCCGTTTGAATCAGGTAAGATGAATGTCCGAACCATACCAATATTTCTTCATTACGTTCCATTTTTCGTAAATCAGTCTTTATTGCTTTGATAGCTTGTTCGGGGCGTAAACCGTCTATCTTTCTAAAAATAAACTCCCAGATTCCGCTGAAACGTCCCCTGTCGGAAGTCATCAATAGGGTTTCATGCAGATTTTTAAATTCTCCATTTCTGTAATTAGGGGATTTCATAACCCTCTCCAACCGCTCCCCGCGGGGAGTCCTGCCAAAGCTGGGTTGATTGATAAAAACAATGACTGACACTGTCAGCACTACCATTACAGCTAATATACATCCTACAATCATACGTGCTTTGAATTTCTTGAATATGATACGCATATAATTCATAACTAAATTATTTCACGCAGCAAATATACAGGTATTCAGAGAACTTGTTAGTATATATATTACAGATTGTTATACCATAATTACTGAAAGCAGTTGTCCGTTGGATGTCAGTCTATTGTGTGAACAAACCTTTTCTTATTTGGTTCTTTAGAAATAAATTTTGTAACTGATATTCGGTATCAATCCTGATCCCTTCTTTTCTTCTACTACGCTCGTCCTTTCATTATATTGATAGAAATGCATTCCGGTACGCATACCTACATTCAGTATCTTTAGAGAAAACTCGTGAGACACTCTTTTCTTATTAATCCGGAAGCTGATAGAAACATCACCGTTGATGGAAGGATTGAAACGTTTGGTATATGCCTTGCTTTCGTCAAAAACGATGTCGTGCTCTTCCTGGCTTTTCTCTTCATCGACAGGTGTATAGCGTCCTCCTCCCTGAAAGAACAGGCGTCCGTTTACACTTAATACATTTTGTTTGAGTCTGCCGACCATCCATTCTTTTCCGGCGAGCAAGTTCACTAAATAGCTTTTGTTCAATCTCGTATTTCGCCAGATACGATCCCCTCCCCTGTATTTCGACTTGAATAATGAACCTGTAATCATATAGTAGAAGCCATTTTTCATGTACTGCTCCAGTGTTATATCTATTCCATAATTTTTCGCAGTTCCGGTGTTTATTAATATCCGGTCTAAATAGAATTCCTCATAATTAATAATTGAGAAGGAAGAATTCTCTTCCACCGGTATGTGGAACAGGTATTGATAATAGGGTTCTATTTTCAGATGCAGACCTTGATTGATATTCCAGTCATAAGTAAGCCCGAAATGATGTGCCTTAGAAAAATCCAGATATCGGTTTGATTCCTTTTTATCGTTGATTACCTGTTCAACAAAATAATAGTCGAGCCTTTCCCTGCGGCTATGCAAACCGTAAGCTACTGCTAAAGAATGTGCCGGATTCATTTCCCATTTAAGCGCAACTCTCGGTTCTATTGACCAGTTTTTGTTTAAAGTGAAGTATTGTCCGGTAACTCCTAAGCTAGTTGTCAAGCTGTTGCCTAAGTTTATTACGGAACTGCTATACGCTGAAAGGACTGTACTTTCTCCACTACCTTTTGAAAGTTGCTCCATGGGTTTGTTTAATCCTAAATAGGGACTAACCTTGTAATCAAGATCATATTTAAGTTCTGTAATGGTAATTCCTGTTCTATTGGTATGCCTCGAACTGAATTTCTTGTTCAGATAAGAATTGAACACAAAATTCCATCTGCTGTTTTGAATATCTGCTGCTTGGACAATCTCATTGTCAGTATGCAAATCCACCATTGAACGGTCTTTGGAATAAGTTGCCGATAGAGAAGAACGGATATATGTATTTTCATCAATTATATATTTGTGCGCTAATCCGCCTGCTAGTTTATCCAGTTTATTAGATCCTGAAGATCGGTCTCCCATCGTTTCCCATTCGGAACGTTCCAAAGCATCCACTTTATTTCTGTCTGTCAATCCTAATCCCCAAATCGAAAAAGTTCCGGCTTTACGTGTGGGGAAATTTAGTTTGAAAGCTACATCCTGATATTTCAGGTTGATGTCATTGCCCGACGCTAGTGAAGTAGTAGAAAAGCGGTAATTAATCAGGTAGGAACTTCCCCGCTTTTTATTGATAGGTCCTTCCGAGGCCAAATCTATCCCCATGAGCCCGACTTGAAAAGCGTGTTCGTACTTCTGATTATTACCATTTCGCAGATGCATATCGAAAACTCCTGATAAGGCATTGCTGTATTCCGCCGGGAAAGCTCCGTTGTAGAAATCGGAGTTGCCGATGACTTGCGTACTCAAAGCGGACAGGAATCCTCCTCCCAAGCCTGATAAATCAGCAAAGTGAGTAGGATTAGGTATTTCAATTCCCTCCAGTCTCCATTGTGTAAATTGCGGGGCATTTCCCCGGATGGCAACCGCATTAGTACCGACATCTCCTGCTACACCTGCAAATGCAGAACTTAACCGTGCAGGATCGTCAAAACCATTGGCAAATCGGGACGCTTCTTCAATACTAATCATACGTCCTCCTGTGATAGCCATTGGGTTGACAGTCCGGTCTTTTTTTATTTCCGGCTTGACAAGTACTTCAGCCAAATCTTGTACATTCTCATCCATAGGAATCTCTACAAATACTTCTTTGGATGAAGTGACAGATACTTCGCTGATGATACTTGGGCGATACCCCATAAAAGATGCCTGAATATTATAACGACCCACCGGAACATTATTAATCCGGAAATTTCCCCGTCCGTCAGTCGAACCTCCCCGTGAGGGATCTTCTATTATACAGACGGAGGCATATTCTATGGGCGTATTGGTTTTGGAGTCAACAACGATTCCTCTTATGGTTTGAGTCAGTTTTTGTGTATCATTGTTGGCGGGCTTTTGCTTGTTATCCTGCGAAGAAATAATAATATGATATCCTTTTATCTTATATACATATCCGGTTTCCTTCAATAGTTGAGTCATAGCTTTGTCGATGGCTACATTTTTAAGAGATAAAGATTGTTTCTTTTCTATATCCAGATTTGACTGTTCATAAGCAATGCTATATCCCGTTTGTACTTCTATTTGTGCAAAAGCCTCTTTTAGTGAGATACTTTTATTTTGTATGGTAATTTTTTTTTCTTTATTCTGTGCAACAGTTGTGAGAGAGAGAAAAGTAAAAAATAAAAAAATGGCAAGCTTAGCCGCCCGTTTATTCGTATTTATTCGATTCATTATTCTATATTTGTATGTTGATACTTCATTTTACGTCACTTGTTGAATGAGGGTAGACATTTCAGAACTGGGAAGAGGGTCTCAAGCTGCTTCCCGGTTCTTTTTATTCATAGGCTGTTTCTTTTTATTGTCGGGTTAATACTATTTTCTTTTCATATTGCTGATAATCAAAGCCGATGATATCTTTCAATATATTCAGTATTTCATTCAGACTTTCATCTTTCAGAAATTTAATCGTATATCGTTTGGATGCGGGGATAATTGCTGTATTATCAATAGTGGTGTTATAGTGCCTTTCCAAGGTTCGGAATATTTCTCCGGCGCTGGCATTGGTAAATACTAGTTTTCCCGCCATCCAACAATTTGTATCATTCGTATCTATCACTGATATGTGAATATCTGATGATTTTTTGTCGTATGTAAGCTGCTCATCGGGCTTTAGTATATGGGGAGGTTGAGACCGGACACTCACTTCCACCTTACCGCTAGTCAATGTAGTCGTTATTTTCTCATCATTAGGATAGGCTTTCACATTGAACCTGGTTCCAAGAACTTTCACAGAGAGTTGGGAGGTTTCTACAATAAAAGGACTTACAGTATCTTTTTTGACAGAGAAATAAGCTTCACCGTCAAGCATGACCAAGCGTTTATCTTTGGCAAAAGTTTCCGGGTATAAAATGCTACTTCCCGCGTTCAACCATACTTCCGAACTATCCGGCAAGATTAAGCGCTTCTGTTCTCCGTAGGCAACGGATATTTCTATCATTTCGTTGTGAGGAGAAAGATAGTAGAACATCCCTCCTGCAAATAGAAATAAAGGAACAATAACGGCGGCGACACGGGCAAACTTCTGGTAAGAAGCTATGTTGGTCAGATGCTCCTTATTATATCCTGTTCTTAAATTCACCCGTTCCAATGAAGCATAAGTGCTTGAATCGGCTTCTATGTCCAATTCATTCCAATAATCCAATGAGGCTTTAGCTTTCGCCTGCTGATTTTCATCTTTGATGATCCATTTCTGCACTTTCTCTTCCGTTTCAGATGGAAAGCGGGCGGAGAGGAACATTTTGATGATTTTACTGATATTACTTTTCTTCATTTTTGCTGCACTTTACTATATATACAGTTTGGTGGCAAAAAGCTCAATAAGAAAATGAATAATTTATGAAAAAAGATTGGGAGAGCATCCAAAAACTGTTTGTTTTTTGTCGGATGAACCATTAATGATACCGAAAATTATCACTATCTTTGGATATTTTAATACAGAGCATATTCATTGTAGCATAGCTTGAACTGGACATAAATTGTATATGAACGAATGAACACCATTGAACAAATATTGAAAAAAGAACTGAAACTATCGGATGATATGTGCAGTAGGTTTCTCGAATTAGTAGAAACGAAACATTTGAAGAAAAAAGAACTATTTGTTCAACAAGGTAAAGTTTGTTATAGTCTTGGTATAATCGAAAGTGGCGTGCTACGTTCTTATATTGAAAAAGATGCTGTTGAGTTCATTAAGGATTTCTACTTTCCCGGTTCAATCGTTGTCTCTTATGGGAGTTTTCTTACAGGTGAACCAAGTATTGGAAGCATACAGGCTCTGGAAGAAACATATCTCATTACTCTCTCTCGTTCCTCCTACGGTCAGCTACTCCAAGAATCGAGTGAATGGTTTAAGTTCGGCAAATATATTTCTGACAGTCTGTTAATTAAAAAATGCCGGAGAGAAACCTCTTTCTTAATGGATAACGCATTCGAAAGGTATAAATTATTACTAAAGACCTATCCACAGGTAGAACAGCACTTATCTCAGTATTATATAGCTGCTTACCTCGGAATTAAGCCAGAATCTTTAAGTCGACTCAAATCCCTTAACATAGGTCAATGAACTATTTTATTCCGTTTAGCTACTTTTGTAAATGCAATTGAAATATAACCTATATGGAAATAAAATCTTTGAGTCATACAAGTCCCGATGAATTATTCGAGGCATTTGAACAGGCTTTTGCCGATTACGAAGTGCAGCTAAACAAAGCGGAACACTTAACTATGTTTAAAAGGCGTGGCTTTAATCCCAAAGCATCTTTTGGTGCATTTGACAGAGACAAATTAGTTTCGTTTACATGTAACGGAATAGGAAATTTCTATGGAGTACGAGCAGCTTATGATACCGGAACGGGAACACTGAAAGATTATCAAGGAAGAGGGCTGGCGACACAAGTATTCGAGTATTCAATTCCTTATTTAAGAGAATTAGGAATCGAAGAGTACCTATTGGAAGTGTTACAGCATAACACAGGAGCACTCTCCGTTTATCGAAAATTAGGTTTTGAGATAACACGAGAGTTTTATTACTTTAAGCAGAAAAATGAACAAGTTGACAGAGCCGTTAAAGCTCTGGATTGCTGTTACACTTTAAAGTCTATCAAGATTAGCGAATACAGCTCAATACACAAATTCTGGGATTTTGAACCCTCTTGGCAAAACAGTTTTGAGGCAATAAACAACACACTAAAAGATTTTATCTGTTTAGGTATTTTTTTAGAAAGTAAGCTGGTCGGTTATGGGGTTTTCGAACCTGTGTCCGGTGATGTTACTCAAATAGCAGTTGACAAAGAACACCGTCGCAAAGGAATTGGTTCATTGCTTTTTCAGAAGATGCTTGAAAGTAATAAACATAGTTCTATCAAGATTATCAATACCGACATAGACTGCAATTCAATTACGGCTTTTCTCAAATCGAAAAACATTGGACCTGTCGGGAAACAGTTTGAAATGATAAAAAAGTTATAAATGATACTATAATAATGATACCAAGAAACATGAAATAACCTTCCGTATTTCTTTCAATGCAAGGCTTAATTGGCTTTCAACATTTCTTTTGGTAGTATTCAGTCGTTCGGCAATCTCGGCATTGGATAATCCTTCATTACGACTTAATGTATAGATCATTCTCCGTTGTTCGGGCATTCCTCCGACAAGTTTGTCAATCAGCATTTCCAGTTCTTTGGCAATAAGATCCTCTTCGGAAGTAGAACTATATCCTGTTTCTTGATTATTGTTCAGGTAGGCATCACACACATATTTATGTTTCAGGAAGTTTATGGCTGCATTTCTAGCAATGGTGTGCAAATAAGAATTGAATGATTTGGACGTATCAATCGAATGACGGTTAATCCAAAGATTGACAAACAAATCCTCTGTCAGCTCTTCTGCATCAGGCTCCGATTTTATATATCCGTCAATAAATGCTTTGGTTTTGTTGTAGTATGTAATAAAAATAGTCTCAAAAGCCTTGTGATTCCCATCCTGAAAGGCCTCCAGCGTTTTTATATCAATGTTGTTATTCATACTATTTCCCAACTTTCATTTCATTGGGACAAAAGAAGCAATAATTTATTTTATAAAGATGGTCTTTTTTGAAATATTAATGATATTAGAAAGAATTATTTTATTTTTGTACGAAGCTTATAGTAAAAATGGAAGTAACTAACAATGTAAATATGGAAAATAAGAAATCAACTCTTCGTTTTATCTATCCTCAATGGCAAGGAGGAATTGTAGATCATTGGATGCCTGATATTTCGGCGGAAGATTCATCCAGAGGCTACTATCTGGGAGCACAGTTATTGAACTATTTAGCCCCACAGACCGGTCAGAAGACGGTCGAAGTTCCGGTTTCACTGGATATCAATGACAGAGCGATGGAAAAAGGTATCAGTGCACGCAGTGTCATACTGAAACAAACTAGAGCTGCGCTCGATCTGCTTAAAGAGAATCATCCGGATCGGATTGTCACTTTAGGAGGAGAATGTTCTGTAAGTGTTGTTCCGTTTACTTATTTAATCAATAGATACCCGGATGATGTAGCTATTGTCTGGATAGACGCGCATCCCGACATCAATCTGCCTTATGATGAATATAAGGGTTATCATGCAATGGCGCTTACAGCTTGTTTGGGAATGGGAGATGAAGAAATTATGGAATTACTTCCGGGAAAAACGGATGCTTCCAAAGCCCTGATTGTCGGACTGCGTTCCTGGGATAAAGGTATGCAGGAACGACAAAGAAAGCTGGGAATTAAAGGATTATCTCCGCAGGAAGTGGCTGGTGATAGTGCCGGGATTATGGAATGGCTGAAAAATACCGGAGCCTCGAAAGTAGTTATACATTTCGATATGGATGCATTAGACCCGGCGGAGATAATCGCTGCCGTAGGCGTTGAGCCTAACGGCATGAAGATTGAGGAAGTGGTTCGTATCATTCATGATATATCCTCCGAATATGATCTGGTAGGACTTACAGTTGCCGAACCTATGCCACGAGTGGCAATCAAACTTAGAAATATGCTCAATCAGTTACCTCTATTGAAAGATTAAATCCCCCTTTGACGAGGACGGTAAAGAATACCGAATACATTCAGTAGATACCCCAATAAACACAATAATGGGGCAATACATATGCGTATTCCACTAAATATATCGGGATTATAGGCGGCAAGGGTACTCCCCTCGCCGCTCATTAATATATATCCTATAATAGTCAATATTGAGCCGATAATTAAGATGACGTAATTTCTTTTGCCCAATACTGTTTTTATTTCTTCTTCTCTTCTTCTTTTCGATCTCATATTCTTTGAGTTTAGTTGTGATAATTCATTAGTTGAGTAAAGCGCATATATTTCTTTTCAAATTGCTGATTACTCTGCTTATATCTCTCTTTATCCATACTTTTCAGTAATTCATTGCACTGATTCCATTGCCAGAACCTATACAAACAATCCCGTTGAACCATCCCTATCCGGTCGTCTCCCAACGAGAAAGCCCAATCGATATAGTTTTCCGATTCTGCTATCAGATGATTCAATAAAGGGATTGCTTTTTCTGTTTCTCCTATGGAAGCATAAGCGGTGGCTATATCATACGAACCGCTCTCGTATACTTCGGGAACATTATATGCCGGAATAGCTTGTTCGGCATATTCCAATACTTTTCTGGCACGGATATCGTCTCCTTGTTTCACCAATTCTTTAGCCAGTTGCGCAAAAAGCCTTCGATGAGAATAACAGATGCGCAGGGTTGTTTCGTCCAGATAAAGTCCGGGAGTATCCAATCCTCCGTATTTATATCTGTTCATCACATTCTCGTAGAGCTTCTCCGTATCTATGGCATATCCATTGCCTTCTTCTACGTCTCCCCATTCTTTATAGTTGAAAGGAGTAAACCGGAATGCTAACCCTTCCTGAACAAAGTAGTCATCAAACTTCAGTTTACTAGAGTTGCCTACCGAGATAGCCATGTATAGGGGACGTTCCCAGTTACAGTTAGCCAAAATCTCGAGCATGAGCAAGTCCACTTTAGTCAATAGACGTATATCTTTTAGAGAAATAGACAGTTTATCCGGTATTGCATCTTTTAGTTCTTCCCCTCTTAAATGATGAATGGCTTCAGGCAACATCATTCCCGAACGGAGTACTGCATTCTTATCAATATGGATATTTATTGTATCGGTAGGTATCACATGAAATTCCAGTTTCTCCGCGAACACCCAATATTTCAGGATATTTTTTATTTCATACGGATCGTCTCCAAAACTGTCACGGGCTTCTTCAGGATGTTTCTGATACAATTCTTCTATCTGTTTCTTCAACTCCGGACGAACAGCCACATATTCGTTCTTACCTTCCTGGTATTGATTTTGGTCCCAACTGATCGGCAGTCCGGGAGCATCGTACAGAGGACATTGTTGCTGATAAATGTACCAGTCGGCCTGCGCATAACTTAAATTGCAGATACGTACATCTCTGCGTACTTCTTCCGTATCCTGATTATACCACAAGGGGAACGTATCATTATCCCCGTTACAGAATATGATCGGATTTCCTTTGTCGGGAAGTGTCATCAGATAATTAGCACCAAAGTCACGACAGGTATACCGGTTGCTTCGATCGTGGTCATCCCAAGTCTGGCTTGCCATTTGTATGGGGACAAACAGGCAAAGCAGCATAAGTAAGCCGACTGGGAGGATTTTTGCCTGTTTCCTGCGAAGCATGTCACAGCATCCGGCGGCTCCCATTCCAATCCAGATAGCGAACGCATAAAATGAACCTGCATACGCATAATCCCGTTCACGGGGTTGTCCGGGAGTCTGATTCAGATAGAGCACAATAGCCAATCCCGTCATAAAGAAAAGGAAAAATAAGACACTGAATTGCTGCTTGCCTTTTTTCCCACGTGTCCATTGCCAATAGATACCGAGTAATCCTAATAATAATGGTAAGCCATAGAACACATTGTGACCTTTGTTCTCACGCAAAGATTCCGGCAAAAGTTTTTGATCCCCCAGTCGCAGATTATCAAGCCAGGAAATTCCTGTAATCCAGTTACCATGTTCCGGTTCACCGCTTCCTTGAATATCATTCTGTCGTCCGACAAAATTCCATAGGAAATAGCGCCAGTACATGTAATTGAGTTGGTATGTGATAAAATAAGTCAGGTTCTCTTTTTGTGTAGGAGCCTCATTCGCACCTCCACCGGACCATCCTTTGTAAGAAGCGGCCGAACGATCATTCCACATTCGCGGAAACAACATATTTTGAGTGTAGCACACGTCTTCCTTATAGCGAATAATTTTATACTTGCCTTCTTTCTTATCCGGCCGATAGATGGCACTACCTTTTTCTGTCTTTACCTTGTAATAGTCTCCTTCGGGCACATACTCCGGTTCGGACGCATAGGTTCTCCCATAAAGTAAAGGAGCACTTTCATACTGTTCGCGATTCAGGTAGCTTTTGAGTGTGAAAATAGTATCCGGTGCATTCTCATTGAGCGGCGTATTAGCATTGGCACGAATGAGTATGACCGCATAGGTGGTATATCCTATGGTGAGCATGAGTAAACACCACAAACCGGTATTCACGATGCGTTTTCTGAACCGATAAATGGCTCCTATCAGTAAAAACAGGACCAAACCCAGAAAGACGATCAATCCTGACTGGAAGGGTAATCCCATCACATTGACAAAGAATAATTCGAACCATCCTCCTACATCAGCCATTCCGGGTATATAAACAAAAAGAATCAATACAATAAGAATACCGGATAATGCAATGGCCCCGATAACTCCCTTGAGTGATAGGACCTGATATTTTTGATAATAGAACACTAATACAATGGCAGGAATACAAAGCAGATTGAGTAAATGTACTCCAATCGAAAGACCTATAATATAGGCTATCAGGATAATCCAACGGTCGCCGGACACAGAATCCGATTCATCCTGCCAGCGAAGAATCATCCAAAATACCAAGGCTGTGAGGAAAGAAGAGAAGGCATATACCTCCCCCTCTACCGCACTAAACCAGAATGTATCACTGAAAGTATAAGCTAAAGCTCCCACAAAACCTGCTCCCAGAATGATAATAACATCCATAACAGATAATTTCCGTTCATCGCCCACAAGCAAGGCTCTCACTAATCGGGTAATACTCCAGAAAAGAAACAAGATACAACCGGCACTCAATAGTGCATTTAAAAAGTTGACCATTCCCGACACTTGCGAAGCATCGGAAGCAAACTGGGTAAACAGGTTGCCGACAAGCATATAGAAAGGTGCTCCCGGCGGATGCCCTACCTGTAATTTTTCAGCACAAGAAATAAATTCGGGACAATCCCAGAAACTTGCGGTTGGTTCGATGGTCATCCCATACACAAATGCTGCTATCAGAAAGACCAGCCACCCACCGAAATCATTCCATCTTTTAAATAATAAGTTGCTCATTGTTCTGTACTTTTTTATTTGCAAAGTTACAGGACATACTGCTAAAACAGGCATTTTTTACCGGACGGATACGGACGGTCGTCAATGATAATATGTTGATAATCAATAATAATAAAAGTGAAGAGATAGACAAAAACAGACAGAGGATAAATTAGGTACAAATTAATAATGGCATAGTAAAGTAAATGGCATAAAAATGACAATGTATCAAATATGAAAAAACTATTGGGATATTAGGAAAAACAAGTGCCACTCTTGTTTTTTGCTATTTAATTTCGTATCTTTAATGACTTTCATTCTTCTAAAGACAGATAATCATATTACAGAATGACAAATATCACCTTATAAAGTGACATTTGTCACCCTATAGGATGCCCATCGTCCCGTTATAACGGGACAACTACCCGACTGCATAAAAGATTACTAATTTCTGTACCAAAAACCATTAATCTCTGCAACGAAAAGCCTTAAATGTAGTAAGGAGATAATGAATCATTACCAGATAATAATTAATTTCTTGCACAAAATGAAAGATCCCCCAATGATTTCACAATATCTTCCAGTGACTCTTTAGAATTTGCCAACATCAGTTTCTCCGTTTTTATTCTGGAGATTCTCCGGGTCAGCGTCTCTGTAGTCAGTTTCATTAAATCAGCAAAGCAAGCAGGTTGGACTCCCTCCCGCAGAAAAGCACATACCCTTAAATCCTCTTCTGTGAGCTTCGGACCTATTTCTTTCAATTTAGATACAAGTCCATAGACGTTTTCCTGAAGTCGCAGTAACTCTGTCCAGTCTTTCTCGGAGAAAGAAGGGATTTTAGAAGACAAAACATTCCGTTCTTTAAACTGTCGTACTTTTGAGACAACGGGGGAACTTTCATAGATATGTAGTTGAAGAGACTGATACTTCTCTTCGAGATGGTTACATTGCAAAATCAGCTTATCCGATTCAACATCTTTTTTCAGTATTTCTTCTTTGAAAAGATCCAATTGGGAAAGTGCGTGCCGATTTTTCTTCCAGAGTAGCCCAAGTAACAAAGACATCACACCAAACATTCCTAAAGCAGAAGAAAGAATTACTGAAGAATCGCTTTTACCGTCATTCAACATCAACTGACTGGCGTATGCCTTTCTCTCCATTTCCAGTGCTTCATCAAAGTTACCGTATTTCTGATAATAAAGACTACATCGTTTGCAGATTTTTGCCAGATGATCGTATTCCTCTGTTTCTTTGGCAAGTTTGATTGCCTCCTTAAAGTGGATTTCTGCCTCCTCTTTCTGTTCCAGATCACTTTCTACACAGGCAAGATAATAATATGCTTTGGATTTTTGATATTCATTGCCATTCTTCTCATAATAAGATGCCGCCTGCCTGATCTGCTTATCAGAGGAATGAGGAATGTTTTTATCCTCGTTGAGCTGGGTACACAATAAATTATATTCTGCCAGTTGAGCTTCATTCATTTGACTTGTCTGAATAGTCTCAAGAATAATAGATGCCGTATCCGGGTCCTGTGCCATGAGTTGTGCGGCTTTGTCTAACCCTTGCTTCACACTCGTTCCTTCCGGATGACATGCAGCCAATGAAAGGAGCATCATATACAATAAAATTCGAAGGTTATTCATAACTCTATTTTTGTCTTTACAAAGGATTGATTGGATTTGCAAATATAAAAAATAATCGGTATTTATCCTTCCCTAAGTCATACAAAAAGTATAGTGACGCTATCCTCTCCTTATAGCTACGCTATCCGGGTGTGATAGTGACACTATTTGGCAAGGATAGCGTCACTATGTTTTTTTGACAAATATCAAGCCGTTGTGCACTGTTAATTAAGAAGATAAGCCGTATCTTTGTAGCAAACAAAAAAATTATATATCATGATTAAAAACATTGTATTTGATTTTGGAGGGGTGATTGTAGATATTGATCGTGACAAAGCGGTTCAGGCATTTATCAAACTGGGACTGGCAGATGCTGATACCCGGCTGGATAAATATCACCAGACCGGCATCTTTCAAGAACTGGAAGAAGGAAAGCTAAGTGCGGATGAGTTTCGGAAACAACTGGGGGATTTATGTGGCCGTCCATTGACGATGGAGGAAACCAAACAGGCATGGCTGGGCTTCTTCAATGAAGTGAATCTAAATAAACTCGATTATATATTGGAATTGAGAAAGTCCTATCATGTGTATATTTTAAGTAATACCAATCCTTTTGTTATGTCGTGGGCATGCAGCCCCGATTTCTCATCGAAGAAAAAGCCGTTGAATGATTATTGTGACAAACTATATTTGTCTTATCAGGTCGGTCACACGAAACCTGCACCGGAAATATTCGATTATATGGTGAACGATTGCAATATTATTCCTTCTGAAACTTTATTTGTAGATGACGGCGCCTCTAATATCCAAATCGGCAAAGAACTGGGATTTGAAACGTTCCAGCCGAAGAATGGTGAAGATTGGCGGGAGAAAATGACTGCTATTTTAGAGAAATAATCATATTGATTACTAATTTTTATAGTGTATATATGATAGTATCATACTCATGCTACTATCATATATACTGACTTTCTCTCTATTTTATTTCAGGTAGAGAATCTTTTCGCCAAAATCAAATATTACATTAAATTCTTCAAAAAACTTCAATCCTAAAACCCCCACTGTAGTAAACTTGGGAAGTTGTGGGGTTATTGCTATAGTTACATCATAAAAAGGCACATCAGCCATATAGCATTTTTTTGCTAGAAATGCCTTCACTGGCATCTTTCTTCCCTTACTATCGTTTCCTTGCCGAAGTTCTATATTAGAATTATCGATAAATTCTTTATAGGCAGGGTGTTGTTCCAGGAGAAATAGAAATGAAGCGTTTCCTAGGTCTAATAGAAAATCTCCCTCGAGAGAGTAATAATATTTAGAATTGGAAGCTACTTTTAATTCAGAATCGATTGCATACATATTTCCATATCCATCATTCCTCATTGGGTATTTCTTATATTTACTTTTTTTCAGTTCCAATTCTTGTCGGGTTAGTGGCATCATGTATTTAGATGAAATATTTAGTTCCATAATCTTGCTATTAGCATCGTTTAGATCTCCAAAAAGATGAATTGGATACATAATATCTATCTTTTTAGAAGCTATATTAGCAATGACAGTTTTGCCTTTATAAAATAGACCATTTACAAAAATTGTATCATTGGTTATATGTGTACATTTATACTTGTTTCCCGCTAAATTCAAAGTTGCTTTTGATTCAACCAATGAAATGTTTAAATCGTCTAAATGATTAAATACAAAGGTGCTATCCATAACCAAGATAGGGACACCGGATTCTATCATTCCCCTCACTGGAAGTTTATTTTGCAAGATGAGATTAGCATACAAATGCCTACTCTTTCCCTTTTGAAGGGTGATTTTACGATCTACAGATTGAGCTGAAAGAAATCCTGAAACCATAATCAAACAGAGTGTAAAAATACATTTCTTCATCATCTAAAATTTTAGTTTGTGCATTTATTAGATTTAAACATATACAAAAGAAGTAATAAAAAAGAGGATATTGCAATCATACACTCTTTATCTGAATTGATTTTAATTACTTTTAACCAGCGCATACCTCCACTTTTTTTATTGCTTCTATATAGGAATTGCATGTTATGAAACTAAACATTCGGATATTCTCTTTATATTTGCTGGAAATACAAGAAATATGCAACCACAAGTCATACTTATCACCGGAGCATCTTCCGGATTCGGCAAGATTACCGCTCAAATGTTATCGGAACGAGGACACATCGTTTATGGAACAAGCCGGAAACCTTCCGAAGACATGAATCAAGTAAAGATGCTTGTTGTCGATGTTACCAATTCCTTTTCCGTTTGTCAGGCCGTAGAGCGGATTCTATTGGAGCAAGGACGGATTGATGTATTGATTAATAATGCCGGAATAGGTATTGGTGGCGCATTGGAACTTGCCACTGAAGAAGAAGTGAATATACAAATGAATACAAACTTCTTCGGCGTAGTGAATATGTGTAAAGCTGTTTTGCCATCTATGCGAAAGGCACGAAAAGGAAAGATTATCAATATCAGCTCTATCGGTGGTGTAATGGGAATCCCCTATCAGGGATTTTATTCTGCTTCGAAATTTGCTGTGGAGGGATATAGCGAAGCATTGGCTTTAGAGGTTCATCCGTTCCATATAAAGGTTTGTGTAGTAGAACCGGGAGATTTCAACACCGGATTTACTGATAACCGGAATATCTCCGAACAGACAAGACTGGATGCCGATTACGGAGAACGTTTTTTGAAATCATTAGAGATTATAGAAAAAGAAGAACGTAATGGATGCCATCCGCGGAAGTTGGGTGCTGCCATCTGTAAGATAGTGGAACGTACCAATCCTCCTTTTCGGACGAAAGTAGGTCCCTGGATACAGGTATTGTTTGCGAAGAGCAAAAAATGGTTGCCTGATGCAGTGATGCAGTATGCCTTACGGATATTCTACGCAATTAAGTAAACGATACGATATATAAAAGAAACTGTTCTCAAAGTTCCTAAAAGAAAAATCGTCCTTACTACAACCTATCGTAGTAAGGACGATTTTGTAAAATCAAGGCTTTTTTGAACGGCCTCTTTTTTTGATTTGAATATCTTCTATGTTTCCAGATTAACCTTTCGGAACCAATTCCAAAAACATGGTAGTAGTCAGCAATACGGCCAGTCCGACGCAAACGCTTATCAACAGCCAATTGATATATTTTGCTTTCGGCTTGGTGTCGGCATGCAGATTATTCAGGAAATACTCCCTAAAGAAAAGATACAAGCCGGGGATTGTGGCACTTGCCAATAAGAAATCTTCCGGAATCTGAAAGAAATAAGTTTTGGATAATCCGATCAGCGACCAGTGGCAAAGGAACAATACCAAAAACATATTGACCTTTTGCGCAAACAGCAATAACAATCCAATAGTAAACACCACTACCGAACAAGGCATGACCGGAGAAGTCATTTCCGGGAATGAGAGACCGCGTGCCAATGAAACCAAAGGGTATATAAAAGGCATTGCCAACAGGACATAAGACAGCAAATCATATTTGTGGGTACGTTCGAAGGTAGTATATCCCGTAATCGCATCCCATATCCAAATGATAGCCATCACACCCCAAAACATGGCCATTACTCCATTATAACTACGCTCTTCACAGTAGATATAATAGTAGACCAGAGAAATCCACGTATACAGACCTATCATATAGAACTTCATCGCCATTTTCACCCACGGACGTGGTCGGCCGATAAGCAATCCGGTCAATGCAATACCAATCAGAATGATAACTATCTGTAACAGCCAGGTAGCTGAATTATAATATGCAATTGTTCTCCAAAAAATCTCCATAAACGTTCGTTTTAGTGTCTTGTTAATGAAAAGGCTCTATGTGGGAACAGGAACATCGGGAACGTAGCTCCTACCGCCAACATGAAAATCACTGTGCTTGCTATCAGAGTATTAGAGAAGAACATCGACATAAACTTGTCCAGCTTATCCGGATCATTCACATTTTGCAGACACATGATAAGTGAAAATACCATGTTGTATGCAAACTTTCCCGGAATCATGGGAAGTAACGCCGGAATGTACAATACCGTCATCGGGCAATATACTTTTTTCCCTAACCACAAACTACCGAAGCCGATGACTAATCCGGCAAACAACGAACCTGTGGCAATATCCACGCCTAAATAGGTCATCAAACAAAAACGACAGGCGTGTCCCAGTGCTGCCAGTATGGCAATCATTTTGAATGCACGCAAAGGAGGATCGGAAATTGCACCAAATCCTATACCTGCTACTGCTGCAAAAAATCCATCCGTAAGAATGTCAAGTGCTATCATATCAAATTAAACTATTTTTTACCATTAATAATGTGAAGGAAAGTCCGATAGCGATGCTGACAATCAACAAAGAAGCCTCTGTCAGACGGGCAAATCCTGTTAATACATATCCCTCTACTACATCAATCACGCCATTAATCAAAGGCACCCCAGGTACAAGATAAAGCACGCTGGTTGCCATGGCAATCTCGGAAGTTGTGTCGAAAATCAGCGCGGTGGAAGCACACAGGGAAGCAACAAAAGCCGAGACTATAAATACAACATAATGATTGATCTTTTTTGCCTGCATTTGTTGTTTCAGGTAGAATCCTGTAATGGTAGCCGAGAACACAATTCCCATCGAAATTAAATCACCGCCGAACAATTTGCAGAAAGACGCATTGGCAAATCCTACTAGTAGTAAAACGAAAAGCGGATGTATCCGCGGAGCAGAAATAATCTTCTTGTATTTGTCTTTCAGTTCTTCCAATGACAAATGATTGTCTACTGCTTCCCAGCTTAATGCGCTTAACTCTGAATTATGTTCAAAACTGATCGGGTGTGCAGGAATGTCTATGACCTCGTTACAAGCCTCGTTTGTTTCTTTGTCTATAATAGTCAGAATGATGTTTCTATGAAATACGCTTAATTTGACATCTAGTCCGAAAGCCTCTCCAATACGCTTTGTGTTACGTACTACCCGCGAGGTGTGTACTCCGGCTCCCATTAAATGGGCTGAATATTCTGCAATAAATTTACCTATGGATAATAAAGATTCGCCTGTCTTCATGAATATGATATTTTTAAATCGGGCGCAAAAGTACAAAAAAAATAGATACCTTTGCCGCGATTAAAAATAAAAAATGCATGAATAACCAATTTACGCATCCTAAAGAGAGAATACGTTTTGCCATATTGACTTTTTTCTTTGCTCAAGGACTTTGTATGGCAAGTTGGGCTAGCCGAATCCCTGATTTCAAAGACGTTTTTGCCGCAAATTATGCTTTCTACTGGGGACTGATTTTATTTATGATTCCTGTCGGAAAGTTTGTCGCGATCCCCTTGGCCGGCTATCTTGTTTCGAAGTTAGGAAGCCGGAGCATGGTACAGGTCAGTATTCTGGGATACGCTTCATCCCTGCTTTGCATCGGGCTGGCTCATGAGGTCTATCTTTTAGGCTTTCTGCTCTTCTGCTTCGGGGTGTGCTGGAATTTGTGTGATATATCATTCAATACACAAGGCATTGAGGTGGAACGTTTGTATGGTAAAACCATTATGGCCACTTTTCATGGAGGATGGAGTCTGGGGGCATGTGCAGGAGCACTTATCGGTTTCGTGATGATTTTGGCCGGAGTCTCCCCCATCTGGCATTATACATTGATATTTATCATCATCCTTATAATTGCACTTTCTGGGCGGAAATATTTGCAGGAGAGCGCACCGCAGGAAACGGAAGTTTCTGATACAAAGACGCTGGAAAGAAATACAGCCAAAGCTCCCAATGGTTTTCGCCTGTTATTTCAAAAACCGGAAATGTTGCTTTTGCAGTTAGGACTTGTCGGACTGTTTGCGCTGGTTGTAGAAAGTGCAATGTTCGACTGGAGTGCCGTTTATTTCGAATCAGTGGTTCATGTACCTAAATCATTGCAAATCGGTTTTCTTGTATTTATGATTATGATGGCAACGGGCCGTTTTCTGACTAACTATGCTTATCAGCTTTGGGGAAAGAAGAAAGTCCTGCAACTGGCGGGCAGCTTTATCTGTATCGGCTTTTTTGTTTCTGCCCTGTTAGGAGGAGTTTTCGAATCTATGGCTATGAAAGTAATCATCAATTCTTTAGGTTTCATGCTGGTCGGCTTGGGTATTTCCTGCATTGTGCCTACTTTGTACAGCTTCGTGGGAGCCAAATCAAAAACACCGGTCAGTATTGCACTTACCATTCTGTCAAGCATCAGTTTTATAGGTTCGCTGATTGCTCCCCTGCTTATCGGTGCCATCTCGCAGGCGTTCGATATCCGTATCGCTTATATGCTTATCGGCATATTGGGCGGATGTATCGTATTAATAGTCAGTTTCAGTAGTGCTTTCGATATTCAGGAATCTGGCGATAAACCTGAATAGAACAAATAAAAAACGCAGCCTTTCACAGTGTTTAAAATTAAACCTCCTGTGAAAGGCCGCGTCAATCTTTTAATGCCTTAACTAACCTAACTACTTTATCTTAACTATACTAACCTATCTACAAAATACCCGAAAAATCTTTTATACTACTAATAATCCTATCTTTCAATTCGTTATTTTCAACTATTGAGAAGCCACAGTCTACATTTGCCGGAGCCAATAATACAGCTTTAGCTTCTTCTGCATCTACCATCTCTTCCGGGTGCTCTCTGAAATAAGTTTCCCATTGGGAAGCTGATTGCGGAGTTACACCCAGCACATAGTTGATAAAATCATCATCCGTCAAAAAATCCATTACCTTTGAGCACATATCGCATCCTTTTTAAGCGTTTACATAAGTAGGACGGCGTTATCCTGTCTATGTACTCAATCCATTTACCTTTTTACTAAAATTAACTCGCCAGACTACGCAATTTTGTCAATCCGCGATGCATCAAATTGCGTACAGACTGATAATTCATATTCATAATCTCGCAGATATCCTCGTATTTCTTTTCCTCTATATAATATAATGTAAGCGCTTCACGTTGGCGGGGAGATAATTGATCCAGCAGACGTCTAACCAATGAAAATTCATTCTTGCGTTGCTCTTCTTCCATATAATCATCTTCTACATCTGTAGGAGTGGATATGCTAACTTCTTCTACTGCCGTATCAGACATATACATACGTCTGCGAAGTTCATCACACAACTTATTCTTTAAGGAGATGAATAAATAAGATCTCAAATTATCAATGGTGCCTAATTCATTTTTCTTTGTATAGAGTTTCACGAAGATGTCATGAATACAATCTTTCAGTAACTCTTTATCAATGGTCAACTTCAATCCGTAATTAAAAAGGACGTTGATGTGCAAGTTATACAGCTGTGAAAAAGCTGCCATGTTTCCCGCTTGAAAAGAAGCGAGTAAAGTGTCGGTTGAATGATTAGTCTGTTCCATCATAGCATTAATTCGATTGATTTGATGTTGCAAAACTAAGCAGTATCGACCGCAACGTTAGGTAAAATCTGGTTTGTGGATTGAAAAAACAAGTATCATGTTTTATAACACTCTTTTACTAGAAATTACCTATAAAATGCAAAAATCCCGCTGAATAGTCTTCAACGGGATTCTCTGCTTTATAACTTATGGAACCAATAAATACCTTCTTTCTTATCTGGCACCTTTAGATTGTATAAACCATTTATTTTCAGCGATTTATTTATCGTTTCAATCTTTCCGGAAGCAGGATGAATGTACTTTAATACATACTTTCCGGACGATAATTGAACAGGAATTTCTGTTCCAGACTTGGAATAAATGATACTTCCAATATCAGATTTTACCATTTTCTTGTACTCATCCGTATTTGTTTCTTCCACTTCCATTGCTGCTGCATCCTTCAGGAACGCTTTATCTGTGCACGGAATTACAGGACATGAACCTCCTGCCATAAACACAGCCCATCCCATAGCCGGATAATTCTGTGCGTAGAATGTCACTGCCTTTTGAGGAAATTTCTGACGATACTCATTGACAGCTTTATATGCTTCTGTGAAAGTTACCTTTCCCACTTTCATCTTCCGCATGTGCTGACGTGGCGCCATATTCTTTCCACCTTCCGGCGCAAAGATTCCGTCCGTCTTATAATGCCAGTATCGAATATCAATAATATCTACTACGGCAGCGCGTTTAGGATCTGCAAGGATTGCATCCTGTACATCTTTCGTTGTACTCAATGCCACTTTTGCTTTCTTCCCGGTTTCAGTTTCCCATTCAGCTATCACGTCCAACCAAAATTGTACGAAGTGCAACGGGCCTGTAAATTCAGCGCTTGTCAACTGAATAACATTCGAATTGTCCGCGAAGTTATTCAGGCATTGGCGGATATATTGTCTGTGCAGTTCACGACGGACAGGATGAGTAATGTCATAGAACATATCCGCCACAAAGATTCGTTTGTCTCCGGCAAATGGAGCAGGTTCAGGAAATCCGGTCTGATTGATGTTATTGCTGCTTCTCCATGGAGAATCTACCCAATGCGCACCGGCTTCCAATATATTGTGCTGGAAATAGTTTTCATGGAACAACAACAGTCCGTTCTTATTTCCTTTTTCTGCAAATTCTTTTAAGCGGCTCCAGTACCATGCATTAGGGCGTTTCAAATCATATTTGCTCAATCCTTCCCATGCTGTTCCCTGACCGCTACGACCGAATGGCTGTTCATAGAAAGGTCCCCATACATCACCATCCCGACGGCGAACCCGTTCGTGGTCATCCCGGCGACGATCGTACCAAAGACCATAATTCTGATCGAAAACAAGAATGTTTTTTTGTTTCATAAAGTCGACTACAGAATCAATGCGGTCGGTTAATCCCAATCCCTCGCGTCCCGGCACAAAGCGGGTGATGGCCGGACTTGCCTTTTTTAGATAATTGGTTTTGAGCTTTCCGTTCCACCAAGGGGTGGTATGAGTGCCTCCCACCAATAGAGCACCGTTCATCTGAATACGTCCATTGGTTACAGTTACTTCCGGTTGGGTTAATAATTTAGCAGCAGCAGAAGAAGAAGAATTTGCAAGCGCAGCGCTCTTTTTCTCTTTAATATCATCGATTGATTTTACTCCGGTTGATGCCACCGAAGGAGCAAACTTATTATCACCGATCCAATGTTCCAACGTCAACCGTGGTTTATATGCTTCTTTAGCGAGTTCCATAGCTACTTCCACTGTAGGACTACTGGTTGCACTTGTATTTCTAGGAAGAATACGTGCACGTTCTGCACATTCTTTGTTCAACCGTTCTTCCAATTGAGCATAAAAAATACTGCGAGGTTGTACATGATTGTTGGACTGTGCCCATTCACCGTCACCGGAGAATTGTGCCCAACAACCGTATGCACGGTTCATCGCATCTTTTGCCGGAGCATAACATTCGATTTCCGCTGCGGTACATTGCCAAAACAAGCTGTTTGCCGTATTCCAACCGGCTCCGTTTTTATCTTGTCCCAAATTCTTGAAAGTCAGGTTATGACCGTCGATATTTACTACGTCAAACAATAGTCCGCATGCCCAGGCATCAATAGAGCCACTGAATCCCAAAGATTCATACGAATCACATTGTACGAAAGCATTGGGACCGGCTGCACAATATCCGGCAGCAAAGTCATGAATACCCTGTTCCGAATAGCAGCGTTGAAATAAGGTTTGTTGTCCCAGCGTATGGAAAGTGCAACGACGCATCCCTCCGATTTCTGAAACGGGTTCTTTCGAGATACAGTCTTCAACGGTAATTTTGGAACCTGTACGCTGAACAATTACAGCACTTCCTGCAAAATGCTTGAAATTAACCAGTCTCACCCAACAGTTTTCCGCATCTTCAATGGAGATACCTGTCCAGCAATGATCCTCGTCTTTAGGATAACGTTTGTCATAATCAGAAATCAGCGTCATATTTTCTACGCCACAATCATGAATACGTCCGTTCCATTGATAAGTCAACAGGGAAGAAGTTCCATAGTTAGCATCCAAAGCTACGGTCAGCGGAGCATCCAGTGTTACCTGGTTGCCGTTTACTTCGCAGACTGTCCTGTCCCAAGTCAGATCCATGTCACCTTCTTTCCATCCCAAAGCGCTGATACCTCCTCCAAAAATATCACAACCCAAAGAGGCAATCCATTCTTTGCCGGAAGGACGGGTAACCATGACACGGTCTCCTTTTTTCAGAGAAATACCCGAAGCGACTTCCAATGTTCTCGCGTTTACCGGAACATAGTGGGAAAGCACCTTCAATGTGTCTTGCACATTCAGGTCGTCCACTCCTTCCATATAGATAAGCGCACCTCTGTCCACGCCCTTTTTTAGCAGTATTGTTTTTTCTTTATCCGTACCCCGCAATACAATTCCGGATGCGGAGATACGAATACTGCCGGACAGGGAAAATTCTCCCTGATCGAGTAATACGGCTCCCCGAAAACCGGAAGCGTCAGGAGTCAGCGAAGCTACATAATCAATGGCACGTTGAATACGTGCAGTATTATCTCCGGCTTTCCAGGGTACAAATACCATATTACGGACAGAAGGAATATCCTGTTCGGAGGATTTATATCCGCATGTAGAGAAATCGAGAATCCGGTTTCCCCGATCATCATTCAGGTAAGTGATCTGGTCATTCTTAACCTGTAAAGCAAAGGTTTGCGCATAACTTTGCACAAACCCAATGCTCAATAATCCTAAAAGGATCGTTCTTACTTGTATATTCATTACAATAAACTTTAATCTCTTTTCATCCGGTTACAACAGACTTTTCCGTTTAGACAATGTATCGTAATTGTTCTTCAAGTCTGTCCAGTCCACTTTCTTCCTGGTGTCTATACCATTGATGTATTTTTCAATATTGGTATATCCGTCACCGTTGCAGTCCATGTTGGCGTCAGCCGGGTCGTTCGGATTCAATCCGTTGGCCGTTTCCCAGGCATCCGGCATACCGTCGCCGTCCGAGTCTACTACCGCTTCACCTTTATATTCGGGCAGTCCGCCTACCTGACGAATATCTGTGATGATACCTTGCTTGTAAGAATCAGCCGGTAACCGTCTCTTCACGTAAGGAGAGACAAACTCCGGTGCATCTTTCGCATAAATGGCCTTTCCTGTTTGTACGGTCTTAATGACACGTGCATCTACTGCGTCACGTTTCGGAAAATTAGCTCCTACATTATCTAATACAAAGGTATAAGCTTTTTTGGTATCCATTACAGTTACCGGTGGCATTTTGAAAGCCTCGTCCGATTTAATTAGCGGCAGAAACTTTGCGGCGTCCACCTCTTCTTTAAGTTGTACGCCTCCGTCCCAGTTATCTTTTGTAACTTTGGCATTGCCATGGATAATATTTCCGTTTACGTATGCTTTTCCGAATGAAAGCGGTCTGTTTTTGTCACGTCCCGCTTCCGGTTTGAGAATACGATAAGAGATCGGTTTACCTATCGGAGTGATCGGACCGGGTTTGAAATAGTTGTTTATCATATTGTAGAAACTGTTGTGATCGCCTCCGTCTACGGAACGGTTCCACCAGTTGAAAACAACATTATTGACGAAGTTAAAGTCGCCGTCCATACCTACCGAACTATTCCGGCTGATGTTGGAAGCAAAGAGATTACGGCAGAACATACTGTTATGCCCACCGATGGTTGCACCGAAAGCATGATTGTAGGTATCCAATGCTTCAGAGAAAATAGAATTCTGGATGGTAATGTTTACCGTCGGAAGTTTCAGCCCGTGTCCGTCTGCCCCTCTGTTGTATACATGACGGTAGATAGACATATTTTCATCCAATCCCCAACTGGCGGAGCAATGGTCTACCATAATATTTCCAACCGCATTCCCTCCTACTGCATCGTCACGGAAAGCTACGTCCTGCGCACCGCGGCGGAAGCGCATGTGGCGAATCACGACATCGTGTGTATCGATCAGGAAAGATTGTCCGGTGACGCAGATACCATCTCCGGGAGCTGTTTGTCCGGCAATCGTTACATAAGGGGCACGTACGCTAATCGGGCTTTTCAAACGAATCACTCCCGCTACATTGAATACAATAATACGTGCACCTCCCGTTTCGCAGGCTTCGCGTAATGTTCCGGGACCGGAATCTTCCAGCGAAGTGACCACAATCACTTTACCGCCACGACCACCGGGAGTATACATACCTCCGCCTTCCGCGCCGGGGAAAGCCGGGATATTACTTTTTATCAAATCTTCGGGTTTGGAGGCCCAAGGCTTATAGGGACGACCTTTCTTTGCTTCTTCTAACACTGTCGGCAAAGCTTTTTCCCATGCTGCATCCGATTTCCGTTCAAACTCCGCTTCTTGTTTTGCTCCTCTTGCTTTTACCGAGTCCGGAATTACAGGATACTGGGCTGCCACAGGTAGTACACAGGCAACCAGCATCCACGCTGATAATACTTTCTTAATGTTGTTCATTCTTTCGAATCTTAATTAGGTTTCTAAAAGGACGATTAAGAAAGCATTTTGTAATCGGTTATCTCTCTCCTTTCCGCCATTCATTCATATATTCGCGAGGGGACTGATTATATTTTTTCCGGAAACACTTACTATAATATCCCGAATCCTTGAATCCGACAGCAAAAGCAATTTCGGAAACACTTAAATCCGTATTTTTAATTAGCTCGATAGATTTATTCAAACGAATCTCTTTTACCAAGTCAACGGGTGCCAGGCCGGTAAGACTCTTCAGTTTCTTGAAGAATGCCGAACGGCTCAATCCGATACCGGATGCTATGGTGTCAATGTTAAAGTCACTGTCGTCCATATTTTCTTCAATGACCTGATGTATCTTTTCGAGGAACTGTACGTCTTTCTTTACCAAAAATTGTTCGTAGCTGTCTTCTTCGGTCGTCGTCTGGTTTTCCATTTGCTGACGGATTCGTTCACGGAACAGTTTCCGTTCGGCAAGTAACTGGTCGATACGTGCCAACAGATATTCCTTACTGAAAGGTTTGGTGATGTAGGCGTTCGCCCCTAAAGTGATCGCTTTGGTCTTGGCGCCTTCATCATTCTTCGCAGTCAGGATAATGACAGGGATATGACTGATTTGGAAATCTTTGCGGATGGATTGCAACATTTCAAGCCCATCCATTTCGGGCATCATCTGATCGGTCACCACAATATCCGGATGATACAGATGTACTTTCTTCAAACCTTCCACTCCGTTATTGGCAATATGGATATTGAACTTGTCCTCCAACTGAAGCTTTATCAACTGGCAAAGGTCTTTGTTATCTTCCACCAACAGAAGGGTCGGTAATGAAGCATCGATTTCCGGTTCTTCTTCTGTACCGTCTTCGGATATGGCATTTGCAACAGGATCTTGTTCTACCGAAACAGGGGCTGTCTCCGTATCTCCCACATAGAAGTCTACTTCCGACGGGCGGTAATGCTCCTTATCCATCAGGAGTTCTACAATAAACACCGCTCCTTGTCCTTCGGGACTTTCAGCACGAATCTGTCCGTGATGCAGATTGACGATCTCTTTTGAAAGTGCCAATCCGATACCCGTGCCCTGATAATAGGAGTTTTTTGCGTTCTCTCCTTGCGAGAAGCGTTCGAAAATCTCGGTCAGTTTATTTTGTGGAATACCTACTCCGTTATCTTCCACCCGTACATAACAACGTTTACCGTCGTCTGTCAATCCGGTAGTTATATAAATACTTCCTCCGGAATGAGTGAATTTGAATGCGTTGGATATGATGTTGCGGATAACAATGCTCATTTTCTCCTTGTCCGCCCATACCATAATCGGTTCATCCGGCAACTGGAAAGTAAAACTGATCTCGTTTTCTTCGGAAAGTACCCGGAATTCTTTCTGGAAAGAAGCTATCATCTCATTAAAATCAATTAATGACACATGCAAACGCATCTTGCCGTTCTGAATCTTCCGGAAATCAAGGATCTGATTCACTAATTGCAGCATTTGATTGGTGTTCTTCTCCATCAGATCCACATATTGCAATCCTTTCGGAGAGAGCTTTTCGCGTTCTCTTAGTTCCTGTATCGGACCTTTTATCAATGTCAAAGGAGTGCGCAATTCATGGGAGATATTGGTAAAGAACTTGATTTTCATCTCCGATACCTTTTGCTCGATATAAATATCATTCTTCATTTTGAGCATGAAGAAAGCCAGGCGCAGGCTGAAATAGAGAGCTGCCAAACCTAGAATTACATAAATAAGGGTTGCCCACCAGCTTAACCACCATGGTGGAAGGATAGTAATAGCCAGTGTACAGTTGGAAACCAGCTCCGGATTGGCTTCATCTACGGTTTCGACACGGAATGTATAGTCTCCGGGAGGTACGTTGGTATAAGAAGCGATACGGTTCTTTCCGTTATAATGCCATTCTTTTTCATATCCTTCGAGTATATATCGGTAAGATACCCGATTCTGATTATAGAAATTCAATGCAGCAAATTCAATCGTGAACATGGATTGATTGTAGTTCAGTTCGATTGCTTTGGCGTATGTGATGGATTCTTTCAGAATCGGACATTCGCGGAAACTACGCAGATCGCGGTTGGAAACTTTAAAGTCAACAATACGTGTATCGTAGTTCGTATGCAATGTTTCCAGTTTGTCGGGAGAGAATGTCAGGATTCCCTGCCGGGTACCAATCCACAAATCTCCATTCAAGGTACGGAGGGCACTACCCTCTTCCAATTCCACATTTAGGAAACCGTCGTATTTGTCGTAGTTACGAAACTGTTCGGTAGCTTTATTGAAGCAGGACAAGCCAATTTCCGTTGTAAACCACAAGTTACCGTTTTTATCTTCTACGATGGACTTGACTACATCGTTATTCATTCCTTCGCGTATGCCGTATGATTTGAAAATCGGCTCACGCTTTTCTTTATCATAGCGAACTAATCTATTCAAACCACCTCCGAATACACTTACCCAGATTTGCGAATCAGTATCTTTGTAGAGTACATAAATATCATTATCCGCTACGTTTGAATTTTCGCTGACCTGGCGGTACGTTTCAAACTGGATCTGTTCGGGGACAGTGAAATGTCCGTCGAAAGACATCAGGCCATCCATTGTTCCTACCCAAATACGTCCGTCTTCATCTTCCGTCATGGTACGCACCTCCATATAAAGACCGTATGCAGGATATTGTTTCAAGCCATTGTATTTATGGATAAAGGTAATTGCTCCGTTCTCTTCGGAAATTAGATTCAGACCTCCTCCCAGTAATCCTACCCAAATGCGCCCCTGGCTGTCCTGATAAGTAAAGTACACATCGTTGTTACTGATAGAATTCGGATTCTTGGGGTCATTGATATAACGGGTAAAACGCAACCCGTGCGGTGAATTCATGTCCGGTTCGGCTTTGACAAGCCCGTTTCCTTTGGTGGAAAACCAAAGATTACCGTCTTTGTCTTCCATAATATGATATACGGCTCCCAACAGATAGTTCTTATCCGAGAAGATTTGTTTCACTTGTCCGTTACGATCCAGGCGATACAGAGCTTGCCAGCGGGTTCCTACCCAAATATCCCCATTTTGCGCCTGGAAGAGAGCACGTATTCCCTGATTCCAGGAAGTCGATCTCTCGGGCACTACCGGAGAAGGAGAAACTTCTGTCAGCAGTTGGAATTGCTTCTTGGGGAAGTTAAGCCTATATACTCCGCTGCTTGTAGATGCCAACCAAAGGATACCATCTTTATCCAGCAGAAGATGGAAGAAAAGCTGATTGGGAAGATCGTCGGAGAAAGGCTTCAATTGGTTGATACGGGTCATTTCCAGTTTCTCCCTGTCGAATAGAAGAATTTCTCCTCCCGGAGTCATAAAGAACATGCCTTGTTCGCCGGCATCCTGCATTTCAAAATTGCCGATTGCGTTCTGATTGGGGAATGTAAAGCGGTGGTGGCTCCTGTTCAGGGGATCATAATAGGTCAATGCCTGGTTGCCTTCCTGAAACCATACCTTATCGTATTTATCATAGAATATAATTCCATTGTCTTTTTCGGGGATGGTAAAGGGGAGTTTGGTCAACTGCTTGTAGCCGATATTGTACTCGTATGCTCCTTCGTTGGTGGTAATGTACATCAGACCGGATTCCGTTACCAGCAAATTAGAAACCGGCTGTTTGATTTCCGGTATCTCGTAACGGTTGACAACTCCGTTTTGCGGATCAATGCTATAAATATGCCCTTTCTTGTCTCCCAACCATAAGAATTTGGAATTATAAGAGGCACAAGTAAACTGATCGGGGTTAGCAGATACCTTTTTCTGTATAAAGTCGGCAGGTTTGTCTTTCAGCGCTTCCCCTTTCCGTAGGGACAGAATCTGATAATCCATACCGATCCAATTGATAAACTCGGCTGTTTCGCAGAATATGTTGTGTTTCAGACGCATGTCGTACACGTTCACGTTAGGACGCGAATCATGCAATTGTTTCATCGTTATTTTACCTTCCTTGTCGGTGTACGCACGCAAAAGACTTTTATCTTTTGTCAGCAACAATACGTCGCCGTCTTCGGTCGTCTGAATCTTGATAATCTGAATGTTCTCGGAATATTCTTTCACATCATCGTAGACGGCATGAAAGCTCTCATGCCGTTTATCGAACAGATAGAGTTTACGGTCGATAGTCTTAATCCACAGAAAACCATTCTTATCTTCTACGATACGCTGAATTTTACGCGGCGGAATATCTGTGGAATAAAAGCCGTCATGGTTATCGTAGGAACGGAATTTACTTCCGTCAAAGCTGCATAGTCCATACCAGGTACCGAACCAGATAAATCCGTCTTGTCCTTTTAATGTACAGTTTACGATATTATTAGGCAAACCACGTTCAGCCGTGTAGTGTTCTACAATCATATTTGGATAGGCAAAAGCATACATGCCTATCATGGATAGTAATAGTATTAGAATATTCCGTTTTCTCATTGATGGCTATAATTGGAATTAAACGTACTCAAAGATAGTCTTTTTTTTTGAATAGTGCTTTAGTAACATATAAAAAACAAGTTGGCAGATCACCCTGCTAATCACTTATCACTAACCTGCTAATCACTTTTATCGTACTATTTTTCAGTTCCAAATTCAGTCTGTTGACGTTCTACTTCATCCAACACCCGTTGGCGTTCTTCCTCTGTCAGTTGCACTTTTCCTTCAGATGATTCTTTGCCCGGGTTTACATTGAGAGTGGACGGTGTTGTCCTTTGTATTTCATAAGCCTGTTCCTCATAGCAGAAAGGAAGTTCTGCAGGAACACTTTCCAGTTCAATTTCAGTAGCTGTCGGAGCTTGAGTGCCCTCAAACTGTACGCGGGCTTTCACCTTTATTTTTCCGGCTTTCCGGGTAGAACGAATCAACACCGGAGCGGAGCCGAACTCCACCGCACGGGGATTAGCGCCAATAGTAGCATCTCCGATGATTTCTCCTTCACCTTCTACCGTGAAAACGATATTCTCTTTCGCCAGACGGCGCACATTTCCACTATCATCGGTTACTTCAGCAACTACGACGATAAAGTCGGAGCCATCAGCTATCAGGTTCACTTTTTGAGTATCTACATAAAGACGTAGTTTGGTGGAACGTCGGGAAGGCATTTTCTTTTGAGTGCATACCACTTTTCCGCCGATGATTCCTTCGGCAACCATGTTCACTTTTTGCCAGTTTTTTTGAGTATAGCTATATCCGCGTGCTTCCCAAAAGTCCCAGACATTCTCGAATATAACGGGAGCATTCGGCATGTGCCCTTTGGCGTGAACCACCGGTTTCGTCCAGGTTTTCGTTCCATCATAAATAGAAAGACGGACTGAATCACAGTTTGTGAATACAACTACGTCCTTATCGGAGAACTGTGACATTTCATGAGCAATGAATATCATCGGGCCACATTCTGCCAATGGGTGTTGGAGACTAGCCGGCGACTGGCTGCGAAATACTTCATACGCATATTTCTTCTGACGGAAAGCATCATAAATACCTCCCCAATAAGGATCCGGATGGTAACCACGCTGATGATCGAACGGATGCCATTGGGCGCCACCGATAAATAAACCGGTCGTGCGGTACATCTCGTCATAGCTCTTTGCCAAGGACATAGCCTGTACCAGTAACGGGCGTTCTCCCCAACTGCGGCTGGCACGGTTATTATTGTTGTGAGCATACCAGTCGTCTACATTCTCCCCGAATTCACGGGTAAAGATACATTGCTCCGGCTTGTCTTCCTTTTCATCATCACCCGGCCAGCCATAAACAACGTCATAATGCTCTTTCACTCCGGCCGAATGGACATCGGCAGCAGCTACCGGACGTCCCGGATAGGGATATTCTTCTTTGGTAATCTCAAGAGCTTTCAAGGCAAAATCGAGCGGATAGCGGGTTTCATTCAAGATGGGTTCCCACATCAATACGGAAGGGTGATTACGGTCACGACGAATCATTTCGCGGGTATTCTGATGAACCAACTCTCCGAATTTCGGGTCTTTGTTCCAGTACTGCCATCCCGGAGTAGCGACAATCACGAACAGGCCGAGCTCGTCACAGGCATCCATAAAGGCAGGGTCTTGGGGATAGTGGGCTACACGAATAATGGTGCATCCGGCATCACGCAGACGTTTGGCGTCACGCCATTGCTGTGAGTTCGGCAAAGCATTGCCTACGTATGCAAAATCCTGATGGCGATTGGCTCCTACCAGTTGTCCGAAAGGTTTGCCATTCAGCCAGAATCCGTCTTTACCACGGAATTCTGCCAGACGAATACCAACACGGGTAACGCCTCCGTCAATGGATTTATTTCCTTTTTTAATACGTGATTGTACCCTATATAAATAAGGTGTGTCCGGTGACCAAAGAGTAGGATTCTTTACTTCCATCTGTTGACGGATGGATTTTTTCTCTCCCGGCTTTAAAGAAAGTTTTCCTGAACTGCGTTTGATTACTTTTCCATCCGCATCTGTCAAAGTCGTTTCTACAGTGACTGACTCGGAACGGGCGTCGTCATTCTGAACTTCGGTGTTTACATATACCTGCGCACTCTTTTCACTGATCTTATCAAAATGAACGAATACACCTCCACCGCCAACGGTTTGTGAATCAATAGCGTTAGTAATAGCTACCGGAGATTTGGCAATCATCCATACATCACGGTAAATGCCTCCATGATAAGCAAAGTCTAATGTATATTGACGTTTTCCGGGAGGATAGGATTTGTCATCACTGTTGTCCGTGAAAACAGCGAGCAGACAGGAGTCTCCAGCCTGTACACCATTGGCAGTCAAGTCTAAAGTAAAGGGTAGATAACCTCCCAGATGTTCCTGGATGCGTTTACCATTCAGATAAAGGATCTGTTTGCCCATAGCTGCTTCAAAATGAAGCACTACCCGTTGCCCTTTTGTTTCGGCGGGGAGGACAAAGTGCTTACGGTACCAGGCCGGTCCTTGATAATTGCGGCATCCACTTCCTTCGGCCGGCATCAACTCTACGGTATGAGGAGTGGAAACGACGTTCCAGGAACGGTCATCAAAGTTTACCGCTTCTGCTCCCCGGACATCGCCTCTGAAAAAGCGCCATCCCGGATTGAAATTATAGACTTGTCGCCCGCTACCGGAAAGCTGGATGAATCCGGCAACCGATGTCTCGGGACGGTAAGTTTCTGTAGCCTGCCCTTTTTCTATCAAGGAGAATAGCAACAGAAAAGCTGATAAGATGATAAATGGTCTTTTATTCATAATTCTTTATTTATATATTTCATTCGTTAAATGGGAATTTATCGGTTAAATGAGAATTTATCGGTTAGGCTGAAAGCCTTACAATTATATATTTATTGGGGTGCCCTGAAAGGGCTTAATTATATAGCGTAGGGCAACGCCCTACGAAAAAAACACACCAGCCACAAGCCCTGAAAGGGCGGAACTGTATACAATTATGCCCTTTCAGGGCGCAAATTCAGATTGTCGTTTTTACGTAGGGCGTTGCCCTACGCTATATAATTAAGCCCTTTCAGGGCACTCCGCAAAATTATCATTTTTCCTTTTCAATCATTATAACAATATCCTTTTCTCTACTTTCCGGTAAAACTTTCAAGTCTGTCACTTTTCCGTCTTTCAGAGTGGCTTCTACTGTTGTTTCGCCCGGAGCATGAAGTTTGAAATGTACGTTCCATTCTTTCGGCCATGCCGGGAAAAGGAGTATTTGTTCTCCATTGGTTTGCAATAGCATTTCCTGAAGTCCTATCATGCCGCTACCTCCCCAGTTGTGATCGGGTGTCCAGTCATATCCCGGTCCCCAAAATGCGGGGAAACGATGCGGTCCATTTGATAATTTGGCTAAAGATAGTTTCTTTGCTTCTTCGGTCAGGCCTAAACAGGCAGCCCATATATTATCTTGTTTCCATCCGGTATGCGAACGGAACTTGATGGCATCCGGGTCATAAAAGTAGGTATTACGGGCTATATCCAGATCCTCCTTTCCTACTCCATAAATACGCCATGGAAACACTGGATAAAGTTGTGGCGTTTCAACATTATTAATTCGTTCCCAACTTACAGCGGGCGAAATTGTTTGCTTCAAGACCGGAGCAATAGTCGGATTCAACGTATCTTTTATTTCTATGTACCGCAATGGAATCGGAGGGATTGTCTTTAGCATCTCTTCTTTCTTTCCATAAGTTTCCAATACTGTTTTTAGAGCAGCGATGGTGCTACTGGCATTATTAGTCATCTTATATGTTTCACAAGCAGAGCCCGGGAAAAGAATCAGATGTCCGTTGCCATCCAACGCTTTCCGTCCCCGGCGGGAAGCTAGTTGCCGGTAATGTTCGTCGAAGAATGTCAGCGAACTCTCGATCAGAGGTAAATAAGGGGTAATATCAGCATTTGCATAGTTCTTTGTTTCCAATATCATTTGGCAGAACTCAAGAACCGTATCCCATTCATATTCCAGCCAGGCATTATATTCCAATCCTTTGTCAAACCAGTCCGGTCGTTTGAAACCATATTCTGCGGGGTTCGGTAAACCGAAATTTTCGATCTGCTCGCTAAAGCAGGCTCCATCATGTTGCCAATATACACGGCTTCGTAGTTCTGCATTTTTCAACATGCGGTTATAAAAATCAAACTGGGAAGGCATCATATCAAAGTCTCCGCTTTTCAGCATCGGCCAGTATACTAAACGTTGATTCTGTGCAGTCATCGTACCACCTCCCCATTTCCGGTAGTCGGGGGTAAAAGATTGTTTTTCATCGACATGGCAAGGATCAAAGGTAAATAGTCCACCATTGAATTTAGTCGGTACGCTGCCGTAAGCATTACATCCCAGCATATAACGGAAAAGGGTGTAGTTTCTAGTTATTTCTTTGGCTTCACCTTCTGCTTCGATAAAACTGCGTTGCCAAAAGGAATTCCACCACGAACGGGTCTGTTTTTTATCCTGTATGATAGTTTTCGATGAAACTTTACCTTTGGGGACTATTCTTTGTAAAGCAGTTTGTAGTCCCTGCTCCCATTCTTCTATTGTTTCTGTCTGGTCTGTATGTAACACAATACAGATATGTGCTTTCCGGGCTGCTTTGGAAGAACGGAATTTCCAGGCACGGTAGTCTGTTCCGGCATATACATCATCTGTGGTACCGACAAATTCTAAGTTTTCACCAAAAAGAGTTCCTCCGAAAGTTAAGTTTTTCAAAGGATTCATCATTTGAGATTTTACTTCGTTCATTCCTTGTTGAGCTACAACTACATCAAAAACGGTCTGTTCGGGATTGCGATGATAGAACAGAAGTTGATTTGTGTTCACGGAAACACAGTCGGCCTCCGTCATAGAGCCTTTCGGAGGAGCCCATTTATAAGAACACTGTTGCCCCTCTCCTTTTCTGACAGGCCGTTCCTGATAGCGCCAATTTTCATAAAAGACTTCAGTCTGCAACGGTTGTGCATTTGTTACCTCTACATGTATAATCGGATGAAAAACATCTACCCAAAATTGTATCTGCGTGTTTCCCGCCGCGATTTCTACATATCCGTCTTTCAGCTTCAACTCCTGACGAAATTTTTTAGCGTCTTTGAAAGGATTGGGCGACAGGCGGAGACGTACACGCCCTTGCTTTAACTGGCAGTTGTTTTCGTCGAATGTACCGCTACGGCTCACATAGAACATAACATCACCGTCTTCTACCCATATATTCATCCCGATATCTCCACCACCACAGGGCATAGATTCAGAAGAATTACGACTGGGAGTATTCCAAATGACATTGGCATGCTGACTCCAAAGAGCCGACACGCCAACAAACAGTATGGTTATAATCAGATAAAGTCTCTTCATATATTTTTCATATTTTACCTTGTCTATTTGCGATTACCAATCATCCGAACGAAAAGACCCTAAAGGCAATCCGTCGCAATATACATCTCCTTCCACATAGTTTTCAAAACAATATCGAACAGCTACCGGATGCGACACTTTATCGCTTTTCACCAGCATCTTACTACGTTCTATCCATGCTTTGGCCGGGTAAAAAACTTTATCTTCGCCGGCTACCTGAAAGTTTTTCGATTCGAAACAGTTCTTGCCGCTGATCCACATATTGGCACGTTCGAAGCTGACAACTACGGTGTCGTTCTTTATTTCAATGCTTTTATAATAAGGACTTTCGCCATTTACACCTTCCACTCCATACGTTTTAGTTAAAGCCAGAAGTGCCAGGCGTTCGCCTGCAACCTGTTTCTTTGCGGGATGAATACCTTTTTCCATTCCTGCATCCAGTAATACAGCCATACCGCTGTTAGCTACACGATGTTCTACTTTTGCCTGTGCCTCCCGGAGATATGCCGAATTTATCACTTCCTTTCCTTTTTCGGTAATAATCCCGTAATCATACGGAGCTATCTGGCAATAATAGAAAGGAAAATCTCCCTGTTTCCATTCGGCACGCCAACCGTTAATCAACCGGGTAAACATATCAGCATACGTATGGGCACGATTCCAGTTATCTTCGCCCTGATACCAAATCACTCCTTTCATGGTCATACCGATTAACGGATGTAACATACCGTTATAAAGCACGGTCGGAGTACGGTTTTTAGATTTTATGTCGGCTTCTGTTTGAGGAATCTTCGCTTCCGGGAAGGCTTTCAGCCAGTCTGCTGTCATCCATGCTTCACAGGCGGAACCACCCCAGGCTGCTACAACCAACCCAACCGGAACATCTAATATTTCATTTACCAGTCTCCCGAAATAATAGGCTGTTGCACTGAAATCACGGACGCTGGCCGGGGTTGCTTCTTTCCACGAACCGACAACGTCATTCTGCGGAGTAAATGTAGAAGTACGTTTCACCGTAAACAGACGGATTTGCGGATTCTTGCTGTAAAGAATGTCCATATTGGCATTTTCTACCGGTTGGTTTTTGAAGCCTTTCATCGGCATTTCCATATTACTTTGTCCGGAACAAAGCCAAAGTTCGCCTATCAGAATATTATTCAGTGTCTTTTGGGTTCCATCATCAAAGGTCACAGTATAAGGGCCTCCAGCTTCGGGAGTAGCTACTGTCAGTTTCCATGCCCCATTTTTATCTGCTGTTACTGCATATTGTTTTCCATTCCAACTAGTAGTCACTGTTACTTTTTTATGAGGAGTCGCCGTCCCCCAAAGGTTTGCATTGGTCTGTTGCTGCATCACCATGCCATCAGAAAAAATAGCCGGTAGCTTTACTTCTGCGTGTGTTGACAGGCAGGCAGCAAGCAGAAAACCTGCCAACATTGTACCTGTTTTAATAATTGAACTTTTCATACTTTAGCTATATTATAATGAATTGGGCACGGATTACATGGATTGCGCTGTTACTTTATGTAATACGATTCTCATAAACCGTGTAATCCGCGTAATCCGTGCCTTAAAAATCTATTTTATTCTGTGGTAGAAAAACTCAAAGGTCCGAGCAATCCTGCCGGAAGCAACGTTTTCTCTGCCCTGCGATATTTTGCATTAGTCCAAATGCCATCAAACGGTGCTTTTCCTTCATCAGCTCCTGTCAGTGCATTCGCCCAAGTATTTGTAACCTCTATTTCAAGCTCATTAGTTCCTTTTTTCAGGGTACCTGTAATATTTGCACGATAAGGAGCAGTCCAGATTGTGCCACAATCTACGCCATTCACACGAACAGTTGCCAAATTATAAACTGTTCCCAGATTCAGATAAATCTGTTGGTCTTTATTCGGTTTATTTTTCCAGCGGAAAGTGGTCTTATAGGTCGCTGTCCCCGAATAGTAACGTATCTGTTCGTCCGATTCTTGGCTCCAGTCGAAAAGTTTTTTTCGTGTGAGCGTTTTTTTGTTAGCTGCAAAAGTTATAGCATATTCCTTTGCTTCCAAAGCTATGTTTAAAGGCTCTTTGGCTGTATCTTTTTTCTCCTTTTGCAGTTGGAGAGAGGATTCTCCATAGCCTTCATGTACTCCCTCCGCAGGATATACGATGAATACGGACTCATTAGGAGCCAATGTGAGAGTAACTTCTGTCCGGTTTCCGTTGATACGATAGGAAGGATGAATATTCATCTCACCCGTCACCGGATTCCAACATTCCGGTTTCTTACCGTTAATACGCATACTTACAGTAAACGTGCGTGTTTCGTCCTTTTGGTTGGCTACGAAATAGAGTTCGCCAAGTTCGCCACGACGATGCGTCCAGGCAATATCTTCCGGCACAATCATATCACGTTCCAAGCCATACACGGAAAAATCTTCTTCTGTATAAGGTAAAGAAGGCACCAAAATGCCGGCTTCTTTTAGTTCATTGATTTTCTTCTGCACTTCCAATGACAATACAGGTTCGGGATTCATTGGACGCGCAAGAGGCAGTACCAATACTTTATAACTTGCTCCACCCGGCAACGTTATTCGTCCGTTTTCTGCTTTCGCCAAACGAAGGATTGCATCTTTATTAAAACTATCGTATGCATATCCACGAAGCGGATTCACCCATTTCTCCGGATCCGCCATGTTAGCTGAATGAGTAACACCTACCGGACGTACACGTAAAGGCTGTCCCTCATTAGCCAGACGGATGCGTTCACTTTCCACTCGTTCTGCACCGAAGATTCCCGGTAGAGAGGGAACCAATCGTTCCGGTAATATCGAACGTCTTGGAACTTCTTCGCCTGTAAAGACTGCGATGTCTGTTACCGGATGCCCATATTGCAATAACGACTGGCAACGGGTAGCATATTCGGAAAAGGCTTTTGCGCCTTTATCCCACCAGGTCTGATCCCGTTGGAAGAATAGTCCGATGCCATCCAATGTCATGCCGGGCTTGCGGTCCAGCCAGGGATTATGTACATATACATGGTAGAAAAGACGATTGATTCCTAATGCGTAATTACGATCCAACAAGGCTTTCAACATTCCGGGGTATTCATCCCACGTGCCACGCACTTCCGTGAATCCTTCAGCCTGAATAATATTCTTTCCGTAGATATGTGCTCCGCTAATAGCATCGAGCATATCATTTGGTTTGTCATGTGTAGGACTGTTCAACCAAAATTCACCCATCGGAAGATCTACTTTTTGATAATGTAGTAGACCATCGCTTACCATCGTCGGAGCTACACATTCTGCCGAAAACTGGCAATCATATTCTCTCGCACAGTCCGCCAATACCTGATAAAACACATCTACGACGAGTTCTGATATGGTAGTACGTACGTCTCGCAGAATCTTTTCACTTTGTTCGACACTTTCCATCGGAATACCTGCCAATAGAGGTAGATAAGGCATCAAATCGTAGCCACGACGTTTCTGAAATTCAATAGCGAAACGTTTATTCCAGTTTTGGCTGCCACATTCCCAACTGTCGACATGCATATATTTCAGTACGCGACGAGCTACTTCGGGATTGGTCTTTACAAATGCCTGCGCAAACCAGTTATCGAATTGCTTCCGTACCGTTTTCGGGTTAAACTTATCACATTCCAATCCTTTTCCGCCTCCCGCTGTGGCATTGGTATGTCCGGTAGCTGTATGTCCCATGCGGAGTAATTTCCATTTTCCTTTGGGGAGAGTGGCGGTCAATGTTTTTCCATTCAAATGACCGGTATATTGCTCTGTCAGATTGATGACTTGTGAAAGTGAATAGCAGTCCTGTTTCCCAACTTCCTCTTCTTTAGTAGCTTGAGCAACACGCCATACCAGTCCGGCTTTTCCTTCCCACTGGTTCAGACGGGCTTCCCGATGCAGGCGTAATTCTTTTATTTTCAGATTGGGCTTCCATTTGGCAGCATCCATATCTTCACTTCCCGGTTCGCTTCCTTCAGGAGTCCAGTAGAAACGGAAGAAACGGGCGGTAGTCGGAGGAATACTATGAGTTGAATTCTCATCCGTATTCTGCCATCCCTGACGGGCAGGAACCAACTGCTTAACCAAACGATAATTCACTCCGTCATCACTGGCCATTACTTTCAAGCGGTGTGCCTGATAATTATTACCATTTAAAACGATTTCGATGTTCCGGCAAGTGAAAGGTTGCTCGTATTCATACTGGATATAGCATGGATAGGATGAACGGATCACTCCTGCCGCATCCATATTCACTGTTTGAGTAGCTTTTACATTTCCTGTCGTGGCTAGATTGACACAAGTAATCTTTGCCTGCATCTCGTCCGCTGCGTCTTCTACCGGCAAAGCGAATAATGCGATGTCTTCATAGTAGTTTTCATAAGCCTCTGGTTGTGGCAAGCGGATAGCCATCAGCTTTCCTCCGTTTACAATCGTATCGCTCCAAACCACTTTCTGCATAGATTCTTCGGGAGTAATCCAGGGGCCTCCCGCCAATGCGAAACCATCACAAATGTGCATCCCCAATTTCAGCCCCAAACGATCTGCTTCTTCCATGCTGAAACGTACCATCTCCCACCATTCGGGAGTTAGCTGCTGCGCCTTGCCATCGTATTGGGCGCCTTCGTGGATACCTTTAATCGGCATCAGATAAGTACCTCCCAATCCGGCATGTTTCATTGCCTCCAAATCGGCTGTAATGCCTTCTTTAGACACGGCACCATACATCCAATACCAAAAGGTCCAGGGTTTTGCTTCATCGGAAGGGTTTAGAAATTGATCGCGAAGTGAGCGTGTTTGCTGTGCATCGGCAGGGCATACGGCTGTCCATGCTAATAGAGAAAGTGCAAATATTTGTTGTTTCAGTCGGCTTTTCATTCCAGTCTATATTTTTACTAAAGTAAAGACGAAAATCACTCTGTTTTGTACTCACTATTAGCTTATGATAACAACTTTAATCAAAAAAAGGTGCACCTCCTTTCCTACTCTCGGAAGAAGGTGCACCACACAAACAAAACAAACAATAGACGACCTTCACAGGCAGTATTTCGTATATTACTTAACTAACTATAAATCATGATCCATCTGAATAAAAATTCTTTCTCTATAATCAGACGGTGTCATGCCGGTATGTTCGCGAAAGAACCTTGTCATAACGGAATTTGACTGGAAGTTTGTACGTGATGCCACTTCTTTTATTTCAAGGTTCGAATCCTGTAGAAGAGCTTTTATCTCAAGAATGGAATATTCTATAATCCAGTCTTTTGCCGAACGACCGCTCATATCCGTAATTACCATTGTAAGGTGTTTGGCGGACACACACATCTTTTGCGCATAAAACGCAACATCCCGGCTTACGGTATGAAATTCGATCACCAAACAAAAAAAGTCAAATAAAAGTTTTTCCTTACGGGTATATTTTACTAATTCGGCTGCTTTCGGATTTCTTTTATAAGCCACATATAAATCCCAATAGAAAACACGCAATAGTTGCATGATAGATTTCCGTCTAAATGAGTCTTGGGGTAAATTGATGCGGTAAATCAGCATTTGACAAAAATGAATGAAGCGTTGACATTCTTCATCGGATAGCGGAGTGCTGAAATTTTTCCGCATATAAAAGAAAAAATCAAGAGTAGGTATACATACTCCGCTTATCGTATCCATAAACAAGTTTTTGGATACTTTGAGAAAAGTCATTGAAAAGTCATTGCTAATCTCTGTGACAGCAGCCAACTGGAAAGGAAAAATAACAACCAGATCATTGGGAACAATCCGTCGTTTATTACCAAAAACATTGAAAAGCGCACTTCCTCCCGTACATATCCCGTTTATCCCTTCTTCAAGATATGCAGGATTTTCATCAAGAGGTAAATCGTCTATTTTAGTATAGACATTAAACTCTTCTGTTTCTGATACATTATCAAATACTTTATTTTGCTTATATGGCTTATTTTCTTTCATTGACTGCAATTTATGCTATTATGCTGTTTGTCTTTATTTCTTGCTTCTGTTGAACAGATGTCAATCGTGACATTTTGTGTGAGTAAGTTGTTGTACAATCAAAGATATGGGAAAGATATATAAGAAACTTTCTTTATCTTTCATCAGAATCATCAATGCCAGGAAATATTCACCTTCATCAATATCAGGAATGGTTGTATAAACTTTATTGTTTGAATATTTATGAATATCACCACATTCTATCAACATTTTGTCATCTATAGAAGATACAAGGTATAGATTGGTACTTTCCCATGTTAGCATATCCAGGTGGTGACCGATTATGACAATGGGGGCTTGTGGAGTAATCCTCCCATTACATTTTTTACTTGAAGGATCATATACTTTTTCAATGGCAGGGAACGGTGCTCCTTCAATCATTAATATTTCGGCTTTTATCGTTTTCATTTTGTATGATAGTTAATTTGTCAATAAACTGATGATGATTTTGTTCACAACTCATTTCAATGGAATATCCCGGATACAACGGAGATAATATTTTTTGTCCCGTTTGTCATTATAGCCTGTAGTTAGCGTATACGCAGTTATTTGATCATCAGGAAAGATTCGCATAGACCATGCATCAGTGTCATTTCCTCCTTTTTCTGTCGCAGACCAATAATAAGTAGCGTCTTTTGAGGAAAGAGCGAATGGTTTAAAACCGGTTTTTGCACTAGTCCCTTCCAATTCTTTATAAAAAAGCAAAATCAATGCACATTCCCCGCGCGTAGGTACCCGCCAAGTCCCCGGCTCATCCTGACCATCTTTCCCGCGATATGCAGCACATCCCTTGGAAACTGCAAAGCTGGGGGTTGAATAAGAATTACTTTTGGCAGCAGCAAGATATCCGTTGGCCGTAGCCCAGTCCATCAACTGTTCACCTGCTTCTCCGTCACTATTTACAATATCAGGCGAAACTATAAAATATCTGGATACTTTCCAGTCACATCCTCCTTCTTTTTGTCTCTCTGTATGTCGTGTCGTTCGGTAAACATAAATATCATGACCGCTTTCATCTTTTTCAGCGTCCGTATTTTGACCATCCGGTGTGTATTTATATAACTGAATATAACTACGGAAGGTGGAACTTTTGCTCCGTTCTTCCACCTTGTATCTCACCATTCCTTCTGAATTGATTGCCGCGTGCTCATTTCCTTTCAAGTCTGTATATATTTCTATCGTTTGAGAATATCCTTCCAGTGGAATAAGAAGAAATGTACAAAGTAGTATGGCTATTAATTTAAATGTATTCATATTTCTTTTCGATTTATTTCGTTAAGTTCTTATGGTTAATACGGGGCAGTAGAAGGGAGAGGCACATTCCTGACACATCTATCCGAGCCTCTGGTTCTATCTCCATTCGTCATACCACCCGCATTATTTGTTTTGAAATAACAATAACTATAGGGTGGTAGTGCTACATACTCCGTTATCGCATCCCCCCCCACAAGCCCCGGTAGAGAACCTGCACAAAACCCTAATAGCTGATTTGATGCAGGAAGATACCATTTGAATTCTTCCTCATCAATGATCCCGTCCCCGTTTTGATCCCTATTTCTATCATAACACGCCCTTGCGCTAAAAGTACTGGCAGGGTATTGGTATTGATACAACAACACTCGTCCGAATGCATCTTTCTGTGGAATTGAGACATAGTCGTCTATCCAATTCTGATTGTAAGTATTTTCTGCTAAATGCCGGGTTGCCGTTCTACCATTATTCATATCTTTTGTTCCATAGGACAATTCTGCTGTTTTAATGCCATAATAACCTGTTCTTACCACACCAGGCTTGACGTCTTGCAATAGCCAGGATGTAGACCGTGTAGACATTCTGGTGTATACCAACCCATTGGTGTAGTTTCCATTCCTGTCTTTCTCTCCTCCTAAACGTCCAAGATAAATTGCCGCCCGCTGGTCAAGACGAAATATATGTGAAGTCTGTAGTGCTTCCCCCGCATCACCATTAGTCGTAGTAGTTACCTTAATATATAAGGATCGTTTTCCTCCATTAGCATCTGCACCGGGATCGGGAAAGTTTCCCTCTTCGTCAGAAATATATTCATCATTGTAAAGGTAAAATTTCAATTGTAAAGGAAGTACGGTACTTGCCTTGAGATACGTTCCCAGTGGTTCTTTGCGATTATTATACGCATCTGTGTAATTGGAAGAAGAAGACAAGCGAAGCCAACTGTCTGTGGGAGATGACTGCTGGGTACATCCTTCATCAGTATATATGCCCACTTCCACCATACGCCCTTGAGTCTGGACAACTATCGGCCGGACATCGTAAGCCGCATCCAAATCATAAACATCACCAGCTTTGTTACGTCCGAACATATCGAATTTACCCCCTCCGCTGACTGCCACATTCTTACTGGCATGAAACTCCACATAATGGCTGACAGAATATGTTCTGATTCGTTCGTCGTTCTTCGCCGAGTTTATGTCCGCATTAATGGTAGTGCGCAGATTATAAAAATGGTTGGGCTCCACATCGAAGTTATTAGTATTATTATTTCCGATATACATCTGGTAAATCGCATATTCGCCTGTTGCCGATGTAGAATATGCCCATGCCTCTATCTGCATGCCCAGCACCGGCGCGGTGCCTGACTCTATCTTATTGACCACTTTGTGGTAGCGCTGGTTTTCACTAACGATACCTGCTACCGTCCCTTGACAATTCTGCGCAACGTACCATGTCACCGTATAGAAACCATTGGGGTCGGGTTCACCAAATTTATCCATCTCAAGCGCGACATAAGTATCCGTATCGGTATTCGTTTCGGGATTGGTGAGCCGCACTGTACTGTTAACATTCAGTAATTTCAGACCCTGCAATTTGTAATTTTCCACTTCTAATTTATAGCGGAATGTAATACGTGCCATCAACTTCCTGATTTCAATGCCTCCCACAAAGCCGGTAGGCTTGTTGTATTCTACCAAACCACGATCGCCCCCGTCAATATTAACAACAGTAACACCTGACACTTCACCGGCAAAAGGCACTTCATCTTCAGCGGTTATAAGCGACTCCGTATGTCCTTCTACATTGGTCAGATATTCAAAGCCCCAATTTTTAAGGTCATGAAGAGTTTTCACTCCACTCATGTCGTAATCAAACTTAGGTCCCAGTACTAACAGGAATAAAGTCTGCTTCTCTGCCACTACAAGGGGGACATCTATTGTCACCATATCATTAATGGCGGTTGCCGTATCACTCAACTTATGGGGATTCCCATTAATGGAACCATTCTCATTGAACTGGAAAAGCCAGAGATTGTGCAACTTTGTTGTGCCATCGGATACTCTGGTAGTAGCCGCACGTTGTTTTTGCTCTGGCTCCAATACGACTGTGAAGGATGAATCGGAGTTGTTTCCATTATTAAAAAATGGCTTTACAGTAGCATATCGCCCTGTTGGTGTTGGTTCTTCGATAGGCGGAAGACTGACATTCAAACTGACCATAACCACTTTTCCCGTAGCATTTCCCGGACCGAACTCATTCAGGTCGTCTTTTGTACAACCTGTAAATGCCAGTGAAAACAAAGCAAAGCAAACTGCCCTGAAATACTTTTTATATTTGGTTTTTATTCTCATATCATATCTGTTTGTCATCATATTTTTATCTATGTTCTTATTTGGTACCATTCTGATCAATAGACAGAGTACTAAGAGCACCTCTCTCTAACAAGATATAAACCGTAAGGCGGATGAGACTCGGACTTTCGTTTGGTGGGATTGTTATTGAGACAGGATAACTATACGTTTCCGATGCAGTCTGCACCTCATCACTGATACTTTTTTGTACACCGTTGTAAACAACTTGTACATACAACTTTCCTACCGGTATTTGTACATCTGTAGGGGTAATATTGATATTTAGATTATAAGTGCCCCCCTCTTGAGGCAAAACGCCCATAGTACTTAATTCGGAAGTGGCACGTAATTGATACCCGGCTTGCGCAATTGTGAGTAGTGTACTCTTTGTCTGTCCGTCCAGTCCGGTACCTTCCACCCTTACCCTAAACGAACGGGATGAAGTGCTTTCTTTACGTTTGACGTATACAGGAATATTTTGGCTATTGCTACCGTGTGTCGTATGTACGGCATTGCCCCCGGGCTCAAATGAGAAATCTTCGGGAGTTGCCGTTCCCATATCCGGTCCTGATGTCACAAGTGTAGCCGTCCAATAAGGAATATTCGAACTAATACCGAAATAAGAACTTCCACTGGTTTCGGTCCCCTGATATGAGGGAGAAGTAATAACTCCTACCTCTATCCGACTTTCCGGTATTTCGTTGCGGACGCAACGAACCATATATCCGTTTTGTCTGTCCTTACCGGTTTGAAGACTTGCAGTCACTGCCGGAGTACCTGAAAAATCAAATATAGAGGTATTGTTAGTCCAGTAGCATCCGGTAGTACCGTTTCCACGTGACGCACCGGATTCGTCTCTGTATCGGTTGTGAGGCAATAGCAGCCAGTGGTACGAAAGGTATCCGTATGAACTTATTTCATTATTTGATGCCGCTATTATATGATTGTATTCTTCAGGGGTAGCCATGTGCCACTGCCCGTTGTCTATGATTCCCATATCTCTGATTTGAGTTTCGGAAAGACCGGCAAGTTTGCATGGATCTCCCAAGCCCTGTTTAACCTGTTCGGAGGTGTTATCTGTGGATATTTCACCGTCCGTCAGGTAAGGGACATCACTCCATCCTTTGATAATTAAGGGATTGTATAAACTGGGATACCAGAGTATATCGTTCAATGTTTCGGCATCAGAAGGTGGAACGAAATTTGCGCCATCTTCAGTAGCCGGAGCACTGTGTACAGCTATCAGACTGCCGTATTTAAACAATACATCCTTGTATCCCGTTTCAGAATGATATGCTTTCAGTATACCCGAATAAACACTAAAATCATTCCATATATTCACATTTCTGGACGTATCTGCTGCAGCGTCATAGTCTGCCGCCTTGTCACTTACAATGACCAGTCCGTCAATCGGTTTCCAGTTGATAGTGATGTCATGTTCCTCCATTGGCACTATTTCCGCATAAAGTCCCATTGCTCCCATACCTGTTATAGTGGCGTATATTTGATAATGGTTGTTTCGTGTCAGGTTATGATTCTTAGGGGGCTCCTGACCGATATTCAGCAGGTAGATGCAGTTCAGCACCTGTGTGCTACCGTTTTTAAGAACGCATTGTGCATCAATTTTAAGATAGGTCGCTTGTAAATCATTTTGAGGGTCGGGCAATATATGTTCGGGAATGTAAGTAGCGGGAATCGTTATGAAATCTATGTTATCAGGAATGGTGTAGTTATTTCCATTTATCGTATACGTACCGTTATTATCGAGCTCGCCTGTTCCTGATATAGTAAGATCATCCGACCATACATTTTCCGAATATGCCTGCCCCTCTCCTATAGTAGTGGCAACCGGCATTCGACACACTTTTACATTCAGTCTGGTTACTTTAAAATCTTCATCCTCATTGGCGATATTTTTAATTGCCGTAAAGCTGATGCGGGACACCATGCGGTTTACCTCAATCGGCAGTTCTGTTGTCGTAACATTATTGATGGTAACTGTGGCATTTGTTCCGTCGCTATGGGACTCCACATAGGCACGTGACACATTTCCATACATAGGTGGCGGAGCAACAATACCTACGGCGGAGAATGTCACTTTTTCTATTTCATTTTCCAATGTAATGGCGGCGAGCATTTCCGTAAGCTCCGGTGTCTCATTACAGATGATGTAAATGTTGTTATATCCCCGTGCCGCTCTTATGGAAGCGGTGTATATACCATCAGCATTTATGGAAGCGTCAGAAACGTCGTTGTATACCAATTCGTTTTTGTCATTAAACACAATTGCACGTACGGATTTTATGACTTCATCATCGTCAGCAATAGTATTGCGTGTCCCCATTTTAATACTCATCGGTATCCTTTCTCCTTCGTAAATACGTGCACCCGTTGCTTCATTCTCCTTTGTACAAGAGTATGTAAATAGGGCAAACATCGTCAAAAGCAGGATAATTGCCGAAAATTTTATGTTGATAGTTATATTCATCCTTTATCGTGCCATAATTCCGTTTCAAAGAAACGTCTTACATATCCGTTGGTTGGAACCAGTAGGTCCAGTTGTTAATAGTGATACTTAATGCTATGTAACCGTTCTCTTCCTTATCTCCGATGCGGATGTTAATGTCCCATTGATATCTGCGGTCGAGATATTCTTGGTCCCCCATCGCTTCCGGTTTACTTTTCAGCAAGTAGTCAATAAGGTTTATGGTTGTTTCTCCTCCAATGTCTATCGCTTTTCCTGATGTTTGCTCCGTAATGGAAAAAGGCATAGCGACATCTTTGACGAATCTAAGCGTGTGGAGCCGGGTCTGAAGAGATAGTTTATTGTCTTCCTCATCCGCACAAGGGTGGTAAATTATGTTCTTGTTTCCATCTCCAAAATTATTTTTATAGTCATAAATACCGTTTGCCGCTATCAATTGTATATTGTATTTTGAAAGATCGACCGGATTGCTGCCTCGTGTAATGCTTATCGTTATATCATTGGTATTACGTATCAGGCTGACAGTTTCTGTATTGCTTATGTTCTCCGGAGAAAACATTAGCAGGGGACCGCTATGCCATAATGCATCGAGATGATTGTTGCTCATGTTATTATCGGGCTCGTATTTTAAGGCTAGTTTGTCTATCGGATCACCTGTGGTCATTGACGATAGCCGGTAAAACTCATTTGTTTTTCCGGCCCACACAACAGCCGTACAGCCTTTCAGTCGATAGGGTATCGGCATACGATAGTCCGTATTTTTCAGCGAGTTGCCTTTTTCGGTAAATGTCTGAAGATATTTCCCTTCTGCATCGAACACATAGACTTTTACTTCCTCCACCTGATCGGCAAACCAGTCTTCATTTGCCATGTTATAGTCATACCTGAATTCAAGAAAAAGGTCACACTGGTCAAGATCGTCATGAAAGACGTCGCAACCGGTAATCCCTGCCGCCATAAAAGCGGCAAGGATTATTATGTATTTCTTTATGTGTCTCTTGATTTTCATCTATTAATGCAAATCAACACCTTGTGTCCAGTAAGTCCATGGATTGATAGTGATTTTTACAGAAATGTATGCGTCTGCTTCATCATCATCGGTACCCGGAGGTGTAGGATTAGTAGGATCAGGATCAGACGGGTCGGGAATCCACGGTGTTCCGGGGCCGCTCACACTCTGAAGTTCCAGGCGATACCAGTTGTTTCGCACTACTCCGTATCGGCCTAAAGCCATTTTTTCGGTTACATTCTGATCGTGACGGATCAGGACATCGTAATAGCAAACAGATTCATGATAGTAACGCACGGCACAAAAACGTCCGATGATACCGGTTTTCGCAGTAAGTCCGCTCGCTTCAAGGTTTGTAATAAAATTGTCTATAGCACTTTGATCGGCACTTTCAGCCACGAGCTTTGCCTTCTTTAAGAATATAGGCAAGTCTGTTTTTAGTCCGCCACTAGTCGTTTTTGTATATTCAGCTTTAAGCTGGTCTAATGTATAATAGTTTCCTTTCCAAGAGAAATAACTGCTATTTTCGGTCAAACCACTAGGGGTGTATGTAGCCTTTACCACGACTTTAGTAGTGAATCCTAATTGCTGTGCCTTAGCCTCCATTGTATTTTCCAGACAATACAGACTTGAACCATTTGTTTGTGCAACAGCAGGTATATTACTACTTTCATCATCAATATTTTTCAGATAATCGAAAGCCTTCTTCATATTATCTTCCATAGTGCTCTCACTACTAACATCAGGTTGTTCAGCAAGCAAATAGTTATTATCCCGACGATAAACCGCTCCAGTCGTAGCATTGTCATAAGCGATGAGTTCGCTATACAGTCTCACACTCTTGTTGGTAACACTCAACTCCCAACCACCGAAAGTAAATTTAGCACCATCAGGTTTTGTACTGAAAGGGTCTTTAACCGCAACTTCTACTTTTGCACTCAACCGATCTACAAAAATTGCTGTAGGATTGTCTTTGGCATCTGTTTTTGCCTGCTCTATGGCTTCACTGGTATATCCACTTGGCTTATGCACTGTTACACTCGTTAATGCTCCTTCTATTCCACTACCTTTACCAGCACTCGTCATCATAAATTGATTAGTGGTAGTGACATTGGCAATAACTGCCTCAATAGCAGTGTTAATTGCAGACCAAGGTTTACCTTTTACAGCATCCGCAGTTAAATTCCACCCTTTGCTCCCGTCGGTGTAAGGATTGATAACCACAAATACTTTTTTTGTTTTCTCTGGTACTAATTTTGCATCGCTAGCTACAGCTTCCGGGGTCCCTGTTCCACCGGATTCTCCTCCGCTATTCCCAACGGTCAAACCATCAAAATTAACCACATCAAGGCACACATCTTCTTCGTCAAATAATAGAACTCTGACTGTCCCTGCTTTACTTTCCCCTGAACTTCCCGGTTTTTCTACTACATTCGCTGCTCTTGTAGTGGATGTGTGACTTTGCAGGGAAAGCGACAGATACGCCTTTCCATTCAGCTCACCGCTCGGAATATTCCCTTCCCGAGCATCTTCACTACTACAGCCGGCAAATATAAAAACTGCCAATGTAGATAATAGAAAACTTCTTGTTTTCATCATTGTTAAATGTTTAAATGTTGTAAATAAAAAGATAATTATAATATATAAAAAATCAATAATCTAGTTTACTCATCAATTCGATATTCTCTTCTTTTTTGGCTAATTCCTCCAGATTGAGATTTGCTTGTTTCAATCCGGATTCAGCAGCCTTATTTAGATGTAACTTTGCTTGTTCATAGTCACCTCTTAGCAGATGTAATACTCCCACGGCATTTTCGTATTCCGGTGTGGAAGTCTCTGCTCTCTTTAAGTATTTTTCTGCCAAAAGAGTGTCTTTACGTGAAAGTGCAGCCGAAGCGGCATTCAGATTGGCAATCTTATCATCAGGAAAGACGCTAACGGCTGTTTCAAATAATTCGATAAACTCCGGTGAACCATTTTTGTAAGTTAGAGCGACCAAATAAATTTCATTCAGGCTCAAATTTTGTGGCCGACTATGAATCAGCACTTTTGCCTGTTCTATATTAAAATTCTGAACATCGTACTCTATTTTACAGATCGCTTTACGCAGATGTGGGTAATACTCACGCAACATAAACCGATAAGGATTGCCCTGTTTATATAACATCAACGATTTCTTGCGACTGGTATTCGTTCGGTAGTTTATTTCAACTGGTATGTGATCTATAATATGAAGAATTCCATCCTTTTCTGCCATGTCAGACTCTGCAACCATTTTACGTAATCCTTCCCAGTTTTCGCCACCATATTCCACCTTGTATAATTCTTTAGAGAAAGGGAAACGAGGGAGAAGGTAATTAACAAGTGCCTTTGCACGTCCTTCGGAAAGCTGTTTGTTAAAAAGGACAGAACCCTCCGGTGAAGCATAACCAATGACTGATATTCCACGAATAGTAATGGCTGTATCATTTTTTACTTCGGCAAGCATGGAGGATATATTTTTTAGTTCAGTCGGATTATTCATATAGTCCGGTTTAATATCGGTTTTTGATACGACAAAGTCCAGAAATGCTTCACATGACATCTCACGACTTTTGACTGGTTCAACTTTTGGCTGTACGTAACTAATATGTGGAGTGATTTGATAAGGGACGGGAAGTTTCTCCAAAGTAACAGCACTAAAAAGAGGAATAGCTGATAGTAACCTGCCTGGCCTGCAACAGCCCATCACTTCTTTCTTTACATTCAGATATGCATCCTTCATCCATGGCTCGAATGGAATTATCAACGAGTACCGAATCTGTCCTTTTCCAGTCATTCCATACCCTTTTAATATGGAGTATGGAGCTTCTGACTGGTAAAAAGCACGTTCCTGCGTATTCATCAAAGCAAGTTTACGTTTCAGATTCTGATAGTTCTTACGACCTTTAATAGATATTTCCGGTAATTCCATCTGATGGTTTGCAGCAATCAATACCGGTATCAGTTCTATAGAATGATTGGAGCTGACTTGTATATTATCAAAGTTATAAAGTATTTGAATATGCAATGAATCTCCCGCTTGCTGTAGTTCAAGAGCTGTTGGCTGTATAATTCCTGTATACCATTTCTTGGGATTTTCTTCTCCGTATGATAAAGAAGAAATGGTCAGGAATATGATTAACAGGTATAGGAATGATCTTAATTTTGTCATGGTTGTATTATTTTATAAGAAATATAAGTGAGATTGCAGCTTTAGTTGGTCCAAAATAATTGCGGTTTTCTGTTCCGACCTTTTCACCACAAGTCTCACACCGGAACTTGTCATAATGTAGCCGCACATATCCTGCACCTATATTTGCTTCAAGGCTCCAACGATTACTAAGGAGGAAGTGATAACCATACGAGATGCCTCCTCCTGCTCCCCATCCTTCATATCGGTAATGGCTGGAATTATCCCCGAATAAAAGTGGCAAGTGATGACCCGCTATGTTATATTGTGTTCCTATTATGTGTATTCCCCAAAAATGTCCGCTAAATCTTTCACATGTCCAATAACGATATTCCATTGTACCGAGCCAGTGCACCAGTTTTTTATTTGAAGATGCTTTATTGGGTGTAAACCAGTTAAGTCCAGCGCCAAGTTCTATTGTAGTGCGTGGAGAAAGTCTCCACTCTACTCCCAAGTTGGGAGTACCTGAATATGCACCGTAGAACAGGTTTGTTTTTACTGCTACCTTTTGGGCCGAACATTTTAAAATGCTTCCCCAACATATCAAAAGTAGAATTGCTATATATTGTATTTTCATCAGATGCGTATATTGAATATTTTGCTTTTGCTTGCGTTTAATAAATGATTATCAGATGCGAAATTACAAAATAAATATATATTAAAGTAAAACGTTCTGAAATTGCACATGGATTCCGAAATTTCGTCCAAAATAGTTCTATAAATCACTAAAATGAGGGTTAGATAACAATAAAAAGGACTTATCGGATAAACATTGTTAAATTATTATCCAACTTATTCAATTATCTTTTGTGACATACTAAACGTTTATACACGCGCAAAACAAACGATGTGCAAGGGTGGTTATTTATATTTACATATTACTTATGGTACTTCAACTATGCGTTTTGAAAGATCAGAATATTACAGCTAGTTTTGTTCCCGGATTTTAAGGAGCTATCCGTTTCTTTAAAAGGAACAAGGCGTTCCTCGGTGAGAAACAGGTCGTTCCTTTAAAAGGAACGGTTCCTTGGTTTTAAACCAAAAAGCAGTATCTATAACACACTGTATATCAATTTATTATAAAAAGAAGAATTCCGTCCCGATAACCATGGGAATATTCTCAATAAACCAAACGGAATTCACAGTCCAAAGGGCTGTATATACATACTTTTTTATTACAAACTTAAAAAAAATTCCCATGGTTACAGTTATAATTAATATCAAGCCATATTTGGCTGGATATATGTATGTCCGATATCGACAAAGTTTAGAACCCGATCCAGAGAACCAGTCTCATTCCTCCTCTCCTTCTTCTTCCAAACGACTTATCCCTATCCATCTCTCCCACATTACTCCAGTTTATCACTTCCTTCATCAACTATCTGTCCCTCATCCGCAAAATACTTCATGGAAAGAAATTGGAAATATTTGCTTTGTACTGCCCAAACCGCGTAATGGGAAGAATCCGGAAGTCTATAACTATATCGGAAACGATAGTGCATTGATTATAGAAAAGGAAATAGAAACGGAGATGAAAGCGGAATTATACTCCTTTCTATTGGAAAATAAGTTTAATAAAGGAGTGATGTTTAAAAAGTCAATAGAACAATTCGTAGAGCACTACGAAATGGTAGGACTGGTACAGGAAGAAACGCTGATGAGGGCATTTCAAAGATGGAGGAAGTTGGTGAAAGAAGAAAAAGCTATAAAGCTATAATGAAAGTATATTGATTTTGATTTAATCCATAATGAAACGTGATATGCTATACTAATCGCACCTCTTACTATCGTGCTGATATAGGATGGAATATTTTTTCTTTATAAGCGGGAATGTATGTTATTAGACATAAAATAATATAATTCACCTAATACATCTGCTTATATCATAAAATAAACAGTATATTTGTGATAAAATCTCGAATAAAGCAATTAAAATATGATTATTCAATTTACAATAGGAAATTTTCTATCTTTCAAAGAACAATCTACATTGTCGTTAGTAGCATCAGCTTTGAAAGAGATACAGGTTCCGGCTGAAGATATAATCTTTAATGTAGGGACTTCCGGATTATCATTAATGAAGAGCGCGGTAGTCTATGGTGCTAATGCATCAGGCAAATCCAATTTTATAAAAGCATTGGATTTTTTTAAGTGGTATGTGATAAATTCATCGAAGGATATTCAAGCAGGCGAACGTGTTAATATAGAAAGTTTCCGGTTAAACTCACTTACTGCGAACGAACCAAGTTATTTTGAAGCAATATTCTGTGATGAAGATAACCAATATCGTTATGGATTTGATGCAGATAATTCATTGGTACATTCGGAATGGCTTTATCAAAAAGCCAATAAAAAGAGAGCTAAGGAAATTGAATTATTCTATCGGGAAAAAGATAATTTTGATATTCATACTAAGTTTGTCGTTGGTAAAGAACTTGCAGGTAAACGAATGGTGAGGGCAAATGCGTTATTGCTTTCTGTTGCGGCACAATTCAATGATCCGACAGCAGTAGAGATAATGACATGGTTGAATGATACCACTATTATTTCAGGTTCTAACGATGAAAAAATATGGAATACAGCAACTATCCAACTGGATGATATCAAAATGAAACAGAGAATTGTAGAGTTTTCCCGTTATGCTGATTTAGGTATTGAAAATATTGAAAAAATTGATAATGCTATTGTGAGTACACATACGCAATATGACGAGGAAGGTCATGAAGTCAAAACTATTACTTTCCCATTCAGGAAAAATGAATCGGAAGGTACAATAAAGTATTTTTCCCTGGCATACCCTATCATTGATGCTTTGGATAATGGAAAGCGTCTTATAATAGATGAATTTGACTCTAAAATGCATCCTCTTCTTACATGTAGAATTATTGCCTTGTTTAATTCAAAAGAAACAAATCCCCAAAATGCTCAACTAATTTTCACTACTCACGATACAAATTTGTTGAGTGCTAATATATTCCGGCGGGATCAGGTTTGGTTTACACAAAAAGACCGCTATGGTGCAACCGAACTTTATTCATTGGCAGAGTATAAAGTACGTAATGATGCTTCGTTTGAAAAAGATTATTTATCAGGAAAGTATGGAGCAATTCCAATTGTTGGAGATTTAACCCGTTTGTTTAATACCCAAGAAAATTAAACCATGACGGCTACAAAAAGGAAAAATATAAATCCGCGTATCGAAAGAAAGATAACCCGTATCAGTAGTGTACGTGAGGTGAAACAAACATTTCTGATTATTTCAACGCTTTTCGTTTGACTTCTGCCAATGTGAAGGCACTTGGTCAAGGTATGGGAACATTGGCATTAGCACACAAGGCTATCCATATAAAAGCTAAAGGGACGAACATATAATCAGAATTGGGTGGTCTTTGATAAAGATGATTTTCCTGAAAATGATTTTAACTCTGCAATCCTGTTGGCACAACAAAATGGTTTTGAAGTGGCTTATTGTTCATTTGTTGGTAAAAGAGTTGAATAAGTTCCTATAATATAAATCGGAAACATTTGATATTTTTTGTGTGGGTTGCTTAACCTTTTCTTATTTGTCTTATTTCTCTCACAACATTATTTGCTGTCCTTTACAGCTTCTTCAATTCGAGATATAAATTGTGGATTACTGGGACGTGCCGTAGTTCCGAAATCTACAATTTGCCCTTTTCTATTAAGCAACAGATAATAGGGCATTCTATCTATTTTCCATTGTTTGCGAATTTTCTGTAAGTTATCTTTTCCAAAATAATCAGATGCATAAATACATTCAATTCCCCGGTTTTTCAATGAATACTCATTCAGACATTCTTCCCATTCTTCTTTGGGTTCACTTACACATATAGAATATATGACCAGGTCTTTGGTGGAATACTTACTCCGCAATTGTTTCAAAGGTTCCATTTCTGCTAGGCATGGTGGACACCACCTAGCCCAAAAATCGAAATAGATCACTTTTCCGTGATTCTTCTCAAGTATATTATAGATGGGTCCATGTAAGGCATAGATGTTTTTAGCTTTGAGTTTTCGTGGTACTCACCATATAATAAATTATTGGAAACTGGTTGAGGGTTTTCCAAGTAAGATTTAGTCTGATTATATATCTGCATCACTTGTGCACGCAAATGCGGCATTTTTACGATCGAATCAAACTGCGTATGCCTCGTTGTTAAAGCAAGTGTATCATTCGCATTCAAAGAGCCAACTGCCATTTTGGTATATATATACTGGTTCAGTTCATTCTCTCCTACTGCCGACATTATCTCTTCTACAGATGGATTTTTTTTATCTTTGTATGTTATCCCATAAGCTATATAACGTTCTACCTCATCGGCAATATCATATAAACGTGCCGAAAGAATCCCTTTATTATAAAGCTTATTGATTGCAGGCAGAAGTTTATGATATCGGTCCATTTCTTTTCTCGTTTTAAACTGGCATTGGTTACCATAGGATAACAAAGCGTAATAATAGTCCTGTTTCAGTAACTCTTCAGTAAATAACGCAACATCTTCCATTGGCTTATACTTCGTCAGATACTCGTTTCTCCGCTCCAAACGAAAGTCATATTCCTTTTTTAATTCAGCCTCAAAATCCTTAATATTCAAATTCGGGTTTATACTATAATTTTGTATGTAATAGTAGGCGCTTTCTGTAAATGCCAGTATTTCTTGATTCAACTTTTCTGCATCACCTGTTACTTTGGGATGAAAAAGATCTTTGAAGTCTATTTCCACATGTATGCTATCTCCCGGGTGGATATACAAATGTTCCGCATAATTGCGAATGGAAACTTCTCTTAATTTTGCATAAACCGGAAAGCGGAATGAAAATGAACCATCTTCTTGTATGGGGGTACGATATTGATTTTCCATTTTCCAAAAAAATGGAATGATGAGAGTTAATTCCTTTTCTTGAGGATAAAAATCCCGGTTCAACACTTTTCCTGTGATAACAGCCTCTTTAATATATTCTTTTGCTAACGAATAACTTTCTTCTGTCTGTACAGATGATTCGAATTGAGATTTTGCCCGGTCTTTTTGCCCGCATCCGGCTAATAACAAAGAGGTTATTATCAGAAAGGAATAATAGTGTTTCATCGTGCCTGAATATTAGAAAGTTCGCAAATCTAAATAAATAAGAGTTCTTGCTCCTAAATATATGAAATTAATTTTAGGGGCAAAAACTCTTGACAGACAATTCGTCTCAATTTTAAATCTTTTACAATATATACATTTAATTTGCGAGATAAACAGACAAAGCTATAACCAGCGCACAAACTTCCTGATATACCAGTTCTTCACGATCTGCGTCAAAATGCAATAAGAGAGTAAAATTCCAATCAGCCAGGGGAAATAGCTCAAAGGAAGAGCTGTCAATCCGATGGAACGCCCGAAAGCGGTGAAAGGAATAAGAATACCTATTGCCATGATTAAGAAGGTCAGTCCCATCACAGGCCATGTGGCACGGCTTTGTATGAACGGTATCTTGCGGGTACGTATCATGTGGACAATCAATGTCTGTGATAACAAACCTTCCACAAACCATCCGGTCTGAAACAGTGTCTGATGTTCGGGGCTGTTGCAGCTAAATACGTACCACATAACCAGATACGTTATAATATCAAAGATAGAACTGATGGGACCTACATAAATCATAAAACGACTTAGATCGGACGCATCCCATTTACGGGGTTTCTTTAGGAACTCCGGGTCCATACGGTCAAAAGGAATGGTGGTTTGCGATATGTCATACAACAAGTTCTGGATCAATAGATGTATCGGCATCATGGGTAGAAACGGCAGGAATGCACTGGCAAACATCACACTGAACATATTACCAAAATTGGAACTGGCAGTCATCTTGATGTACTTATTGATATTGCCGAATGTCTTTCTTCCTTCAAGCACTCCGTCTTCCAATACCATCAAATCTTTTTCCAACAAGATAATATCTGCGCTTTCTTTGGCTATATCCACAGCAGAATCGACTGATATACCAATGTCCGACTGACGTAATGCACCTGCATCATTGATTCCATCTCCCAGGAATCCCACCGTATTCCCTTGTTCCTGCAACAGAGAGATGATTTGCGTCTTCTGTAATGGAGTCAGTTTTGAAAATAGAGTGGTATCCTTTACCGCTTCTTTCAATGCCGTTTCGTCCATATTCTCTATTTCTATCCCAGTAAGAAAATGACTGGTGTCAATTCCTACCTGTCGTGCAATAGCTTTCACTACAATATCATTGTCTCCCGATAGAATTTTAACTGCTACTCCATGCGCATATAGTTGTTCGATGGCTTCGGCAGCAGAAGGTTTCGGAGGATCAAGAAAAGCAAGATACCCGATCAATACCATTTCTTTTTCATCTTCGATGGCAAAATTACAATCTTTCTCGATAAAACTTTTTTGGGAGACTGCCAATACCCTCATCCCCTGCTGATTCATTTCTTCACTAATCATCTGTGCTTTGATTTTCAAGGCATCAGTCAAGGGATGAATCTGCCCGTTGAACTCGGCATAGGAACAGACATCGAGAACCTCTTCTACCGCTCCTTTGGTGATGATTTGCCGCTTTCCCTGCCTGTCTTCTATTACAACAGACATTCTTCTGCGCGTAAAGTCGAAAGGTATTTCGTCCACTTTGGTATAGTCATCCTTCAGATGTTCCAGGCTCAAATCTCTTACATGGGAAAGAATCGCTTTATCCATCAGGTTCCTTAAACCGGTTTGGAAATAACTGTTGAAGTAAGCATGACGAAGAATACGTTTACTGTTGTCGTCACTGCCATCTGCATTGATATATTTTTCCAACACGATTTTATCGCAGGTCAATGTACCGGTTTTGTCAGTACAGAGTATGTCCATCGCTCCAAAATTCTGAATGGCATTGAGATTCTTTACGATTGTTTTCTTTTTGGACATGGCTATCGCTCCTTTGGAAAGGTTGGCAGTCACAATCATCGGTAACATTTCCGGAGTAAGGCCAACCGCAACGGATATGGCGAATATGAAAGCTTCAAACCAATCCCCTTTCGTAAAGCCATTTACGAAAAATACAAATGGAACCATAACCAGCATGAAGCGAATCAACAAAAAGCTAACTTTACTAATGCCTTTGTCAAAAGCTGTAGTGGCACGATGTCCGACCAGGCTCTTTGCAATAGTACCCAGATAGGTTTTGTTCCCCGTTTCAAAAACGATTCCTTTTGCCGCACCACTTATCACATTGGAACCCATATAACAAATATTGTCCAACTCGATGACGCTTCCTTTCCGAAACTGCTGTCCCCGTACCTCCGGAAACTTTTCTATCGGTTCGGACTCTCCTGTCAATGAAGCCTGGCTGATAAACAAGTCTTTAGAATCGATGATCCGAATATCAGCGGGAACCATGTCCCCAGCTGCCAAATACACGATATCCCCCGGGACGAGTTCCGTAATCTCGATTTCTTCTTCCTGTTCACCGGCACGTTTGGCAAGACATGTGTTTTTTACCATTTTCATTAAAGAATCCGTAGCCTCACTTGCTCGCCATTCCTGCCAAAAACGCAGGATAGCACTGAACAGCACCATGGATGAGATGATAATGACTCCCGTCCATTCCTGCTCTCCGGGATCGGCCATCAATACATCCAAAAATAAGGATATAATGGCGAGCCCGGTCAGAACACCAATGAAAGGATTGATAAACGTTTTGATAAACAGGATAAACGGATTCTTTTTCTGTTCATGTACCACTTCGTTTCTTCCATAAATGGATTGTCGCTCCTGCACTTCTCCCTGTGTTAATCCAAGCTTGGTTGTCTGCAAGTATGAATAGATTGACTTACCGGGTTGTGTGGCAACCAAAAATACTTTCTCTGAATTGAATGTGTACTGTGGTGAACGCAGTTTTTTCTTCCATACCATAATCTCTAATTTTTTTTAGTTACTAACTGCATTTATTAATTCGATGCAAAAGTAAGGAGGACTTCACCGGGAAGCTGTTAGAGAATGATTAGAGTGGTATTAGAAAACGATTAGAATTTCTTAGATATGCGGGAGCTTCACCACAAAGGTAGTGCCCTCATCCTTATGGGAAGATACGGTAAGTTCGCCTTTGTGAAGGTGGATGATCTTTTGTGTCAAGGCCATACCTATACCATTTCCGGGAGCAATATTCTTGTTTTCTCCGCGATAAAACAGTGTAAACAGGTTTTCTTTATCCGTATCAGACATGCCTACACCGGTATCTGACAGGCGGATGATTGCCCATTGCTCCCAATAGGCTATCAAGACTGACGAAGTTCGGTTGGAAGAATATTTGCAGTTATTCTCTATTAAATTCACAAAAGCGGTAGTCAGCAAATAGCTATTCCCGATTACCGTCAACACATTATCTTCTTCGGCTTCCTGCTCAAATACTAATTCGATGTGATAATCCGGATGGGCTTTTAATACCAGCTCTCTGGCGTCCAGCAACAACTCGTCCAAACGGACTTCATCCATTGTTATCTGTTCCGACTGATAGTCGGCTTTTGCCAAATTCAACAATCCGTCGATCAGGTTTACAATCCTGTGAGAATCCTGCAGTGCATTGCCGATAGCCATCTGATATTGTTCGGAACTCCGTTCTTTCAATAAAGCTAAATCCAGTTCAGCTGTAAGGGCTGCCATGGGGGTACGCAATTCATGAGATACATTACTGACAAACATCTTCTGTGAATTGAAAGACTTTTCCAAGCGTTCCAGTAAAGCATTAAATGTCGTACTCAATTCTCCCAGTTCATCCTGTTCATTCTTTACGGGCAATCTTTTATCAATATGCGATGCCGTGATTTTCTCCGCTTCTTTCACGATGTTACGTATCGGTTTTAAAGTGCTTCGAGACAGGATATAGCCCACAACCACTAATACGCTCAATCCACCAATAAATAGGAGAATGAGCATGTTTCTTAGCGCATCCCGGTTGGCGTATCCGTAACCATCATAGGCTGCGGCGGTAACCACATAGTCTTTGCCTTCAAACGGATATACCAGTCCTATGGCCTGATATTCGTCCACATAGAAATTGATGTTCTTCCGCTGCAAAATACGCTTTATCATTTCCGGAGTTTCTTTGACAATATCGTTTTGCAGAGCATCATGATATAATATTTTAAAATCTGTTGTATAGACGGCAACCTCTACTTCATTAATAAACTTCTGATTATTCAGGTATATGGACTGCATGGTTTTGGCATCTACTTGATTTTTAAGGAATAAATGCGCTTTGGTTATAGCTTCGCTTTGAAGATTACGAAAGAAAGCATTACTACGCGAGTGTTCACTTACATAGTAGACAGCCATCACAAAAACAAAGAATACCGCAGCTGTAAGCCCTGCATATTGTAGAGTCAACGTTGTCCTGATCTTCATAATTTATCAGTCAGTATGAAACCCATTCCGGCTTTGGTATGAATAAGTTTCGGTTCAAAGTCCCTGTCTATCTTTTTGCGGAGATAGTTGATATATACATCTATGAAATTCGTTCCTGTATCAAAATGGGTGTTCCATACTTTTTCTGCTATTTCAACCCTGCTCAATACTCTTTCGGCATTTTCTACCATATATAACAGTAAGTTGTATTCCTTAGGAGAAAGTTTTATGGATATGCTGTTTCGTTCTACGTCTTTACGTTGAAGGTCAATACGCAAATCTGCATAGACAAGTTCCTGCGGCAATTCCTGTGCATTACCCGCCACACGTTTCAACAGCACTTTGATTCTGGCATTTAACTCTCTGAAATCAAAAGGTTTCACCATGTAATCGTCTGCACCGGCATCGAAACCGTCCAGTTTATCGTTCGTCGATCCTAATGCCGTCAACATCAATATAGGGATATGGGGATTGGTTTTGCGAATTTCTTTCGCCAGTTCAAATCCGTCCATCTTAGGCAAAACGATGTCAGATATAACCAGATCGAATGTGTGCGTCTGGAAAAGCCGTAACCCCATTAGTCCGTCATAAGCCACCATTGTCTGATAGCCATTTTCCTCCAGTCCGTTCATCAGCAAACTTGCAACCCGGGGTTCATCTTCTATAATTAGTATTGTGTACATAGGAAAGAATTCATTAATCTGAATGTATAAAACGAAACAAAAATAATGATTATTCCCCACTTATAGCCTTTTTCCTTGAAAAATCGGTGAGAAGGCCAAATAAAAAAGGTACCCAACGCAATGTGGATACCTTTATATGATTCATTTACATAAACCGGAAAATGACTCGTCCGGTTTGTGGACCATTTACCCATTTCGGTTGTGAAGAGGGACCACACAAATCGGTGGAGTTTACTTTATTACGTACCGGAGGAATCACGTTCAGGACAGAGATTCCGCTTTCGGGGAGAGTATAAAGCAAACGGTCGCGGCCATCACGAGGCTGATATACTCCGATATACGCGTCGGGAGTTTCGTTTGTCAGACTGATAGTGCCTTCTTTCGTTTGGATATTCATCCAGGAAACATTACCAAAGTATCCTTTGAATTCGGGATATGTGAAGGTCTCACCCGGAATAGGATCGTTATAGTCGTTTTCCCATACATCGTATTGCGTTCCGTGAATACGGTTTTGCCATACACGGTAAGGTCCGGCACCCAGCCAGCGTTTGCTGATTACCTGATCTTCAGGATAGTCGAAACGAATACCCATCAAGTCTACGACACCGGAGAAATTGTAGGTGTAATCCAAAGCCAAATCCCCACTCGGGTTGATTGTCCATTGAGCTTTATCCAGATTGCCCAGTTTATAATTGGCGCTAACTATCAGATCACCTCCATCTTGTTTTATGTCCAGTTTCGTAAATACGGCAGCATCCGGGAATTCGCTGTATGTACGGTCTTTTTCTTTTGCTTTCTCATCATCATGGTTATAGAACTGATCCAATGAGCGGTCTGCGCGACGGGCTCCAATAAAACGGGGACCATTGGCGAAGTTAATCTTACGGTTATCTACAGATACCCCTTTCAGTTGTCCGTCTTTCTTTGAGAAGATGAATGTACGCTTATTCGCTTTCACAGTAAGATCATTTTCTGTCTCTGTATAAGTAGGACGACTGGACAAGGGAGAAAGCTGTTCTGTCTGCTGATTCGGTTTGTTGACCGGGAAAGTCCAGCGCCAAAGTTCATGGCCGTATGGATCGATTGCTGTCAGGAAGAGGGCGTCTGCATTGGGGAGGATATTTGTTTTTATATCCAAAATGCCTGCCGAGTGAGCAACCACGTCACTGCCTTGCACTTCACCCTCTTTCAACACTTGAATAGTAGCATTGGACGCATCTGTTGCCAGCGGGAATTTTACTTGCTTCCAAAGGAAACGGCAAGTATTCAGATTCAGATAATCGTAACGGTTTTCTACGGAGAATTTGCCATCAAATTGCCTGTCGATAGAAGTATTTATGATTTGTACCGGACTCCATAACTGCTTGATTGTGTAGTAGCTACCCTCCTTTTCGTGATGTGGTCCTACAATACCGTCTGCTCCAAAGTTTCCTTGGTTATCAATGAATCCGTCCATATCCACACGCTTCACACCTTCGTCTGCCAATACCCAAAGGAATCCACCGATACAACGGGGATGCTTGCGCATCATTTCCCAATAATCGTATAATCCGGCACCATGGCCGCCATCGTATAAACCATGCAAGAATTCCGTAGGCATAAAGATTTCCGGTAAGCGCATGTAGTTCTGGCTTTCTCCGTAAGAGCGGTAATGCATGGTTTCAAAACCGGAGAAGTTACCTTGCGGGTGAATAACCGGACGTTTCTGCGGATCGTATTTATGAAACTCTCCATCCAGTTCGGTATTCCATCCTTTTTCATTACCATTACTCCACCAAATAATAGACGGATGATTCACGTCACGTTCTATCATGCCTTCAATCAGACGTACTCCGGTGGGGGTATCATACTTGCCATGCCAGCCTCCCAATTCGTCCATCACATAAAGTCCGAGAGAATCACAGGCTTCCAAAAATTCCGGGTCAGCCGGATAATGGCTCAAACGGACAGAATTCATATTCATGCTTTTCATCAAAAGAACATCTTCTATATTCTTCTCTTTACTCAACGTACGGCCACTTTCAGGACGGAAACTATGGCGATTGACACCACGTACATTGATACGCACTCCGTTTATATAAAGTCCGTCGCTTTCACGTACTTCAATCGTGCGGAAACCAAAATTTTCCGTTTCACTATGCAAAACCTTACCGGCCTTATCCAATAGAGAGAATTGTGCTTGATAAAGATTCGGAGTTTCCGCTGTCCATAATGCGGGGTTAGATACATTCAGTTGCAGGGAAGTCCAGTCACCTCCAGCTTTTACGGGTACGGTGGTTTCCGTTATCTTTTTTCCTTTTTTATCTAAAATCTGTGTACGGATGCTCATTCCGTCATTAGAAATATTTGTGTAGCAGTTGGCACGGAAAGTTCCATCCATCTTTGCGTCAATGGCAATGTGCCGCAGGTTTACGGCTGGTTTCACCTCCAGGAACACCGGACGGAAGATACCGCCAAAATTCCAATAATCAGCACGACGTTCGGCAAGGTTCACACTGGCATTTTCACTCTCTTTGGCAACAGTGACTTCCAGTAAATTCTTTTTGCCATATTTCAGAAAATCCGTGATGTTGTATGAAAAACGATAGAAGGCCCCCTGATGTTTGGAACCAACTTTACGTCCGTTCACTTTTACTTCCGTATCTGTCATTGAAGCTTCAAATACAAGACTGACCTGTTTGCCGCGAAACTTTTCCAGGACTTCAAATTCGTACTTATACATACCTTTTTCATCAGCAACACCTTCAGGAAATGGTTTTCCATAGAAAGTGATCCCATACTGATAAGTGCCGAAGCCTTGCAATTCCCAACAGGAAGGTACACCAATTTTCGTCCATTTGCCGGAATTGCGTCCGTCGGTACAAAAGAAGTCCCATTCAACCATATCGTCGCATCCGTGACCGGAGAGATATTGCCTTTCCGTTTGTGGAAGGTTTTGAGCAGCCAGGGTAGTTGCCAACGCTAAGGTCGATAATAAAGTGGTTACTTTTTTCATTGTTACTTTTATAATTGTGTTAGTTATTTATTGCTATCATTGTTTACTACTGATGCGGATATGCAGCGTATGTTCTTTTTTCTCTATGGCATATTTCTTCAATACACCCGGTCCGCAACTACTGTTTCCTAATCCAAGTACGGCAGCATCCATACTAAGAATGATTTCCGCACGTGGTTTTAAATTACAATCGTGAGTTTCTTCATAGATGTCCTGTACGGTGTAATGCAGGGCAGATGCAGAAAATGCGTTTTCTACCGCGTCAACACGAATACCTTTATTCTGTTTGTCGGTCAGGGTCAGATAATGCACTTCCTCTTTGTTCCCACTATCCTGCGGACGTGGATAATGTACGTACTGTTCTGCAACGCTTCCTTTCCAAAGCCCTATCATAGCAGATGTTTTGCGGTCAGGATAGTTATCCTGTGGCCCTCTGCCATACCAGGTAAATGTATCATAAGCAGGCGCCAGACAGAATGCGATACCTAAACGGGGAATTTCAGGAAGAACTCCTTGTGGCAAGAAAGTTGTTTTCAGATCAATTGTTCCATCTGAAAAGACTGTATAGACAGAAGTAGTCACCACTTTTCCTTCTTTATATAAATTACTAGTTTGAATCCGGACAATGACCGCCCCGTCTGCACGTTTTTCATGGTGGAAAGATTCCAGATTTATCTGCGGATGATCCATTCCATGCAATTTCCAGTCTTTAGCCAACCAGTTTCCGAAGCTCTTGTCATTATCTGTCGGAGCACGGAAAACTTGAGTGACAGGCTGAACCGGAAAATCATCGGAGTGAGCCAGCATTTCTTTGTTCTTATATATAAGGGAGGTCATACTTCCGTTCACTTTCTTTTCCCACTGAACAGAAAAACCGCGTCCGCTAATCAATAAAGATTTATCATCCTCTTCCACTTGAAGCGTTCCTTTATAAATTAAATCAGCAGAAGCTAAATCTCCTTTTTGCAAACAGAATTGTTCCCAGGCCACTTCATGTCCTGCCTTTGCCCAAAGAGCATCCGATTTCAAAACAATGCTTACTTTCAGTTGGCAATCGGAAAGAGGATTCAATGAACGGAAAGTCGGCAAATCTATTGTTCCACTTTCTCCTGGAGCTATTTCCGGCAATGTAATTTCTCCTTGTTCTTTCTGTTTTCCATCCACAGACAATGTCCATAAGCAGCGATAAGATGATAAATCGATATGATGGTTCCGGTTCGTCACTTTCAGCTTCCCATTTTCCATTTTCAGTTCAACTGGTGCATATACCTTCTTTACCTCCCAATATTTAGGCGTAGTTTCACGGTCACTCATCAGCAATCCATTAAAGCAGAAAGCTTTTAAATTCGGCTTATCGCCAAAGTCACCACCATAAGCCACCATGGTACGACCGTCGGGTAAAGTCTTGTAGATTCCCTGATCTACCCAATCCCATATAAAACCACCCAGCATACGGGGATTACTATATATCTCATCCCAATATTCCTTGAAATTTCCTAATGCATTCCCCATGGAATGTGCATATTCACTCGTCATCACCGGACGGTCGTCATTGGTACGCTCCGCAATCTCCAGCAACCGTTCCCAACGTGCATTTTCAGCGCGTTCTTTATCCTCTCCTTCTGCAATACCGGGATTTAAATATTCCTGTTTCACCCGGGTATAAAAGCGGCTGATAACATCTACCGTCTTCGGGTCAGGATTTCCGTCCACTCCCTGTGCCCCCTCATAGTGTACAGGGCGAGTGGGATCGAAATCATGCAGCCATGCCGAAATAGCAGCGAAGTTCGGTCCGTAACCGCTTTCGTTTCCCATGCTCCACATTACAATACATGGATAATTCTTATCACGTTCCGCCATACGGACCGCACGGTCCATAAATGCCGCATGCCAGTCGGGGGTACTTGCGAGTGTGCCACGCAATCCGTGTTCTTCTATATCCGCTTCGTCCATCACGTACAATCCCAAGCTGTCGCATAGCTCGTACCAACGACTGACATTGGGGTAATGGCTGGTGCGTACGGCATTTATATTCGCCTGTTTCATTAAAAGAATATCCTGAAGCATCCGTTCTTCGCTCATGACACGTGCCGTCCGTGGATCATGTTCGTGACGGTTCACTCCACGAAAACGAACCGGATTACCATTCACTAACAGTTGTCCTTTTTTGATTTCTACAGAGCGGAAGCCCACGGCCTGTTCTATCTGTTCTACGACTCTTCTTTCTTCATTTTGGAGAGTTAAGTGTAATTTATAGAGATAGGGCGTTTCTGCCGTCCATCTTTCCGGTGATTTTATAATAGCTGACAAGCGTCCCATCTTACGCGGGCCACGCTGCGGATACCATTCATTCATCCGGCTTGCTTTATGCTCCAAATCAAGAATATCTTCCACATCGCCTTTCAATGTGGCAACTTCTTTGCCTGAAGCATCCTTTAATACTCCCTGTAAGACATACCCTTTTCCGGTCATCCCTCGATATACACTGAATTGCGGATCAATCTGCAAAATAAAGTCTTTATAATCACCCACAGATGCGGGAAGAGTGCGTACCGCATAATCACGGACATGAATATCCGGTGTATGTATCAGATGAATACTACGATGAATACCACCAAAACGCCAGAAATCCTGATCTTCCAGATAAGAACCGTCACTATATCGGTAGACTTCCAGTGAAATCTGATTTTCTCCAGATTTCAGATACTTCGTGACATTAAATTCGCTCGGTTCCATACTGCCTTGGCTATACCCTACCCGCTCACCGTTGATCCAAACATAAAAGGCGCTCATTACGCCCTCAAACCGTAGAAAAGTCTGTCCATTCACTTCCCATCCGGTCGGCAATACAAAAGTGCGGCGATATTGCCCTACCGGGTTTCTTTCTTTATACGTGGTATAGTCAGTTTTCGGTTCTCCCATCACCCGTGGAGGATCTATTTTAAACGGATAGCCTGCTGAAACATAGATAGGCGTGCCATATCCGTTCACTTCCCAGTTGGCGGGAACAGGAAAATCCGTCCAATCTTTATCATCAAAATTTATCTGATAGAAGTTCACGACTCTTTCATTGGGAACGGGAGTCCAACGGAATTTCCAGGTTCCGTCTAAAGAGATTGAGCCGTCTCCTTTCTGTACAGAGAAAGGGGTAAAAGTAGCTCTTGCCGGTTCACGGTTGATCTGGAGAACATGATGATTCTCCCAATCATGCATTGTTTGTGCCTGTGTAGGACTTACAAACAATGCGCCAAGCAGTAAAGTATATATTTTCATTCGTTCTTTTTTCTTCATATCAAGTAGACGAACGAAAGGGCATTTTGTACCCCTTTCTTTTACAGAAATATTAAAGAACAATAAAAGGAGTAACACTCTATAAAGAAAAGCTTTACCTTGTGGCGTATAATTACTTCTAATATTATGATGATGAAAAAACTACTATTTAGCAGCCTCTTTTTATTAGGCAGTCTCGTTTCACAAGCACAACACGAGTATACGATTGAAGGTAAAGTGGAAGGTGTAAAGGATGGAACTCTTGTTTCTCTTTTTCTACTTGACGGAAATGTAGGAAGTACAGTAGCCATGGATACCATACAAAACGGTACTTTCTTCTTCAAACGAAATGCCGGAGAAGATGGTTTAGACAAATTATCTCTAATGTGTACCCGTAATGATGATTTTCCTTCCATGTCGCTGGAGATTTATGCGACTCCTAATGCAAGAATCAAAGTAACCGGAACGAATACCTTGATACATACGTGGACAGTAGACAGCCCTGTAAAGGAACAAATAGAATATAATAGGTTTATTGAAGATTCACACGATTTATGGGATGAGTATCAACGTTTGTCTATCAAAGCAAGAAGTCTGCGTTCTGCCCCGGAAGCCGAACGGAAGGCTCTACGTGCGAAAGAAGACAGTATTTCAGCTTTAATCAGCAAACGTGAAATGAAACTGATGCAGGAACTTCCTGTATCAAACATTTGGATGGACAGGCTATATAAATTGAGCATGTCGGTGAAGTACAATCCAAATTTCTCTTATAAAGATGAAACACTGGCTTTGTATAATAGAATGAATGAAGCACAAAAAACTTCTATGACAGGACAGGAAATTACAGTTAATCTTTTCCCACCTACAGTTGTGAAAGAGGGAGATAAAATGGCAGATACCGAACTTTTCGATTTGGATGGAAAGATTCATCATCTGACTGATTTCAATGGAAAATATATATTGCTTGATTTCTGGAGTAGCGGTTGCGGTCCTTGCATTATGGCTTTACCAGAGATGAAAGAGATCCAAGAACAATATAAAGAGCGTCTTACTATCATTAGTCTAAGCTCCGATACGAAAAGCAGGTGGAAGGCAGCTTCGGCAAAACATGAAATGACCTGGCAGAATTTAAGTGACTTAAAACAAACAGCCGGATTATACGCTAAATATGGAGTTCGAGGTATTCCCAACTATGTCCTTATCTCTCCCGAAGGCAAAATCATGAAAATGTGGTCGGGTTATGGCAAAGGTAGTTTGAAACTAAAAATGCGCAGGTATCTGGATGCTGTCAAACATGAAATGAGTATTACATGGCAAGGAAATACAAAAGTCGTTAACTATCCGGTGTCGGAATCAACCAATACCGATATTCTTGAAGTCAAGCAAGTGGTACTGACAGACACCGCTACCATCGTACATTTCAACGCTTATTATATTCCCAAATACTGGATACGAGTCAGCCCGAATTGTAGATTGGTAGATGAGAAAGGTGAAACGTATACCTTAAAGAAAGCAGATGGGATTAAACCCGGTGAGCACTTTTATTTGCCTGAAAGCGGCGAAGCAGAATTTTCACTCACATTCGAACCGTTGTCTTCTTCTGTGCAATCATTCAATTTCACTGAAGGAACAGAAAAAAATGACTGGCAAATAAACGGAGTGAGGCTTAATAAATGAGTATCGAATCTTAAAAAAGGAATATCGTATTAACATTCAATGTGTTGCAAATTAAAATAGCTATATAAACAGGTACAAAAGGTTTGTTGAAATAATGTTTTCTTCAGTAAAATGGCTTTCTTTGTTATGAATTTAATTATTATCTTGTACATTGAACGAAAAATAACAAAATATGGAAGCGAACGGACAAACACTCTACAATGATGATTTGCTGAATATCCTACCTGACGGAGTTATCATATTGGATATAAATAGAGAAGTCATACAACTGAATCAGCAAGCTTTTACGGAACTTCATGTACATTCGTCAGTCAATGCGATGATGCCTCTTCCGACCAACAAGATATTCAAGCTGTTAAATAAGAAAGAAGATATACTCTCGACCATTTTGGAAGAAATCCGTCAGGGCAAAAAAGTATACTCGCTGCCTGAACATACATTTATGCAGGAACAAGTTGACTATACACAATTCCCGATAAGAGGAGAATTTGCTACAATGGAAAATGAAGAGGGCGAAAAAAACATCTTGTTCTTTTTCCGTAATATTACTGTGGAACTGACACAAGAATATATATTAAATACAGCCTTGCAAAGAACTAGGATATATCCCTGGTATTATGACATAAGCCGTAGTGAATTTACTCTTGATGATCGTTATTTTGAACATTTAGGTATTCCAGCCGGAGAGAATAATACTTTGACAATGGAGGAATATGTGAATATGATTCATCCGGACGATCGGCAAACTATGGCTGACGCCTTTGTTGTACAACTTAGTGGTAATACAACTTTTGACAAAACAGTTCCATTCCGTTTGCGCCGGGGGGATGGTACTTGGGAATGGTTTGAAGGGCAGTCAACTTATATTGCAAACATATCCGGTCATCCCTATCGGTTAGTGGGAATCTGCTTGAGTATTCAGGAATATAAAGACATAGAAAACACCTTAATCGAGGCACGTAAAAAAGCAGAAGAAAGCGATCGTCTTAAAATGGCATTTTTAGCCAATATGAGTCATGAAATCCGTACGCCGCTGAATGCAATAGTCGGCTTTTCTGATGTTATAGGTTCTACTTATGATGAGTTAAGTGAAGAGGAACGTGCCGATTTCGTGCGACTAATCAGCATCAATAGCGAACATTTAGTACGATTGATTGACGATATACTTGATTTGTCCAAGATTGAATCAAACACTATCAAGTTTACTTATTCCAATTACTCCCTCAAATCCATAATGAAGGATATAGAGAAAGAGCAGGTCGTGAAAAATGTGCCGGAAATCGAAATAAAAGCAATCTTGCCGGATGATGATATTTACATAACTACTGACGCTACACGCTTGAAACAAGTAATATGCAATTTCATAAATAATGCCCGGAAATTTACAGAAGAAGGATATATTCATTTCGGTTTTATGGTTAATCCGGAAAATGACGATTCAGTTTGTCTGTTTGTGGAGGACACGGGGGAAGGTATTCCCCAAGAATGCCAGAAAGAAATATTCGACCGTTTTTATAAAGTCAATACTTTCAAGCAGGGTACGGGGTTGGGACTCTCTATCTGCAAAACGATTGTAGAACATCTGCAAGGGAGTATTTATGTTGTATCGGAAGTAGGAAGAGGCAGCCGTTTTACCGTTACATTACCGCTCGAAAAACAGCTGGTGGAAGTTTAATGCCCCCTGTATTCCTGTGGGGTAACACCCGTATGTTGCTTAAAAAACTTATTGAAGAAAGAGATATTATTAAATCCCAAAGATAAGGCTATATTCTTCACCGGTTCATTGGTTGACTTCAGCCGGGATTTGGCATCCATCAGAATGATGGAAGCTATGACTTCTAAAGGAGTGTTTCCTCCAACCTTTTTTATTGTTGAACAGAAATGCGGCAAGCTAAGTCCTAGATGTTCGGCATAAAAAGAGGTTCCGTGATGAATAGTATAATATTTCATGACCAATTGCAAAAAATCCTGATAAATTTCGTACTTTCTTGACTGGGAAGATAAATACAAGTTATTTTGCATTTTATAAATTTCAGTGGCTCCCTGAAGGAACATGGTAAGAACCGCCTTTACTATTTCCTTGTTTGCCAATGTTTTTGGAGAAGCATACGAAAGAATTGACGATTCATAGAACATTTTATAACTGCAAGCCTGCAATGGAGATAATCTTATTATCGGATTTTCCATAATTATAGGGAGAAGATGTTCTGTAGACTTCATTAGATTTATACCCTCTATGAATTCGGATGAGAACCCGGCATAATAGATATGAATATCCGGTGAAAAATCAAGAATTTCCATAAAATATCCGGGCGGTAAGGTTATCAAATCATTTTCACCAATATTTTGAAGATTCCCATTGATTGTCGTTTGCATTATCCCTTTTACACAAAGAATGAAAAAACCGGCTTTTACCCTGCAAGGAAAGTTTTTATACCTTTTTAATAAATTTATCCCATACCCTTCTCCAACCATATAATCAGACGGCAAATCAAAATTAGGTAAATCGCTCTCCATTGTGTTATTTTGTTTTTGATTCCAAATATAGGGATTATTTGAAGTTTCTCCCTCGAATAATTAAAATCAGAACATCGAATCTTAAAAAAATAACATCTATATTCTATTTATAAGAAAGTATCAAAATATGAAAAGCAGGACACCGGAAGTATATCCAAACTTCTTAATGTCCCGCTTCTATTTTTCTGTTTATATGTGTATTTTTCTAAAAAACTTATTGAACTTCCAATGCATCGAATGCCAGACCGTCCATATTTTCTGCCGAAAGTAATACTTTGTAATGTCCGGCATTGATAAAGGTTCCGGTAGTGGTGCTCATCATCTTCCATTTATCCGGTGTTTCCGGGAAGTTCAATACGTCCTCTTTCAATACTACTCCTTTTGAATCAATGAATTTCATCAAGACAGGTATTGGCTTTCCGGTAGTATTCATATACTTAAAGCGAAGGGCGTACACTTGCGCCAATCCGGTAGAAATATTCCATTCAATGCTGTTGCTTTTTCCTTTACCAAAAAACACTCCGATCTGTTTGCGATGTTCTTTCTTTTGGAATTTGCCTTTCAGTACAGCCATTTCCGCTTCGTATGATATACTGACACGAGCATTTTTGTCTTCTGGAAGTAACTCTTTCGGAGTCTTTTCCATCACTTCTTTATCCACCTTTTCCCAACTCCAACCGGATGCAGGGAATGCTGTCGGTTTCAGTTCCTGATCTGTGCTGGCAATAGCAATGCCTGAAATCAAGGCTTGTCCTGCTTTCACTTCCGGGAAATGAATTTTCAACATCCCACCTTTCACTGTGGCATATACCACTTTCTTACAAACTCCATCGTGACCGCTTTCAGCCCAAATATCCAAGTCATCTAATACAACAGAATCATTCACGGCAACATCGAATATGCGTAGTCCTTCACAGTCGGCAGAAGCGCTTCCGCCCGTGCCATGCCAAGGCTCTGTGAAATACAGTTCAATACGATATGTTCCGTCTGCCACAGGGAAACGATATTCCAGCTGATGACGTCCGAAGCGGAAATGTTGGAATAACGTCCAGTCACGAGTGCCGCGAATCGGATCATTGGTGGTACGTTGACTGGCAAGATAAGGATTCAGGTCCTTGAAATTCTCCGCCCATGAACGGGAATAATTCGTATTGTCCTGCAACCATAACTGTCCGAAACTATCTGTATAATCATCCCCTCCACAGTTGAGACGATACAGATAATTATATCCTGCCTCTCCTTTCAATATCTTTTTATCATCCTGATAAAGAAGTTCGAAGTTAGGGGCTTGTTCCAGGCCATTCAATAGGATCAGGTCTTCTGCCACCGGTTTACCTTTATAATAGCCTACTGCACGAAGCACGTTATAACGAATATCCCGGTTTTCCCACATAAAATGAGTGCCTGTTCCGTTGTTCTTTTTACGTCCGAGGAAGGTTTCCTTTTCATTTGTCAGATCGTTGTATAGCAATACAGAATCACAATTGCTGTAAGCCTCGATAGTGGCACGGCGACGTCCTTTTTCAAAGCGGTTGGCCCATGTATGTGATACCAGGTAAACCATCGGGTCTTTTGCAGCCGGAACATAGTTGGCGCGATACATATAATATACGTCCAACGGTTCTTCCCACGGAGTAACCAATCCTTTATAATTGAACGGACCTACTTTATCTATCTTGCGATACGCTTCATCCGGTTGGCGGCGTCCGGGATTGTCATGACTGCTGTATATCCATTGGAATTGTCCGCAAACACTATCTTTAGCCTGTTCTGCCAAACGGATTTTAGTTTCCATCAGCTGACACATACGGTCTTCACTCCACACTCCGTTCACCTGGAAATCTCCCGGCTCCGTATGTAGGTCGATGCTTCTCCACGCTCCATATTCTCCGTTCAACAATTGGTTTGCTTGAGAGAGCTCACGACCGTATTTCGTCACATCTCCTCCATACGTACCACTCCAATTTTGAATCACATTCCAGTCTGTACCCTCACCGCCATTACAGGTTGTTATGACACGCATTGTCTTTGCAGTCGGATCCATCTCCCGAATAATATCACTGCACTCCTGTGCAAACTCACGAGGCAAAGTGCTTTCATTCTGCAATCCCCACATCACCACTGACGGAGAATTACGACGTTCTTTCACCCATTGACGAAGCAACTTTTTAAAGTTCTCACGAAACTCCGGAGTGTCATACCACACGTGGGCGGAAAATTGTGTCCAAAACAAGATTCCCTCTTCATCCCAGTATTTTTGATAATCGAGATGATGGGGCTGATGAGCATCCCGGAACGCATTGAAACCGGCTGCACGTATCTGTTTTACCCTTGCGGCAACCTGTTCATTACCGAACGCATGGCTTTGTCCGAACTGATGCTCATACTCACATACTCCATTGATAAACACCGGCTTTCCATTCAGGTAAAAACGTCCGTCTCCATCGTTTCGTTTTACCGGCCAGCTAATGGTACGAATACCGAAGGGTGTCGAAATTTCATCCGTTGTCTTCGTATCGCGCTTAATCATGCTAGCCAATTTATAGAGATATGGATTTTCTGTATTCCACAAGACAGGATTCTCAACAGGAGCCTGCTGGCGAATCACTTTCATTTCTCCCGGAGCTAAAGTTACTTTTTCAACCAAACGGAAAACTTGTTTTCCATCGGCATTGCTTAGTTTATTGACTAACTCTACCGTTTCTGTTGTTTTACTATAATTCTTAACCTCTGTTTCTACAAATACGTTAGCAGCCTTTTCGTCATTCCAAATATGTACACCGAAAGGTTCTATGCGAATCTCATCCGTTACTTCCAATACCACAGGACGGAAGATACCTAACGGTTGGGAACCCTCACTGAATCCCCATTCCGATGAACATCCTCCACATACCCAAGGCATATCGGCAATCATTTCAGGATGCTCGGCTTTCACTTCCAGGCTATTTACTCCCTGTTTCAATTCATCTGTGACATCCAAAGTCAACGTAGTGCGCCCTATGGGATGACGACCGAAGTCCTTTCCGTTCACTGTAATGGTGGCGTATGTACCTACTCCGTCAAAACGAAGGAAATATTTTTTAAGTTGAGAGTTGAGAGTTGAGAATTGAGAGTTGTTGAGGATGAAGTCTTTTTTGTAAAGAACGGTTCCGTGAAGATTGCCGTGAGTCAATTGACGATACCCATAATAATCATCCCAGTTATGAGGTATATTCACAGTCTTTTCACTCTCAACTCTCAACTTTCCATTCTCAACTCTCCAAGTTTTCCAGCCTTCATTTAATTCAATAATCTGCCGGCGATTCTTACTCTCCGGAGCCGGGAAACGGACAGCCGAACGTCCCATCGGCTTACTGGTAGCAATGGCAATACCACGTTGCTCTGCGTTGTTTACCGCACAATAGAAATGATAAACCACTCCGTCATGTTTCACCACATAGCTCTTATGAGCAAACAGTTCATCGTAGTTCTTGGAGGGGATAATCAGGTCGGCCCCTTTCCAGTCGGTCCAGTTCACTAAATCATAGCTGGCGGCAAATGTATTGAATGCTTTATATTTACGCGAAGGTTCAAAAGCAGAGAAATAGAACATCACATACACATCTCCCATCTTTTGGATATGCGCATCTCCTGTAATGGTTCCATCAGCTTCATGCGCAAAGACCGGATTTCCGGAGTAGCGTTTCCATGTTTTCATATCTTTGGAAAGCGCAATGCCGACACGTTCGCCCTTTAAATCCGTTTCCGGATGACGGCCGCCCGCGTTGTAATACATCACAAACGGAGCTCCCAATATTTTATCTTTATCCCAATAAACGGTACTCTTATATTGAGTCAGTTTTTCCCACCATTGGGCATCTTTATCATGGATGCTCAAAATCGGTTTGTCCAATGATTCCCATTCATGTGACGTGGAAATATCTCCTTTCGTCCATGCCAGTCCGACATAAAGCGGGGCTTTTACAGCTTCGTAGCCCGTTCCTTCACCACCGATATAAGTCATCCAATGGCGACCTTTATAAGTCTGAAGCTCGTAGCTTCCACCCCATTCCATATCCGGCAATGCAGGAAATCCGCCACGCTGATTGCAGTCCCATTTTCCATCCCGATAAGAAAGAACCCGTCCCAAAGTGCGCCATTCGAGCAAATTATCACTTTCTGCTATCCACGTTTCGTAACCACGACCATCGGTTCCACCTTTACCGTTGTAAACCACATAAGTCATCAGCCACTTGTCTCCTTGGCGAAAAACGGTAGGACAATCAATCTTATGATAATTGTCTGCCGGGGCAACTGCGAGCCCGTACTTGTATGGTGTCTTTACTTCCTCGTAAATCTGCTCCATTCGTTCCTGCGGAACTTCCCGTTGCGCATACAGAGAGAAAGTGGTGGCTATACTAAAAACTGCCAGCAATAACTTCTTCATGATACTTTTTCTAATCGTTTAATACTTAAATAGTGCATAACCACTAAATGATAATTTTGCGGAGTGCCCTGAAAGGGCTTAATTATATAGCGTAGGGCAACGCCCTACGAAAAAAACACACCAGCCACAAGCCCTGAAAGGGCGGAACTGTATACAATTATGCCCTTTCAGGGCGCAAATTCAGATTGTCGTTTTTACGTAGGGCGTTGCCCTACGCTATATAATTAAGCCCTTTCAGGGCACCCCAATAAATATATAATTGTAAGGCTTTCAGCCTAACTGCTAAATTCCCATTTAACCGATAAATTCCCATTTAACTGCTAAATTCCCATTAATAAAACAACCAATCCATTGTCTCTTCATCCCCGGCAAGCCCGGCATTACGAACTTTCGTTTCCGCAGCCGTGAATCCTAACACTTGCAGATAACCTTTGGGTAACATCAATGTATGCTTTCCAGCCGGAAAACTATATGCATGCACATTTGCCAAAGGCATTCCGTTGATACGGACAGCATTCGTCAACACGGGTTCCGCCTGACCGTAATCATTGGCTGATGCATCAATTTCCAGTTTCGGAGCTTTTGCATACTTTTTCTGGTCGTCTTTGAAATAAGCGACTAACAATTTCACCGGAGCATCCGTTTCGAAAGTGATGCTTGTGCCTTTCTCTCTCTGCTCATTTCCATTGAAGCGGAGCGCCTTCATTCCTTTCAATTCCGGAGCTACTGCTTCTATCTTACCTGGGACATCCACAAATAAAGAAATACCCTCATCCACTTTCACTGTCGGATAATTAGAGATCAGTTTCACGTTTGCAGGAGTCCAGGCAGCAATCTCGATAGTTTCAGTCACCGCATTTCCATTCTGTTTTTCTTTCAACAAAGCGAGGTTGGCTTTGAAATTTTCCAATTCCTTCTCATAGTGTACCAGCAATTCTTTCCAAGTCTTGTTTTTTCCATCATCTCCACCAATAGGAATACGACGTTGGACAGTCTGCATACTGTTGGCATACAAGTAATGTTCGTCCGTCAGTTCCACCAATTTGCGATAGTGTTCCAGGCTTTGTTCCATCAAAGGAATAGCTTCTTCAAGATTCTTAATCTCTTTTCCCCATTGATAATCCAATACCAGTTTGGCAGCTTTCACTTTCAGGTTGAACGCATACGCAAATTCACGATAACAATGCATATCATTCTGCAAACGTGCAAATTCATCCTTATTTGAAGAGACGGAACCTGCTGCTTTATCAATAGCCGCTACTGCTTTATCTCCATGTTCTATTACTTGAGCAACAATATCCAAAGGCATTTCACCTACATGAGGTTGCTTTTTCCATTCTTTTTCTACATACTCTATCAGCTTCTCTCCTTCCGGTCCGCAACTTTCATAGAATCCCGGATAGATCGTATATTTGTACGGATTGACAAGCTGACTCATAAACATACCCAGCAATAACGTTTGGCGATTTCCTTCTGTGATACCGAAACGACGCAATAACTTCGGAGCAATCTCACCGCTTTCTTCATAAGCTACACGGATATTGCTTGCATTTTCGTCAGATGTTCCGTAGAATTTGCCTAACTGATGGTTCCAGTAACCCATTTCATCTGTACGGTCGCGATGGCAGTTCCACGCATAGCGTCCCCAGGTCTGATACCAAATCCAGTCACGATCCAATTGGAACTCACGCTCATTGTTCGGCAATTTATCAGCAGTATAAGGCCAATCCCAATATGAAGCCTGTGGATAAAGGTGCAATGCATTGGCACCATGTACATTGTGCATGGCAGTTACCGCCTTCTGAACGAAATCCGGAGATCCCCAGCGGAACGGTTCCAAATTTGCCAGAATATGCACGTTACTGATGTGAATGGAACCCAACGAACTCAAATCTGTATGAATTTTCGCCCAGGGACCACGAGGCTCATAGGTAGTCAACGATTCACCATTATACTTATGCATCGTATAAAGATTCTTATAGAGTGGCAGTGCAGCATCCATCACCAGTTTACAGTCCGTATCGTGTGCACGCAATAAAAGGGGCGGTTCATCCGTACGTCCCAAAGCCTGTAATCCGTCTTTCACTCCCGGAATAATTGTTTTTGTAAACCATTCTACATCGTCCTCAACTGTACACATCGCTTCACCCAGACAAACAAGTAATCCTACATTGGGATATTTTTCAATGAAAGCAGCAATGCTCTTGCGTGTATAATCGGCAATCAGAGGAGTAATGGGACGGTTACGATCCTGTGTTTTCAGTCCGTAATGTTCAGCAAAAGGTTTGGAAAGAATAATATTATAAAACATCTGTATCACAAAGATACCGCGTTTGTCCGCTTCTTCTGTGAGGAAAGAGAACATTTCTTCATTCATCTTGAATGTTTCTTCATCTACTTCCAGTGCAAACGGATAATCTTCCAGTTTCACCAATGACGCAAACGGATGACCGTTCCAAAGGTACAGCGAATTCATGCGGTTGGCAACCAACATATCCAAGTATTTAATCCATTGTTCTTTATCATAAAACCAGGGGAAACTTTCCGGCGTATACGGATATTCGTATACACCATGTTCCGGCAGGTAGGTCATCTTCTGTAATCCTACACATGCACCACGCAATACCATTTCAGGACCGTCTTTCAGTTCCTCCGGGAAGTTCAACTTACCATCCGAATCATTCACACGGTCAATCAGTTCACGGCATCCGTAAATGACACCACTCCCATCCCTGCCGGACACTCTGGTCAGATTGCCCGTCGTCGAAATATGAAAACCTTCTTTCTTGAGTGTCGTGTCATTTACTTCCGTCAACAGAATCGTTTTGATTTCAGGATCGGAGAATGTCGTGTCTCCCTGTTGCATCATTACCTGATAACCGGCTTTATCCAAGGTAGTCTGTAACTGCTCCGCACCAAACAAAACACGATTTGACGCATCCGGCGGAGTCATAATCTTCACGGTTTGCCTGCCACACGCTGCCAAAAAAAGTGTGCATGCCGCAAACATGAATAATCTGGTATTTTTCATTCTTCTGATATATATTATAGATTATATAATTCACTTCTTCACTAAGAGAAAGACGAAATAATCCCCTGTTTGTACTCATTTGTCTCTTTTTCCACTTTTCAGCACCAAATTTCCACTTTCATCCTGCTGTGATATGCAAACGCCTCATTATTTAAAAGTTATGCTTATCTTTGCCGGCTAATGTCTTATAATACAAAACAGAAAACAAAAGCAAACAATATGAAAGAACAAACAAATTATGACTATGAAAAATACGTTCAGATAGCAAAAATGGCCAAAATGGGATGGTGGGAATCTGATTTGAAGAATCAAGAATATATCTGTTCCGACTTTATTGTTGACTTACTCGGTCTTGAAAGTAACCGCATCACTTTCACCGAATTCCACCAAAGAATACGTGAAGACCATCGGTTGCGTCTTAAAAATGAATATCTATCTCTCTCTAATCTGGAGACATACGAACAAATGTTTCCTATGCAAGCAAAAAACAAAGAAATCTGGGTATACTCTAAAATCTGTTTCCAAAAACCGAATAAAGAAGGAGATAGAAATATGGTCGGTTATCTACAATGTATAGACAGACCGATTGACGATCCGAACAAGAATATTGACTTTCTTCAGGTTAACAGTTTACTTTACCAACAAAATAGTATTTCATATTCATTACTTGCTTTCCTGCAATGTGATGATATACTACAAGTGATTAACCGAATATTAGGAGATATACTCAAACAATTCAGGGGTGATCGTACTTATATTGTTGAAATAGATAGAAAGAAACAGGTACAGAATTGTACGTATGAATCAACGGCTAAAGGAGTATCCGAAGAACGGGATAATCTCCAAAATATACTTTGGGATGATTCTTTCTGGTGGAATCGTCAGATCACAGATCGAAAATCTATTATCCTGAATACATTGGATGATATGCCTTTGGAAGCACAAGAGTACCGCAACTTGTTAGAAGTCCAGAATATCAAATCATTGATGGCTGTTCCTCTTATTGCCAAAGATGAAGTCTGGGGTTATATGGGTATTGACATGGTCAGTGCATGCCGAAGCTGGAGTAATATTGATCTTCAGTGGTTTTCTTCCTTGGCCAACATTATTAGTATTTGTATCGAATTACGGAAATCAGAATTACAGGCCAAAGAAGATCGTTTAGCTTTAGACAATAGCGAAAAGATATTGAGAAATATCTATAAAAATCTTCCGGCTGGTGTCGAACTTTATGATAAAGATGGCTATTTGGTAGATATCAATGATAAAGAACTCGAAATATTCGGTTTGTCTACTAAGAATGAGGCATTAGGGATTAATCTATTCGACAATCCTAATATTCCTTCAGATATAAAAGAGAAATTGAGAGCAAAAGAAAATGTAAATTTCTCTATCAATTATGATTTCGCAAAGATAAACAAATATGTAGAAACACAGAGAAAAGGGATTATCAATCTTACTACTAAAGTAACAGCTCTTTATGATTCTCAAAACCGTTTTATTAACTATCTGTTTATCAATATAGACACGACAGAAACGACTAATGCATATACTAAGATACAAGAATTTGAGAATCTATTTCTTTTAATCGGTGATTACGCTAAGGTAGGGTTTGCCCATTTCAATGTACTGACAAGAGATGGATATGCTCAAGATACATGGTATAGGAATCTGGGAGAAAAAGAAGGGATTCCCATGCCACAGGTTATTGGGGTATACGCTCATGTGGTCCCTGAAGATCAAGCTGTCCTGAAAAATTTTGTGCGCGAAGTGAAAGAAGGAAAAGCGAGCAGTTTACGTAAAGAAGTTCGCGTCTGTAGGGAGAATGGTAAATATACATGGACCAGTATTAACGTAATGGTCAGAGATTATCGTCCGCAAGATGGCATTATTGACATGCTGTGTATCAATTATGACATCACGCCTTTAAAAGAAACTGAACAGAAATTGATTATAGCCCGCGATAAAGCAGAAGAACTGGACCGTCTGAAGTCGGCTTTCTTAGCCAATATGAGTCATGAAATTCGTACTCCTCTTAATGCTATTGTCGGTTTCTCCAGTCTTCTGGCAGAAACGGACAGCAGAAGCGAACGGCAGGAATACATTAAGATTGTGCAAGAGAATAATGAACTTCTTTTGCAACTGATCTCGGACATTCTCGATCTTTCGAAAATTGAAGCGGGAACATTCAATTTTGTATATACCAATGTAGATGTTAATGAGACTTGTTCTGAAATTATCAAATCAATGGGTATGAAAGTGAGTAAAGGTGTTGAACTGATTTTTGGGGAATTATTCCCGGAATGTTATATCTACACGGATAAAAACAGATTCACCCAAGTAATCAGTAACTTTATAAATAACGCGTTAAAGTTCACCCAACAAGGCAGTATCACCCTGGGATATGAACAAGTATCCCATCAGAAAATAAAATTCTATGTGCGCGACACCGGAATGGGAATACCGGAAGAAAAGCAAAAGAGCGTATTTGAACGTTTTGTGAAGCTGAATACTTTTGTTCAGGGTACAGGACTCGGACTTTCTATCTGCAAGAGCATTGTTTCCCAAATGGGAGGAGAAATAGGCGTGGATTCGACCGAAGGAGTAGGTTCCTGCTTCTGGTTTACACATCCGTACCACGCTGCTGACTAGACTGATTATATGTGGAAGGGGATATTCGATGAATGATGGTTAATACTTATAATAACGAATAACTTCCAATAAGGAAAAAAGAATTGTACCTTTGCATTCTATTATTATCATAGTTATGCAAAAGTATATAGAAACACCCCGTCTGATTCTCCGAGACTGGAGAGAAGAAGACATCCCGTTTTTTGCCCGTATGAATGCCGATCCGAATGTGATGGAGTTTTTTCTTAATTCATTGTCATCGGAAGAATCATTTGCCTTTTATCAGCGTATTCAAAATGAATTCCAAACTTGTGGCTTTGGTTTGTATGCCGTAGAACGAAAAGAAGATCATACTTATATGGGCTATACCGGACTACATCAGATTACATTTGATGTAGACTTTGCTCCAGGCATAGAAATAGGCTGGCGGTTAGCATACGAATATTGGGGACAGGGTTATGCTCCTGAAGCTGCAAATGCATGTTTGGAGTATACGCGCAATAAAACAGATATAAAAGAACTCTTTTCTTTTACTTCCCTTCTCAACCAACGGTCAGAACGTGTAATGCAGAAAATAGGAATGGAACGAATGAGGGAATTCGATCATCCGCTTGTCCCTGGTGAACATCCGTTGTGCAGACATGTATTGTATCACATCAAATTTTAAAAAGCTATTGACTTTCCTCTTTTAATTTCGTATATTTGCAATATACCAATTAGCTGACAACAGATATGATATATACAAAAATAAAGACATAAAGAGATTTTTCAGAAACATAAATATGTTTCTGAAAGAATAGAAACGGGGTGAAATCTGCATAGATTTCACCCCGTTTTGTTTAATATATTCGCGTTTTATTAGTGAATTACCCAAAATATCGTTTATTATAAATGTAAGACCCGTTTATAATAAACTGTTCCCCATTTTATTATAAACGTCTCATGAGTTTATTAATGTCTTGTATAAGAAAAAGAAAATAACGTAAAGGTAGTAATGGTATCAACGAGACAAACACAAATATATCTACACATTTATAGTAATGAACGACCTTTACAATTTGATTCTTTTTTATAGTTTATTCCTTTGGATATCGAGCGTAAAAGAACCGATCTTAATGGGAATTATTTAGTTAATGAACGAATACATTCCACTTCTTCTGCCGAATAAGGGGTCCCATCACTACGGAATATATCGTGGAACCACAATAGAGGTTCAGAAACATCAAGTAATGGAGTGTCCCATGCATAGATCGTATTTGTTTTTCCGGCTACAAGTCCCCAGTTTATTGCACCGATATTCTCTTTCTTCAGCATTGGCATAATATCTTGGAAAGTGCTATTTTGGGTACGCGCCATATATTCCGTACAAATCATCGGACGACCGTATTGCTTCAATGTATCAATGAGTTACTGATGCGAATCCAAACCTTCATACGTGTGATATGTTATCACATCCGAATTTTCCAATTGGAATTTATTCAGATTAGTCAGGCTCATATCCCAAACTCCGGCCGACAGAGGTTGTGACGAAATCCTTCTTTATCTGTTTCCCAAATCAGGTGATGCAAATATACGCGCATACAGTTCATACCTACTTCTTCCGCCCAACCCAGTTCACGATCAATAGTAACCGGATCAAAAGTATCTGCCTGCTACATCTCCATTTGGTTGATTGCCGTGCTCGGAATAAAATCACACCCACGAAGCCATCCCCATTGCTTATACCACTCATTAGCCTGCTCTTTTGTCCAAACTTCACGAACAGAAACAGTTTTCTGACTACAGGCAATCAACATAATACCAATAAAAAATGAGAGTAATATCTTTTTCATATAATCGTTTTACTTTATCAAATTAAAAATCTTTTTTATTTTCTCCAATACAATTACAAGGAGTCAATCGTATCACTTCACCGGCTTTTTCATTTGCACGATATTTTGAAAATAGCAACGCACCTTTGACAAGGTTATCTTGTAATCTCAAAAGGTACCCGAACTGAAACACCCGTTTTCATTAGTTCAGTGATATTAGGAAGAACGCGTTTCTTAAAGGATTCCCAACCACGATTGTCCATTTGTGTCCAACCTGCTTCTGCCAGTGCAAAAGCACGTGGATATGTCATGTATGTAGCACGATTTATATCGATAATGGCTTCCCCCCATAATGGTCCCATTACTCCCCAAATATGCTTCTGTGCCTCCAAAGGACGACCATATCCAGGATCTAATTTATATGCACGTTCTAATGTGGTAATAGGCATCCCCCAATTATTATATTCCGGTAATTCTCCCTTATATTGTGGATAATCAAAATATGTATATTCGCTAGGGGCCATAATTACATTGTGTCCTTTCTTGGCAGAAAAATCCAGCCCTGTTGGAGTCATACCTTCACGCCAATTGACTAACGTTACATCTTGAGGATATGGGAATAGATAATCGTCAGCAGGCGGATACACATTGTTCAATTCAAGCCACAATATTGGTTTCTTTCCATATTTGCGAACAGATCCTAAAATATTTTCAAAAAAAGGAATCATCAACTGAGAAGGCTTGGTATATTTTCTCTTTTCCATCAAAGTACGACACAAATCACACTGTGCCCAATTCTTAGGTATATCAGCCTCATCACCTCCTAAATGAATTAACGGAGATTTAAACATCTTAGCAACTTCTCCAATTATATCATCCATCACAGCATAAACCTCCTCGTTACCGGCACAAAGCATCATGTGACCTGTCTTACCTATAATTTTTTCAGTTTGACGCTGATGAATACAAGCCAAATTTGGATATTTTGACAATAAAAAAACCGTATGTCCCGGCATATCTACTTCTGGAATCACTTGTACATGACGCATAGCTGCATAATCTACCAATTCCTGAATATCCTTTTTGGTATAGAATCTTGCACCTGCCAGACTAGGATGACTTTCAATCCAAATACTCCAACCGTGATCATCTGTCAGATGAAGTTGTAATACATTAAATTTGTATTTAACCATTTGGTCAATATAGAATTTAATATCATCAATAGGTAAAAAGTTACGTGCCGGGTCAAGCATCAATGCACGATAATCAAACCTCGGACAATCATCAATTTCAACAGATGCTATTGTTTTTTGTTTTGTAGCACAAATATCACCCGCCAAAATCTGATCCAAAGTCATCAATCCATAAAATACAGCAGCAGAAGTAGCTCCTTTAATTACCAATCTCTTTTCATTTACACTCAATTGATAATGCTCTTTTGTTTTTAAAGATTTATCAATCAATAGCTGTACTACTGATTTTGAGCTCTCTGTAGAACGTTTCACATTGATTCCGAATCTCTTATTAAAAATAGAAGAAAGCGTATTCAACTCAAACTCCAAACTATCAGTCTCAATATAACAATTGACTTGATTCTCTAACACCAACACCATGTCTGAATCTGATGTGACCTTATTGGGCATCGGAATCAATGCAGAAAGATTATCTTGTGCATAGATACAACAAGGTATCATCAAAAGCAGAAATAAAGCCACATTCAGAAACTTATTTTTCATAATACTTAATAAATATTTTTCCATTTATTCGTTGTTGTAAATTCTTTTTTAATTATCAGAAAAAGACGACAAATTTTATTGGGTGTATTATCTTTCTCTTATTTCAATAGTCCTTCCACCATTACAGGAAAATGATCTGAAGAGTACTTATTATACTTTATATCATCATCAATGGTGTGATAAGAAAGTATTTTTATTTTTGGAGTCACAAAAATAAAATCTATGCGCTTAGCTGTTTTTCCAGTTTTGTCATAGGCATAAAAACTACCGGACGGTCCTTTAGGAGGCGTCAGAGTACATTCATACGAATCCTGTAATAAACTATCTTTCAGGAGAAGTTGTATCGGTTCTTCGTCCGGAGTGGCATTAAAATCACCGGTGCAAAAGGTTGGTCTACCTTTTGCGATTTTCCTTACCTGTTCCAACAACATGAACGAAGATTGTCGTCTTGCTTCTGTTGCTTCATGATCCGTATGCGAATTAAACACATAGAATTTCTTCCCAGTCCGGAGGTCTTTAAAATATCCCCAAGTGCAAATCCGACGACAGCGTGCTCCCCAACCATAAGAAGGTATATCCGGAGTTTCCGAATACCAGAAATCACCATGTTTCAACACCTTAAAGCGATCTTTTTTATAGTAAATGGCACAATGTTCTCCTTTATTATCCCCGTCACGGTCACGACCGATATAAGAATATTCGTTCAGAATCATCATATCCTTTAATTGAGAGGTACGCCCTTCCTGTATGGCAAACATATCGAATTTATTCCGTCGCACAACATCTACCAATGCGTTCAGACGGACTTCCCAAGCCTTATCCCCCTTGTCTCCTTTGGTACGGATGTTATAAGATGCAAGGCGAATAATATCTTCTGGTTTCGTTTTGTCTAAGTTGAAAGATTTTGCCGGAAGACCTCCGGCAAAAAATAAAATCAAAAGTAGAAAATAATATTTCTTATTTATAGAACACTTCATATTACAAATCATTAAATATCAATTTATTTACTCCATTTAAATACCGGATAGCCGTTGCCTCCTTCTTTCCAAAGAGAAGAATCCCAGTTTGTGACAGTGTTTTTCAGCTCGTTAGCAGATTTAGCTACTCCCTGAAAACTACTACCGGACGGTGATGTCTCATCTGATACGGTAAATATAGTTTCTCCTGCTTTCAGAATCATACCGTCATAAGCATAGCAGTTTTCAGCAGTAACATTATTGTTATGTCCTCCCACTATACGTCCTATTTTTGCCTGGTTTGAATTGTTTAACAAGGTATTACTCCATGCCACACAATTCTTGATATTTAGTGTTCCGCTATCCATATTACCGACTATACCTCCAACCCAGCCGCCTTTAGTAGCACTGATGTCACCACTTACATAACAATTTTCAATATATGAAGTCGTGTTTCCAGCATGGAACCTTCCGATAATTCCACCTGCTTTGCCGTTATCAGCATTTATCTGATCAATAATAGTAGCAGTGGTATAGCAGTTCTCAATACGTCCATTACCGCCGAAGATACCACCAATTCCGCCTGCTGCTCCCGACCCTTTCAGTATTCCGGTAGTATAACAGTTAATGATTTTACCTGTGAATCCTACCGCACCGCTATTTAATCCTACATAACCGGCTATAATACCGATACCTTGGTTAGTAGATGAGATATTTGCATCGACAAATCCTACATTCTTACATTCTCCACACAATACGCCAAAGAAACTGGGATAAGAACCGGAGTCACAAGTCAGATTTCTAATTACATGATTGCGTCCATCAAAAATTATCCATTTCTCGTACGGACCATCTCCATTTAAAGGCGTCCACTTGATCCCCTGCATATCAATATCCGCACTCAAAACAAAGTAGGTCGTTTGTTTTCCAATAAGGACTTTGCTCATGTTCTGAATATGGGTGGTATTAGCAATCACATAAGGATTATTTTGAGTCCCGTCTCCACTAGCAAAATCACCTTCTGGTTCATTGTCATGTCCTCCATAACTAGCATAATCTCCTCTATCCAGTTGCCACTCCAAAATAGGGAATCCCATATCTATATTCCCAACATTATGCCATGGAGTCCCCCAATTGGCAATTCTATTCTGCAAAGTCAGGACACTTTCGCCTACTCCATCATATTTTCCTGCCGAAACGGAACCTGCATTATCCTCCGGAGCAAATCCTGTACAAATCATATCCTCCCATGCATAACATTCAGATGCGACAGGATCCGCCTGATGCCCACTTTCACCTTGAGACAAAACTCCACTAATACGTCCTGATTTGGCAGCGGGTCCCGTTATTTTCCAGTTCCAGGCAACACAGGCAGTTATTTTTGCTCCTTCGGAAGGAAGGGCAGCAATACCACCCACTGAATTGGCACCAATTAATACACCTGTAGAGTAGCAATACGACACTTCGCTGTTTTCATACATAGAACCTACAATACCTCCACATTCATCTCCTGTAGATATAACCTCTGCTGTAGAATAACAGTTTTTGATATAACAAATCTGTCCTCCATACGGTCTACCCATACGGGAAGCTATTCCACCAGCATACTTTCCTTTCACTTTTCCGGAGACGTAACAGTTTTCCACCTGCCCTGTCTTCTCTACAGCGTTCGGAGCTTTCACTCCGATATAACCGCCGATAACCCCTGCCCCACTATTAGTAGCTGCTTCTACATGGGCATTATAGAAACCGACATTTTTACAAGTCCCGGCCAAAATACCAAAAAAACTAGCATACGCTTTGTCTGTACAGGTGAAATTCTTTATAATATGGTTATTTCCATCAAAATAGATATAATAGTCACCGTTTGAGTTCAATGGTTCCCAATTAGATACAGACTTCATATCAATATCAGCCCCCAACTGAAAGTAAATCATCTTTCCTTTCACCAAGGCTTCACTCATATTCTGAATCTGTATCACATCCATAACGAGGTAGGGTTTGTTCATTGTTCCATAACCTTTTTCAAAAAGCCCGCCTGCTCCGTCACCCTCATCTCCGTCATCTATGTCTGTGTTTCTATCCGGCGGAATACGGCTATAGGAATCCATCGGATTAAAATCAGAGCATGAGAAAGATAAAACAGCCATCCATAAAATGGTCCAATATCTCATTACCGAATATGTACTTATATGATAAAATTTGTTTTTCATAATCTTCATTTTTATTTTAGATTTCTACTACAATCACCATAGGATAATGATCGGATAAAGAACTGACAATAGTGCGGGTAGAAAGCACCGTAGCATGTTTCACAAAAATAAAATCAATTCTGGTCTTTTTAGAAGGAAATGTAAAAAGAGCACCATGCTGAATGGTTGCTTCCCGATACGCATCTTTCAATATACCACTTTGGCAAATCGTAGTGGCTATTTCGGGAGCATCAGGAGTCGCATTAAAGTCGCCGGTACAAAATGCGGGAGTATTGTCTTTTGCTTTATCGGAAACTGCATCCACCAGCATTTGACATGCATGTTTTCTGGCATTATCAGCCAAAGGCATGTGAGTTTCAAAAAGATAAAATTCTTTTTGAGTCTTGCTATCCTTGAATTTTCCCCATACACAGAAACGTTTGAAATTTGTTTCATCCCATCCGTTGGAAGGAATTTCCGGAGTTTCGGAAAACCAGAAACGTCCGGCATCCAGTAATGTGTAGCGGCTCTTCTTATATAAAATGCCACTCATCTCTCCTGCCTTGTTATCGTCATTTCCAGTGTCACGACCATAAGCGAGAATCTGATAATCACTCGCAAGTTGAGTTCCTAAGTAGGAACGTTGTTCCCAACTGGCTTCTTCGAATCCACAAATCTCAAAATCGTAGTCTTTGATTAATTGTGCCACACGTTCCCGTCGGTTAGTCCATCCTGTACCAGTCTCCACCTGTAAGTTATAAGTTGCTACACGCATGGACGTTTCAGTTACGGGATCTTCGTCTTCCTCTCCATCTCCTGTATCCCACGTGAAATCAGGATAGTACAATGAATTGTCTTTATTATCTTCACAACTGCTGGCAAAAACAGAGAATATGAAGGAAATCAATGTATATATTACTATCTTTTTCATAAATCTATTATTTATATCTTTTATACTTGTTATTCATTCCATCCCGGATTTTGGGTTACAACACCGTCAGATAGTGTTATTTCCTGTCTTGGTACCGGATATAGATAATCACGGTTCTCATTCCAAGTACGGTCGATCCAGCTATAACACAACAAATTACCATAATTACCTTCCGACAAAGAGGTGCCACTTCCATCAGAAGCCAGTTTTACATACGTCACACTCCCCACATTGGGTTGCGAAGATGTGGTGTAGAAACAGACATCATTTGTTCCGTCTCCATCAATATCATACGCTTTATTGATAGCTGTAGCAGGAAGATAAAATCCTTTAAAGGATTGGGCCATACATTGCCCCTCTTTCCAGCGCATCAAATCATAATAACGGAAGCCTTCCATGACCAGCTCTATCGCACGTTCCCGGCGGATTTCCAGAATCACCCCTTTATTATCTCCTGTGACATTCACATAACCGGTTTCCGGAGCACACATATAAGGGTCCGGAGAAAGGTTTGCTGCGTTCATATTCAGTTTTCCCGTGACTCCTGCACGTGTCCGCAATTTGTTTATCGTATTGTCGATATCAGTTTGCGTCAGTGTGCCTAATTCTGCCTTTGCTTCGGCATAGTTCAAATAAACTTCTGCCAATCTGAACAGAGGAAGGTCATTGCTTGAATCACCTGTATAGCTCATATTATCATTTGCATATTTCAGCAAGTGGTATCCGGTCATCGTGACATTCATATTTATATTTGAAGTACGGATTGTTTGCGCTAAACGCGGATCACGATTGACTATTTCATCCTTGAATTCCATTGTTGCATAATTGGGCTGGTCGGTGAAACGGTTGCCGTTCTTCATTAAATAATAATTGACCAGTTTTTTCGAAAGTCCGGGGCGGCCTAATGTCGGAGAATTCTCAAAAGCTTGTACTTTATGAACCAGACTCAAATCATTATTATAATCCCTTGCCAATATGATTTCCGCATCAATCGCATTCTCGGATTTAAAGAGATTACGATAGGACTGTGAGCCGGATTGATACAATGAATATCCTCCGGAAGCAGTCATGATTTCATTAGAGGCACTTACACAGTCATTCAAGTATTTCTCATAATCACCCAATCCATGATATTTACGATAAGTACCTTCAAATAATCCTACACGTGACTTTAATGCCTGGGCAGTCCACCAGGTTACACGATAAAGTTCTTTTGTCCGGTTGGTTTCTTTAAAAACCTCTATGGCAAAATTAAGATCTTCCATTATCTTTCCCATCACAAATTCGCGTGAATCCCTGGCTTTGTATAAATCAGCATCATCCGAGCCGAGTACTTTATCGTACCAAGGTACATCTCCAAAACGTTTCACCTTTTCAAAATAGAAATAAGCACGGAAGAAGCGTGCCAGGGCTTCATATTTGTCGCGCACTTTCTGGTCTTTACAGTTTCCCAGATTATCCAATAAAAAATTAATTGATCGCAGTGCACTCCAACTCCATCCTCCACCCGTTTCCGGAATGACACGTTGCCCACTCACTTCGTCGCTTAAAGGAGATACAATCAGCATATCAGCATCGTCCCTATAAATATCACCGTCACCCGGAAAATTGTTTGAATAGAACTGGTTACTGTACAACTGTAATTGCTCTTCATTCGTAAAATAATCCTTAGTCGTCAAGCGATCTTTCGGATTTATATCCAATATGCTTTCACAAGAAGCAAATAACAACGACAGACCAACAGTCGCCCACAATGTATATTTCATTATTTTCATACTATATTCCTTTATATTCATTATTATCAGAACGTTATATCTACACCAAAAGAGTATGTCTTTGCCCAGGGATAAATATTTGCGTCACTTTTACTTGTTTTCCAGCTGTTACTTGCCGATGCTTGTTCCGGATCAATATAATCGGAATGTAGCTTAGTGAATGTCAGCAAGTTCTCACCACTAAAGTAAACACGTATTTTCTCGAAACCTATTTTAGAAAGCCATTTATCCGGCAATGTGTAACCAATAGAAAGATTCTTCAACCGACAATAAGCCAGATTCTGCAAATATTTAGTATTAACCACTGCCAATTCACGATTACTACCGAGAGCCACATATCCTCTGGGACGTGGGAAATAAGCATTTGTATTTTCTTCACTCCATACCTGGCTCATAAAGTCGGAAGGAATAAAACTAGCGTATGGTCGGGAATAAGGTCCCCAAAACATGGACGTTTCAGCACCAGGATACCAATTTTGTTTGCCAATGCCCTGAAAAAGAACTGAAAAATCAATTCCATACCAATCTGCAGAGATTCCGAAATTATAATTATAGCGCGGCAATGAGTTACCGATCACTTTCATGTCTTTCCGGTCATTAGCCGATGTTGTCTGCTCAATCTTGTTGTTACCATCCAAATCGACAAATTTGAGGTCACCGGCATGAAGTCCATTATCCAAAGCGCTTGCATTAATCATTTGGTTAACGAACGATTGGTCCACTTTATAATTCCTTGCTTCTTCATCCGTTTTAAAATATCCATCCACTACGTATCCCCATATTTCGCCCAACTGCTGTCCTTCGTAAGGATCAGTCAGCGTTCGGTTGGGATTATCATATTTTGTCACTTTGGAGGTGTTATCTCCGATACCAGCCATTATCCGGTAGTTGAAAGGCTTGCTTGCCAAAGTAAAACTATCTCCCCAAGTAATAGATGCTTCCCACCCTTTCGTACGCAAATCTGCCACATTCATTCTGGGAGAAGAGGCACCATATACGCCAGGCAAAGTCTTTCCTGCCATCAACATATCTTTGGTATCACGAATATATGCATCAAAAGATACATTCAAACGGTTATTAAGAAAACCCAAGTCCAAACCTATATTTTTTGTGATTACAGTTTCCCAAGTCAAATCGGTAGAGTTCGGAGCTGACTCATAGGCATAATCGCCTTTCGTAGTATCTCCGAAAGCATAGTTCATTACCGCTCCGGTATTAATCAGTTGCAGATAGTCATAATAGCCTACTGTTTTCTGATTTCCCAATGATCCGTAAGACAGTCTTAGTTTCAGATTACTTACATAGTTTTTGGCTTGTGTAAAGAAGGCTTCTTCACTGACACGCCATCCGGCAGAGAACGACGGGAAGAAACCGAAACGATGTCCTCGACGGAAACGGGAACTACCGTCATAACGTCCGCTGGCTTCAAATAGATAGCGGTCTTTATATCCATAATTCAAACGATAGAAAAAACCAAGAATCGCATATTCCTCTTGTCCTCCGGTTATGGATATATCATCACCTTTTGCCAGGTTAAAATCATCGAGAGATTCAGAGAGTAACCCGTTACGTTTCATTCCCAGTTTCTTGAAATACTTATAATCATAGTTACCTCCCACAATGACCTTTACAGAATGTGCATTTGCGAAGGTATTGTCATACGTCCCGTATAAGTTGAAAGTTTGGCGTATCTGGTTGTTTTGTATTTCCGACAAATAATTGCCTCTGGTACGTCCGTTATCCATTGTGATTGTTTCTCCCGGATTTCTGGAGTATAATACATCTACGGAACGATTCAAATTCTGCTGGTTGTAATGCGCCCAGCTGTAGTTTGCACGAACCTCAAAATGTTTGATGGGTTTCAATACGGCCTCGAACGTAGTTACAAACTCATATTCACGATCCCGGTTATGGTGGCCGCCATTCAATAATACGGCACTAACACCATCTGCCACTTCTCCTGTGTCTGTCAAACCTGTTCTGTAAACCAGAGTTCCATCCGGATGCATCGGCACAATACTTGCCAAAGCATGCCGCCCGGCTCTGGTGAAAACGTCATTCACTCCTGATAGTCCCGGATAGGTATATTCAGAATGGTAATAGGAAGTATTGTTACTCAATTCAAACCAGGAAGTGATATTGGCAATGATTTTCGAACGAAAAGTATATTTCTTAAAATGGTCCGGATCTATTCTGATAATTCCTTTCTGATTATAGTAGTTGCCTGATAGCATGTACTTCACTTTTTCGGTTCCTCCCGAAACCGTCAAGTTATGCTCCCAAGTAGGGCGGGTATTATCAAACAAACAATTATACCAGTCAAAGTTGCCGTAATATTTATACTCTCCGTTTTTTTCTACCACCCATGGACGGGAAGGATCTTCCACTTTATCATTACGGCGAATCCATAATTCATGGTAATCTTCTTGGGTATAATGTGTATAAGGGACGCCCTGGTATGTTTTGTAGAACATATCATTGATACCGGCCGAATAATAACCACGCGTCTCAAAATCCGTAGAAGTTGTCGTTTCACCAAAACTGAAACGACCGTTATAGCTGACATTGGTCTTGCCTACCTTTCCATTCTTGGTTGTAACCAAAATAACTCCATAAGCAGCACGGGCACCATATACGGCAGCAGCCGAAGCATCCTTTAAAACACTGATGGATTCTACGTCATTGGGGTTTACCTTATTTATATCTCCCTCGATTCCATCAATGATAGTCAGAGGTGCTGCATCCGCACTAATGGAGTTGACTCCACGGATATTGAAGCTTCCCCCTTGTCCGGGACGTCCCGAACTAAAGTTTACGTTCATATTCGGTACAGAACCTTGCAGAAGCTGTGATAAGTTGGCAGCAGAACGGGTCGTCAGTTCATCACCCGAAACGATAGCAACGGCACCAGTCAGGTTTACTTTCTTTTGCGTACCATATCCCACCACTACCACTTCTTCCAGTGTCTTACTATCTTCGCGGAGAACTACTTGAGACAGATTTCTGCTGGTAGCAGCGTAATTAACTGTAATATATCCGATATATGAGACTGTAATCGTACTGCTTTCGGGAACATTAGCCAAAGTATAACGTCCGTCTACATTCGTTATTGTACCCAAAGAGCTGCCTTGCACCATCACACTGGCGCCAATAATCGGCTCTCCTTTCTCATCGACTACCCGACCGGATATATTTCTTTTGTTCGCATTACTGGTCTGTTGTTCAGAATCCGTAACTTTCTCCTTCAAATAAATTTTTGTTTTTCCGATCTCATAGTTTACGTTAGTACCGAGAAACAAATCATTCAGAACTTTAGATAGTTCCTGATTCTTTGCTTCTACCGTCACTATTCGATCCGGATTGACGATCGTACGGCTATAAGCCACCGTAAGACCAGTTTGCTGTGTAATAGCAGAGAATACTTTCTCCAACTTTACTTGTTTAAGATTCATTGTCACCTTTTGGGCAGAAGCGGAAACGCTTATGATTATCCCCAGCAACAATACGAGCAGAACTTTGTGTTTCATACTACTTGCTTTGATTAAAGTTAAACTTAGATTTAAAATCTCATTTATGCTTAGTAGACACACAAGTCAAAAAAGCGGGTGAGAGAAAAAAGAGTTTTTTGCATAAGCCTAATTTATTTCATAACATTCTTATTCTAAAACAGTAAAGGCTGCGTATATACACAGCCTGTCCTCATTCTATTATCCTATCCAGTATATCTTACTTCTTTCCGTCCTGTTTCATTCGGACTGTCACTTCTTTCCGGACTTCATCATATTCAAATTTTACCGGCGCAATCTTTTCCAAATCCTGAAGCACTTTCTCCAGTATCGTATTATCCGAGGTCAACGTATATACATATTTCGATGCCTGCTCATCCTCTATCTTAAAGTTTACATTATACCAGCGGTTCAAAACCTTGACTACTTCTGTCAGCGGAGTATCTTTAAAAGAAATCACATTATCTTTCCACATTGAGACTTGTTTTGAATGATCGTTTTTGATTATCCGGCACCGGTCACTTTCTTTATTATATATCAGTTTTTCACCCGGCAGTAACGGGTATTCTTTTGCAGAGGAGAGAGTCAGATTTACATGTCCTTCATCCAGGCAGATCACAATATCTTTATTTTCCGGATAGGCTTGTACATCGAAAGAAGTACCCAATACATGAACGGAAGGTCCGTTCAGATTAACAATAAACGGACGTTTTTTATTCTTGGCTACCACGAAATAGGCTTCTCCCATCAGGAAAACTTCCCGCTTACTCAATCCGAACTTTTTAGGATACTTCAACCATGAATCTGAATTGATATAAACTCGCGTCCCGTCTTGAAACATCATCTGTATCCGCTCTCCTTTGGCTACACGAATTTCCTCATACTCCGTAGTGCCGAATAAATCCACCCGGGAATTGATCTGTAAATAAAGACCTATCAGGAAAATGACGGGAATTAAGATTGCAGCCACACGGAAGCAGATACGTTTGATCTGTTTGCGTGATATGTTCTTTTGGATCTGATGGTACATCTTTTCTGAAGGTATAGTATGGTTCACATATATTTCTGCCGTTTCGGCTTTTAAATGTTCTGCCTCCCGAGTCATCACAGCATCCAGGTAAGTGTTCCCTTCTTCTGTGGCAAACCATTCCGCCACAAATTTTGCATCCTCCGGTGTAGCAACTCCGGCAAGCACTTCTTCTATTTGTTTATCAGTGGGTCGATTCATTCTCTTTTTATCTTAAATAGTGGACACTTAAATATGTCATTAGTGTGACAAAAGTAACAATTATTAGCATTTTACTTAAATGAATACGTAGCATTTTCAATGCTTCCGTATAATGCGTTTTGACTGTATTAACTGACAGATTCATCCGTTCGGCTATTTCCTGATTCGTTAGTTCCTCTTTCACTTTCATCAAACAAATACTGCGTTTCTGCGGTGGAAGCATATCTACCGCTTTATAAAAAGAGGCCATCAATTCTTTCTTCTCCAGATTTTCTATCAGATTATCTTCGTAAACAGGCGTCGATTGTGCTATCTCATAGTTCTTGCTGATTGCACTATTCTCATTACGAATCAGATTTAAGACATGATTTTTCGTCATAGTGAACAGATAGTTTTTAAGGCTGATTCCTACATGTAGTTCCGACCTAAATTCCCATAAACGGGCAAAGACATGTTGCACTACATCTTCTGCCATGTCTGCATTCATTAAATAACGGTAAGCTAATACATATAGCAGCTTATGATATCTGTCATAAGCCTGTGTAAAAGCTCCTTTATCTCCTTTTTCTATGAAGGAAAAGAGCTTCTCGTCATCTGTATTAGTGTATTGAGCTGATTTATCTAACATTCCTTGGATTTTGTTTAATTGTTTTTCCAAAAGAACAAAAGGCGTATTACAATTAAGTGTCTTTCACAAAACAAAAGTAGTAAAATTTAGAAAAGGTGGTGCATATTCCAATAAAAAAAGTCCCTGATTAACAATCCCCATTAAAATGAGGAACCGTTAATCAAGGACTACTCCACTAACTAATTAACAATGTATTATAAATGATAGGTAACAATTCTTTCTTCGGGTGAATCGATCCAGAGGCGCCATACTCCTACCGACACTTTTTCCGGTGTTCCGATATTTGCTTTGGGAGAACGACGGCTTTTGATGGTCAGATAGCCTTTCCCTTCTGTTGCTTTCACTTTCATCGTTTTGCTGTTCATATAGACATGGATATTGCCATTCGGTGTGGGTACAGTGCCTTCCATCCATTTCAATCCTCCTAACACAGGAGTAATAGCAAACTCTTTATATCCTTCTTTTACAGGTTTCACTCCCAGATAATATTTGCCCAACAAGTAGATAGGACTCGCTCCCCAGGCATGGCACAAACTCTTGCCATAAGGGCGGCCATACATGGCAAGATGTTGCGCTCCAGTTTCTTCAGGGTTGTATTTTTCCCAGAAAGAGGTGGCGCCTTCCTTTAACATTCCTCCCCAATAGGCTTTCATTTCTTTCATTACAGCATCCTGTTCGCCAAGAGCACAAAGGGCTTCCAGTTCATAAAAACGCATATAGGGAGTTGTTATTTTCAGAATACTGTCATTCAGCAGAACAGACTGTTTAATGGCTTGTTGCTTATCTTCATTCAAATATTGAAAGAAGACAGAAAACATATTCGCATAGCGGGTGACTGCATCACTTTGCTGACCGTTGACACAGTTATGCACAAATGCCTGTTTCTGATTATTCCAAAAAGTAGGTTCTAACTTTGCCTTCAAAGCAACAGCCAGTTTCTCGTATTTCTGTTTACCATTGGCATCTCCGACCAGTTCCGCACACAAAGCCATCGTTTCCAGGCTTCTGCAAAATAAGATTTGTTCAAAAGAGAGTTCGCCTTTCTTATCCAGATAGCCATCCGCCCAGTCCACAAATACCCAGTCGCCCGTCATACCTTCTACCATGCCATTCTTGTTGGTACGTCCCAACACGTAATCCATCATTGTTTGCATACGCGGATATAGTTGGTTGACAAAATGACGGTCGCCACTATACATATAATAGTCATATACGCTAAGAAACCAGTAGAAAGTATAATCCATGATCGTATTACTATGGCTGGTCACAGGGTCCTTGCCACGAAGCAACCAGATTGTACGTTTGACGGATTCGTTATCAAAGAAAAGATAATAATTCATCAAATAACTTTGGATGGCATCGCCACTCCATACCCAACGGTCACGTTTGATACCGTCAATGAAGAATTCGCGGGTAGTGAGATGCATGGTGTATGCGCCAACTTCCCAAATACGATTCAGTTCTTCATCATTGCAACGAAAATTTCCGCGGTATTCTTCAGGAAGATATTCATATTGCATGGAGACTTCTCCAATCTGTACACCCGGCTCGTAAGTTACATAGACATAGCGGAAGGCTTTACTGTTCTCCAATGTATATTCGTTTTCAGAATTACTCAAGGGAGAAGTGCTGCGGATAGCAAGGTCGGTCACTTGTCCCGGTTCGAGCAAGAGTTTGTCCAATGTTTCGCAATATGCTTTATCTTTTGCTTCTTCCGGGCTTTCACCATAATAAATTTCTATTTTTCCTTTTCCGGAAAGATTCTTCAATGTGATGAATCCAAATGTTTCTTTTCCAAAATCATAAAGAATACCTCCTTCGGACTGTTCTGACTTCGTAACAGGTTGCTGCGGTTCACGCATCAGACTGAATTGGGAAGGACGTTGGGTAGCTCCGTCAAAGTTCCAGCATCCGGCATCCATATAGATAGTGGCAGATGTGTCACTCGCTTTTCCGCTCTCGTCAATCCATTCTTTATCTTCGTAAGTCACACGCCAGGAAGAGTCTGAATTCACTGTTTTTCCCTTCACATAAATAGTGGGAGGAGTAGCCTGATTCCAGACTTTAATGTTCAGATTATGTTTTCCGGCCGGAAGCAACATGGTTTCCGGCATACCGAACTGGAGCTTTCCATCCAGTTTGACGTTGTACTTTCCTTCGGCAGCAATAAAGATTTCTTCCGGCTCGGAAAGATTCAGTTGCTTGCTGAATTCTACAACAACATAATGACTGTCCGTTTTCCAAAAAGGAGGAAAAAATGCACCTCGTTCCGTACGACGGTTATTCATTTGATTTCCCAGCCAGATTTCGTAGTCTCCCGGATACCATATCCAGGTCTGGGCAAATGTGCTGCTTGCCAAAGACAAGGCACTAAGCAATATCATATATTTCTTTTTCATTTTTCTTTCTATTACTAACAAACTGAATCGTAAGAAATAATTCGTTCCACAGTGGTTGACGTTTAGTTCCACCATGGTTTCCCTTTCGTTATACCTAGGTTATCTTTCCGTTCCACCATGGTGGAACGAAGCATATCTTACAATAAGATTATTTATCGGCTGCTATTAATAATTCAGCAGATCCTTATACGCTGCTTCCACTCCCGCACGTTCACGAACATCATTATCCACCTTCGGGCCATTGTTCTCCCATACATTTCCCGGGCCATTGGCATTTTGCAGATACTTCTCTCCTTCTGTCCAATTATCACGTACAGTAATAAAGGAAGAACCTTCATCCGTATAAAGATAGAACCAGTGATTAGGATCGTGTACATACCCCGGTTTATAAATACTATGCACGCAATTCTCCGTTACATAACTTTTCGGCTGCGAACCGAGTGTGTAAATACCTGCCACATCATACATGTGTTTCGCATAATGATGAATCAGATTGGCATGTACTCTGTTATTACGCATACAATTCACAGTTTGCGTCCATCCCCAACCAAGGCTGATGCCACTATAAGGCACTTCACTGATTTCATTATGCTCGATATTTACGTCCCCCACATATCCCGCAGCAATGGCAAGGCATCCCCAATCTTCATTGCCTATTTCCGTAAAATAGCAATTATTGATTTGTTGCTGTGTGCATACTTCCCGACGATCAGCAGGGTCGTATGGCAAATGCGTTTCATGAGCAGCCGGAGAAAAACTGCCGACTAACAGACCATTTCCGGCAATATCGCGGAAGAGACAGCCACGAACAACACCGCCTTGCACCGCTTCTTCATAATCCAGTCCGGTTGAGCCTAAATGTTCGAATCGGCACCGCTTGAAATCAATCTGCCTTGCAGCAACCACACGAACAGCAGCTGCGGGACGTCCCAACCATCCTTGGTTATCCAACGGATGATTCAAGTAGTTCCGTTGCATTTTCGGATCAATCCGGTAACCATCTGTCAGATACATACCTGCCTGAAGAGGTACATGTCCTTTTTCTGACGGACGCATCCACGTAGTATAGGAAAAAGTAATTTTCTCAAAACGAATATGACACACAGGACGATCCAAAGTTCCTTCCACCCGTACTAATGTCTCAACGGCAGGCACGATCACTTCCGCCTCCTGCATCTTCTCTCCTTCCCGTGGATAATAATATACTTTACGGGCATCTATATCATGATACCATTCTCCGGGTACATCCTGTAATTCACGAGCATTTGTCAGATAGAAAGCAGAATTATGTCCGTTCGTCGTCACCATCGGACGCGGCCAGGGATGCTCAAACTGAATCCGGCTTTCCGGTTGATGAAAACGTATTGCCGCACTATCTCCCTGCACTTCAACTGAACGAATCCGAAGATTGGCAACACACCACATCTGATGTAATACCATCTCGGCATATTTAGCTTTCAAATTCCCTTTATTATCAATAAGTCTGTGAATGGAAACTGCAGGCACATAAAGAATTTCATTCTTCTCATCCACACTGCAAATGCGATTCATCTTTTCGAAATCTTCCACATCACGGGCACGAACTGCCTTTTTTCCATTCACCCACAACTGGCGGAAATCCAATGGACGTCCATTAAATGCCGGGACATCTGCTACCCAAACTTTCCCTTGTTTCTTCCAGCCATTTATGCTGATTCCTCCACTCAATATCACCTTTTCATCGCCTACCGAACGAATGACTGTTGGCGATTCCTTGGTTCCGCTATCTTCCGGACGGATAAAAACCGGTTCATGGAAGGCATACGTTCCACCTTCCATATAGATTGTGATTCCACCTTGAATACGGTTATCCTCTGTCCTGCGCCATTCTCGTGCTTGTCGCAAGGCAGAAGTCAGCGTGGCTTTAGGAGATTGACGAGTTCCGTCGTTGAAGTCACTGCCCTTGGGAGAAATCCATATCTCACCAGCCAATAGCCAGTGACTGCACAAGATACATATAGCCGTTACAAATAACTTTTTCATGTTTTTTTTCATTTCTGTATACTAAACAATCCGGACTATCTGGCAAGAGGCATCCATACAGTCATTTCTCTCTTTCCTCTGTTTCCCCAAGCATAATAAGGAATCAAGCGGATATTTACTGTCTTTTCAGCCTGAACAACCGGCCGGTAAAGCACTCCTTCCCACGAAGTTGCAGATGCCAGACGTGCCATTCCTTCAAGTGCAACAATCGGACTGCCTTCAATTGTGATTTTTTTCGGAGTTAGTTTTATATCAGCGGGAATCAATACATTATCAATCTTTTCCCCGTTTGCAATATCCATACTTTCCAGACAGTAAACCAACGGCCCGCGCTTCACGACCACCTGATTACGAATCTCCTCTGCTAACGGATGAGCTTCGAGCAAACGGACAGGCATATCCATCACCAGCTCCACTACATCCCCCTTCTTCCATGTACGATTTACTTCCGCATACGAATTTGCCTTTGCATTGGTTTGCAGCGGCTGTCCATTCACTGCGAGCGTAGCCTTTTCGCACCATTCAGGAATACGTAAGAAGAGCGAGAAAGCACCTGCCTTACGAGGAACTTTATCCAATGTTACACGTAGATTTCCATCCCAAGGATAATCCGTTTCCTGTGTCAGAGCTACTTCTCCCTTCTCTTTCCAAGTCGTTGTCAATGTATTTGCCCCATACAGATTGCAATAAATCCCTTCCGGACTCAATGTATATGCATAGTTTTGTGCCTGGCACAGCGTACGCAATGTGTTCGGAGGACAGCAGAAACAACTGATATATTCCGTCCGTTCCTTCGGCCAACGAAGTGTGTAAGGAAGATCGGCACTGATACGAAGCGGATTCGTGTAGAAATACTTCTTTCCATCCAGACTGATACCACTCAATACACTATTATAAAGACAAGTCTCTACAAGATCAGCATATTTCGCATCCCCTGTCACTTCCAGCATACGCCAGTTGAAAAGCATATTTCCGATATTAGCACATGTTTCATTATGCGCAGTGCTATTCGGCAACTGATAAGGACGTCCATAACTCTGATGCACTTTCTGAATACTATCCGGCTCATAACACGTTCCATCGGGCGATGTACCATCATAAAGAGCACCGCAAGCACCGGTCACATACATTTTCCGGGTCACGATATCATTCCAGATACTAGTCAGATTCTTCATTAATTGCTGCTCACCGGTTTCTGCATATACATCCGCTACTCCGGCATACAGATAGTTGGCACGTACCGCATGTCCCATCGCACGATATTGATCGCGGAAAGGAATACGGTCCTGATTATCGTCCGTACCGTTCTCCACCATGCCACGGATATCAATCAGATTCTTTGAAAGTTCCAGATAACGGGGATTTCCGGTAGCCCGGTACATTTCAACTACCCCCATATAATGAGAGGGACAAATAGCATTACGAGCCAGTTCGGCAGAAGCCGTTTCATAAAAATGACAGAGGAAATCCGTCGCTTTCACAGCAGCATCAAAAAGAGTAGTTTTTCCGGTGGCACGACGATGCACAATACCCGCCATCATCAAGTGTCCCAGATTATAAGTCTCAAAGTTCAACCGATTCGCAAAAGCTCCTTTTTCATCCTCGTCACCTACTTTCGTTCCAATGACCGTTTGTTTATGCTGATCCTCCAATGCATGAGAGTCAATCCCTTTATTCAGTTCTTCGATAACAACAGGCGTATGTATATAACCGTCTGCACGTTGGGCTTTTACGACACAAGTAATAAAGTTATCCATTAACTTATCCAGCTCCGGATCTTTATTAACTGCATAGACAGAAGCCACACCTTCCATCCATTTATACATATCTCCGTCATGGAACGGAGGTCCCCAATGTTCTCCTTTGCATACCCCGGCAGCAATCTCAAAATTACGGAAACCGTGAGAGATCTCCGGCTCGTTCCAAGTGTTCCACATACTTTGCAGGGAAGTCCGGCTAAATACCTGAAAACGATCTCCCCAGAATCCATCCGTCCAATGTACGGCACCGATTCCGGTATTCGCCATCTTCGCAAAACGGCTCTGACTCATATCCGTCAATCCATTGCTTTGCGCAAGTGCTCCCGTAACGGAGGCGGAAGCTAAAAGAAGTAACAGTTTTATCTGTTTCATTAATATGGATAATTTAAAATTTACACAATATCTTTATAAAAAGACGTGATTATCCGTATTTTGTACTCAATAAAACAAAAAAGCGAAGATTGCCAAGCAACCCTCGCTTTCAGTAAAAAATATCTAAACTAACCTTTTATTTCTTGTTTATCAGGCGTATAATTCAATCCTGCCTTCCTCGCCTGCGAATGTTGAAACTGTCGGGCAATTTTGTATTCATGTCCCTCTTTCAGCAAATAACTCCCAGTCTGCTTGAACCAAAAGCCGACATTCGCATCTATACATTGCTGCCGGATATCCAGCACCCACTCATAGTCACATATCCGGGCTTCCTTTCCCGACTCTCCTCCGGCAACCACCTGTTCCACCCAATTCCCTAACTCGCCTCTGAAATCAATCTGACTAAGTAGCGGCTCGCAGATAATAATTTTATGTTTAATAGGTATTTCTTTATAAATAGGTAGACGATAATCCACTCTATCCTGATTCTCCATTGTGCAGCAGATTGTTACGTTCTCATATCCATCGCCCCAATCCGTAGGCAGACACTGTTGCAATCGATCTATTCGTTTGGTGATAAATAGAAAATGCAAATCCTGCCGTATCCGCATCATGTCCCATGCTTCGGCACGCCATTCGTCAGCATCTTCTATCAGAAAGTCCGAAGTAAAACAGGTATATACCAGATTTCCCGAAGGTATCTTATACGTACCGTTCTTTTTCCGAAGCAAGGGTAAATCAAACTTCTCCGTCTTTGTCACCACCGAACTGTCTTTTCCATATTTACCATCCGTCCGATACACATAACAATGGCGGCAGCCCTCACTCAATTTGTGACAGCCATGCCAAAGATTCCACATTGAAGCTTTTTCACCCATCTTCTTTTTTTCTTCAAAGATATATTTAAACTATTACATAACCATAAAAAGAGTGCACCTTATTCTTCAACAGAATAAAGGTGCACCAAAACACAAACAAAACAAACAATAGAGCGACCTTCACAGGCAGCCGATCCACAAGGGATCTTTATCTTAGTCAGCCCATCTTGATGATGATAGCTTCACTCATAGCGATACTCCTACTGCTGATAACAATGCAGGCAAAAAGTATTCCATGTATTGCCTTACATGAATCCGGTTTTCCATTTCCTCCCAAAATTCTAATTGCTTATAACGGGTAAAGTAGCACCCAAAAATCATAAAAGAATGTTTCTTTTTATCGAGAAGACATTTTGCTAATCGACTATTATATATAATCATTAATCCCTAATATTGTTTGTTAGTTACCTTCTGCAAAGGTCCGTATAATCACGAATATGGCAAATTGTATTCATGTTTAAGAGAACAATATCTGTTTACAAACAAGACTAATAGCTAATATTTTAAAATAGCCTGTTTCAGTATATGCAAAATTCAAACTCAAAAGCTACCACTTTTACGTTATTCGCACATTTAGGGCTATACAATTCCAATTATCACAATAGAAAAATTCGCCCTCATTCTCATTGTATATCCCGATGATGAATATGAATATTATTGAACAATCATTCCATTAAGCCCGATATACCTCTACAAAGATAGTATTATTCTATATATTTCTATGCAAATCCTCAAAAAAGAATTCTCCTCTTTTTATAAATAAAGTAAAGTAACATCAATGCCGATATACTAATTATTAGCCTCCAACTTATATTTTTCCTATAATATAAGCTATTCTCTTCCTCCTCACAAACCACTTTATGATGATTCGTGTCGATGAAAGATGATATTTGAGTATCTTCTTTCTCATCTATCCTCTCTTTCTTTTCAAAAACCTTATTCACCGTCTTTCTGCTACCTGAAATAAAACAGGTGGAAGAGAAATCCCCTGTCGCAGTATCTTTCCCCAATACTACCAATATTTGTTCGGTAGACTCCTCCATCCGTTCCAGCATCTTCCTTTCCTGATTAACATCATACGAAGCCACATGGGAAGAATGCCCGGAAGAACTTGAATCCATCTGCACCTCACTGCTCCTACTGATAACTTCCTTCTTAGTCCTACATCCCGAAAGCACCCCCGGAAGAACGAACCCCAACAATAAAACAAACAGCAGCTCCCTCCCACTCTTCATAAACTCCCTCACATCAAAACAAGGACACGCTTTCACATATTCATAAGGTTCGATCACCCCGTCTCCATTCAAATCCGGCGAAGTATCCCGGTGTCCCAATACCTGAAGAATAGTATATTCCCGTTGCAAATCCATTATTACTTGATAAAGCACCCGTTTTTGAACATTTGTCCGAGTATCTGCCGGATGTCCGTTCTCATCCAATCCCCCGATATAACAGAGCCCGATACTTCGCTCATTCCAACCTTTGCAATGTGCTCCAGGCAAATCAATTTCCCTTCCTTTCTCCAGTCTTCCGTCCAGACGGATAACATAATGATATCCGATACCGTTGAACCCACGTTCCTGGTGCCAACGGTCAATATCTGCGGCGGTAAAGCCCTGTCCGGCTTTTGTTGCCGAGCAATGCACTATAATAGAATCTATCTTTCTCATGACATTTTATTTTTATCAACTAACCTCATTAATATTCCGAAGGAGGAATGCGCTTCACACACCCTCTGATCTCACACTTTTTCACCTCTGACTCTTTCTGTACCAACTCCACCTCATGGCATTTATGTATCCAGTCGATCTTCTCTTCCTGCTCCTTGCGAAGCTCGATATAAAGCCCGTCTATTTTCTCGTCCCGCTGTGCCAGGCGATCTTCCAGCCAATCCACCTTTTTACGACGATTTTCTTCTTCCAGACTGCTCACGTCTGCCTCTTCTTTCCGTGCATCCGTTTTCCGGCAAGAGATATATCTCACCATCCATTTCACCGCTTCCAAACCACCCATAGCAGTAATAAAAGCAAGGATTGTAGTTATTTGCATATTGATCTATTTATGTAGTTATAAAGAAAGAATGAGGCCGAAGCCCCATTCCATACAAAACCGCTAATTCCCGACTTTCCGTTTATCAAGCTGCCGGATCGGGTGCTTCGCCATTACCTCCTGCACCTCCGTCAGGATTCGGTGCTTCGCCTCCTTCGCCTGAATCACCGTCGATGATACTTGAGTCGTTGATATGATCCAAATCCTTAAACTTCAATCCATCCGAACGCGTCGAGGTTCCCGTAAAGAGACGGATATCCGAATTCGCACGAAAACAAACCCGCAGACCACTGATGTCGGATACAGTAAAGTCTTCTGCCTTTTCCGTTCCTTTGCTTTGAGCTGAAAGGAAAAAGTAACCCAATCCCTTAATGTTCACTGAACGGCCCGAAAGTAATGTCTTACGTAGAAGTGTACGAAAATCTTTCAATACACTAATTGTTTCACCCTCACTTACACCGGAAGTAGAAGAGATTTCTTTTGCAAACTCATCCAGTGTAGCGCTCGTATCATATTGATAAGAAATCACCGGATACACTTTCTTTCCTGCCTCTTTGTTTGTCGGATCACACAGACGTTGAACTCTTTTAAATCTAATTGCCATAATACTTTTCTTTTTTTAAATGAATACTGTTTAATAATTACTTCGCTAACGTTAACAATGCAAAGATGCGACATATTCAACGGACATGAAACGACAAGCGATTATCGGCTATACAGCATATTAGAGGAGCCTTTTTCCTTAAAAAAGGAAGTGAAATCAAATAAAAAACGACAAAAAAGGTTAGTCAGGAAGAAACAAAAACAAATAAATATCACATTTATTCAATTCAATAGATATATTTTCATTTATAACATATAAAAAGGTGTAGGAATTATAGGGCAAATCTTATCAGACACATTGTCCTACTTGATACCGTATTTCCTACACCTAAAGAAAGAATACTCCTGTTTTTATCTATTCAGAAGTCTCATCAATAATCATTTTACTATCTATTTGTGTCTTCATTTATTATAGTAATCGTTTTTGAGAATATAGAATCTCCTCCTGCGTCGTGGACTCCATAAACAGCCATAGAACCACAATTTATGCCATTCATTCTTTTTACAGTAAACTTTTGGCTGCCAGTTTCTATTCCCACAACTGATACCCTGGGTTCCAAGACAGAACATCCATCTGGCAATACAAAATTTATTATGATCTTATAATCCACATTATCTTCTGACAATTTCCATACAGGCATTTTCTTTATAGTCTGGAGTACTTCTTTATCTAAATCCATGCAAAGCCCTTTAATAATCCGGCTATTTATTATTTTCTTACTTTTGGATATAGTAAAGCCTGCTATGATCTCTCCTTGTATTCCCATCTCAACAGCTTTTGACTGATAATCTATATTTTCTTTGAGAAAAGAAAATATACTGTGTAGTCCTGTTGAGGAGCAAAAAGCATCGCAACCTATAGAATCCATTTGTATTTGAGAAATAACAATCGTATCATTTCTTGTTGCATCTAATGTTGTGACTGTTTTAAATCTAGACCTGTCATCCAAGTCCTGTGCTTTAACCGAAGCATTGACTACTATCATTAGGATAATAAACGAAAATAACCATGAGTGTAAATTTTCTACCTTGCTTTTTAAAGATTGTTTTTTGTAAATCATAAGAATGTTTTTAATGTTGATACATTGAGAATATTTAAAATCTGTGCTATAGCCTATTGGATTAACCTATGTCTGCATACATAATTTATTCATTAGTGTAGGTAAATAAGAGTCGCTAATTGGTATTAAAGCCCCATCAATACGGATTCTTTTCCGTTCGATATAATTAATATGAGATAACGAAACAATATAAGAACGGTGCACACGACAAAAATTATTTCCGCTAAGACATTCTTCAAAACGTTTTAGACTTACTTGCGAAAGTATGGGCTTTCCATCTGTGCGATGCACCTTTACGTAGTCTCCTCCATATCCTTCCATATAGAGAATATCTTCCTGACGAAGTCTAACAATCCGAGGGCCCTCACGAAGAAAGATAGGCTGTCCAGCATGTTTGTCACACAACAGTTTGTTGACTTCCATTAAGTCTTGGGTAATTTTCTCCAGATACTCCATCAAATCATTGAGCGTGGAAACATCCCCATCGAAAGTAATACATTTCAGCATAACATCTCGTTTTAATTGTAGTTATCTACCACAAATTAAAAGAAAACATCAGTAAACTAAAGTTAAACACCGGCAAACGGGGATTCTTTGCAGGTGAGACAGACAGCAAGCAAAGGTGAACAGATTCAACCCTCTTCCTGCATAAGCCACTTTTTGAATAATGGAGTCTTTACCTTACTTATAATAATACGTTCTGGAATAGGCAAAAGTAAATTCACGGAAAGTCGGTTACCTAACCAAAGATCTATATCTTTAATAGACTTACGGGATACAATAAATTGGCGGTTAGCACGAAAAAAAAGCTGTTTATCTAGTTGCTCGCCAAGTGCATCAAGCGTCCGGTCTACAGGATGCCTTTTACCATCAAAAGTATAAGCAGTAACCTTCTCCTGAACAGTATAAAAATAGTAAATATCATCTACCGAGAGTGGATAAAATTTGTCAGCAAGCATAATCAGCAACTTCTTTACTTCATTCCTGTTTTTAATAGCAGTATTAGTTTGCAGGATATGTTCCTCACGCTCCAACGGATTAAAAAGAAGGAATTTATTCAAAGCATGCTCCAACGTTTTTTGTGTAACAGGTTTTAATAGATAATCAATGCTACTCACCTGAAAAGCTTGTAAAGCATATTCATCATAAGCAGTAGTAAATACCACAGGAGCCGCTATATCTACTTTTTCAAAGATTTTGAAGGCCAATCCGTCTGCCAGATGAATATCCATAAAAATAATATCCGGTTGTGATGAACTCCGAAACCATTCGATACTATCTTCAATACTTTCCAGTTCAGCAACCACTTCAATGTCAACTACCGAATTGTGGCGTAAAATAGCCTTCAGACTGCTAACTGCTGCTGTTTCATCTTCAATAATAACCGCTTTCATATATTATCCCAATACGTTTAATAAAGGAAGAAAAACTTTAAAATATCCATTAGATTTTTCTATATAGATATTCTCCCCAGTCAACATCAGATAACGTCCCTGAAGATTCTTTAATCCTATCCCACTACAAACATAATCTTCCATTTTAGGTTGAATAGGATTTGATACTACCAATAAACTTTCTGATACTGTATATATCTCGATTCGCAAAGGGTGTTGCATACTGATAATATTATGTTTAACTGCATTCTCGATCAATGGAAGTAGACTTAGGATAGGCAGTTTTTTCGGTAGACAGGGTTCTGCGACCTGAATTGAGAAAAACAATTTATTTTCATATCGTACACTAAGTAGATAAGTATATGCATTTACAAAATTCAATTCTTCATTAAGAGTCACTAACGTTTTATGATCACTCTGCAAAATATACCGGAAAACATTAGATAGACCTTCCAAATACTCAAGTGGTTTTTCCTGTTCTCCTGTCCGGATCAGCGAATCAAGTCCGTTTAATGAATTAAAGAAAAAATGTGGATTAATCTGCCCCATCAACGCGTTATATGAATTTTGCAATTTCTCAACTTTTATCTTCTCATACTCCAACTTCATTTCTTGTTTCTTATCAAGCAGATGGAGCAAAAATATACTTAACATAATAATCAACAAAACAAAAATATGTTCTATTAATAAAGGATATGAATCAGCAGCAGAAAAGATAGTACTTATTCCCAATCGGATCTGTTCAGGAGTAACAATGGAATCTGTGGCTATATTCAGCGTTTTAGTCGAAACTTCTGTTATTGAAATAAAACCATCTGTGCACTTGTGAGGATGGGGCACTGTTATATTGCATATCCTTTCCATAAGTAATTTATGTAAAATAGGATATATTTTATATAATCCGAAAGCAATAAATAAAACTACTCCCATCGCAAATCCTATTATTTTCACTTCCTTACCTCGAAAAAACTTATTTCCCCATTTATACATCCATCTATAAAAAATAAATAATATGAAAGAAAAAAAGAAGAACCAGAATATGGAAAACCAAAAATTACATTTTTCCGTTTCACACATAAGAACGGATACTTTCGAATCCATCATCAAATCATAGTGCCGCATCAAGAGTGTAAAATTGGCAAAAAGAGAAAGAATCACTGATATAGTGAATCCAATAAATAATTCGTTCTTTGTCAATCGCAACATAGTCCTCTTTTATTTTGTTAACCCCACAAAAATAATCAATCCAGCAACTCTATCTCAAATAAGCCGATGAAACGGACAAAACAGTCGGTGAACCGCCATCTTTTTATAGATAAATGAAAATTCAGGTGGTATATTGCATCCTCTTTTCATAAATAAACCTCATCGACTTATTTTAATTTTCCCCGATAAAAGATTTCACCCAAAGTAAGAGAAAGTGTAGCACCTATAACGTCACGGTTTAATATCTCTTTTTTCAGACGTAACCGGTCATAAAAAATACCAATATTAATTCTTCCTCTAAATACGGGCAATCCTAGTCCGGCATTAAACCGTAAAGACACTCCGGAACTTCCATTGATCCTCATATAAGAGTTAGACAAATCAATTCCGGCTTTATAAGATACTTGTTTCCAAAAGCCATCAGAAGAATAACCGTTAGGAAAATAACAAATGCCGACACGACATTCATTCACGTCTTGAAATTCAATTCGACTGTCTACAGACGTTAGAGAAGTATATTGCTGAAAAGTATAATCCAACGCATAAGTCCATTTTTTATATTGTAAAGAACCGCCTATTCCAAAATATTGAGGTAAGCTTTGCTTCTGACTTCTTTGCTTCTTCTTATTTTGTGTTTTGTCATTTACAATGTATTTCTCATTAGTGACATCCATTTTCTGGCGATGGCCGTAAACAACCCCTAGTGTATAAGACAAATCATGATTCAATGCATAGTGATATTGAACTCCCCCATTTGTATAAAGTGTCCTTGCGTGCATCTTCTTATCAACAGCCACGTCATTTTGTTGCTCTGACAATACAATGTTACCAAACAAATAACTAACATTTATTCCTATAGACCAATATTGGGATAACAGATAAGCATTTGACCAACTTATTTTTGAGATTCCTCCACTTCCAGTAAAAGCGCCAATATTACTCTCATGAGGATTTCCTTCTATAGGTTGAGAAGATTGGAAATAATAACCAACTGAACTATAAGGAGTCAGACTTACTGCTGTATACCACCGTGGAATTACCCGCCCACCCAATATCAAAGCAGAAAAACTTCCAGTAAACGCCCGATTAGAGCTGCCTTCAGAAGTGCACGATTCATTTTTGGCAAAAATTGCAAGTTCTGTTAGAAGCCGTTTACTGTCTAAGGCTGTCAATCCTGCCGGATTTTCAATGTTCATCAGTACATTATTCCTCATTCCGTAAGCAACTCCACCCATACCTGCATTCTGTCCATAAAGTCCGTTTTGCAGTTCTCCGATGCCAAACATAGAATATGGCGATGAAGTCATTACGTTTTGTGTCTGTGCCTTTAGTGTCATTAATAAAAGAAGAATCAGGCAATTAATAGCTTTCATATATTTTGTAATTTAATTGAAGAGTTATAGGATGTTGACCTTTAGTATCACTAAATGTCAGATTTCTCAATGTCTTGGTATAATCATCACTATTAAATACTAATTGAAGATTATGCTTGTATTTTCCAGAAGTTCCCAATTCATCTTTCATGAATTGCGTAACATCAAAATAATAGTATGTATTTCCAAGAAATACATCATCCTTCACTAATTTCCCTCCTTGTACTTGCTTTCCCAAATAATCTTTAACAGCATCAGTGACTACATTATTTTCGTCTGCTATATACAGGAAAATGCTATCCGGCAAGGTATTATATCCTGAATAAGTACCATATTCAGGATAGATTCTCAATCCTGCTTTTTCTATATGCACATATTCACCTTGCTCCATTATATCATTAAGATAAGGAAACTCAAGGCGGGTATACCATCCGATACCAGCAAATAGCACTCCTCTGTTTCCTAATTCTGCAGAAGGTATCTCTACCTTTTTCCATGGATATGTTTCCATGGGAGTATCATGTCGGTCATGTTGTAATTGATTGAATTGTGTTGCTGTATTCGGTGAAAAAACCAATTTCTGATGATTCTCATAACCACTTTCAATATGATAATGTAATATCAAAGCTGACAATGAATCTGCTACCTGAAAACCTAATAATGAGTAACTTTGCTGTTCATCAGGAATGATAACAATTCCTTTAAAATAGTCTTCAAAATGATTCACGGCAACCGACTCATCATGGTTATGGAATCGGGTCAGCAAATCTTTCCCTAACTTATCCGGCAAGCGTATCTCTAGTTTTTCAGAGGTTCGGGGTCTAGGTATAAAAGAATAAACAGTCAATGGTTCGGGTTCATAAGCAAATGAAGAGTTATTATACAAATAACCATTGTCATTCAATACAACTTTTTCAGATAACAAATGAATGGAATACCGTTGCTGTTGAGTAGTATCACCAACAAAATTCTTATTAGTGGAAAGCAACAATATCAATGAATCAAACTGCACTGTCACATCCGATTCCGTTGAATATTGAGGACGCAAATAAGGGATATAACTGGCAGCAGAAATGCTCCCCCATAACGGATGCATGTATTTTCCAGCCAGTACGACTTGCTTTCCTGAAGTTTCTAAAGAGTCAATTAAGACAGCAGTCACCGTGATGGAACTCGTATCCATACTTATATTACGTAAATCAGAATCGACTAATCTATTTCCGAAAGTATTATTTTCATCATAACACGATACTATGGAGCAAAATATTATAAAGTAACAGCAAACAACAACCAACAATTTATACATATTGCATTTTTGACTGCAAAAGAGAGGATAACTCTTCGTATATACAATTTTAACCCGTCAATCAATCTATATCTTCCGGTAATAAACTATTTGTAAAGGTGAAATAAGTATTAAGTGCTGTCAAATCATTCGCCTGCCATTACACTGAATTAACGGCCTAAATTTATATACTTACCGATTCTATTTGCCCAACATATGAAAGCCCTGTTCTTTTGTAGCCGTAAAATAATAATATTATATATGATGAAACATTTGAATTTATTTGTATTCCTGATAACTGTGATTTCTGTTATCATAATTTCTTGTAGTAGTGACGAGGAAGATGATTTGATGGGTAAATGGTATCGTGTATCCGATTTTGACGGATTAGCACGCGGAGAAGCAACCTCTTTTACAATTGGTAGTAAAGGATATCTGACTGGTGGTTATGATGGTAAAAAACATCTGAATGATCTTTGGGAATATGATATGGAGCTTGACTTTTGGACACAAAAGGCGTCTTTCCCAGGAACCTCTCGTAGCTCTGCTGCTGCATTTTCTGTCGAAAATAAAGGGTATTTCGGCACAGGCTACAATGGGAAAGATTACTTTAATGATTTTTGGGAATATAATCCGGATACAAATACATGGAATTCTAAAGCAGATTATCCGGGAAGTGCTCGTAATGATGCCATAGCATTTGGATTATCGGACAAAGGATACTTAGGTAGTGGTTACAATGGAAATTACTTAAAAGATTTCTATACTTACAATCCATCTACCGACTCTTGGGAACAAATAGTTAGCCTAGGTGGCAGTAAACGTCGTGGAGCAGCTTGTTTTGTTATAGACAACATTGCTTATGTCTGTGCCGGATTCAATAACGGTGAATATGTTAAAGATTTCTGGAAATACGATCCAGTCCAAAAACGTTGGATTCAACTTCGTGATATTGCAGACACATCAGACGCAACATACGATAATAAGTATAACAGTATAGTACGAATCTATGGAGTTGCTTTTGTTATTGACGGACAAGGTTATCTAACATGTGGTGGTACTCCCGATTTGCGCACTAATACATGGAAATATACTCCAGATACAGATTTATGGGAAGAGGTTGCTAATTTTAAAGGTGCTCCCCGTACTGCAACAGCTTCTTTCTCTAATGGAAACAAAGGTTTTATTGTTACAGGTAGGAGCAATAATTATCGTTTTGATGATATTTGGGAGCTTCATCCGTATGAATATGATGAATATTAAAACCGGAAACTACATACTTTGGGTTAGTCTACTATCACTATTGATTATCATTCTTCTTCATCAGTCAATTATAGTAATTGAGGATGAAGAAGAATCCAAAGCTAGATTAGAAATATTTCAATCCCCAAAGGGATGGGGATATCAAATTATTATGGGACAGAAGATTCTTATATATCAACCGACCATTCCAGCTATTGACACTGTTATGCCTTTCCCTGATGAAATTAGTACACGGAAGATAGGTATACTGGTCTTAAAACGATTTAACGAACATCGCAACTTTTCTGTTTCAAAGGAGGAAGTTTACCAACGTTTACCTTCATGTTATAATGTAATAGTAGAGTGATTTTTTAGTCACTAATAATTTCAAAGCAGAAACTCCAACTAAGATTTACGGAGATTCAGAAAATGATATGTTACAATTTTAATTAATATATTTGATAAATTCACATCAAACCTTTTTTATAAAGATAATTCACTTCCACAAAATACGCTCTAAATCAATTATAAAATAAAAGAACGATATGGGTGTGATCAAACATAAATACCATCTATGCTCCAATGGAACATAGATAATCAAGCCCCATTTACTTATTTTACTACACATGTAATTTAACAAGAAATTCTTTCATTATTACAAATTGGGGTGATGAACATAACTTCATAACCCGATTTTAGAAAGATCATTTATTCCTTTAAAACCAACGAGGTGTTTCTCGGTGTGCAACGGGTCGTTCCTTTAAAAGGAACGACCCGTTGGTTTTAAAGCAAAAATCAGTTATATAACTACCTAATAACCAACATATTGTATTTGTTTGTTTCGAGCCACTTTCCGAAAGAAAATTCACAACACAAGCAAAAAGGATGTTAGTGCCAAGCGTGGCTATTCGTTAATAAATATTTTACAAATTAAATCTTCTCATCAATGGTTACAGTTACTTTTTCGATCAAGCCCTACCTGGCGGCTTATATGTACGTGCGCTTCAAAAATCATATCGACTCGCCTCCCAACGTCCCTTTATCTTCTTCCTCACATTCACCTATTCACCTTCTCGACACCCAACCTATTTATCACTTCCTCCATCAGCTCTCCGTCCCCCACCCTCCAAATGTGTCTTGGCACGAAACCGGAAATATAACTTTCTCCCTTCCCCATCCAAGATATGGCAAAAATCCAAATATATACAATTATATAGGTCACGACAGCGTACTTGTTATAGAAAAAGAAATAGAAGTGGAAATGAAAGCCGAACTCTACGAATTCCTTCTGGAAAATAAATACTGCCACGGTATCATGTTCAAAAGATCCATGGAAACTTTCGTCGAACATTATAATATGGTAGAGCTAGTGGAAGAAGAAAGTTTGATGAGGGCGTTTCAGAGGTGGAGAAAGATGGTAAAAGAGGAGAAGTAAATGAAGTACCTTAAGCTATATTCCAACATAGCTCTTTATGAATATATTTCAATACAAAGATTTGAAAATCAGATGTATCTTCCTTTTTCAAGATTAACAGTTTGCTACTCACTTGAGAAGATAGAACGAGTAGTATAATTATCATTCATTTAAACAACATTACCTATGAAGAATAAATATCTATTTCCATAATACAGTTTCATGTTTTCTCATCAAATATAAATTCATATTACTAACAAGTAGAATATATTGTGTGTCATATTGATTTTTAAGAAATTATATTTTGTTCAGTTCATACATTGATAGCCTTATAAATTGATGTCTATTTATAAGGTCATTGATTTACAATTATATCAGCAATCAATCAAAATACAAAACATTTTAAAATGTCCGAAATATGAAACTAAATTAACTAGGAATACTTTAAAAAAATAATTATCTTTGTGCAATACTGAATAATTTATAAAATCGCAATAATGGAAAAAGATATAACTCTTGAATACGCGGCTTTTTTAAGATCTTTTAAACGAAATATTGATGTACCACATTCGTTCCTTTTAGGTGCTGGGGCTTCTATAAGTTCAGGGGTACAATCTGCTTATGATTGTATTTGGGAATGGAAAAAAGATATTTTCTTATCAAAAAATGTAAATTCATCAGAATATTACAAGAATTTCAAGGATAATGCTGTTAGGAAAAGCATTCAGAAGTGGCTAGATAATGAAGGTGGTTATCCTATATTAGATTCCCCCCAAGAGTATAGTTTTTATGCAGAAAATGCTTATCCTATTGCAGAAGATAGAAGAAAATATTTTTTTAGTCTCATAGAAAATATAGAACCTTACATTGGGTATAAGTTACTTTGCCTTTTAGCGGAACATAACATTGTTAAATCGGTGTGGACCACAAACTTTGATGGGTTAATCGTACGTGCAGCTCATCAGAATAGATTAACTCCTATCGAAATAAATTTAGATAATGTAGATAGAATTTATCGAAATCAAAGCTCTAAAGAACTCTTGACTATTGCCTTGCACGGGGATTATAAGTTTTCTACATTAAAGAATACTGACGAAGAACTAGACACCCAAAATGAAACCTTTAAAGATCACTTATCTAATTATCATATAGATAAGAACATGATAGTAATTGGATATAGTGGTAGAGATAAGTCTCTTATGGATGCTTTAAAAGAAACTTTCACAAAAAAAGGATCAGGTCGTCTATACTGGTGTGGGTATGGAGAAACCATCAATTCTGAAGTCTCAGAATTATTGTTGACTATTAGAGCGTCAGGAAGAGAAGCTTATTATGTGGCTACTGATGGTTTTGATAAGACGATGATTCATCTTTCAAAATCTGCTTTTGAAGATAATCCAATTATTTCATTACAAATAGATGAAACATTAAAAGATATATCTGAAAATGAACTCCATAATACAGATTTCACTTTAAATGTAACTAAAACAGACAAGTATATAAAAAGTAATCTTCATCCTATTATTTTTCCCAAAGAGGTTTTTCAATTTGAAATCGATTATGGAAATGAAAAACCTTGGAGTTTTTTGCGAATGCTTACAAAAGAGACAAATACTTGTGCTATTCCTTTTAAAAAGAAAGTCTTTGCATTAGGAACATTGAGTGAAATAAATGCTACATTTAAAAACTATCTTAGAAGTGATATTAAGCGTGAAGCTATTTCTAAAAAAGATATAGAAAATGTTGGAGCATTTAGGGCATTAATGCTACAGGCTGTCTTAAAGTATTTCACACATGACCCAAATATTGAGTCAGATAATAAAGATAAACTTTGGATGAAGTCGTCAGAACGCAATATTGGAAATATATCAATTCACAAAGCATTATCCCTATCGTTATTTTTTAGCAACAATAACGATTATGCTTATTTATCATTCTCTCCTACTGTCTATTTAACTTCTCCAGAGGAGATAGGTATAAAAAAGAAACAGGAAATCAGTAAGAAATTATTAGAAAAGCTCTATAATAATAAATATGATGAATATCTATCTTTATGGAATACTTTATTATTTGAAAATAAGCGATTGAAGTTTGAATATCCATTATGTTCAGGAACCGGATTTGAGTTTCAAATTTCCTGTAATTCTGCTTATGGTGAAATCAATGTCTTGGATTCTAATTTTAGAACATATAGCCTCCCATCTTTCGATAAGAGAAAAGCTCCATTTAAGGGAGTACAGTTCTTGGAACCTCAATTAGTATTCCGAAGCAAAGTAAATGATAACGAATCTCGAGACTATCATCCAATGCGAGGATTAACTAGTAATAGACCTTATGATGTAATTCTAAATGGAAGAATTTACTCTAACGAAATTAATTTATCTGTGATTTGTGGCCAAAAGTATTCTAATGCTTTTTACTCATTTCTATCACAATTACAAACAAAACATTTCACAGGAAATATCAATCCAGACTACTTGATTGATTATCCAGGGTTTACTTCTATTTTTAATATACCTATCAACGTTCCTTACTTTGAAGATAAAGACAATTGGTATAATTTAGATTTCCAAAATGACAATAATCTAGAGGCTCATAAAAATGCTCTTCAACTAGCTAGACTTATCACTTCAAAAATTGACCAAATAGCAAATACTCATACACAGAGTACAATTGTTATATTCATCCCTGAAGAGTGGAGAACTTTTGAGAGTTATATATACAAAGGTGAAAGTTTTGATCTACATGACTATATAAAGGCGTTTGCTGCCTCAAGGGGTATTTCAACACAATTAATAAGAGAAGATACATTAAATGACAGTTTAAAATGTCAGATTTATTGGTGGCTTTCTCTCTCATTCTATGTTAAATCATTCAGAACCCCATGGATATTAAATAATCAAGAAAAAAACACAGCTTATGCAGGCATAGGATACAGTATTTCTAAAATTCTAGATAAACCGGAAATTGTTATTGGATGTAGCCATATATATGATTCTAACGGACAAGGATTAAAATATAAATTATCCAAAATTGATGACTATTATTTAGATAAACATTCAAATCCATATTTATCATATAATGATGCTTTTCAATTTGGAGTTTCAATAAGAGAGTTATTTTACCAATCTCTGGACAAGCTTCCAGAGAGAGTTGTAATACATAAACGAACAAAATTTACAGAAGATGAAATAAATGGAATTAAAACCAGCTTAAATAAGGCTGGTATTCATAGAATCGATTTGATTGAGATTAACTATGAGTCAGATGCTCGTTTTTTGGCAATGCGTGTTGATAATCAAGCACAAATGCTGCAAGCAGATGGGTTTCCTATTTCGAGAGGTACCTGTATTTTGACAAATAAGAACTCTGCACTGCTTTGGACACATGGAATAGTTCCTTCTGTTAGACAGAATAATTACAAATTCTATTTAGGCGGAAGGAGTATTCCAGCTCCTCTTAAAATTACCAAACATTATGGTGATAGTAATATTAACACTATTGCTTCTGAAATCCTAGGGTTAACTAAAATGAATTGGAACTCATTTGACTTGTATTCTAAGTTACCCTCTACTATTGATTCCTCCAATCAGATCGCTAGAATAGGAAAATTGTTATCTCGATTTGAAGGAAAAACTTATGATTATAGGCTTTTTATCTAAAAAATATGATATTAGAATTACTCCAGAATGTATAATAAACAAATAATAAGAAATAACCATGGACAGAAGTTTACCAGTATTGTTAAAGCGTTTCTCGCCAGCAAATGATTTACAAACATTATCGGTGCAATTTACAGAAATAGCAAGAGCAGCTTTGTACGGAGGTTATTTTGTCGTTAATAAAGATGAATATCATATTTATCTGTTAGATATAGAATTCTATTTCCACAGCGAAGAAACAGATGGGATACATGAGCCTAAAATGTACCATAAAGGTAATCTGCCTTTCTTTCCCAAAGGTACACTTTGGCCCCATTTATCGGGAGTGGATGTAACTTTTGAGGATGATGAATACCAAAAGTATCGGGCTTCCTTCTTGATCCGTGGCTATAAATATATTGGAAAGGATGGAGAGGAATACATCAATGGTACAGATGATTTTCACCCACAACATTTATGGGAGGACCTGTTTGGTAACGCTTCTTTTCTACGCCCCAGTGGTTTAACCATAAAATGGCAATCGAATATATATTCTGAGGATGAACCACTCATTCAGTCTGCACGTATAAGAATGCCACAGTATGAAAGTGAAAACGAGCCTCGCCCATGGAGGTTTTCTAAAAAATAATATATAGTTAAGAAAGTCTGAATCCGCAAAACAATTCAAAATAAAATTATGGCACTTTACAAATATAATACTTCAGGCGTCTTTTCTGAAATAAAGGAAAAGCCTTTTAAATTGGAAAGAGATATTCAACGCATGTTTGAAACCAATATGTCCGAAATCATAGGACTTGAAATGATAAAGTCCGAATTTACGATCAAAGACCGCCGTATTGATACGCTTGCCTTTGATCCTCAATCGAAGGCTTTTGTTATCATTGAATATAAGAGGGAAAGAAACTCCAGTGTCATAGATCAAGGGTTTACTTACCTAAGCCTAATGCTGCAAAATCAGGCTGATTTTATTCTGGAATATAATGAAACACAAGCTAGGAACTTGAAACGGAATGATGTGGACTGGTCGCAGACAAAAGTCGTTTTTGTTTCACAAGGATTCACGCCTAACCAACGAGAAGCCGTCAATTTCAAAGATTTATCCATTGAATTATGGGAAGTGAAGCGCTATGAGAATGATAGTGTTTCCATCACTCCTATTCGCAAAAGTCACGCATCGGCAAGCATTAAAACAGTGATGCAAAATAGTCCGGAATTTAAAGAAGTGACAGAGAAAATTAAAGAATATTCCGAGGAAAATTTGTTAAAAGGAAAATCTGACGATGTAGTAGAATTATACGAGAGTTATAAGAATGCAATTCTTAATTTGAATACAGAAATTGAAGTTAAACCACAAAAATGGTATGTTTCATTCAAAAAGACCAACAGCCATATTTGTGCACTTGAAATCCAGAAAAATGGAATAAAGCTTACTATAAATGTGAGCAAAGGACATTTAGAAGATAGTAAGCAATTAACAAGGGATATTTCAACTGTCGGACATTTTGGCAATGGAGATTATGAACTCAAAATCTCGGATACTAAATATTTAGAATATATCATGAGCCTTGTGAAGCAAGCGATTAAATAAATATGGCTAATTATTGTAACATAGACCAATACTTATATAATTATCTGAAAGGTTTTTGGGTAGATAAAAAATTCCATGGAGTATTCCCTTCAAGAACCTGGCAGTATAACAGATATATCCAAATCTCAACTCCAGTAAATGACTCTTCTATTCATTATGAATATCGTATAGATAATGAATGGAATGGATTAGTTGAACTTCATATAGAAGGACGCTATACTCAAACTGACTATATGCGTTTTCTACGTTATTTACAGAAGCAGACAGAGACCAATCCTGATTTATCATGGCATCAATGGGGAAAATGTAAAGGACGATGCAGTATTGAAATTACAATCAATAATTGGGAGGACATAAAGAATGCATTCCAGAAACTGATAATGTTTTTCGATCCGTTGCTGACGGATTGTATTGATAAATTCAATCTTCACAGAAAGAATGAGATTTCCAGCCCATACACACGAGAATTAGAGTTTAAAGAACTTACCAATTCTCAAGAAAAGGTCGTTTTGGAAACCAAAAATTTGCAAGATTTATTTTCTTCCAATTTGGTTATTCCCGATTATCAGCGAACCTATTGCTGGGAAGATAAAAATGTTACAGACCTTTGGGACAATTTGCTTGAAATGCCCCACAACAGTGACTATCATTTAGGATCTATCATCTTACAAAGAAGAACTGTGAATGATTGCACTCTTTACAACATAATTGATGGACAACAACGCCTTGTCACTTTAACGCTTATTATGCGCGAGTTAGGATATACGGGGCAGATGCCTTTGCTTAAACAAAAATTCATATCAAAAGACGCACGTCTCCATGTGGCCAATAACAAAGCACTGATTAGAACTCTCAATCAGAGAAATACAGACACAACTATGTTGGAACGTCTGTCCCATCACCTGATTTTCTCTGTACTAATTCTTAATGATAGCAATCTCGATCTGGCATATACATTCTTCTCAAATCAAAATTCAAAGGGTGTATCACTTTCAGACTATGATTTGCTAAAAGCGCACCATCTACGCTATCTAAACATTGAGGATCAAGCAGAGCATCTTGCTATGAGATGGAACGATCTTTCATTAGAATGTGACAACAATGGAGATTCTTATCTTACCCATACTTTGGGAGTACATCTCTTCAGATTAAGAAAATGGATGCGGAAGCATAATGTGGAGGAATTTCAGCCACGCAAGGTAAAGGAAGAGTTTTCGGCTGCCCGTATTATGTCCAGTATTCCTGCTTTTGGAGAAAAATTCTATTTCTATGAGAAAATCCAAGGTGGTTCGCATTTCTTTGCATACACTTCTATTTTTGTAGATAAATACAAGGAGTTTATCCGTACCAGGCAAATACAGCTACTAAGGAATCATCTTCAATGGGAGTCTCATTGGAAATATGCCGATATCATAGAAAGCCTCATGTTCGGTTATTTTATAAAATTCGGACATCAATATTTATCTGAAGCGTTGTTCTGTATTGCCGGAATCATGGCGCAGCATAGATATAGTGCCACGCGCGCTATCTTTTATAAGATTCGTGAATTCGCAAAAGATTCAGAAATTATAATGATGATAGATCAGGCATCTTCACCCACATTCTTTCTTGCCGAGGCCATTCCTTATATCAGGATTAGTGGATTGGAGCAAGAAGGTGACATCAAAGAGCGATTCTATAGATGTTTAAGACGTATCTTCTGTGAGCTGAATGATTTTTCGGATAAAACAATAATCGAAAAGAGAAACAATGAATATGGAGAATAAATATACGCCGGAACTTATTGCTACAAGTCAGTTTAAGTTTTCTATTCCGCTTTACCAACGTTTATTTGCATGGAAAAAGAAAGAGGTTACCAAACTTCTTTTTGATCTTAAGGAGCATTTTGCAAAGATGCCTGCCGATGAGCCATATTATCTCGGTATGCTTACTTGTATTGATATGAAAAATCATTATGACTTAATTGACGGTCAGCAACGATTTACAGTCATAACTCTTTTTGCCATCATTTTTAAGGAATATGATGATAAATGGTCCGGTTTCTTAATGGATGGTAACCGCCTTAATTTCATAGCGAGAAGCGATGATAAGGCATATATAAAGAGCAAGATCAAAGGTTATCCGACTAAAGCGTATGTCAATAAGAATATGGAAGAGGGACTCGCCGCTATAAAAGGTTTCTTAGAATCCAATTTTAATACTCAGGAGGAACGGATTGAGTTTGTGCAACAGGTTTTCACACGATTGACATTTTTCTTTTCTTACTTACCATCAAGCTATCTTGCAGATACCACTTCGCTGAATAAATATTTTGAAGCGATGAATGCACAAGGAAAAGGACTAGAACAGCATGAGATTCTCAAAGTGCAACTGATGCGGGGAGAAAAGGAACAGGATTACTTGACGCATATTTGGAATCTGGCCTCCATGATGGATCATCCTATCATTGCGAAGGAAGAAAACCAAGACGAGGCTTGTTACCGTCAATTTTATGAAGAAGCTATAAGTCTTTGTCGTCAGAAACGATTTCATGAAGTTTTAGAAAAGTGCAGATATACGTCTCTCGATGACGAGGAGGAGTATTCTATAGATGTGATTCAACCTGAAAAAATAGAGTTTAAACAGAATAGCTATGAAGATGGCGAAAACAGTATTATATCATTTCCGGAGTTTCTTCTTTTGGTGCTTGATGTGTGTACTGGTGGCGAGCAACCAGCCAGTCATTATCAACCGGATAAACTGATAGAGAAGTTTAATGCTCTGAAAACGCATTTCACTGCAGGGGAATTTTACGAGAAAATGCTTTATTACCGGCTACTGCTTGATTATTATACGATTAGAAGAGATATCAAGGATGGGCAGGGTAACTACAGCTTAATCCTGAAAGGTCCAAAGGATGATAATGATAAATTAAAGCAATACCAATCGATGCTTTACGTTTCAACGGAGGCTTTCTACAATTGGCTTAAACCTTATTTGAGAAAATTAGAGCAAGATGAACTCCAGTCCTGTGCAGAGATGCTCGCATTCCTTAAAAAAGAAGATAATGAACGTCACGGCGTATTACCTTCCAGAAAAGATCTTTCATATAAAGCATCCGGTAACATTAGGTACTGGTTTTGGCGTTTAGACTATTACCTTTGGGAACAACGCAGCACTTTCTTCAATGAAGAAGAACAGAAGATTGTAGAGCACTATGTGTTTCGGAGAAATCGTTCTATTGAACATCTGCATCCTCAAGACGAATCGCACAATGAAGAATGGGAGGAAGAAGCTGTACATTCATTTGGCAATCTTGCCATGATTTCTCAAAGTTTCAATTCACAACAAAGTAATGACCATATACAAATAAAGTTTGCCCGAATCCATGAGCAAATCAGCAATAAATCACTGCAAAGCATTAAGATGTTTTTAATGTGTAAACTCGCTGACTTTAACTATCAAAATTGGACAATGAAATTGGCTAAAGAACACGAGGATAAGATGATTGAATTGCTAAGACAATCTTATGTTTGCGATATTATTCTATCAGGTCCTTCATAATTTTCTTATTAAATTCCTTATCCTCACCACGAAGCAGGCGTACTAATTTATAAACCATTGTACAGGGATCATGTGTTGCGTAGCGAGTATCATCAAAACTTGTATAGTTTTTATTTTCCACCTCCACATACAATCAATGCGCGGCAACGAACTTTTACATCATCATGTCTAACTGCGAGCAGCAATTACCTGAGATATTTTTTCAATAACCTTTTTGTATTCATTATCTGATTTATCGGCAGGTAATTCAAAGATAAAACTATCAGTTGCTCGCAAACTAAAGGCATTACCTTCTATTACCTCCAATTTCCATTGTTGCTCAATATATGTTTGAGTTGGGTAATAAAGAACAAAAAATAAAATACGACTATTGGATTTAGAAGCCAAATAATCTCTTAATAAGGCCAAGCGTTTATACTTGCGCCCGTCAGGACGTGGATAATAGTTTGTGAAACATTGCTCCGAGATAGGACTGGATAATGTGTGTTTTTTAAATTCAAGAATGCAAACCGCTTTATTATCTTCATTCAAAAGTAGAAGGTCTGCATCACCCGGATATAAACTATCTGTCTTAGACAAACTGCATTCTAACCTTGAGGTACCATAGATAAGTCCTTTGGAACCTATTGAAACAGGACCTCCGGAATGAGACTTTATCAGCTCTTTAAATCCTGACAAGCTATATTTTTGAGGAGAAAAGCTATAACACCCTTCCTTGAAGGATAAAGAAACAATTAGCAACTCATTTCTGTCGTTGGACCAATCCAAATCATCATGAAACACAATAAATTGAATTTGCATATCATATTCTGTTGCGAACCGTCCTAGTCTGCATAGATAATCTTTACCAAATTCTTTTTCCATTTCAAAGTCCAACTTACCGATAAATTCATCATAAGTATAGTTAGGCAATAGTATTCTTTTAATCCAGACATAAGGAGAAATTTGATTAATCGCCCAATCAACGAAGAAATCGAAAGTCAAACCAAACGTATTAGACTTGGATAATATATCATTAGACAGCCAAGCCTCCGGTGAGCCACTCATTATATTTGTTTTAGCTAGACAAGCCCTATTGTCGCAACGTGCTAAAAATGTTTTCTGTAACATAAGCGTAGTTATCTTTATATTCAAAGTTTCAAAAATCAGACAAAGATAATCAAATCGAATATATACTCTTCGAAATATGAAATGAAAAAGATTCATTCATACCATTATTTCATATAATAAATTTGGGAGATAATCCTATTATTTCTACTTTTGACAGAAAATGACAATTTAAATATTTAATATGCAAACCATGGGTTCTACATCCAAAGATATAAAAGAGAAAGATAAACGATTGTTAGAAGGAGTCATACAAAAAAAGAAAAAACAGCAGAAAGGCATTAAACCTTTTGTAAACAAAGTCATTCAGGGCGACTGTCTGAACATATTGCCATCCATTCCTGATAAATCCATAGATATGATACTTTGTGATTTACCGTATGGTACCACACAAAATAAATGGGATTCCGTGATTGATTTGCAGGCTCTTTGGGCTGAATACGAACGTATTATTAAAGATAATGGGGCAATCGTTTTAACTGCACAAGGTATTTTTACAGCCAAATTGATTTTAAGCAGGGAGAAATTATTCAAATACAAGATTACCTGGATCAAGTCAAAACCGACCAACTTTTTAAATGCCAAAAAACAACCGCTTCGTAAGCACGAAGATATTTGTATTTTCTATAAAAAACAGCCGGTGTACAATCCGCAAATGACTAAAGGGGAAGCGTATGATAAGGGGATCAGAAAAGATCAATATACAGGAAGTTATGGAGAGTTCAAGCCACAGCATGTAAAAAGCGACGGTGAACGTTATCCCAATGATGTGGTATTCTTTGAGGAGGATCATGACGACTTTGTATATGTGAAAACGGCCGAATCGGAAGGCGAAGTTTATCATCCGACACAGAAGCCTGTTGAATTGGGTAGATATCTAATCAGAACATTCTCTAACCCGGGGGATATCATTCTGGATAATGCTTGCGGCAGCGGCAGCTTCCTGCTATCGGCCATTCTGGAAAACAGAAGTTTTATCGGAATAGAAAAAAATGAAGATGTATTATTGCACAGAATACAGCCTACTGACTATATCAAGATTTGTATGGATAGGATTTCAGAAACACTAAAAAGAGAAGAAGTGACTCCATCGACTCGCAAACTTTTCAAAAAACCAATCACAAAATATCACACCTTAAACTATTTAGAAACGGATGCCACAAATCAACTATAATGAAAGAAGTTGGGCCATTGATGTGATTAGCGAAATCAATCTTTACCTGGCTAACAAAAGTTGGCATGTAAAAAGTGCCGGAGGAGAGAATACAATCAGAAATGAAAAATCGAGTTTATTTCCGGATGTGCTTATCTTCAAAGACTCTGCTAAAAAGATAATTTTGCAGGGATGGGAACTCAAAATGCCTGATACCCCTATAACCGACACGGAATTAATAAATAACGCCAAGATAAAATCAGAGATACTGCACAATAATAGTTTTATTCTTTGGAATGTGACAAGCGCAGTTTTGTATGTTAAGAAAGGGAATACATATTCTATCTTGAAATCATGGAATAGTATCGACCTTCATTCGCGTTCAGAGGTGAAAGAAAATGAGAATCTTTGGAAAGATCTTCTACATACCATTCTGGAAGATTTAAATGATTATTTCGAGCATGGAGAAATAACTGAAAGTGGATCTTCCGAGATATTGGCAATTGATAAAATAATCGATATCGTTCTCGAAAATATAGACTCGACAGCAGAAAACATAAAAGAGAATATAAAAAGTAGTGCAGTACTCGATGCGCAAATAGATAATTGGTGGCTCTCTTCTGCAGCAGAATATGGATTTAGCTCGCAAGCCCCAAAAGACGCTAAGCATAAACTGCCCACTCTATCAAAGGTTATATTGACCGACTGGTTTTTCAAGATTATTTTTGGCAACATTATCAAACGGCATTTCAATGAGGCAAAGATTATTGAAACAATTACTTTCGATACAACTGTCAGTGAAGCCCTACAAATAATAGCCAACATCTCGGAGCACTGTAATTTTTGGAATATTTTTGGGAATAATATCGCTAATGAATTAGTATCTGATAATGCATGGAAGCAGCTAGTTCAATTAAATGTATTTCTTTCAAACCTTAATATTGAAGGGGTTGATATTCAAATCTTGCAAAACTTACTGCAATCGTCCATCGCCTATGCCAAAAGAAAAGTGGCCGGACAATTTGCGACTCCTCCTCAACTAGCCGATTTATTAACAAGGCTAACGATAGATAAAAAAGATGGAATTACCCTCGACCCTTGTTGTGGAACGGGAACTATTATTAAGCAGGCTTATTCTCTTAAAGAAGAATATGAAATTGGTCAAGAGCAAATTATTGAGAGTATCTGGGCTTCGGACAAACATTCATTTCCTATCCAGCTATCAACACTGACCTTATCCAATCCCGGCAATATTGGAAAAGTTCTGCATATCTTCAGGTCGGATGTAATTGAGTTGCACGCAGGACAAACTATTGTATTTAAAGATCCCAATAATGGAAATCAAGTAGAAAAGCAACTGCCTAAGGTAGATTATATCATATCTAATCTTCCTTTTATAAGAGAGAAAGAGATCAAAAAGCTCAATCCGAATATAAAGGAAATCAATAAATTAATCAAGGAACAGACTAAAGCGAAAAAGACACTAAGTAAAAAGAGTGATATATTTGCATATATTCCTTTCTACTTGTACGACATTATCTCAGACAATGGAAAAATTGGATTAATACTTTCTAATGCATGGCTTGGAACAGACTATGGAGAAATATTCTTAGAGTTAATTCAAAAATATTTCAATATTGACTGTGTTGTTATTTCCGGGAAAGGACGATGGTTCAATAATGCAAAGGTTGTCACCACATTATTAATAGCAACCAAGAGGGAGATTTCTGATCCGGTAAATTTAGACAGGAGAATTTCTTTCTGTACATTAAAAGAGAAACTTGAGAACATAGCAGATATTAAGAAATTAAGTAGTGAAATCATTCTTAATAAAGAGTCTGATTGGGTCAATATTCAATCTTATTCAATAAATGAAATCAAACAATTGGAAAATATCGGAATCCCATGGTCCGGATATTTTGCTAATTTGAATTGGTTGCCTACGATAGCCGAGAAGCTTATTGACTCTAAAAAGTTTTTCGATTTTATACGTGGAGAAAGAAGAGGTTGTAATCGTATGTTTTATCCTGCAAAAGGACACGGAATAGAAGATGAATATATTGAGCCTATTCTAAAAAACTTAAAGAAAGCATCTTCATTCATTGCAACTAGTCAGACGCAGGCTTTCTGTTGTTCAAAAAGTATCGAAGAACTCGAAACTTTAAATCATACCGGGACTCTGAATTGGATAAGATCTTTTGAAAACCAAATGGATAAAACAAATAAGAAGCTATTACCTATAGCTTTACGTAAACCAAATATGTTTTGGTATGAAATGAGCACAAAAAACATGGCAGATTTTGTCGTTAATATTAATTTCGACAAAAGTTTATTTATAGCCATGCTTGATAAACGTTCTTTCTTCGATCAACGGATGATTGGCTTTTCAATAAAGGAACAGTACAAAGATGAAAACAAGATTTTCCTACTTGCATTACTGAATAATATTTTGAGTATGTTTTTCATTGAGAGTTTCGGATTTGGCAGGGGACTGGGAGCACTTGACCTTAGAGAAACTAAATTCAAGAAGGATTTCAAGATACTCAATCCGGAGTTACTGTCTGATGCGCAAAAGAAAGAAATCATAAAAGCATTTCAACCTATTTTCAATAGAGACAGATTACCTCTTGAAAAGGAATTACAACAAAAGGATAGAATCGACTTTGAGCTGATGCTATTAAAGATCTATGGATTGGACAAGTACTATGATACAATAAAGCAGACTTTATTACATCTGTATAAAACAAGATTTGCAGTCAAAGAGAAAAAACGTAAAAAGGCATAAAGAAACGAGGGTGCACTTCACTTTTGGACACCCTCGTTTTCTATACTCTTTTATCCAACAATGCTCTTTATATAATCGGACGGACATACATGATAAAAGTCTTTGAACTTCTTTCCAAAATATTTAGCATCGCAATAGCCCAGTATACTTGCAATATCCGAAATACGATACTGCTGGGAAGCCAGCAATTTAAGTGCTTTGTCCATTTTGAATGAATTGATATACTCTTCAGGAGGGTTTCCCGTAATCTCTTTTATCTTATTATAAAAAGCAGTACGGCTCATTCCTATATCAAGACTTAATTTATCTATTGTATATTTATCAGTAGAGAGATTTTTTTCCAGGATTTTATTGACTTTATCCATAAAATTCCGGTCGGCATTTTCTGTTTCTATTTCGGCTTTTGAGGGTATCATCGGAGAAATGGCATCTGACAGAAACAGCCTGATCCGTTCGCGCAAGACCATGCGGTTTTCGACAAGCATACGTATGTCTGCCCTAAGTTTACAAATACTTTCCGTACGTAATTCCAGACGGTCTGCCCCACTCTCTAAATGAGATAAATAGCTTTCGCTGTCAAAGGTTCTTAATAGAAGAATGATTGGTATGTAGCCCATCATTTTATTTTCTTTAATTTGAGTACTAAGTGTATCTCCGCTTATTCCATTCACATTGTCGTCAATAATGATCGCATCAGGATTTTGACTGATAGCTGTATTGATTAGCAGCTCCGGATTATCAAGGACTGAAATCTGAAAATAGCGTGATAAAGTTTTCTTCAAATAATCACTGAATAACTTATCTGCCATCACTAATAGGATATGAGAAGTTTCTCTCGCTTTAGTGTTTTGTTTATCGCTCTTAGGACTCTCGCAGGAATCATCTATTTGGGTCTTCGTTTTTGCAGAAGAATGTTTCAATACCGGGCATGACTGATTCTGGCAATGGCAGTCTGTCGGAATAACGATTTGGAAAGTAGCAGCTTTACCATGTCTGCATCCGGTTATTTTTCCGCCATGCAGACGGATGATTTTTCTTACCGTCCATAAATCACTATATCCATACACGGGAAATATAATAGGAATAAAGGGAAACATTTTCCCTGCTCTTTGCCCGGCTATTTCGTTATTGCTAATCTGCAACTGCCAGGAATTCATTGTGTGGGTTACGTTGATCGATATGCAACAGCCTGACTCGGAAATCAAAATCATCTTGTTGATAAGATGTTGAAGTGCTGCAGTCATTATGTTTTCGTTTATCCTGCAACTGACACAATCCGAACATTCACCAACAGTCAGCCGTATCTGGCGGGAATTGGCATGAGCCCGGCATTGATTGACAATGGAAGTAACATAAGTGGAAAGTTCCAAATTTACCGTTGACGTTTTAGGAGGAATTCTCTTATTTACTTTATTTAGAGTTGCAATATTCCGGTTACAATATATGATACATTCGGCATATCCCAATGCTTCTTCCACTTGTTGGGAAAGGGGTTCAGGAAGATTGCCTGTTTTAAGTTCTTCCAATTGATTCCGCAACAATATTAACGGTGTATGTGCAGTATGGAGCATATTCATAGCAATCTTAAATTTTTCATGTGATAACAACTGCACATTGTATTCTATTATAAGGTAGGCAAACAAAATCACAAATAGCCCAATGCCGAAACTTTCCACAGGGACCGCATATCCGAGCAACGACAAATCGGGTAAAATGATGCCAATAGTTTGTTTACTGTTTACTAAATTGGCTCCAACATCTAAAGAAAACAAAGCTCGGAAGCTTACTAAGAAATTCAGGTAACAATCATTCATACTAATATCGGATTTGATTAATATTTTACACCTTTAGTAAAACACGCCTAAGAATCTTTTAACGTGCTTAAAACCCGATGCAAGTATAAACTTTTCAATGTATACACAGGAGGTGGTTTCCGACAAAAACAATGGGTGTTTTCTATCAAAAATGGTAACAATGTCTTTTGTTACCGAAATATTAAGAGGGTATACCATCAAGCCTTCATTTTACCCAGGCAATCCTCATTAGTTAATTATTTTCATCGTAAATAACACGGTCATAATATCATAAAAGTTAATTGAATCATCAAAACAATAGAGTATATTGAATTATAAAGCTACATATATAATTAGAAAATTATATATGCAAGTGAGTATCGTTTAATCATAAGAAACATATATATCATAGAAATACCTCATCATACAATGAAATTTTCTTCGCATCGTAGACATGAGTGACTGCAAAGACATCATCTTTCTTGATTAGTAACCAGTCTCTGTCCTGGTCGTCCATATTAGTATGGATAAGAGTAAACAGGCCTTTGAGCTTATGACCATGTAATTTGAATTCAAGTATTCCGTTTTTAATGGCAGCGGATATGTTACGATTATTACCGACGTAAGCATAGGTTCCGCTATCCCATATTTCCACTGTACCTGCTCCATAGTTGCCTTCGGGTATAACTCCCTCAAAGTGTGCATAACTCAAAGGATGATCTTCTGCCTGTATAGCCAGTCTTTTATCTTTCGGATTCATGGAAGGGCCTTTAGGTACCACCCAACTTTTCAACACTCCATCCACTTCCAGACGAAAATCGAAATGAAAATGACTGGCTTCATGCTTTTGGACAACAAAAACAGGTATCCGGCTTGGAGTCTCCACGGTATCCGCCATCGGTTCCGGAGTCTCACTGAATTGTCTTTTTGCCCGGTACTCTTTGAGGTTGTTAAAAGAGGGATCTACCTGCTTTTCTACCATCTTTGTACTTTTTCCTTCATCGGGAGAATTCTTTGCCATAGTCTGTATTTTTTCAGGTGAATAAAAAAAACGAATGATTCATTGACACAACAATCAGTATATCTGTTTGTTGCCGGAATTCATCTATTTTAATAGCTTTAAAACCGTATTTACGTTTGCTTACTTATTTTTCTACTCGTTTTCACCTTTCTCCCAGAAATGTATGCCCCCAATTATCATGTATTATGTTTGTTTATAGCAAAAGCGGGTAAATATGTGCTATGTTACATATTTACCCGCTTCCTGTAAGGGATCTAATTTTTTACTTGCCGGAAATTGAGTCTTTCTTGCCTTGCTTATTTACAATAGAAGGACTTCCTTTATATTCAATATCTCCACTACCACTGGCTTTTGCGTCCAACTGTTTGGAAGCGTAACAAGATATATCACCGGAACCCGAAACTGTAGCAACTACATTAGTAGCCGTCAATTTGTCGGCACTGATATCGCCGGAACCATTCACAGTCAACATAGCCGTTTGAGTGGAACCTTTCATCTTCACGTCACCAGAACCGCTAACTATCGTTTTTACAGTAGTGGCCTTCACATTCTTCACATCAATATCTCCACTACCTTTTATAAAAGCAGATAGATTGGTGTATTGTAAATTCTCAGCTTCAATATCTCCGGAACCTGTTATATTCAGATTTAAATCAGCTCCTTTGAGGGTACCTTTCAGATATACATCGGCCGAGCCTTTAATATCTACATCATCTAATGAAGGAGAAGAGGCAATCACTTTCAACCGGCGTTCTCCACTAAGAATCTTAACGCCTTTCTTTATATTTACCTGCAGCACTCCATTTACCGTAGATACTTCCAACAGGTCAACCAGGTTATCCGAACCATATATAGAAACTGTTGTTTTAGAATCACTACTCTGACGATACTCAACGTCGGGGCTACCCAGGACCCTGATTGAACTGAAATTACTCACATTATTCAGTTCTTTCGTGATATACTTCTTACTGGGAGTAATACTCTGCGCCTGCATACTTGTAATACACATGAACATCAGCATTACTAGCATAGATGTAACATTAAAATTTTTCATAACTTCTTATTATTAAATATTCTACTGACAAATATAAGAAGTATATTTCAAAGTATGGCAACTAAAAGAATTAATAAATTAATTTCTCCAACCATACATCGAGTTCCTGAAGCCATTCCTGTTTGTACACAAAGCTATCATTGTAACCAAATCCATGCCCTCCTGTAGGATATATATGCAAGGATATAGGAACACCAGATTTCTGTAATTGGGCAGCAAATTGTATTCCATTCTGGGGACTGACCACACTGTCATCTGAGGCAGCCACTATAAAAGCGACGGGTGTACTTGAAGTGACATGTTCAATCGGTGAATATTGTACCATCTTATCCGGTGAATAAGAGTGACCAAACATCCGTTCACGGCAGGGAAGATGCGTTAAACGATCATCAATACTAACTACCGGGTACATTAATATCTGAAAATCAGGCTTTTCCTTATCAGATAATATCGTAGCCGAACAAGTGGCCAAATATCCACCAATAGAAGCTCCCATTACTCCTACCCGTTTGCTAAATTCCGGGAATTTTTCTCGTATAACTGCTAATGCCAACCGGATGTCCTGTCTAGGAATATCAGGATTTTCATGAGGCATTCTATATTTGAAAAGCACGTAAGTCATTCCCTTTTGGGTGAACCATTCGGCGAAATCAAGACCTTCATGTTCCAAATTGGTCTTTAAGAAGCCGCCGCCGGGACACATAATAACACTGCTACCATTTGATTTTTCACTGGTAAAAACAAATAAAGTTCCTTCAGGAGCATTTTCCACTATCCCCATCAGCTCTTTATTATTCACTTCCGACAAGTTATATACCTTCATCGATAAATTATCGTACAGGCTTACACAAATTAAATTCTTCATTTCAATTCGTTTTTAAGTTTATTTCCTAACTTATGAACAATAGACGGACCGGAATAGATGAAAGCCGAATAGATTTGTATCATGTCAGCCCCTTGAGAAATCATTCCGGCTGCATCTTCGGCTGTCATGATTCCTCCTGCTCCGATAATCAGAAAGTGCCGATCGGTATGTTCGGATAAATAACGCACTACTTCCTGCGATTTCTTTCCAATACCCCGGCCACTCACCCCGCCGTTGCCAATCTTCTCCAATTGTTTTGTTTCTGCCTGATGCAATCCTGAACGATCCATTGTAGGTCCCGTGGCTATAAAGCCCTCTATAGAGTATTTATATGCAAGCGAAATGACTGTATCCAGTGCTTTTTCATCTATATCTGCCGGAAGTTTAATGAAAATATTACATCTTTTGTTCGCCGCCTGACGAAATATTGTGAGCTTTTCTAAAACCATAGCAAATAGGTCGTTATCTATACTACCCCAGTTTAGGGTAAAATAATCCACACAATCATATAAATGGATGAAAGTCGACTCAAAATCTTTGACAATTTGATCTCCTGTAGAAAGCGGATTCTTATTAATATTTACTCCTAATACATAAGAATGCTTTCTATATTTCCTGATATGTTGCCGGACAGCATCTACTCCACAATTATTGAAGCCCGTACGTGAAATCAACGATTCATCATCCACCAATCTGAAAATACGTGGGGAAGGATTTCCTGATTGGCTGTCAGGAGTTACTGTACCTACTTCCAGAAAGCCGAAACCAAAGTCTGCCAACTCATCAAAAGCCTCTGCATTCTTATCAAACCCGGCAGACAGTCCAATTCGGTTCTTAAATTGCAAATGCCCATACGAAAATGGATCAGAAACTCTGCTGTAGCCTCTCACGCAAGCTCGGACCGGAAACAAATAGCGATAAAACTTCAACCAGCTTAAAAGCATCCGGTGCACTTTTTCCGGATCAATGCAAAATAATAACGGCCTAATGATTAAATTATACATATTCATATACCTGTTTAATAGTAAATACATAAGTCTATATCTGAAATTATACTTTTCAGGAGTATTTTTACAGATGCAAAGTAAGTTCTTTTTAGCCGGATATTGAAGTTCGTTTTTTTTATACCCGATAACTTTTAATTATTCCTATTTCTTATTGCTTGTGCAATGGGTACAAAAAGAACTTTCAATCGTCTCTTTTATAAAAGTATGTAAACAACAGGTTTATATAAGAATAAAAGCAATAGAAAGAAATGAATAAAAAGAGATTAATCGGATATCTGTTGGTAATAGTATCTGTAGGTTGTATTCATGCACAGGAGAAAAAGTTATCTGTACCCGAATACAAGCTATGGTATGACTGTCCCGCGCAGGTATGGACCGAGGCATTACCCCTTGGAAATGGTCGTTTGGGGGCCATGGTATATGGAACACCGGGCACAGAACAAATACAACTAAACGAAGAAACCATTTGGGCGGGACGTCCCAATAATAACGCTAATCCGAATGCACTGGAGTATATTCCCAAAGTGCGTGAACTTGTTTTTGCCGGAAAATATCTGGAAGCACAAACTCTCGCTACAGAAAAGGTGATGGCAAAGACGAATTCAGGAATGCCATATCAAAGTTTCGGAGATTTACGAATCGCTTTTCCCGGACATACACGTTATTCTAACTATTACCGGGAATTAAGTCTGGATTCCGCACGTGCAATCGTACGTTATGAAGTAGACGGAGTGCAGTATCAACGCGAAACGATTACTTCATTTACCGATCAGGTAGTAATGGTACGACTGACTGCCAATCGCCCCGGCCAAATTACTTTCAATGCACAGCTTACCTCCCCTCACCAGGATGTTATGATCGCTTCTGAAGAGGGAAACTGTGTAACACTCTCGGGAGTCTCTTCCTTGCATGAAGGATTGAAAGGAAAAGTAGAATTTCAAGGCAGATTGACTGCTAAAAATAAAGGTGGAGAAATAGCTTGCGCCGATGGAATACTTTCTGTAGAGAAAGCCGACGAAGCGATCATCTATGTATCTATTGCAACTAATTTCAATAACTATCAAGACATCACCGGTAATCAGATAGAACGGGCAAAAAACTATTTGGCAAAGGCAATGGTTCATCCGTTCATTGAATCGAAGCGGAATCACGTTGATTTCTACCGACAATATCTGACACGTGTTTCTCTTGATTTAGGAGAAGACCAATATGCAAATGTGACAACCGATAAGCGTGTGGAGAATTTCAAAAACACCAATGACGCACATCTGGTTGCTACTTATTTTCAATTCGGACGTTATCTGTTGATCTGTTCTTCCCAACCGGGAGGACAACCCGCCAATTTACAAGGAATTTGGAATGATAAATTAGTTCCTTCCTGGGATAGTAAATATACTTGTAATATCAATTTGGAAATGAATTACTGGCCTTCGGAAGTAACGAATCTAAGTGAACTGAATGAACCGTTATTCCGTCTGATAAAAGAAGTGAGTGACACAGGAAAAGAGACGGCTAAGATTATGTATGGAGCCAACGGATGGGTGTTGCATCATAACACAGATATATGGCGTATTACAGGAGCAGTTGACAAAGCTCCTTCGGGTATGTGGCCCAGTGGTGGCGCATGGCTTTGCCGACATCTTTGGGAGCGTTACCTATACACCGGGGATGTGGAATTTCTGCGTTCCGTTTATCCGATACTGAAAGAGTCCGGACGTTTCTTTGATGAAATTATGGTGAAAGAACCCGTGCACAACTGGCTGGTAGTCTGCCCCAGTAATTCACCGGAGAATGTACATTCGGGAAGCAATGGAAAAGCTACCACAGCTGCCGGATGCACCATGGACAACCAATTGATTTTCGATCTTTGGACAGCAATTATATCTGCTTCTCAAATACTAGATACAGATCAGGAGTTTGCCTCTCATCTGACACAACGTCTCAAAGAAATGGCTCCCATGCAGGTAGGACATTGGGGACAATTACAAGAGTGGATGTTCGACTGGGATGATCCGAAGGACGTGCACCGCCACATTTCTCATTTGTACGGACTCTTCCCCAGCAATCAGATTTCCCCTTACCGTACTCCTGAACTATTCGATGCAGCACGTACCTCTCTGATTCACCGTGGCGACCCGTCGACCGGGTGGAGCATGGGATGGAAAGTCTGTCTCTGGGCACGCCTGCTTGATGGCGACCACGCCTACAAGCTGATAACTGACCAGCTGACTCTCGTACGCAATGAAAAGAAAAAAGGAGGCACCTACCCTAACCTGTTCGATGCGCATCCGCCATTTCAGATTGATGGTAACTTTGGTTGTGCCGCAGGTATTGCAGAGATGTTGATGCAAAGCTACGACGGTTTTATATATTTGCTTCCTGCGCTGCCTACCGTTTGGAAAGAAGGTTCTATCAAAGGAATCATTGCCCGTGGAGGTTTTGAACTTGATTTGAGTTGGAAAAACGGGAAAGTCAGCCGGCTGGTTGTCAAATCTCATAAGGGAGGAAATTGTCGTTTACGCTCGCTCAACCCATTAACAGGCAAGGGGTTGAAGCGTGCCAAAGGTGAAAATCCGAACCCTCTTTATGCAGTCCCCACCATTCCGAAACCGTTGATTAACGAAAAAGCAAACTTGAACAAAGTGGAAATTGCAGAGACTTACCTCTATGATCTGCCTACCAAAGCAGGAAAAGAATATGTACTGATTGGAAAATAATAACTCGACCGATAATGAACAAGAACTTATTAAAACTGATTGCCGTCTGTGGAACTGCTTGTTTTCTGGCTTGCACAGCACCTCAAAAAGCAGAAACGGAAAAATGGAGTGAACGCATGGCACGCTCCGAAATGCAACGTTTTCCCGAACCCTGGATGATTGAAAAAGCGAAAAAACCACGTTGGGGATATACCCACGGACTTGTAGTGAAATCCATGTTGGAAGAATGGAAACATACCGGGGACAGTACATATTATGAGTATGCCAAGATTTATGCGGATAGCCTGATAGATGCTGACGGGCATATCAAAACCATGAAGTATCTTTCATTCAATATTGATAATGTCAACGGCGGAAAGGTCCTTTTCGATCTTTATGCACAGACCGGAGACGAACGCTACAAAATAGCTATGGATACTTTACGCAAGCAAATGGCGGAGCAACCCCGTACCAGTGAGGGAGGATTTTGGCATAAATTGAGATATCCTCATCAAATGTGGTTGGACGGAATTTTTATGGCTTCTCCTTATCTGGTTCAATATGGTGCTACTTTTGATGAACCTGCTTTATTTGACGAAGCAACGAAACAAATTCTTTTGATAAAGAGCAAGACTTATGATCCCGCAACAGGGCTTTATTATCACGGATGGGATGAAAGTCGCGAACAGAAATGGTCCAATCCTGAAACGGGTTGCTCTCCTAATTTTTGGAGTCGCAGCATCGGATGGTATGGAGCAGCTATTGTAGATGTACTGGACTTCCTGCCACAGGAAACTGCCGGACGCGACAGCATTATACAGATTCTGCAGGGATTGGCTAAAGCGATTGTGAAATATCAGGATCCTTCATCCGGAACCTGGTATCAGGTAACCGATCAGGGAGCGCGTGAAGGTAATTATTTGGAATCATCTGCCACTGCCCTGTTTATCTATACGCTTGCCAAAGCTATTAATAAAGGATATATTGACAACGAATATATCGAACCGACACAAAAAGCCTTTGACGGAATGGTAAAGACATTTACCCGTTTGGAAGAAGATGGCAGTTATACAATCACCAATTGCTGTGCTGTTGCAGGATTGGGTGGAGATTCAAAAAGATACCGTGACGGCTCATTTGAATATTATATCAGTGAACCGATCATAGAAAATGATCCGAAATCGGTAGGTTCATTTATTCTGGCTGCCATTGAGTATGAGAAAATGACAAAGAAATAAACTAAAAACGATAAAGTACAATGAGAAAATTCAAAATTCTTCCTCTTTTGTTGCTGCTATTGACAATGGCAACTTCGGTCGCAGCACAGAAGAAAACACAAAAGACGTATATCCCCTGGAACAATGGCAAGCTCGTAGTTTCCGAAGAGGGACGTTATCTGAAACACGAAAACGGCACTCCTTTCTTTTGGTTGGGAGAAACCGGTTGGCTATTGCCCGAACGCTTGAACCGGGATGAAGCCGAATATTACCTGGAACAATGTAAACGTCGCGGATATAACGTGATTCAGGTTCAAACGTTGAACAATGTTCCGTCTATGAATATCTACGGACAATATTCGATGATTGACGGATATAACTTCAAAAACATCAATCAAAAAGGTGTATACGGTTATTGGGACCACATGGATTACATCATCCGTACAGCAGCCAAGAAAGGTCAGTATATTGGTATGGTCTGTATTTGGGGAAGCCCGGTAAATCGGGGCGAAATGACTGTAGAACAGGCAAAAGCATACGGCAAGTTTTTAGCGGAGCGTTATAAGGACGAACCCAATATTATCTGGTTTATCGGTGGGGATATTCGCGGAGACGTGAAAACAGCCGAATGGGAAGCATTAGCAACCTCTATCAAGGCTATCGACAAAAATCACCTGATGACATTCCATCCACGCGGAAGGACAACCTCCGCAACTTGGTTCAATAATGCTCCCTGGTTGGATTTCAACATGTTCCAAAGCGGACACCGCCGCTACGGACAACGTTTCGGAGATGGTGACTATCCTATCGAAGAAAATACGGAAGAAGATAACTGGCGTTTTGTAGAACGCAGCATGGCCATGGAACCCATGAAACCTGTGATTGACGGCGAACCGATCTACGAAGAAATTCCTCATGGCCTGCACGATGAGAATGAACTGTTGTGGAAGGATTATGACGTACGCCGTTATGCTTACTGGTCTGTATTTGCCGGAGCTTTCGGACATACTTACGGTCATAACTCAATCATGCAATTTATCAAACCGGGTGTAGGTGGTGCTTACGGTGCAAAAAAGCCCTGGTATGATGCTTTGAATGATCCGGGCTACAATCAGATGAAGTATCTGAAAAACCTGATGCTGACTTTCCCGTTCTTCGAACGCATACCCGATCAGTCTATCATTGCAGGACAGAATGGAGAACGTTACGACCGCGCTATCGCTACACGTGGTAATGATTATCTGATGGTATACAACTATACCGGACGTCCGATGGAAGTTGATTTCAGCAAGATTAGCGGTGCGAAAAAGAATGCCTGGTGGTACACTACGAAAGATGGTAAATTGGAATACATCGGAGAATTTGATAATGGTGTGCATAAATTCCAGCACGATAGCGGTTATTGCAGCGGGAACGACCATATCCTGATTGTAGTGGACAGTAGTAAGAACTATATAGGGAAAGACTGGACAGAGTTACCGGACGCACAACAAAAATGGAATAAATAATCTTATATAAACGAATGATGAAAACATACTTATGAATAAAAGGATAGTATCATTCTTCTTTCTTCTGCTCTTTACCGGGTCCATATACGCAGCCATAGATATCACTGATCTGCGAACGGAACTGCTGAAAAATCCGAAAGGTATCGACGTGCGCCAGCCCCGATTGAGTTGGCGCATCGAATCGGATGAACAGAATGTGATACAGACTGCGTATCACATTCTTGTCGCATCTTCCCCGGAGCTATTGGAACAAGGAAAAGGAGATATATGGGATTCAGGAAAGATTGAATCTGACGCTTCCCAATGGATCACTTATCAGGGAAAAACATTAAAACGTAATGCTTCCTACTATTGGAAAGTGAAAATCGACACCAACAAAGGTGCAACGAATTGGAGTGCTCCGGCTTTTTGGACCACAGGACTATTTAATGAAGCGGACTGGCAAGGACAATGGATCGGCTTGGATCGGGCCGCTCCCGGAGACAGCGAAACACAATGGAGCCGTTTGGCAGCCCGTTATCTTCGAAAAGAGTTTGCGTTAAAGAAAGGCGTGAAACGTGCCACAGTACATATCGCCGGAATGGGATTATATGAGCTGTTTATCAACGGGCAACGCATCGGCAATCAAGTACTGGCACCTGCTCCTACCGACTACCGGAAAACGATTCTGTACAACACATACGATGTGACTTCACTGCTTCAGGCAGAAAATGCTATCGGAGTAACTCTCGGCAATGGCCGCTTTTATACCATGCGTCAGAACTATAAACCGTATAAGATACCGACTTTCGGTTATCCTAAGCTTCGGTTAAATCTGATTGTTGAATATGCAGACGGCAGCAAAGAAACAATTGCTACAAACACTTCATGGAAATTGACTACTGAAGGTCCTATCCGTAGCAACAATGAATATGACGGCGAAGAATATGATGCCCGTAAAGAGTTAGGAGACTGGACTCAAACCGGATATGATGACAAGGACTGGATGCAGGCCCAACGCGTCAGTATTCCTTCGGGAACATTGCGTGCACAAATGATGCCGGGCATGAAAGTCACAGAAACCTTGAAACCCGTTTCTATTAAAAAGCTCGGTAGCAAATATATTCTGGATATCGGTCAGAATATGGCGGGATGGGTACGTTTCCGGATAAAAGGGCAAGCCGGTGACAGCATCCGTCTCCGTTTTGCAGAAAGCCTGCAAGATAATGGTGAACTTTATACAAGAAACTTCAGGGATGCCCGTTCTACAGATGTATATGTTGCCAACGGACGCGAAACAAAAGATGCTACCTGGGCGCCTCGCTTTATTTATCATGGATTCCGTTATGTAGAAGTCAGCGGTTATCCAGACGCAAAAGCAGAAGATTTCGTTGCCGAAATAGTAGAAGATGAAATGGAGCATACCGGTACTTTCAAGTGTTCTGACGAAACCCTGAATAAGATTGTCCGCAATGCATTTTGGGGAATCCGAAGCAACTATAAAGGGATGCCGGTAGACTGTCCGCAACGGAATGAACGCCAACCCTGGTTGGGTGACCGTACCATGGGTTGTTGGGGAGAAAGTATGCTTTTCGATAATTACGCCATGTATACCAAATGGGCGCGTGACATTCGCGAAGCGCAACGGGAAGACGGTTGTATTCCTGATGTAGCCCCGGCATACTGGAACTACTACTCGGACAATGTGACCTGGCCTGCCGCCTTACCGATGGCCTGCGATATGCTTTTCACGAACTTTGGAGATAAACGTCCGATCGAAGAGAATTATCCGGCTATCAAGAAGTGGGTATCTCATATCCGTGAATACTACATGACAGAGGATCTTATCATCACCAAAGATAAATATGGTGACTGGTGCGTTCCGCCCGAATCACTGGAGTTAATTCATAGCAAGGACCCTTCCCGCAAGACTGACGGAGCTCTGATCGCAACCGCTTATTATCTGAAAGTATTACAACTGATGCACCGCTTTGCAAGCCTGCAAGGGCTGAAAGCTGACGCAGAAGAATGGGAAGATTTGGAACATCGCATGAAAGACGCATTCAATGCCCGCTTTCTTCACGTAAAGAAAGGTACTTCTCCCGTACCGGGACATACCTTATATCCGGATAGTATTTTCTACGGTAACAACACAGTTACTGCCAATATCTTGCCACTTGCTTTTGGTCTGGTGCCAAAGAACTACATCAATGAAGTAGCTAAAAATGCCGTAACTTCCATTATTACAACCAACAAGGGACATATAAGTACCGGAGTGATCGGTGTACAATGGTTATTGCGTGAATTGAGCCGTCGCGGTCATGCCAATGTAGCTTATCTACTGGCTACCAATAAAACATATCCTTCCTGGGGATATATGGTTGAAAAAGGTGCTACCACTATTTGGGAGTTATGGAACGGTGACACGGCAAATCCTGAAATGAATAGCGGTAATCACGTGATGCTTTTAGGTGACTTATTGCCTTGGTGTTTCAATAACCTGGCAGGTATCCGTGCGGACCGCTGGAAGTCCGGTTACAAGCATATCATCTTCCAGCCGGCTTTTGAAATTCAGGAGTTGAGTAACGTGGATGCATCGTACATGAGTATCTACGGAAAAATAACCAGCCGATGGACAAAGACTCCCACACATTTGGAATGGGATATCGAACTTCCCGCCAATACGACGGGGGAAGTACATCTTCCGGATGGACGGAAAGAAAAAATCGGATCAGGAAAATATCATTTCAGTGTAGACATTCCCACCCGGAATACGGCTATTCTAAGTGATGAGTTCCTGTACGAAAACGCTTCTTTCCCCGAATGTCACGGAGCTACGATAGTAGAACTGAAAAATGGTGATCTCGTAGCCTCTTTCTTCGGAGGAACCAAAGAGCGCAATCCGGATTGTTGCATTTGGGTATGTCGTAAGCCCAAAGGCTCTAAAGAATGGACCGCCCCCAAACTTGCTGCCGACGGTGTGTTTTCACTCAAAGACTCACAAGCAGTATTAGCCGGAATCGATTCAACCTGTACCCCGGTGAAAGATGCAAAAGGAACACTTATTGCCCGCAGAAAAGCTTGCTGGAATCCGGTTCTTTTCCAGATTCCCGGAGGTGACCTGATTCTGTTTTATAAAATAGGTTTGAAAGTGAGCGACTGGACAGGATGGCTTGTCCGTTCACGCGACGGAGGAAAAACCTGGAGCAAACGCGAAGCGCTTCCGAAAGGTTTTCTTGGACCTATTAAGAATAAACCGGAATATATCAATGGGCGTATCATCTGTCCTTCCAGTACGGAAGGAAGTAACGGATGGCGTGTCCATTTCGAGATTTCCGATGATAAAGGCAAGACCTGGAAAATGGTCGGACCACTGGATGCCGAGTTATCTGTCCCCACCCAAAATCGTAAAAAAGGAGGTGTGAATGTGGATGACCAGGAAGGCGGAGAAGCGATCAAAGGAGAAGGAACCAAACCTATTTATGCAATACAACCCAGTATTCTGAAGCATAAGGATGGAAGATTACAGATACTCTGCCGTACACGTAACGCACAGGTAGCAACTGCGTGGAGCAGTGATAATGGCGACACATGGAGTAAAGTAACGCTGCTGGATGTCCCGAATAATAATTCCGGAACGGATGCCGTGACAATGAAAGACGGTAGACATATCCTTATCTACAATAATTTCTCTACATTGCCCGGAACTCCGAAAGGTCCGCGTACTCCGCTCTGTGTGGCCGTTTCAGAAGATGGTATCAATTGGCAACCTGTTCTTACATTAGAAGATAGTCCGATCAGCCAGTACTCTTACCCTAGCATTATTCAGGGGAAAGACGGGAAGCTGCATGCCATTTACACTTGGCGCCGTCAACGAATTAAATATGCAGAGATAGATCCGACGAAGTTTTAAATTTTGAACGATCATCTGAATGAAATCGACCGCTCCTTTGCCTGCAAAAGAGCGGTCGATTCTTGTATTTATCCATTTTATACTTTACATTTGCCAATAAATAAAAAATAACGATGGCAGATAATTACATAGAGAGACAACAGGAACAATACGAAGCCCGAAAAGCTGCTTGGAAACAAGCACAAAAATATGGTAAGAAGAAACTAACAGCAGTACGTCCGGCTGAATCGAAGTCTCACACTTCAACGGTTTCAAAACCGGAAGACTCAAAAAGAAGAGTATTTATAACAGGCGGAGCGGAAGGAATAGGCAAAGCAATAGTAGAAGCTTTTTGCCTGGCTGGAAATCAAGTTGCCTTTTGTGATATAAACGAAACATCGGGACAGGAGACTGCGAAGGCAACCGGGGCTATATTCCATAAGGTTGACGTAAGTGATAAAAACGCGCTTGAAAGTTGTATGCAAACCATTCTTGCCGAATGGAACGATATTGATATTATTGTCAACAACGTCGGTATCAGCAAATTTTCTTCTATCACAGAGACAAGTGTAGAAGATTTCGACAAAATTCTTTCTATTAACCTGCGTCCTGTATTCATCACTTCCCGGCTGCTTGCCATCCATCGTAAAAAGCAGCCCTCTCCCAACCCATACGGCCGAATTATAAATATCTGCTCTACACGTTATCTGATGAGTGAACCGGGAAGTGAAGGTTATGCAGCGTCAAAAGGTGGTATCTATTCTTTGACTCATGCATTGGCTTTGTCTTTATCCGAATGGAATATCACCGTAAATTCCATTGCTCCGGGATGGATACAGACTCATGATTATGGGCAACTCCAGCCGGAAGACCATTCACAGCATCCTTCCCGGCGGGTAGGCAAACCGGAAGATATTGCCCGCATGTGTTTGTTTCTCTGCGAGGAAAACAATGATTTCATCAATGGAGAAAACATCACTATTGACGGGGGAATGACGAAAAAGATGATTTATATTGAATAAAAATCTATCACTTTAATGAATACTATCGTATTTGTTAAGGTCTTTTGGGCACGATAACAAATACGATAGTATCCACTATTTATTGCATTAATATTCTTCGAGCAACTTCCACTCCTGTTTTCACTATCGAAGCAGCATGATGAAACTCCAACATATCATACGTATCGCCGGAAATTTGAATTAAGATATCCGGCTGACAACGTTCTATCTGGTAACGGGTGATTTGCTGCATCATCATTCTGGAAGATTCTGTCAACAGATTATAAGGAGATATTTTCTTTTTCTTTCCGGTTTCAATGGGTGCATTCACATCGACAGCTATCAGAATGTCTCCTTCAGTGCGTTGCACATGACTCAATGGAAGAGGATTCAGAATACCTCCATCAATCAATACCATACCGTCTTTTCTTAATGGACGGAAAAGCATAGGGATAGAAATAGACGCACGGATAGCTTCATGTAAGCTCCCTCTGTCAAACCTGACTTCCTGATCGCGGACAATATCCGTAGCCATCGCTACATAAGGGACAGGCAGGTCTTCGATATTCATGTCCGGAATAATTTGTTTCAGTTCTTTAATAAAACGGTCACCTTTCACTAATCCATCCCGGCTTAAGGTAAGATCCGCCAATTCCCACATCTTGCGTTTGTCCCAACTATACAGCCATTCTTTACATTCTTCCATTTTTCCTGAAGCATACATTGCTCCCACCATTGCTCCCATGGAACTTCCTGCAATGGAAGTAATCTCAAAGTTGTGACGAAGTAATTCTTCAATTACTCCTATATGTGCTATTCCACGTGCTCCCCCCATGGAAAGGACTAATGCTACTTTTTGCTTATCCATATCATATACATTTCTGTTAGCCATCTACAAAATAACACATTTTCTGCGAAAAAGATGTTTAGTAATCGTGAAGAAATAAATTATAGCAGTGTTTTAGGGGAACTAAAGCATAGCTTTAGATATGATAAAGCTATGCTTTGTCAGTTGCAAAGCATAGCTCTATTATATTCTTCTATTATCCCGGAGATTTTCCGGTTATGTAGGAGGTTAAGGGTTTACCCTCATTTATTTCTTTCCTTGAGCCTTCTTTTCTGCGTTTCGCTTATTCACGTAATCTTTGAACATCTGCCGCCAGTTGCGACCATGCTCATTGAAATACTGTTCGCATTTGGTTTTATAAATTTCAAAGATAGCAGAAATCTGCTTCATATTCTTGTAGTCAATAGCCTGTTCGCGAGCCAGTTTCAACTGTTCCAGAACGAAAGCCGTTTCCTCCTCCGTCATATTGGGCACAATGGCCTGATAACCTTTCAAGGTAAAAGCAACTTTACCTACCGTGTATTTATCCAGGATTTGTTCAATCTGTTCTTCCGTCAATACTCTGCGTAAATCTTTCATTAGCCTTTCATGCACTTCTTTCGGCATAGCGGAATCTGCAATCATTTCACGGTCGAGCTTGGAAAGCGGTTTGCCTGTCAGAGGATTGATACCCTCGGGGATTGTTGTATAAGGGTGCTCATTGTGCCAGTCACGTACTTTACGAAGATGATTATAAATGGCAGTTACTGCAAAACCTGCCTTTTTATCATCGTTCAATTCTAAAGAAGCTACCCAGTCGATGGCTTTCTTTTCGAGAGAAGCATCTGATTTTAAATTAGCATAAGCCTTCTTGTCAAAATAAGCAGCTACCTTGTCAAAAGAACGGATGGCGCCTTCAGGAAGCAAAGCTCCTTTTTCACCAAAACTATACATAGCGGATTCCGGTTCAATGGTGACCTTGCTTTCATCCAACATCTTTTTATCCAATTTGAATACTTCTGCGAAGAAGTCATAAACAGCATTCCGCTTATTCGGACCAAAGTCATGTTTCTCTTTGGGAAGATGTACATTCGTTACTTTATCTTTTGCCTGGTAGAATCCGTAGATTCGTTGCAGATAAGGAAATTCAAGAGTAGGAACACTGGCCGTCCAGTCGCCGCCATCCGATACGATCAGTTGTGGACGTGGAGCAAAAGTAGCGGCTAATTCCGCATTACAGGTTCCTCCTGCAGATAGTTGAATAGGCATTCCGCTTTCGCAGGGACAACCACCGTCGAAGTGAGAAGCCAGGCTCACCACCGGAGCTGAAGCGGTGAAACGATCATCCAATACGCTCAACAATACAGTATGGGTACCTCCACCCGAACCGCCATTCGTACCGATACGGCTGGTATCAATGTCCTTACGGGAAGCAAGCATGTAGTCAAGAATCAGTAAGCCGTTCATTGCCTGAATAGTGTGCGCCGCACTACTACGGTGTGCCGCACTGCCAACTTGCAAAGCCGACTCTCCCCATCCGAACAAATCATAGTCTACACAAACAGCTCCCATACGTGCTAAAGTTCCCATACGTTGTTGTTGGTCTTCCCGATAACGTCCGCCACCAAAATGTCCGTTAGGGCAGATTATCAATGCATGTTTTCCTTTCGATTGGGGCGTATAGATAGAACCGCAAATGTATAATCCGGGAAGTGTTTCAAGTGCGAAATTCTGCACGGTATAGCCATCAAACTTACGTATCTTTGAAAGAATAGGTTTAGATTTGACACATTGAGCCAACAAAGTATCGATACCTAAACGCTGACGTACCTCTTTTTTCAGAGAATCGGCACGAAGTTGAAAAGACTGTTGGTCTGTATAGAGTGTATTCAGATAAGCCAGCATCTTCTCTCCGTCTGCATCTGTACGACGTGGATACTCGTATGCTTTCAGCTTATACATATTTCCTTTCTGCTTGACAAATTTATAATCGAAAGGTGCCAATACATTCGTCAAGGATTCTTCCACGGAATAAGGGCGAATACGGAAATCGGCATAAGACAGCACTTTTCCCACCGTATCAATGTCATATTTCAAACGGACTCCGAAACGGTTCTGTATATCCGTCAGTACTTCGTTCAAGGGACGGGCAAATTCCGTCTCGTATGTTTGCGTCTGGGCTTCGGCCGAAAGAGATGCGGCAAGAAGCATAGTAAAAAGGATTCGTTTCATTTATTTTTAATTTATGCTAGTTGTTTTTTCACCACAGATTACACAGATTTTCACAGATTTATTATTCTTATAATTTAGTCGAATAAAAATCTGTGTTAATCTGTGGTATCTGTGGTGCTTTTAATTACTTCACCATTGACGATTACGTCATCCATCGTGATACGTTCACTATTTTCGAAGATACATTTCTGTTTCCCTCCTTGAATATGAATATCACGCAAAACGATGTCAGATATCGGCGCTTCTTCCAAGCCCACTATTTTGATCGGAGTCTTTACGTTTGTCACAGTCATTCCACTGATATGTACGTTACGGAATATCGGAGTGCGTTCACTCTTAGGTTCGGCAGGCATTTTACTGTACTTCAAATTCAATACAACAGCTTCCTGTTTAATGTTGCTCATTACGACGTTGCTGACACGAATATCTTCAACGACTCCTCCCCTTCCACGGGTCGACTTAATACGGATTCCACGATCTGTTCCGTCAAACACGCAATTGGAAATAGTAACTTTACGCACACTCCCACTCATCTCGCTGCCGATAACAACGCCTCCATGACCGGAAAGCATGGTGCAGTTGGTGATAGTGATATTCTCGCAAGGTACTCCCAAACGACGGGCCTGCGCATCTCTTCCCGACTTGATTGTGATGCAATCGTCTCCTACTGATATATGGCAGTCGCTGATATGTACATTGCGGCAGGATTCCGGATTCACTCCGTCCGTATTTGGTGAGGGCGCATTATCTATGGTGATCCCCTTTATGGTTACATTGTCGCAAAATTCCGGATTGACCGTCCAGAAGGGAGAATTTATGATTTTCACTCCTTCAATCTTTACTTTCTTACAACGAACGGGCTGAATGAACGGAGGACGGAAAAAGCGACGTTGCAATGTATTTACATAATCCTTGTTCGTTTCAGCATAAATTGCTGTCGTATCGTTTGCTGCATCCCACATTGGCTGATATTTATTCACATCACGCATACCATTGTCTTTCAAATCAATCATGACACGAAAGAACTCCATCCACCATTTCTTTCCTTGTCCGTTTAAAGTTCCTTCTCCTTTGATCGTAATATTCTCGGCATCTACCGCATAAATCAAAGGCTGGAAACTTTTCATCATCACTCCTTCGTGGCGAACCTCGACAAAAGGAAGATAGTCTTCAAAGTTGTCAGAAAAGAGCAAGGTAGCTCCGGCTTCCAATTCCAGTGTAATATTACTTTTCAGATGGATACTCCCCGTCAGATAAGTCCCGGCAGGAAAGAAAAGAGTACCTCCGCCCCCACGGTTCAGACGGTCAATCGTTGAATTGATTAGTTTTGTATTAAGAGTCTTGCCATTTGCTTTTGCACCGGCCTTCAGCATATCTACACGCTCGGCACGAAGAACTGTGGTTGCACAGAAGCAAAGAAAGACGATAAGAGTTGTTCGTAAATTCATAATCGATATTATTAAAGTATATTTCATCGTTTCCTTCTAAAAAATCATGCTAATAGAATCTTTTTTTCTTCCCAATGTTTGAAAACAATCATTGAGATGTTTTTTTCAAACACGCTACATGATTAAAATAAAGATGCTGCATGATTTTTTATACGAATACATTGTTTTTCATTCTACAAATATATATAAAATGTCTCTTTCATTTTGCACAAACCAATTGATATGTTCCGCTCTGTATTTCTTTCGGTTCTTTTTCGCCCGGGAGATAAACAACAGCGGTAGTATTCACCGGAACAGACACGTTTAAAGTGAAAGTCCCATTCTCACAAGTCCAGTCCACATTAATGGTACCATATAAAGTTTCATACGACGCTTTGACGTATTTCAAATCTCCCACAGGTTGGGGAGCGATGATGAACTTCTGATAACCTTGTTTTGGAGTAGTAGAAGGACGAATACCGACCAGTGAATTAAAGAACCATTCATCAATCTGTCCCATCATAAAGTGATTCCAGGAAGAACCTTGACGGGGGTCCCACTGCTCGGTCAAAGTTGTAGCGCCGAATTTTAACTGGAAACCATATCCGGGAGCTTCTTCATGATTGAACATTTTATAAATAAGTTCATGTTCTCCATTACGCGCCAATGTCTGAATCAGATAACGGTTTCCCACATCACCGGTAGTCAAACGGTTGCCATGTGCTTCCACATCTTTTATCAGATTCGCGAATACTTTCTCATTCAAATCTGCATCCGGTCGGTAGTTACCTTGTTTATCTGCATCCTGCGTCATTTGGAGGAACAACGGAAGCGCATTACTGCATTGGCTTCCTGTACCATATTGTGCCGTATCTTTATGAAGAAAACATTTATTAAATGCAACCATTATATCCTGTGCCAACGAAGTGTAATAATGAATGTCAAAGTCATTACCTACCATTTTCGCAGCTTGTACCAAATACATGACTGTCATGTAATAATGCGCAGTAGCCACCAAAGGAACGGGTGTATTCCGTGAGAATCCCGCACGAAAATCTCCGTAATCATACCAGTCTCCCAATCCGAAAGAAAGAATACCTTTATCTGCACGAGTCTTGAGATAATCCACGTAACGACGCATATTCGGATAATATTTCTTAATCAATGAATCGTCTCCATAAGTCTCATAGTACATAAAAGGGAAAATAACCAAAGAACCACCCCACTCCGGAGATTCGGCAAAAGCATCCATACCCGGACCTTCAAAAATCACGTATTCCGGAGCAGTTGTCGGCATGGCCCCGTTGGAATGTTGTGCATCTGCCATATTCTGCATAATCTGCGGAGCGTATGCTGTCAAATCATAGTTATACAACAAACCCGGACCATTCAGATGTACCTGTTCCAGCCACCCAAGTTTCTCACGATGCGGACAATCCGTAAACACAGACTGCATATTGCTGCGAACCGCTTTCTCGATCAATCGATGGGCAGCATTAAATATCCGGTTGGATGATTCGAAAGTGGAAACTTTCTTGGCTGAATTATATACGAAACAGGATTGAATATTTTTCAATACAGGCAATTTCTGCGGATTCTTCTGTCCTTTTAAGACAGCACCCTCTACCTGAATATATCTAAAACCGTAATAAGAGAAACGAGGGTGCCAGGTTTCATCGCCTTCCCCTTTCAGAATGTATTCGTAATAGTGTTGACGCCCTGTCTGACGCTGATTGCAAGCACCTTCCTCTGTCAATGCTTCGGCTACAATCAAAGTTACTTTCTGACCACGTTTGCCACGTACTTTTATTTCCGGAAAGCCAGCCAAATTCTGTCCCATATCCAACACAAAAGCAGAAGGATCGACTGTTCTCTTAGTTGATACAGAAGCTGATGCAACTTGGTCCGCATTTAGTTTGGTTACCTTTTGAATATCATACCGTTCCATGATTTTCACCGGAGCCGCCATCTGTGGACGAAGTATTCCTTTAGGAGCTTCCTGTATGACTACCGGACGCCAATGACTGTCATCAAAGCCAATCTGATTCCATCCTTTCTGTTCACGACGCGCATCATAATCTTCCCCTCCATATATACAATTGAAGATTACCGGACTGAAATCATATTTCCATTCATTATCAGAATGAACCGTTGTACATGTTCCATCTTCGTAGTTAATAACCAGCTCAAATAAAAGTGTGGGAGGACCAAAGCTGATCTGTAATTTGCGATAACGCCCCCCCTGCACATTATAGAATCCATTCCCCAATAAGATTCCTACGACATTTTCACCACGCCGCAATTGTTCCGTCACATCGTATGTGTTATAGTAAACAGTTTTATCATAATCACTCCACAATGGAGCAAACTCACTGTTACCTACCTTTTGACCATTCAAAGAAAACTCATAGAATCCCAGACCACAAACGTATGCCGTTGCCTCCACTATTTTCTTGCCCGGTTTACGGTTTGTACCCCCTTCTGTCGCATCTCCTACTTGGAATGTTCTTCTCAAACAAATACTTTTCTTTGCCAAAGTGTCCACTGCTTCCCAAGCTGCTTTCACTTCCGGTTTCTTCAACTCTCCACCGTGGAACTTACGCCCTTCCGGTAAATGAGCATTTTGTCGGGTAATAGCTCCAATCCACTGCCCCGACGAAGATAACCTTTCGGGTACTGCCCGGAATTTCGCTTCACTGCTCCACTCGGAAGGTGTATCTGTCTCATCCCAAACACGAACGCGCCAACTATAATTAAATGAGTTATCAGGACGTATATCTGCCCCCTTTGTAGAAACTAACTGGCTCTGCGAAGAATAAACCTTCCCACTATTCCAAACGGAACGCCCTGTAAAAGCTTCCCGAATATCAATCTCATAGGCAGATTGTCGTGTCCCATTCTCCGGCGATTCCATCACCCAGCCCAAACGGGGTGAACCTTCGACCACTACCAGTCCCTCCTGCATCTCACAGGTAAGACGACTGATGGTTATATTCTTTGCCTGTACAAAACAAGACAAACAAATTAGCAATGAAAGAAGAATCTTTTTGAATTTCATTTTTCAAGTATCTTTTATTTGTTCGATAAATGGTAAGTTCACCACAGAGGACACGGAGGACACAGAGGTTTAATCTTTTTATTCACTATAAGTAACACAGAGTCTCACGTATTTATAATCGTATTTGTCGCTCTGTTTTACTTACGGAAAGAGAGAGAAGAACTCTGCGTCCTCCGTGTCCTCTGTGGTGAACTTATCATTTGAGTGCATTTTCACAAACGATTTTTGTCAATGTATCCGCCTGCCCTACTTCCTTACCATCTACAAAAATGCGTAATCCTTTTCCGCAATGATAGCGATCACCATTCTTATCCCAAAGAATCGTCAGATTATGGCCGTGATATAATACATTATCCAAACAGAACCAATCCCACTTGTCGGCAGGAATTAAGGGGTTCACTTCAATCGTATTATCCAAACGCGGACGAAGTCCGATCAGGCCTGTAATTATCAAGTCGTTGAAAGTGGAATGATTATAATAACGGCTACGTTCCTGATCTCCTTTCAGCCAATAACCGGTCACCTCATCCAAATATTCACCAATATAGGGACGACCACGATGGTACTGTGATTCCACATACAATTCCATCTGACGGAAATATACACTGTCAGACAATACAGTCTGCGGATAATTATTCATAAAGTTAGCCATTGCTGTCAATGTCTGTGCGGAAGCAAACGGCCAGATAGCACCGTCCCACTCACACTTGCCTACTCCACGTGTACGGAATTCCGGATGACGACGTTCTGCAGTTGTCAGTCCATAAGGAGCAGAGAAGCCTTTTTCATCCATAATTTCCTTCCAGGCAATTTCATACTTTTGGGTGGTATCCGGTAGGTTGAAATACCAGGGAATATATCCAATTGCTTCACGCACATTCGCAGAAGAGTCCGTACGCATCGTCTCAAAAAACTGATGACGTGTATTCCACAATTCATTTTCTACCAGATTTTTCAAAGTATCTGCTCTCATGCCATATTTCATAGCCATCCCCTCATCGCCGGAAAGAATTCCTATACATGAAAGTGCTTTAGCATTGCCATACATATAACTATTGATTGTCGGCCGGGCATATTTCTTCCTCCGTCCGCCACTGATTGATTCTTCCATACCATCCTGTACGTCACCCTGCCAATACAATCCGTTCTTCAAACGGTTCGTACGTTCCCAACGCTGGTATTCGGTTTCCAGATCTTTCTTCATATCCAGCAGATAGTCCTTATCACCATCTACCATGTAACGAGCCAAAACAGCATCTGCATTCCATGAGCTAAACTTATCCATTTTCTTCATCGGACCGCCATCATTGCCACGATACCATGTATGAATAATCTGATCCAAATATTTCGGATCACGCAACCAACGGCTTTCATAAATGTGATGTCCAATTGCACAGGCAATCAAATTATATTTATCTGAATAAGAACGCTGAACGAGAAACTCGGTCATGCCATAGCCAACAGGAGTCTCTTTGATATGCTTACGCAATGACCACCAACGATAATAATACATTTCTTCAAAGTTATGTTGCGGACACTCGAACAAAGGAATATTTTCCTCCATCCATTCCGAAGCTTTTGCATTGGGAATTGCCTGAACAATATTTTCGTCTTCCATACCGTTGAAATAGTCTGCATAATGACTGAAGTCAGCATACTTTAAAAAAGCAGAAGACGCATCCTTATCTGTAGAAGATGTTTTTACATTGGCAATGCCATATTCAGCCAATGGATCTTGTGCACCTGCATTCGGCAAATCATAAGTCTGGTCGGCAGGAGTATCTACAGTCGGGAATGTACGAGGTACGCCAGTACGGAATACGATTCGCTCCACAGCAGCCACGGGCGCATAGAACATACGCAACCCTACTCTCTTGCCATCTACATATACTTGAATATTACGATCAACAGTAGAAAGGACTGCTTCTACATGATAAACCTTTCCTGCTTCATATTTCATCATATTTGCAAACCGGGAGCCGCCTTTCAATCGGAAAATGCCATCATCAGTAAGTTCCATACGGGAACAGGCTATTCCATTCTCATCCAGAAATTCAATCTGGAGTGTACCTTTATTATTCTGGCCCGCTTTCAAATCAAATGATACTTTTAATTCTTTAGAGGCCGGAATTTTACGTTCCACTTTGGCATAATCAAACGGATCTTTATCCTGCAACTTCAACCATTGATCCTCCAAAGAAACAGGGGCCCAAACCGGGGAATAAATATTCCAATCAGTCAGTTCCGCAATTGATTTATTTTTAGAGAAATCATCATCCGCATGTGCTGAAGCATTTATTTCCACCGGGACAGGAATACGGGAAATCCACATATCTTCCTTGTTCACACTGTAAGAAACCCACAAATCACCATCGGCAGGTACTCCATTACCTTCCTGAATACCACGCGGATATTGAGGACCGTATGATTTATAATTTCCTCCATAACGCATAGGAGTAATTTCACCATGCACCAAATTCAATGTTGTATATTCCAATCCATCTTTACTCAAAGATATAGCCAGCGGCCAACGAAATTCCGACGGATTATATACAGTAGCATATGTACCATCACTTAAACGCTGCCCCCAAATTTTCGCGTTGCTGTTGACGAAACCTTTTGCACGAAGCACAGGCTCTGCCCAAGTATGTCCGCCATCCTCACTGATAGAGGTAAGCGCATGTTTCCAAAGACTGGCAATACGTCCATCCGGCAATGTATAACAATTGAATGCTTTGTATCCTTTCTTCAGCGGGAGAATAGGATCTTCACGGTCGGCTTCTTCCACCCACTGCATCATATACAGTGGATTGTCGAGAATTTCCTGGCAGGCCTTCACAAACTCACGATCCTTGCTTTTCTTAAAATAAGGATAATCAGTATTCTTTTCATTAAATCCATGATTATAATAAATGAAATAGATCGGTCCGTAAGAACCGTCTTTCTTTATTTCACGAACCACCCGGCCAATACCGTTTCCATCATTGGGATCATCTTTTTTATCCAAAGCAACTCCGTAATTTCCCATTGTAATCAGCTTGCCGGATTTAGAGACATAGAATCCGACACGCTGGTGCATAATGGCAATCAGATCTTTGGCCTGCACACCCGGACGAGACTCTTTGGTGTATCCATCAGGAACTTGATAAGGAGGAAACACAATTTCCGGATTTGTCCAGCGATATCCATCTTTCGACGTCATCAGAAAAGTCTGTGAAGGCGGTACGTGTTCGTCAGAAGGATCTGCCAGGTATTGATAGAAAAACTGTCCATTCCAATAAGCCAGCATCGGCTGATGATTATACGTCCATCCATTGCCGTTCGAAGCATCGGGATGTTCACGATTGGCACGCACCAACTGAATGTTATGTACTCCGACTACCGGAGACAGTTGTCCGTCGTGACAAGCAGGGTTCGATAATTCTTTTCCTGTATAATGAATTCTATCTTGTGCAAAGGCTGTAGTAGTCAGCCAACCGGCAGCCAGTACAAAAAGAATTTTAGCAGAGTTGTTCATGATTTATTTCTGATTTAAATTGTTTCCGGATTTATTTCTTTTCTTCCAATAATGCTTTTACGACTGATTCCGGAGCCGTAAATATGGTTCCATGCTTATGCCCTACAGGGATGCTTACCTCTTCTGTTACATCTGTAAAGTTCCGGAAATCCTTCGTACGCATAGCGCCATATATTTTTTTCTTATATACATCAAAATAGATTAGATAATCGTCTCCCACTTTCTCTACAGACGGTCCTTCTACAAAGGATTCTGTGAAAGGCTGGGATGCGGGCGAATAAGGACCGGTCATAGAATCGGAAAAAGCGATTTTCAGATTACGTTCCGGACGGGTGTTATCCTTGAGTACCATTACATAGTCATTCTTTGCCCGTTTCACGATAACGGCATCAATGGTACTGAATCCCGGATCATACAAAAGTTTTGCTTTCGAAACGGTTTTAAAATCTTTTGTAGTGATATAGTATAAACGATGATTATTATTCTCTTCTTCTATTCCCTTTTCGAAACGCCCGGGGACACAGGAAGCCCATACGACCATGAACTGATCGTTCTCGTCGTCATAGAAAATTTCCGGAGCCCATACATTAATGGTAGTCGGTTCGTCTGCCATTACAGGAATCATCTGTTGTTCCGACCAATGGATCAGATCTTTGGAATGTGCGTAGCCAAACCCTAAATCACCTTTCCAACTTGTAGTCCAGACCAAATGGTAGGTTCCATCCGGAGTACGTACCATCGAGGGGTCCCGCATGAGCTGGTGCTGTCCCAGTTCCGGCTTTAGCCAAACTCCCGGAATACTGTCCCAGTGAATTCCGTCCTCACTGTATAAGTATCTCAACCCCTCATCAGCCGGTTCATGAAACGAAGTGAACATATAGTAGTCTTTGTTCCCCCCACAAGAAGCCAGAAACAGAAGACTTATTGCGGCTAATGTATTTCTTAACTTTTTCATTTCTATATTCTATATTTGTATCTTTTATACAGAGGAGACGATAGAAAGCGTCATTTGTACTCAAATATACTAGAAGAATCAATAGATTCAAAATTTATATACGATAAAAGGGCGACTCTCCGAGCCACCCTTTCCACCATCAAACAAACTAACCATTTACAATGGGAAAGAATTTCACTTCTTTTTATAGTATCTTATTTTTTAATTATATAGAACCTCCACGGGCTTTTATACGTTTATACCATTCCTCTCGTTCTTTCTTCAGGTCATATCCACGTTTAGCCAGATAGTTGTTGATACGTCCTTTGTATTTTCCGAAAGCAGCATGTTTCTTATTCGAATTTTCTGCATCCAACGCAAATTCACGAGCCTCTATCAACCAAGCATAGATTTGAGCTTTTTCTTCTTCTTTCAAAGTAGGAATCATGTCCAGATGTGAGTCATAAGTCACTTTTACTACTCCATAAGTCATGCCATCTTTAACAGCTTCTATTTGCTTTTCATCAAGAAAGAGAGATAAATTGGCTGGAAAAGCGAAATGTGAACGATATAGTGCCGCATCTTTTTCATTTTCCGCAGCTTTCAAAGCTTCATTTTTAGCCTCACCAGTCAACCCGGATTCTTTTACTTTCTTGACTTTCGCATCCCGCACCTCATAAATATCATTTAATTCGAAGTAACGATTGGCTATGACATTGAGAACATCTTCGGCTATTTTCGCATCTGTAAGTCCGAGTTTATCAACGATCTTTTGTGATCGGCCGACAATAGACTTTACATATTCAGGATCACGATTCTCTTTATTTAAGTCGACTGCCTGCGCAGACATCCAACCGGAAATAAAAAGTAATGATAGTATCAGTATCTTTTTCATAATTACATTAATTTTCCTTTTTCAGCCAATGTATCGTAGTTGTTCTTCATATCTCTCCAATCTACTTTATGCTTTGTGCTGATACCGTTGATATATTTTTCAATATTCGTATATCCGTCACCAGTACAGTCTTTATTGGCATCACTCGGATCGTTCGGATTTAATCCGTTAGCAATTTCCCATTCGTCTGGCATACCATCTTTGTCTGTATCAACATAAGGAGTACCTTTGTATTCAGGATAACCACCCATCTGGCGAATATCAGTAATAATACCCTGCTTATAAGAATCTTTCGGTAAACGACGATACTTGAACTGTCCGTCTTCCCCCATTGACTTAGGAGACAAACCTGTCAAGTCACCATAAGCGTCTTTAGGAAGTTTCTTTTCATAATAAGGAATACCTGTTCTTACTTCTTCAATCACACGTTCGTCAACAATATCACGACAAGGAATATTCGCACCTACATGTTTCAATACATAGTCATAAGCATCTTTAGCCCCCATGATATTGATATACGGCATCTCGAACGGCTTATAGCTACGCATGTATTCAGTATATCCGTCAGTGTTCGGTTGAGTTTCAATCTGAATACCGCCATTCCAGTTGTCTTTAGTTATTTCAGGATAGCCTTCCATTATATTTCCGTCGGCATATACTCGCCCATATTCTTTATGATCCAGCTTACTACGTCCTGCTTCCGGTTTCAAGATACGATGTCCTACATTGGAATCCTTAGGAGTAGCAGGTCCCGGTTTGTAGTAGTTGTTAATCATATTGAACATAGCGGTATAATCACCACCATCAGAAGAACGGTGCACCCAATTGAATACTACATTATTAACGAAATTGAATATGCCATTCCAACCGATAGAAGGATTACGTCCGGAGTTACTAGCCCAAAGGTTACGGGCAAATGCACAATTCTCACCACCTAACGTGCTACCAAACGCATGATTGTATGTATCCAACGCTTTTGCCGAGATAGTATTTTGAATAGTTACGTTTACAGTAGGAAGTTTCAAGTCTTTGCTTTCATATTGTCCTTCACTCGGGTCGTACATGTGGCGATAGAAAGAAATGTTCTCATCCAATCCCCATGTACAGGAACAGTGGTCGATCATTATATTACCAACAGGATTACCTCCGAAAGAGTCATCGCGATGCCATACTTTCGTTTCTCCACGACGGAAACGCATATGACGTACAACAACATCATGTGTGTCTACCCAAAATGACTCGCCGGCAATACAAACACCGTCTCCCGGAGCTGTTTGCCCTGCAATGGTTACATAGGGAGCACGGACGATAATCGGAGATTCCAGACGGATGATACCGGCAACATTGAACACAATAATACGTGCACCGCCAGTTTCACATGCCTCACGGAAAGAGCCCGGTCCACGATCATTCAGATTTGTAACAGTTATCACTTTGCCGCCACGGCCACCGAAACTATACATACCACCACCTTCGGCACCTGGGAATGAAGGGATATCAGCCTGCGGCAAATCGTACGGACGACCAGCCCAAGGAATATATGGACGTCCTTCCTTCGCTTCTTTCTGCACTATTGGAAGTGCCTTCGCCCATGCTTCATCAGAGCGCTTCCGCTCTTCAGTCATCATCTTTGTATAATTTTCTTTGGCTTCGCCGGTTATTTGTGGGTATTGTGCCCGTACAACAGTCGGAGTCAACATTGTTGCAGCAAAAGCTGCTAATAATACATGTTTCTTCTTCATTTTTATTTGGTTTAGTGAAGTTGTTAATTCAAAAATACAATAATAAGACGAAAGAGAAAAATATTTGTAATCAGTAGAACAGAAATTATTATTCAAAATATGTTTTTCCACACAACCTAAATCTTTATAAAAAAATAACGTCTCTAATCCTCTTATTCAAGAGGCGTTAGAAACGTTATTATATAGACAAATCGAAAATAATGAACTTATTCTGCTAATGGATCGAAAGTACCATTAGCACCACCATTGTTATAATCTGCCCAGCCAATAGTTTGCGGTAATGTCTGATTAGCCTTTTGAGCTCCTTCCGCAAAACCTAGGAAGTAATATCTAGGAAGAAAATTCATATACTTAGGTGTATGATCAGTAGTATATGCATCACCTTTCTTCATTTTACGCGTCAGATAAGTATTATAAAACTCAACTAACTTATTCTGTTGACTGGAAATATCCTCTTGTCTCAAATCTAATGCCTCCGGACGTGTTACATCTTTTAATGGATCTGGGTTTACTCCATTTATCTCCCATGATGTACCACCAAGTCCTTTACTATCATGAGCGCTACTAACACGGAATTCAAGATTATCACGGCGTTGTCCATTGAGTTGTTTAAAACCTAAATAAGTGCAAGTGTTTCCATTCCAACCAGACGGAACCCATGTGTCAGGAGCACCTTCTGCTCTTTCTGCACCACCATCAAACAACATCCAACGGCGTAAGTCATCAAAACGTTTTCCTTCATAAGCCAATTCAATCTGACGTTCGTACAAGATGGCAGCAAAACATGCAGCTTGGTCACCTAACAAGTTGGTCTGTAAACCGAAATTATTTGCAGATGTATATCCTACACGAGCACGTATCTTCTTCAATTGTTCAACAGCTACTCCCATTTCACCAGCACCACATGCTGCTTCTGCATAATTCAACAACACTTCAGCATAACGAATCTCCAAATATGGGCTACCACTAAATTTAAAACCATTTGCTTGAGTAAATTTATATCTGGCATTCGAATTCACATCTAAATCATCCGAACGTTTACGTATATAGAAACCTTTAGCATTTGTCAACAAGTTATCCGCACCATAAGTATTAGAGCTACTAGCCTCTTCATTATCTCTATCACTCTCATTAGCATACCAAACATAGTTCCACAAATTATACTTATCCCCTGTATAAGGATTATTATTGCTTGCATTCTTAGGATCACCACTGAAAGCCCAGCGTACTCCGGGGAAAGCAAATGTCCGATAAAAACGAGGATCACGATTGGCAAATGGAACATTCTTATCATAAGCAACAGAAGATTGCTCTAGTGTAGTATAAGTATTGCACGTAGAAGGTCTTTTTCCATCAGCCATAGGAAACATATCAACCATCATAGCAGAAGGAGTTTTGCCACCACCTCCCATGGCATTTGATGGCCGAATACCGTGTTCCCATGAGTTGTTTTTACTAAAATCAGGTACTCCACCAGTGGCTATATCATTATATAGTGTTACAAACACAGCTTCTGTATTGCCATCAACCATTGAAAAAACATTCGCCCAACCTGAAGCATTAGTTCCGGCATTACCTTCATTAACTAAACCATATCCACAAGCATTTATTCGGGGTAAATCAGCAGTGATTTCATTATAAGCTTTCTTCCAACGTTCCACATCATTTTTACGGTTAAACAACGGACTTGCATATAACAAAAGAGTCCGTCCTTTCAATGCTAGTGCTGTACCGGAAGTAACACGCCCAAAATCACTTGAAGGCCATCCGCCATTTTCGGTAAACGAAAGCAACTGTGCTGAACGCTCTAAATCCTCACAAATAAAATCAACACACGCTTTTGTTGTAGAACGAGGAGTGATAGCCCCTGCCACCGGTTCCTGTACTTCCGTAATTATAGGCACTCCACCATACCACTTCACCAAGTTGTAGTAACACCATGCACGAAAGAAATAAACCTGTCCTAGTAACTCATTCTTTTCTTCTTCTGAAAGAGTACTATTCTCTATACCATAAATCACATCATTACAATTGCGAATACGTCCCCAAACACTTGCCTGAATATTATTACCACTATTATGAAAATAATCAGGAACCGTATTATTGCCACTCTGACTAGTCATCGGAGCGTCAGGATCTACAAATGATCCGAATCCACTATACTCTTCTGTAGATTTAGACTGTAGATCAGCTGCCCCAGTACTATTATATTTCCAACTTGGATCAGAACTTGTATTAGGCAAGCACCAAGCATATATATCATCTACACGTGCTTTTGCACCACTGAATGTATTATATGTACTTGCGTCAACATAGTCGTAATTTTTTTTATCTTGTAGAAACTCATCACTACATGAAGTGAAAGCACCTATCGCCATTAAAGCAACACTGAAAGCTATTATATTTTTTCTTTTCATCGTTATTTCTTTTTAGAATGTCACATTTACACCAATAGTAAACTTACGCAAAGTAGGATAACTACCATAAGAAGTCATAGGATCTATAAAATTATCAGGATAAGGATTATAGAAACTAAATAAGTTTTGTCCTGTTACATTAAAACGACAACTTTCGATACCTATCAATCTTGTAAACTTCGATGGTATGGCATATGCTAATGTTAAGCGATTCATGCTAACGCGAGTTCCACTCACTCTCCAATATGTTGAATTCACACTATTAACACTACCCCATCTTAAGTTAGGATATTTTGCATTGCGATTAGCTTTTACAACCACATTACCTGACGCATCAACTACATCATTATAAACAAACATATTATCTGTATTCCAGAAGGATGGCATATTGGTATATTCCAGATCTGTATACGAACCCGATCCTGAACCAACCATGTTACCGATCTTAAGTGCCGATGTTGGGACAAAACTATATCCTCCCCAACTTGCGCTTATCTGTGCAGACAAAGAAATACCTTTCCATTCTGCGCTCAAATTTGTAGTGAAACCATAAGGATTACTTCGGTTTGACAAACGGACTTGATCATTTTCATAACTTACAACTCCATCTGGTCCAGCATAGGTTCCGTCGGTCTGTTCTGCACCACGAATATCTTTATATATTAACATACCAGGTTTTACATTATCCTTAGTCATACCCATATATGATGTAATATTATATTTGGTGAAATATTCATCTATATCTTGATAACTACGGAACATACCAAGACACTGCATTCCCCATGTTCCCATATCGGTACGACTGCCCTCATGAATCTTCATATAACGCTGGTTGGTTTCCCAGTCCATCATGAGCACCTTATTATCCGTATATCCGGTATTCACAGACACTTTATATTTAAAATCTTTTCCTATTTTATCTCTCCAAGTCACAGATAACTCCATGCCATATGTGTCCAACTCTCCATAATTAAAATTCGCAGACTGTGTTCCTACTGTACCTGGAATAGAAGCTGAATATGGGAGTAACATTTCGCGATTCCACTCATAATAACCATCAATATTGAATGATAAACGGTTATTCAACACATTGAAATCCAAACCAAAGTTTGCTTTATATGACTTATCCCAGTGTGCATCACGGTTTACAGCGGATATTTCTTTATTAATAGTTATATGATTACCAGCGTTTGTTGATGTGTTAACACCGAATATAGGTCCTTTATCTTTATCAACCGCATAGTTCTGCATCCATTGCCATGCTTTCGTATTATCCCGACCTGTTAAACCAAATGAAGCTCGTACTTTCAAATAATCAACCCATTTCACACTCTTTTTAAACCATTCCTCTTGTGATATAATCCAACCAGCAGAAACTGAAGGGAAAACTCCCCAATAATTTTCAGGAGCAAACTTGGTTGATGCATCCGAGCGAAGCAGGAACTCAAACAAATACTTATCAGCATATGCATAATTCACACGACCAATATATGATAATGTTCCAGACTCGGCACGTTTAAATTCTGTAGTAGATGCACTATTATATTGAACTAGATTCGATTGTCCATTGGTAAATTCATAAGGATTAGTAACCTGTCCCACTAAATATTCACTTTCAGCCTCTGATTTTTCAATAGAAAACAAAGCACCTATATGATGACTACCAAAATCACGGTTATAAGTTGCAGTGAAGTTCATCTGATAATTATCAGCACGGCTCATTGTACGAGACAAATAAGGATCCCCACTGGCATTATTTATAGCAGAACCATTATTAGCTAATAAGAAATTGTTTTCTGCCAGCAACTCTTCATAAAGAGATTCCTGCCCTTGGATAGGTGTATACAAGTGATTTCCACTTCCAGCACGTTTGGACATATAATAAAGTTCGTATGACGAACCATATTGATTGTTTTTTGTAGAATTGATACTCTTTGAATAAGAGAATTTTAGTTTTAACCCTTTCAACCATTTATTCCATCCAAAATCATATTCCAAGCCCGCATTAATATTCATATTCGATGTTTCTGTTCTATTATAATCCCCTGCATTCTGAAGCAGAGAAAATGAATAGTTTTGCGAAGAACTTACCTGTGAATTGCTAATGCCATAAGGTACGATTGGAATTCCATTCACTTCTTCAGGAATATAATATGGACGAACTAATAGAAGATTATAGTCTTTCTCGTCATTACTACCTCCAACCTTCACATTCGGTTTGTTTTTCTTTCCATAATCACCTGAAACCTGAAGACTTGCTTTTAACCATTTACTAATCTTCACATCAACACCAGCACGATAGTTCCAACGGTTATAATCCAAATTACCAAGATTACCATCTTGGTCAAAATAAGATATTCCTCCAAAATAATTAGCTCTTTCTGAACCACCGGTCATATTGATACTATGTTTTTGTGTCAATGCAGCTTTCCAGTATTTGTCCAACAAGTCATAATTCAAACCTTTCATTGCATTCAACTCGTCGGCCTGGAACAAATCATTTTGCAGATTAATAGATACGTCAGTCGGATCAGCCGCACGTACTGCATTCCAAAGTTGACCATATTGGTAAGCATTCAACATCTTAGCACGCGAAACCTCATCCACAACGCCAAAAGTTCCACTATATGAGATCTTAGGCGCACCTTGTTTACCTCTCTTGGTAGTAACCAATATAACACCATTGGCAGCACGAGCACCGTATACAGCAGCCGCAGCATCTTTCAAAACCGAAATACTTTCAATTACAGACGGATCCAAATTATTAAATGCTGTCGCTCCTAAGTTTTCTGTAACATCACCAATTTTCACTTCTACAGGATAAATATACCCATCAATAACATATAATGGTTCTGAAGCAGTACCACCAATATCTGATAAAACATCATTTTGACGAATATTAATCCGGGCATTCTCACCTGGCCGTGCATCTCCACCACTAACGCTAAGTCCATTTACCATGCCACTCAACGTACTTGCCAAGTTACCGGAAGCAAGATCCTGAATATCATCCATAGGTACAGTAGCAATAGCTCCTGTTAGATGCGCTTTTTTCTGCGTACCATAACCTACCACTACAACCTCATCTAACTGCTGCGTATCTTCTTTCAGCTCAATCTTAGTCTGCTTAAAATCTGATAATACCTGTGTTATATACCCTATATAAGATATTTCAACCTGTTTTCCGGATGGAACAACGACCATAAATTTACCATCCAAATCAGTTATAGTTCCAGTAGTTGTACCTACTACTTTTACAGAAGCACCAATAATAGGTTCCCCGGTCGTATCTACCACTACACCCTTGAATGTCTGTGTTTTCTGGGCAATAGCTGGCAAAGCCATTGTGAAAGCCAGAAACATACCAAGACACATTTTGATTATATTATTTTTATGTTTCATCTTTATTGTATTATATATTACATTTAATATTACTCATACCAACGAGGGTCACCTGCTTTTTTTTCTGTAGCTAAACTAGCATTAGGCTTGAAATCAACTCCACCTTTAGCTTGTGTAAGGTCAAAGCTAAGATCAATAGGTCCTTTAAAGTCAGGGTCCTCAAGTGTTGCATAAGGTTTGCCATTTGAATCCGTTCTTCCTCCAGTGTCATTATTTTCAGAAGCCCTTGTTATTCCCCAAATAGTATTACCATCTGTATATCTTTTAGCTTGTGACTGTATAGCTTGATATAAACGCCAGCAATCATAAAAAATATTATATTGTATAGTAGTGGTTAAAGTATTTGTATTAGGTAATTGATTTGCAAAATCTTTATTTGCCATTGTTTTACAGAAAGTATTATTGGTAATTGTTATGCTACCGGTATTATCTGTATTTCCCCATGTTTTTTTAGGTTGGGCATTACTAGAACTACTATAGCGTACAAAATAACCACTACATGTAGTATTCAAATTATAAAATGTACTATTTTCAACTCGTAAGTCTTTAATCCACCCACCACCATTAAAGTCGATAACCGAATATGAACCCTCGTTTTTCAATTGTACAATACAATTTGCAATACGGAAATCTTTCACACCATAGTTCTTTTTATTACCATAAATCAAACTATTAGGAATATTTCTAAAATTACATTCTTGAAATATAATAGGACTGTTAATCACATAAAATCCTGAATTAGCTCCATCATTTGTATACCCTAAAGCATCAGTCGTAATAGAAGCATCCGGATTTTCACTTAAACAAAGAATCCCTTTTTGCGAGGACATATCTGTGCACTCAAAATTAATATACTTAACCTTTAAACCTCCCTGTGTCACAAGTCCACCACTGGCACCGACTTTTATAGTCGGACGATTATCTTTATCTCCACGGAATGTCACCGTATTCAACTTAAAATCAGCTATATCATCTAATGTATAAACTCCTCCTGGCTCCAATACAAAACACTGCTCCTGATCTTGGCTAAAATCTTGAATATTAGTATTAACATAAGCTGCAATTTCATTGTTTTTATGAATAGTTGCAACTGCCGCAAATGCCTTGTAATCTTGAATAGTAGCTGTTTGAGCATCCTTATTATTTAATTTTTCATTACCCATTGTTTGTACAGTGACCTGATAATTAGTATCTTCTAATTTCGGGAATACCATTGAACTCCCGTCTACTATACTATCTGCTATTACTGCAACTGGATTAACTGGATCGTTCATATTATAAACATTCACTTTAAAACCACCAGCTCCCATAACAACAGGCCATGTTAGTTTCAAACTCTCTGACCCATCAGCATTAGTTAAGGTAGAGAAACTTATATTTTCAGGAGATTCCAACTGTGCATTTGTCACACCTCCAGAAAAGGTTTCATTATCATCAAAACCTTTAGCACAAGAAACGAATAAAAGAATTGCTGACAAGCCCCATAACTTTCCGGCAATCTTCATTTTAATCTTCATTTTACTCTTCATAGATTAAATTTTAATTTAAACAAAAATAATATATTATATCTTCAAAATCTAAAAGTTCTTTTAAGGAAAGACGTACAATCAAAAAATATGTAATCACTTAAAAGAATAAAAAAAATAGATTTTGCATTTTTTTCTCTCTCTTTGTAATATTAACTATATCATAATATCCTCCTATCTCTGTTGAAACACCTCTTTCAAATACTTAATATTCGTACTATAATTCTTTTTCACGTTCCGCACGTCATCCTTATCGCGCGAACGTTCTACTACCAGCCATCCAATCCATCCCATCTTATCCAGCGTCTTTTTCACCTTATTCATGTCCAATCGTTCATTATAAGGTAAAGTCACTCCATCTGTGTCCGTACAGTGAATCTGGCAAATCCTCTTTTTCCCCAGAATTTTCAGCTCCTTGCACAAATCCCTTCCATTCTCCAATGCATTTTGAAATTTAAAATAGATCTTGATTCCGGGAGAATTAATTTCTTTCAGTAGTTTCACATCTCCTTTTGCATCCAGTTGAGTTTCAATACCAATCACCACTCCTTCAGAAGCTGCCATATCTCCTACCTCCTTCAAGCGTTTTACAACTTCTGTCCGTAGTGCCGGAATCTTTTCCCATCCGGCTTTGATTCCTCCCAAAGGAAGAAAGGCTACTTTGGCATTCATCACTTTCATGGCATGAAGGCAATCCTGAACTAAATCTTTATAGTTAGCCCGCTCCAGAAAAGACTGTCCATAGAAACCGGACATAGCAATAGAAGAAACTTCTAATTGATATTTTTGAGCAGTTTCACGAAATAACTGCTGGAAATGGGGCTCGCGCAATTTATTATCAAACATTTCCCTCTTGCCAAGACCACCCATATCCAATTCTACACCGTCACCATTCAATTCATGTACCAATTGGAATGAACCGATTTTCTGACGTTTCAGAATCATCCAGTCACATACGGCTATTTTATAACGTTGTTCCTTTTGCTGCGATCCGGCAATTGCCAATAGAGGAAAACACTCTGCAAGTATCAATATCCAAAGGATATGTTTAAATAAATTTCTTCTCATTTTTTATTTTATTGCATACGATTTACATAGTAGACGTATGGAATAGATTTTTGTAATCACCTATAAAACAGAGAATAACTAAAAATACTACGGAGTATAATTTAATAAAAGTAAGATAGTGACGGTATCCAAGACAAATAGTGACGCTATCTTGGTCCGATACCGTCACTATCCCGGGCATATACCGTCACTATTTTCGAAGAAGTAATAACAGAAGTAAATGTAAAAAAATGGGCTGCCGGACTATAAAAAGTCCGACAGCCCTGTCAACCCAAAAACGATACCTATGAAACACTGTGTGTTATTTCAAATCAAACTTTAAATATTTGCCGTGAACAAGTTCATCATGTGTGATATGATATTTATTGAACTTCTTGCCATCCAATAGTACCTTATCAATATATAAAGTTCCTGGTTGAGTACGATTGGTTTCAATCACCAATTCGTTCTCTTTATACCATTTCGGATCTAACCGGATCGTTACCTTATTAAAGACCGGAGTCGTCAATGTATATTCGGGCAGTCCGGGACAATCCGGATAAAAACCGATCATATTGAAAATAGCCCAGGAAGACATCGTTCCCGTATCATCATTTCCTGGAATACCATCAGGTTTTGTTGTAAAGTACTTATCTAATAAACGCTGCGTCTCTTTCTGTGTACGCCATTCTTCACCTTTAAAGTATGAGAATAAATGAGCATAAGCAATATCCGGTTCATTTGCCGGGTCGTAAAGTCCTTCATCAAAAACCATTTGTAGTTTATCGATAAAAGGTTTCTTTCCACCCATTAATTTCGCCAAGCCATATACATCATGTGGTACATAGAACGTATAATTCCAGGAATTACCTTCATGAAAACCGGGATTCGGTTCAAAGTTCTCTCCTTGTCTCGGATTAAACGGGCTATAAAACGTCCCATCGGGGAGAATCGGACGGAAAGTACCAAATTCTTTACTATAATAATGTTTGTATCCTAAAGAACGTTTATAGAACATCTCCGCATCTTTCTTTTTACCTAAAGCATCTGCAAAACGAGACAGTGCAAAATCAGCAATATAATATTCCAATGCATGAGAGACGGAATTGTCATACTGTTCACGAAGGGGTACATATCCTTTAGACATATAATCATCATTATCAGGACGCATCAAGTTTTCTGCCCCCGGTAATGTAGCAGATTTGTACATTGCCTCATAAGCCAAATCAACATCAAAGTCACGCAAACCTTTCATCCAGGTATCTACAATTACCGGAATACTCGGATCACCTTCCATTGTCAATGTTTCTCTGCCATATAATTCCCACTTAGGCAACCATCCATGTTCACGATACATATCAAGCATTGTACGTACCATTTCCATCTGACGTTCCGGATAAACCAAGGTTAGCAATTGATGAACATTACGGTAAGTATCCCAAAGAGAAAATACGGTATAGCGATCACCTTTGGTTGTCAGGATCTTATCACTTTCCATGGCCGGATATTCTCCGTTCACATCCTGCAAAATATTAGGATGAATCAGCAAATGATAAAGCGCTGTATAAAACACAGTCTTTTGGGCATCTGTACCACCTTCCACTGTTATGCGTGACAAGTCATCATTCCATTTGGAACGTGCTTCCGCATGGATCTTCTCAAAATCCTTTCCAGCCTGTTCACGATCCAGATTCAAACGGGCATTTTCTACGCTTACAAAAGAAACTCCCATTTGCACTTCTACCTGTTCACCTTCTTCTGTATCGAAGGAGAAATAAGTACCAATGTCATCTCCTGCTATTTCTTTTCCGTAACGAGTATAAAGTTTATACTTTCCCTGATCCTTATCCCATTCAGCCTCAACACCCATCATCGGACGTTGTTTCTTCCAATACCCTGTTGCAGAAGGATTCTTCTTAACCCGCAATACAAAGTAAATGGGGAATACAGCTTGAGGATTATAACAAAATGTACCAAGTAGTTTGACTCCTTCCACTTCACAATCGCTTACACGACGAAGCATAGCGCCACTCTCATTCGTTAATCCCTCCCCCAGATTCAGCAGGATATGGCTTTTCCCTTTCGGGAAAGTAAATCGGGCAATACCGCTACGCGGAGTAGCCGAAACTTCTGTTTTTACATTATATTTAGTCAGATAATTAGAATAATAGCCCGGTGAGGCCTGTTCATCCTTATACTTACTACCATATTCTTTATAATCCACATTCAGTTCTCCGGTAGTAGGCATCAATAATAAAGAACCTAATTCCGGACAACCGACTCCACTCAAATTCACATGAGCATATCCGGTAAAGAAACAATTTGTATATTCATAAGGCGTAGACCACCATCGGGCATCTTTATCGTATGTGTTTTCGGAAGATCCCATCACATTGAAAGGAACCACAGACATCATACCATTGGGGCAAATCGCTCCCGGATTGGTCGTTCCGAAATTTGTAGTTCCGATAAAAGGATCCACATAATCTATCAAAAGACTTTTATCCGTATTTTTAAGGGGAGGGCTCCCCCCTTCCCCCGCATAGGCGGAAAGAAGGGAAAAAGCAAGTGTGTAAGTTAATATAATACGTTTCATATCTTTATTAAATGATACTCGTTCGTTTCGTAAAATCGATAATCTCTTTTATATATCCGAAGGCCATACCTACCACAGTATCTGCCGCACCATAATAAACAGCAACACGTTCACCATCTTGCAAAGCAGCACAGGGGAATACGACATTAGGAACGTCACCTTGAAGTTCGTAAGGAGCAGCCGGACCAAGCAGATATTCACGTGTACGGTAAAGAACTTTTTCCTGATGATCTTTATCCAATATGGCAGCTCCCATAGCGTAACGGAAACCATTACAAGTAGTGATTACACCATGATAGAACAGCAACCAGCCTTCATCTGTAAGGAAAGGAACTGAACCTGCACCAATCTTCGTACACTGCCAAGCGCTTTCCGGGAAAGGAGTCACTTTCATTACACAACGGTGTTCACCCCAATATTTCATATCCGGGCTATAGCTGATGTATATATCGCCAAACGGAGTATGTCCATTATCACTGGGACGACTCAACATCGCATACTTGCCATCGATCTTCTGCGGGAAAAGTACACCATTACGATTGAAAGGCAAGAAAGCATTTTCGCACTGGAAAAACTCCTTAAAGTCAAAAGTATAGGCAATACCAATCGTAGGGCCATGATAACCATTACACCAAGTCACCCAATAACGGTCTTCAATCCATGTAACACGAGGGTCGTATTTATATTCCGACTCGATCATTTCCGTGTTGCCTGCTTTAAACTGAATAGGTTCATGATTGATATCCCAATGAATTCCGTCCTTGCTAAAACCTGCAAAGATATTCATCTGTACAGCTTTGTTATCACAACGGAATACGCCTGCAAAACCATCCTCAAAAGGAACAACAGCACTATTGAAAATGCTATTAGATGAAGGAATATGATAACGTCCGATAACTGGATTTTGTGAGTAACGCCACATAACGTCCGTACATCCGACAGGACGATCTTCCCAAGGAATTTGAATTTTATTCATAATCGTTGATTTTATATTATTTATTTTTTGAGTCATCATACGTGAAAGGTATGAAATAAGTAATCAGAAAAGCTGGAATAGTTGCGATTAACACATAGATAAAGAAATTACGATATCCTAATAAGTCACTAAGATAACCACTAACCATTCCCGGAAGCATTACTCCCAGATTCATGATTCCTGAAGCAAATGCGTAATGTGACATTTGATGTTTGCCTGGAGCAATCTGTTGCATCATAAACAACGTCAGTCCGACAAAACCAAAGCCATAACCAAAATATTCCATTGTTATACAAGTTCCGATCAGATATACATTAGTAGGCTGTGCAACTGCCAAAAAAGTATAGGCTACAAACGGAAGATTAAAAATACAGCAGAGAGTAAATAGTGTCTTTTTCAATCCGAACTTAGAGACATAAATACCTGCCAACAATGAGCCTAAAACGAAAGCAGCGGAACCAAAGATACCATTTAGCGTACCGATCTCTGTTAACGACAGTCCTAAGCCGCCTACATCTCTTGACGCACGTAAAAACAGCGGAGCTATTTTCATGATAAAGCCTTCTGCCAAACGATATAAAATAATAAAACAGATGTAATAAAGAATATGCTTTTTAGTAAAGAAGTTAGCAATGACTGCTACCAATTCGTGCCCAACCTCCGATGCAGTTTTCTTTGTTGTTGACGGAACCTGTGTAGAAGGTAACATTTTTATATGATAAATACCGATCAGTACCATTATTGCCGCAATTACGCCGAAAATAATCATCCATGCAGATGAATACGCTCCTTTGTTAGCATCTATCGAAGCACCTTCTATTGCTCCGAAGTGCTCTGCCAATGCTCCTGCCATAGCAACTAATCCTCCATTAGCAACCAATTTGGCTACATTATAAAAAGCACCTTGAACTCCGATATATTTTGCCTGATCTTCCTTGTTCAATTCAGCCATATATACACCATCACAAGCAATATCATGCGTTGCTCCACTAAAGGCAATCACTGCCATTGTAGAGATACTTATGGCGAAAAAGTAATCGAAAAACAAAGAAAAGGCTACTACTCCAAACAATACACCACTCAATAATTCTGTAATCAATACGAAGAATTTTTTCGTACGATACATTTCAAGAAAAGGACTCCACAAAAATTTCAGTGTCCAAGGCATCATAATCAGAGAAGTCCAGAATGCAATTTGCGTATCCGAAATTCCAAGATCCTTAAACATGAAAACAGAAACCAAATTAATAGCAATAAAGGGAAGTCCCATTGCAAAATAAGCAGTAGGTACCCAGCAAGCCGGGTTAATAGTTTTTCGTTGAGAAGCAGTTTTATTCTGTTGCATAAATCATAGTATATAGATGAAAAAAAACATTTTTCTGACCCATCTATATATAATACAACTAAAAGGGGGAAACTACTAACGTCTCCCCCCTACTTTTTTTATTTTATTATCACTTCGTCTATAAAGAACCACGAAGGATGACCTACACCATAATGCCAAGTCGGACATTCTTTCGTTCCAGTGACTTCTACTTTCACATAACGAGTTTTTATCGGTTCGGCTGATTCAGCCTTGACTCCACGGAATTTTACCTCACCGGTACGTTCTTCCAGTAAATCAATCGTTTTCCAATGTGTATAATGCTCACCGTCTTCAGCATATGAATAAACCACCTTTAGAGGAAAAAGAATCCAGGCCCCTATTTGATGAAGAAAATCTGTTTCCACACTTTGTATCTCTTTTGTTTCGCCCAAATCTATAACAAATGCACCATCGGTTCCTTCCCAACCAATCCAGCTATCAACAAAGGTTGCTCCACCAAACAAACCGTCAACCAATGCGTTCTTTCCTAATGCCGCATATTTTCCGGTAGGAGGAATTAGATAAGTAACTTTTGCACCCAAAGCTAAACTTCTTTCTTTCTGCGGCATGTAACGTTCGCGATACAATTTGCAATAGTCTACCGGTGAATTGGAACGCTCATTCAATGTAGGAACTTGAAACTCTTTCACGCGTTCCTCAAAAAGGTCTAACTTCTTATTAATATCTACCAAATCTTTTTCTGTCTCTGTTCGTGCAATCTCCAGTTCTGAATACTGAATTGGCAGACGTGCCCGTTGAACTCGTTTTAAGAAATCGGGTTCTGCTGCAACAGCCTTTTCAGCCAAATCAAATAAATGATTATAACGACGCATCAAAGCAGGCTTTAACATGCCATATTTATGTGATACAGGTGAATCATATATCCACAACCTCTGTCCACTACCAATTAATGCGCCTTCCATTATCTTTATGTACTGATAAAGATATGGCGCTGCTTCCCCATAATATCCATGCAGAAAATGTTGCATCAATGAGTCTACATTAACTTCTGGATTCCACATTAACTTTGACACTAAATAAGCGCGAAGTTCTGCAAAATCTCCTCCCCTGCTCCCTGCTATTTGAGAGAAATGCATGGTGGCATGATTCTTTTTGAAAAGACGGATATTGTCCTGTAAAATATGGAAATTAGGAAATGGAGCCAGATAATTATCAAAGTTAATACCGTAATCCCACACGAAAATATTATTGGTAATCTTAGACCATCCTTCCATGGCTTTCACAAACTCTTTTCCCGAAGCATTCTCCGTCAAAGTTACTTCACGGTCACAGTCAATATCACATAACATAATATTCACATTCGGCATAGGTTTCACATGTTTCGGAGGATTCATCGTATATAGATAAGCCAATGTGGAAAATTCTTTATCCGGAAAACGGGCAGCCAACTTATTCAGAAAAGTGATGATACTTCCTGATAATGCTCCTTCATAATCATCAATTGCCTTACAAGCATCACACGTACAATTTGTATAATTACCATCATTCTGACTTACAGACATGATATGTTTATCTGGATTTGCTTTGAAAATAGAATCAACACGTTGAGCAACAATCTCAAAAACCTCCGGATTACTCAAACACCACTGGCTGGCCTTTCCCGGGTGGCGTTTTCCTTTAAAGTAAGAATAATATTCCGGATGTTCTTTCCCATAAATGGATGAAGGCAGAAGCTTATCAAAAGTATGCACCCAATAACCGGCAGCAAACACTTCATTCGGTTCCTCTAAACGATTCCACCACTTATAAATAGAGTCTGTATGGATAGCATAACATTGTGTCTGACGGTAACGAAAGCCCGGATTCTCGACTTTATTAATTAAGGGTAAGTTCACTGTTTTTGAAGGGGTAAGAGAATATTCATTCTCTCCCCAATAATCGATACCCAAATATTGCTCTAATAAAGTAACAACCCCATATACAACACCGTTTTCTTTACCAGATATTTTTAGAATACCATCTTGAGTAGAAATAGAGAATCCATCCTCTGTTACTTCCGCTGGAGATTGACCACCAATGAGAATATCTCCTTTTCGAGGAGTTTGACTTATAACAACAGGCAGCTTACAACTGGTTACTTTTTGAATAAATGTTTGTAACAAATTTGCAGCTGTCCACGATATTTGATTATTCTCTTTCAAAATGATCCTAGAACTTGTATTCCCATTAGTTACTAACATAGTTTGAGAGAGAGACGGAAACGCCATACTAATTCCCATAAACCATAAACAGAACCGTAGAATAATAGATAATTTCATGTTTTTCTTGCTATTAAAAGTTATTATATAATAGTAATACAATCAATATGATACTATTAAACAATCAATCTTTTTCTTTTTTCATTTATTAACTTATATAGTAAGTCCCACTTTATCCGAAAAAACGAAAAAGCGGGACTTAAAAATTTTCAATAACCTATTAATTATTTCGCATATAGGTCAAATTCCGTAAGGCTGACCGTATTGGGACCTTGTTTCACATAATACTTTAAATAACGCGTTTCAACGGCTTTCGAAAACTTAATATATTGTGTGCCACTCTTTGAAATAGTTACAGCACCAATAGATTTCCATTTTGCTCCATCACTCGAAGTAAATACTTCTACTGCAGTCGGTGAATAACTACTAGCATAACACTTATTTCTTATTCCTGTTAATGTCTGCACCTTACCTATATCCACAGTTAACCAATATTCTGCTCCTCCATCACGAGCTACATCAGAATTTGTTCCATCAATTAGATTTTTAGCATCTCCACGAGTCGTCGGGGCAACTTTTACAGTCCAGCCAGAACGATCGGCAATCAAAGTACCTTCAGCCGGTTGCCCGGACTCTACATTGACATGAATATTTTGAATTTTCAGATAAACTACTCCTCTGTTAGAGCTAAGTGCATCTAAGTTATTACCTTCTATAGAAGATATGGTAACTGGCAACAAATATCCCCCTTCTGTAGTCAACGATCCTACATTTAATAGCTCTATTTTTATAGAATCTCCAGATACACTTTCTCCATTTTCAATAGTAACAGTTTTATTGGTGAAAGAATAATTTTCAGCAGGTAATATGTTATATTCCGTATCATTAGCTTTATTGTAAGCACTTACTAGATTATCATCACTATCGGCTGTTATTTTCACATCTTTCGATAATCTCTCCGTGGCACATGCAACAAACCGATAATTAGGTTGTAACTCATTTACGACCACTGAATTATCTTTCAAAATCACTGACAACGATGCTTCATAAGAATCTACCGGAAAAACTTTCGTAGAAAGATAAAACTTAGAATTTACAGTAACTTCGTCATCATCGTCACAAGAGATGCACAGTGGTGATGCCATTAATGACATCACTACTGTTTTCCATATTATATTTTTCAATCTCATAATTACATCATTTGAATATTATATTATTTACCATCTGATCTAATGCCATCTACCCATCTGACAACTCCATTAGGCGCCGTGGCTTTATTTCCATGACCAGTTGCGTCTTTAAACTCGGTTCCTGCCCCTTCATTCAATTTCCAATAAGCCTCCAAGCCATCCGTACCCGGATTTATCGCAAACATATTATTCTGAATCTGCGACTGTGAAATAGCAGTAGTCCAAAAACGTACTTCGCTAACTATAGCATCTGTAACCATCCAATCACCATTGCATATACCAAAACTATTCTTAACAAGACGCAAAGGTTTTCTTGGAAGATCTAATGTTGCATCAATATTTCCATTTACATAAATAGTCAATTTCACTCCATCACAAACAAATGCTAAATGATACCATTGATTATTTTTAAACTTAGTAGCAGCATTTACTTGAGTACCTTGTGTTTTTATCTGCAAAATATTACCAGGAATCGGGCCATCACCAAAACGGATATAAATTTCACCATCTTCTGCGATACCATTACCTGGACCTGCAGAAAATATTGCTTGATTCTGATAGCTAGGAGGACCAGGATAACCAACTCCAGGAGTCACCCCATCCCCAAGTTCGCTCATATTAATACGCATTTCAAGTGACCATTGAGTTACTGTATAATCCTGACGCATTTCCATAGTAATTGGTTTTGTACCCGTCAACACTGGTGCAGAGGTTATAATAACCTGATCCATGATATAAATCATCACATCTGCACCTTCCAAAGTTTGTTGCCCACCTGATACAGCAGTAATAGCAACCGGTAGTGCAAATTTATCACCAGAATCAAGCATTTCCTTTGTCAACGGATCAATTGTTACTTTAACAGTAGGAGCCACTAATTCTCCTTTTTTTATAACCACTGTCTTTTGATCAAAAGAATATGAACCTTCCGGCATAGATTTATAGTTCGTACCACTTTTTGTATTATATACTTCCAACGATTTCGGACTTAGTCCCAAAGTAACTTCTATATCTTCTGTTGCAATTTGTCCCGACCGCGGAGTCACAGTGACAACACTACCCTCTTCGGCTACTGTTACCTTTTTGGACTCATAAGACAAACTACTGGATTCAGCTAAATAAATTCTACTGCCGATAGTATCATACTTTGCATCTTCACAACTTGCTATAATTGCACAAAGCAATATGGCAAAGGCGAACATTATTGTATTTTTATTTTTTACCAGATATCTCATAATTATTATATCTTTAAATTTATTATTTTACCGGTGGATTCATAATGCGGATAGCATTACGCAAATAAGGATAAGATTCTTCTGTACCATCAATTGTATATTCATACTCCATATGATAAGTTCCAACCCCTCCTTTTACACATTTTTTCCCGTTAATAATAGGTGTCCAACGTGCCATACCTTCCAATGACTTCATTTTATTTCCATATCGATCAGTGAAATCAGCCCCACCAGACAAAGCCCATTTTTCAAAGTTTTCAGTTACAATATATTTCTTAGCAACTTCTTCTGCAGTCAAATGCCCATCAAAGTTTCTTATTGTAGAGTTTAAACGGCTATCCAAATTATCACGTCCAGTATTATCTCCTGGAGAATCATAAGCCTGCACTATAAAATAATTAAAATAAGCACCTGACTCCGATACAATACTCTGTGGTTCACCATCAATTACTAACAACCTGTCTGTACCCGATTTCGGCCCGATTCTTTCTCCCAAGGTCTGGATGAACAACAACATATTCTCATCACTTCCGCTCATGTTACCTCGATGACCAAAATTAGGCTCATAGTCAATGTCAAAGCCATCATATCCATATTTATCAATACTATCACATATTGCATGGGCATATTTCTTTATAGCTTCTTCCTTATTTTCATTCCATCCCCAAAAATCCAGATAATTATCTTTGTATTCCTCGGGAGTCAATTGGTCACCGATATTTTGAACAATAAAACACATCAAAGCTTTAGTCCCTTTTACATTTTGTACATAACGCAAATCTTTTGTTTGCGCTTCTGTCAAATGTCTCCAGTTACCCCAAATAGAAACAAAATCTACACTATCAGGAAGTCCGGCTAAACATTTTTCTAAGGTAGCTCCATTTCCTGTCCAATTACCAAACCATCCAAAAGCAACCGGATGATCTGTTTTTTTATAAGCGCGAAGCTGGGCATAGTATTCTTCCGGAAGTGACGACTGAGTCATATCTTCCTGGAATTTTGGTTCCATGTCTGTCCAATCATCACACGCTGTATTCGCAACCGTTATGCCAAATAACAACATTATAAAATAGAATATCTTTCTCATACTATTTACATTAATATAGATTATACTATTATTCACTTATCCCTACGCTGCCACCAAACCTTAGTCTGATAATTATCAGCACCACCCAATTTACTTACAGCAGCATTTACATTAGCAGCATTACGAATATATTCCGATGGTGGGAACGGAATACGATTAGCCGAAGGAAGATTGGTTACATTCCCATTCAATAACGGGAAAAAACGCGGATACCCAGTACGACGATACTCACTCCATGCTTCTTGTCCCAAAGGCCACAGTGCAATCCATTTTTGGGTTATTAATCTTTCCAGTTTTTCTTCCTCACCAGCATTATCTTTCCATTTGATAGTTATAGAGCTAATAGCACTTTCATTCCCCTTATTCTCATTAGGATCTACATAATCAGCCTGAGTACTTGATTCATCATTCAGGTATTGGTCAATACCATCCGATACTCCCCATTGTGCAAAAGAAAGTCTGATTGCTGATTCATACAAATCTTTCACCGTTTCTCCTTTTACGTCCCATCCTAACATTGCCGCTTCAGCTTTATTAAAAGCTGTTTCAGCTGCACTCATCCATAAAGTACGATCCATCTCTCCAACATTTATTCTAGAGAAAGTCGGTCCGGTAATATCATTACCATAAGACAAACCTGCGCGCATACCCACATAATCATCATCTCCTTTATCGCTCGTTTTCTTTTTAAAATATTTCGACATACGCGGATCGTTATACCCTTTCATATAGGACGTAATATCCGCAGAGACACATTGATCGGGCCATTGTACCAATACCGTATACAATTGATTTTTAGTACCTAAAGAAGTTGCGTTATCTTCATTGGAAGTAATTACCCCAATAGAATGGTTAATAGCTTCCTCCGCCATCTGTCTGGCATATTCACGATCTGCAAAACGAATACGAATGGCCATACGTAGTTTCAGTGAATTTGCAAATTTCACCCATTTCTCAAAGTCACCGTCATAAACTTTATCATACTTAGCCATCGTTCTGTTGTTTGGATTTTCGGTCACATAAACAGTCATTACATTAATTGCATCAGTCAGATCAGTAAACATTGCATGGTATGCTTCCTCCATTGTATCGTAAGGAGCCGAAAGTTTATCACTTGAAATTTGGGAATAAGGAAGTGCCCCATACATATCAAGCATACGATGCATTGTCGCAATTCTCAAAATCTGTGCCCATGCAAAGTTAACTCCTGTTCCTTGGGTTACATTCTTTATTTTATTCCATGCACCATACGTCAATACCATTACATTATCATCTGCAAACTGCCAGTTTAACCAGTTCTCGGGTGCGTTATATGTAGCAAAATTTGCCCCTTTAAACTTATCTGTTGCCATTACTTGATAACGTCCATAGCAGTCACCAATCAAGGATTCATTGGTATTATAAATGTTTTCAGTAGCTATGGGATATGCATAATCACATAAAGTCAAGAAGAAAGCATTGGCAGCAAATCCATCTCGTCCAAGTTCTTCTTCCGAAACTTTTCCCAGCGGATCATTCAAGCTATTATCCATGCATCCTTGTAACATTGGAGTTCCAACAAGCATACAGCCTGCAATAGAAATCTGCGTTATGAATTTATATATTTTCATTTGGTTATTCTTTTATCGTTAAAACTGTATTTTTACATTAAATCCCCAACTTCTCAAACTTGGTTGCATAAAGTAATCAACACCTTGATAATAAGTACCAGTAGAAGCGGTAGCTTCCGGATCAAATGGTGCTTTATTATAAATCATCCACAAGTTGTGACCTGTTATTGACAAACTAAGATTACATTTGTTATTAAACCATTTGGCTGGAAGTGAGTAGCCCACCGATAACTCTTGTAAACGAACATTAGTAGCACTATATACATAGTTAGACATCAATCCACTTATTCCACCCACTTCTGTATAATAAGTCTGGGGATCCACTTTTCCATTATTTACAGGAACACCTTCATTATCACGTGCTAGAGCTGTGACCTTAGATACTCCGAACTGATCCATTACAGCTTGTGTTGGTGAGATAACAATACCTCCAAAGCGGGCAGCAAGCATGAATCCCAAGCTAATGCCTTTATAAGAGAAATCATTTCTAAAGCCTAAATTGCTCTTAGGCAATACAGAGCCAATATGAATAAATTCATCCGAATTCTTTATATCCTCTTTCTTCACATTCTGGCTCGCTTTATCAATATATACATTTCCTTCATTATCACGTTTCAAACGATTAGTGACATACATGTCTCCCATGCTTCCTCCTTTACGAAGAATAACTTTAGCCGATCCAATGCCACCTTTATCTATCTCACTCAAACTATAGTGATTACCTTCATCATCCACTGCATCATCCAAGAGTTCTACAATCTTATTTTTATTAAAACTAAAAGTCAAATTTGAATTCCACGAGAAATCTCCCCATGATTTATTGTACCCTAAAGAAAATTCCATACCTTTATTCTCAATATTACCAGACTGCGCATACATAGTCGCATATACAGCGGTTCCTGATAAAGGAACTTGGAATGTTTGTTTGCGAGTATTAGCCTTATACCAGGTAACTTCCAAACTTAAACTATTATTAAAGAATTTGGCATTCAAACCAGCTTCCCAAGAATTAGTACGTTCAGGATAAAGTTTAGGCAAAGGACGATAAGTTTGTAATTTCCATTGACTAGTCGCAGGGTCCCACTCATACGTTTTGTTGGAAGAAAGATTCTTAGGAATAGGAGCACCTACTGAAGCAAATGAGCCGCGTACTTTCAAATAAGTAATAGCTTTGGGTAATTTTACCATTTCGGAAATAACTCCTGAAAGCCCTATTGATGGATAAAAGAAAGATGATTGTTCTGTATTAATCAATGCTGAATCCCAATCATTACGTCCGGTTAAAGTCATATACAACATACTCTTCCAACCAATTTCCGCACTAGCAAAAATAGAGTTGGTGCGTTGTTTGTATCCACTTTCTATAGGATAAGTATCTTTATCCAAAGTTGTAGTCATATTATATAGACTAAAAACATTAGACATATCTTTCAAACCACCTTGGAATCCTCTTTCGTCATAATAAGTTTGAGTAAAACTACCGCCAATATTAGCACTTAAACTTAAGTCACCAAAGCGTTTATTAATATTAGCCATCACATCTGCATAAGCCTGTCTATCGTCAGCTTTATAGTACTTATAGAATCCATAAATAGAACTATTAGTAAAGTAAAGATCAGTAGAAGCATTTCTTTTATCTGAATAATCATTGGTTGCATTATCAATGCGAACGCGCCCTGTCACATCAAGCCAATCCAAAATTTCATATTTTAAACTAGCATTAGCCATGTAACGTTGTTTTTTCATGCCATGGTTCATCTCATTAGCCACCCAATATGGATTATTTTTCATACTGTATCCAGGGTCCCCCCATCCCCAGTTCTGTACATCTATCTTACGAGTTGTGTCATACGTTTTATACATCCTCACAGCTTCAAAGTTTTCGCCACGCGGGAACAGATATACGGCTGGTAGTGGATTGAAATATTCACCTTGTGCCATTAGATTAAGATCTTCTTGAATAATATAGCTAAAACCCACATCTAATGTCATTTTATCCTTCAGGAATTTTGTTGTATTTCTGAAGGTAAAATTGTAACGGTCATATTTGCTATTTTGAATGATACCAGTTGCATTAGTAGTACCTACAGACAGATAAGTTTGATTCTTTTCATTACCAACAGATAAAGAAACGTTATTCTGAATATTAGTACCTGTATTGAAAAAATCTTTTGGCTCATAAGTTCCGAAAAGGGAAGACGCTTTATCTCCCCATGAAGCAAAGGAACCTGCGCGGTTTATATAAGAATTTTGGAATTCAGGCATTATAAAAGGATTGGAAAAAGTAGAATTATTAGAAATAATAATTCGTGCCTTACCTTCTTTTCCCTTCTTTGTAGTAATTAAAATTACACCAGACGCTGCATTAGAGCCATACAAGGCCGCAGCAGCAGGTCCACTTAATACAGACATGCTTTCAATATCTTCCGGATTGATATCAGATATGCCCTCTCCTCTCGGTTGAGCTGAATATTGTCCGTTAGTGTCACCTTTATTTGTATTAAAAATAGGAACACCATCAATTACATATAAAGCATTATTGTCTGAAGATATAGATTTGGTACCACGCATAACTACACGTGTAGCCCCTCCAACACCGGATGAAGATGCATTGATATTAACACCAGCCACCTTTCCAGCCAGTGAGTTCATAAAATTGGCACTTTTTACAGTTGTCAATTCATCACCTTTTACTTCTTGCACATTATAGCTTAATGCTTTAGTTGCGCGCTTGATACCTAATGCAGTAACAACTACTTCATCCAACACCTGCGTATCTTCTCCTAAAGTAACCTTCAAGGGTTGTGCACTAGTAAGCGTGATTGCTTGGGAGGCATAACCGATATAGGATACTTCAAGTACATCACCTTTAGCTGCTTGTATTTTGAAATTTCCATCCATATCAGTGATAGTACCATTTGAAGTTCCTTTTATCAAAATACTAACTCCAATCAATGGTTCTCCTTTTGAATCAGTAACAGTACCACTTGCAGTAATTGGTGTTTTTTTCTGCTGCTCTTCTTTATTACTCTTTGCAGAAAGTACAATATGATTATCTACTATTGAAAAACTGACATTTACTCCTCTGAATAACTGATTCATTACATTATTCAAAGATTCTTTTGTGACCTTGATAGATATGACACGATTTATATCGACATCATTTGTGTTATAGACTACTGACATTGAAGTTTGTTTCTCAATTTCTTTCAAAGCAGTGTTCAAGGGTACTTTCGATAGATTAAGAGTGATCGTTCGTTCTTGCCCATAAGCTGAAGCAAAACACGAAACCAACAAAAGGAAGAATAACAAGTATGAAAACTTGTGTTTTATAATTTCTTTCATCTTATTCTTTTTAATTAGAAATAGTTTTTAGAGAATTTTTAATTAGAGGCGGTAAATGAGATTACCGTTTTCACACAAAGGTTTCATGTATCTCTGTTTCTCATAATTAATAAATTTAAAGGTTATACTTAAAATAAATTCCATAAGCGCTTATTCAATAGTAATACATCTTATGTTGTAACCTTACTAAACGAAGATAAGATTTTTTTCGAAAAAAATAGAATAGAAAGATTCCTAATTGAAAAATAAATACTCAAATATTTGATAAATAGAATCTTATGTACTTATTAAAATCAGGCTGATTTATTACATTTGCATACATTTTGCATACAATATATGTATGCTTTACCTATTGTATAGATATAAATATTCATTTTATGTTCAAATATTCAAAAGATGGAATTTCGGTTTTAACCATATTAGATACCAGAAGAGCAAAAAAGAGTGGACAGTTTCCTGTTAAAGTTCAAGTGGTATATAGAAGAAAGCAAAAATATTACTCAACTGGGAAGGAAGTGTCAAAAGAAGATTGGGCAAGGTTATTAAAAGTAAAAAGCCGGTTATTGGCAGAAATTCGATCAGATATAGAGAGTAGTTTTTCAACTATTAAGCAACAAGTTAATGAACTGATAACAAAAGGAGAATTTAGTATTGAAACATTAAGCGTCAGGTTAGGAAGGCAGATGAATGATATGACTTTGCGCAGTGCTTTTCGCTTAAAAATGAAAGAACTGGAAGCCTATGAACAAGCAAACACGTACCTAAATTATCAAAGTGCTTTAAAAAGTTTAGAAGATTTCGGAGGTTCCACTATACCTTTGGAAAACATTACAATTGATTGGCTTAAACGTTGTGAAAAATTTTGGATATCAGAAGGTAAAAGCTATTCAAGCATAAGTATTTATTTCCGAGCTTTAAAGTGTGTCTTAAATTGTGCTGTACATGATGGTATCATAAAAGAATCATCTTTTCCTTTTGGAAAGAATAAATATGAAATTCCTGAAGGGTGTGGACGTAAATTAGCACTTACTCTTTCTGAAATAAAAAAAGTAATGTCCTATCAATGTGAAACAAAAGATATAGAAGAATTTAGGGATCTCTGGGTGTTTTCTTATTTATGTAATGGTATTAATTTTATGGATTTATTATTTCTTCAGTATTCAAATATTATGGATGGAGAAATATGCTTTGTACGCTCTAAGACATCTCGAACTACCAAACATAACAAAGAGATACATGCAATCATTACTCCTGAAATGTGGAATATTATTCAAAAATGGGGTAATCCAAGATTAAGCTCGCAAACGTATATTTTTAAATACGCTAGAGGAACTGAAGATGCCTTTGAAAAGATTAGATTGGTACGGCGTATTATAACCAAATGTAACAGAAGACTTAAAAAAATAGCCCAAGACATTGGAATTTTTCAGTTGACGACTTACACGGCAAGGCATTCTTTTGCTACAGTATTAAAACGTGGAGGTGCGAAAACCTCATATATTTCTGAAAGCTTGGGACACTCTAACTTATCTGTAACCGAGCACTATTTAGCATACTTTGAAAAAGAGGAAAGAATAAGGAATGCTCAATTATTGACTAACTTTAATCTCTAGATTAATACATTTGCATGCAAATTGTATGTACAATGAAAAATGGACCAATAATTGATATAGGATAAAAGTGAGTATAATATTAAAAAACGCATATTCAGATTATCTATAATTTAGAATATGCATCTTGTTATCAGGAGTGTTTCGAAAACCGCAGGGATTTCCACTTTAGCCAAACGTAATTCAAATAAAAAAAGGATGATATTATTGCAATTTATTCTTTTTATCGCCCGCGTAGTGATAGAATAATATCTAATATTGATAATATTAATCAAATGAAAAGATTTCGTTCTTTGTATTATCGGCACTAACTAGAAGAAAACAACTACTATAAAGCAAGTTATTATTATTCTTTAAATGATTTGTTAGGTTCCATTTAAAGAATCAAAATGTTCCACACCGAGAAACGAAGTGATTCTCGGTGTGGAACATTCCTGAAAAAACGTCTTTTATCGAATATTCATACCGCATATATGAATAAAAACAAGTTGATTACTGCATATTCATGCGCAATCTTACTAACTTTTTCTCTCATTCATTGAATTTACTTAATTGTATTTAGTCTGACATCTTAAAAATAGAACATCTAATCTATTTATCAAACAAGAATTGAATTTAGGGAAAGTATATGAAACTGATTTTCTCCCAAACAATCACGCTTGCCAACGCACAACCTATAAAAGTAACCTTAGGAGAAGATACGCAAGTATTGGACGAAGTAGTTGTTACTGCATTGGGTATCAAGCGTGCAACTAAGGCGTTAAGTTATAATGTACAAGAGGTAAAAGGTGACGAATTGACAGCTGTAAAGGACGCCAATTTTATGAATTCACTATCAGGAAAGGTTGCCGGTGTTCAAATTAATAGTGGTGCAACCGGTGCTGGTGGTGCCACACGTGTTGTTATGCGTGGTATGAAATCTCTGACTAAAGATAACAATGCATTGTATGTAATTGATGGTGTACCTATTTTTAATACAGGAAAAAGCGGTGGCGAAGGATTATTTGGAGAGATGGGAGGATCAGATGCTGTTGCTGACTTAAATCCGGATGATATTGCTAGTATTAGTATGATGACCGGTCCTTCTGCGGCAGCATTATATGGTTCTGCTGCGGCAAACGGTGTTGTTTTAATTACTACTAAAAAAGGCCAAACAGAGAAAACTACCATAACAGTATCCAACAGTACTACTTTCTCTAAAGCATATATTATGCCGGATATGCAGAACCGTTATGGTACAAGTTCCGGATTATTCAGCTGGGGAGAATTGACAAACCGTCGATATAACCCATCTGACTTCTTTGAAACAGGCTCCAATGTTATCAATTCGGTAGCATTATCTACAGGAAATACCAAAAACCAGACCTATCTTTCTGCTTCTACAACTAACTCCGGTGGAATTCTTCCGAATAACTCCTATAACCGTTATAATTTTACGGCACGTAATACCACCCATTTCCTGAATGATAAACTTACTCTGGATATCGGTGCACAATATATCGTTCAGAACAACAAAAACATGGTTTCTCAAGGACAGTATTATAACCCTCTCCCATCACTGTATCTATTCCCTCGTGGAGACAACTTTGACGAAATTCGTTTGTATGAACGTTATAATACTAACTATGGCTATATGGAACAATATTGGCCTTATGGTGATGCAAGTTTGTCATTACAAAATCCATATTGGATACAAAATCGCATCAACCGTACTTCCAACAAGAAACGTTATATGATGAACGCTTCTTTGAAATGGCAGGCTACAGATTGGCTCAATGTTGTCGGTCGCGTCAATCTGGACAACTCCGACTACCGGAATAAAAACGAAAAATCTGCTTCTACATTAACAACATTCTGTGGTGTAAGCGGTGGTTTTGAAGATGCCATGCGTCAGGAACGTTCTTTATATGCCGATTTCCTGGCTAATATAGATAAAACATTTGGTGATTTTCATTTAACAGCCAATGTTGGTGCTTCCATATATCATACTTCAATGGATCAGTTATATATTGCAGGTGACCTGGTTATTCCCAACTTCTTCCAGATCAACAATATTAATTTCTCCGCCAACTATAAACCGGACCCTACCGGATATGAAGATGAAATTCAAAGTATTTTTGCCAGTGCTGAATTAAGTTGGAAAAATCAACTGTATCTAACCGTAACCGGACGTAATGACTGGGATTCAAAACTCGCATTCTCCAAACAAAAATCGTTCTTTTATCCGTCAGTCGGTTTATCGGCTTTATTATCAGAAATGGTTAAACTACCAGAGGTGATTTCTTATGCTAAAATACGCGGTTCGTATACAGTGGTAGCCTCTTCTTTCGATCGTTTCCTTACTAATCCGGGTTACGAATACAACAGCCAGACACATAACTGGGCGAATCCGACCGTATATCCGATGGACAATATGAAACCTGAAAAGACTAAATCCTGGGAAATCGGTTTGAACTTGAAATTCTGGGGAAATCGTTTTAATTTAGACGCTACTTACTATCGTTCTAATACACTGAACCAAACATTTAAGGTAGATATCCCTTCTTCTTCCGGATATAAACAAGCGATTGTACAAGCTGGTAACGTGCAAAATCAGGGTATTGAATTAGCTTTAGGATTCAGTGATAAATGGGCAGGATTCGGATGGTCTTCTAATGCAACCTTCACTCTAAACCGTAACAAGGTGAAACGACTGGCAAGCGGCAGCGTGAATCCCGTGACAGGAGAAGCTATCCAAATGGATGAAATGAATGTGGGTTGGTTAGGTAAAGAGAATGTAGCTCCTCGCGTCATCCTGACAGAAGGAGGTTCCATGACTGATATCTATGTATACAACCAGCTGACAAAAGACAATAACGGTAATATAAAAGTCGATCAGAATGGTAATCTGGGTATCACTTCATCAAACACTCCGGTAAAAGTAGGTAATCTGGATGCTGATTTCAACCTCGGATGGACCAATCATTTCACTTATAAAGGAATTGATTTAGGAGTTGTATTATCAGCCCGTGTAGGCGGATTAGCTTATTCGGCTACTCAAGGTATCTTAGATTATTATGGAGTATCCGAAACATCTGCAACAGCTCGTGATAATGGTGGTATACCTATTAATAACGGTAAAGTTAACGCCCAAAAGTATTACCAGACTATTGGTACGGGTGAAGGTGGCTACGGTCGTTATTATCTATATAGTGCAACCAATGTACGTTTGCAGGAATTGAGTCTAAACTATACATTTCCTAAAAGATGGTTTAAAAATGTGGCGAATGTTACTTTGGGTATTGTAGGACGTAATTTATGGATGATTTATTGTAAAGCCCCATTTGACCCGGAATTGTCTGCCTCTACCTCCAGTAACTATTATATGAATGTAGACTACTTTATGCAACCTAGCTTGCGTAACTTCGGTTTTAATGTGAAAGTTCAATTCTAAAAGAAAAAGCTAATGTTATGAGAAAATATTTAAGAAATATCACAGTCGGTGCCGCTCTGTTGTTACTGGCAGGAAGTTGTACCGATAAATTTGAGGAGTATAATACGAATCAATATCAAATTCATGATGCAGACCCTGCGACTTTGATGAAGTCTATGATTGAAACAATTGTGAATATTCAGCAGAATGACTCTCAAATGCAAGATCAGATGGTGGGACAGTTAGGTGGCTATCTATGCTGTTCTAACACATGGAGTGGTACAAACTTCAGCACATTCAATCAGAGTGATGCCTGGAATGCTACCCCCTGGAACACTCCGTTTGAAAAAATATATGGAAACTTTTTCCAGATACAGGAAGCTACTAATTCTACCGGACATTATTATGCCTTCGCCTGTATGATACGCGCCATAACAATGCTTCGTGTTGCAGATTGCTACGGACCAATGCCTTACAGTCAAGTAAAGAAGGGAAATTTCTATGTATCTTATGATACCCAGGAACAGGTCTATACCAGTATATTAAATGATTTGGCCAATGCAGCTGATGTTTTGTACAACTATTATGTAGAAACAAACGGTAACGCACCATTGGGAGCCAATGACCCCGTTTTCGATGGAAATTATTCTGGTTGGGCTAAGTTAGCCAATTCAATGCGTTTACGTGTTGCAATGCGAATCAGCGGAACATGGCCTGGCATTGCTCAAGAGGCAGTTGAAGCAGCAGTAACACATAAAGCCGGATTGATTGAAAGTAACTCGGACAATGCTATGCTTTCTTGTGGTACACAGAGTAATCCATATCAACTGGCAGCTGTAAGTTGGGGTGATCTGCGTGTGAATGCAAATATTGTAGACTATATGAATGCATATGATGATCCACGTATGCCGAAGTTCTTTAATAAGTCTACCCTTGCCGGGAAAACAGATAAGTATGTAGGTATGCGTACTGGAGATGCTGATTTTAAAAAGGCAGATGCAGCAGGATTCTCTATTCCTGCATATACGGCAACTTCTAAATTAATGGTTTTCTGTGCTGCAGAAACAGCGTTTTTACGTGCAGAAGGAAAATTGCGTGGTTGGAATGTCGGTTCTAAAACAGCAAAAGCCTATTATGAAGATGGTATTAATTTGTCAATGGAACAATATCAGGTTTCAGCCACTGAATACTTGAAGATTGACGAAGCTCCTGTCGTATCACATGAAAGTGATGCTGTGCAAAATGCTACTGCTACAATTACCAATACAGTGAGTGTGATGTGGGATGACAGTGAGGCTGATAACGTAAATGGAAAAAATTTCCAACGTGTCATTACTCAAAAATGGATCGCCAATTATCCATTAGGATTGGAAGCATGGGCTGAATATCGCCGTACAGGTTATCCGGAACTTTATCCTTGTATCGACAATCTATCAGATTGTGGAGTGAGTAGCCAACGCGGTATGCGTCGTCTAAGCTTCCCTTATACAGAGGCACAAAACAATAAAGCCAATTATGATCTGGGAGTAGCAGAACTTGGCGGTGCTGATAATGAAGCTACTGACTTAAAGTGGGCTAAAAAGAACTAATTTATATAATGCATAAAAAGGACTTTTATGAAGAAAATTTATTTATTATACATTGTACTCATATCACTGGCAACGACCTCATTGATCGGTTGCAGTGACTGGACGGAGTCGGAAGCAAAAACTTTTCCCGAATCGATCGTATCGGATGAATATTATGCGGCCTTGCGTGCCTATAAGCAGACAGATCACCAAGTTGCCTTTGGCTGGTTTGGTGGCTGGAGTGGTGAAGGTGCTTTTATGAAAAGCTCTCTAGCTGGTATTCCGGATAGCGTAGATATTGTTTCTATTTGGGATAATGGAACGAATCTTTCTGAAGCTCAACGTAAGGATATGGCTTTTTGCCAGAACATGAAAGGTACAAAAATTATATACTGTTCAATTATCGGTGGTGTAGGAGACAAACTGACTCCACAGAATATACTGGATAATTGGGAAGAAATGGGATACAATAGTAAACAGGAAGCTATTAATGATTTTTGGGGATACCCGTCAGACGAAAGTAATATAGAAGCAGTAGAAACTTCAATCCGCAAATATGCAAAAGCGATTGTAGATACTTTAAATCTATATGGTTATGATGGATTTGATATAGATTACGAACCTGTGGCCGGACCCTACACCGGAAATATAGTCAATTCAGATGAACATTTGTTTTTCTTTATTGACGAATTAGGCAAGTATCTGGGACCTAAATCCGGAACAGGAAGACTATTGGTCATTGATGGTGAACCTCAAAGAATTACTACCAAGCCTGAAATTGGAACTTACTTTGATTATTTCATTATCCAAGCCTACAAACCGGGAAGTGATTCAAATTTAGACAAACGACTTATTGATGGTAAGGTTTGGGGACCAGGGTTGGTAGAAACTTTTGGCGGAGTAATGACCGAAGAGGTAATTACGAGAAGAACTATAATGACTGAAAACTTCGAAGCGACCGATGCTGCGATGGATGGCGGTTATCCCTATACCGACCGTTATGGGAATAGTATGAAATCTTTGGAAGGCATGGCACGTTGGCAGCCTAGAAATGGTTTCCGTAAAGGTGGGGTAGGAACTTATCACATGGAAGCAGAATTTGGTACTTCACCGGAATATAAGAATATACGTCGTGCCATCCAGATTATGAATCCATCATCACATTCATTACTTAAAAATTAATGTAAACTATGAAACGTATGAATTATATAAGAACTTTATACTTCTCTGCAATTATAGCAGGCTTAGGAAGTATGGTAAGTTGCGGAGATGCGAAATATGATGCTTTAGACACACATGCTTATATTGAAGAAGCACTTTCAAGTACAAGCCAAAAAGTAACTGTACAAGCCTCTGGCGAAAGTTTTACTACTCTAAATGTGCATCTTAGCAATCTTTCTTCTACAGACAACCATTATAAGTTGGTCACGGACCAATCTGTATTGGATGCTTATAACCACATTAATGGAACCGGATATATAATGTTGCCCGAAGGATATTATACACTACCGGAAACTATTACAGTGAAAGCCGGACAGTATGCCACTGATGCCCTCTCTATTGCCTTGAAAGCTTTTAGTCAGGAAATGATGAAGTCAGGAGAATCATATGCGCTGCCTGTAAAACTTGTATTGCAGGATGGAAGCATTTCACCAATGGCAAATACCGGAACTTTTGTTATTTTAGCTGAAAGTATTATTGAGTTTTCAGCCCCGATGTTTACCGGTTCTGCTAATTTAACTTCTAATAAATATGCAGAATCATCTGAAACGTATGCACAATATACGATAGAGGTTCGTTTTCAAGTAAGTAATATGAATAATCGAAATCGTGCTATTTTTAGTAATGGTAACGGTGATGCCCTGAATAATATCTTGTTGCGTTTTGAAGACCCGCAGTCTGATAATGAAAATTTCAAGGCTCATTCATTAGTACAAGTTGTGGGCCGTAATAGTCTTTATTTGAATCCAAGCAATTCTTTTAAGCCTAATGAATGGCAACATCTAGCTCTAGTATGCGACGGTTCATCTTACCGTCTTTATATTAACGGAATAGATTCAGGTGTCTTGAGTATTCCATCGGGACCCACTATTTTTTCCAGTATAAGTTGGTTTTCTGCCGATACATGGTGGAGTGGTTGTAAGATTTTGATGAGCGAAGCACGTATATGGTCTGTAGTTCGTTCCGCTTCTCAAATTCAAAATAACATGACTCAAGTTAGCCCAAAATCTGTGGGTTTGGAAGCCTATTGGCGATTCAATGAAGGACAAGGCAATGTATTCGAAGATGCAACCGGCAAAGGTCATACTTTGACTACTTCTGCTACTCCTACCTGGATTGACGGTATTTTATCTACAGATAAATCTACCGAATGGAAATAGTAATAATTTAATCGTATGTACATATGAAAAATATATTTCAATCACTATCAATAGCAACTCTACTCGGCTTGTTTGTCCCGTTCATTTCGTCCTGTAGCGATGATGAAGAAGTTTTTAACGAGTGGAATGCTACGTATGTGTCTCTACAGAGAAATGACTATTTATCGGGGAATGTAAAAAAGTTCAATCTGACTCATGATGCGAATGGAATCGGAGGAGATGAAATTAAGATGGCTTTTACTGTAAAAACACAGAAAGCAGTCTCTACAGATATGGTTATCGCATTAAGTGCAAAAAGTGAAACAGAAGGGCTTGATGCAAGCCAGATCGTTTTAAGTTCCTCACAGGTTACTCTCAAAGAAGGACAGATGACTTCTGAAGAAATCACTGCGACGGTTGATCCGACGATATTTGCCAGTATCATGGAAAAAACAAGTTTCTCTTTCAGTGTCTCAATCAGTAATGTAACTACCAATGATAAGAACACTGTTATTAGCAGTAGTTTAAGTACATTGCCTGTCATTATTAATAAAGCTGCCTATTGTAATCTAAAAAGCGGTATTCCTAGTAATAGCCAACTTATCAGTAATCGTGCCGGCTGGATTATTAATGTAGAAGAAGGAGTAGAAGGCGCACCCAATAATTTAATCGATGGCAAGACTGGAACTGACGTTGCTCTAAATAATAAAGGATTCTGGTTTACTGTTGATTTAGGAGAAGCTAAGGTTTTAACAGGTATCAAAACGAATCATTGGGCCAATGCATATGCTCCTAGAGAAGTGGAAATATTACAGTCTGAAAATGGTACGACATGGAAATCATTGAGTTCATTAGCAATCTCCGGTGGTACACAGAATATTACGTTCATTTCTCCTATTACTACGCGATATCTGAAATATCAGATTATTACTATCTCTACAAAGGTCGTACGGATGTTACAGAATTTAATGTTTACGAACCCAAAAGTTAGTAAGTATTTATGAATAGATAACTATAAAAATATAGAATAGAGGCTATCAAACAGGCCTTAAGTTCATAAAATCACCCTCATTACAATGAACTGCACCCCAAAAGTTGAACACAAAACTTAAGGAGTGCAGTTCAGTCATGTAGTGAGGGTGATTTCTCGTTTTAAAGACTATCTAATCAAATCCCATTCCAATCAGTTTGCCACTACATATATGTGAAATGCCCCCAGAAAGTTATGTATCTAACTTTTGGGAGCACTTCACATCTTTATATAACGAACAAACCTTAATCTGTCAAGATCTAATTAGACAGCCTTTTAGAAACACTAACCTATCTCTTATTTCTTCATCACTCGGACAATCCGTCCGTCTTTCTTATAAGAGAAATGATTGGTATGCATTAATACATTCAGTATCTCATCAGCAGTGCTATCAGTAGAGAATTCACCGGTAAACCGTTCTGATTTCAATGCTTCATCCTTATAGATAAATTTGATGTCGTACAACTTCTCCATAATATTGGTTATTTCCAATAAAGACTGTTGCTTAAATTCCAACTTGCCATTAATCCAGAGAAGCACATCTGTAGGTTGGTTATATTCAATTAACTCTGCTTGATAAGTATCCGTATTTACATTCAATGTCTGTCCCGGTTTCAACAAATAACCATTCTCTTCCGTTCGCGGAGAATCTACCCGTACCAGTCCTTGAAGCAAGGTAGTCACTACCCTATTCTCATCTTGGCGTGCACGCACATTAAATTTCGTACCAAGCACACAAGTCTTGATTTGCTTACTATTTACTATAAATGGAGCATGTTTATCATGAGACACTTCAAAATAGGCTTCACCCGACAAATCGATTTGACGATCCGAACTCCATAAAGAATTATGATAAACTATTTTTGAAGATGCATTCAGCCATACCTTACTACCATCCGGCAACACAGTCTGCGCTCTCTGTCCGGCAGCAGTTATCACCTCATAATCCGAAAGCTTATTAGAAAGTAATCCCCAGGCAATTCCACCGGCAAAAACGAGTCCGGTAAGAAAAGCAGCCGCCACAGTAGCATAACGTCCCCAACGGATTGAAATACTTTTCCGCTTAGCCTTTTTCTCCTTTTCTCTGATAGCTGATTTAAATTGATCCAATGACGCCTCTGTATCTACAGTATTCATCACCGCTATACGCTCACCTACAAAGAGAGTGTAATAAAGTTGCTCCAAAGTTTTCCGGTTTTCCGGCCCTTCCTCGCACCAAGCTTCCACCCGAGCAGCTTCTTCATCATTACATTCACCTTGCAGGTAATTCACCAAGATAGTTTCATCCATGCTCTTTTATCTTTTTACAAAAAAACTATAATACCTTTGTAGTAATACAGTTGTGAGCACAAATATACTAAAGAGAAAAAGAAAAAAATATTTTTTCTCGCATTTTTATTTCATTTATCTACTTCTTTCATTATTTTTGTCTTACATAAATTAAAAGAGAATGTCACAATCTCCGATATATTTGGATATTAATAATAATAAGTCCGTTATCACTGCCCTAAAAGCAGGAGAAGAAAAAGTTTTTGACGTCGTCTACAGACATTATTTCCGTAGGCTATGTGCTTTTTGTTCCCAGTATGTAGGTGAGCAGGAAGAAATAGAGGAGATTGTACAAGAAACGATGATGTGGCTGTGGGAAAATCGTTGCACTCTTATGGAAGAGTTGACACTCAAAACACTTCTTTTTACGATTGTCAAGAACAAAGCTCTCAACCGTCTTTCCCATTTTGAGATCAAACGAAAAGTTCATCAGGAAATCGTTGATAAATATGATAGTGAGTTCAATAACCCGGACTTCTATTTGAGTGATGAGCTTTTCCGTTTATATGAAGAAGCACTAAAAAAACTTCCGAAAGAATATCTCGAAGCTTACGAGATGAACCGCAATCAACATCTGACGCATAAAGAAATTGCCGAGAAGCTGAATGTATCTCCACAAACGATTAATTACAGGATTGGACAAGCCTTAAAGTTATTGCGAGTAGCTTTAAAAGACTATCTACCTTTATTCATACTTATTTTCGGACCTAATTTTTTCGAACAATCATGAAATCAAAATTTGTATTTAGTAGTTCAAGCCTGTTTATCGGACTTTTTCTTTTCTTCTTCACTGAAAACGTGTGTTCACAAGAATCCGCTGATAACTGGACTCTTAAACAAGCCCGTCAATGGACACAAAAACAAGAATGGGCAAACGGACTGAAGGCAATGCCTCATAAAACAACCGATTATCAGGAATTTGCGTCACAATATCATAAGAACCAGAAAGTGTGGGACAAGACTTTCCAATGGCTAGCTACCCACGACCTTGCGAATATGCCTGCCGGACGATATGAAGTGGATGGCGAACATTGTTACATCAATGTACAGGATGCAACAACACAAGATGTCAGTAAACGTAAAATCGAAGCACACCGCCATGGTATTGATCTGCAATATGTAGTGAAAGGCACCGAACGTTTCGGAATTACTTCAGCAGAATATGCAGAGCCTATCACTGAATACAAACCGGATGTTACTTTCTACAAAGCCAAGAAAATAAAATATGTAGATTCCACTCCGGATACATTCTTCATGTTCTTCCCCAAAAACTTTCATCAGGCATTGGTAAAGGCAGGGAAAGAACCGGAGGACATACGGGTCATTGTTGCTAAAATCGAATATATCCCATAAACAGAAACATGAGTGAACTTTTAGTCTATAAAGCCTCCGCAGGTTCGGGTAAGACATTTACCCTGGCAGTGGAATATATCAAACTGTTAATTCTCAATCCCCGCGCCTACCGGCAAATTCTCGCTGTCACCTTTACCAATAAGGCAACTGCAGAAATGAAAGAACGCATTCTTAGTCAGCTTTACGGCATACAGATAGGCGATAAAGATTCCGAAGCCTACCTCAACCGAATTAAAGAAGAGACAGGAAAAACCGAACAGGAGATACGGGAAGCGGCAGGCGTCGCCCTTAGCTATATGCTGCATGATTACAGCCGGTTCAGGGTAGAGACTATCGACTCATTTTTTCAATCTGTCATGCGCAATCTCGCACGGGAACTGGAACTTAGCCCGAATCTGAATATTGAGTTAAATAACACCGAAGTTCTTAGTGACGCTGTAGATAGCATGATTGAGAAACTAGGACCCACTTCTCCCGTTCTCGCATGGTTACTCGATTATATCAACGAACGAATTGCCGACGATAAACGTTGGAACGTGTCGGACGAAGTAAAAAGTTTCGGACGCAATATTTTCGATGAAGGTTATATTGAAAAGGGAGAAGGACTCCGGCAACGGTTACGAAACCCTGATACCATCAAAGAGTATCGCAAGCAACTGAAAGCGCTGGAAACGGAAATTCTGGAGCAAATGAAAGGATTCTACGACCAATTCGAAGGAGAACTGGATGGACACGCACTGACTGCTGATGATCTGAAAAACGGTTCACGCGGAATCGGAAGTTATTTTCGTAAACTTAATAATGGTATTTTAGGCAATGATATCCGTAATGCTACAGTAGAAAAATGTCTGGAAGACGCAAAGAACTGGGCAACCAAGACTTCTCCCCGCTACGCGGACATCATTAATTTAGCCAACTCTAGTCTCATGCAAATTCTGGAAGATGCTGAAAAGTTACGTTCCAAGAATAATTTGTTACTGAATAGTTGCCGATTATCCCTGCAACATCTCAACAAAGTGCAACTCCTCGCCAATATCGATGAAGAAGTACGTCAGTTGAATCACGACAACAATCGTTTTCTATTATCAGATACGAATGCCCTGCTCCATCAACTGGTGAAAGACGGTGACTCCTCTTTTGTATTCGAAAAGATAGGAACGAATATCCATAACGTCATGATAGATGAGTTTCAGGATACCAGCCGGATGCAATGGGGAAATTTCAAATTGCTCTTACTGGAAGGATTGTCTCAAGGAGCAGACAGTTTGATTGTAGGAGACGTTAAACAATCCATTTATCGTTGGCGAAATGGCGATTGGGGAATTCTCAACAGCCTGAATAATCACATCGAACATTTCCCGATCCGCGTCAAGACATTAGCTACCAACCGGAGAAGTGAAACCAATGTTATCCGGTTTAATAACCAAATCTTCACAGCTGCCGCCAACTATCTGAACGGAGTATATAAGCAACAGTTAGGCAAGGATTGTGAGGATCTGCAGAAAGCCTATGCCGACGTTGTGCAGGAATCTCCCCGAAGTACAGAAAAAGGATATGTAAAAGTCTCTTTTCTCGAACCCGACGAAGAACATGGTTATACCGAACAGACATTAATCAGTCTGGGAGAAGAAGTGCAACATCTCTTCACCTCCGGAGTACGACTGAATGATATAGCCATCCTGGTACGAAAAAATAAAAGTATTCCCCGAATCGCCGACTACTTCGATAAGGAGCTACACTATAAAGTGGTATCAGACGAAGCCTTCCGCCTTGACGCCTCTCTTGCCATTTGTATGATGCTGGATGCACTGCGATTCCTTTCCGATGAAAATAATAAAATAGCACGTGCCCAACTGGCCGTAGCCTATCAAAACGAGGTTTTACAGAAAGGACTGGATTGGAATACTCTCCTACTCCTCCCTGCCGAGAATTATCTTCCCGCCGCTTTTCTTGAAAAGACAAAGGAACTAAGGCTAATGCCTCTTTATGAGCTTTTAGAAGAACTTTTCAGCATATTCGAGATGAATCTTATCAAAGATCAGGATGCTTATTTATTCGCTTTCTTTGATGCGGTGACCGATTATCTGCAAAGCAACTCTTCCGAGCTAGACGGATTCATCCGGTATTGGGACGAAACATTATGCAGTAAAACAATTCCGAGTGGAGAAGTAGAAGGTATCCGGATTTTCTCCATACACAAATCCAAAGGATTGGAATTCCATACCGTACTCCTTCCTTTCTGCGACTGGAAACTGGAGAATGAAACCAATAATCAGCTAGTATGGTGTGCCCCGCAAACAGCACCATTCAATACATTGGATATTCTTCCTATTAACTATTCCACCCAAATGGCTGAATCGATTTATGGTAACGACTACCTGCAAGAACGTCTTCAACTTTGGGTAGATAATCTCAATCTACTATACGTTGCTTTTACCCGCGCTGGAAAAAATCTCATTATCTGGAGTAGAAAAAGTCAAAAAGGTACCATGTCCGAACTATTGGCAAACACCCTACCGATAGTAGCCCAAGAAGAAGGGATTGACTGGGAAGAAGACTGTTACGAGCAAGGACAACTATGCCCTTCCGAAAAAGAAAGAATCAGGACATCCACAAACAAGCTAACCCAGAAACCAGAGAAACTCCCTATTCGGATGGAATCCATGCGGCATGATATTGAATTTCGTCAGTCCAACCGCTCTGCTGACTTCATTCAGGGCATTGAAGAAGAAGATTCGGACGACCGCTTTATCAACCGCGGACGTATGTTACATACTTTATTTTCTGTCATCGAAACTGCAGAAGATATCGATCCAGCCATTGAACGGCTTATTTTTGAAGGAGTTATCAGAAATGATGAGAAAGAAAAAGTGGCTCGTGAAGTTGCAAAGAAAGCTTTTTCTTCTCCTGAAATTCAAGATTGGTATTCCGGAAAATGGACACTCTTTAATGAATGTGCTATTATCTATAAAGAAAAAGGAGTTCTGCAAACCCGTCGTCCGGATCGTGTAATGATGAAGGACGATCAGGTTGTTGTAGTCGATTTCAAGTTTGGTAAGGAAAATCCTAAATATAACAAACAAGTGAAAGGATATATGCAACTTCTTACCAAGATGGGATATAAAAATATCACCGGCTACTTGTGGTATGTGGATGAAGAAAAAATAGAAAAAGTATGAAAGCTGTTCCTCTCATCGGCATTGCCCGCCATCGACTAACGATTGACGGTGAAGGAGTTACAACATTAGTTGCTTTCCATGGCTGTCCGTTGCGTTGCAAATATTGTCTCAATCCGACATCTTTGCAGCCCGATGGTGTTTGGGAGAGCTATGATTGTAACCAGCTCTACGAGGAAGTACGCAAAGATGAACTTTATTTCCTGGCGAGTTGCGGAGGAGTCACATTTGGCGGTGGAGAACCTTTGTTACAAAGCGAATTTATCAGGCAATTCCGCCAACTCTGTGGCCCAGAATGGAGAATCACTGTCGAAACCTCTCTCAATGTTCCGCAACAGAATGTAGAAGAACTGATTTCTATTATAGACAATTACATAGTCGACATCAAAGATATGAATAATAACATCTATCAGCGATATACCGGAAAGAATAATGAAAACGTCTTAAGTAATTTGCGATATTTAATCGGGAAAGACAAAGCCAAGCAAATCGTTATCCGGACACCACTCATCCCTTCCTATAATACGGAGAAGGATATTGACCAAAGCATAGAACTTTTGAAAGAAATGGGAATCACCCAATTCGACCGATTCACCTATAAAACCCCTAATGATTAATGCCATGGCAAGAGGAAAACAAACCTGTAAAATCTTAAAAGAGATTCGTCGGCAGATAGCCGAAGCGAATGATATTGAATTCATTACCTCTGAATGTCAGTATCAGGGAGATTGTTTGGGTACTTGCCCCAAATGCGAAGCTGAAGTTCGATATTTGGAGCAACAGCTTGAACGAAAACGCCGTGTAGGTAAGGCCATCACTCTGTTTGGACTATCAACTGGTATACTTACAATAATACCTCCTACTTCATTGGACGCAGAAACACTGCAATGCCCTAAAATGAATTGGACCATTACTGCTGACAGCCTGATACAAGAAAAAGACATGAAAGGGGAAGCCCCCTTTTATGGTCCGGAAAAGCTACCGGAATTTCCCGGAGGAACAGAAAAATTTATAGAATTTCTGAAAGAAAATCTTCGTTATTCAGAAATAGATAGTATTGCTAATAATACATACACTGATGTAAAATTCACTATAGATTATGACGGACAAGTTATCAACCCTAAGATTACCCGCAAGATACACCCCAAAGTTGAAGCTGAAATATTAAGGGTCATGTCTCTCATTCCTCGTTGGACACCCGGCATATTGGCAAATGAGACAGTACAAGTGACATACAATCTGATGCTTTCATTCAGTGCGATGTATGGCCCGGAATTGAGAATCACTTATACTCGTATAAACTATCCTGACGTTTACGAGAAAGTACCTGTTATGCCCGATTTTCCTGAAGGCCAGCAAGCTCTCATGGAATTTCTTGCAAAAAAGATTCAATACCCTAATACAGGAACAGAAGGTAATGGTGTACAGGGGCGTACTATTATTCAGTTCATCGTTGATAAAGAAGGAAATATAGTCAAACCAAAAGTTTTACGTGGCGTAGATCCTTATCTGGATAAAGAAGCTTTACGCGTCATTAATCAAATGCCTAAATGGAAACCGGGAGAACTGGAAGATGGTACTAAAGTTGCTGTTTATTTCACCGTACCTGTTATGTTCCGATTACAATAAATACAAGAATCAGAAAATAGTTTAATCAATATGCAATCATTTCTCCAACTAGTCGCTCATGATTTATATACCAAGATAGGAAACGACCTGTCACGTACGGTACTCGTTTTCCCTAATAAACGTGCTAACTTGTTCTTCAATGAATATTTAGCAGGAGAATCCGATAAACCGATCTGGTCACCAGCTGCCATGAGTATCAGCGACCTGTTTCAGAAACTATCCGTACAGAAAAGCGGCGATCCTATTCGATTGGTCTGCGAACTTTATAAAGTGTTCAAAGAGGAAACACGGAGTCAGGAAACATTGGACGATTTCTACTTCTGGGGCGAATTGTTGATTAGTGATTTTGATGATGTAGATAAGAATATGGTCGATGCCGACAAATTATTCAGCAATCTACAAGATTTGAAAAATCTGATGGATGACTATGAATTCCTTGACAAAGAGCAGGAAGAAGCCATACAACAGTTTTTTCAGAATTTCTCCATTGAAAAACGGACCGAACTAAAAGAAAAATTTATTTCCCTTTGGGACAAGCTAGGTACTATCTACCATCGTTACCGTGCGAACCTGACAGAGTTAGGCATTGCTTACGAAGGCATGCTCTACCGGAACGTGATCGAACAACTCGATACCGACCAACTCAAATACGACAAATACATATTTGTCGGGTTCAATGTTTTGAACAAAGTAGAAAGTGACTTTTTCAGAAAACTGAAAGATGCGGGCAAGGCACTCTTCTATTGGGACTATGATATCTTCTACACCCAACAAATCAAAAAACATGAGGCCGGAGAATTCCTGAAACGTAATCTCGAGGAATTTCCGAACGAACTCCCGGAAAGCTTTTTCAACACCTTTAAAGAACCGAAGAAAATACGTTATATTTCCGCTTCTACCGAGAATGCCCAAGCACGTTTCCTTCCCGGATGGATTAAGGCGATAACAAACGATCATTCACAAATTACCGTAGAAAAGGAAAAAGAAAATGCTGTAGTGCTTTGTAATGAAGCTCTGTTGCTTCCCGTACTTCATTCCATTCCGCAGGAAGTGAAGAATGTCAATATCACCATGGGATTCCCATTGGCTCAAACTCCTGTTTATAGCTTTATCAATGCCGTAATGGAACTGCAAACCAATGGTTACCGCTCCGATACCGGCCGATTCACTTACGAGGCAGTATCCGCCATATTGAAGCATCCCTATACCCAGCAATTATCATCCCATGCCGGTCCCCTGGAACGTGAACTGACCCAAACAAACCGTTTTTATCCACTTCCGTCAGAACTTAAACAGGATGATTTTCTAACTACCCTCTTCACTCCCCGTAATGGTATAAAAGAACTATGCGATTATCTGATCGAATTAATCAAAAACATTTCAACCATTTATCGGAAAGAAGGAGAATACAATGATATCTTCAATCAACTATATAGAGAATCGCTCTTTCAAAGCCATACCAAAATCAACCGTCTCTACAGTTTGATTGAAAGCGGAGAACTAAATATACGCACCGATACTCTGAAACGACTGATTACCAAAGTACTGACATCTTCTAACATTCCTTTCCACGGAGAACCTGCTATCGGAATGCAAGTCATGGGAGTATTGGAAACACGTAATCTGGACTTCCGGAATCTCATTATATTGTCTCTCAACGAAGGACAACTTCCAAAATCCGGAGGAGATTCCTCTTTTATTCCCTATAATCTCCGGAAAGCATTTGGCATGACCACTATCGAACACAAAAATGCAGTGTATGCCTACTACTTTTATCGACTGATACAACGGGCAGAGAATATCACGCTACTCTACAATACTTCTTCGGACGGTCTCAACCGTGGAGAAGAATCCCGCTTCATGCTGCAATTACTTGTAGAAGGTCCACATGATATCACTCGCGAGTATCTGGAAGCCGGACAATCTCCGCAAAGTACCCAAGAGATACGAGTAGAAAAAACACCTGAAGTACTAAGACGAATCTATCGTGCTTACGATAGCACTCATCCAAATTCACTGGTTCTCTCTCCTTCCGCCCTTAATGCTTATCTGGATTGCCGGTTGAGATTCTACTACCGCTATGTAGCGGGCTTGAAAACACCGGACGAAGTGAGTGCTGAAATTGATTCCGCTCTATTCGGAACCATTTTCCACCTCTCCGCCCAATTAGCATACACCGACCTGACTGCAACCGGAAAAACGATACAGAAAGAAGATCTTGAACGCTTATTACGCAATGACGTGAAGCTACAAAGCTACGTTGACCAAGCCTTCAAAAAAGAATTATTCAAAGTTTCTCCCGAAGAAAAACCGGAATATAACGGCATACAACTTATCAACTCCAAAGTAATTGTTTCCTATCTGAAACAATTGCTGCGTAACGACCTTCAATATACTCCTTTCGAAATGATCGCTATGGAAAAGAAAGTTTCAGAAGAGATTACTATACAAACAGGACAAGGACCGTTCACTCTCCGTCTGGGTGGCACAATCGACCGTATGGATGCAAAAGAAAGTACCCTGCGGATTGTTGACTACAAAACAGGAGGAAGCCCTAAAATACCTGCTAATATCGAGCAACTGTTCACCCCATCGGAAACACGCCCGAACTATATCTTCCAGACTTTTCTGTATGCTGCTATCATGAGCCGGCAACAATCGTTAATGGTAGCTCCTGCTCTGCTCTACATCCACCGGGCAGCATCGGAAAACTATTCGCCTGTTATTGAAATGGGAGAACCTCGTAAACCGAAAATACCGGTAAACAACTTCGCTTTCTTTGAAGATGAATTCCGTGAACGCCTGCAAACATTATTAGAAGAAATATTCAGCGAAGAAGAGCCTTTTACGCAGACAGAAGATACTAAAAAATGTTCGTATTGCGATTTTAAGGCTATCTGCAAACGATAAACCGAAAATAGAATATACCAATTAAATAAGGGCACGATTTACATATTCATGCAAACCGTGCCCTTATTATTTCTAGTCGTATTATCTATAGTTATCTTATTTCTCCAACAATGGAATTGAGAAACTAAATGTAGACCCGTCTCCCTTCTTTGAAGTAAACCAAAGTTTACCGCCATTTTTGACAACAAAGTCCTGACACAATAACAATCCGAGTCCCGAACCTTCTTCATTGTTTGTACCAAAGGTACTGAAATGAGTATCGGTATGCAGCAACTTCTTCTGATTTTCGTCATCAATACCGCAACCACTGTCTTTCACACTTACGATTGCCATACCGTCTTCTTCTGCCAGTGACACCACTACTTCCGAACCTTCATTGCTAAACTTAATCGCATTACTGATTAAATTACGAATCACCGTCTTAATCATGTCAATATCAGCACGAACAGCCACATTCTCTACAGGCACATCCTGTACAATCTTAATATTTTTCAGACTGGCCACCATCGTAAAGATTTCACTTACGCCCTCTACGACTTCCACCATATTAATATCCTGATAAACCACTTTCAGTTTACCAATCTGGCTCTTCGTCCATTTCAGCAGATTATCAAGCAATGAGAATACATCTTCTGTTGTCTGATTAGCCATTGTCAGCAATTCATACATCTCATCACCAATTGTTTCGCTTGGCAGATTCAGAATCAGCATATTCAGCACCATCTTGATAGATCCCATTGGTGAACGCAAGTCATGTGCAATCACAGAATAGAGTTTGTCGCGTCCCATGATCGTCTTACGCAACTCTTCCGTTTGTGCAACAATGATTCTTTTCGCTGCAACCAACGAAATCTGGTGCGTCACACGAATAATCAATTCTTCTTTATTGAATGGCTTTGAAATAAAGTCATTACCACCCACCTGAAATCCTTTTACGATATCCGCCGTACTATTTAGAGCAGTCAGGAAGATAATGGGAATTTCAGCCATTTCGGGGTCTGCTTTCATTTGTTGAGCTACCTCAAAGCCACTGATATCCGGCATCATTACATCCAGTAATACAAGATCCGGATTTTCCTTCTTCACTTGTTCCAACGCCTGTGTTCCATTACCGGCAGTCACAATTTTGAATTTCTCGTTGGTCAAAAGTACCTTTAATAAAAGGACGTTTGATATTACATCGTCCACAATAAGGACTTTATATTCAGAAGGATTAATTTCCATATTCATAATTTTCTTTTTTTATGCTTCAGACATTTTTAAAATATTCAATCATACGCTTCAGCCCCTCTTCAAGTTCAACAGTAGGCTGCCAGCCCAATTTCTCTTTAGCCAATGTAATATCCGGTTGGCGTTGCTTCGGATCATCATCCGGTAAAGACTTAAATACAATCTTCGAAGATGAACCGGTCATACTAATGATCCTTTCCGCCAATTCCAATACCGGAAATTCATTCGGATTCCCCAGGTTTATAGGACCTGTAAACTCGTCCTCCGTATTCATCATTCTTATCATTCCTTCAATCAAATCATCAATATACTGGAAGCTGCGTGTCTGCTTCCCATCACCATATATTGTTATATCTTCATTATTCAACGCTTGAAGAATAAAATTAGAAACAACCCGTCCGTCATTCGGCAACATTCGCGGACCATACGTATTAAAAATACGGATAATCTTCACACGCACATTATTCTGACGGTGATAATCCATAAATAATGTTTCTGCGCAACGCTTTCCCTCATCATAGCAAGACCGGTAACCTACCGGATTCACATTTCCCCAATAGCTTTCCGGTTGCGGATGAACGATTGGATCTCCATATACCTCACTCGTAGAAGCTTGCAGAATCTTGGCATCCAGTCTCATTGCCAATCCCAGCATATTAATGGCTCCCATCACAGATGTTTTGGCAGTTTGAATCGGGTCATGTTGATAATGAATGGGAGATGCCGGACAAGCCAAATTATAAATTTCATCTACTTCAGCCGAATAAGGATAAGTGACATCATGCCTCACCACCTCAAAATGATGATTATCCATCAAGTGAATGATATTATCTTTCGAACCCGTAAAAAAATTATCCAGGCATATCACGTCGTGACCTTCGTTTATAAGCCGAGTACAGAGATGAGAGCCTATAAAACCGGCTCCGCCACTTACCAATATTCTTTTCATTCTAAATATTTCTATTGTTTACTAAAGAGACGCTGTCTCTTCGTTTTGTTTATGGTCACAAATGTAACCGATTTGCTTAAAATAAACAATTTTCGGAGAGGATATTTTAAAAAAAAGCAGATTTAAATAGTTTCAATTTCCGAAACAACTTGCCACTGACAAATGTTTATAATAGAAAAGTATTATTTATTAGAACTATTATGATGACAAATAATCCAAATGCAAACCTCATAGAAGCGATGAAGGAAAAGCTTCCGCTCAAAGGACAACTGGCAGATATGTTAATGGACACGCTATACATAGGAAAAGAGGCAGTATACAGAAGATTGCGCGGTGAAGTACCTTTCACCTTACAAGAGTCGGCTCTTATTTCAAGAAAACTGGGTATATCGCTAGACAAGATTATAGGACTAAGTTTCAAATCGAACGCCATGTTTAATATAAACATTGTAGATTATGACGACCCGTTCGAGAGTTACTACAATATCCTTGAAAAATATGTCTCGCTAATCAATACGATGCCGGATGACCCGAATTCTGTAATGGGAACTTCTGCCAACATTATTCCCCAGACTCTCTATCTGAAACATGAACTTCTGGCAAAATTCCGTTTATTCAAATGGATGTACCAGAATAAATATATTGATTGCAAGAGTTTCGAAGAATTGGATATTCCACCGAAACTGGTCAATATCCAGAAAGACTATGTAGCAATGACACGTCATATCCACTCCATAGACTATATATGGGATAATATGATTTTCCAACACCTTATCAACGATATCCAATACTTCGCCAGCATCCATCTCATTTCCGACGAAACAAAAGAAGAAATCAAAAATGAATTATTCTTATTGGCGGACGAACTGGAAGAACTGGCTATCAATGGCAAGACAGCCGATGGCAATCGTGTACGCATCTATGTGTCGAATATCAACTTCGAGGCAACATATAGCTATGTAGACACCAATAACCTGCAAATGAGCCTCATACGTATTTATTCCATCAACTCCATTACCACGATGGACAACGAAATTTTCTGTACCTTGAAAGAATGGATTCAATCTCTGAAAAAGTTCTCCACTTTGATATCCGAAAGCGGTGAAATGCAGCGTATTCAATTCTTCAAGCAACAGCGAGAAATTATTGACGCTCTTTAATTTTATTTTCGCAGATTAGAACTTCAAAAAAAAATCAGTTCCAATAAATGAAAGTAGATAAGATTCTTATCTACTTTTTTTCATTCCCTGTCCTCACCGCTTCCGTTTGATTCCCAATCAGAAAAAGACACATACATTCATCTCTGTTTTTCCACACAAATCTTTCAAACACAAGACGTAATTTTGCATAGAATGTATCACAAAGATTATTAACATTAAAATTAAAGGAACAAACAATGAAAAATGGTATTCTAAACGAATTAATATCTACAATGAAGGAGCGAATTCCTCAAGATATGAATCTGGCCAATACTTTGGCTGACATTTTATGCATGGGAAAGGAAGCTGTCTATCGCAGATTGAGAGGTGAGGTGTCTTTTACAATAGACGAAGTAGCGCTGCTTTCTCAAAAACTCGGTATTTCTATCGACCAGATTGTCGGTAGCCATGTATCTAATAAAGTTACTTTCGACCTGAACTTACTTCATGCCACTAGTGCGCTGGAAAGTTATTACGAAATAATCAACCGTTATCTGCAAATTTTCGACTATGTGAAAACAGATAATACGACGGAGGTGTATACTGCATCCAATTCCCTTCCCTTTACACTTTATTCTTCCTATGAGAATTTGTCTAAATTCCGTCTTTGCCGATGGATGTATCAGAATGGAGATATAAAGACGCCACATTCTTTGGAAGACATGTCTGTGGATGAACGGATCGTCAATGTGCATAAGAAGTTGAGTGAAAGTATAAGACAGTGTCCAAAAACGTTTTTCATCTGGGACACAAATATCTTTTATTCTTTTGTGAAAGAGATCAAGTACTTTGCCAGCCTGAATCTGATAAACAAGGACGATGTCATGCATTTGAAAGAAGAACTTCTTCAGTTACTTGGCGTGGTAGAACATCTGTCCATAAAGGGAGAGTTCAGCGAAAACAAGAAAGTGTCTTTCTATCTGTCCAATATCAGTTTCGAAGCCACTTACAGCTATATCGAGAAACATGATTACCAAGTCAGTCTGCTGCGGGTATATTCTATCAACTCGATGGATTCCCAAAGCTCATATATCTGCCAGATGCAACGCAATTGGATTCAATCGTTGAAGCGCCACTCTATTCTGGTTTCGGAAAGTGGAGAAGCACAGCGTATTGCTTTCTTGCAAAAGCAGTTGGAAGTTATCAATACGTTGTAAACAAAGGAAAACACACTAAACATTGTGGATTCTAGGAATAAAAGAAAAGGATTTAATAGACGAGCTGTATCAGAATGAAGACAAACAACATTCTGATACAGTTCTTTTAGCTTTTATTCTATTGTGCGCACACAACGATACCAAGCCCAAGTTGTGGACTCTACCGTAGCCCATGCGCCGAATTCACCATTATTATGTCCGACCAGCCAATAGTTGCTATCGCGTGAAGTCAATGTCCAGTGCACAGCACTAATCTTCTCGAATCCGTTCCCTGTCCAAGTAGTCGAGTCACCGAAACCTTGGTTTTCGATATTGGTAACAGCCCCTCCCATACTGAGTACTAAATACATCTCACGCTGAGTAGGTAGACGCCAGCCACTCCCTTTGCTTTCGCATGCCGCTTTTGCTTCCGCCCAAGTTTTACCATTACTACTGGAATTTTCAATCTGAAACTTAGGAGCAACCTTATTCATTGCGACACTTGTATCCGGAGTTTCACCTGAAGCAAATAACACCGAAGGATCTGTTCCTCCACTGGCATCGCGAGAGACAATAGTGACCCCCGAGGATTCTACCATCAAATAAGGGTACTTCTTTCCGCTATTTGTATTATCCCTTACGCAACGAAAATAATTATTATTACTAACAGATGCGGAATCCGGATAACCTGCCGACATTTCCATCCCAAAACGTGTTGTAGAGCCTTTAGCCTCATAGTATGATGAAGACCAGTAGTAACCTGTCCAGTTTTGATACCACCCATATATATTCTGACCGTCATGATAATTACTGTTAATCGCATTACCACCCAAAGCATTTTCATAGACAAATGACAGCAACAGTTCACTAGCAGTAGGCAGACGCCAACCATCGCCTATATTCCTACAGATATCCTCCGCATCGGCTACATTTTCCAATCGCCCCACACTTTGGTTAGTTCCGTTATAATATCTCCTATTATCAAACCGAAGCGGATAAAGATAGAAAAGAGGTTCCCCGGCAGTTGTGTAAGATTTGGTTTCAGACACCATCTGAAGGTCAATCGTACGATAAAACGGGAATTCTTCATCCGCCACGGTATGCATTACATTTCTAAACGTGATTCTTATCGTTCCGCTTTTTCCTTCTTTCCACTTGCCGGGGTGAAGCTTCAGCCTGAAATCGTATCCATGACCAACCACATCATTTCCCTTGCCGTCATCATAGCCTATGATAGACTCAAGATACATCTTGTCGTCCGCATTCTTTCTACCTATAATTACATCATTATCCGAATCGGTCCGAATCAGTCCGGTGCCATCATCGTTCGTTATATTCAATTCCTCAATATCCATAATTTCCCAATTGTTATTGACAAACAATTGCAAGTATTGTTCCGCACCCAGATTGACTTTATAAGTACGACTATTGACTGTAGTGGAAAGATATCGGAGTGAAAACTCCAGCTCCCCCTGATTGATAGGGAATTGTACTTGAGTAAGGTATCCTTCCTTATCGTACAGGTCGAACAACATAAAGTCCCAACGCCACCACCAGCCTGCACCATCTTCAACAGTACCATCGCCTGCTCTTCGCGGATTAGGCTGTATGGTAAACGCCTGCACCCTTTCACTGAACGGTATCGCATTCGTCCTGTCTAATTGCGGAATCAAACCGCCGACATTATATTGGACCATATTGACACCGCCAGTGCCATAAAGCTTACCTTCTATCCTATCCACGGAAAACATGACATACACCGTCTGCGGTTCGAGAGGGAGTTCGTCGCCATCAGGATTTCGAATTGGAAAAAAAAGACCTCTCTCCAACACATTTCCGTATGCATCGACAAATTTGATAATTCCCGGATCTATTGTATACTGTGTCACTTCAATATTGTGAGTCAGGCGCCCTGCCGTCAACGTAACAGTAGCCTTACGCCCAACGCCAATATTTTCATTATTAAAATATGGAATTTTCAATTTGAGTTGGGTATCATCGTTCGCAACGCCCGATGCCGCATCAGCTCCACCTTCAAATTTGAGCCAGTCGCTCCCTGCAGTAACGATGGCCTTCCAGCCGCCGGGACTGTCAGTAAAAACGTCTATGGCATAACTATTATTCTGGTATTGAGTTACAGCGACCTCCGATTCACCCACTCCGAGCATATATTGCCCATTGTAGACTACATCTTTGACTTTGTCACGGTCATAGTGTATCAACCGGATTTTAAGGTTGGACATGACTGTATAAGATGCCAACGCCTCGCTAAAACTTTTATAACCGATACCCAACGCCTTAGTAATGGTAATGATGTATTTATGGTTTCGCTTCAAGGGCAAATATTCCACCTGCTCTCCTGTATTTCCGTTTTTGGTAAAATCCACCCGGTAAAATGTCGATTCACCCGTACCGATCTTTCCTTTCACAATCAGGCAAGTAGCATCTTTACGGCTCGCTTCTCCGTCTTGTCCCGCACCACCGGCATCCTCTGCCGCCAGGGATTCAAATGTATAAATCTCCCCATCGTAGAGTGTGTTACCATTTACGGAATAAAGGATTGCATTCCCTTCCTCCGTCATTTTACCACTGCCCGTGGGGAGAACAGGAGTATCCGGAGCCGGTTCAGTAACCTGTCCGTTCGTGTTCCATGCCGGAGCAATATATCCGGTGGTATTGTAATTGGCCAGGTAAACCTCTTCGACCGTGAAATTCGAAGTGGCACTGTTATTACGGATATCAATACGCACCAGCATACGTTTCATATTTATGCCGGTTATCGGATCCATCGAAGGAGTGATTTTGCTTATTACCTTCTCCCCGTACATCGGAATCCGCGTATACCCACCAGTTGTCGAGCCATCTGCCAACCATTTGCCGGTCTGGGTGTGGAGCATCTTTTCCATTGCCTCAACCTTGGTGGTCGCTCCCTTCGTGAAGCCCGACACAATATTATCAAGTTCCTTATTTGCCACAACCACGATGCAGGTAGATGCGGTAGTGGGAGAAAGCACAGCAGAGAAACTCACAGTGGAATTGTCAGCCAAGTCCTGAGTGACTCCTGTAGCGCTGACCCATTCCAGAAATACTGCCGGCGTTTTTGACATATCAAAAACAAGAATATCCACCGTTTCTATTTCGTCTTCTTTCTTTGCTGTTCCCGTTCCGGTCATCGTACGCGAAGATACGGACGGGAGGTTTACATCGGGAACCGTTAATGTAAAGCGAATACCGTTTCCTGCCGGAGAAGGCGTCGACTCAAATTCTTCCTGTACGCATCCGGTAAGCCATACCGTCATCAACAGAACAGACAAAAGATAGCACTTTCTTTTTATTGAAAACCCATATTGCATATTTCTATTTCCTTTCCTTAAACTTTGATATTGCATATTCGTCATTATGGTGCGGTCAATGTCACCGTTATTGGCAGATTATCACCATTCGTATTGGTTAGTATGAGTCTAGCCGTATCACCGGACACAGCATCGGCTCTAAAGTAGAAGTAAACCGCATCACCACTCACGCCACTTGTTTCGAGCATTGTCTCACTGTTAAGCAGAATTTTATCCGGATCCTGTATCTGGGTTATCTTCCACTCCCATATTCCCGGATTGCCCGAAGTAAAGACAATCTTGCGACGTCGCATATTTCCGGTTCCATTATCGTTGCTGTCCAACTCTACGTTCGAGGTCAGCCACTCTCCGTCTTCTCTCCACTGGCTCAACAGTACATGGTGCCGCAAATTACCGGCATTGATATAAAAGCCCGTTTCCCGCTTAGTTCCGGTTCCTGAATTAAATCTGGGCATCACAACCTGGATATTATACGTATACACTCCTTCTGAAAGGGATATCTGAGTCATATTAACTGTCGGCCACGTATCCATGGTACTTTTGTTTAATGACGCCCCCGGCAGAAATCCTGTATCCGGATTAGCATCATAATTCGTTTTCACTTCTATATTGACAGTGACCCCATCACCAGCTGTCTGTACCTTGGTCTGCGATAATTTGAGATAATATTGTTTGTCGAAAATTACATTCACCGGACTTTCCGTCCATTCAAGCGGGGTAGCTGAAAGCTGATAGGTTTCGTTGGATATTGTAAGATTGTAGTTGATGTACTCGCCCGATTCCCAAGAATGCGGATTCTTGGCGAGAATATCACTGAACAGGAATTCCCGATCGCCAAAGTTGGTGGTAACAACGATTTTGGCGGTTGCGGAGAAAGCGTCGGTCGGCAACATGAGGAATGTATCACCTATCAAGGTGGCATCTTCAATAACTGTTTTGTTACCAGTGGGAGTAGAAGCGACCTTCCCGGTGGCGACATCGCTCCAGACAAACTTCGGTTTGCCGTTTTTCGTCGTGGTGGTCGGAATTTCAGTCATCGCAAGGTTACCGCTTTTTCCTACATTCTGGAATTCTATTTTCTCGATAGTCACCTCATTCGGTACAGGAGCTACTTTCTTGAATGTAAAGGTAACCTTGGTCAATGTGTGGTAGAAGTGTATATTCACACCTTCAACCCATACAGGGCCCGATATAGCCGCCAATACATCGACATGATTGGCGGCGGATTCATTCGCTGTATAATTCAGCACCATTTCTCCGGGATCAATGAAACTCGCAGTAGGCGCATTCGCATCACTGTACGGATACCAAGAGAAGAACTTCATGCTCGCATTCAACAATCCGGGCCAATATTGCAACGGCGAGATGGTGGCTGTCAGGTCAGCGTTAACCGTAGCACTTGCATTGAAGTATGGTTGGGGAACAGAAGCATTGGGAGTCAGTGAGCCGTAAAGACCGAAAGTCTCTTCTTTCAGATCGGTATTCGAAGAGATTACCGTACCACGAGTGTAGACATAGCCGCCTTCACCGATACGTTGCACAACAATTAATTCCTTATCACACGTCATCTCTTCTCTGACACACGAAAAGAGGACAACCGAAAGGACAGCCATTGCCATAATCATCCTAATATTATTTATAGTCTTTATCATCTTACTTCTTTTCCGAAATTAAAAACAATCAGCGAAAGATATTACAAGTCCATATCCAAATCAATGTCTTGTCTTTCACCCCAATCTTCTACGCTTATCGTCAGTATCTGAATACCTATTTTTCCTACGCGTGCCGTTACCTGATACACGTTGTTCCGACGGATCTCCGTAAAAGGTTGCGCTGTCGGACTACCTGTGCCGTCAACCTTTGTTACGCTTTCAATTACTTTCCCGGTTATTCCGGTGACGTCCGAAGGCCCTTTTGGGACATTAGCCATACTGATAGACAGTCGGTCGGAATAATCCGACTTGAATAGGCGTTCGGCTGTGTAGAACGAGCAAAGCAACTTCCGGTTTTCAGCTCCGGGAGCCGATGAATATGCCCAAGTTTCTGTAGTCGCAGCCGTCCAGCTATGCGTTAATAAATTGCTTTCCGACACGTCTTCCTTCACTTTTCCGTAGTTTTTTGAAGAGTCGGCGTTATCACGCGTGCCGTTGCCCACGTTTCCCATCACGAAATAGCTATCGTGGGAAAAATTATGCAAGGTGACACTGGTGCTTCCGGCAGTATATCCGGTCACTGCCCCGCCGTCTATAGCTTCGATAAAGACATCTACCCGGGCTACGGCACGTTCGATCACCATTTGCACTGTTTTGGTTTCATCGGGTGCTATGGATATATCCCGGATCACTCCTGTCATAGGCATTCCGGTCGCCGAAATAATCTGCCCGTCATTATTCAGTATGCTGGAGATGTCGTAAATCATCTCTTGCAACGTCAAAAGATTAGCTATACCGTCAAGTTGGCTTGTGAGACTCTGCGGTTCGTTGGCAATAACTACGACCAGGATATCATTGCTGGAAGTCACTTCGAGAAGTTGCGCATCTATATCAGTAGCTGTCTCCGGAGTGCTCAACAGGATGTGTTCATTCACATCCAGCCTCACGCCACCGGGCGTACTGCCGAATACCATAAACCGCATGGAGTTTATCTTCTCCTGTTGTTCCACATCCCCATTGTTCACCAAGTCGATGCTAAGTTGCGCCCTGGTAGTATGGGCAGGCAACTCATAAGCCACATCAGCTTCTCTACTACATGAGAACAAAAGGATGGTGGATGCCAGATAAATGATATGTAATAGCTTTTTTCTCATTCTTAAACTTCCATCCCGTGGAGCCAATGAATCCAGGTCCCCACGACAATACCAATTTGAAGGAATCCTCCTCCGGGTTTTTCAACAACTGTAAATATCAGGTTCCATTCACTCTGCCTGTCAAGATACTCCTGAAAGGGAAGTTCCGTTCCGTCGTAACGGTAAACCGGCCGGGCAATGCTCAATAGTGTCATCAGATTGTAGCTCCAGACTTCGGTTTCGGTATTCGCATCCCTTATAATAAACTTATAATCCCATCCGCTCCTGTTGAGCAAACGCATCGTATTCAGGCGTGCGGACATAACCACATCGGATATTTCACCCGGACCTGTATAGTAAGGCACATAAGTAATTGGCCCTTGTCCTGTGGGTTCGTTTTCCCAGGAATAAACCGCATTTTCCGGTGCCTGAATTTCAAATGTATATTGTGTGCCATTCACTTTATTTTCCTCATATCCCATTAACGCGAGATTAAACCGATTGGTGTCACGTATCAGGTTCACCGGATAAACTTTATGGTTGGTATTGGATGGCAGGTGATCCACTTCCACAACTTCTCCGAAGTAAAGATGCTGAAATTCGAAATTAACAACATCCGTCTCCCGCTTCAGGGATACAATGACTTGTTGGAGGGTGGTTGTTCCCGGCACCAGTTTATTACCTGCATTGTCCGAAAGCCGGAATCTGTCAGACAGACTTCCGACGGTCAGTACTTTATAACTTCCGAAATCGAGCTCGTCGGTCAACGACATCCGGCTTCCACCAACCAGCGCAGCAACCTCGGCACTTTTGGTGAAAAGCAATTTATCATCGCTGTCGAACACAAGTACATCCACCGATTTAACCTGCGGATTAAATGCATCCGCATATTCCATATTGTAGTCGAATACAAATTCCAACCAAAGCTCGCACCGTGGCAGGTCTTCGCGTATACTGTCGCACGAAGCCATACATAGCATCGAAGCAACGATAAGGAACAGCGATTTAGTTTTTCCGAACATATCTTTTTCTTTTAGGGGGCAGCCCTATCGGTTTGCCATTTTATATTGTCAGAGATCTCTATTTTGTGACCTCCGGTTATTTCCTCTTTTAGGGGCGCGCTTTGCATTTCATTGCATCTCGGATGCGCCGGTATATTTCAGTGCTGTTTTTGGAAAGCCTGTCACCGGCTTGTTTTTACTTTTTTCGGCGGTCTGTTCCGCACGGAATATCTATTAAAAAAAGTACAGGGCAGGCAGTCCGCACTGCCCTGTTTTCTTTGAAAGCAAAGAGTTTATTTAGATTTCGAAATTTGTAGTCCAGTATATCCACGGAGCAACTTTAATCTCAAAATGAAGATAAGCACCTTTCTTATCGATATCTTCTTCTTCATCCGGATCTTCGGGACCACCACCAGGATACCACGGTGTACCGTTACCATTCACCTTTGTCAGCGTAAGCGTATAATAGTTATTACGTACTACACCGTATTTTCCATACTCCATGTAAGAGTTGGCTGCGTTGTCATGACGAATCTCATAGTAGTAATAATTGAGACTCTTTGGATACCAATAGATGCAACCTTCTTCTTTACACAGTTCACCGCCATTCTGAATGTTGTTTTCGTCAAGAATAGCCTGCGTAAGAAGAGCAAAACTACCCGGATCATTGGTGGTAAGTTCAGATTTTATCTGGTTATAGAATAGTTCGCATGCCGTAACCAAGAGTTTTTCCTGGGCGGTCATAGGGTCTGAGTTTGTTTGTTTAGCTTTAGCAGGTGTATAAGCAGCCAGCAAGTCAGCAAAACTCTTGAAGTTTACAGAGTTAGTTCCGTTAGGAAGACGATACCAGTCATTTCCCAAAGTAAATTCACCGGACTTCCAAGGTGCATATTGTCCCTTAAGTACCAGACGTGTAGCCGCACCGAACTTCTGATATCCTGCGGCCATCGTATTTTCGATACAGTATTTGTAATTATCACCCGCAGTCGCACTTTCAGTAACCCATTCTACCTTAGGTTCGCGAGTAGTAACTTCGAGTGTATTCTTAACAATGCCTGTAAGATATTCACTTCCACCTGCAGTCGTAAAGTTCGGGTCAACTGTATAGAAATTGCTTTTGTAGAATCCGGTAGTATGAGACGACTCTGTGGTAGTCTTCTTTGCAAAAGGAAAGAACAGGGAGTTGTAGTAATCTATAGTCCAATTTCCAAAATCAAACTGTCCAAGACTTGCATTTGTTACATCTTCAAAAGGTCCTACTTCTAATGAACCGCCAATCATAACCTCCAACTTTGCAGCAAGGCGTTCTATCTCAAGAGTGGCCGGATTACTTTTCGCCGCATTCTGAGCTTGCGCTTCCGATTTATAGTCGCTGACCAAAACAATCTTGTCCGATACATCGAGCAGACATTCTTCTTTCCATGCATGATTGGCTGGATCTGAATCGGAATCATCGTAGAATCCGACATTAATCATTGCACAACCATTAGAGTGTACAACCTCCTCTACCAGATAAGCATTGTTGGGCTTAGTATTGTTTTCAGGAACTGTAATCATTCCATTGATGGTAGCATAGGTTGCACCCACTGAAAGGTTATCCAAGCGATCCTTTAATTGGTAACCCGGATTGGCTATAACAAGCAAATACTTAGTATTCGGATCCACTTTAACCGGAGTATTCGGAGTCGTAACTCCACTATTTGTTCCGAAAGAACTTGATCCCAATACCGTGGCATACTTAGTTGCCTTTTCATCCTTAGTCACCACCTTACCCGCATCGAACGTAATCACATAAAGCTCATTAATCGCGCTTTCCGCAGGCAAAGCCGGCTGTTCACCAGAAGCACGTGAACCAGGCACTTTTGGATTAGTCAGACTAATTGATACGTAAGCTACATCATAACCTGCTCCCCCTTCAACCTCCGGATTTTCCTCCAGATTCTCATTTGAACAACTTGCCAATGCCACAACGGCCAGCAACGAAACTAAAATTGATTTAATCTTTAGCATAATACAAAAAATTATTAGAATTAATACATATATAATTTCCCACTTAATCAGTAAGTTTTACTTACCATTTTTTTTCATTTCAGCAGCATTAGCCTTCTTCCTGACTAATTCTTCCAGATTGCCCCTAGCTGCATCCAGACCTAACTGCTCTGCAACCTTCAAATACTTCTTCGATAATTCATAATCTTCCTTCATTAACATTAATATTCCCATAGCATTATTATATTCCGGCAAATTCTTATTCGAATTCACCATGCCCAGATAACGTTCGGCCGAAACCAAGTCATTGCGTGATAAAGCGGCAGTAGCAGCATTTATATTTGCAATCTCACTCTGCGGATACATCCGGACAGCCGTTTCGAACACATCAATAAATTCTTGCGAGCCTGTCGGATAGGTATTAGCCACCAGAAACATTTCATTCAAGCTCAAATTCTGCGGACGCGTCTTGATTATCTCTTTCGCTTCCTCCACACTGAAATCCCGCACTTCATAATTCACTTTGCAGATAGCCACACGCAGACTGGGGAAAATATACTTCAACAAGTATCGGTAAGGCGTCCCTCCATGAAGTTGCATCAGTTTTGTTTCTCTTCCTTTTTCAATAGGTATGTTCCTGATAATATCCAGCACTTCGCCTTTATATTCCAATTCGATTGTTTCAAGCGCCTTCTCCAGTCCGTCCCAGTTTTCACCTCCAAAGACAATGTAGTATTGGTTTCTCGGAAAATCGTATCTGTGTGCCAGATAATCCCGAAGTGCCATGGCACGCCCTTCAGACAGACGTTTGTTCGCTACCAATGTTCCTTCCGGAGAAGCATAACCGATAATATCCAGACGGTTCACTTTCACATTCGGATCGGACTTCAGCTCATCGATCATCTTGCGGATTTTAGCTAGTTCCTGAGGATTATTCATGTATTCGGGACGAATATTGACTTTATTCACCTCGAAATCCAGAAAACATTCCGCTTGAATATCCCGTTGTTTGATTTCTTCCGCTTTCGGTTGCAGATAAGCAAACTGAGGAACCACTACATAAGGCGTCCATACACGTTCCAACGTCACTTTGCCAAACTCCTCTATGTTCATTAATGCCGTTTCACCGCAACCACATTCGTCACGCTGCACGTCCAGACGCGCATCCTTCATCCATGATTCGAACGGAACCAGATATTGATACCGAATCGTATCATTTCTTAGTTTTCCGGCTTTTTCCACTATATATGGCTTCTCGTAGCTTCTCTTCTCCTTGGCGCTCATCAACGCAAGCTCACGCTCATACGCCAAATACTCGTCACGACCTTTAATAGAAACTTTCGGAAGATTCAGAGTGCGCCCGGAAGTCACCAGCCGCGGAATTAAATCCATTCCCCGGGCAGATTTCACTTTCACATTATTCAAAACAAAATCTATATCGACATGAATAAAATCACCTTTCTGTTCCAACCGCACCGGATTCACGGTAATGCCACCTTCGTAAGAGCGGGATTGAGCCATAGCTGTGTTTATATTCAGGCTGCAAACCACCAACATACACACAAGGAAACCTATATTTCTTATCATCATACTCCTCATTATTTAATTACATAAATAAGTGACACACTTGCTTTGGTAGGTCCGAAATAATTTTTGCTGCTTTCCTTCAATCTCGTACCACAGGTAGCGCAAGGATACTTGTCATATACAATGTGCGCATATCCCACTCCGACAGACGTTTCTATACTCCAGCGTTTTTTCAGAATCCACGAATATCCTACGGAAAAGCCACCGCCATAAAGATATCCCTGATAACGCGTATGCTGCATATTGTCACTGATAAAAGACCAGTCGGGCCACCCTCCTACATTGAAATCGGCATAATGTCCGTGCATTCCGATAAACATACGGCGAAAACTCTCACAAAACCAGTAACGAACTTCGGGTTGTATCCCCCAATGACGGAGGCGTTTGCCGTCGGAAAGTTTCCACGGATTATAATTGACCGGAATGTCCAGCGTCCATTTACGCGCCAGTCCGATCTCCAACCCCAAATTCATGGTAGTGGTAGCGTCATACAGCAGATTGCTTTTCAACGCAACCTTCTGGGCATAACCCTCGGAAATAGCACATCCGAGCATGAATAATATGAGTATAGCAACTTTCTTCATTTATATCACATTTACTGTTATTTATTGCCCCAATTGAGTAACATCTATTTTTATGCGTTGCACATTACTGATGCCCGTTTTAACGGAAGACGCCATTGTTGTGAGATGTACGATTCCGTTTCTGGAATCCGCCTCTATATTGGGCAATACCTTAATATATATCTTACCGTCTTCAACGATAATGCGTTCTTCTCCTGTATGTTCCTCCGGCATTACGGAAGAATACAGACGGATCCAATTTTTAGCACTTTCATCCACTTCGCCCGTAAGGCAGAAATAATTGATTTCATGCACCTCCGAATTTGAATTTTCAGTAGGCATGAGCTGAAGCGTACTTCCCGCAGCAGGAACAGCTTTCCTTTGTCTAATATGAACTTCTTTTTCCAAATTTCCTGTTTTTAATGTTAGATACACATCATCCTGTCACCTGTTTCTCTTTGTCCTTCTTCATACTACATCAACCAGTCAGCCCCCATCTGTTACCGATGTTATTACCAGACCAAGTCCCTTGATGTGCAGACAGGTATTGTTCTGAATGCCGGACTCATACATAATATAATTCATGGAGATTGATTCTTGAGTGTCACTATAAGAGAGAGAGCCAAACCAAGGATTGCTCAACGGCATAATCAACAACTTGGCATATATATCCGCACAAGTTGTCACTTTCGGTGTTAATTGAAAGAGAGTGCCGGTCACATTCGACCCCTGCACACACACCACAGATAATAAAAAAATCAAATATAAAAAACTGATTGTAAGTTTTGTTATTTCTCTCATTAATTCTCTAATATACTTTCCTCTACTTCTTATATATTTCTCTTTTTGCTTTTCTCTCAGGACAATATTTTTGTCCAAATCTCATATTGCAAATTTCGGAATATTAAAGGAGATACAAAATTGTATTCATTTCTGTTACAGAGAATCAATTTAGAATAAAGGGACTAATTATGTAGGCAGCGAACAACAAGGTTACGAAATTCACAACAAAAATATTCAATATCCTCATTTCTTTCGATATGCGAACATTTTAAAATTCCCAAGTTTCTTTCATAAAAACTTGGACAATAGAGGGAAGTTATAGTTTTCCGTGTCATTTAGACACAACTTAGGCACAAATTAGACAAAAGAACTAACTATTTTATACAACAAAATAAGCTAATAACTTGTATAATTTGTGCCTAAATGACAAAATACTCAATTTCTGTATATCTATAACTATCAGATTATAAGGTTTTACGCTCAGTTTCCGTAGGTGCCACCTCATCAGGAATACTGAATTCGCGATTAGCAAACAGATCAGCAAGTCCTGAAATTTGTTTCAGACGTAACAATTCATCACGATCCATACCAATATTTTTCATTATCCATTGATCGGACATACCTGCCTTATCAAGCTCCGCAACAATGTTGCACATCAATTCAATGTTATGCATTCCACGCGCACGGTTGTGCCGGATTGTTGAACTCATACGGTTAGACAAGTCTTTGTCTATCACCACAATCGGCAACAAACCGTTTTCACGCTTATAGATTCGTTGGGAAGTCTTCAATACCGTATAGCGATGGTAACCATCCACCAGGATATAACGGTCTTCATCTTTATTGTAGTAACATACACATGGCATCGTAAAGCCATCTTCCCAAATAGAAAGTTCCAGCAACTTCATTTCAGGCGGTGCAACGACATTCGGATTATAATCGTTCGCATATACTTTTTCTACGGGCACCGCTTTTACCTCGTAAACAGGGCTTTTATCTACACTCATGATACTATGATTCTATATTGTTCCATAATTTGACTTCTCTTACTCATCTCCTCCTTTGTAGGTGAGAATCCCATATATTTGCAGGCATGGTCATTCTTAAGAATACAAACGCACATTCGCTTATACGTGGGTATTTCTTTGAATTCCGGAATGTCGATATCATCCTGATATTCCATACGTACCGGTTTTTTCAACGTTTTGTAGTTACTGTTGTCCATAACGATAATTGGTACTTTCGCATCAATCAGCTTTTGGATGGTGGCATCACTCAGGCATCCGCCTTTTGTCCGCCAGAAATTCACGCTCACTGAAAGTTTCCGTAGATAATTCTTCCTCGCCCGCTCCGGCAGAGTAGACAACAAAAAATACATAAACTCGCGCCATGTATATCCTTCGGGAAGTTTCACCGATTGCCATCCCATTGCATGAGTACCACCATACATACCGGTAAAGTTCACACCGTTCACCCTTCCCACCATTTTACCCCAGGTATTAGGATCAAGCACCCGGTAAAGCTGCAAACTCTCTTGTGCCTCATTAATAAAGGGACTTGCTACACGCTGACGCTCCAGATTGACTCCGGCACGATAATAAAGATCGTATAAAACATTATAATCCCACTGGAATTTTCCATTGGCAGTCCATACATCCGTTGTTTTCCAGTCATAAATAGGGTAGGCATTATAAATATCGTTCCCTACTTTTGAAGTCCATTTATATTTATGATACATCTGGAATTTACGGCTCATATAGATACATCTCCACCGATTGAAACTTTCCTGTGTACGAATCCCGATCAGACAACAAGTGCGCACTGCATCATTTTTATTATGTATCCATTGCGCAAAACGCATCTGAAATTCATAATCCCACATGGTTGTATTATAAAAAGGAAAATCTTCTTTGGTCATTGCCTTTTTCGGCATGGAACGAACCCATATATTCTTTTTGCTGTCTTCCCACGGACGCCAAAAAGATTGATACATCGAGGTGCAGGTAGCCACACGGAAAGGGATGCATACCCGGTATACATCCAAAATATCCTTATTGGCCTCCAGCATCCGGTCTACATAGTCAATGGTCATTTTATACTGGATCTCATAATCCATGTGAAAAACTCCCAAACGTACCTTCAGGTTATTCTTCCGGATATAATCGATACACATATTCAGCAGTACCCCGCTGTCTTTACCTCCGGAGAATGACACATATATATTATCAAATTCATTAAATATAACTTTCAGTCGTTCTTGTGCTAATTCATATACATTCTTTGTGCCTGCTATTTTCTTTTTCGTCATAAGTTATCTATACATTTTTACATACCGTGTCCATTTCTTGTCCATCGATACAAATTCAAACTTTTCAAATGTTTCTTTATCTTGTACCAGTGTGACCGAATTGAGCAACCAACTCTCGGGCCTAAATTCCGCAACGATAGCGGGCAACAGATGTGACAGGATTTCCTCCCGTACGGTGCCTTCTGCCTTCACATAATAATTATTGATTACAGCTTTCTTCCGGCTTTTCTGTTCCACGGGGACGAAGCCCACCACTTCTTTATCTTCAATCGCAATGAACCACACATACTCTTCGCCCGTCTTGAAAGGGTAATTATTGTTTGCGCGTATCACTTCGGGATCCATCACCATCGGCGCTAAAAGCCGATATAAGTGTTTGTCTTTTCCTTTTAATCGTATTATCTGTATCATATCATTCAAAAATGGACACACAAAAATAAGGAAAAAATATCAAATTCGTCATTTCTGTTCCTAAAACATTTGTTTTTCACACTATTATCTCTATATTTCGATATTTTTGAAATCACCCATACGCCATTCCTCTTTCACGTTTAAAGTAAGTCAGTATAGTTGCAAAGCTTAAATATTCCCGTCCAGGAGTATGCAACCGACTTTTAAACTGATAGTAGGCAAAGATGACTTCGCATGCCAATTTATATTTGAAATGCAGCTTTAAACGGTGCTGCAAAAACTCAAACACCCGGCAGAGATATGCAAACACCTCCTCCACCCTAGCATTTGGAATCACTCGTGGCGCACGATTTACATCCGCTATATGCTCCATCTCATTAAGCACATATTCCAGTTGCTCAATTTCCTCACCGGTGTTTTGCATTGTACACTTCATTTGTTCTATTTTCTCTCCCTGATGGATGTACTGTTTTCGCTTTCGTTGTAAACGATCTTTTATTATTTCTATTCCTTTCAACATTATAAAATTTAGTTATATATAAATGGTTTGATATTACTGATTATTAATCGACAAAACTGCCATATAAAATTTAATCTCGAATGCAAATATAGAAAAGATTGTTTAAATAATTAGATTTTTATTTAAAAATATTCATACTTATTTTACATTTAAATTACCAGCATCAGAAAAACGTTTTTTTCATCCAATGAAACGAGTCATTATTTTGCGGCGTACTAAAATATTTTAAACAATGGATAATCAATCTTTTGACTGGCTGCTTCACGGTTGCCACGTACTATCCGAGATGGCAGTGGCTTATTTTCCCAACTATCAGGATAACTGATATAGACGATACGCTGGCAAATGCCCATACCCTCCTCGACCGATTGGAAAATGAATGTGGTACTGCCGAACATCTCCGTTCCACGTCACAACTCATAGAGGACACTATAAGTTGATAGAGGCCCGCATGGCCAGCAACAAGAACAGTGCTACAGGACTGACTACTGGATTTGCCGACCTTGACCGGGTGACATGCGGCTGGCAACCCGGTGAGGATATCGTTATTGCTGCCCGTCCTGCGGTAGGTAAAACAGCATTTGCACTGCATCTGGCATGTACTGCAGCTTCTGCCGGTTATCATATCGCTGTGTATATTTTCACATATACAATATTTTTCTCGATGAATAACTGACTATTACCATACATTACCGATGGCAGTATGGATTTAGAAGAACACACATTTGCAAGTCATCAAGAAAATCTTGAACCTGCAAGACAAGAAAGGAAGCGAAAATATGATTTGCATAAAATTTAAATAGTCTCTAACCAATAAGTCATCTTTATACAATGACGAGTTGTTTGACAAACTTCGTAGTTAGCAATACCGGAGCAACATTCACAATTACCTATGAATCAATCATTTACAACAACTCATTCATTTAAACAAAAATTGCCTGCTAAAAATTTAGACAAAATTTGGTCAAATATTCCTTTTTATTAATTAAAAAGGCTACAGTTTCACAAACTACTATTGGAATTCGGTCTCTTTTCCATATATTTGCGCCCGCATTTTTGATTTTCGAATGAACCTCCTTATTCAATTTACCAAAACTAGATAAAACGAATGGAAAAAATAAACGCAGTAATTACAGGAGTCGGAGGATATGTACCCGATTACATCTTGACCAATGATGAGATTTCCAAAATGGTAGATACTACCGACGAATGGATTATGGGGCGTATTGGTATTAAGGAAAGACGTATTTTGAAAGAGGAAGGACTGGGAACTTCTTACATAGCTCGTAAAGCTGTCAAACAGTTAATAAAACGCACCCGAACAAATCCGGATGATATTGATCTGATAATTGTAGCTACAACAACCCCTGACTACCGCTTTCCTTCCACGGCTTCTATTTTATGTGAAAGACTGGGACTGAAAAGAGCTTTTGCTTTTGACATGCAAGCTGTTTGCAGCGGTTTTTTATATGCACTGGAGACTGGAGCCAATTTTATCCGTTCTGGAAATTACAAGAAAGTGGTAGTTGTAGGCGCTGAAAAGATGTCGTCAATAATAAATTATGCCGACCGGGCAACTTGTCCGATTTTCGGTGATGGCGGAGCAGCTGTCATGCTTGAACCTACTACTGAAGATTTTGGCATTATGGATGCTGTGTTAAGAACAGATGGTAAAGGATTGCCTTTTTTGCACATTAAAGCGGGTGGCTCTATATGTACTCCTTCTTATTATACATTGGATAATCAAATGCATTATATCTATCAGGAAGGACGTACTGTATTCAAATATGCAGTATCCAACATGGCTGATGCCTGTGAATCTATCATTGCAAGAAACCATCTAAGCAAAGAAAACATCGACTGGGTAATTCCTCATCAGGCTAATCAACGTATTATCACCGCCGTAACACAACGTTTGGAAGTTCCTGTCGAAAAGGTCATGGTCAACATCGAACGATACGGTAACACTAGTGCCGGCACTCTCCCACTCTGCCTCTGGGATTTTGAAGATAAATTCAAAAAAGGAGATAACCTAATTCTTACTGCATTTGGAGCAGGATTTGCATGGGGAGCCATCTATGTGAAATGGGGATATGATGGAAAAAAGAGATAGCGATTATTCGCTATCTTCAAAATAAAAAATCCTCTGATTTTCAGTAAATCAGAGGATTTTTTATTTCCTAATGCGGTGCGTACGGGACTCGAACCCGTGACCCCATGCGTGACAGGCATGTATTCTAACCAACTGAACTAACGCACCAAAATATTCACTTTAGCATCTCTCTCGATTGCGGATGCAAAGGTAGATATTTTTTTGAAACCTGCAATAGCTTCAGTATCTTTTTTCTGAAAATGTGGGTTTATTAAGAATTATCGTGTACATTTGCAGCTACTAATAAAATAGAAAATAGAATGAAAAATACACCAATTGAACGACATCTGATTGACGAAACCATCAATGAGTTTCAAATTGTCGATTTTTCCAAAGCTACCATTCGTGAAGTGAAAGCTATTGCTTCAAAAGCAGAAACAGCATCGGGAGTTGAATTTATCAAAATGGAAATGGGTGTTCCGGGACTTCCTCCTTCCGCTGTAGGCGTGAAAGCGGAAATTGAAGCATTACAAAATGGCATTGCCAGTCTATATCCCGACATCAACGGATTGCCGGAACTAAAGAAAGAGGCATCCAACTTTATCAAAGCATTCATCAACGTAGATTTAAGTCCGGAAGGTTGTGTGCCTGTCACTGGTTCCATGCAAGGTACATTCGCTTCATTTCTTACTTGCAGCCAATGTGACGAAAAGAAAGATACGATTTTGTTTATCGATCCAGGGTTTCCGGTACAGAAACAGCAGTTGGTTGTAATGGGGCAAAAGTTTGAAACATTTGATGTGTATGACTACCGCGGAGAAAAACTGAAAGAGAAACTGGAAAGCTATCTGAAAAAAGGAAATATATCAGCCATCATTTATTCAAATCCCAATAATCCCAGCTGGATTTGCCTGAAAGAAGAAGAATTGAGGATTATCGGTGAATTGGCAACACTGTATGATGTGATTGTTCTGGAGGATTTGGCTTATTTTGCCATGGACTTCCGCCAAGATTTAAGTAAACCGTATCAACCTCCTTTCCAGCCATCAGTTGCCCATTATACGGACAATTACGTATTGCTGATTTCCGGCTCAAAAGCATTCAGCTACGCCGGGCAACGTATTGGGGTAAGTTGTATCTCTGATAAACTATACCACCGAAGCTATCCGGGACTGACCAAACGATATGGTGGCGGAACTTTCGGAACGGTTTTCATTCACCGTGTGCTTTATGCGCTTTCTTCAGGAACTAGTCATTCTGCACAGTTCGCCATGGCCGCCATGCTGAAAGCTGCCAACGAAGGACAATATAATTTCCTCAACGAAGTGAAGATATACGGTGAAAGAGCACGGAAATTAAAAGAAATCTTCCTCCGTCACGGTTTTCATCTGGTATATGACAACGATCTGGGCGAGCCGATTGCAGACGGATTTTATTTCACCATCGGTTATCCGGGAATGACCAGTGGCGAACTGGCGAAAGAATTGATGTACTACGGAGTCAGCGCTATCTCATTAGTAACTACAGGAAGCCATCAGGAAGGATTGCGCGCGTGTACCTCTTTCATTAAAGACCACCAATATGCTCAACTGGATGAAAGAATGAAACTATTTGCTGAAAATCATCCGATAGCCTGATTATTTGACATAAGATATTCATAAAAGCCATTCTTAAAATGAAAAAAAACGGAAAGAACGATTGTTATTCCGTTTTTTTTCTTACTTTAGTGGCATGAATATCGACTCTGACATATTTAAGATTCAATCGAATAATGTGTTGCCATCGAGAGGAAGGATTTTAATATCAGAACCTTTTCTACGTGACGCAACGTTTGGCAGATCCGTAATTTTACTGGTCGATCATACGGATGAAGGAAGTATGGGATTGGTTATCAACAAGCAACTGCCATTGTTCCTTAACGATATCATCATGGAATTTAAATACCTGGATGAGATTCCTCTATACAAAGGTGGACCTATTGCCACTGATACCCTATTTTATCTCCACACATTATCTGATATCCCCGGATCCATTTCTATCAGTAAAGGGCTTTATCTGAATGGAGATTTTGATGAAATAAAGAAATATATATTACAAGGGAATAAAATCAGTGAATGCATTCGTTTCTTCTTGGGATATTCCGGTTGGGATAGCGAACAGTTAAATAACGAAATCAGAGAAAACACATGGCTGGTGTCTGAAGAAGAAAAATCATATCTGATGAAAAACAATATCAAGGATATGTGGCGGACTGCTTTAGAGAAGCTAGGCAGCAAGTACGAAACGTGGTCACGCTTCCCGCAAGTGCCTACTCTCAACTAATATTTTATTTCTTAGGATTCAAACATTGGAGAAGCAATGCATCTTTGTAGCAGCCCTCCACTTGCAGCCAGTTTTTCAATAATCCGCATTGAACGAAGCCACAAGACGTGAACAGCTTTACACAAACGTCATTATCTGTCGTGACATGCGCATAAAGCTGACTTAAAGACAGAAAATCAAAAGCGTATTCACAAAGTAGCTTCAGTGCGTCGGTGGCATAACCTTGTTGCCGATAATCCTTATGAACGGCAATTCCGACTTCTCCCCGCGAATGAAGGGGAACGAAATCCGTAATATCAATCGTACCAAGGATACACTGGTCGGATTTGCGTACCATCATCAGACGTAATTGCTTATCCGCAAACACATCACACTGTGAACCTTCAATATATTGGCGCAACACGTAACGGGAGTATGGAACCGTAAAGTTACTGATGTCCCACATGGAAGGGTCATTTTCCATCTCGTACATAATGTCCATATCTTCCGGTTCTACTGCACGAAGATAAATACGTTCGTTCATTAAGAAAGACTGTCTCATAACTTTTCTTCTTTTGCAATGTGAAGTTCGTTACGCAATCTCTTCTCGCTGGGCAGGCAGAAAAGTGACGCCGTGAGGCCAATCAGCATACAGAGGTTACCCGTACTGCTCAACGTCAGGTAGTAACACAAAAGGTTCACTACAATAGCTACTTCAAGCACTCCCAAACGAACAATGTTCCATTGCACATATCGCTTCAAGGCAAGCGTGATAGTCATGTGATCTATCTTTTTCTTAAGCACCAAGCTAAATAATTTGAGAGAAAGAGGCACACATAAAGCAGTGAGCAAAATGCCGACCGTCTCAAAATAGTAGATAGCCGGTGCGTTATCTACCAAACCTCCTACGGGAAAGAGTTCAAACTCTCCTGCCCCAAGCAAAAATGCCGGGAGTACCCAAAAGAAAACATAACTGATATTCAAATTTCTGACAGCCCGTTTTATCTGTTCTTCCATGTTCGTTCTTAAATGATTAATAATGATTATACAGTTCCGGTAAAAAGCGTCCGGTTCACAATACTGCGTCCTAAAGTTACTTCATCGGCATATTCAAGTTCATCACCAACCGATATGCCACGGGCTATCACACTTAGTTTAACCCCTAGTTTATCCAGCTTGCGATAGATATAGAAGTTGGTAGTATCCCCCTCCATCGTAGTGCTCAATGCCAGAATAACTTCTTTGATTCCACCTTCAGCCACCCGCTGCACCAGGCTTTCAATTTGAAGGTCACTCGGTCCGACTCCGTCCATTGGAGAAATAACCCCACCCAAAACATGATAAAGCCCGCGATACTGCTGGGTTGCCTCTACCGCCATTACATCACGGATATTTTCCACCACACAGACAGTGGAAGCATCCCGTTGCGGATTAGCACAAATCTGGCAAGTCTCAGTATCGGATATATTATGACACACTTTGCAGTATTTCACCTCGCGTTTCAACGTTATGATAGAATTTCCGAAAGCTTCCACCGTAGCCGTATCCTGACGGAGCAGATGCAGAACAAGCCTCATAGCCGTCTTACGCCCGATACCCGGAAGTTTGGAAAATTCGCCGACTGCCTTTTCAAGCAGTATAGAAGGATATTGTTGGTTCATAGATAATATTTGCTGTTCTATCGATAAAACCTTGCAAAGATACAGATTATTGTTTTTAATACCTACAAAAATTGCTACCTTTGCATCTGTTATGATGATACTAGTCACTATTCTTTGCTACTTCGCGGTATTATTACTAATAGCCCGTATCACCGGACGTAAGGGAGGATCGAATGCAGCGTTCTTCAAGGGAGAGAACCAATCACCTTGGTATATAGTCTCTTTTGGAATGATTGGCGCCTCTATCTCCGGAGTCACTTTCGTCTCTGTACCGGGAATGGTGCGCGGAATGGATATGACGTATATGCAAACGGTACTCGGATTTTTCTTCGGATACATGGCCGTAGCCCATATCTTACTTCCCTTATATTATAAGTTGAATCTGACAAGTATCTACGGATACCTCGGCACCCGCATCGGGATGCGTGCCTATCGTACCGGTTCCTTTTTCTTTCTGCTGTCACGCATGTTGGGAACCGCAGCCAAACTTTATCTGGTATGCCTTATTCTCCATACGTATGTATTCCAAGAAATGCACGTTCCCTTTTGGCTGATTGCTGTCGGTTCGGTTGCATTGGTATGGATATATACTCATAAAAGCGGAATAAAGACCATTGTGTGGACAGATACCTTACAAACATTTTGCCTGATTGCCGCTCTGATTTTTATCATCTATTTTACGATCCAAAGATTAGACCTTAACTTCAGCGACATTGTGCAAATAATCCAAAACAGCGAACACAGCCGTATTTTTGTATTTGACGACTGGGTATCCCGGCAAAACTTCTTCAAACAGTTCTTCAGTGGTATCTTCATTGTCATCGTAATGACCGGACTGGATCAGGATATGATGCAAAAGAATCTTTCTTGCCGGAACCTCCGGGAAGCACAAAAAAACATGTACTGCTACGGTTTCTCATTCATTCCGCTAAATTTCCTTTTTCTATGCTTGGGAATTCTATTGATAGCGCTAGCGGGACAAATGCAACTCGAACTGCCAGCCATGAATGATGATATACTGCCCATGTTTGCAGCCCAAGGTTATCTGGGACAATCCGTATTGGTACTTTTTACAATCGGTATTATCGCAGCAGCTTTCAGCAACTCGGATTCCGCCCTGACAGCCATGACAACCAGTGTATGCGTAGATCTGCTAAATACGGAAAAAGACACAGAAGAAACGGCACGTCGCAAAAGAGACAAAGTGCATTTATCGTTATCAGTCTTATTGGCATTCTTCATCTGCCTGGTAGAAATACTTAATAATAAGAGCGTTATTGACGCCATATATATCATCGCCTCCTACACATACGGCCCCCTGCTCGGAATGTTTGCTTTCGGACTTTTTACACGCAGGCAAACGAACGACCGGTGGGTTCCTCTCATAGCCATCCTTTCACCACTGTTCTGCTATCTTGCCAACTGGTGGATTGGAAAAGAAACCGGATATAAATTCGGTTATGAATTGCTAATGTTAAATGGAACGCTTACCTTTGCAGGGTTAATGTGTATGTCCAAAAAAGAGAAAACGCTGAAAGTGCCATAAAAACAGGTACTCCAGAGTTTATAATAAATAATGGCAGAGTTTATTATAAACTGCGCAATAGTTTATTATAAACGATGAGCGAGTTTATTATAAACGATTTTATAAAGAAATAAATGACAAGAAAATGGAAATAACAAGTGCTGAATTTGTGATTAGCAATACGGACGTGAAGAAATGCCCGGCCGGTATTTTCCCGGAATATGCCTTTATAGGCCGTTCGAATGTGGGAAAATCAAGTCTTATCAATATGTTGACCAGCCGTAAAGGTCTGGCCATGACCTCTTCCACTCCGGGAAAAACGATGTTAATCAACCACTTCCTTATCAATAAGAATTGGTATCTCGTCGACCTTCCGGGATATGGCTATGCCCGACGCGGACAAAAAGGGAAAGACCAGATACGCACTATAATCGAAGATTATATCTTGGAACGGGAGCAAATGACCAACCTCTTTGTCCTGATAGACAGCCGGCTGGAACCTCAAAAAATAGACCTCGAGTTTATGGAATGGCTGGGCGAGAACGGTATCCCCTTCTCTATCATCTTTACCAAAGCCGACAAGCTAAAAGGTGGACGTTTAAAAATGAATATCAATGCCTATTTACGTGAGTTGGGCAAACAATGGGAAGAGCTCCCTCCTCACTTCGTATCTTCCTCGGAAGACCGCACAGGACGTATGGATATACTCAACTACATAGAAAACATAAACAAGGATCTCAATGTTAAATGAAAGAAGAATGAAAATGAAAAAGAGTTTTTTACCTATTGCCTTTATGGCAGTATTTATGCTAACGGCAACTAACAGCCAGGCGCAATCATGGTCCGACTTATTAAATAAGGACAACATTTCAAAAGTAGTAAATGCCATCACCGGAACCACCGAATCTATCGACATGACCGGAACATGGAACTACAAAGGTTCGGCCGTAGAGTTCGAATCGGATAACTTACTAATGAAAGCGGGCGGAGCTGCCGCAGCCACTATGGCTGAAAATAAGCTGAACGAACAATTAAGCAAAATAGGTATCAAAGACGGCCAGATGAGTTTCACTTTCAATGCCGACAGTACTTTCACCAGCACGGTGGGCAAGAAAACATTGAAAGGCACTTACTCCTACAATGCTTCAACCAAACAAGTTGATTTGAAGTACTTGAAACTTCTGAATCTGCACGCTAAAGTAAATTGCAGTTCCAGTTCACTGGAGTTACTGTTCAACTCGGACAAACTGTTGAAACTAATGGCTTTCATCGGTAGCAAAAGTAGCAGTACCGCACTGAAAACAGTTAGTTCACTGGCTGAAAATTACGATGGAATGATGCTCGGATTCCAACTCTCAAAATAGCAAAAGAGAATCGTTTAATACTATTTCGCACTCCATAAAGTATATTTTAGGGGAAAAGCATTATCTTTGTCGTTTGTAATCAAAAAGAGAAGGAAAAATGAAAAAGATACTTTTTTTAATGACGCTGTTAGTAATGGGCGTAAGCTTTGCATTTGCGCAAACAAATGCAGATATCAAGTTTGACAAAACAACTCACGATTTCGGTAAGTTTTCTGAAAACAGCCCGGTTGTCAGTTGCACATTTACCTTTACTAATATCGGCGATGCCCCTCTGGTGATCCATCAGGCTGTAGCCTCTTGCGGATGTACAGTACCCGAATATACAAAGGAGCCCATCATGCCGGGCAAAAAAGGAACAATCAAGGTGACTTATAACGGAACAGGCAAATATCCGGGACATTTCAAAAAATCAATCACCTTGCGTACCAATGCCAAAACAGAGATGGTAAGATTGTATATCGAAGGCGATATGACAGCAAAAGATGCAAAGTAGGAAAAAATAGACTATTACATAAAGGAGAATCTTTCGGTTCTCCTTTTTTTTTGTTTACTTTGAGGACGGAAATGTAAATTAACACATTAGCAAATTATAAAAACTATGAAACAAGAAGAAGACAAATTCACCGGGTTACCCGAGAATGCGTTCAGAGAGTTGAAACCTGGGGAAGTGTACAACCCGTTGATGGGTCCCTCTAAAAATTATCCGGAAGTTAATATCTGGTCAGTAGCATGGGGTATTGCCATGGCAATCCTTTTTTCGGCCGCCGCAGCCTATCTGGGGTTGAAGGTCGGACAGGTATTTGAAGCAGCTATTCCAATTGCGATCATTGCCGTAGGAGTTTCCGGAGCTGCCAAAAGAAAAAATGCGTTGGGAGAAAACGTGATTATCCAGTCTATCGGAGCTTGTTCCGGAGTAATCGTTGCCGGAGCGATCTTCACCCTCCCCGCTCTTTATATTCTCCAAGCTAAATATCCCGAGATGACGGTTACCTTCATGCAGGTATTCATCAGCTCTTTATTGGGTGGCGTATTGGGTATTCTATTCCTGATTCCTTTCCGTAAATACTTCGTCAGCGACATGCATGGAAAATATCCTTTCCCGGAAGCAACAGCCACTACACAAGTGTTGATCTCCGGCGAAAAAGGCGGCAGTCAGGCCAAACCGTTATTGATGGCAGGTATGATCGGCGGATTATATGACTTCATCGTGGCGACATTCGGATGGTGGAACGAGAATTTTACCACCCGTGTTTGCAGTGCCGGAGAAATGCTGGCAGAAAAGGCAAAATTGGTATTCAAGGTAAACACCGGTGCCGCCGTGCTTGGTTTGGGATATATCGTCGGACTGAAATATGCTTCCATCATTTGTGCCGGTTCATTGGCTGTGTGGTGGATTATCATTCCGGGAATGTCTGCTATCTGGGGTGACAGTGTACTGAATGCATGGAATCCGGAAATCACCTCTACCGTAGGTATGATGAGTCCGGAAGAAATATTCAAATATTATGCCAAGAGCATCGGTATCGGCGGTATCGCTATGGCGGGTGTAATCGGTATTATCCGTTCCTGGAGCATCATCAAGAGCGCTGTCGGACTGGCAGCCAAAGAGATGGGCGGTAAAGGGAATGTAGAGAAGAGCATTATCCGTACCCAACGGGATCTTTCCATGAAGATTATCGCCATCGGTTCCATCATCACACTGATCTTAATCGTATTATTCTTCTACCTTGATGTCATGCAAGGGAATCTGTTGCATACATTGGTAGCCATTGTTCTGGTTGCCGGTATCTCTTTCCTGTTCACCACAGTAGCAGCTAATGCCATTGCGATTGTTGGTACTAATCCGGTTTCGGGAATGACATTGATGACACTGATTTTGGCTTCCGTAGTGATGGTAGCTGTCGGACTGAAAGGTCCTTCGGGCATGGTTGCCGCATTGGTAATGGGTGGTGTAGTATGTACCGCACTATCGATGGCAGGAGGTTTTATCACCGACTTGAAGATTGGTTACTGGCTCGGAAGTACGCCTGCCAAACAGGAAACATGGAAGTTCTTGGGAACAATCGTATCGGCTGCAACAGTAGGCGGTGTAATGATTATCCTGAATAAGACATACGGATTTACAAGTGGCGCACTGGCTGCTCCACAAGCAAATGCGATGGCGGCCGTTATCGAACCACTGATGAGTGGTGTAGGTGCACCCTGGTTGTTATATGGTATTGGGGCTGTCTTAGCTATTATTCTGACTCTTTGTAAAATTCCTGCATTAGCTTTCGCATTGGGTATGTTTATTCCGTTGGAGCTGAATGTGCCGTTGGTAGTGGGTGGAGCAGTGAATTGGTTTGTTACAACACGTAGCAAAGATGCATCTCTGAATACGGAAAGAGGTGAAAAAGGAACCTTACTGGCATCCGGTTTCATTGCCGGAGGTGCATTGATGGGAGTAATCAGTGCCGCGATGCGCTTTGGTGGAATCAATCTGGTTAATGAGGCATGGTTGAACAATACTTGGTCAGAAGTGTTGGCATTAGGAGCGTATGCCTTACTGATTCTTTACTTTATAAAGGCTTCAATGAAAGTTAAATAAATCATTATGAGGAGACTATTATCCATTATAGTATCACTTGTAACTGCCATATCATTTGCGCAGCAGCCCGTCGAGCTACCTTTGTGGCCCGACGGTGCTCCCAACTCCAGTGGACTAACCGGAGAAGAGCAGGAAACGCGCCCTCATTTTGTCACGAATGTCACGCATCCCACCCTGACGGTCTACCATCCGGAAAAGCCGAATGGAATGGCTATTATCATGTGTCCCGGAGGCGGTTATCGTGGACTGGGTATGGATGGAGAGGGGTATGATATGGCCCCCTGGTTCTGCGGACAAGGTATTACCTATATGGTATTAAAATACCGGATGCCGAACGGACATTGGGAAGTCCCCGTATCAGACGCCGAACAAGCCATTCGCATGGTACGTCAACATGCCAAAGAATGGAATGTCGATCCTTACAAGGTAGGATTAATGGGAGCCTCTGCGGGAGGGCATTTAACTGCTACACTCGCTACTCATTATAATTCGGAAACACGTCCGGACTTTCAGATATTACTTTATCCGGTGGTTACGATGATGCAAGTCACCCGGGGAAATACCAGAGCTGCATTGCTTGGCAAAAATCCCACAATGGAACAAATACAGAAGTTCTCTGCCGAATTGCAAGTAACGCCCGATACTCCACAAGCATTTATCGCTCTTACCTCCGACGACCCTTCCGTAGCACCTTACCACGGAGTGAACTATTACCTTGCTTTACAAAAAAACAAGGTTCCGGCAACTCTCCATGTTTATCCTACCGGAGGACATGGCTGGGGATTTCAGGACCATTTTAAATATAAGCAACAATGGACACAGGAATTGGAGAAATGGTTGCGCGACGGCGTTGTATTCCCGGAAAACCCCGAACCCATGTTACGAATCGGGAAATCTTACCTGGGAACTAAATACGTGGCTAACACATTAGATCAAGACGGAGAAGAATCATTAGTGATCCGAACCGATGCCGTAGATTGCCTCACTTTCGTAGAATACACATTGGCACAGGCACTCGGTTCTTCCTTTGCCGACAATCTGCAAAAAATACGTTATCGGGACGGCATCATCAACGGTTATCCTTCCCGGTTGCATTATACTTCCGAATGGATAGAGAACGGAATCCGCCACGGATTCCTCACCGACATTACTGCCAAAAACAGTGCACATACCCAGAAAATCTCTCTTTCGTATATGTCTACCCATCCCAAGCAATATAAAAAATTGGCTGATTCGCCGGAAAATGTACGACAAATGGCCGAATATGAAAAAGCAATCTCCGGAAAAGTCGTACATTGGTTGCCGAAAAGCGAACTGCCGGAAGCCGGATTGCCCTGGATCATGAATGGAGACATTATTGCTATTACAACGAAGATGCCCGGACTGGACATTGCTCATGTGGGAATAGCAGAATATAAAGAGGGAAAACTGCACCTGCTGCACGCTTCTTCTACATTGGGAAAAGTAGTTGTCAGCGACGAACCTCTCAATCACATGCTAAACAACAATAAATCGTGGACAGGCATACGTGTTGTCCGGATGTCTCACTCTAAAAATAACTGATTATGAAACGAGTAAAACATTTCCTTCTCGCCTCGTGCTTATTCCCCACTTTGCTGGGAGCACAAGAAATGGCAAGCGCCTATTTTCTGGAGCTTACTCCGGACGCCCAATCGGCAGGTATGGCAGGTACAGGATTAGCTACCACCGATAACGGTAGTACAGCTATTTTTCATAATGCTTCTACCATCGCTTTCTCACAAGAAGTGATGGGTACGAGTTATTCATACGCTAAGATCAACCAAGATTATGCGCTACATAGCGCCTCTCTTTTCTATCGGATCGGAAGGGAAGGCATACATGGATTTGCTGTAGGTTTCCGGCATTTCAAAGATCCCAAGGTGCTCGATTACCGCCCTCACGTATGGGACTTAGAAGCTGCTTATTTCAGAAATGTAGCCAAAAATCTGTCTCTTTCATTAACGTTCAGATACCTGCAAGCCAAAGCCGCGGAAAGCGCAGACAGCAAGAATAGCGTTTGTCTGGACTTCAGCGCGACCTACTATCGCAACATGGCTCTATTGGACGAAATGGCTTCCTGGAGCATTGGTTTCCAAGCTGCCAACTTAGGCAAAAAGCTGGACGGACAAAAGTTACCCGCCAGATTAGGATTGGGAGGTACAATCGACCTGCCATTCAGCATAGAAAACCATTTGCAGGTGGCACTCGACTTCAACTATCTGCTCCCTTCTGAAATCCGTCATCTCCAGGCTGGCGTAGGAGCCGAATATAATTTCCTGAAATATGGTGTTGTCCGTGCGGGATATCATTTCGGAGACAAAGATAAAGGAGTGGGCAACTACGGCACTCTAGGCTGCGGAATAAACTTCTGGCCGATACGTGCAGACTTCTCTTATGCCTTGGCTGATAAAGATTGCTTTATGCGCCGCACTTGGCAACTGGGAGTTGGAATAGTTTTCTAAGCTCCTCTTCGAGGCGTTGCTTCACTTCGTCCATCGGCACATCGTGCTTTAATTCCTGACGAAGAGAAGTGACGCCTTTATCTATAAATCCGCAAGGGTGGATATAACTGAAATAACGTAAATCGGTATTTACATTCAGAGCCAGTCCATGCATCGTGACATAATGACTGCTCCTCACTCCGATAGCACAAATCTTACGTGCACGAGGCGTATCACCTTCCAACCAGACTCCTGTCGCTTTCTCCAAACGTCCGGCTTCAATGCCATAAGAAGCACATACCCGAATCACCGCTTCTTCCAGCAAATGAACGTACTCTTTCAATCCTAACTGAAATTCTTCCAGGTTTAATATCGGATAGCACACCAGTTGTCCCGGACCATGATAAGTAATGTCCCCTCCCCGATCAATATGATAAAGGGTGGCATCAATTGCTTTCAATTGTTCATCACTCAACAACATATTATTTTCTTTCCCGCTACGTCCTAATGTATAAACATGGGGATGTTCGCACATCACAATACGGTTTTCATAACTCTCGCCCTGAACTTTTGCCCGGACAATGTTATCAAACCATTCTGTTTGCCGTTGCCATGCTTCGGCGTATGGTATCAAATTCCAATCAATAAAAACTGTTTTCATAAAAACAAAGGTAAGAAATAAAAAGAAAATGCGTACATTTGTTGGCCCAATATAACACACACAACTATGAAAATGGACTTTCCACAGGTAGACTTGCCTACCGAAGTATTAGCATGGACGAATGTAACAGAAGACATTCTCAATATTTACAAGCAATCTTGTCGGTTGCAAGCATGTATTGTTGCCATCTGTACCGAAGGTTCGATGAAAGCCTCCATCAATCTGCTTGATTACGAAATTCACCCCAATGACTTAATAACATTATTACCGGGAACAATCATTCAGTTTCGGGAGAGAACAGAAAAAGTATGCCTTTGCTTTGCCGGCTTCTCTGCTCATTGTGCCGGACGGATCAATCTCATGAAGAATATTGGTAACGCATATCCCAAACTGATAGAACAGCCGGTAGTTCCTCTTAATGAAGAAGTAGCCAGTTATCTGAAAGACTATTTTGCTCTATTATCACGGGCCAGTTGCAATGAGAACTTCGAAATGGATTCTGAATTGGTCGAATTGTCTCTTCAGACTATCCTGACAAGCATACGACTGATATATCATAAATTTCCGGGCGAAAATAGCAGTTCGAACCGCAAAAAGGAAATCTGCCGGGAACTGATTCAAGCCATCACCGAGAATTATAAAAATGAACGTCGTGCACAGTTCTACGCAGATAAATTAGGTATATCTCTTCAACATCTAAGCACGACTGTGAGACAAGTGACAGGTAAAAGTGTTTTAGATACCATTGCTTATATCGTTATCATGGATGCTAAAGCCAAACTGAAAGGTACCAATATGACTATCCAAGAGATAGCATATTCTCTAAACTTCCCCAGCGCCTCTTTCTTTGGCAAGTATTTCAGACGATATGTAGGAATGACACCATTGGACTTTAGAAACAGATAATTTTCACGAAGAACGATAGAAAACATAAATGGTGAGTTGTAAAACAATGAACGGTGAATAAATTGCGTATTATCCGCAAAGTATTCACCGTCTATTATTTACATTCGCTGTTCATAAATAACAGCTTGCCATTCATCGTTTACAGCTTACAGGTCCCTGTCTTTTATAGTTCATTTCTCATTTTCGTCCCAAGCTCAACGAATTGAGCACTACGCTCACACTGGAGAACGCCATTGCGGCACTTGCCAGCATCGGATTCAATAACAAACCATTCAGCGGGAACAAGATACCGGCAGCAATAGGAATACCGATCAGGTTATAAATAAACGCCCAGAAAAGATTCTGATGAATCAGTTTGACCGTCTGCTTTGACAACTGGAAGGCTTTAGGAAGCAGCAACAAGTCCGATGTCATCAAAGTCACCATAGCCACATCCATAGCAATATCAGTTCCTTTTCCCATAGCAATGCTGACGTCAGCCAATGCCAGTGCCTGCGAATCATTGATACCATCGCCCACCATTGCAACCTTCTTTCCCTGCATTTGAAGCTCACGTACAAATTCGGCCTTATCGTCCGGTAGAGCGTCGGCAACAAAACGTTCGATTCCTAAACGGGAAGAAACGGCTAATGCAGTCCGTTGCCCGTCACCCGTCAGCATACAGATGTCAATCCCTTGGCGTTTCAGTTCCTTCACCGCTTCGGCAGAAGTAGCCTTTATCGGGTCGGAAACAGCAATGATAGCCAACAACTCGTTTTCACGTCCAAAGTAAATGATGCCGTTACCGTCCGATTCATAGTGAACCAGCATTTCAGCCATCACATCGCTTACTGTCGCACTGAAATCTTTCAGGAGTTTATGACTGCCTACCCAATAAGTATGTCCCTCATACGAGGCTTTAATTCCTTTTCCCGTAATGCTTTCAAAGCTATCCAACGCGGCAGGTTTTATTTTTTCTTCGTCCTGAAGCGCAGAGACAATAGCGCCGGCAAGCGGATGCTCCGATTTCATTTCCGCAGCTAAAAGCACATCTTTGAAATGTGGTTCCTGCGACTGCGCCCATAACCATCCGGTAGCTGTAGGATGTCCTTCAGTCAGTGTTCCCGTTTTATCCAGAACAACGACATCTACTTTGCGCATTTGTTCCAAAGCCACTGCATCTTTAATCAGGATATGCTGGCTGGCAGCTTTACCTATACCCACCATCAACGCAGTAGGTGTAGCAAGCCCCAAAGCACATGGACAAGCAATGACAAGAACAGAAACAGCCGACAAAATACCATAAGAGATATATTCACTACCACCAATGGTAACCCATAATACAAATGTCAGAATGGCAATGCCCAATACGACAGGTACAAAAATCCCCGTAATACGATCGACAATGCGTTGCACGGGAGCTTTGCTGCCCTGTGCTTCCTGCACCATAGCGATAATACGGGCAAGCACGGTTTCGCTGCCTACCTGTGCGGCACGAATGATAAATGAGCCACGCTGGTTAATCGTTCCTGCCAATACTTTATCACCTTTCTTCTTTTCTACCGGAACCGGTTCACCGCTAATCATACTCTCATCGACATACGAGTCGCCTTCGGAAAGCTGACCGTCCACAGGTATTTGCTCTCCCGGACGTACAACCACCAAATCACCTACCTGGAGTTTTTCAATCAAGATCTCCTCCTCCACTCCATTGCGCAGAACACGAGCCGCTTTAGGCTGCATTCCCATCAACTTACGAATGGCTGTTGAGGTATTTCCTTTGGCACGTTCCTCCATCAACTTTCCGGTAAGAACGAAAGCGATAATCACCGCAGAAGCCTCATAATAGACATGCGGTTCCAATCCGCGGTCATACCAGAATTCGGGGAAGAAAGTGTTGAACAGACTGAACAGAAAAGCAATGGAAGTACTAAGCGCAACCAAAGTATCCATATTACTCCGCCCTAATTTAGCCTGTTTCCAGGCTCCGGTGAAGAAACCACCTCCGAAAAAGACCATAACAGGGATAGCAAGTACCATTTGAATCTCATTAGAGTATGGCACATGCATCAGTATCATGGAATATACCAACAATGGTACTACCAAAATCCACGCTCCAATCACCTTCCATTTCAAACGAGTGTAACGCTTATGCTGTTCCTCCTCCCGGCGTTCTTCTTTGTGGGCTTCTTCCACAATCAGATCATAACCTGCCGCAAGCACAGCCGCACGAATCTCTCCGGGAGTCAGCTGCTCTTTCTCATAAGAAACGGTCAATGTATTGGTAGCAAAATTAACGGAAGCCTCAATGACTCCCGGCAATTTTTTCACTGTTTTTTCTACATTATTGGCACATCCTGCACAATGCATATTAAGCACAGGAAATGCCTTTTTTGTTGTGTTACCCATATAATTATAGTTTACGGCCTTCCCCCTCCTCTCAAAAAAGGAGTTGGGGAAGAACCCTTATTTGTTTATAGAAACAAGCTAATACAGGTATTTGTTCAATTACTTCTTATCAGCCTTCTGATCGTCTTTCTTTGTTTCTTTTACAAATTCGGCTTCATAACTGAACTTATTAAACCCTGCCTGCAACTTCTTTACATTCGTTTTTTCAGCGTCATACGTAATGGTTACCATTTTCGTTTTTACTTCGGTCGAAATATCCTTCAACCCTTTCTCAAAACGCATATTGTCCTTTACTTTCTTTTCGCATTTCTCACAGTGCATCTGCGACACTTTAAATACAACAACACGAATATCTTTTGCCAATACAGCTGTTACACTCAAAAGAGCCACCACGCAAGTGGCCATCCATCTTTTTGTTTTCATTTTTCTTATCAGTTTAAAATTAATATTCTTTATTATGCGATCGTTTCTTTCATTCGCTATTTCCTGCTTTTACTCACTATTTCTAGCTAAGTTAAAACGTATTCCGATATATCCTTTTGCTCCGTGCACCGGTCCCCAAATCATGGTAGAATCAAAGTTGTTCCCCCAGGGATTTGCCGCATCGATAATCGGATTCTTTTGTTTGAAGTTTGTCAGGTTCTCGCCTCCTACGTAGATAGACCAGCGGCGGAAGTAACGGGTCACCTGCAAGCTCAACTGCTCAAAACTGCCGTAACGACGTTCCCAAGACAACTGTCCGTCTCCCTGTTCATAAGGAGTAGGCATCCTACCGCCACCATTCTGTTGCAGTGTGGCGTCAAACTGCCATATTCCCAGCGGAGTTTGGTAAGAAGCCGTGAGTAGTCCTTTATATTTGCTGGTCAGCGGTTTCTCCATTCGTTCACCTTTGTAGGTCGTTTTCGCATCCGTGAGCCGGTAAGCACCTGTCAGAGTGAATCCTTTGAAGAAAGGATAACTTGCTTCCACTTGGAACACATGCGAATAAGAGCGTCCATCCAAATTGTAAAAAGCTACTTCATGGGGGTTGCTATCCATATCCACTATCACTTGTTTCAGGAAATCCGTATAATAGTATTCTGCATTCACATTCAGCGTTTTGCCGAATATAGGGATATAAGTAGAGACGCTGGCACCGTAGTTCCATGCTTCTTCCATATCCAGGTTCTTTGCTATTTCCACCTTACGACTGCTGGAAAGCAGGTAGTTGTTTTCTGCCAACACATGATTGGTACGGTACCCTTTTCCGGCAGAAAGACGGAAATTCACATAATCATTCGGATTGTACTTCAGATGCGCACGCGGAGTCACGAAGAAACCATGTTCGTTACTGTAATCACCACGCAGACCGGCCATTACCATCCATTTATCATTCAGGTTCAACGTATATTGCACGTAAGCACCGGGAACAGCTTCCTTTTCAAAGGCTTTGAGAGGATTGTCCGTTGTATTTTCCAAACGGTAATGTTGGTCATAAGCGTCATAATTGAAGCTCAACCCTGCGGAGAAACTATTTTGCGGATTAAATTCCGTTTCAAACATCAGCGAAGCATAGACGTTGGTTTGATCCACATTATACAGTTTGCGTCCATACGTAGCATCCTGATTGTGTAAAGTGGTGGAAAGAATCAAAGCCAGGTTCGTATTCTTCTCCTTATTAAAGATATAAGCATTCTTGGTGAAGAATTCATAGCGTTCCGTATCGATCCCTACTTTATACAGGTCACCGGAGTGCATTGTCCCTCCATGATTGGCCTGTCCGCTGGTACGTGTTTCAGAAAGGGCTTTGATACCTGCCTGGAAAACATAATGGTCGCCCATGTATGCCCACCGGTTCCACACATTATACTGTTCCACCTGCGGAATATCCACAAATCCGTCATCGTTGCCATCATGCGCCTTGGTCTCATTTTCGTAATGCGCCAGCAGAGAAGTGCTCCATCGTTTGGAAAGTTTCAATGTAGCGTCCGCATTGGCTTCATACCGGTTAGTAGTGCTTGCAAAAAGATTGGCAGACACCCAATCGGCTTCCGGCAACTGTGGTTTCTTAAATTCTACGTTTATCTGTCCTGTGATGGCTTCATAACCATTCTTCACCGAAGATGTTCCTTTGGAAACCTGTATGCTCTGCATCCACGGACCGGGGACATATCCCAATCCATAAGGAGCGGCGGCTCCCCGATAATTCGGAATATTTTCCGTCAACATCTGCACATAAGTGCCGGACAGCCCCAACAATTTAATTTGTTTGGCTCCTGTTGCCGCATCGGAATAACTCACATCTACTGAAGGGTTCGTCACAAAACTTTCACCCAGGTTACAACAAGCGGCTCTACTCAATTCGGCACTGCTTATCATGTCTTCGTTCATCACGCTACTGCGCAATTTCATTGTTCCCAGTTTACGAGTGACAATATTCACTTCATTCAGTTCCACTCCATCACGAAGCACAATATCCAGTTGTTGATTTTTACTGCTCACATGAATCGTATCGTTCTGAAAACCGATAAAGCTGACAATCAGCATGTGGCTTTTAGAAGGTTTAGTAATAGAAAAACTACCATCCTCTTTGGTTGTCACTCCTTGTCCTGTATTCATCCAGAACACATTGGCACCCGGAATAGCCTCCCCGGTACTATCTTTCACTGTTCCCCGTACTTGCGCATATATATTGCCGGCAAATAACAGGAACAGTCCTATTATCATATATTTCATTCTTTCTAAAGTTACTTTCGAGATACAAAATTAATTCATTTCTCATGCAACTTAGTTGCATTCAGTGCTGCTTTACTTTCATGTTCTATTGAAAGCAAAGGATTAAATAAGAAAGAAATAGTGGCTAAATAATGTAAGTGGAATATAACGCCAGCATCTGCCTCGAGCAGAGAGGTGGCGGAGAGGTCAGACTATCAAATTCTACCGGTTTATCCGCATAGATCGGAGTCAACAGATAGCAGAAATACTCACATAAAAAATCGACTGCCAAAACTGATACGGTCAGTTCAGTAGTATGTTTCATCAGGTCGAGCTTATAAATCGTAGCCGTACAACCTTTTTCTTTACAGTTTTTCTTTGAATCGCAAGTATGAGACTTTTTACACTTCGGACAGCCTGTATCACAGCAGCTCTGCACTGTCTCACAACGGGCACAGCAATAATGCACAATAGAGACTCCGCCTCCTGAATAGATAATCAGGAGAGAAAGGATTAGTGCTGTTATGTAGGCTAGTCTTTTCATTTCAGAGGACAAAGATAAGAATAAAAACAAATTTCCCTATCTATTTTCGTAATTAAGATTCAATCCCCATTCAAAACTATAGATATACATGCATTTCTTACCGGTTCTTCCCCCAATAACCTCGTATTCCATCATCAGTAGATTGAATACCAATTCATTGCAGACATATTTCCCGTTCATTATTTGGCTATTTTAGGGTCATATCAGCACTATTAACTCTTTTTACTCAACAATAAAACCTATCTTTGCCACGAATAAATTCATTGTTTTTTTAAGTAAACGCTATGCTTACATATCTACTCCTCATTATCACTCTTTATCTGGCAGGGAATACCTACATATTTATCAGAGCGACGCAGGCTCTGAAAGTAAAACCGCTTGGAGTAAAAATACTCTTAACCGTTTTATTTTGGACATGTGCCTTATCTTTCTTCGGCACGATGTTAGCCCGTAACCTGGAAATGCCTGTTTTTATCTCCCATTCGATGTACATCATTGGAACAAGTTGGCTGATATTTACCCTATACATGGCATTGTTCCTGCTATTGTTTGATATATTGAAATTATTCAAGGTGGTCTGCAAATATTGGTTTTATCTATCTTTTGTGTTCACATTGGGATTGCTGGGATATGGGGTGTACAACTATTATCATCCAGAAACCAATGTTGTCAGTATTTTAACTAATAAACAAAATGAAGATACTTCTCACGCAGTTAAAATCGTCGCGATAAGCGATGTTCATCTGGGAAACGGCACAGGAAAAGCCTCACTGAAGAAGTATGTGGAAATGATAAATGCACAGCATCCCGACTTGATACTGATTAGTGGCGACTTGATTGATAACAGTGTCGTACCTCTTTATACAGAGAATATGGCAGAAGAACTGGCCGAGTTAAAGGCTCCTATGGGCATCTACATGGTTCTTGGTAATCACGAATACATTAGTGGAATCGATGAAAGTATCCGGTATATAAAGAATACTCAAATACAACTTTTGCGTGATTCAGTAGTGACACTCCCCAACGGTATACAGCTGATAGGCCGCGATGACCATCACAACCGCAAACGCCGTTCCCTGCAAGAACTGATGGCGAATATCGATAAAAACAAACCTATCATCTTGCTGGATCATCAACCCTTCAAGCTGAAAGAAACAGAAGCGGCCGGCATCGACTTGCAATTCAGCGGACATACACATCACGGACAAGTATGGCCTATTAATTGGGTGACTGATTATATATTCGAGCAAAGTCACGGCTACCGTCAATGGGGAAACAGCCACGTGTACGTGTCTTCCGGATTGTCTCTTTGGGGGCCGCCTTTCAGAATAGGAACGCATAGCGAAATGGTTGTTTTTAACTTCCAATGAATAATATGCAGTTTTGTCACATATGTTACAGTTTCTAAGAAATCTCTGCCCTATCTTTGCAGAAAAAAAATGATTATGGAACAATTACATGCTCATGAAGTCCTCCACATGATGGAAGGAAACAGCTACTCGGAATCATCATTGCGGGAAGCAATCATTAAGAAGTTTGGCCCACAGCAACGTTTTTATACCTGCTCGGCAGAAGACATGGACGTAGATACCCTTATCGAATTTCTGAAAATGAAAGGGAAATTTATGCCTGCTGAAGATGGATTCACCGTGGATATCACTAAAGTTTGCAAGCATTGACGAGTGGATGGTATCCGGTAATCCTGTTTTAAGAGGATAAATAGCTGCAAATTTTTCTATTTTTATTAGCCCGATTCACGAATTTCATCTATATTTGTCAATAGTGAATGATAAAGCAAATGTTGAATTTATAGAAAAAACGGGTATGAAAAAACAATATGTCAGTCTGCTTGCAATTATTCTTTCGGTTAGCGGCTTTTTGTTTTCTTGTCATGACAAGATGAACAAAAACACAGGTGCGTTACAGTTTGATAGCATTCAAGTGAATGAGACAGCACACCTCTTCAGTGATACAGCCAAACCGGCCTGCAATATTATTATTAATTTTGCCTATCCGGTAAAATCATCGGATGATATGCTGAAAGACAGTTTGAATTCTTATTTCATTTCGGCCTGCTTCGGTGATAAATACATCGGCGAAAAGCCGGAAGAAGTTGTAAAGCAATATACCGAGAACTATATCAGCGAATACCGCCGCGACCTCGAACCGATGTATGCCGAGGACGAGAAAGACAAGGAAGACGAATCTTCCATCGGGGCTTGGTATTCTTATTATAAAGGTATAGAGAGTCACGTGCAACTGTATGATAAAGACCTGCTTGTATATCGTATCGACTACAACGAATATACCGGAGGTGCACATGGAATTTACATGGCAACTTATTTAAATATGGACCTCACCCTGATGCGTCCGCTCCGCCTCGATGATATTTTTGTCGGAGACTACAAAGACGCATTGACCGACCTGATCTGGAATCAGCTCATGGCAGATAACAAAGTGACCACTCACGAAGCATTGGAAGACATGGGATATGCTTCAACCGGTGACATCACTCCGACAGAGAATTTCTACCTAAGCAAAGAAGGAGTCACCTTCTATTATAATGTATACGATATCACTCCTTATTCTATGGGACCTGTAAAGGTAACAATCCCATTTGCTATGATGGAACATCTATTAGGCAGTAACCCGATTCTGGGAGAACTGAAAAATTAAAAATCATAAAAAGCTGAACACCAATGAATATCCTGTTGTTATCACTTCCATGTGACAGAATAGGATATTCATCCACATCTATCATTCAAAACTTATAATTCAAAATTCAAACAGTGGAAATCATACTGAAATATTTTCCTGATCTGACGGAAGAGCAGCGCAAACAATTTGCAGCTCTATACGACCTCTACACTGACTGGAATTCAAAAATCAACGTTATCTCCCGCAAGGACATTGAGAATTTATATGAGCATCACGTGCTCCATTCATTAGGCATTGCCAAAGTCATCCAATTCCGCCCCGGAACCAGCATCATGGACTTGGGTACAGGAGGAGGTTTCCCCGGTATTCCTTTAGCCATCTTATTTCCCGAAGTAACATTTCACCTCGTGGACAGTATCGGCAAAAAAGTACGGGTAACAACCGAAGTGGCAAACGCTATCGGACTGAAAAATGTAACATTCCGTCATGCCCGCGCAGAAGAGGAGAAACGAACGTTCGACTTTGTTGTCAGCCGTGCCGTAATGCCTTTGGCGGATTTGATTAAGATTATCAAAAAGAATATCTCTTCAAAACAACAGAATGCATTACCCAACGGACTGATCTGTCTCAAAGGTGGCGAACTGGAGCATGAAACGATGCCGTTCAAGCATAAAACGGTCATTCATAACTTGAGCGATAGTTTCGAAGAAGAGTTCTTTCAAACTAAGAAAGTGGTATATGTTCCGATTTAAACAAGACTATATGTTCTGATAGATGATAAATCATAAAGAAACCATGAAAATAAAGAGATTTGAATTTAATATGTTTCCCGTAAACTGCTACGTATTATGGGACGACACTAAAGAAGCAGTCGTAATCGATCCCGGCTGTTTTTATGAAGAGGAAAAGCAGGCTCTGAAAAAGTTCATTCTTACCAATGAGCTAAATGTAAAGCATCTGCTGAATACTCATTTGCACCTGGATCATATCTTCGGAAATCCGTTCATGCTGAAAGAATTCGGATTATCGGCAGAAGCAAACAAAGCGGACGAGTACTGGATTGACGAAGCACCGAAACAAAGCAGAATGTTTGGTTTTCAGTTGCAGGAAGAACCTGTACCACTGGGCAAATACCTGCATGACGGAGATATTATCACTTTCGGACATACCAAACTGGAAGCGATACATGTGCCCGGACATTCACCCGGTAGCTTGGTGTACTATTGCAAGGAAGACAACTGCATGTTCTCCGGCGATGTCCTGTTTCAGGGCAGCATCGGTCGTGCCGATCTCACAGGAGGCAACTTCGATGAACTGATAGAGCACATTTGCAGCCGTCTGTTTGTTCTTCCCAACGAAACTGTCGTTTACCCCGGACACGGTGCTCCTACGACGATCGGAATGGAGAAAGCTGAAAACCCATTTTTTAGATAAGAGAAGATTTATGAGTTATGAATTCTGATTTATGATTTGCCGTGCGGATGAAGTAGGTGTTACGGCTGATTGAGGTTTATAAATCGGGAAAACATAAGAAAGCATAAATCAGAACTCATAATTCAGAAATCATAAATCATAAATCATTAAGACATGAAAACCGATTTGTTAGCTAGCCGTCACATCGGCATCAATGAACAAGACACAGCCCTGATGCTCCGCAAAATTGGCGTGAACTCACTGGACGAACTGATTGATAAAACAATTCCCGCCAATATACGGCTGAAAGAGCCGCTGGCATTGACTAGTCCGCTGACGGAATACGAATTTGGAAAACATATCGCCGAACTGGCAAATAAAAATAAACTATATACTACGTATATCGGTTTGGGATGGTACAACACGATTACCCCGGCTGTTATCCAGCGAAATGTATTCGAAAACCCGGTATGGTACACTTCTTACACTCCTTATCAGACAGAAGTGTCGCAAGGACGCCTGGAAGCGTTGATGAATTTTCAGACAGCCGTGTGCGACCTTACCGCCATGCCACTTGCCAACTGTTCACTTCTGGACGAAGCAACTGCCGCTGCCGAAGCCGTGAGCATGATGTATGCCATCCGTACCCGTGCGCAACAGAAAGCCAATGCGAACGTAGTCTTTGTAGACGAGAATATTTTCCCGCAGACATTGGCTGTTATGACTACACGCGCCGTGCCGCAAGGCATCGAACTGCGTGTAGGTAAATATAAAGATTTTGAACCTTCACCGGAAGTGTTTGCCTGCGTTCTACAATATCCAAACTCGAATGGAAACGCAGAGGATTATTCCGAATTTACAGAAAAAGCTCATGCTGCAGATTGCAAGGTAGCTGTTGCCGCCGATATTTTGAGTCTTGCCCTGCTGACTCCTCCGGGAGAATGGGGAGCAGATATTGTATTCGGAACCACACAACGTTTGGGTACTCCAATGTTCTATGGTGGTCCGTCGGCTGCTTTCTTTGCTACCAGAGACGAATACAAACGGAATATGCCGGGACGAATCATCGGATGGTCTAAAGATAAATATGGCAAACTTTGCTATCGGATGGCTTTGCAGACACGTGAACAGCATATCAAGCGGGAAAAAGCAACTTCAAACATTTGTACCGCACAAGCATTATTAGCTACCATGGCAGGCTTTTACGCTGTTTATCACGGTCAGGAGGGTATTACTACAATTGCGTCGCGCATCCACAGTATCACTGTATTTCTCGAAAAGCAACTGAAGAAATGTGGATACACACAAGTCAACGCTCAATATTTTGACACCTTACGTTTTGAGTTGCCCGAACACGTTTCGGCACAACAAATCCGTACCATAGCGCTTAGTAAAGAAGTAAATCTGCGTTATTATGAAAATGGTGATGTCGGTTTCAGTATTGATGAAACAACAGATGTGGCAGCCGCCAATGTATTGCTCTCTATCTTTGCCATCGCTGCCGGAAAAGATTATCAGAAAGTAGACGATATTCCGGAAAAAAGCAATATCGACAAGGCTTTGAAACGGACAACTCCTTTCCTGACGCACGAAGTATTCAGCAAATATCACACGGAAACAGAGATGATGCGTTATATCAAACGTTTGGACCGCAAAGATATTTCGCTTGCACAATCGATGATTTCTCTCGGTTCATGCACCATGAAGCTGAATGCAGCTGCGGAAATGTTGCCTTTAAGTCGTCCCGAATTTATGGGTATGCACCCGCTGGTTCCGGAAGATCAGGCAGAGGGATATCGGGAATTAATTAAGAATCTAAGTGAGGATCTGAAAATTATCACCGGATTTGCAGGGGTGAGCCTGCAACCTAATTCAGGTGCTGCGGGAGAATATGCAGGACTTCGTGTAATCCGTGCTTATCTCGAAAGTATCGGTCAGGGACATCGGAACAAAGTCCTGATTCCAGCTTCGGCTCATGGAACAAATCCTGCGTCAGCTATACAGGCCGGATTTGTGACTGTCACTTGTGCATGCGACGAACAAGGAAATGTAGAAATGGATGATCTGCGTGCCAAGGCTGAAGAAAATAGGGATGAATTGGCAGCGCTGATGATTACTTATCCTTCTACACATGGTATCTTCGAAACAGAAATAAAGGAAATTTGCGACATCATTCATGCCTGTGGCGCACAAGTATATATGGATGGAGCCAATATGAATGCCCAAGTGGGATTGACCAATCCGGGATTCATCGGTGCGGATGTCTGCCACTTGAATCTTCATAAAACATTCGCTTCCCCTCATGGTGGCGGAGGTCCAGGAGTAGGTCCTATCTGTGTGGCCGAACATCTGGTTCCTTTCCTTCCCGGACATGGAATCTTCGGCAATTCGCAGAATCAAGTATCAGCTGCTCCATTCGGTAGTGCAGGTATTTTGCCTATCACGTATGGATATATCCGCATGATGGGTGCAGAGGGATTGACGCAGGCAACTAAAATTGCCATCCTGAATGCTAATTATCTGGCTACTTGTCTGAAAGATACGTATGGAGTTGTCTATCGGGGAGCCAATGGTTTCGTAGGACACGAGATGATTCTGGAGTGTCGGAAAGTACATGAAGAAGCAGGCATCTCGGAAAATGATATTGCCAAACGTCTGATGGATTATGGTTATCATGCTCCTACCCTCTCCTTTCCTGTTCACGGTACGTTGATGATTGAACCGACAGAAAGCGAGAGTTTGGCAGAACTGGACAATTTCGTAGATGTCATGCTGAATATCTGGAAGGAGATTCAGGAAGTGAAGAATGGCGAAGCTGATAAGGATGATAATGTGTTGATTAATGCTCCGCATCCGGAATACGAGATTGTTAGTGATCGTTGGGAACATTCGTACACACGCGAGAAAGCGGCTTATCCGATAGAAAGTGTACGTGATAACAAATTCTGGATCAATGTAGCTCGTGTAGATAATACATTGGGAGACCGTAAGTTACTACCAACTCGTTATGGCACTTTTGAATAAAGGTGATTTATTGTAGAAATCAATTCATTAGAAAAGATTTTTAGAAGCATCTCAATAAGAAATAATCCCGGGGCTCAATGAATGTAAGTCCCGGGATTATTTTTATCAGCCCAAGACTGAATAAACAAAAGCCCTGGGGATGCATCAAATATCCCCAAGGCTCATATTTCGTGATATGGAATGTAAATCCAACTACAATTCTGAATATTTTTTCTACTTGACAATCGTTACCGTATCAGCTTTCACCTTTTTCTCTTTCATAGGAATCTTCAAATCAGCATACCCCAAAGCTACACAACCATAGACTTTATGATTGGCAGGAACACCTAAAGAGGTAATATATTCACGAACTTCAGGATCATCACACGTTGTGCCCAACTGGTTGATCCAGCAAGAGCCGATTCCTAAAGAATGAGCAGCCAGAAACATATTTTCTATTGCACAAGCGCAATCCATTCCAGCCCACCATTGTGTAGGTTCATTGGATACAATCACCAAAGTCGGAGCATGATAATAACAACAATAGGTCTTGCTATGCCCACGCTCTTGCAAACGGGAATCGTCACTTTTTGCAAAAGCTCCTTTAATGCGCTCATTCAGCTCTGTCAATTTATCTACATTTTGAATAGCAGTAAAGTGCCATGTTTCCAAATGCATTCCACTGGGTGCATAAGTTGCAGCTTCCAGAATAGCCTGTAAATCTTCTTCTGAAACTTGCTGACTAGTATAAACCCGTACGCTACGACGTGCTTTAATGTTCTCTAAAACTTCATTCGTTTTCATGGATAACAAGTTTTTTATATATATATCGAATCAAAATTTCACCACAGAGGACACGGAGGACACAGAGGTTTAATCTTATTAGAGTAACACAGAGTCTCACGTATTTATAATCGTATTTATCGCTCTGTTTTACTTACGAAAAAAGAGAGAGGGACTCTGTGTCCTCCGTGTCCTCTGTGGTGAACTCTAATTTATCATTTACCTTTTAACTAGCCCAATCTTTGCATTCAGTTTGAAATAGTAGACTCCATTCTCTCTCTCCAAAAATCCGTATTTATCCTTCTCCAAAGATCCTTTTTCCAAACGGGTATTTTGAAACAAAAAGTCTTCCATTACTTGCTTTTCTGATTTATGATAACAGAGCACCTCTCCACTTCCGCCCACCAACAGAATACCTTCCACAGCCGAATCCAATCCATTATAAATCTTTGCGGGACGCATACCTAAAGCTAATGCCATCAAGAACTGCTTCATCTTAAACTCATAAAACTTGTGCTTGTTTATCAGTTCATCTTTAATCTTTAACGGATTCATTTGTTTAATAACTTCCGTCAGCTCGCTAATACGAGAGATACCATCCAAATGCATAATACGAACCATTTCTGTCAAGACACGTGGAAAATGCAGGTCAATCATTAGAAGATTGCTACGGAATACCCGGTCGGCTACATCAGAATATTTAAGTACACCGCCCAATCGTTCGATCATCATCATTCGCTCGGCAACCTCATTGGGAGATTCAGGCAAAGCATTGATTTTATTCACTGTGGGAGTGGCAAATTTGACTCCACTCTGTTCCAGTTTTAGATTTGCAGCACGTCCTCCGTTCAGTAACGGATTCATTACACCCAACCGTGAACGAACATTAAAACCTCTCAACGGAGCTTCCGGATGCCAAAATGCAATGGAGAAATCAGTACGATCTTCTGTTTTTGCTTCCAAATCGAAAATGGCTGCTTCATCTAAAAACTCTTCTACTCCTTCCGGAGAGGTTACGTCATCTTCCGAAGAAGATTTCACAGCCCGCAATATCAAATCAGCTACAATACCAAAGTCTTCGCGAGGCATGGATTTAGTTCCGCTCTCTGCTTCTATACGAATCGTATCTTCCTCAATATAATATTGACGTGTTCCATCATGTTCTTCCCGTTGAATCATTGCAATAGGCCAAGATGTTTCTCCCGCCTTTGCGTCTGCTGTGCCTAGCACTACTTTTCCGTCTGTCAGGAGACGAAAGAAAGAATAGAGTTCGCACCATTCTTTTTTGGTTGCTTCGAATGCCATATATCTTTGTTCTTCTTTATTTTACTAATGTTCTTTTTATCCTAATTTTACTAAGAATATTTCTATCTATGAATTGCTTACTGATTAATAACCTGCGGTAAGGTTGCAGGCAACGCAACAGGAGGTACTATATGAGTTACCTCCTCCAAAGGAGGAAGCTTGCCTACTTGTGCAAACAGGAAATTTCGAATCCATTCTTTAGGAGTGACTATGATAAATCGTCCCGTCCAGCAACCATCAAAATAGGAAGGATTGCCCGGCTGTTTCTTTATTGGATAGCAGATATTTTCTCCTTTACTCCGCATCTCCGGCGAACGTCCGGGATCATTTACCCACACATGTTTATCGTCAATGCCACGAAGCACCATCCAGTGCCCTCTCGGACCGGGACGCAAACCACGAACTGCTCCTGTATATCTCACATTCACAAGCACAGGTATACCACGATCAATATAATCCTTCAATACCCGGTAGTCTTTCTGCTGGAAATGTTCGGCACTTATCATATTTTCATAATAACGTGTCAAAGAATCAATTTCAAAAGAATAATATCCTCCCTGTCCTATCGATGTACGACGACGGAAAGGGGCACGTTTTTTCAGAAAGTAGTTGCGTTGATATTCTATCAGTTTTTTTTCTGCATCCTGGGCTGTACGTTGTGTATCGGTCGTCATACCTTTAAAGTAGTCAAAGACCATTAACGAAGAAGCCAGAGAACAATGCGAGTAAGGACATCCCGTGATTTTCTGCGAATACCACGGAACAGGGATATTATTAGGAGCGAGCTTTTGAGTCTCCTGTGCTTGTACTTGCGTCTGAACGCTTATCAAAGCAAAGAAGCTTAAAAACAAAATGAAAATTATATGATATTTATTTCTCATGCAATATTTTAAATATCTTACTTACAATACATTCTCATCATCAAGAATCCGCGCTGTCTCCACCTTTTCCAAACGAGCACGCAATTTAGGCATCATCGAACGACGAATACGTAACGTCATACTACAATCCATGTCATACGACTGATTGAGAATTTCCGGTTCCTCCTCTTTCACAATGCGCATCACGTCATTCATGAAAGGATATTCAAACATTACCGTCACGTCTTCATCTACTGTCTTTTCTATAATTGTAGCGGCAGCAATAGCTTCAGCAGCGGCAGCCTTGTAAGCCACGATCAATCCGCTTGTCCCTAACTTGATTCCTCCAAAATAACGGACTACTATAATCAGGATATCCGTCAGTTCATTTGAATTTATCTGTCCGAGAATGGGTTTTCCCGCTGTTCCGGAAGGTTCTCCATTGTCATTGGCACGGAAATCCTTTCGCGCAGCTCCCAACATATAGGCATAGCATACGTGCCGTGCATCATAATACTTCTTCTGATACGTTTCAAGATGCATCTTTATCTCATCAAGAGTACGCACAGGAAGGGCTATAGCAATGAACTTGCTTCGTTTTTCCGTATAAATACCTTCGGAAGGTTCAATGATGGTTTTATAAGTATCTTCAGCAGTCATGCTGCAAAGATACGGCTTTAATAAGAAAAGTCAATCTATCGTTTGGAAATATTAATGTTCCACTTACCAATGAGATGTAGATGGGAATATAAAAATCTTTGTTGGCAGATTTTCATCTACAAGATAGTGACGCTATCCAATAAAAATAGTGACGGTATACCACAAAGATACCGTCACTATTTTTATTGGATAGCGTCACTATTTTTTTATCTTAATCGGGTGTTACATTTATTGATATAGCTTTCATCAGCAACGTCTTTTTTGCATCATCCGATAGAATTTCCTAATCCAATTTATGAATTACCAACCCCGAACGAAGTTTAGGTTCAAACCAAGTTGTCTTCGGCGGCATAATATTGCCTGTATCTGCAATATCCATCAACTGTTTCATAGATACGGGATAGAGAGCCAAAGCCACTTTCATTTCACCGCTATCCACACGCTTCTTGAGCTCTCCCAATCCACGGATACCACCGACAAAATCAATACGTTTATCAGAACGCAGATCCTTTATACCTAAAACTTCATCCAAAATCAAGTTGGAAGAGATTGTAACATCAAGCACACCAATAGGGTCGTTATCATTATACGTACCGGCCTTAGCAGTCAAGCTGTACCATTTACCACCCAAATAGAGTGAAAAATTATGTAAGCCGGATGGTTTATAGATATCCGCACCCTTCTCTTCTACTATAAAGTTTTTATCAAGTGCAGCCAGGAATTGCTCGGGAGTCAAACCATTGAGATCTTTCACTACACGATTATAATCGATGATGGTTAGCTGGTTTGCAGGGAAGCAAACAGCCATGAAGTAATTATATTCTTCATCACCACGATGATTCGGATTTTGCTTTGCTTTCTCTGCTCCCACCAATGCAGCAGCGGCAGAACGGTGATGCCCGTCAGCAATATAAAGAGCAGGCATTTTAGCAAATTCGGCAGTAATGGTAGCAATATCTGCATCCTGGTCGACAATCCAGAAAGTATGTCCAAAGCCATCACCCGGAGCGATAAAGTCATAAACCGGCTTGTTTGCTGTATATTTCTTTATAATAACATCCAGCTTCTCATTATCAGGATAAGCAAAGAAAACAGGCTCAATGTTTGCGTTGTTCACACGTACATGTTTCATACGATCCTCTTCCTTGTCACGACGGGTAAGCTCATGCTTTTTGATAATACCATTCATATAATCGGGAACATAAGCACCGACCACCAATCCGTATTGCGTTTTCCCGTTCATCGTCTGGGCATAGATATAATAGTTTTCCTTATTATCCTGCACCAACCAGCCTTTGTCCTGAAACAGTTGGAAATTCTCGGCAGCTTTAGCATACACCCGTTCGTCGTGTTCATCCATACCAACAGGGAAATCTATTTCCGGTTTAATAATATGATAAAGAGACTTTTCGTTACCTTCCGCTTCTGCGCGGGCTTCTTCAGAGTTCAGTACATCATAAGGACGTGAAGCGACCTGTTCTACGAGGTTTTGCGGAGGACGAATGCCCTTGAAAGGTTTGATTATTGCCATGATATTAGTATTTTATATGTAAAAAATTAAAGCCACAGACTTCTTGAAAATCTGTGGCTCAAATATACTACTTATTTCTAAAAAAGACATTCTGCAACGGATTGTTTTTATTCAGATACTACCATAGTTATCCTGAAAAATCCGGCAGACTTATTCAGAATCTTACTTGTTTACTCTAAATTTCTCGCAACCATCTTTCAAGAAGCCCACAATTTGTTGAGCAGCAGCAATACCGGCATTGATATTTGCTTCGGCAGTTTGAGCACCCATCTTCTTAGGAGTTGAGAAATAACGTCCGGCAAACTTTTCTGCAAACTCTGCGTTAGCAGCAGGCATAATATCTGTGATATATTTGAAGTCTGCACGCTCTTCCATCAGTTTGATTAGTTCTGCTTCGTTAATCACTTCCTTACGGGCAGTGTTTACCAACATAGCACCTTTCGGCATATCTTTCAACAGAGCATAATTGATAGAGTTCTTTGTTTCGGCAGTTGCCGGAATATGAAGAGATACCACCTGGCAAGTCTTGTACAATTCTTCTGCAGAATCAAGTGCTTTCACACCATCTTTTTCGATTACTTCTTTCGGGCAGAATGCATCATAAGCATACACTTCCATTCCGAAACCTTTGGCAACACGAGCTACATTGCGGCCTACGTTTCCATAAGCATGAATACCCAATTTCTTGCCCATCAATTCTGTACCGGAAGTTCCGTTATAGAAGTTACGGACAGCATATACCATCATACCCAAAGCAAGTTCGGCAACAGCATTAGAATTCTGTCCCGGAGTGTTCATCACGCATACATTGTGAGCTGTGGCAGCAGCCAGGTCCACATTATCGTATCCTGCACCGGCGCGAACTACGATTTTCAATTCTTTAGCAGCATCAAGCACCTCTGCATCAACAATATCACTACGGATAATGATGGCATTAGCATCTTTCACTGCATCCAGTAACTGGGCTTTTTCTGTATATTTCTCAAGTAAAGCAAACTCGTATCCGGCTGCTTCTATTTCTTTACGGATACCGTCTACTGCAACTTTAGCAAACGGTTTATCAGTAGCTACAAGTATTTTCATAATCTAATTCTGTTTATAAAGACTCACCACAGATTACCCAGATTCTCACAGAATAAAAAAAATCTGCGTCCGTCTGTATAATCTGTGGTGAAAATATTATTAATGAAGTTTTTCAAATTCCTGCATACAATCAATCAAAGCTTGTACGCTTTCTTTCGGCAGAGCATTGTAGCAAGATGCACGGAAACCACCTACAGAACGGTGTCCCTTGATACCTACCATACCTCTTTCAGTAGCAAACTTCAAGAAGTCAGCTTCGAAGTCTTTGTATTCGGGAGCCATCACGAAACAGATGTTCATACGTGAACGGTCTTCTTTGGCAGCAGTACCCACGAACATTTTGTTACGGTCGATTTCAGCATACAACATATCCGCTTTTTCAATGGCACGACGTTCCATTTCTTTCACACCACCCTGTGCTTTGATCCAGCGAAGCGTCTGCAATGCTGCATAAATAGGTACAACAGGAGGAGTGTTAAACATAGAGCCACTGTCAACATGAGTCTGATAATTCAACATCGTTGGAATGTAACGGGAAACCTTACCCAATGCGTCATTCTTAACGATAACGAATGTAACACCAGCAGGAGCCAGATTCTTTTGTGCACCACCATAAATACAGATATATTTAGAAACGTCGATCGGACGTGAGAAAATATCAGAAGACATATCGGCAACCATCGGAACCGGAGAATCGAGGTCTTTCTTCAATTCTGTACCGTAAATTGTGTTGTTAGTCGTGATGTGGAAATAATCTGCGTCTGTCGGGATTGTATAATCTTTGGGGATATAAGTATATGTAGCTTCAGCAGAGGAAGCAACTTCTACAACTTCACCAAACCCTTTAGCTTCTTTCATAGCTTTCTTTGCCCATACACCGGTGTTTAGGTAAGCAGCTTTTTTTTCGAGGAAGTTATAAGGAACCATGCAGAACTCCATACTAGCACCTCCACCCAGGAACAGTACCGAATAGCCTTCGGGGATATTGAGTAATTCCTTGAATAATGCCTCTGCTTCGTCAACCACAGGTTGGAAGTCTTTGGCGCGGTGGCTGATTTCCATCAAAGAGAGACCAGAGCCGTTGAAATCTAAAATAGCCTTCGCTGTATCCTCTATCACCTCACGCGGAAGAATGGAAGGTCCTGCATTGAAATTATGCTTTTTCATTTGAAGTTTGTTTTTGGTTTAACAATTTCGTTACTTTTGTCTTTTGACCTTGCGAATTTACGAATTTATTCCCATCGTACAAATCTTTCCTTATAAAAATACTGTTTTAAAGCAGATTTTCCTTTCTTTTTATTGGTTTATACAGGATATATACACCATATTGTTATCTATAGATGTCAAGTATGGGATAAAAGTCGAGATTGAAATAGAACCGGGGATATTGATGATAAAACAAAAGATTAATGCAATAAAAATGAATATTTATAAACTACAACAGTGAATTCAGCTTAGATTAACAGGAAAATGAAGTGGAAAGTAAAATATCTTTGGAAATAAAGTAATCATCCCAATGCTCAATGACTAGTGAACATAGGGACGATTGTAAATAATAAAAGAGGACTTTAAGAGTTCTATATTACAAAAAAGAGTTTTACTTCGCTTCCTCAATAATAGTCTTCATTCCTTTTATTTTCTCTCCTTGAATCAGATTCAGGAGTTGCTTCACCTTAGCCCGGCGAATAGCTACGAAAGCATAATGCTCTTTGACATCAATCGCTCCGACATCTTCACGAGTCAGATTTCCTTTTTTATATAAGAATCCGGCAATATCGATCCGACTAAGTTTCTCCTTCTTTCCTTTACCTATATATATAGTAGCCCAGACCGATTTCGGAGGCCGGGGAGGGTTTTCAGGCAACACTACTATCTCCATTTCTTCCGGAATATAAGAAGGAAGTTTCTCTTCGGCATGAAGAATCAGATAAGACGTTCCGGTCGCATCCCAACGTGCTGTTCGTCCGTTGCGGTGCGTAAAGGCTTCTTCATTGACCGGCAAATGATAATGGATGATATGTCCGACTTCCGGAATATCCAGTCCACGGGCAGCCAGATCGGTAGAAATCAATACATGACAACTGCCATTACGGAACTTGTAAAGCGCACGTTCACGGTCCGGCTGTTCCATACCACCATGAAAACGTTCTGCGAGTAGTTTTTTATCCGCCAATAACTGATGTACACGGTCCACCGCATCCCGATGATTACAAAACACGATGCTCGAAGCGCTCCCCAATGTACAAAGCAGATTATATAAAGTATCAATCTTATCTTTGGAAGGCGAAAGCACCTTCATTAATTTCAAGCGCGACTCTTGTTCTTCAGAATCGTCCGAAAGGAAGTCCAACTTAACTGTGCGGTTCAATCCTGTAAATTCGGGAATCTCTGCCGCATCAGTAGCTGAAAGTAACATACGTTTTTTTAATCCCGGAAGCTGGGTGATAATCTCTGCCATTTCATCGTGGAAACCAAACTCCAACGATTTGTCGAACTCGTCAATAATTAAAGTTTCAATGGTTTCAGGGTTGAAATTGCCTTTCGACAAATGGTCGGTGATACGTCCCGGAGTACCGATGATGATAGCAGGATGATTGCTCAATATACTTTTCTTTTCTTCGGCGATAGGATGTCCACCGTAACAACAGCAGGTTTTCCAGGAAGTCCCCATTGCTTTGAATACAGAATCTATCTGTAAGGCCAGCTCACGCGAAGGAACGAGAATCAAAACCTGCACGCTGTCGTCGTTCGGTTTTAGAGTAAGGAGTAAAGGTAACAGATAGGCCAATGTCTTGCCCGATCCTGTCGGTGACAACAGTATAACGTCTTTTCTTCCAGTAGCTTGTTCAAGTGATGCTTCCTGCATCGGATTCAGCTCCTCAATCTTCAAATTGCGGAGAGCCGACTGTATAATTTCATTTTTCTCTAACATGGGGGCAAAGATACAAAAAGGAAAGAGTACGGAGATAAAAATACAATCAAACTTTAGCCATGCCGGTCAATATATAATAACCTTTCAAATTATTCTCTTTCATGTAAATGGTTACTTCTGCCCTACAAGCTGTAACCAAGGCATATCCCGTTAAACTTGAACTCATAGCTTTGACAAATGAATACTCTGTATCATTGTGAATAAAAGATATACGATGATATTCCATAACCTATTGTACTTTAATAATTCTATTGTGTAGCCAAATATACGAATATAATAGATAAGTACGGATAAAAAAGGAGAACTATCTTTAAAACAGACATAAAATAGATACAAACCATAACGGAAAGACATTATGAGATAATAGTAAAAAAAAGCGGGAAATCGAAGAAGCATTACTGCTTTTCAGATTTCCCGCTCTGTGTTTATGTAACCTTTCCGGTCATTTTTCCGACCGGTTTGTTCTCTTCTGCGAATTATCCTCCGAAGTTGTCGAACATCAGGTTCTGTGCCGGAACACCAAGATCGTCGAGCATCTTCTCAACAGCTTTCGACATCGGACCAGGACCACACATGTAGTATTCAATATCTTCAGGAGCTTCGTGATTCTTCAGGTAAGTTTCGTAAATTACGTTGTGAACGAATCCCGGAGTGTACTTCACGCCTGCAGCATCAGCAGCAGGGTCCGGACGGTCGAGAGCCAAATGGAAAGTGAAATTCGGGAAGTCCTTTTCGATTTGCAAGAAATCTTCCAGATAGAACACTTCGTTCAACGCACGGGCACCGTAGAAGTAAGACATCTTACGGTCAGTAGTATGCAATGTCTTGGTCAAGTGCATGATTTGCGCACGCAACGGAGCCATACCGGCACCACCACCAATCCACATCATTTCCTTCTTAGAATCGAAGATTGGGTGGAAGTCTCCGTAAGGACCGCTCATTATTACCTTGTCACCCGGTTTCAGGGTAAAGATATAAGAAGAAGCGATACCCGGCATTACGTCCATAAATCCAGGACCTTGTTCTTTCGGTTTGAACGGCGGAGTAGCGATACGTACTGTCAACATGATACGATCACCTTCGGCAGGATAGTTGGCCATAGAGTAAGCACGGATTGTTTCCTCGTCGTTCTTACACTTCAGCCCCAGCAAACCGAATTTCTCCCATGCAGGAAGATATTCGTCACCAATCAAGCTCTTGTCAATGTCCTTGTCATAGTCCATTGAGAATTTAGGAATCTTAATCTGTGCGTAAGAACCCGGGATAAAGTCCATGTGTTCGCCTTTAGGCAGAGCAACGATGAACTCTTTGATAAATGTAGCCACGTTCTTGTTGGAGATTACTTCGCACTCCCACTCTTTCACGCCAAGTACAGATTCGTCAATCTTGATTGACATATCGCCTTTCACTTTCACCTGACAGCCCAGACGCCAATGGTCTTGCTGCTGTTTGCGACTGAAGTGAGGAACCTCAGAAGGCAGGATTTCGCCGCCTCCTTCGAGTACTTGGCATTTGCACTGTCCGCAAGATCCCTTACCACCACAAGCAGATGACAGGAATATCCCATTTACAGACAGCGTATTCAACAAAGTAGAACCGGAAGCCACTTCCAATTCCTTTTCGCCGTTGATTGTCAGTTTTACGTTTCCTGATGGCACCAGGAAATTCTTGGCAACCAACAAGATTACAACAAGCAACAGAATAACCACAAGGAATACCCCAATGCTCGCTAATATTAAATTCATATCCATTGTCTTATTCCTTTCTTTTTAGATGTTCAAACCAGAGAAACACATAAATGCGATTGCCATCAGACCTACTGTGATAAATGTGATACCCAAGCCCTTCAACGGAGCAGGCACGTCAGAGTAAGCCATTTTCTCGCGGATAGCAGCCAGACCTACGATAGCCAGCAACCAACCGATACCGGAACCCAATGCATAAGAGAGGGCATCCCAAATATCACCAATGTATTTCGGATCACTCGGACCAACGTTAATACGTTGTTGCATAAACAGAGAGGCACCCATGATCGCACAGTTAACGGCAATCAACGGCAGGAAGATACCCAACGAAGCGTACAGTGACGGAGTGAAGCGTTCTACCACCATCTCCACCAATTGCACGATACCGGCAATTACGGCAATGAAAAGAATAAAACTCAAGAAGCTAAGGTCGACACCTTCAATGATAGCATTGGCAGCCAGCACCTTAGTTTGCAACAGGTAGTTGACCGGAAGCGTCACCAGCAACACGAAAGTCACGGCGATACCCAGTCCTACGGCAGTCTTCACATTCTTCGAAACAGCCAGGTATGAACACATACCCAAGAAGAATGCGAATATCATGTTGTCCACAAAGATAGAGCGGACGAATAAACTTAATAAATGTTCCATAATTCTTTTTGATTTATGATTTATGATTTATAATTTATGATTCAGCAGACTTATCATGCGACTATGACTATAAAGCTAGACATAAATCATAATTCAGAAATCAGAAATAATTAATTACTTTGTTCTTGCAATTCTTTATGACGTGCACGTTGATACCAGATAATGCATGCTACGATAATCAATGCCATCGGCGGCATCAACATCAAGCCGTTGTTTACGTATCCGATATTTTGAATCGGTTCATAATTCAGGATATTGAAACCAAGCAATGTTCCCGAACCAAACAATTCGCGGAAGAAAGCAACGATAATCAAAATCTTAGCATAGCCTAAACCATTACCTACACCATCCAAGAAAGACTCCCAAGGACCGTTCTGCATGGCAAATGCTTCCAGACGTCCCATCAAGATACAGTTGGTGATAATCAAACCTACATAAACAGAGAGCTGTACGCTTACGTCGTAAGCAAACGCTTTCAGGATTTCACTTACGATAGTTACCAAAGCAGCTACCACAACCAACTGGACGATGATGCGGATGCGGTTAGGAATCGTCTTACGCAACAGTGAAATAACAACGTTGGCAAATGCAGTAATCACCGTTACTGAAAGTCCCATCACGATGGCAGGCTCCAGCTTTGCGGTAACAGCAAGTGCAGAACAGATACCAAGCACCTGTACGGTTACCGGATTATCAATTCCCAGCGGAGCAGAGAATACTTCTTTATTTTTCTTTGAAAACAGTTGTCCCATATTCTATCTTTCTCCTCCTTATTATTTAGTTAAAAAACTCAAGTAACTATTCAGGCAAGACTTCAACATGGCATCTACACCTACTGAAGTGATTGTACCACCAGAGATACCATCCACTTGGTAATCAGGTTTCTCTACCTTGCCATTTTTTACGACTCCCAAAGTGATAGCTCCATTTTCCAAAGTCTTCTTACCTACAAATTCGTTTTGGAAATGTTCGGTTGCAATTTCAGCACCCAAACCCGGAGTTTCACTAGCGTGTGAGAAGTAAGTACCGTAAACGGTATCTTTATCCTCGTTCAGTGCAACATATCCCCAGATAGCACCCCAAAGGCCTGCACCATAAACAGGAACCACATATTTAGTCTGACCGTCCACTTCGCATACAAACACGTGCAGACGTTGTTGTTCTTTTGCTTCTTTCTCGTAGTTGGTAGCAAATTCACCTGTATTTTCAGTCAGCGTACCGTCTACGTTCATCAGCATGTCCCCTTTCACATATTTCTTATATTCAGCATCCGCATCCTCCACATTTTTAATGTTCAGTGCAGCGAGAATCTGTTTCTTAGTGTCCAACTGCACATTCTTATCTTGTGTAGATTTCAATGAAGAACTAACGAATGCCAGCAGGAATGCTACGATAATAACCATTACCGAAGCATAAATGATAGTATAACTATTACTATTCGTATTCATTTTCTTTCGGTATTTATTGGTTAGACTTGATAGTGCGTTTCTCGCGACGGCTGATATTGCTTTGTACTACACAGTAGTCGATCAGCGGAGCGAAGATGTTCATCAGTAGGATGGCAAGCATCATACCTTCCGGATAACCCGGATTCAGTACGCGGATAACGATAGCCATCACACCGATCAGGAATCCGAAGATATATTTACCTCTTTCTGTACGTGCGGAAGTCACAGGGTCGGTAGCCATAAATACGGCACCAAAGCAGAAACCACCGAGAACGAGATGTTCGTACCAAGGCATTTGAGCCATTGTATTGTTTTCCATGCCGATTGAGTTGAATACCCATGCCATAAATGCACCACCGACAAATACGGAAATCATAGTCTTCCAACTAGCAACGCCTGTCCAAAGCAAGATAACCGCACCAATCAGAATAGCGATCACACTGGTTTCACCGATAGAACCCGGAATCAGACCTGTAATCATATCCATGTTAAATGCAGGAACACTACCAGATGTAGCAGCTTGTCCCAGCGGAGTAGCAACGGTAAGTCCGTCTACGCTTTGTCCCAGACCGAAAATGCTGTCGCCTGACACCCAAACGGCGTCACCGGACATCTTAGTCGGATATGCGAAGAACAGGAATGCACGAGTAATCAACGCAACGTTGAAAACGTTCATACCTGTACCACCGAATACTTCTTTTGCGAAGATAACAGAGAATGCAGTAGCTACGGCAAGAATCCACAGCGGACAGTCTACCGGAACGATCATCGGGATCAAGATACCGGAAACGAGGAATCCCTCCTGTATTTCTTCTTTCTTCCATTGAGCTACCACGAACTCAATACCCAAACCTACTACATAAGATACGATAATTTTAGGCAGTACTGCCAGGAATCCGTATGCAAACATTTCAATAAAGCTGCCAGTAGCACCCGTGTGAGTGAAATGCTGGTAACCTACGTTATACATACCGAACAGCAAAGCCGGTACCAACGAAATAACCACAATCGACATGATACGCTTGCTATCAATTGCGTCATGTATGTGCGTTCCCGTTTTCGCAGTCTTGTTGGGCACGAACAGGAATGTTTCGAAGCCGTCAAACACCGACTGGAATGCGTGGAATTTGCCGCCCTCTTCAAAGTTCGGCTTTATCTTATCGAGATAATTTCTTAACGCTTTCATTTATTAAATTGAGAATTGAAAATTGAGAATCGAGAAAAGGCTACGCTGTGTTTACCAGAAGACAATTTCATAAAGTCTCAACTATCATTTTTAATTTTTACTTTTTACTTTTTTAATTCTCCTATGCCATTTCCGAACGGAGCATATCAAGTCCGGCACGAACGATGCGTTGCAGTTCCATCTTCGAAGAGCAGACGAATTCGCAAAGAGCGAAATCTTCAGGAGCCACTTCATAGATGCCAAGCGCTTCCATACGGTCGATGTCACCGGCGATGATTGCTTTAATCAGATATTCGGGCAGAATGTCCATCGGGAATACCTTATCGTATTCACCCGACATAATCATGTGACGTTCGCCACCTTTGATACGGGCATCCAACGTATATTCCTTCTTACCCATCAACCAGCTGAAATAAGAATGGTTGGCACTGAACTGGTTGAAGCGTGGCATGATCCATCCAAGCATTTCGTGAATGTCGTCACCTTCGGGGATAACAGTCAGTTGGCTATGGAATGCGCCCAAGAATCCGTTCGGGGATACTTGCTTTCCTGTCAGCACGTTACCGCTGATGTAGCGTAAGTCTTTGTCTTTTGTTACATTGCCGGCAAACACGTTGGTGAGCAATGCGCCTACCTGTAGTTTGCAGTATGCAGGTTTCAACACTTCGGAACCTGTCACAGCTACTGTACGGGTGAAATCTACATGGCCTGTATTGAAGAGGCGACCGATGAAGATTACGGCTTGCGGATCAATAGTCCATACCGTTTCGCCCTTGGATACGGGGTCGAGGTGGTTGATCTGAACGCCTACATTACCTGCAGGGTTCGGTCCGTCGAATGCGGTGATTGTAACGTTCTTAGCCTGTGTCAGTGCAGCAGCGTTCTGTTTCACACTGATATTCAGGTAGGTTTTTGCCAGTTTGGCAAGAACATCAAGTCCTGTCTGGAAGTTTGTTTCTTCACCTTTGAGGGCGAACTCGAAATCCGGAGCTAACGGATTAGTGTCGAATGCGGATACAAAGATTCCTTTCGGAGTGACCGTCGGGTCAGCAATGATGTCATAAGGGCGCTGTTTGATAAACGCGAAAAGTCCGGCTTCCAACAAAGCGGTTTTCACTGCTTCAGCATCCATCGAAGCAACATTCTTCTTCCCAAAATCTTCATAGTCCTGCTCTGCAGCAGCTTCCACAACGATGTTCAACACCTTACGACGAGCACCACGTTCAACACTCGTCACCACGCCGCTCACCGGCGAAACAAATTTCACTTCAGGATGATACTTGTCGATAAACAAGGGTCCACCAGCCATTACATATTCCTGCTCTTTCACGACTACCTTAGGCGTCACTCCAGGAAAGTCATCGGGTACGAGTGCGTAGAACCCCGGTTCTTTTACTGTTGCGTACGTTTCAGCAGCTTTACCTTTCAGGTTTATGTCAAGGCCTTTACGTAACTTTATTACATTTGCCATGCTAGATAAAATAATGGTTTCATAAATTTGCCGCAAAAGTAATAAATAAGATTGGGATTCGGGAGGAAAAAAGAAAGGAATTACGGAAAAATATCCGTAATTCCTTTCGTGTTCGTGCACATATCTTCTTTCTTTTGTCTTGAAACCAAAGTAAGAAGCAAAGAAAAAGAGCTATTCGGCAAACATAGGATCCCAGGCAGGAAGTCGGATAGGCTTCTGTTTCAACACCTCGAGAGTTTTTTTCGATGCATATTTCGTTTCTACTACCAGACGGAACATATATTCGTTAAACCAATCATCCGTCATGATGAGATAACCCTGATAACCGGCAGCAGGGCCCCAACTATTTTCAACCATCCATTTCGTCGGTTTTCCGTTTTTGTCAAGATCGACGGCCATAAGAGTCATGGCGTGACTGGAACCACTGGCAAAACTTTGGATACGTTGCTTCTTGTTCATGCCAAAAGAAGTACCCATAAGAGATTCGTAGTCGTAGTTTTTGACATCCAGCAGACCACGGTCAGAATTTAGGAACTTACCTACATCGCAAGAGAAATACATCATCGTGCTATCCTTGAGAGAAGAAATAGCCATTTCTTTGATATCCTCGATGGGAAGATTGACATACGTCCAGTTTTTGCCGTCGTAACGGTGGCGGTCGTAGTCTATCTCATAACACTTATAATATTCACGGCTCGGATCGTTCATTAACATGACATAATTATCAATCAGTTTTTCGTCACCATACTTTTTCAGGAAAGAAAGCGGAGTGTAAGTTTCGGTAGACACAGGCTCACCCTTAGCGTTATATTCAGTCCAGGTAAATTCAGTAGGAGGAACACCGAGATTCAACACTAACATGCGGTAGATGGTGCTCAACATCTCTGTTTTTGTTTTCTCAAGGGCAGCAGGCTTGGCACCTTGCGCAGCGAGATCACGGAGTTGAAGCCCCTGTTCACGAAGTTTCAGGGCGATCAGGCCTGCCATACGGGAGGTATTCTCACTACTGTTGGTTTCCGGCATCACATCTTTGGGAACAAGCCCGTATTTACTGACAATATCGGCTACACCGGTAAATGTTCCACCGTCACTCAAAGGATTGCGGAAGAGCCATTCCACCATTTTATCATCCATCGGCTTACTGCTGGTGTCGATAATACCTTGCAGAAAGAGATTAGCTTTCTCCAGCTGATCGAAGAAGAAAGGATAAGTTTGCGAAAATTCGAAGGAACCGAGGTTATGCTTGGCGATCGCTTTGGCACGCATCACATTCAAACCTGTGAAAAGCCAGCAACGGCCGGAAGATTTCTGATCGGTGATACCTTTGGAAGGCACTTTGATGGAGAAATGTGTGTCCATCCCTTTCAGGTTATCCTGATTGAGAGCCAGCTTACGAATGTCGTTGCTACCGATAGCGTTGCGGATAGCCTTGTCAGTAGGAGTGTTTGCGTAACTCTGCTTGATTTGTTGCATCATGGAGTCGCTGATGCCTCCTTTCACTTCTTGCGCTTGTGTAGAATAAGAAAAAGCACATAAAACAAAAATTGATAAAATCTGTTTATTCATTGATATAAGTAATTAATTAATAGGCTGACAGATCATGATACACTAATAAATACGGCTTAAATGTATGAGATTAAATCATGCGATTTTATTTATCAGCATATCAAAAAACATCATATTCCGCAAAAATACGATTCTTTTTTAGATTTATTATCTAAGAATATCAAAACTAATCGGAATAAAAGAGTTTTCTTTGCAGTCGAATTCCTCACAGAGAAATTATGAAGAAATATATAATAGGAATATTGATGATGCTTCCATCCATCAATATGATGTCAGCCGCGGCTGACAGTACGGCAGTAAAGAGTGATGAACTGCAAAGGTCTACAACTTCTATCAGTGATACTACTCCTACAGATATTGAAGACATCCCGTCAGATACCATTCCTGTCCTTTCAAAGCGCGAGTTGCGCCGCCAGCGTGTAGCGAAACGAAATTTGCACTATAACATATTAGGTGGTCCCAGCTACACACCGGACTTCGGTGTATTGGTAGGCGGTAGTGCCTTGATGACGTTCCGGATGAATCCGAGTGATACCACCCAACGACGTTCGGTAGTGCCAGTGGCCATTGCCTTGATGTTCAAAGGCGGGCTGAACCTGATGACAAAACCACAACTCTTTTTTAAAGGCGACCGCTTCCGTATCTTCGGAACTTTCTCATATAAAAATACAATCGAGAATTTTTATGGCATCGGCTATTCCACTAATAAAGATTATGAACGTGGAGAAGACACTAGCGAATACCGTTATAGCGGTATCCAAGTAAACCCCTGGTTTCTGTTCCGTCTGGGAGAAAGCAACATTTTTGCAGGTCCCCAAGTCGATTTGAACTATGATAAAATTACCAAACCGGCTGCCGGAATGGTTAATGAATCCTCGTATATAGCGGCAGGAGGTACAGAAAGCGGATACAAAAATTTCAGTTCCGGACTTGGTTTCCTGCTGACGTATGACACACGCGATATTCCTGCAAATGCATATAGCGGAACCTACCTCGACTTTCGGGGAATGATGTATAATAAAACGTTTGGCAGTGATAATAATTTTTATCGCCTCGAAATAGATTACCGCCAATACAAAACAGTAGGCCGTCGCAAGGTGATAGCCTGGACAGTGCAAAGCAAAAACGCATTTGGAGATGTTCCTCTGACGAAATATATGCTTAGCGGAACCCCTTTCGACCTTCGTGGTTACTATATGGGGCAGTTTCGTGACAAGTCCTCGCATGTCATGATGGCCGAATACCGCCAGATGATAAATACAGACAAAAGCACCTGGGTGAAAAAGATGTTGAGTCATATAGGATATGTAGCTTGGGGAGGATGCGGATTTATGGGACCTACTCCGGGTAAGATAGAAGGTGTGCTTCCCAACCTCGGATTGGGATTACGCATTGAAGTTCAACCCCGTATGAATGTACGCCTCGACTTCGGAAGAGACATGGTGAACAAACAGAATTTGTTCTACTTCAACATGACAGAGGCTTTCTAATACCATTTAAGCGACGATCTGTGCACAATTTACACGAAAGATTGTAAAATAGATAATAAAAGACTGCACATAAATGAAATTAATCCTTATATTTGCGCAAGCTATAACACAGCAAGAGCAAATAATAGGATTTTTTTATGAAGCAATTTATATGTTTTTTTTCGGGGCTATTACTTCTATTCGTCTCTACCACTCGTGTAGTTGCACAAGAAGTGTCTGACTATTCTCAACTAAGTGAAGAAGATTATAGTAAAATAGTTCTCCCCCCACTATCAGTTTTATTCGAAAACGCTAAAAACAGTCCCATCTATGAGATGGCGGATGTAAAGGCAACGATAGAACGCAAATTACTCAAAAAAGAAAAATGGGCATTTCTGGGTTTCTTCAGTTTACGAGGGAGCTATCAATACGGAATGTTCGGTAATGAGTCCACCTATACGGACGTGGCAGTCGCCCCATATCTTACCTACTCCACCCAGGCACAAAACGGTTACACAGTAGGCGCAGGTTTAAGCATCCCCTTGGATGATTTATTCGACCTCAAAGGACGTGTCAGTCGGCAAAGACTCACACTAAAAAGTGCAGAGTTGGAGCGGGAAGTGAAGTATGACGAAATCAAAAAGAATATTATTGAGATGTACGCAATGGCTACCTCACAGATGAGAGTTCTTCAGATGAGAAGCGAGAGTCTTGTGCTTGCCAATGTGCAATATGAAATATCTGAAAAGAATTTTGCTAACGGAACGATAGAGTCTACGGATTTATCGACAGATAAAGAGCGTCAGTCTCAAGCCCGTGAAGCATATGAGAAAAGTAAGTTTGAACTAACAAAGAGTTTAATGATACTTGAAGTTATTTCACGCACCCCCATCATACGAAAATAAAAAACTAAGATATGAACTTTATCATTTCTATTATACGGACCCTTTTTCGCCATCGTTGGCTGATATTGATAGGAACCGCTCTCTTCACATTGATGGTCATATATTATACACGCCACATGCGGGGAGGATATGATGTAAAGGCTACACTCTACACAGGTGTAGCATCAGGATATAACCTGGAGAGTGATAAGCGTACCGACTGGGCAACAGTACAGAATTCGATGGATAATCTAATCAGTATCATGCAAGCTGAAAGTACACTCAAAAGAGTATGCTTGCGGCTATTTGCCCGTATCCTCATCCAAGGAAGTCCAGATAAAGAAAATAACGGTATTACAGCTTCCAGCTACAACTACACCTACAATCATTTAAAAAACAGTCCAAATGGTAATGAGATACTGAAACTAATCGATAAATCAAGTGAAGACAAAACAGTAGCCAATCTGGAAGCATATATGCGCCCCCACAGAGACAACTACATATATGGATTATTTTATTATAATCACCCATTTTACAGCTATAATGCACTGAAAAATATAAAAGTGCAACGCCGTTTGACCAGTGATTTGTTGGACATCAGTTACTCATCTGGTGATCCCGGTATTGTCTATAATACTGTCAGTATCCTGATGGATGAATTTGTAGAAGAATACCGCCGTATACGTTACGGGGAAACAGATAAAGTAATCAAATATTTCGAAGAAGAGTTGGCACGGATTGGCAAACAGCTTCGACTGGAAGAAGAGGATTTGACCAAATATAACGTACAAAAACGTATCATCAATTATCTGGATGAAACAAAAGAAATAGCTGCTATCAGTAAAGAGTTTGAACTAAGAGAACAAGATGCACTGTTTGCATTCAATAGCACTAGATCCATGCTTGAAGAATTAGAAAAACACATGGACAGTAATGCCAAACAGGTGCTCAAAAACATGGAGTTTGTAGATAAACTGCGAGAAGCATCCAACATTACCAGCAGAATTTCAGAAGCTGAAGCAATGACTGATTCCAAGAAAGAGGATTCTCAGTCAGTAGAAAGTGATAAAAAGCAGTTAGCTAAAATCAAGCAAGAACTGAATGATCTGACAACTTCTTACGTTGGTCATAAATACACCAAAGAAGGTGCTTCACGAACCAATATCATCGATCAGTGGCTAGAACAAACCCTACTCTATGAAAAAGCTAAAGCAGAACTCCTTATCGTGCAAAATGCTCGTCAGGAATTGAACGAGCGATATGTATTTTTCGCACCGGTAGGTACAACTATCAAGCAAAAAGAACGTTCTATCAACTTTACCGAACGTAATTATCTGACTGTATTGCAAAGCTACAATGAAGCCTTATTAAGAAAGAAGAATTTGGAAATGACTTCTGCGACCTTAAAGGTATTGAATGAGCCGACCTATCCGATTGCGTCCAACTCAACTAACCGGAAGCAAATTGTTATTGCCGCTTGTATAGGAAGCTTTATTATTATAGTAGCTTTATTACTGTTGATTGAAATGCTTGACAGAACTTTACGAGATGCCAGTCGTAGCAAACGAGTAACCGGTTTCAAAGTTATAGGCGCTGTTCCCAGTACAAAATCCTCCCGTTATGGTGGATTAGCCAAAACTTATGTCCAAATTTCCATAAAAGAGTTGAGTAATGCGTTACTTCGTTTCTTAACCAAGCGCAAGTCTCCAGGTGTATTCATCATCAACCTCTTCAGTACCAGCGACCATTCCGGGGAAGAAGAACTAGGAAATTTGATCTGTGGATATATGCAAAGCCGTATGCTAAATACAAGATTCATTACCTACGGAGTAGATTTCAACACAGACTCCACACAATACCTGCTTGCAAAAAATATCACAGACTTTTATACTTTACAAGGAGAAGATATATTGATAGTTGCCTATCCACCATTGTCTAAGAGTAATATCCCGAGTGCGCTACTACATGACGCTAACGCCAACATTTTGGTAGCCCCAGCAGACCGTGGTTGGAAAACTATTGACAAGCAACTTTGCGAACAACTTATGCAACAACTGGGTAAAACAGATGTTCCATTCCGTCTCTGCCTCACCAATGCTTGTCGCGAAGCAACAGAGGACTTTACAGGACAACTTCCTCCCTATACATTATTACGTAGAATCGGTTACCGTTTCAGTCAATTGTCATTAACAGAAAAAATGATATTCAACCTCAAGAGAAAAGCAAAAGAAGCAGAAGACGAGGACGATGACGAATAGGGTAATTACATTCCATATCCTGCTTGCCGCACAGTTTGCGCTGATTGCGGTAAGTATGCTTGTAAACGTTAAGACAGGACTATTCTCAATGGTACTTATCTTACTGTTTACCGCCATCTGTCTAATACAACTTAGCAATGACGAGCGTACAAATTGGAAACCCGGTCAAAATATAATGACCTACCTCTTTATTGTCTGGCTACTGTTTTACGTAGCAGAAATATTGAATCCCAACAATGTGATGGCAGCATGGAACATCAATCTCACTCCATACGCCCTCATTCCGTTAATATGTGCATTCGTCGTTCCGGTTGTCATACGTACCAAGAAGGACGTTGAACTACTGCTAATAATATGGTCGATATTCGTCATAATATTCACCCTAAAAGGTTATTGGCAAAAAAATCATGGTTTCAGCTCCAAAGACCTTTATTTCTTGCATGTACTGGGAGGCGCACGCACTCACATTATCTGGTCGGGAATCCGTTACTTCTCCTGCTTCTCAGATGCCGCAAACTATGGTGTACACGCTGCCATGTCGGCAGTCACCTTCGCCATTGCTGCATTTTTTGTTGATTCGAGATGGAAGCGTATCTACTTCCTTTTTATCGCTTTTTGCGGTATTTACGGAATGGGGATTTCCGGAACTCGTTCTGCCATGGGTGTTCTTATGGGTGGTATGCTAATGATAACCATCATAGCTAAAAACTGGAAAGCACTATTAGGCGGCATATTCATATCCATTAGTGTATTTGTGTTTTTCTATTATACCAATATTGGAAGTGGAAATCAATATATCCACAAAATGCGTTCCTCTTTCCATCCTACGGAGGACGCTTCATACCTCGTACGTATTGAAAACCGGCAAAGAATGAAAGAATTGATGGCAAGAAAACCTATCGGATACGGCATCGGACTCTCTAAAGCTGGAAATTTTGAATCAAAAGAACAAATGCCCTATCCTCCCGACTCATGGTTGGTAGCCGTTTGGGTAGAGACAGGAATCGTCGGTCTGATTCTCTATCTTGCCATTCATGGTGTCCTCTTTGCGTGGTGTTCATGGATATTAATGTTTAAAGTACGCAATAAAAGTTTACGCGGATTAATAGCAGCATGGATATGCATGGACGCAGGTTTTTTCATAGCCGCTTATGTCAACGACGTAATGCAATACCCTAATCAATTGACTGTATATATAGGATTCGCACTCTGTTTTGCTGCTCCACATATTGACAAACGTATCAGCGAAAAGAAAGCGGAAGACGAAACAGTAACGGAAGAAGATTTAATATCCACCCAAGAATTCAACGAACAAAAATGACAAACAATACTCCGGACATATCATTTATAACAATCTGCTATAACGGATTCAAAGACACCTGTGAGTTGATAGAGTCCTTGCAAAGCAAGATACACTCTGTGAGCTACGAAATCATTGTTGTTGACAATGCCTCACGCGAAGATGAAGCAACCCAAATACACAACCTGTATCCCTCCGTCATTGCTATCCGCAGTAATGAGAATGGTGGTTTTTCCGGTGGTAATAACATAGGCATCCGGGCAGCAAAAGGTAAATATATATTCCTTATTAATAATGACACCTACATTGAGTCAGACAATATCGCATATTTAATAGAACGACTGGAAAGTCGTCCGGAAATAGGAGGAGTATCACCTAAGATACGTTTCGCATTTCCACCGCAACACATACAGTTTGCCGGCTTCACCCCTTTATCACAAATCACACTACGTAACAATATGCTGGGATTCGACTGTCCGGATGATGGTACATTCGACACTCCCCACCCCACTCCTTACCTGCATGGCGCCGCCATGATGATAAAGCGGGAAGTCATTGAAAAAGTTGGAATGATGCCAGAGATATTTTTTCTCTATTACGAAGAATTAGACTGGAGTACGAGTATGACCCGTGCTGGATATGAACTGTGGTATGACCCTCGCTGTACCGTTTTTCATAAAGAAAGCCAAAGTACAGGACAGCTAAGCAAACTGCGTACTTATTTCCTGACGCGCAACCGTCTGTTTTATGCACGACGCAATCTGAAAGGATGGAACCGTATCGCCTCCGTCCTCTATCAAAGTACCATCGCTGCCGCAAAAAACAGCCTGGTCTATGTACTTAAAGGACGTTTCGACTTAAGCGCTGCAGTATTCTATGGAGTAAATTCCGGGCTTTTCCGCTCTTCATCTGAAAAGAAGAGCACTATTCTACCGAAAAAGGGAGGTACTCCCCTATACGAATTATCCGAAAAGCAAACTACCACTGTATAAACTCTAAATACTATGAATATCGTCGATTGGATTCTCTTCACCCTCCTTGGACTTTGCGTATGCTACTTATTGCTATACGCGATTGCCTCCAAATTCTACCGGGCACCCCATTTTCCGGAAGCCCGCACATTCCGGCGTTTTGTCGTACTCTTCCCAGCTTACAAGGAAGACCGTGTTATTGTGTCCTCCGCGCGCAGTTTCCTAGAGCAGGATTACCCACAGGAATTATTCGACGTCATCGTTATTTCCGACCAAATGCAATTTGCAACCAATGACACACTGCGTTCTCTGCCTATTTGCCTACTGATAGCGGATTACAAAGAAAGCTCCAAAGCTAAAGCCCTAACAATGGCAATAGATTCTATCGAAGGCGAACCTTACGACATTGTAGTCATCATGGATGCCGACAACCTGACTTCCCCGGATTTTCTGGCAGAAGTAAACCGTGCATTTGACAACGGTGTAAAATCTGTACAAGCTCACCGAACAGGCAAGAACCTGAACACAGATATTTCTGTTCTCGACGGTATTAGCGAAGAAATCAATAACGGCATTTTCCGCAGTGGGCACAACGCCCTTGGACTTTCAGCTGCTCTGTCCGGTTCAGGAATGGCTTTTGAAGCAGAGTGGTTCAGGCAAAATGTGAAACACCTCGAAACGGCAGGTGAAGACAAAGAGTTGGAAGTATTGCTTTTACAGCAACGAATTCACACCACTTACCTGCCACAGATACCAATCTATGACGAAAAGACACAGAAAGAAGAAGCCATCAGCAATCAACGTAAACGTTGGATAGCTGCACAATTCGGCATTCTCCGCAGTTCACTGTCCGGACTATGGAAAGCAATCTGTCAAGGCAATATCGACTACTGTGACAAAATAATACAATGGATGCTTCCGCCACGATTGATACAACTGGCAGCTGTTTTCGGACTGACGCTTATTTTCACTGCTATCGGCATCTGGTTAAGCCTTCAAAGCAATTCCTCCGGACACGAATGGACAATAGCCATTAAATGGTGGATATTATCTGCAGCCCAGATAGCAGCAATGATACTCCCTATACCGAACAACCTGCTCAACAAGCAATTAGGAAAAGCTATCATCAAGATACCCATGCTGGCACTTACCACTATCGCCAATCTATTTAAGTTGAAAGGAGCCTACAAGAAGTTCATCCATACAGAGCATGGAGAAGAACATTCATAACCAGAATTTACTTAACGCAGCAACTTTAAAAAAAGCCTTATTATAATAAGAAAGAAAAACATCATCACCCCACTAAAAAGAAAAGATTATGAAAATAGCCATTGAAGCCCAACGTATCTTCCGTCCTAATAAACATGGAATGGATTTCGTCGCTCTCGAAACAATTCGAGAGTTACAGAAAATGGATCATGAGAATGAATACTTTATCTTTATTAGTCCGGGCGAAGACAGATGTCTCGAAAGTTCGGACAATGTACATATCATCGAATTAAAGTGCCCCACATATCCGCTTTGGGAACAAATGGCTCTCCCTCGAGCAGTGAAAAGCATTAAACCTGATCTGTTACATTGCACCAGCAACACGGCTCCTCTCCATTGTCCTGTACCATTGGTGCTGACACTACATGACATTATTTACCTAGAAAAACGACAGTCGTCCAGCCTGTCATGGTATCAGGAAATGGGGTGGCATTATCGTCGGCTCGTCGTCCCCCGTATACTTCCCAAATGCAAAAAGATTATCACTGTCTCACAATTCGAACGAAAGCGGATTCTCGAAGCGTTACACTTACCAGAAGAACAATTAGTAGCTGTGTACAATGGCTTCAACAGTCACTTCCATCTACAACCGAAAGCTCCTGAGATAACCCGGAAGTATATCGATGCAGAAAACTACCTGTTCTTTTTGGGAAATACTGATCCTAAAAAGAATACCCCAAGAGTATTAAAAGCATACAGAGACTACCTGAAACAGTCGGTACAAAAACTCCCATTACTTATTGCCGACCTCAAAGAAGACGCTATCGACCGGATCTTGGAAGAAGAAAAGATAACTGAAATCAAAAGTTATCTTCGCTTCCCCGGATACATTGCGAATACCGATCTTCCAGCACTTTATGCTGGAGCATTCGCATTCCTTTATCCTTCTCTTCGGGAGAGCTTTGGTATCCCGATGTTGGAAGCAATGGCCTGTGGAACACCTATCATAGCAGGTAATACATCGGCTATGCCTGAAATAGCCGGGGAAGGTGCTTTACTAGCCGACCCGTTTAATACTAAAGACATTACAGAAAAAATACTGCAACTGGAAAGTGATGAAACATTCTATCAGAAACAAGTAGAATATGGATTAAAACGCAGCCAACAGTTCTCTTGGCGGAACACAGCAGAGTCACTGCTAGATATATACAAAGAGTTTGCTTAATAAAAAAATAATAATTAGAAATAACAAAAAGAGCGGGGCTTCTATAACAGTGCCCCGCTCCTTTTGTTCGCCTCATGAATTCTCATGTGGTCTCCAGGCATCCCACTATTTTTTATCAAACTTTCGAACGACATAGTACATAGGTAAAAAAAACATCTATCATACTATCATACATTTCAATAATCATCTAATTATCAAAAGAATAAACATGAAAGATGACTTTCAAAAAATGTATCTATCATACTTTTACTAGCAAAAACAGGTATCTATCACGTCTATACTATGTCTATTTTAGTATAGTATTAGATGAAATTAGCCTTTAAAAGGCATAAAGATGCACACTTTATAGGAAATAACCTGTATCTGACAGCTTAATAATCTATTGGGAGCGGTGGTCTTTCTATAGTTCACACATGCAGGCTGTATAGCCCACGCATGTAAACCGTACAGCCTACACATATGGGCTGTGCATCACACAGATGTGGGCTATAAACTTATCGCTGTTAAAGTTGGATTATTAAGCCATGATAATCGTATTTATACGGATTAATTACAACAAAAGCAAGCTATCTCATGCATATAAGACTTTTATTCGGCTATTTTGTAGATGATAGATAACCTGTTTTTGCTAGTAAAAGTATGATAGATACATTTTTTTAAAGCCATCTATCATACTTATTCTTCTAATAGTAAGGAGACTATTAAAATGCATGATAGTATGATAGATGTTTTTTTCACTATGTAGTATTTAGCTGAACGTTTTTCTGTGTCATCAACATTCACAACATTTGTTACCAGATAGTAAAAGCTCTGTTAAACGAGAAATGCCAATAAAGAAGAGGCTATACTCTTAAAATACAGGAAGCTTGGTGCGAACAAGAAGAAGAATGGTTCGTTCAAGGAGCCGAGCAATGAAAAGAAGATCAAAAAAAGATAGTTATTTTCATATCTTTTATTACCTTTGTGGCACAGCTTAGCTGTTCAAAATCAAAGGAAAAAAACATGAATGAGAGTGAAGACACAAGCAATCCATCGGTAAAAGCACTCATTGTCTTTAGAGAAAACGGGGATACGGACAATTTGTTCGTACCAATTTTGTGCGATGCGATCAGGATGGCTGGCATTGACGTGCGATGTTCCACAAAAGAGTTTTGGGACTCGGATACGGATTATGATATCATACATTTCCAATGGCCGGAAGAAGTTATAGGCTGGACATGTAGCAACCCCGACACTATTCGCCGACTGGAAGAACGTATCCGTTTTTTTCGTTCACGAGGAACACGGTTTATCTACACACGACACAATGTCCGTCCACATTATGCTAATGAAATCATAAGCCGGGCCTATGATATTATCGAATCGCAGAGTGACATCGTCGTACACATGGGGCGTTTCAGTCGCGACGAATTTCTCACAAGATATCCTGACAGCCAGAATACAGTGATCCCTCACCACATCTACCAATACACTTACAAAGAAGATATCAGCGTAGAACGCGCACGCCAATATCTCAATCTCTCGCAAGATGCATTCATTGTCACTGCCTTTGGAAAATTTCGCAATCGTGAAGAAATACGCATGGTGCTCGGAGCGTTCCGCAGCTGGAATGAGGAACGCAAGATGCTGTTAGCTCCACGCCTCTATCCTTTTTCAAGACACAACAACTATGGCAGAAATTTCCTCAAACGATGGATTTCAAGGGTCGGATATTATCTATTCATGCCACTGCTTAACCGTATATATAAACTACAGGCAGGAGCCAACGACGAGCTGATAGACAACTGTGACCTGCCCTACTATATAGCTGCTTCAGACGTGATATTCATCCAACGGAAAGACATATTAAATTCGGGTAACGTACCCCTTGCTTTCCTCTATCACAAAGTGGTGGTAGGTCCCAAAGTGGGAAACATCGGCGAACTGCTTTCCGAAACCGGTAACCCGACATTCAATCCCGATAACAAAAAAGACATCTTGCGAGCACTCGAAGAAGCCCGCCGACTTGCCGCATGGGGACAAGGGGAAGTGAATTACACGTACGGCATGGAAAATATGAGCATCCACAAAGTGGGACAAGCATACGCACAAACATATAAACAAGCAATCAATGGCTAATAACATTAAGAGTCAATTATTTTCAGGGGTATTTTACACTGCATTGGCTAAATACAGCGGCGTCTTCACATCCCTTGTCGTAGCAGGAATACTGGCCCGCCTATTATCACCGGATGACTTCGGAATCGTAGCTGTCGCTACCGTAATCATCGCGTTCTTCAATCTTCTCACCGACATGGGAGTATCTCCCGCCATCATCCAACACAAATCGTTGACTAAAGATGATTTATCGGATATTTTTTCATTCACCGTATGGACAGGTATCGGAATCAGTGTCTTATTCTTCGCTTCTTCGTGGATTATTGCCGATTATTACCAGAGCGATACTCTACGGACTTTGTGTCAACTGCTGTCTGTCAACCTCTTTTTTGCCTCTGCCACCATCGTGCCGGGAGCATTGTTCTACCGGAACAAAGAATTTAAATTCATAGCTATCCGTAGTTTCGTTATTCAAATCTCCGCAGGTGCAGCCGCCGTGACCGCTGCCCTTTGCGGAGCAGGACTATATGCATTAATTATCAACCCGATTGTATCCAGCATACTGATATTCGTTATCTCCTTTCAGCGTTATCCGCAACGGCTGCGCTTCACATTGGGGTTGACGGTACTCCGGAAGATATTTTCCTATTCTGCCTACCAATTCCTGTTCAACGTCATCAACTATTTCAGTCGAAATCTGGATAAACTACTGATTGGCAAATACATGGGCATGTCCGACTTAGGATATTATGAGAAATCTTACCGCTTGATGATGCTGCCTTTGCAGAATATCACACAAGTCATCACTCCGGTGATGCACCCTATTTTCAGTGATTTTCAGAATGACAAAGGAAAACTGTTAAGTTCTTACGAACACATTGTCCGTTTTCTTGCCTTTATTGGTCTTCCACTTAGTGCACTGCTTTTCTTCACAGCAGAAGAAGTGACAATTATTATTTTCGGTAATCAATGGATGCCGTCCGTACCTGTATTCCGAATTCTGTCACTCTCCGTAGGGATTCAGATTATACTTTCTTCGTCCGGTTCCATCTTTCAAGCAGCAGGCGATACACGGAGCTTGTTTGTGTGCGGAGTATTTTCATCTGTACTCAACATGGCAGGTATATTGCTCGGAATCTTCTACTTCGAAACGCTGACAGCAGTGGCAAGTTGTATCGTGATAACGTTCACCATCAACTTTATACAATGTTATTGGCAAATGTACCGGGTAACTTTCCAAAGAAGTGCCTGGCCATTCATGCGTCAGCTTATTTCTCCATTGATAATTAGCACTTTGATAGTGCTAGCCCTTATTCCGATGCAATATGTACTGGAAGGAATGAATATTTTTGTGACAATTATTGCTAAAGGAATAATTAGTTTTATTATCTTTGGGGGATATATACAGGCTACGCATGAGTATGACATTATAGGGAAAGTGCGGAGTATCATGTGTAAGAGAAAGTAAATAGACAAAATAAACAATATACAGAGATTTATATATAACGAATGAAAGCCTTGTTCCTTATATTCCATGGCTTTGACAAAGCCAATGGAATTAGTAAGAAAATACATTATCAAGTGAAAGCCCTCAAAGAATGTGGAGTGGACGTTCGCCTGTGTCATTACGATATCACCGCTTATGGTGAACGCCGCTGGATAGTAGATAACGAAGTCATTGCCGACTTTGGCACAGGAGCTGCCGCCAAAGTTTGGAAACGTGTCTATTATTCTCCTATTATAGAATATGCCCGCCGCGAAAAAATCGAACTGGTATATATCCGTTCCCATCACAACGCCAATCCGTTTACCTTACGACTGGTGAAACTGTTAAAACAGACAGGTGCCAAAGTGGTAATGGAAATTCCAACTTATCCATACGATCAGGAATACACTTCCCGGTCTATGAAATTTTATTTGCTCATCGACCGTTGCTTCCGACACCAACTAGCTAAACATCTGGACGGCATTGTCACTTTCTCCAACGCGGAAACGATCTTTGGAGGAAAAACCATACGTATCTCCAACGGGATAGACTTTGATGCCATTCCCATGAAGCAAAGCCAAAATGACACTTCACATGAACTGCATCTTATCGGTGTAGCCGAAGTACACTATTGGCATGGATTTGACCGCATGGTGAACGGAATGGCAGAGTACTACCGGACTAACCCCAATTATAAAGTATATTTCCACATCATCGGTCCACTATCCGGCGAACGGGAACGGGAAGAAATTCTGCCTGTCGTCCGCAACAATCATTTGGAACCGTATGTTATCATGCACGGACCATTACATGGTGAGGAACTGGATATCCAATTTGAAAGAGCAGATTTCGCTATTGGTAGCCTCGGACGCCATCGAAGCGGTATCACTTATATCAAGACACTGAAAAACCGTGAATATGCCGCACGGGGATTTGCCTTCACATATTCGGAAATGGACGAAGATTTTGACTCCATGCCTTATGTATGGAAGGTTCCTGCTGACGAATCGCCAGTAGACATCCCGACGTTGGTTGAATTTCAGAAGTCATTGAAAACCACGCCACTTGAGATTCGCGAATCGGCCCGTCCATTATCATGGAAAGCCCAAATGCAAAAAGTAATTGAGAAGATAGGATTTAAGACACAGTAAATATAACCAAAGTTACAAACAATAGTTGATGAGCAAACAGATTAAAATAGCCTACTGCATTCCCTCTCTCTATTACCCCAGCGGTATGGAGCGGGTGTTAACGCTAAAAGCAAATTATTTTGCTGAACATTTCGGCTATGAAATACATATCATTCTGACAGACGGCAAAAACAAGAAGCCTTATTATGAACTTCACCCGTCTATCACCCTCCACCAACTGGATATTAACTACGATGAAATGTACGGGCGCACTTTGCCAAAAAGGATTCTCGGATATTGGAAAAAACAACGATTGTTCAAAAAGAGACTTAATGAATGCCTCTGCAACATCCGTCCGGATATTACAATCTCCCTCCTTCGCCGTGATATTAATTTCATCAATAAAGTGAAAGACGGAAGCATAAAAATCGGAGAAATCCATTTCAATAAATCCGACTACCGTGCATTCAATGACAATCACCTTCCCATGTTCTTGCAACGGATCGTGAAGGAACACTGGAGACGACAACTCATACGTCAGTTGCGCCAACTGAAACGCTTCATCGTTCTTAGCCATGAAGATGCCGCTCAATGGACAGAGTTAAACAATGTAAGCGTGATATACAATCCACTTCCTTTTTACCCGGGAGTATCTTCCGACAATTCACAAAAACAGGTAATAGCTGTCGGACGATATGTACCGCAAAAAGGATTCGACCGCCTGATTCCTGCCTGGAAGATTGTCAGTGAACAACATCCAGATTGGACGCTACGCATTTACGGAGATGGCATGCGCGAAAAACTACAACAACAGATTGACTCGCTTGGCATTTCATCCAATTGTGTTCTGGAGCATAGCGTACCGAATATTGTAGACAAATATTGCGAAAGTTCCATATTTGTCCTATCGTCACGGTTCGAAGGGTTTGGAATGGTTATCATTGAAGCAATGGCCTGTGGCGTCCCTCCGGTGTCATTTACCTGTCCCTGCGGTCCGCGCGACATCATTACTGATGGCAAAAATGGTCTATTGGTAGAGAATGGAGATATCGAGGGCTTGGCAGGGAAAATATGTTATCTCATTGAGAATGAAAAAGTACGGAAAGAGATGGGCAAACAAGCACGCATCAATGTGGAACGTTTCAAGATTGAACACGTGGCACAAGAATGGAGAGAGTTATTCGAAACATTAACAAAACAACCTTATAGCGATCAATTATCATGATACCAAAACTAATACACTTATGCTGGCTAAGCGGAGATCCTTATCCGCATAAGATACAGAAATGCCTGGACAGTTGGAAGAAGCACCTTCCCGACTATGAAGTTATGTTGTGGGACTGTAACCAATTTGATCTGAAAAGCAGTCTGTGGGTAGAACAGGCTTTTGCAGCCAAAAAATATGCTTTTGCGGCAGATTACATCCGCATGTATGCTCTCTATCACTACGGAGGTATTTATCTCGACTCTGACGTAGAAGTGCTAAAAAGCTTTGACGAATTTCTGAAACTTCCCTATTTTGTAGGAGCTGAAAATGCAGGCACTATCGAAGCAGCTATCATAGGCGCGGAAAAAGGATGTGACTGGGTAAAAGCTTGCTTGGATTATTATCAAGACAGGAAGTTTGTAAAAGAAGACGGGCAAATGGATATCCGTATGCTACCGGAAATAATGAATGAGACGATACAGAAACTGAAACCTGTATATAATCTTCCATCCGGAAGCAGGATTAATGAATTGGAAAAGATAGATATGCAGACAAAGGTATGTGTGCTTCCGTGTGAATACTTTTCTCCAAAAGTCTTCGATTCGCGACAAGTGATTTTGACTCCATATACGTATGCGATCCATCATTATCAAAACTCGTGGTTCTCACACAAAGCATTTTTCTATTACCGTACAAGAACGCTTCTTATCAGAATATTCGGGTATCGGTGCGTCAGAAATATAGAGAGATTCTTACGAAAAAAATAATATAAATTAGATACAACTATGAACAAATGGTACAGTAAATATCTGCAAGTATACGAAAAACCGTTCTCTGAAGCTTCTCCATTCATAGTTGAAGAAGTGCGCCAGAATATTGCAAAATTACAAAGCAATAACCCAATTGTCACAGTGTCACTGATCGGGTATAATGAGGAAAAGCATTTACTTGCCTGTCTATGGTCTTTGAGCGAAATGCAATGTAAATATCCTGTTGAGATTATCGGTGTAGACAACGAATCAAAAGATCGGACACCCGAAATTTTTCAAGCATGTGGAGTGCCTTATCATACGGAAACCCAGCATAGCTGTGGTTTTGCCCGACTTTGTGGTTTGAACAACGCACGGGGAAAATATCATATCAATATTGATTCCGACACGATGTATCCACCCAAGTACGTAGAAATGATGGTGGATGCTTTAGAGCGTCCGGGAGTGGTGGGAGTCAGCTCCTTATGGAGTTATATTCCTGACGAAAATCATTCACCGTTCGGATTGAAAATCTATGAAGCTGCCCGTGATTTGCATCTGTGGATGCAATCTTTTAAACGTCCCGAACTTAGTGTACGCGGTCTTGTATTTGCCTATCGCACAGAGTATGCAAAGAAAACAGGCATCCGCACGGATATTATTCGCGGTGAAGATGGATATCTGGCTTTACAGCTTAAACAATTTGGTAAAATCGCATTTGTACGTAACCGTAAAGCACGCGCAGTAACAGGATATGGAACGGTGGGGGCAGACGGAAGTTTATTCAACAGTTTCAAAGTGCGCGTTGTAAAAGGGTTGAAAGGTATTGGAGGTATATTCACAAAGAAAAAAGAATATAAAGATGAAGATAGCAATCTGATTAAAAACAAATAACTTTCACACACTCTAAAAAAGAATACTATGATTATCCGTAATCCATATGACAGAGATGACCTGAATATTGGTAAGAAAGACAGGGTACTAGAAGTAGGGTCGGGACATAATCCGACTTACCGGGCTGATGTTATTGTAGAGCAGTACATAGAAACGAACTATCACCGATGCGGAAATCTTAAGATTTATCCACACCAGGATTTTATCAATGCAAACGGAGAAGCATTGCCGTTTAAGGATAAGGAGTTTGATTATGTGATTTGTAACCAAGTACTTGAACACGTTGAAAATCCGGCAGATTTTATTCGTGAACAATGCAGAGTATCTAAGAGAGGATATATGGAGACTCCTAGTCTGTTGGGCGAGTTTCTTTTTCCCAAAAAATCTCATAAATGGATTATCCTCTATCTGGATAAAAAACTAATTCTTTTTGAGAAATCGAGGATGCCGGGAAATTATGAAAATAATTATGGTGAACTGTTTCTAAATTATCTGCCTTACCAGTCGCTGACCTACAAACTGCTATGGCTCACCGAAGGAGACTTGATGCTGAACCGATGCGAATGGAAAGATAATATAGAATTCATCGTTAACCCGACTGATGAAAAATATACTGATTTCTTTACCAAACCGTGGAGCCGGCAGATGGTGGAACAGTTATATCCACGCAGAAGTGCAGTAAAAGAATTAAAGAAAGTGGGTAGCGCTCTCTATTATATGATAAAAAATAAAGTAAAAAATAAGACTCATAGACATGTTCCGATAACTTTGGAGGAATATATGAAAAATGAAAAGAAAAAATAATATGATACTCAATTTTGTCTTATCTAAAATGTTTATAAGATCGGCATGTACTCTATCGATTGTACTATTGTCTAGCTCTTGCATTGATACAAAAAACAATTTGTTTATTGACAAGGGGAATTTACTTTCGTTCAAATTTGAAAAAAAATTAAATCCTCAATTAGCAGAAGATATAGAACTACCTATATATACTAGTCATAATAAATTAACTTGGTATTTAGACAAACCCATTGATGCAAGCAACCTAATAGCCTCATTCAGTACAGAAAGAGGTAAATTATACATCAACAATAAAGAACAAAAAGATGGAGTAACCGCTAACGATTTCAGTGAAATCATCACATATACCTTTAAAGGAGATAATGGAGAAACAAAAGATTATCAAGTCCGATTGTTACCATATACAGGACTGCCAGTTGTCATAATCAAAACTAATGGAGAACACCCACTACTGGATCGGGAGAATTGGCTCACTGCATCATTCGAAATTAAAGGAATGAATCATTTTGAAGATTTCAAAGATTCTATTGAAGTAAAAGGAAGAGGAAATGGTACATGGAGATTTCCTAAAAAACCATTCAATGTGAAACTAAACAATAAATCAAGCATACTTGGAATGCCTAAACACAAAAGATGGAGCTTCCTCGCTAATTATAGAGATAGAACCTTACTTCGAAATGATGTCACATTTCATATCGGCTACATAGCTGACAACCTACAATGGACCCCCAAAAGCCAATTTGCTGAAGTAATCTTTAATGGTGAGTATCAAGGGAACTTCCAAGTTTGCGAACAAATCAGAGTTGACAAAAACAGAGTTAATGTTAAAGAATTAACTGCAGAAGATGTGGATGAGCCACAAATTACTGGTGGATATCTATTAGAATATGACTCATATTATGATGAACCTAACAAATTCAGGACTCCCATCAACAATTGGCCGGTCAACATAAAAGAGCCAGATGAAAAAGTGCTCAACAAAGCGCAACTTGAATACATAGAAAACTATACAAACACATTTGAAGCACTTCTTCAGGCTGGAGAATATGAACAAGTATACAACGAATATATCAATGTTGAGTCCTTTATCGACTATTGGATGGTACAAGCAATAGTTGGAAATAAAGAAATGGGATACATATATAGTGTATACTGCTATAAAGACCGCAATAAGAAATTGTATGCCGGCCCATTATGGGATTTTGACTATACAACTTTTACGACAGAAGCCGAGAACAATAATAAAAGTGCTGTCTGGTACAAATATTTATTCAAAGATCCTAATTTCAAAAGAAAGGTTGTAGAACGTTTCTACCAACTTAAACCACAGTTAATAGGGATTGCTGATTATATCTCCGAAAAAGCAACTGCACTTTCTCTGTCTGAAAAGGAAAATTCAAAATTATGGCCACTATCAAATCTTGATAGTACCATCATACCAAACAACGATGAAAAATTATCGTTTAACGAAGCAGTCAGTCGAATGAGAAGTATTTATCTAAAAAGATTGGAATGGATTGAACAGCAACTAAATAATTAATTTTATAACTCTAATAAAGAATATACAACTATGAACGAAACCATTGCCCTCTGCCTTGAAATTATTTTCTGGCTTGCCCTGTTCATTGTGTTCTACACCTATCTGGGCTACGGAATTGTGCTTTACGTTCTCGTTAAGTTGAAAGAGCTTTTCGTGAAGCCTGTGAAGCGTTCGTTGCCGGCATCGGACGCAGACCTGCCGGAAGTTACCCTCTTCATTACGGCATTCAACGAAGAAGATGTAGTGGACGAGAAGATGGAAAACAGTCTTGAGCTGGATTATCCTGCGGACAAGCTGCACATCGTATGGGTGACGGACGGAAGCGATGACGGTACGAACGAACGATTGCAGACGCGCTGGCAGGGGAAAGCGACCGTACATTTCCAACCGCTCCGGCAAGGTAAGACGGCTGCAATGACACGTGGAATGACGTTGGTGGACACTCCGCTCGTTGTTTTTACGGATGCCAACACGATGGTGAACCGGGAGGCAATACGGGAAATTGTGCTTGCTTTCCAGGATCCGAAAGTGGGCTGCGTGGCTGGTGAAAAACGGATTGCCGTGCAGACCAAAGACGGGGCGGCTGCCGGTGGTGAAGGTATTTACTGGAAATACGAATCAACCCTGAAAGCACTTGATGCACGGCTCTACTCGGCCGTAGGAGCAGCAGGCGAACTGTTTGCCGTGCGTAACGAACTGTTCGAAGCGATGGAGCCGGATACGTTGCTCGACGATTTTATTCTTTCACTCCGGATCACAATGAAAGGTTACACCATCGCTTATTGTACGAATGCTTATGCCATCGAAAGTGGTTCGGCGGATATGCGCGAAGAAGAAAAGCGAAAAGTGCGCATCGCTGCGGGAGGATTGCAGTCTATCTGGCGGCTTCGTCCGTTGCTGAATCCTTTCCGATACGGGATACTTAGCTTTCAATATACGTCGCACCGGGTATTGCGATGGTCTATTACTCCGTTCCTGTTGTTTGCGCTCTTCCCGCTGAATATTGCGATTCTGCTGTTGGGTGGTTCCACGATATTTTACGGAGTGCTGCTTGCCATGCAGGTTCTTTTTTACGGATTGGGATATTGGGGATATTACCTGTCTACGAAACAGATAAAAAACAAGTTGCTCTTTATCCCCTACTACTTTTTATTTATGAATGTCAATGTGCTGAAAGGCATCCGCTATCTCAAGAAGAAAAAAGGAAGCGGAGCTTGGGAAAAGGCGAAGCGCGCTGAAAAGTAAGAACAAACGCTATTATCTTTTGTTATCCTTAATTATAAGACATAAGTCTCTATCATCTAATAAAAAACAGACATGGACAGAATATTACATGATGCGAATAACGCACAAAGAATACTGAAACTGACGGCAGACACAATGCTATTGGTTGACAGGCATGGCGTCTGCGTGGACATTGAACCTCATTGTGATCTGTGGTTCCTGCAAGAAAACATTCTTTTAGGAAAAAATATATTTGAGCTTTTACCGGAATATACAAAAGAGAGGGTGATGCCCATCTTTCAGACTGTGCTCGAAGAGCAACGAAGCATCAGCAAGAACTTCAAGTTGGTGCTGAAAGACGAAATTTTCTACTTCAAATGCCTCATGTTTCCGTATGACGGCATGGTGCTTTGCCAATATCGTGACATCACGCAGAGAAGTAACGTAAAGCGTCGGTTGGAGCAGGCGAATCTTACTCTAAGGGCTATCCAGAAGATTGCCCAGATAGGACAATGGGCATACAATACAAATCAGAATATTTTCCATTATTTGGGTTATACAGGCGTTTTGTGTGAGGAAAGTGTGCAGAACCTTGCCATTGAGAAATATGTGGAACTGATTGTAGAAGAAGATCGTCAGAGTTTTATTGAATGGTGCCACGTGAACGAGAAAGAGCTCAACATGGAGAGCATCAGTTATCGCGTTCGCCTGAACGGAGAAATCTTCTATATGCGTATCCAGACTTATTTGCGTGAAGAGCGCCCCGACGGTAGTTTCAACATCGAAGGGTATATTCAGAACATCACGGATATACAGCATCGCAGAAATGACATCAACACACTGACTCATGCCATCAACAATGCCAAAGAAAGTATCTTTGCCGCCAGACCCGATGGCACGATTATCTTCGCTAACCGTCGTTTCCTGTACAATCATGGTATTTCAGAAAACGAAGACATCAGTCAATTAAAGATTTACAATGTTGCCGCAGATATGCCTACGCAAGAGGCTTGGAACGAACGTTGCAAAGATGTCATACACGGTGGCAGCAGTAACTTTTTGGCTCACCATCCGTCGAAAATCAATAGAGATATATTGGCTTACGAAGGTACGATGTACAACGTCACCAATGATTCCGGTGAAGAAAGTTACTGGTCGTTTGCCCATGATATTTCCGAACGGATTCGGTATGAAGCCCAAATCAAACGGCTGAATCAAATCATGGATACGACGATCAATAATCTCCCCGCGGGGATTGTTGTGAAGGAGATCAATAATGATTTCCGGTACATTTACCGGAACCGGGAGGCTTATAACCGCGATCTTTACAAGAACGATCCTGTCGGTAAGAATGACTTCGATTTCTACCCGCCTATCGTGGCAGAGAAGAAGAGACAGGAGGATATTCAAGTGGCCACCAGCGGAAAAGGTATGCACTGGACGGTGGAAGGAAAGGACCGGAACGGAAACCTGATTATCCTTGACAAGCGGAAAATCCGGGTGGATGGGGACGAACTGTCTTCGCCTATCATCGTCAGCATCGAATGGGATGTCACGGAACTGGAAATGATGAAGCGGGAGCTACTGTCTTCGAAGGAAAAAGCGGAAATGTCTGATAGTTTGAAATCGGCTTTCCTTGCCAATATGAGTCATGAGATACGTACTCCGCTGAATGCTATTGTGGGGTTCTCGCATCTCATTGCCGAAAGTGATGATGCGGAAGAACGAAAGACGTACTACAACATCGTAAACGCGAACAACGAGCGTCTTTTGCAACTCATCAATGAGATTCTCGATCTCTCGAAGATTGAATCGGGGACTATTGAGTTTTCTTTCGGACCTGCCAGTCTACATAATCTCTGCCGGGAAGTGCACGATGCCCATATATTCCGTACGCCGCAGGGAGTGAGTCTTGTCTATGAGCCTTCGGACGAGAGTCTGGTGATTGAAACGGACAAGAATCGGGTATTCCAGGTGATTTCGAATCTGATTGGGAATGCTGTTAAGTTTACGAAAGAAGGAAGTATCAGTTATGGTTATAAGCTGGTGGATAACCAGATTGTTTTCCACGTAACGGATACCGGAACAGGAATTGAGCCGGAGAAAGTGGGTCGTGTGTTCGAACGTTTTGCCAAGCTGAACAATCATGCACAGGGCACTGGGTTGGGATTATCTATCTGTAAGTCTATCGTTGAACGGCTCGGCGGCAAGATTTCCGTCAGCTCCGAATTTGGTAAGGGAACGACGTTTACATTTACTTTGCCGTATACGGTTGCAGAATCCGTGAGTGTAGATTCGGAGAAAAAGAATGATGATGAGACGAGCGGAGGTATGAGCAGTGCTGTAAATACACGGCATGCCTGTATTTTGGTTGCCGAGGATACGGACAGTAACTTTGATTTATTGGAGGCTATCTTAGGCAAGGAGCACCGGATTATTCGTGCGCATGACGGAATGGAGGTTGTCACGATGTTCGATGAGGTGAAACCCGATCTTATCCTGATGGATATCAAAATGCCGAATTTGGATGGATTGGAGGCAACGAAAATCATTCGGGAGCTGTCTGCCACTGTTCCTATCATTGCTCAAAGTGCCTTTGCCTATGAGCAGGACCGGAAAGCGGCGAAAGAGGCCGGATGCAATGATTTTATAGCTAAACCGATAGCGGATGATAAGCTGAAAGCTATGATTCATAAATGGTTGTCGCCTCCGTAAAAGGGCACATATTATAGAGTACATATTGTATAGAAAACGCTTTAATAGTGATATAATCACCCAATAACTTAGATTAGATGAAAGCCTTTTACAGACTGTTTTATTACATATCCATCGTGCTGACCAGTATTTTGGCAGGAGTTACCATTGCGGGCGCCTTCGTAGGTAATGCCGCACCGGATAGTTTCAAATTTATGCCTTTCATCGGTTTGATTTTACCGATACTTTTGTTGGCTAACCTTGCTTCTGTCATCTACTGGACGATCCGTTGGCGGTGTTGGGTTTTCATCCCTCTGATTGCTATATTTAGTAACTGGAGCTATATTAGTTGTGTGATTCAATCTCCTTTTTTCAGCCCGGCTTCGGCTCCAATGGTCAAAATGAACGCGTATACTCCTGGTATTCTAACTGTTGCTACTTACAACGTTGACGCTTTTAATCATGAGCATACCGGTTATTCATGCAAAGAGATAGCCTCTTACATGAGAAATCTGCAAGCAGATATTCTCTGTTTTCAGGAGTTTGGCATAAACGATGAGTTTGGTGTAGACAGTATAGCTGCGGTTCTTTCTGATTGGCCGTATCATTTTATTCCTATTTCTCCCGAGGGAAAACATTTGTTGCAGTTGGCTGTTTTCAGCCGCTACCCCATCAAGGAGGAGAATCTTATCGTCTATCCTGATTCGAAAAATTGCAGTCTCTGGTGTGATATTGAAATCAATGGGCGTACCATCCGCCTGTTCAACAATCATCTCCAAACAACGGAGGTAAGTCAGAACAAGCGCAAACTGGAAAAGGGACTCCGCACGGATGATTCTCAAAGGGTGGAACGTGCTGCTTTGGGATTGATTGACGGATTGCATGAGAATTTCCGGAAACGTGCCGTACAAGCTAATACTCTAAAGCAACTGATAGCTGCCTCTCCCTATCCTACTATCATCTGCGGTGACTTTAACTCTCTGCCGTCTTCGTATGTTTATCACACTGTAAAAGGTGATAAGTTGCAGGATGGTTTTCAGACGAGTGGTCATGGGTATATGTATACTTTCAAGTTCTTCAAGCATCTGTTAAGAATCGACTATATTCTCCATTCACCGGAACTGAATAGTACGGATTACTTCTCGCCGGATCTTACTTATAGCGATCATAATCCGGTGGTGATGAGGGTGAAGTTATAAAAGAAGATAAGAAATCCCTTATATTAGCATTCTCAATTACAATGAATAAGACTCATATAGGGGATTCCTATTTAAAATAGACCTTTGATTATTCTAAACTCTAAATTGCATTCTTTCATTCAATTTCTAATAAGGCCAGTTTCTAAACTCATGATTAATTTCAAAAGTCTTTATTATAATAGATGGAGCAGCCCCATTTTTGGGAGATATTTTAACTGTAAAACGCACTGCTAATGGCCATATCAGATAAGGTCCAAATCTATTCAACATGACATCAAGTTCTCCACAATATTCATAATCAAGCCCCAATGCCCCCCCACTTACTAAATCCTGTTTCAAAATTTCAATATTCGCTATTCTTTCAACTTCTGGATTTATAACTAAATAGCTTGAAAAATCTACAGATTTTGGAAGATAACAATAATACTTATACCCATCTAACATATCATGACCGTACATTGGGTCTATCTCATAATATTTTTCATCAAAGTACTTATCAAGTATTACCGTAGGTTTCTCACGCAAATAGAGAATACCTAAGCTTTTATCATATAATGGAACAAACCCGGTAGCTTCCGATGTAATATTCGTTCCTGGTATCCAAAATGAAACAGGAGTTGAAGGAAAAGCTCCACCCTCTGTCCCAGTACCCTTCAGCTCAATTTCAGCCTTTAATGTCAAACTAATAGGTATAGGAGTGGAAGAACTGCCACCTGCAACTGCACTTAATAATCCCATAATTGCACCTGGAATGTTTCCCGATGCAGCAGATAAAGCGGCAGAAACTCCTTTTGCCACGTCTTTAAATATCTTGTTAGACAATCCCAGTTTATTTTCTCCAGTTTCTGCATTAATAGTATTATGAGTGATTAAATCCTTTCCAACTCCTGCCAACACACCAGTACCCACAGCCTTACCAACACCTAATAAGGGTTTAAACAAATTTGATCCTGATGCACTTCCAATTGTTCCATTAAGAGTACCTGTTATATTTCCTCCTAGACTTATCTGTTGAACATTATAATAATTCAAAGTCCAGCTAAACTGAATATCCTTATATGGAATATCAGCCAAATTTGGATCATAAGCCAGTTCATATTGCATCATATACCAACGATTAGCAGCCAAAGGTAGAGAACCATCCATAGGAGCGGGTTGCATTTGCATATATTGCTTATTAGGCTCCTTATCCAAATCTATAATATCTTGCCCCAAATAATTTAAAATAGATGTTTTACGATTCGAAACAACAGTTATACCATCTTGAATATACGAGGAAGTCGTAACAAATGAAGTTGTTAAATATAAATAGATACGCATTATTCCCCTATATTTATTATAAAGTATAAAATAAGGATTTACCAAAGGAGCAGTTACATTCGAATCGAATGTATTATACAATAATTCCCATCCATCAAATGCTTTTCTATCATTGACTATATCAATTCCATACGTTCCAACCAAACTTCCTTGTCCGGACCATGGGGAAGGGATTCGAGACTGCATTGGAGGAGTGGGCATCCAATCCGCATTTTCCCAATCAAATACAGGAGTCGGTACAGCTCGTGTTTGAACTTTCGTCGCATTACTATTATCACTCAACTCTTCAAATTCATTGTCACTACAACTACCAATAGAGAAACCCATAAAAAGGCTTAGAACGAACAAATAAATGAAGTACAAAGGGCTAACAATTGCTTTCATAATGTTCTAGTTTAAAGTTAATGACTTGATATGAAAAACAAAATGTCGATTGAATACGACAGCAAAGAGAGGTCTTTATATTTCCATAGGCTATTTGTTTATGTGTCTTTCAAATATAAGGAATAAAATTGACAGGGCAAAGGCAAAAACAATATATTTTACAAGAAAACATATAATACATTACAAATAGAAATAATTAGTACATAGCTTTGGGGGCATCTTAATGCCTCACACTCCTGTTTGATATAAAAAAGCCGGACAACTCAAAGTCACCCGGCTTTCTAATATTATGAGATTAATTCTCAATTAATTAAAAATGTAACGTACACTAAATTGTACCGAATAAGTAGATCTAAAACTTTGATATGTCCGATATGTATCGGTCAACACATTGCTTCCATTCTTATTCATAGTAAACTCTCCATTCTTATAATTAAGCAAAGAAGTGTTATTCACTTGTTTATATACTCCCCAGCTGTTATTAAGTAAGTTAGGAAGATTCTTGATATCTACACCCACCTGTAGAATGTTCTTCTTCCCATTCACATTCAAGAAGAAATCCTGATTCAATTTAAAGTCAACCTGATGATGCCACGGCATTTTAGCTCCACCTCTCTCTGTATATTTTCCCTTGCGACTTTTCAAATAACTATCTTGGTTAATGTAATTCCAAAAATCATCTTTTTGATCTTTAGCCGCATAAGTAATATTACCTGATTTATCTTTTGAATCCACAAAATTCCAGCTATCTAATTCTTCACGTGTTGCAGGAACATACAACAGATTGTTCGCTCCATAATCACCGACCACATTTCCACCAAAAGTATATGAATAACGACTGTATGAATAACTACCAGCAAAACCCATTTGCATACCTTCATACAATAGTGATACACTTGTTGCAAAATGTTTTCCGTATTCTTTGCGATATCCGATTGTCGCTAATACTCTATCTGGTGCTACATAAGTACCATATCCCAATTCATGTTCATTAATACCATTAACAGAATAAGTATTAGTCTTATAAGCAGACGTTACCTGATCACCAATACCATCACTGTAAGACCGTGCCTTTGAGTGAGTATAAGCAAATGATACATCAAGACCAAAATCAAAATTCTTACGTAATTGTGCAGAAATAGAATAATAGTATGCACCCTTTTTCCAATTCTCTAACAAATATACATTTTGATATTTATTTCTCCAAGTTGCATCACTATACATTGTATATGTATTACGTACATCCCCCGGAGCTAGAGTTACTGTCGTTTCAGATGGTTTGTAACCTGTATTGGAAACAACTACAGGATTATAATCGCGACTATAAATACCCTCAACTGTAAAATCAATATCACCAGGCAATTTCATATCAAATGCTAAAGATGTTTTCCAAGTGGATGGCATCTTCAAATTTGTATCAATAATAGTTGGAGATTGTGGAGCTACAACTTCATTCGGAGTAAATTTTCCATCATAAAGATCTTTCAAAATATCATTTACATTTGTATGGAAATCGGGTTGTTTACCTGTGTTAGCATCCACCTTATTATAAAAATATTGCGTTTGCCCAACATTTGAGTTTCCGACAGCAGATACTAACCATACGAACGGCAAACGTCCCACAAATAATCCTGTACCACCACGAAGCACATATTTACGTTCGCCTGTCAAATCCCAGTTAAAACCAACACGAGGTGATACAGAAAGCTTAGCATCAGGTAACTGATCAGTAGAATAACGAGTACCTCCAAAATCCAATTTTGCAAAGTCTTCATTATAGTTATTCTTCAATGAGGGATAAATTGGTAATTCAAAGCGAAGTCCACCTGTAACCTTAAGATTTTCAGACAATGCTATTTCATCCTGCAAATATAGAGAGAATTGTTGAAATTTCATTTCTGCATAAAACTGTGATAAATCCGCAGCATTAGAGTGAGTTATACCAAAAGCTGCAGGTTTCTTACCATTTACAAAATCATCCCATGAGCTATAAACATAGTAACCTCCACCAGCTTGCATATAGCCATTTGTAGCCTTAGTATGTTCATACTGGAAACCAGCCATAAACTTATTTATCCCAACATTCCAATTAAACTCATCCGTTACTGTATATACTGAAGTTTTACGCAAATTACCTTGTGTAAATACATCCATACCAAAACCTGCATATGATGCACCATCTTTTAATATATCAACGGTCGGAAATGGATTACCATCATATTCACGTGGCTCATTCTGATAAGAATATGCAAAACGTAACATATTATTCATAGCTCCATTAGCGAAACGAGAGTTCCATTCACCAGCTACAGATGTAAAATCACGCACTTGATAATAGTTTGAGTTCTCAAAACTCATAGAATATTTGGTACTACGTCCAGAGTCCTTTCCTTTTGGAATACCCAATCCTGTATCACCAGGATAAATATCATCAGCACTCAAAGGACTAGTAGAGCTTGATGGGAAATTTGAATCTTTTGTATGAGTCTTTGTAAAACGGAGACTTAACTTATTATTCAGATTAGCATTCCAATCCAAACGAGCCATAATACGATATGCCGGAGTATTTACAGAATAGTTATTATAACGTCCTGGATCATAGTTATATTTCTCTTTCAAATATTGTCTCATATCATTCAAGCCAACCCAAGTCTCATTTCCGTCAACAATTGTATTTTCAACAGGACGACGTACATTTCCCGTATATTCTTGATCTAAAGATGTACGTGGTTGATAACTTGAACCAGCTGTTACATTGTCCTCATATTCTCCATTCACAAAAAAGAACAACTTATCTTTAATTATAGGACCACCAAAACTTGCACCATAAGTATAATACTGTGATTTTGAACGAGTCAGTTTATAATCCTCAACCCTATCACCACGCAGGTTCTCATTATTAAAATAACCATAAACCGTTCCACGAAATTGATTATCTCCTGAACGAGTTACCGCGTTAATTGCACCTCCTGTAAAACCACTCTGACGCACATCAAATGGAGTTACAGCTACTGTAACTTGTTCCAAAGCATCCAAAGAAATTGGAGATCCGTTAGCCGGAAGATTACCTCCCAACCCGAATGTATTATTAAAAGCAGCACCATCAACTGTTACAAATGACTGGCGATAGTTACCACCACCTACAGCAAAACCGTTACCAACATCAGCACCTTGCGGAGAAAGACGCATAATATCGCTAATACTACGAGAAATAGTTGGAGTGTTGCTAATCATATCACGATTAGCATTCATAATAGCACCTGCTCTGTCAGACTTCATATTACTCTCTTTAGAAGCAGTCACTACTACTTCGTCCAACAGTTCTGAACTCTCTTTTAAAGAAACATTTAAAACATAATTCTCTCCCAGTAAAAGATTAATTCCCTTGTAAATTGCTGTTTGATAACCAACATAAGAAATTTCTACTTTGTAAGGGCCGCCGGTACGCATACCCTGCAGATTAAATTGACCACTGACGTTAGTCACTGTACCATAACGAGTGCCTGAGGGTTCGTGAACCGCAACGACTGTTGCTCCAATGATTGGTTCATCTTGTGCGGTCACTTTACCACTCATCGTGGCTGTTGTAACCTGCGCGCTCATCGTGACAGCAATAAACAACATTACTAGCACTAAGAAAGATCGCATTCTCTTTAACATAAATGTAGTTGATTAGTTAATATAAATTGTTTGCTTTTAAAAACTGTGCACAAATATAATTAATAATATTTAGAACTACATTACGATTACACTACAATTTTTTAAGAGAGATAAACGTTTCGCCACGTTATAAAACGATAAAGGCTCTACAATATTTGCAGAGCCTTTTATTTTGAAACAGAAAGCATTAGAAATGCTTCAATCTATTACTTTATACTAGTCAGTCATTAACTTTCTATAACGAACACGCTTCGGCTCTTCATTTCCCAAACGTTTCATTTTGTTTTCTTCGTATTCTGAATAAGACCCTTCGAAGTAGAATACATTGGAGTCTCCTTCAAAAGCCAGAATGTGTGTACAGATACGGTCGAGGAACCAACGGTCATGCGAGATAACTACGGCACAGCCGGCAAAATCTTCCAGACCTTCTTCCAAAGCACGCAGTGTGTTTACATCAATATCATTGGTAGGCTCATCGAGCAACAGTACATTGCCTTCTTCTTTCAAAGCCATCGCCAAGTGTAAACGGTTTCTTTCACCACCGGACAGTACACCGCAAAGTTTTTCCTGATCGCCTCCGGAGAAATTGAAACGAGAAAGGTATGCACGTGCATTGATGTCACGTCCTCCCATGCGGATCAGCTCATTACCACCGGAAATTACCTGGTAAACACTCTTATTCGGATCAATGTCTCTGTGTTGCTGGTCTACATACGCCACCTTTACAGTCTCTCCTACTTCAAATTCTCCTTTATCTACTGTCTCCAATCCCATAATCAGACGGAACAGTGTCGTCTTTCCCGCACCATTGGGACCGATCACACCAACAATACCATTAGGAGGAAGCATAAAGTTCAAATCGTCAAACAACAGTTTATCGCCGTATGCTTTAGCCACCTGTTTCGCTTCAATGACTTTATTACCCAGACGCGGACCATTCGGAATGAAGATTTCAAGTTTTTCTTCTTTCTCTTTCACGTCTTCATTCAGCAACTTGTCATAAGAGTTAAGACGTGCCTTACCCTTTGCCTGACGGGCTTTGGGAGCCATGCGCACCCATTCCAACTCACGTTCCAGTGTTTTGCGACGTTTGCTGACGGTCTTTTCTTCCATTTCCATGCGTTTTGTCTTCTGTTCCAGCCAGGAAGAGTAGTTACCTTTCCAGGGAATACCTTCACCACGGTCTAGTTCAAGAATCCATCCGGCTACATGATCGAGGAAGTAACGGTCGTGCGTCACGGCAATAACCGTACCTTCATATTGCTGAAGATGTTGTTCCAACCAGTCGATAGATTCTGCATCCAGGTGGTTGGTAGGTTCGTCCAGCAAGAGCACATCCGGTTTCTGCAACAACAAACGACATAAAGCTACCCGGCGACGTTCACCTCCGGACAGGTTTTCTACCGGCTGATCTTCAGGCGGACAACGGAGAGCATCCATCGCACGCTCCAGTTTGCTGTCCAGATTCCATGCATCAGTCGCATCAATGATATCTTGCAGTTCGCCCTGACGAGCAAAAAGAGCATCCATCTTATCCTGATCCTCGTAGTACTCCGGCAAACCGAACTTCTGATTGATTTCTTCGTATTCTGTCAGTGCGTCAACAATGGGTTGCACACCTTCCATTACTACTTCTTTTACTGTCTTTGTGTTGTCTAAATAAGGTTCCTGTGCCAAGTAACCCACGGAATATCCCGGAGAGAACACCACTTCTCCCTGATAGGATTTCTCCAAACCGGCGATGATCTTCAATAACGTTGATTTACCGGAACCGTTCAAACCGATAATACCGATTTTCGCTCCATAGAAAAACGACAGGTAAATGTCTTTCAGCACATTCTTATTAGGGGTGAAAGCCTTGCTCACTCCCACCATCGAGAAGATAATTTTTTTATCGTCAGCAGCCATAATGTATGATTATATATTGTTGATAATGGCACAAAGATAAGAAAAATGTTTGAATTCTTTTGGAGTTATAAAAAAATGTTCTACCTTTGCACCCGCATTCGAAAGAAAGCACTGAAGGACCGATTCGCTAGCTCAGCAGGTAGAGCACAACACTTTTAATGTTGGGGTCCTGGGTTCGAGCCCCAGGCGGATCACAAAAACAAAATTAAGCCTCTGATTTTCAGGGGCTTTTTTCTTATTCAAAGGTCTTATTCCCCATCCTACTCTCCACTAAGAAAAGGATCAGCAACTATTTGAGAATTTGAAATGTCCCAGCAATTCTGGTAAAGATGCCTCATTAAATCTGTATTAGTTGTATAAAGAAAAAGAATACTTTAAATAGAAATGAACAGATTTTTTTCTATTTTTGCAAAATAGTACTACGTATATTGTTTAACAATTAATTTAATACAATTATTATGAGCAACATTGAAAAGAAAGCTGCAAGTGTAGGGAATATTATCGGGTTTGTAGTAGGAATAGGTCTTGCATTTGTGGCAGCCTACATTTTTTCTATTGAGCCCTCCAAAGAGTATGGTTGGTTTGCTGGTATTTGGCATGGAATATGGTTTATCCCTAATTATATTATTTCACTATTTAGCGATAACTATTACTTCAAGGCACCTATGCATACCACTGCTTACAATGTATTTTGGTACATAAACGCAATTTGGGCCTCCATCTTCTACCTCAATTTAATACTCAAGATAATAGGAAATATCAGAACCCTCTCCAAATAATCAGCTAACAAATATCAGTAGCAATGGACGATACACCTTATTTAAACAACCGGAAACTAAGAATTTTCATATCTTCCACTTTCAAGGACATGAATGCCGAACGAGACTATCTCGTAAACAAGATTTTTCCTAAAGTGAAAGAAGAGTGTCTGAAAAGAAATGTAGAGTTTCTGCCACTCGACCTGCGTTGGGGAATTACTGAAGAGGAAGCGAAACAGGGGCATGTAATTGCTACTTGTCTGGAGGAGGTGGATAACTGCCGTCCTTTCTTTATAGGTCTTTTGGGCGAAAGATATGGATGGAGCCCCCGGAAAGATGACCTGGGACGTCTGGCACCCACATTGCTACAACACTACGCTTGGTTGGAGAAGGATCTGGAGGATGGCGTGAGCATCACCGAAATGGAGATGCAATATGCAGCACTTAGAAATTCGGATATTAAATATGCCAACTTCTATCTGAGGAAGCCTGATATGAAAGTTGCCGACGAGTTTAAAGAACCAGCAGGATCGGCAGCAGCCATCAAACTGGATAAACTGAAGAAGAAGATCTTAAATCAACCGAAATATCCTGTGAGCGAATACAACTCCCCCGCTGATCTGGGGAACAAAGTGTATGAGGATGTTATTAAGATGATAGATGAGGAATTTCCCAGAAAACTTGCCGATGGGGATTTGTTCGAACGGCGAAGACATGAGTTTAACATTGCCCGCCTCACCGCAAGTTACGTTGCCGATCCTAATCTGATGAAGGTTGTCAACGAGTGGCTATTGAGCAAGTCGCGCTTTCTTGTTATCACAGGTGATGAAGGTACAGGTAAATCATCATTAATGTGCTATTACCTCGAAGCTTTTAGAAAGCAGAATCCAAATGTAAAAACGATCTATCACGATCAGGGGGTGGCAGGCAGAACAAACAGTTCCAATCCGTTAGTGGTAAACATGATAGACCGTATTAATGACGAAATAGAACTACTATTTGGCTGGAAGAAAAACGAAAAGATCGAAACAATGGGCTGTTTGTTTAGTTTCATTGGGTTCATTTTCAAGGGAATATGGATGATGATGAAAGCTAATGTGAAACAAGCGGTAGGCAATCAAGATAATGCAGCAAGTGATTTTAGCAATGAATTTGCGGCTTCGGTCAATGATTTGATATACGGACGTAGTGTGAAGCTGACGGCGAAATTAGCGAAGAAGTTATCGAAACATTCCCAAGAATTGCTCTACATTTTTATTGATAATGTCGATATGATGCCCGACAACGAACAAAATATAGCTTGGTTCTTACGGCTCTTACCTGAAAACGTACGATTTGTACTAACTGCAAGGAAGCATTCTATTGCCGAAACTACCATACGCAGAGAACTTTCGGGTGTGGCGGTAGAAGTGGAGAGATTCAATGCCGATATGTCTGTCCAGTACATTACCAAATATCTAGCACGCTATAGCAAACATCTCGATAGCAAACAAATAGCCGTGTTGATGCAAGGCTTTTTTGTTCAAGTACCGCAACTGCTCACTTTAGTACTCGACCAGATTATTACATTCGGCTCTTTCGAGCAACTCGACCAAAGGATAAACCAGTTTGTTACATTGAAAGATAAAGGTGCATTGGCACTCTTCTCGGTACAAAATATCATCAACGAATTTGAAGGTGTATTCGAAAGAAATCCAGCGCAACTCGCCCTAGGAGCCATCTCTCTAAGTAATAAGGGGCTGAAAGAAGAAGAGATTCAAGAGATCCTTGGATTAAGACCGATTGAATGGTCGATGGTACGGAGCCACATTCTACCGTTGTGCAGTTGTACGGAGAATAAGTATTCCATACACGAAAAAGCCTTTACTGATGCTGTTTCACAATTATTGCCACCTGTAACTGTGCAGCAGATTACTGCACAAATGATCCGTTACTTCGAAAAATTGCTGGATTATAAAAACAGAAAAACTCATCACGATGTGCTGGGGCAGCTTGATACAAATAAAATTCTGGATGACACTTACCGTAACCAAAGACAAGCCGAAGAGTTACCCAACCTTTACATCAGATTGCAAAGATGGTACCCACTGTTCAACTTTGTATCGTATATACTCAACGATATCTTCTTTACCGCTCCTGAACGCAACAGATATTGGAGGGCTCTTTATGACAACGGATATCGTATGCAAAATATTACCCAAACTTACAGCCCGTCCTTTACGCCCAATAACGAACAAATCAGGAATTTCTATGACCATTTGAACAACACTGCTACTACATTGAACAATGCTACTGACAAGAACTGGATTTTGAAACGGATGCAACAGGATTCGGAGGCACGTAAGTATGAGGGTGATAATGAACTGATCTGTTGCCAGAAAATCGATACTCTGTTTTTACAAGGAAAGTACCAGGAAGTGATTGAGACGGTGTCTACCCTAACTATTAGAAATCCTTATCTGATGGCCAAGATGAACTTGTTTCGAAGCTTATCGTATCGTAACCTAGGCATGTTGAATGAAGCCTTGGAGGCTGCATGGAAGGGTATCGAATTTGCACGTACCCAAAACGGTGATACAGAAGTGGTGGCAGAAGCTATTATTTATTATTGTAGTATTTGTGCAGATACCGGCCAAAAAGAGTTTACCGAGAAAGCTCGGAAGATGTTGACTGAAATATATGATTTCCAAATTCAGCAAGGTCTCGAAAAGGAAACCACTTTCATCATGCTGAATACTTTTGGAAAGATATCTATGATTGCAGGCGATTATCCCGGAGCATTGAAGTTTTTCCGTGATGCACTAGCTTCCACACAAATCGTCTATGGTAAAGAGGCTTATATTTCCTTTGTACTGCAAACGAACTTAGGTTTGGCACAGTTGAACACAGGAAGTCCCGAAGAAGCCGAAAAAAATTTATTACAAGGTCTGGAAGGCATGATGAAGCAAAAGGGAATGTCGAACCCCGACCTGATAGAGCCGATGGTAAAATATGCTATGCTACTGAAAAATAAAAAGAGCTATGCCGATTCCCTTAGTTATCTGGGCATTGTAGATAATCTGTTTGCAGCTTCCCCTTATGCCAATGCCGATTATCATCAGTTTGTCAGGAAACAAATGGCTGAAATGAGGAATGCAGTACAGGAGTTAGAAGTACCTTAGCTCTTCCTCACGGATTCAATCATCTTCTTGTTTACTATTCAGGGGATAGTTACCGTGATGCATCGGCTGTAATTCTTCGATCCCTCTGATAATTCATCATAGCAACGTATGTAAGCAAATCCCCTGATAATCATCAAGGGGATTTGTTGTGTTCTCCCAATATACTTATTCAACAGATATGGAACGACACGGCAATTCGATTACAAAAGTAGCACCTATCCCCAATTGGGAATCAACTAATATCCGCCCATTCATCTTCTCGGCGATGAGTTTGCAAATAGATAAGCCCAAACCGGCCCCTTGAGCAAAGGAGTCCAACTTTTCAAATCTTTCGAATATCTTTTTAAGCATATTCTGTGGAATGCCCCGACCGGTATCTTTCACACCGACTCTGACAAACTGATGGTCTACTTCATAAAAGACTTCCACATGCCCGGTAGTAGTATTCTTTAAGGCATTCGAAAGGAAATTATTCAACACCTGCTTGACGCGCAGACTGTCCAGCTCTACCAAAGAACCTTGTTTGGGATAATTGGTAAGAAGTTCAACACCAGATGGTACTTGATGAACATACTCTGCTACGCTCTCGTCAAGAAGCTCGGTAAGATTAACCCAGTCCGGATGCAGGTCCAAATAGCCGGATTCTATCTTAGAAAGGTCAATCACATCATTAATCAGATTTAATAAAAGCTTGTTGTTATGGCTGATCAGAGAACTATAAAGTTCCTTTTCCTCCGCATTTTCCGTACTGACCAACAGACTGGAAAATCCGACAATGGCATTTAATGGAGTACGAATCTCATGGCTCATATTAGCCAGAAAAGCTGATTTCAAACGATCAGAAGCTTCGGCTTTATCGCGTGCTTTAACAAGCATCTCCTCCGTTCTTTTCAGATCTGTTATATCATAATTGATACTAAGTATCTCAATAATCTGATCTTGCGGAGCGTATCTCCTTACTAGCAAATTGACATATGTCCATGTATATGTTCCATCCTCTCTAAGAATACACATCTCCTTACTAAGCCTGGTAGCGTTCCCACCCCGGGCATCTTCCAGAAACTGAATCATTAGAGCACGGTCATCGGGATGAAAATGCCGGTATACACCAAAGATTTCGGATAAAGGAGTTTCATTTTCTTCACCGACATTATCGTACCAACTCTTTTGAGCATAGCCGTGTCCACTCAACACATCGAAGTAAGCATAACCGACCTTGGCATAATCACCGACAAGTTCAAAGAATTCCTCAAACTCCTGAATTTTATTATAGGCTACGGTTGTTTCTGTCTTATCCGCATTAATCAACAGATAGTTTGTCGGCTGGCGTTCGCTATTATATAACGTAGTCACCTTAGTCACCAAATCTATCGTACCCTGCTTTTGAGTGTTCTGATAATACGATCCGACTTTCGAGAAGTCATAACGAAAAGTAAAGTCAGCATCTTCATTTTTCTTCAACCGTTCTTTCATTTCCTCCGGGAAAATAGGGTTCTCAAAAATATTAATCCCCAAGAGATCTTCTTTTTTCTCCACATGGAACATCTCCAAGTCCTTATCATTCAAATCCACCAATATCCCATCCATATTATACAGCTCGATACCAATAGGCAAATGCTTGAAAATGTTATTTAAGAGACGTTCACTATGTTGTAAGGCCTGATAAGCAGATGCCATATCAGGACCATCCTGCACTTCGGCTATACCATAGACTATTTCATTTCCGTCCTCGTCCATTTCTTGAGAGCAGATCTTACTGCGTACCCAGACAGCTCCTTTCACCGTATCAAGTAAATATACGACTTCGGGTCTTTGATGCGCACCAAAAGAATGAACAGTCATAGGAAGCTGTTCCTTTTTCAATATACGTTTATTGAAATCTTCAAAACTGATAAATCCGGTCTGATCCAGACCTAATAACTCTATTATAAAGCCAGAACATTCATAATTCGCAGTTGATAAATTAGCTTTCCACCATCCCATGTTAGCGTTAGCCATCAACTGCGAGAAAAAGGAAAAATCTTGTAGGCTATTCATAACGCTATTTATCATTTTAATATTTTTCGGCTGCGAAAATACAGATTACCAATAATATACACTTTCAGAAAGATACTTTTTTAGCATATTATAAGAAGTTTATTCGTCATTAAACTAAAAAAATCCGGCTGAAACAATCTCTCTTAGAGAAAGTCTTAACCGGAAATTCTATGGTTATCATCTTTATTTTTCTACTTTTTCAAAGACTGATAAACAGCTTTTGCCATCATTTTGGCACCTTCTTCATTCGGGTGAATCTTATCCGGAAACAGTTCGGGCACTCCGTCCATTGCTGCATGAAGATCGATAACAGACAGGTTGTTTTTCTTAGCAACCTTCTTTATCATGGGAATGATTTCTTTAGAAATAATATCATCGTTAATATTATCTCCAGTCTGATAAGCTTTAGAAGGATAACAAAGATAAATCTTGGGTTGAGCAGGCAATGCTTTGAAAGCATCAACCATTGTTTGAAGATCTTTCGTGAAGTCGGCTTTATACTTCCAGTTGAACGATTTACTGTCATTCGTACCCAGTTTGATGACAACGATATCGGGATTGAAAGCTAACGCATCCTGATAAGCCTTTTCATTCATATAAGGATGATCTCCCTTGTTCAGCAAAGTACGGGCACTTACTCCGAAATTCTTTACCCAATAAGCTTCTCCCAGCATACGACTCAACACTGCCGGATAACTGTCACGATTGCGATTCTTGATGCGCGCGCCATACGTAATACTATTGCCGATACAAGCTACACGAATAGCATCTTTGTGGGGCACTTTGAAGCTACGGAGCCAAGACGTCAGTTCATCCAGCATCTCATTCTTATAAAGGAAACCCTCGCGAATTCCCCATCCATGTCCACCGGAAGGATAAATATGAAGTACCGAAGGCACATTATTCTTGTTCAGAGCCAAATAATAATTAACCCCGTTAGCGGGCGGAACGGTCTTATCGTCGTCGCTATATACAATGAAAGCACGTGGCGTATCTTTCGTTACTTGCTTTTCATTGGAATATTCCGTTTCCAATTCAGCAGAAGCATTTTTTCCCAAAAGATTGTCGTGAGACCCCATGTGGGTATATGATTTATCCATCGTAATCACAGGATAGAAAAGAATCTGAAAGTTCGGACGAAGCTCGGGGTTGGAATGAGTAGCAATAGTGGATGCCAGATGTCCACCCGCAGAAGAGCCCATGATGCCTATATCATTCGGGTTCAGATTCCAAACATCAGCACTGTCACGCACAACTTTCATTGCCGCTTCAGCATCTGAAATGGGCAATGTACGATCCCCCTTCGGCATACGGTATTTCAGCACAATCAATGCAATACCTTGTTTATTGAAATAGGGTGCCCAGTCGCAACCTTCATGTTCGAAAGCCAAATGCGAATATCCGCCACCCGGACAAGCAACCACAGCACGCCCCGTTGCCAATTCCGGCGCAGGAAGGAATACGCGAAGTGAAGGTTGTTCGATATCAAAAGGCTTCGGAGCATTCTGTGCTACCACCCGTGAACCTGCTAGCAAGAGAAGCAACAGGAGAAAAATAGTAGAAAATTTCTGTTTCATAGTATCTATGTACTTTGATTAATGAATAATTAGATGTGCGAAGATAGTAATTTTACGTATCTTTGCACCCCATTTCGATTAGAAAAATTATATGCAAGGAATAAAGAATCTGACACAAGGTCCTATCAATCGTCAACTGTTTAATCTGGCAATGCCGATCATGGCAACGTCGTTTATTCAAATGGCATATAGTCTCACAGACATGGCATGGGTAGGACGGTTGGGAAGTGAAGCCGTAGCCACTATCGGTTCTGTCGGAATCCTGACGTGGATGTCCGGTTCTATCTCCTTATTAAATAAGGTAGGATCTGAAGTGAGTGTCGGACAATCCATCGGTGCGCAAAGCCAGGAAGATGCCCGCAGCTTCGCGTCTCATAATATTACGATTGCTTTGATTATTTCCATTTGCTGGGGCGGACTCCTTTTTATATTTGCAGAACCTATCATACGTATTTATGAACTTGAGGAACATATCACAGCCAATGCCATTCAATATCTGCGGATTGTTTCTACCGGATTACCTTTCGTTTTCCTTTCCGCTGCCTTCACCGGAATTTATAATGCAGCAGGACGCAGCAAAGTCCCGTTCTTTATCAGTGGCACAGGGTTGATATTGAATATCGTTCTGGACCCACTCTTTATATTCGGTTTCGGACTGGGAACAAACGGTGCGGCGTACGCCACCTGGATTGCAGAAGCAAGTGTTTTCCTGATTTTCGTCTATCAGTTGCGTTGCAGGGATGCGCTGCTGGGCGGTTTCCCTTTCTTCACCCGGCTAAAGAAAAAGTACACGCGGAGAATCCTTAAACTTGGATTACCCGTAGCGACTTTAAATACATTGTTTGCCTTCGTCAACATGTTCCTCTGCCGCACCGCTTCCGAACAGGGAGGGCACATCGGCTTAATGACGTTCACCACCGGGGGACAAATCGAAGCAATTACTTGGAACACCTCACAGGGATTCTCCACCGCACTAAGTGCCTTCATCGCCCAAAACTATGCTGCCGGACGAATCGAACGGGTACTTAAATCCTGGTACACTACCCTATGGATGACGGGAATCTTTGGCACACTCTGTACCTTACTATTCGTTTTCTTCGGAAACGAAGTTTTCGCCATATTCGTGCCCGAACAGGCTGCTTATGAAGCCGGAGGTGTATTCCTTCGTATCGACGGATATTCCCAGCTCTTTATGATGCTCGAAATCACCATGCAGGGAGTTTTCTACGGCATCGGCCGCACAATACCCCCTGCCATTATCAGCATCAGTTGCAACTATATGCGTATTCCGCTTGCTATCCTGTTTGTACGGATGGGTATGGGAGTGGAAGGAATCTGGTGGGCAGTCTGCGTCACCACCGTTGCCAAAGGTTTAATTCTTTTGAGTTGGTTCATTATTATCAAAAAGAAGTGCTTAAGTATTCCTTCAACGATAAAAGGATAATGTTCGTTTTCCTTTATTAACAAACAAAGGGATTCATCCGAGTTATTTTAACTTAAAAAGTACATGCTTGCCAAATAATATGTATCTTTGCATTGTTATTTATAATACGAAGCGATTCGTGTAAAAACATTATTTATAAACCAATTAAAAAAAACATCAACATTATGAACAAGATGAAATTTATGGTTCTCTTCATGAGTATTGCCATGATATTTGGTAGCTGTGGAAGTATGAACAACACTGGTAAAGGTGCTGCTATCGGTGGTGGTTCGGGTGCTGCACTGGGTGCAATCCTGGGAGGTGTTATCGGTAAAGGTAAAGGTGCCGCTATTGGTGCTGCTATCGGTACGGCAGTAGGTGCAGGTACGGGTGCTCTTATCGGTAAGAAGATGGACAAAGCAGCAGCAGAAGCAAAACAAATTGAAGGCGCACAAGTAGAACAGATAACAGACAACAACGGATTGCAAGCCGTGAAAGTAACATTCGACTCGGGTATTCTTTTCACTACCGGTAATGCAAATCTAAGTGCTGCTGCTAAATCTGCTTTAAGCAAGTTTGCCAACAATGTGCTCAATCAGAACCGGGATATGGACGTGTCTATCTACGGATACACTGACAACCAGGGCTGGAAAAACAGCACTGCCGCACAAAGCCAGCAGAAAAATCTGAACTTGTCACAAGAACGTGCACAGAGCGTGTCCAGTTATTTGTTGAGCTGTGGTGTTTCCACCAATCAGATCAAAGGTGTACAGGGAATGGGTGAAAGCGATCCCGTTGCAAGCAATGACACTGCTGCCGGTCGCGAACAGAACCGTCGTGTAGAAGTATACATGTACGCAAGTGAACAAATGATTAAAGATGCACAAGCAGCTGCTAATTAAAAAAATTCTGCGCTATACGCGCAACCTGCTGATTTTCTTCTTTGCATCCACCCTGTTGGCAGTGATTGTGTATCGGTTTATGCCGGTTTATGTCACTCCATTGATGGTTATCCGAAGTGTTCAGCAGATTTTTTCAGGAGATAAACCCACGTGGAAGCACACGTGGGTTTCTTTTGATAAGATATCTCCCAACCTGCCGATGGCGGTCATAGCTTCCGAAGACAACCGTTTTGCCGAACACAATGGATTCGATCTTGTAGAAATCAAGAAAGCGATGAAAGAGAACGAAACACGCAAACGGAAACGCGGAGCAAGCACCATTAGTCAGCAGACAGCCAAGAATGTGTTCTTATGGCCGCAATCTTCGTGGGTACGTAAGGGGCTCGAAGTCTACTTCACGTTTCTCATCGAACTGTTCTGGTCGAAAGAACGAATCATGGAAGTCTATCTCAACTCTATAGAAATGGGAAATGGCATCTACGGCGCACAAGCTACCGCAAAGATCAAATTCGGAACAACAGCTGCCCAGCTGACCCGGGGACAATGCGCACTTATCGCCGCTACTCTGCCCAATCCGATACGGTTTAACTCGGCAAAACCTTCGTCATATATATTAAAACGACAAAATCAGATATTACGGCTGATGAATCTGGTTCCTAAATTCCCACCTGAAGAAAAAGCCGTTGAAAAGAAAAAAAGCAAAAACAAGAAAAGCAAGTGATAATTGAATCATAAATTAAAAGAAAGGAGCAATGAGGATCTATCCCCTTGCTCCTTTTGCTTATAAGCTTGTTTGTATGCGTTATCCTCATTTATACAAAATCTTTCAACTCTTGTTGTAAACGTTGACGTGTGAAGAATATACGGCTCTTCACTGTACCTAATGGCAATCCCAATTTCTCTGCAATCTCACGGTATTTGAAACCTGATACGTGCATGGAGAAAGGAATCTTATACTCCCGGGGGAGTGCGTTGACGATGCGATGCATCTCTTTCAAGTCGTAAGCACCTTCGGTACTTTCAAATCCTGAATCTTGTGGCAGATTTAAGTGATAATAATTATCGGTGGTATCAACAAAGGTCTGATCGCGTACTATTTTACGGTAGTTATTAATAAAGATGTTACGCATGATTGTGTACATCCATCCTTTGAAATTTGTGTCCGGAACATATTTCTCTTCATTGTCTAATGCTTTTAAAGATGTTTCCTGCAATAAATCATTTGCTTCTTCACGGTTGGCCGTTAATTTATAAGCAAAACGAAGCAATTCTTCCTGTACTCCAATTAAATCTTTTCTGAAACTTAAACTTTTCATACTTTAATGGTTTTATGGTTAATATTCGTTTTTTCTCGACATTTGCAAGTTTAAAGGAATTTTGTGTATCCAACAGGGGAAAATTTGTCATTTCTTGGGGGCTAATTCTATCAAATGACAGATTTCAGGTGCTTTCTGATAGTTTTTAGGTGGTATTTAGTAAATATTTCCTTTACCTCTTGGTTAAAAGAACCAAATAGATTACTTTTGATTTTATATTATTAAATAAAACAAAAGGCTATGACCATACTTATTATTGTAGGGATTATTGTATTGCTGGGCATCATCTTTGCTTCCATGTACAATTCATTAGTGAAATTGAGAAACAATCGTGAAAACGCATTCGCCGACATCGATGTTCAGCTGAAACAACGCCATGACCTCATTCCTCAACTGGTAGACACCGTGAAAGGATATGCAGCACATGAAAAAGAAACGCTCGACCGGGTGATTCAGGCACGTAACGGTGCAGTCAGTGCAAAGACTATCGATGATAAGATAGCTGCCGAAAATCAGTTGAGCTCCGCTCTTGCTGGATTGAAGATTACTCTCGAAGCTTATCCTGACCTGAAAGCTAATCAGAATTTCCTGCAATTACAGGAAGAAATTGCTGACGTAGAGAATAAACTGGCTGCTGTCCGCCGCTACTTCAACTCGGCAACAAAAGAATATAATAACGCCGTACAGACATTCCCGTCGAATATAGTAGCAGGAATGACCGGATTCCAAAGAGAAATCATGTTCGACTTGGGGAAGAACGAACGTGCGAATCTGGATCAGGCACCTAAAATTAGTTTCTAAACTCTTTATTCACACCGTCCACTCAATTACAAAAGTTGAACACGCATGCAATACGTCGGAATCCAAACACAGCAGAGCCGGAATAATCTGCGCTCTGCGTTTCTACTATTCCTTTTTCCCTGTCTCGTGGCAGCACTCCTCTATCTATCCTGCTACTTGTTGATTCTTTTTGGATACGGAAAGAGCATGGAAATAGAAATGATGCCAATGGTCAATCATTTCTTCCTCTCTTCGTTGCCATACACCATGGGAGTCGTATTAATCTGGTTTCTGATTGCCTACTGGGCCAATACAAGCATTATCAACTCCGCCACCGGTTCCAAGCCGCTGGATCGTATAAAAAATAAGCGCGTTTACAACCTGGTGGAAAACTTATGTATGTCTCAAGGCATGAAGATGCCAAAAATCAATATCATCTATGACAGTTCTCTAAATGCATTTGCAAGCGGCATTAACGAACGCACATACACTGTTACCCTCTCGGAGGGTATCATCAGAAAACTGAATGATGAGGAACTGGAAGCAGTAATTGCGCATGAGCTAAGTCATATCCGCAACCGTGACGTGCGCCTGCTGATTATCTCTATCGTCTTTGTCGGTATCTTCTCCATGCTGACAGAAATCACATTATATACCATCACACACATACGCGTACGTAGCAACAGTAAAGGTAGCAGTGGCATTTTTCTTTTCATTCTCCTTGCTTTAGTGATAGCTGCCATCGGTTATCTTTTCTCAAGCCTGATGCGTTTTGCCATTTCACGCAAACGCGAATACATGGCAGACGCGGGTTCGGCAGAAATGACGAAGAATCCGTTAGCACTGGCCAGCGCCCTCCGCAAAATATCAGCAGATCCCGCTATCGAAGCAGTAGAAAGAAAAGACGTGGCGCAATTATTTATACAGAACCCAAAAAAGAAATCGAAAAGTATATTCAGCGGAATCAATGGATTGTTTGCCACTCATCCTCCCATTGAAAAACGAATTGAAATACTGGAACAATTCTAAAAGCCTGTTCTAATTTTCCTCATAAAAGTTTTTATTCAAAAGTTGATCAAGCCCTTAATCGGACTAAACTTATAAATAACAGGGATTTCTGTTTAATTTTCATTAAAGAAAACAGAACTATCCCCGTCTTTTTCCTATATTTGATTGTTATACATATATACATCAACCTAAATACAACTGATATGAGAACGAAGAAACAAATCTTTATGCTGTTACTAGCCTTGCTAGTGGGTATCCCTACCCTTTCGGCTCAAAGTAAAAAGGAAAAAAAGGAACAGAAAAAAGAAGCCGTAAAGAAGCTGATTGAATCTGAAAACTATAAGATAGATGTCAATACCGCCATGCCAATGCGCGGACGTTCCGTCCCTCTGACATCTTCCTACTCGCTGGAAATCAGAAATGATTCAGTCATTTCTTATCTACCTTATTACGGACGGGCTTACAGCATCCCTTATGGCGGAGGTGACGGGCTTAATTTTAAAGCTGTGCTCAAAGAATACAGTATGGAAATGGATAAGAAAGGAAATGCGGTCATCAAGTTCATCGCACGTAATCCCGAAGATAGGTATGAATACAGAGTCAAAGTATTTCCCAATGGTTCGGCAAGCATTGATGTTAATATGCAAAACCGTCAGTCCATTAGTTTTCAGGGGGAACTGTATATAAAGGAAGAGAAGTAAGAAACAAAAAACAAGTAAGAAAAACTGGCTAAATAATTTTGTATTATTAGGCACGGATTGGACGGATTACACGGTTGTTAGAATGATCGTTGCCATACAGCAACCATGTAATCCGTGTAATCCGTGCCTAAATTTATGATATAAACTATTAATGATAACATACTTATAGCTACCCGATAGAAACGATGAACACATTCACTCGGGCAGTATCGTATCGTTTTTTATTCTTCCGGCTCTTCACTACCTTTTAATATAGGCAAGCAAATATGATATTTTACAGCTAAGATGCGGGTCAGGAATACCGCCAGTCCGCCAATCAACTGACAGGCGTAGGACTCCATACCTGCGAGATCGCAAATCCAATACGCAATACCGCCTACGACGCAAGCCATTGCATAAATCTCCTTTCGGAAGATAAGAGGTATTTCATTGATGAATACGTCACGAATCACTCCACCGGCCGCTCCCGTAATGCTACCCATGATAATCGCCACCCAGAAAGGGTAACCCAAAGCAATACTCTTGCCTACACCTACCACGGTAAACAGTGCCAGGCCAATGGTATCGAAAATGAAGAAAGTATTATTGAGCCGGATGAGCCAGCGTCCGAAACAGATTACCCACAACAAAGCCAGCCCAGTACAAATCAGATAGATAGGGTCAGTCATCCATCCCGGTGTCACGTCAAGCAGGACATCACGGATGGTACCGCCACCAATAGCCGTAGCAAGTCCTACCACATAAGCACCAAACCAGTCGAAACGTTTCGCCGAAGCTAGCCGGATACCACTAATAGCAAAGGCAAATGTGCCTATAAAATCAAGAATTTGAACGAATGTGGGCATATATTTGTTATTTTGTATGCAAAGTAACGAATAAATTCCGTAAGAAAATGTACTTTTGCTTCACGAATTAAACCGAATAAGATAGAAACAATATGAAAATAACAATTGTTGCGGGGGCACGCCCCAATTTTATGAAGATAGCTCCCATTACACGCGCTATTGAAGCCGCACGGGCGCTGGGTAAAAGTATCTCTTACCGACTGGTATATACAGGAAGGAAAGACGATACAAGTCTGGATGCTTCTCTCTTTTCGGACCTCGACATGAAAGCTCCTGATGTTTATCTGGGAGTGGAAAGTAGTAATCCAACGAGTTTGACAGCCGGAATCATGGTAGCCTTCGAACAGGAACTGACGGAGAATCCGGCACACGTAGTTCTTGTGGTAGACGATCTGACTGCCACCATGAGCTGTGCCATCGTTGCCAAGAAACAAGGAATCAAGGTAGCACATCTCGTAGCCGGAACCCGTTCTTTCGACATGAAGATGCCGAAAGAGGTCAACCGTATGATTACAGATGGAATATCCGACTATCTGTTTACTGCCGGCATGGTTGCCAACCGCAATCTGAACCAGACAGGAACGGAAAGTGAAAATGTATATTATGTAGGCAACATTCTCATAGATACCATCCGTTACAACCGGAACCGTTTGCTCAAACCGATATGGTTTTCCGTATTGGGACTGCAAGAGGGAAATTATCTCCTGCTCACCCTCAACCGTCGCGTATTGCTAAACAACAAAGAGAATCTGCGTCAGTTGCTGAAAACAATCATTGAAAAATCTGCCGGTATGCCTATCGTAGCACCACTGCACACATACGTACGAAATGCCATCAAAGAATTAGGCATCGAAGCTCCGAACCTCCACATAATGCCTCCGCAGAATTACTTGTTCTTCGGTTATCTGATAAACAAGGCAAAAGGAATCATTACGGATTCGGGCAACGTGGCCGAAGAAGCAACATTTATGGGTATTCCATGTATCACGCTCAACACGTATGCCGAACATCCCGAAACATGGCGTATGGGAACCAACGAACTTGTCGGGGAAGACCCTGCCCTGCTTGCCAAAGCAATGGATACCTTGATGCAAGGCGAATGGAAACGAGGCGAGCTTCCCGAGCGTTGGGACGGACGTACCGCAGAGCGTATCGTACAGATCCTTACGAGTAAATAACAGTCACCTTACTTGTCCCATTCCGTTTCCCGGCATGGAACTGTTTGTTTCACGCCTTGAAACTAGTAGTTTCACACCGGGAAACAAAGTGTTTCACACCGAGAAACCAACAGTTTCATGCCGGGAAACAAAAAGTGTCAAGTGTCGAAACAAAAAGTGTCCTACAACGGGACCCAAGGTTTCAAATATCGGGACCAGGAGAACAAAGTACCGAAACAGCCTTATCAAAAGGATTAACAAAGGGAGGTTCCTTTGATTGTCGGATGACATATGCTTGTAAACAACAAAAAACGATGGGTAAAAAAAGTTATATATTCTGTTATCCTTAGAGTTATTTGTTAACTTTGCGCCCTACTACAAACGTTATGATACAACGATATAACAAAATACTTATACTGTTCTTACTCGTATTGGTAGCTTCCAATGCTTTTGCGCAGCAAATTAAAGGGGTAGTCACTGATTCGGTTACCCACGAGCCATTGATGTATATCTCTGTCTACTACCAGGAAAAGAGAGATATGGGTACTATCACCAATATTGACGGAGAATACAGTCTTGAAGCCCGCAGAAACGGAGGAACACTGGTGTTCTCCGCTGTAGGTTATATCAGTAAAACGGTTCGAGTCGGTTCCAACAATCAGACAGTGAACGTTAAGTTAGCTCCGGATAATGTGCTCCTGAACGAGGTTGTCGTGAAACCTCAAAAGGAGAAATATTCCCGCAAGAACAATCCGGCAGTGGAATTCATGAAGAAGGTAATCGAACACAAAAAAGCGCAAGTACTCGAAGTGAACGAGTACTATCAGTACGACAAGTACGAGAAGATGAAAATGTCCATCAACGACCTCACACCGGAAAAGCTCGAAAAAGGTATCTACAAGAAATATTCATTCTTAAGAGATCAGGTGGAAGTGTCGGAAACAACCAATAAGTTGATTCTCCCTATTTCCGTACAGGAAACGTCCTCGCAAACCATCTACCGCAAAAATCCCGAAAACAAGAAAACGATTATCAAAGGAAAGAATTCCAATGGTATAGAAGAATTTTTCTCTACGGGAGATATGCTCGGCACTGTATTGAAAGACGTATTTGCCGACATCAATATCTACGACGACGATATCCGATTGCTCCAGCAGCGTTTCGTCAGTCCGATCGGTAACAATGCCATCTCATTTTATAAATATTATCTGATGGACACATTGATGGTAAACAAGCGCGAATGTGTCCACCTTACTTTTGTTCCGCAAAACTCGCAGGACTTCGGATTCACCGGACATCTGTATGTATTGAACGATTCTACTTATGCCGTTCAGAAATGTACGATGAACCTGCCTAAAAAGACCGGAGTAAACTTCGTCAACCGTATGGACATCGTGCAACAATACGAGCAACTCCCTAACGGAAACTGGGTATTGGCGGATGATGACATGACCGTAGACCTGTCCTGGAATTCCAACAAAACAGCAGGCGGATTGCAGGTGGAACGGACTACGAAATATAGTAATTATAAATTCGATCCTATCGAACAACGACTGTTCCGATTGAAAGGCAGCGTGATAAAAGAAGCGGATATGCTTTCGAAAAGCGATGAGTATTGGGCGAGTGTTCGTCAAGTACCGCTGACGAAGAAAGAAAGTTCGATGGATGTATTCGTTAACCGCCTCGAACAGATACCGGGATTCAAATACATCATCTTCGGAGCGAAAGCGCTGATCGAAAACTTTGTGGAAACAGGAAGCAAAGGCCATCCGAGCAAAGTGGATATCGGTCCTATCAACACCATGATTTCGAGCAACTACATTGATGGTACCCGTTTCCGGTTAAGCGGTATGACAACAGCTCATTTCCACAAACACTGGTTCTTGAACGGATACGGAGCTTACGGTCTGAAAGACGAACGCTGGAAATATAGCGGTACGGTAACTTATTCGTTCAATAAACGCGATTATGTTGTCTGGGAATTCCCGAAACATTATCTTTCGGCTTCGTACAGTTATGACGTAATGTCTCCGATGGATAAATTCCTGTTCACAGATAAAGACAATATCTTCCTGTCGGTAAAAACAACGACAGTAGACCAGATGTCGTATATGCGCGATGCCACCATTAATTATGAACTTGAAACGCTGACAGGATTCGGAGTGAAAGCCATGCTGCGCCATCGTAACGACGAGCCTACCGGCAAACTGGAATATCTGCGCAATGATGCCGCGCAAACCCGTGTGCATGATGTCACGACTTCGGAAGCAAGTCTGACACTACGTTATGCTCCGGGCGAATCATTTGTCAACTCCAAACAACGCCGCGTACCTGTATCGCTGGATGCTCCTATCTTTACCCTGACTCATGCTATGGGTTTCAAAGGAGTACTAGGTGGAGATTACAGTTTTAACCGTACGGAAGCAAGTGTATGGAAACGTTTCTGGCTCCCCGCTTCCTGGGGAAAGATTGATTGTAGCGTGAAAGCAGGCGCAGAATGGAACACGGTTCCTTTCCCGTTGTTGATCTTGCCGGAAGCTAACTTGTCCTACATCACCCAGCGCGAAACGTTCAACTTGATTAATAACATGGAATTCCTGAACGACCGTTACGCTTCCATGTCATTATCTTATGATATGAATGGAAAACTATTCAACCGTATTCCTCTTATCAAGAACTTGAAATGGAGGGAAATGTTCCGCGTACGTGCTTTGTGGGGAACATTGACGGATAAGAATAATCCGTTTAAGAGCAACAATCCCGATTTGTTCCGTTTCCCGACACGCGACGGTAAGTTCACCAGTTTCGTGATGGACCCGAAAGTGCCTTATATTGAAGGAAGTGTAGGTATCTACAACATTTTCAAGTTGCTGCACGTTGAATATGTACATCGTTTCACTTATCGTGATAATCCGGGTATCAACAAAAACGGTATTCGTTTCATGGTATTAATGGTATTCTAGAAAATTATGCAACCTTTAGCAGAACGGTTACGGCCAAAAACTTTGGATGAATATATCGGTCAGAAACATTTAGTTGGACCGGGAGCCATCTTGCGGAAGATGATTGACGCAGGACGCATCTCTTCTTTTATTCTCTGGGGACCTCCCGGAGTAGGTAAAACAACTCTTGCACAGATCATTGCCAACAAACTGGAAACGCCTTTCTATACTTTGAGTGCTGTGACTTCCGGTGTGAAGGATGTACGCGAAGTGATAGACCGTGCCAAGAGCAATCGTTTCTTTTCGCAGTCCAGTCCGATTCTGTTTATCGATGAAATCCATCGGTTCAGCAAGTCGCAGCAGGACTCTCTGTTGGGAGCGGTAGAGAACGGAACAGTCACGCTGATTGGCGCAACAACGGAGAATCCGTCGTTTGAGGTCATCCGCCCTCTCCTATCCCGTTGCCAGCTTTATGTACTCAAATCTTTGGAAAAAGAAGATTTGCTGGAACTTCTGCAACGTGCCATCACCACAGATGCCATACTGAAGGAACGAAAAATTGAATTGAAAGAAACAACAGCTATGCTGCGCTTCTCCGGTGGAGATGCCCGCAAGCTGCTTAATATATTGGAACTTGTTGTGCAATCGGAGACGGAGGAAACAGTTGTCATCACCGATGAAATGGTGACCGAACGCTTGCAACAGAATCCACTGGCTTATGACAAGGATGGAGAGATGCATTATGACATTATCTCGGCTTTCATCAAGTCTATCCGCGGCAGCGATCCTGACGGAGCGATCTACTGGCTTGCCCGTATGGTGGAAGGAGGCGAAGATCCGGCTTTCATTGCCCGCCGACTGGTGATCTCGGCTGCCGAGGATATTGGTCTGGCAAACCCGAATGCATTGCTTCTCGCTAATGCGTGCTTTGATACATTGATGAAAATCGGTTGGCCCGAAGGACGGATTCCTTTGGCTGAAACAACGATTTATCTGGCTACCAGTCCAAAAAGTAATTCGGCATACAGTGCGATTAACGATGCACTGGAGCTAGTCCGGTCAACCGGTAATCTGCCTGTGCCCTTGCATCTGCGCAATGCTCCGACCAAACTGATGAAACAGTTGGGATACGGACAGGAATATAAATATGCGCACAGCTATGAAGGTAACTTTGTCAAACAGCAATTTCTTCCGGACGAACTGAAAAACAAACGGATATGGCAACCGCAAAACAATCCGGCAGAACAGAAACATGCCGAGCGAATGATACAGTTGTGGGGAGACAAATTTAAGAAATAAGCGTTCGTAAAATAAGTCACTCCCTTCTGTAAGAGAAGCCGAAAGCAAAATAAAGCAGTAGGAAACATTATAACATATTAATAATATTGAAATTGAAATGAAGATTGTAGTTTTAGACGGCTATGCCGCCAATCCCGGAGATTTATCCTGGGAAGGTATGAAAGTTCTTGGAGAATGTACAATTTATGATCGTACAGCTCCAGAAGAGGTATTAGAACGTGCAGCCGGTGCAGAAGCAATTCTGACTAACAAGGTAATCATCAATGCAGACCACATGGCTGCACTGCCCGAACTGAAATATATCGGTGTGTTGGCTACCGGATACAATGTGGTAGACACAGCTGCTGCAAAAGAACGGGGAATCGTCGTTACTAATATTCCTTCATACAGCACCGCTTCCGTTGCTCAAATGGTATTTGCGCATATCCTGAACATCACTCAACAAGTGCAACACCACTCTGAAGAAGTGCATAAAGGTCGTTGGGCTAACAACAAGGATTTCTGTTTTTGGGATACTCCGTTGATGGAACTGCGGGAAAAGAAAATCGGTCTGGTAGGACTGGGAAATACCGGATATACCACAGCGCGCGTTGCTATCGGTTTCGGTATGCAAGTGTATGCATTGACTTCTAAATCGCACTTCCAGTTGCCACCGGAAATCAAGAAGATGGATTTAGATCAGTTGTTCAGCGAATGTGATATTATCAGTTTGCACTGCCCGCTTACTCCGGAGACACGCGAAATGGTAAATGCACGCCGTTTGGGTATGATGAAGCCGACAGCTATTTTAATCAACACCGGTCGCGGCCCGCTTATCAACGAACAAGACCTTGCAGACGCTTTGAACAATGGCAAGATTTATGCAGCCGGAGTAGACGTGCTTTCTACTGAACCGCCTTGTGCCGACAATCCATTATTGACTGCAAAGAACTGCTACATCACTCCGCACATTGCCTGGGCAACCATCGAGGCTCGTGAACGTCTGATGAATATTGCAATCAGTAACCTTCAGGCTTACATTGCCGGAAAACCGGAGAATATAGTCAATAAATAAAAAGCGATATATCCGAAAGGATAGAAAAGGCTTATATATAAAAACTCCCCTCATTTAACTTCTCTACCATGACATAAAGAATTAAATAAGGGGAGTTTATTTGTTCCTACAAGAATCTCAATTCGAAATTCTATGTGGACAATTAATATGAGTGTCCTCCTTCATCCATTTCTTTCTCGGTAATTTTGTGACGATCGATACTACGCCAAGCATAGAAAATATATGCAATTACGAATGGAACAAGAATAGAGACATAGGCCATTGTCTTTAGTGTAAATTCGCTGGAACAGCTATTGGCTAAAGTTAATGAGCTTTGCAGGTCTGTATATGACGGATAATAAGCGGTATTGTTGTACCCTGCTACCAGCAATAAAGATAAAACAGTCAGTACCGTACCGATTCCCGTAAACCAGATTCCTTTATCAAACGTCTTTTTAAGCAATGTCTTTCCAATGCCGAAAAGAACCAGTACCACACCAATCAGGAATAAAGCCAGCACTACCGGCATTTCGATAAAGTTAGTGAAATACTTATATGGCTGCATATAAATTTCCTGTGTATCCGGATTAACGGCAAAACCATCAGATACCAATGTACGAATGACAAATGCTAAAAAGAATACAAGGAACAAAACTGTATTATTTCGTACTGCACGACGACATTTATCGGTCAGCTCTTTATCATCAATATTATTAATGAAATAGAGAGATCCCAACACACGGGCAAGGAAGAAGACAGCCAATCCAAGAATAACATTCCAAATGTTGGTCAGTGCATCCAATCCGTGCCAGCCATTTCCCCAATGACTGATTACCGGCATAATGGTATCTGTCATATTGGCCTTATTAATATAGAAATCAGAACCGGTAAAGAAAGTAGCCACTGCCCCACCAAGTAACACAGGACCTACCACTCCATTAATCACCAAAAAAGTCCGGTATGTCTTTTTACCTAACAGATTTCCGGCTTTACTCTGAAACTCATAACTGACAGCCTGCAATACAAAACTGAAAAGTATAATCATCCAAAGCCAATATGCACCGCCGAAACTGGTACTGTAAAACAAGGGGAAAGAAGCGAAGAAAGCTCCTCCAAATGTAACCAATGTAGTAAACGTAAACTCCCACTTACGTCCGGTAGAATTCACCATCATCTTACGATGTTCTTCGGTTTTACCCAAGCAGAACAACAAAGAATTACCTCCTTGTACAAACAATAAGAACACGAGTATGGCTCCTAACAAGGAAACGACAAGCCACCAATATTGTTGCAAAAATATATACATATAGCTAAAATATTAAGTAATGAGTAATAGGTAATTATCAATTCTCCGGTCCTTTTTTGATAGCCTTTACCATAATTCCGACACCTGCAATCAGCATCACTGTAAACAGGAGCAGGAAAATAAAGAAAGTCGTTTGCACAGAGCTTACATCCAGTTTGGAGATGGCAGCCATCGTCGGCAGCATATCGCGAATAGCCCACGGTTGACGGCCACATTCGGCAACCACCCATCCGGCTTGTCCGGCAATGTATCCCAAAGGAATTGTCAGCAGAGCAATCCAGTGCATCCAGCGCATCTGGCTTAAATCTTTCTTATAGATAAAGAAGAGAACAACAATAAAGAACAGGATGAAGTATCCGCCCAAGATTACCATTACACGGAACGCATAAAAGTTCAGAGGAACATTCGGAACCAGTTGGTTCACATCTTTGATATATCCGTAACCGAAATATGGAATATTTTCCTGCAATACTTTATATGCAATTTGAGCATCTTCCTCATGTCCTGCACTCTTTGCTGCACGATAGGCAGCCAATGCACCGATAGCCGTTTTTCCACGTTCTATCTTCTCGGCAGCAGAAAGAGCTGTCGATCCGTCTTTCTGTTGATAACCACCCTCGATGATATTTGTAATACCAGGAACGTAGCCGTCTACATTACGTTCTGCAAGGAAAGAAAGCATGCTGGGAATTTCAAAACGGAAGAGGAAAGGATCTTTCCCATCGTTGTAAGTCTTCTTTTCCGGGTTCAACACTCCTATTCCAACCAGACCTACATTAGTGCCGCCTTCATACAGACCTTCCACGGCAGCCAGTTTCATCGGTTGCGTCTGGGCAATCTGATAACCGGAACCATCACCCGTCCAAACAGAAAGCAACGATGCTACTAATCCAAAAATCGCCCCAATCTTAATGCTGGCAAGCGCAAACTCACGATTACGTTTCTTCAGCAGATACCAACAACTGATGCCGACTACAAAAATAGCACCCAGCACCCAGCCGGACAATACCGTATGGAAGAATTTATTGACCGCTACAGGTGACGTAGCCACTGCCCAGAAATCTACCATCTCGTTACGAACTGTATCAGGATTGAATTCCATGCCTACCGGATGCTGCATCCATGCGTTGGCAACGAGAATCCACCAGGCGGAAATCGTAGCTCCCAAGCCTGTGAGCCAGGTAGAAGCCAAGTGGAAACGTTTACTTACTTTGCCCCACCCAAAGAACATGACGGCGATAAATGTGGCTTCCATAAAGAATGCCAAAATACCTTCAATAGCCAACGGAGCACCGAAGATATCTCCTACAAACCATGAATAATTGCTCCAGTTCGTACCGAACTCAAACTCCAGAATCAAACCGGTTGCCACACCAATGGCAAAGTTTATACCGAAGAGTTTCATCCAAAACTGGGCAGTCTTTTTCCAAAATTCATTGCCTGTTTTATAATACAGCGTCTCCATGATTCCCATCACCACTGCCAGTCCGAGTGTGAGAGGAACAAAAATCCAGTGGTACATGGCTGTCATCGCAAATTGGGCTCTCGACCAATCGATCAGCGAGGTGTCAATACTTTCAATCATAATCCTATGTAGTTTAAGAGTTAAAAATCAGTAGATTTACCGGGGATGGCACGTTCTATCAGTTCGTTTCCCACGTATGTTCCCTTGTCGTCATCCGTAGGATGGTCACGGAGGAAATCAGGGAAAAAGAACATTTTAAGGATGAAGAACATGACGAATAATTTCAGCAGAATGATAACCCACAGGGTACGCCCCAAGGTCATACTACGGAAGCCCTCCAAATAGAAGTTCCAGATCGTAAGCAGTGTATTCTTCATATGTTGACGTTATAATTTGTAATGAGTACAAATATACATTTTTTATAATTAAAACAAACAACTAGTCAAAAAAGTTGTGTGATTTGTTGTGTTTTTCTTCAAAAACCTGCCTATCGACAGAAAAAAAACATTTAACGGCGAAATTACGTCATCCGTCTATCGTTTTTGCGGCATATATAATATGTACGTACCTTCGCTAACAGTAAATCAATAGAAGTATGAATATGATAAATGTAAGAAGATTGACAGTGATGACATTTCTTGGAGCAGGTATGCTGTCCGGCATATCTGCCCAAGTTTCTCCGCTGCAAGTCGATACGCTGAAAGAAACGAAAATTCCAGCTCAATGGGATTTGCAGTCATGCATCGACTACGCAAAAGAGCAGAACATCACGATTCGCAAGAACCGGATCACTGCGGCCAGCACGCAGATTGATGTAAAGACAGCTAAGGCTGCCTTGTTTCCCAGTCTTTCGTTCTCTACCAGCCAGCAGGTGGTGAATCGTCCGTATCAGGAGACGAGTAGTCGGGTAAGCGGCAGCGAAATTATCAGTAGCAATAGTAAAACGAGCTACAATGGTAATTATGGACTGAATGCGTCGTGGACTCTATATAATGGTAATAAAAGACTGAAAACCATCCAGCAGGAAAAGTTGAACAATCAGGTAGCCGAACTGGACGTAGCGACTTCCGAAAATAACATTCAGGAATCTATCGCCCAAGTGTATATCCAGATTCTTTATGCAGCCGAGTCTGTCAAAGTAAACGAAAGTACCCTGCAAGTCTCTATTGCGCAGCGTGACCGCGGACAGGAACTTCTGAACGCCGGAAGTATTGCCAAAAGCGACTTCGCCCAACTGGAAGCACAGGTGAGCACAGACCGATACCAACTTGTCACAGCGCAAGCCACTCTTGAAGATTACAAATTACAACTGAAACAATTGCTCGAACTGGATGGGGAGAATGAAATGAACATCTACCTCCCTGCCCTGTCCGACGAAAATGTACTGGCTCCGTTGCCTACCAAAAAAGATGTGTACATTCGTGCATTGAGTCTTCGCCCGGAGATTGAAGCTAGCAAACTTAATGTAGAGGCTTCCGAACTGGGTATCGGTATTGCCAAATCAAGTTATTTGCCCACAATCAGCCTTAGCGCAGGAATCGGAACCAACCACACCAGCGGCAGCGACTTCACTTTCGGAGAGCAAGTGAAAAACGGATGGAACAATTCGATCGGATTGTCTGTCAGTGTGCCGATCTTCAATAACCGTCAAACTAAAAGTGCCGTACAGAAAGCAAAATTGCAATACGAGACGAGCATGTTATCCTTGCTTGACGAACAAAAAACTCTGTACAAGACCATCGAAGGACTCTGGCTGGATGCTAACAGTGCACAGCAACGTTATGCAGCAGCAAACGAGAAGTTGAAGAGTACACAAATCAGCTATGAGTTGATTAGCGAACAGTTTAATCTGGGAATGAAGAATACCATAGAACTTCTTACTGAAAAGAACAACTTGCTGCAAGCACAGCAGGAACAGCTTCAAGCCAAATATATGGCCATACTGAATACGCAGTTGCTGAAGTTCTATCAGGGAGATCAATTAGCATTATAAATAAAAGCATAATAAACGAATGAAAACGAAAAAGATTATCTTAATCGCTGTGGCAGTCGTTGTGGTAGCAGGTGCAGGAATCTGGTTCTTTGCAGGTTCACCGGCCAAGCACAAAGTCACCTACGCCACTGCCAACGTGAGCAAAGGCGATATTTCAAATTCGGTCACTGCTACCGGAACCATCGAACCGGTGACGGAAGTAGAAGTCGGTACGCAGGTTTCCGGTATCATCGACAAGATTTACGTAGATTACAACTCGGTAGTAACCAAAGGACAGTTGATTGCCGAAATGGACCGTGCCACATTGCAAAGCGAACTGGCATCACAACAGGCAACGTACGATGGTGCAAAAGCCGAATATGAATATCAGAAGAAGAATTATGAACGTAGCAAAGGCTTACACGAAAAGTCACTGATTAGTGATACGGATTTCGAACAGGCCCTCTACAACTATCAGAAAGCGAAAAGTAGCTATGATAGCAGTAAGGCATCGCTCGCAAAAGCAGAACGTAACCTGGCTTATGCTACTATCACCTCACCGATTGACGGAGTAGTCATCAGCCGTGATGTGGAAGCAGGACAAACCGTTGCTTCCGGATTCGAAACTCCGACACTGTTCACCATTGCTGCCGACCTGACACAGATGCAGGTAGTAGCCGATGTGGATGAAGCTGATATAGGCGGTGTAGTAGAAGGCCAGCGTGCCAGCTTCACGGTAGATGCTTATCCGAATGATGTATTCGAAGGCGTAGTTACACAAATTCGTCTGGGAGATGCAAGCAGTACGAGCAGTACAAGCACCACCACTACAGTAGTTACTTATGAAGTTGTAATCTCTGCTCCCAACCCTGATTTGAAACTTAAACCTCGTTTGACAGCTAATGTCACGATCTATATTCTTGATAAAAAGGATGTGTTGTCTGTCCCGAACAAAGCACTGCGATTCACACCTGAAAAACCGTTAATCGGTAATAATGACATCGTAAAAGATTGCGAAGGCGAACATAAACTCTGGACTCGTGAAGGAACCACATTCACCGCTCATCCGGTAGAAGTAGGAATCAGCAACGGTATATCTACAGAAATTATCAGTGGCATTTCCGAAGGAACAAAAGTAGTGACCGAAGCTACCATAGGAGCAATGCCCGGTGAAAATGTGGCTGCTGAAGGAAATCAGGAAAGTGGCGGAGAAAGAAGTCCGTTCATGCCTGGCCCTCCGGGAAGTAAGAAGAAAAAATAATTATTCAATGTGCCAATCCGTTATTGGCACATTAACACATTATTTACGATGAAAAAAGTAATTGAAATACAAAATATCAAACGTAACTTTCAGGTAGGCGACGAAACCGTCCACGCATTGCGGGGCGTTTCGTTCAATATCAATGAAGGAGAGTTTGTTACCATCATGGGGACTTCCGGTTCGGGAAAATCCACGCTGCTTAATATATTAGGCTGCCTGGACACCCCGACCAGTGGAGAATATCTGCTCGACGATATTCCCGTACGTACGATGAGCAAGCCTCAACGTGCAGTACTAAGAAACCGGAAGATTGGCTTCGTGTTCCAAAGCTACAACTTGTTACCTAAAACGACGGCTGTAGAAAATGTGGAACTACCGCTTATGTACAACTCTGCCGTGAGCGCTTCCGAACGCCGTCGCCGCGCCATCGAATCCCTACAGGCTGTAGGATTGGGGGACCGTCTGGAACATAAATCCAACCAGATGTCCGGTGGACAGATGCAGCGCGTTGCCATCGCACGCGCATTGGTCAACAATCCGGCAGTGATTCTTGCCGACGAAGCGACCGGAAACCTCGATAGCCGTACCTCTTTCGAGATACTTGTACTGTTTCAAAAGCTTCATGCAGAGGGACGTACGATTATCTTTGTAACACATAATCCCGAACTTTCGCAATATAGCAGCCGGAATATCCGTCTGCGTGACGGTCAGGTTATAGAAGATACAACCAATCCGAAAATTCTGTCTGCTGCCGAAGCGCTGGCCGCATTGCCGAAAAACGACGAGGATTAATAATTATTCAATGTGCCGATATACTAATGTGCCGATTGCTGTACAATAAACAGGTTGGGTGACTATACCTTCAGGAAATTGCCCCATTAGTATATAGACAAATTAGCAAATTATTCATTATGAATGGAACTAATTTATTTAAGATAGCTCTCCGGGCATTGGCGAACAATAAGCTGCGTGCTTTTCTCACCATGCTCGGTATCATTATCGGTGTTGCTTCTGTCATCACGATGCTGGCTATCGGACAAGGTTCGAAGAAAAGCATCCAGCAGCAGATTTCCGAAATGGGATCGAACATGATTATGATTCATCCGGGAGCCGATATGCGTGGAGGTGTCCGCCAAGACCCGTCTGCTATGCAAACCTTGAAGCTTGCCGACTACGAAGCCTTGCGTGATGAGACAAGTTTCCTGTCCGCCATCAGTCCCAATGTTTCATCATCGGGGCAACTCATTGCTGGAAACAACAACTACCCAGCTTCCGTGAACGGTGTCGGAACAGAATACCTCGACATCCGCCAGCTGACTGTTGAAAACGGAGAGATGTTCACAGAGGCCGACATACAGAGTTCGGCGAAAGTATGTGTGATTGGAAAGACTATAGTAGACAATCTTTTTCCGGACGGAAGTGATCCGGTAGGTAAGATTATTCGTTTCAGTAAAATACCGCTTCGTGTGGTAGGTGTGCTTAAAGCCAAAGGCTACAACTCCATGGGACAAGACCAGGATGCAGTAGTGCTTGCACCATACACCACAGTGATGAAACGTCTGCTTGCCGTCACGTATTTGCAGGGAGTGTTTGCCTCCGCCCTTACCGAAGATATGACGGATTATGCTACTGACGAAATCAGTACGATCCTCCGTCGCAACCATAAACTGAAAGCTTCGGATGACGATGATTTTACTATCCGTACCCAACAGGAATTGAGTACAATGCTCAACTCAACCACCGATTTGATGACAACCCTGCTGGCTTGTATCGCAGGTATTTCATTGGTAGTAGGTGGTATCGGAATTATGAATATCATGTATGTATCCGTTACGGAACGTACCCGTGAAATCGGTCTGCGTATGTCTGTCGGTGCACGTGGAGTCGATATTCTAAGCCAATTCCTTATCGAGGCCATCATGATTAGTATCACAGGAGGTATCATCGGAGTGATTATCGGTTGCGGGGCTAGCTGGATTGTCAAGAGCGTAGCGCATTGGCCTATCTATATCCAGCCGTGGAGTGTATTCCTTTCCTTCGCAGTATGTACCGTTACGGGCGTCTTCTTCGGATGGTATCCGGCTAAGAAAGCAGCTGATTTAGACCCGATAGAAGCCATCAGATACGAATAATTGATTGACAACCGTCGGTTGTCAATTAAAAAAATTATCTTTGTCTTTATGAAACAAACCTTTACATCCGCACGTCGTCCCCTGGAGATACTGATACACATTATCAGCTGGGGGATTATGTTCGGTTTCCCGTTCTTCTTCGTTGAACGTGGAAACGGGAACATTAACTGGATGGCCTATATACGCCATCTTGCTGTACCACTCTCTTTTATGATTGCGTTCTACGTGAATTATTTCATTCTTGTTCCTCGTTATCTGTTTCAGAGTCAGGCCAAAAGATATATCGTCTACAACATTATCTTTTTATGTGTCATCGGCATTTTGTTACATCTCTGGCAAAGCCTGACATTCAATCCGTCATTTGCACCCAAAGCCAAAAGACCGGGTATGCCTCCGGGATGGCTATTCTTCCTTAGAGATATGTTGAGCCTCGTATTTACTATCGGCCTAAGTGCCGCTATCCGTATGAGCGCGCGATGGACGCAAAATGAAGCTGCCCGCAAAGAAGCGGAACGAAACCGTGCGGAAGCGGAACTGAAAAATCTGCGAAACCAACTGAACCCTCACTTTCTGCTGAATACCCTGAATAATATCTATGCACTGATTGCATTTGATTCGGACAAAGCGCAACAAGCAGTTCAGGAGTTGAGCAAACTGCTTCGTTATGTGTTATATGATAACCAACAAACGTACGTTCCTCTCTGTAAAGAGGTTGATTTTATCCGAAATTACATTGAACTGATGCGCATCCGCCTGTCGGCCAATGTACAGATGATTACTAAATTTGATATTCAGCCCGACAGTCAGATGCTTATTGCTCCGCTTATCTTTATCTCATTGATAGAGAATGCTTTCAAGCATGGCATCTCCCCTACTGAATCGAGCTTCATCAGTATTCATCTTTCGGAGAATGATAAGGAGGTGATTTGCGAAATTCGCAACAGTAATCATCCAAAGACAGTGGAGGATAAAAGTGGCTCGGGTGTGGGACTGGAGCAAGTCAGCCGCCGGTTGGAGATTCTTTATCCCGGGGCTTATACCTGGTCGAAAGGTATCTCAAAAGATGAAAAAGTATATGAATCGAAATTAAGTATCAAGATCAGAGAGTAGATTTCAAAACATTGAATATAAAAACTTTAGATATAAAATAGTATGATGTTACGTTGTGCAATTGTTGACGATGAGCCGTTAGCTCTTAGCTTGTTAGAGAGTTACGTGAATAAAACCCCGTTCCTGCAACTCGTAGGAAAGTATTCCAGTGCGGTTCAGGCAATGAAAGAATTGCCTGGCGAAGAGGTCGATCTCCTGTTTCTGGACATCCAGATGCCGGAGCTTAATGGTTTGGAGTTTTCGAAGATGGTAGATCCGCACACCCGTATTGTGTTTACTACCGCTTTCGGACAGTATGCCATCGACGGTTATCGTGTCAATGCACTCGATTACCTGCTGAAACCAATCTCCTACGTCGATTTCCTGCAAGCTGCCAACAAAGCCCTTCAATGGTTCGAACTTGTGCAGAAACCGGAAGAGATAGACAGTATTTTTGTGAAAAGTGACTACAAACTGGTGCAAGTGGACTTGAAGAAAATCATGTATATCGAAGGACTGAAAGATTATATTAAAATATATACGGAAGATGCTTCCAAACCTATTCTATCACTGATGAGTATGAAAGCAATGGAGGAACTTTTACCTTCCAGCCGTTTCATACGCGTGCATCGCTCATTCATCGTACAAAAAGATAAGATACGTGTGATCGATCGCGGGCGTATTGTTTTTGACAAGACATATATTCCTATCAGCGATAGTTACAAGCAAGTTTTTCAGACTTTTCTTGACGAAAGGAGCTAATTATTCATGAATTTATCGGTAAAAAAGTGAATTTTGTCGATTATAGTTTGTCAAAACCCGTTTTATATCTACCTTTGCAACGAACAGAAAGGGATTGTGAAATTCCAAGAATAGAATAGTTTAGTTAAGTCTAGTTTAGTTTTTGTGTTAATAGCTCCCTCGTCGGCGGACGAACTAGGGAGCTATTTTTTTATTTATTACAGGAATATAATTGCACAAAATATACATATTTTCCATAACTTTGCAGCGACAAAGGATCACACAAATGGAATATAGCGTAGAAGAACTAAAAAGTGCATTAATAGAGAAATGCAAGAGTGAAGGTATCCTGTATGCAACGGTTGCAATGGACCGTCGTACTAAAGAAATGATTCTTCCTGATACTTTACAAGGAGCTCTGAAACATCCGGAATTCTTCGTATGTACCTGCAAGAAAGTAAAAGACCAATATGTAGTGGAGGATATTACTAAAGTGTAATACTCCCCCCAGTCTTTTATTTTTTATTCGCCCAGTTCACTTAGCAAATCGTAGGAAGGAGCAAAGAAAAGTGTTCCCGTAACTGCTGTACTAAAGTCCAGTAAACGGTCGGTATTGCCTACCGGATTGCCAATAAACATACTTTCCAACATCTGCCGGGTAGTAGTGAACGTACTTGCATAGCCGATGAAGTAAGTACCATATTCTCCCTTAGACGTATTGGCGAACGGCATATTGGCACGCACTATTTTCAGGTCATCTCCAATATTAGTGACGGCATTATGCGCATTTTGAGGTTTCTCCTCGTCAGACAGTTCGACATCGTTAAACTTACGACGCCCGATCACTTTCTCCTGTTCTTCCACAGGTAAGGAGTTCCACGCAACCATATCGTGAATATACTTCTGCACAAAGACATAGCTGCCTCCTGCAAAATCAGCATCTTCCTCTCCTACAACTGCAAAATGATAGGGATTTTCATCAACCGCCGGATTCTCCGTTCCATCCACAAAGCCGATAATGGCTTTGCCATCCATATATCTGAAACCGTGAGTTTCGTCGACAGGTTCAACCACGCCTTGAAGTTTCTCATCGATGATAGATGCAAACTCAAAACATAATCCCATCTGTTTTGCACGGATATGAAACAATAAGTCGCCCGGAGTAGAAACTGCCGTATGCTTCTCGCCTTTTATCTCTTCGAAAGTTTTCAGTTCTTTGGGTCTTCCCTGTTCCGGGAAAAGACGGTTCCAGGCATCGGCTCCAAATCCCATGGTACAACTGAACATCATATCAGGAAAACGGTTACGCATACTGCGAATCAGGGCCGAGAAATTGGCACACACATCTTTTACTTTGTCAAGAGTTTCAGGCGAATCTTTTAAAGTATAAACAATAAAAATAACATTTTCGCCTTGTTTCCCCGCTACGTCTTGTGGGATATTACCACCAAATGAATGTTGATAAGGATTCATATTTTTCTTTTTTTTCTATTAGTTTCGTCAATGAAATAGTTCTGTTCTAACTCATCTTTTTATTAGGATCTTCAATATATGCGGCAGCCCCTTTATCCATAAACAGTTCTACATTTTGCGCATGATGAGCCACATAGGCTGCGGGACCAGTGTCTCCCGAATTACAGATTTCTTCTACTACATCGGCTTTATTTTTTCCGGTAATCAGGAAAATGACATAGCGGGCATTCTGAATGGGGTATCCCGTCATTGCGATACGCTTCTGCCCGTTACGGGGATGTGCACTGACCACATAAATAGAGTTTGAAGTCAGCAAATCTTCTTGCCCGGGAAAGATCGAAGAAGTGTGTCCGTCATCTCCGGCTCCCAACAGTATAATATCGAATTCGGGCCAACCACGCTTAAACGGCACTTGCTGCCGGACTAACTCCGAATAACGAACCGCCTCTTTCGCAGGCTTTGCCTCTCCACGGATACGGAATACATTCTCATAGAGAATAGGAGTGATACCCAAAAGAAGGTTGCGCATCATTCCGTAATTACTGTCCGAATCATCGGGAGGCACACAACGTTCATCCACCCAATAAATCCGCATACGGTCCCAAGGGGTAATTTCCATATATTCATTCGCCCATAAATCGAACATCAGAGCAGGGGTATTACCACCACTAACTGCGATATTGAACACTCTGTCCGGCTCTTCATTCATGATTTCCACCAGGCGGAGTATCAATGCTCGTGAAGTTTCAATTGATGAGGGAAAAACTGATAGTTTCATAATTCACAATATTGATCTGTATTTGTCAAATTCTTACAAGGATTCGTCCAGTCAGCCCCATGTTCGTGCATCATTGCTTCACTTTCCAAAGGTCCCCACGTACCTGCGGGATAACCGTAAAGAGGCGCATCGGGGTTATCTTTCCAATAGCGGAGCACCGGATCGAAGAATTTCCATGAGGCTTCTACTGCATCACTTCGAGTAAATAAAGTCGGATCGCCCTGGATACAATCATCTATCAGACGGGCATAAGCGTCACCACTAGGCACACCGCCCAACTGTGCATAACTGAAATCCATCGTCACCTGGCGGACTTCGAAACCTGCACCGGGGACTTTCATTCCGATTTTGAGCACAATTCCTTCATTCGGTTGCAAACGAAGGATCAATTTATTAGCCCGTGGACAGTTGCCACTAGCACAATGAAACATCTGGTGAGGTGTTTCCCGGAAATGCACAACGATTTCCGTTACTTTCGTCGGCATTTGTTTACCTGTACGAATGTAGAACGGAACGCCACTCCAGCGCCAGTTACTAATGCCCAGTTTCATGGCAATATAAGTTTCCGTGCGCGAATCGGGAGCCACTCCTTTTTCTTCACGGTATCCTTTTTTACTACCGGAGGCTGTATATTGTCCGCGAACAATATGTTCATTCAAATCTACATCATTCAATGGAGTAAGAGATTCGTAGACCTTCACCACTTCATTACGGAAATTGTCTGCATTGAAAACAGCAGGCGGTTCCATAGCCGTAAGGGCCACGAGCTGTATCAGATGATTCTGCACCATATCCCGCAGCGCACCTGCCGTTTCATAGAACCCGCCTCGTTGCTCGATACCCAGATTTTCTACGGCTGTAATTTCTACGTAGTCAATATAGTTACGATTCCAAAGAGGTTCGAAGATACCGTTGGCAAAACGGAAAGCCAGTACATTCTGGGCCGTTTCCTTACCGAGAAAATGGTCGATACGGTAAATCTGATGCTCATTGAAAACAGAGGCATACGTTTTATTCAGTTCAAGTGCCGACTCGAGATCATAGCCGAAAGGTTTCTCAACGATGATGCGCGAGTGGGGAGTGTTAAGTCCGGCAGCTTTCAAATAGAGGGGCACTACTCCGTAAAGTGATGGCGGAGTGGCAAGATAGAACAGCAGATTGTCCGGATCTACCTCATTAGTCAATTCAACCAGACGTTGGCGGAGTTGCGGGTAACCTTCTTCTTTTGCCGGGTCCATCGGTAAATAGTAGAGATGGGAGACAAATGAAGCCATAAGAGCTGTGTCCTGTTCTTCAGACTTGACAAACTGTTGTAGTTCTTCTAATATATAGGAACGGTAGTTATCGTCAGAATAGACCGTACGCCCGATACCCAATATGGAAAACTCTCCGGTCAACCGTTTTTCACGGTAGAGGGAGTAAAGGGCAGGCATCAGCTTACGCTTGGTCAAATCACCTGACGCACCGAAAATTATCATTGCAAATTTATCCACTTTATTAATTTCTAAATATGAATTATAGGTTTACTCAAACATTATAGGTACCCGATTTCGTATCTCCTCCATGGCCTGTCCAGTTCTCGTGAAAGAACTGTCCGCGCAACTCATCCTTACGCTCAAAAGTGTGCGCACCAAAATAATCGCGTTGTGCCTGTACAAGGTTGGCGGGCAGATCGGCAGAAGTGAGCGAATAGAAATAGTTGAGGGCAGAGGAGAAAGCAGGAACGGGAAGTTCTTCTTTCATGGATTCCGCCACCAGGCTCTTCCATCCGGGAAGCAATGTCTTCATTTCTTCTTTAAAATAAGGAGCCAACAACAAGTGTTTAGGCTTGTCGGTGGCTTCGAAGGCAGCTGCAATATCGTTCAGGAATATACTGCGGATGATGCATCCCCCACGCCACATACGCGCAATGGAAGCCAGATCGAGATGCCAGCCGAAAGCGTCGGAAGCACGTTGCAACACGGCGAATCCCTGGGCATAAGAGACGAGTTTGGAAGCATAAAGAGCAGAAAAGATATTCTTTACGAGTTCCGCCTTATTATATATAGGTTGTGTATGTTGGCACTGGAATTGCTTGGAAGCCAGGTGACGCAAGTCTTTCTGCGAAGAAAGGCTTCGTTCGAATACCGCCGTGGCAATTAACCCTAACGGCATACCGAGTTCCATCGCATTGATAACCGACCATTTTCCGGTTCCTTTCTGTCCGGCTGCATCCAGGATTTTATCAATGAGATAACCTCCGGATTTATCTTTATGCCGCAGAATGTTGGCGGTGATTTCGATCAGATAACTGCGAAGTTTTCCTTCGTTCCAACGGGCAAAGACATCAGCCATTTCCTCATTGGTCAGATCAAGCAATTTTTTCATCACCCAATAAGCTTCGGCGATCAGTTGCATATCACCATATTCGATACCGTTGTGAATCATCTTCACAAAATGACCGGAGCCGGCAGGACCCACCCATTGACAACAAGGAGTGCCGTCCGGTGCTTTTGCCGCAATACTTTGAAGAATCGGTTTCACTTCCGGCCATGCTTTTTCCGAACCACCGGGCATGATAGAAGCTCCATTCAAGGCTCCCTCTTCACCACCGGACACACCGCTACCGACGAAAAGAAATCCCTTTGATTCCGCCAGTTGGACACGACGGTTCGTATCTTCGTAATTAGAATTACCGCCATCAATAAGGATATCTCCCGGTGAAAGCAGCGGGAAAAGCTGATCCATCAGTTCGTCAACCGGACTTCCGGCACGAACCATCATCATAATCTTACGGGGAATAGCTATCGAATCTACAAATGCCTTTATATCTGTGAATCCTTCGATGTTTTTACCTTTTGCACGACCATTCAGGAAGCGTTCTACCACCCCCTCCTCTACTCCGGGAACAGTACGGTTATAAACCGACACGTGCCATCCCTTACTCTCCATGTTTAAAGCAAGATTCTCGCCCATCACAGCCAAGCCGATAAGTCCGATATCTGTTTTATTCTGATTTGCCATAACTTGTATATTTTGAATATTCTTTATCTTAGTAACATTTGAAATGCACATTTGTTCGCAATATTTTAGATTTAAATATTATTTTTGTGGTCTATAAATAAAATCAAGGATGAAGAAGATCAAAATCGGTTTGTTGGCGCGCATCGTTATCGCCATCATTTTGGGTATTGCCATCGGCACAGTTTTCCCGGCTCCGCTAGTGCGAATATTTGTTACGTTCAATGGCATTTTCAGTGAGTTTCTCAATTTCTCTATCCCATTGATTATCGTCGGACTGGTTACTGTGGCTATTGCCGACATCGGAAAAGGTGCAGGAAAAATGCTACTCGTGACGGCTTTGATTGCTTACTTCGCTACTCTTTTTTCAGGCTTTCTCTCCTATTTCACAGGGGTCACAGTATTTCCTTCGCTCATCGAACCGGGTGCACCACTTGAAGAAGTAAGCGAAGCGCAGGGAATCCTCCCCTACTTCTCCGTCTCCATTCCGCCACTGATGAACGTAATGACAGCTCTGGTTTTAGCTTTTACACTGGGGTTAGGACTGGCGTCACTCAACAGCGACGCATTGAAAAATGTGGCACGTGATTTTCAGGAAATTATCGTACGAATGATAAGTGCCGTCATTCTGCCGTTGCTGCCGCTTTATATCTTCGGCATATTCCTCAACATGACACATTCGGGACAAGTATATTCTATCCTGATGGTGTTTATTAAAATTATCGGAGTCATCTTCGTTCTTCATATTTTCCTGTTGGTTTTTCAGTATTCCATTGCGGCATTGTTTGTGCATAGAAATCCATTCAAATTGCTTAGCAAAATGCTGCCCGCTTACTTCACGGCATTGGGTACACAATCATCTGCAGCCACCATTCCCGTGACACTGGAACAGACCAAAAAGAACGGAGTATCTGCTGAAGTAGCCGGATTTGTGATTCCGCTATGTGCCACCATCCATCTATCGGGCAGTACACTGAAAATTGTAGCCTGTGCACTGGCATTGATGATGATGCAGGGAATGCCGTTCGACTTCCCCCTGTTTGCCGGGTTTATCTTTATGCTGGGTATCACTATGGTAGCTGCTCCGGGAGTTCCGGGTGGAGCAATCATGGCTTCCCTGGGAATTCTACAATCCATGCTCGGTTTCGACGAATCGGCACAGGCTTTGATGATTGCGCTTTACATCGCCATGGATAGTTTCGGTACTGCCTGCAATGTAACGGGAGACGGAGCTATCGCTTTGATTATCGACAAAATAATGGGAAAAAACCGTGCTGAATGACTGTGCTGAAAAATAATTGGAAAGTCACTTGGCTAGGTCACAAAAAATGCCGACATTTGCACCCACATTTTCAATTATATAAATAATTAGCGTATGAAAAAAGCCCTAATTTCAGGCATCACCGGGCAAGATGGTTCTTATCTTGCCGAATTTCTATTGCAAAAAGGTTACGAAGTACACGGTATACTCCGTCGTTCTTCTTCGTTCAATACAGGACGTATTGAACATTTGTATTTTGACGAGTGGGTGCGCGACATGAAACAGAAACGTACGATTAATCTGCATTATGGGGATATGACAGATTCTAGTTCGTTAATTCGTATTATTCAACAGGTGCAACCGGATGAAATCTACAATCTCGCAGCTCAAAGCCACGTGAAGGTTTCGTTCGACGTTCCGGAATACACTGCCGAAGCAGATGCTATCGGCACGTTGCGTATGCTCGAAGCTGTACGCATCCTGGGACTGGAAAAGAAAACCCGCATCTATCAGGCTTCTACTTCCGAATTGTTCGGTAAGGTGCAGGAAGTTCCACAAAAAGAGACAACTCCATTCTATCCCCGTTCTCCGTATGGGGTAGCCAAACAATATGGTTTCTGGATTACTAAAAACTACCGCGAAAGCTATGGTATGTTTGCAGTAAACGGTATTTTGTTCAATCACGAGAGCGAACGCCGTGGTGAGACGTTCGTTACCCGTAAAATTTCGCTTGCTGCCGCACGTATCGCACAGGGCGAACAGGACAAACTGTACCTGGGTAACCTGGATTCTCTTCGCGACTGGGGATATGCCAAGGATTACATCGAATGTATGTGGCTGATCCTGCAACATGATGTTCCCGAAGATTTCGTTATTGCTACCGGAGAAATGCACACGGTGCGCGAATTCGCAACCTTAGCATTCAAAGAAGCAGGTATCGAACTTCGTTGGGAAGGTGAAGGCGTAAATGAAAAAGGTATCGACGTAGCTACCGGAAAATCTCTGGTAGAAGTTGATCCGAAGTATTTCCGTCCATCGGAAGTAGAACAATTGCTGGGCGACCCGACTAAAGCTAAAACACTGTTGGGCTGGGATCCACGTAAAACATCATTCGAAGAACTGGTAAGTATCATGGTTCGCCACGATATGGAGAAAGTGAGACGAATGATTGCTACCAAACATTAAAACTTGCTTTACTAATAGAATGGAAAAGAATGCAAAGATATATGTAGCAGGACACCGCGGACTTGTGGGATCTGCTATCTGGAAGAATTTGCAGGATAAAGGATACACCAATCTGGTAGGCCGCACTCACAAAGAGCTTGATCTGCTGGATGGCACGGCTGTCCGTAATTTTTTCGATGAAGAACAACCGGAATATGTATTCCTTGCTGCTGCCTTTGTGGGTGGTATCATGGCGAACAGCATCTACCGTGCCGACTTTATCTATAAGAATCTGCAGATTCAACAGAATATTATCGGAGAGAGTTTCCGTCACAACGTGAAAAAGTTGCTCTTCCTCGGCAGTACGTGTATTTATCCACGCGATGCCGAACAGCCGATGAAAGAAGATGTATTGCTTACTTCACCGTTAGAATATACCAACGAGCCGTATGCAATCGCCAAAATTGCCGGACTGAAAATGTGCGAGAGCTTCAACCTGCAATATGGAACGAACTACATCGCTGTGATGCCGACAAACCTTTACGGACCGAATGATAATTTCGACTTGGAACGCAGTCATGTACTGCCTGCCATGATCCGAAAGATTCATCTGGCACACTGTCTGAAAGAAGGAAACTGGGAAGCTGTACGCAAAGATATGAATCTGCGTCCGGTGGAAGGTGTAAATGGCGACAGTCCGAAAGAAGAAATCCTGGCTATTCTGCAAAAATACGGAATCAGCGAAACAGAAGTCACTCTTTGGGGTACAGGTACTCCACTCCGCGAGTTCCTTTGGAGCGAAGAAATGGCAGATGCCAGCGTCTTCGTAATGGAGCACGTAAACTTCAAAGATACCTATAAAGAAGGCAGCAAAGATATCCGCAACTGCCATATCAACATCGGCACCGGTAAGGAAATCACCATCCGTCAGCTGGCCGAACGTATTGTAGAAACTGTAGGGTATCAAGGAAAACTGACCTTCGACAGCAGCAAACCGGACGGCACTATGCGCAAGCTGACCGATCCTTCGAAACTGCACTCTTTGGGGTGGCACCATAAAATTGAAATCGAGGAAGGCGTACAAAGAATGTACGAATGGTACTTGAAATAAGAATTTAAAGAATCAATCAATATGCTATGAGCAGAATTATTTTTGCTTATAGCATATTTTTTTTTGATTATAGCATAATGATTTTTGGTTATAGCATAATGAAATTAGCTATAAGCATAATCTTTCCTCCTACCAGCCTGTCGCAATCTCACTACATCGCCCTTCCCCCATTTCCAAAAATTCTTCCCTCTTAATTCTTCATTCTTAATATAATTGCTATATTTGCACAAATTAATACCAAATGTGCAAAACAATGGAACAAAGTTTTATAGCCTACATTGAGAATAGTATCAAAAATAATTGGGACCTGGATGCCCTGACCGATTATAAAGGTGCAACTTTACAGTATAAAGACGTAGCTCGCAAGATCGAAAAACTCCATATCATTTTTGAAGAAAGTGGAATCCGCAAAGGAGATAAGATTGCTGTTTGCGGGAGAAACAGCTCTCATTGGGGAGTCACTTTTCTTGCCACACTGACGTATGGGGCAGTTGTTGTACCCATCCTCCATGAATTTAAAGCGGACAATATACATAACATCGTCAACCATTCCGAAGCAAAATTACTGCTTGTAGGAGATATGGTATGGGAAAACCTGAATGAGTCGGCAATGCCGCTACTGGAGGGTATCCTGATGATGAATGACTTCACCCTGCTAGTGTCACGCAGCGAACGACTGACTTATGCACGCGAGCATCTGAACGAAATGTTCGGCAAAAAATATCCGAAGAATTTCCGCACAGAGCATATCGCTTATCATAAGGATGAACCGGAAGAACTGGCTGTTATCAATTATACTTCAGGAACAACAAGTTACTCGAAAGGAGTAATGCTCCCCTATCGCAGTCTGTGGTCGAATACCAAATTTGCTTTTGAAGTGTTAGACCTGCAAGCCGGAGATAAGATCGTATCCATGCTCCCTATGGCACACATGTACGGACTGGCTTTCGAATTCCTTTATGAGTTCTCCGTGGGTTGCCACATCTACTTCCTTACTCGCATGCCGAGTCCGAAAATCATTTTCCAGGCTTTCGAAGAGGTGAAACCTAATCTGATTGTTGCCGTACCGCTTATCATCGAAAAAATCATCAAGAAGAGCGTACTTCCGAAACTGGAAACTCCTGCAATGAAGATCTTACTAAAAGTACCTATCATCAATGACAAGATAAAAGCAACGGTACGCGAAGAAATGATTAAAGCATTTGGCGGAAACTTCAAAGCTGTTATTGTAGGAGGTGCTGCTTTCAATCAGGAAGTAGAACAGTTCTTGAAAATGATTGATTTCCCTTATACAGTAGGATATGGAATGACGGAATGTGGTCCGATTATCTGTTACGAGGATTGGAGAAGATTCAAGCCGGGTTCATGCGGAAAAGCTGTACCACGTATGGATGTGAAAGTGTTGTCATCTGATCCCGAGAACATTGTTGGCGAAATCGTATGTAAGGGTCCAAATGTGATGTTGGGATATTACAAAAACGAAGAAGCCACCCAGGAAGTTATCGACAAAGACGGATGGCTGCATACAGGTGACCTGGCTTTGATGGACGCCGAAGGAAATGTTACGATCAAAGGACGCAGCAAGAACCTGTTATTGAGTGCCAGCGGACAGAATATCTACCCGGAAGAAATTGAAGATAAATTGAACAACCTGCCATACGTGGCTGAAAGTATTATCGTTCAGCAAAACGAAAAACTTGTCGGACTTGTTTATCCTGATTTTGACGACGCTTTCGCTCATGGCCTGAAGAATGAAGACATCGAGCAAATAATGGAAGAAAACCGTGTGGCACTGAATGATACGCTACCGGCTTACAGCCAAATATCCAAGATGAAAATCTATCCGGAAGAATTCGAAAAGACACCGAAGAAGAGCATCAAACGTTATTTATACCAGGAAGCAAAAGGCTAATATAAAGTTAGCTGCATAGAGATATTACTTAAACCGAAAAGAGAAAGGAATGAAGATAAAGAAAACAATATTCACGGCAGCTATACTAATGGCTGCCGTTTGTTTACCGGCACAGAACAAGAGTGCAGGTATTAATATATCTATCTGGAAAGATATTTGTACGCAACCGCATGACAGTACACAGACGACTTATGTGAACATCGGTCTCCTGTCTACAATGAATCGCTTGAACGGTGTGGGTATCAATGCATTGGGAAGTGTGGTACATGGTGACATGAACGGAGTACAGATCACCGGATTAGCCAATCTGGCAGGTGGAACAATGAGGGGTGTCCAGCTAGCCGGTATCAGTAATATCAGCGGCAACAACACCGTAGGGCTTTCTGCTGCCGGACTAGTAAATATCACTGGCGACAGAACACAAGGAGTAATCATATCCGGTTTAACCAGTATCGGAGGAGATAATACCTCGGGGTTAATGATTAGCGGTTTCATGAATGTGACGGGCAATATGGCTTCGGGGCTACACTTTTCCGGAGCGGCAAATATTACAGGGCAGAGCTTCGGTGGCTTGATGGCTTCCGGGCTTTTGAATGTAGTAGGCGAACACATGAACGGCTTGCAGATGGCAGGAATTGCCAATATAACCGCATCGAAACTGAATGGGGTGCAAATAGCATTATGTAATTATGCAACGCAGGCCCGCGGGCTTCAAATTGGCCTTGTCAATTATTACAAAGAAGATATGAAGGGATTCCAACTCGGATTGGTTAATGCGAATCCTGATACAAGAGTGCAAATGATGGTGTATGGTGGAAATGCTACGCCTGCCAATATAGGTGTACGCTTCAAGAACCAATTGTTTTATACCATTCTGGGAATCGGCTCCATGTATCAGGGATTGAATGATAAGTTTTCGGCAAGTGCATCCTATCGTGCCGGCTTGTCCTTCACTCTTTACAAAGGCTTATCCATCAGCGGAGACCTTGGCTACCAGCATATCGAGGCTTTCGATAACAAAGACGAGGTGATTCCGAAACGTTTATATGCATTGCAGGCACGTGCCAATCTGGAATATCAATTTACCAGAAAGTTCGGTATCTTTGCAACAGGCGGTTATGGGCTAACCAGATTCTATAATAAATCAAGCAATTACGATAAAGGAGCGATTATAGAAGCAGGCATTGTTCTTTTCTAAATAAAATTACAATGAACGTTGAGATGAACATAACTACAATTAGAGAATACCAGCCAACAGATAAGAATGCTGTAATAGATTTAATCAGACAGAACACGCCTGCATATTTTGCACCGAAAGAAGAAGCTGATTTTAGTAACTATCTGGATAGCGAACGTGAACTTTATTTTGTTCTATTACTCAACAAGAAGGTTGTAGGCTGTGGCGGAATAAATTTTACAAAGGATAAAGCCAGCGGAAAAATAAGTTGGGATATCATACATCCCCAGTACCAAGGCAAATCGTTAGGAGCACAATTATTAAAATATAGAATTGAAATATTAAAGTCCATTGATGGTATTCAAAAAATAACCGTTAGAACTTCACAATTAGCCTATAAATTCTACGAAAAGCAAGGATTCACACTGAAAGAAATCCAAAGAGACTATTGGGCCAAAGGCTTTGATATGTATAGTATGGAATATAACGGGCATTAATAATAAAAGTGCAATTCAATATTAATAATGAATTGCACTTTTTCCTTATGTATCAAGTAAATAAAGACACTATATTTTAAGCATTACTAAAACTATCAAATGATAAATGATGGTTTTAAGCCCTTATCATTTCAATCTATCACACCTTTTCTTTTATCAGACCAGTACGATAAGCAACAAGCAGTTTCTTCAAATCCTGTATTTGAGTCACTAGTTCTTTTCCCTTATCGGTATCTTTCACCATCATTCGTTGCGAATTAAATTCGAGAACGAAGTTGGTCGATTTGATATCAAGCCCCTCTTCAATGGCTTTCTGACGAGACTGGAATGGTTCGTGCTGTACGAGTTGCATACCATGAGAATGATAAACAAGCGTATACCCCGCAATTCCCGTTTCCGGCTGATAAGCTTTTGAAAAACCGCCATCAATAACGAAAAGCTTGCCATTGGCTTTCATAGGTTGTTCCCCCTGAATCGTTTTCACAGGCACATGACCGTTGATAATATGCGAATGAGGCCCTGAAGCTCCAAACTCTGTCAAAATCTGGTCACAAATATCTTCCCGGTTACGCAATGTGTAATAATAGCCTTTCTTTTCTTTATGCAACTCTTTATCTTCTACAAAATAACGCTCAAAAGTCGCCATCTTATCTTTATCAAACAAAGGAGCTTCCGGGCCACACCACATATACCAGATATAATCCATAGCAAATTCCTTATCCTCCTCTCCTTCTTCATCGAAATAAGCGGTACGGATCAATTGATCGGCTTTATCCAGCAATTTATGTCCCCAGTATTCCTTACCACGTATTTTGACATGTTTAAAGCTGCCATCCTCATTCAGAGGAACAGAAGCATGATAAAGAAGATTCGAGTTTGAAACCAGATACATGCCGCCATAGGTAAACAGACAACGCATGTGCTTCTTCAATTTCTCACTATTCATAAATGAATAATGAATCTTTTCTACCAATTCGCGTTCTTCTTCAGTCAGTCGGTAAGGATCTGCCGGATCTACAGTCGGGAAATTGGTATCACGCAAAGCATATTCTTTTCCTTCATATACAAAGACGCCGCGTTCAAAATCAATCTTCTCCAGAAGTTTACGATTAGCCATTCCGAATTCCGGACGGCGGTCGATGATTTCAGCTTCCAGCTTAAACTGGATAATGGTAATGGCTTTATGCATTTGAGTAATCAGACGCAAAGTCTTCTCATTATAATGAGCATCGGCAAAGTTCATTTTCGGCATGAAAATCGTGCAAGGATCATCGGCATACGTATCCATTGCAAAAGTAGCCAATGGAAGCAAATTGATTCCGTATCCGTCTTCAAGTGTCCCCAGATTACCATAGCGCATAGACATACGTATCACGTTAGCGATACAACTATCATTACCGGAAGCTGCTCCCATCCAGAGAATATCATGATTTCCCCATTGAATATCGAAATTGTGGTAATTACACAATGTATCCATAATGATATGCGCACCGGGACCACGGTCGTAAATATCACCTACGATATGAAGAGAATCAATAGTCAAGCGCTGAATCAGATTACACATAGCGATAATGAAATCGTCGGCACGCTTCGTAGTGATAATTGTGCTGATAATTACATTAATATAAGCATGCTTATTCGGTTCGATAGACGATTCGTGCAATAACTCCTGAATGATATAAGAGAATTCGGCAGGCAGTGATTTACGAACCTTCGAACGAGTATATTTGGAAGACACGTTCTGACAGACTTTCACCAGTTGGTTCAGCGTAATCAGATACCAATCATCCAGATCCTTTTCACGGGCCTTCACCAATTGCAGTTTCTCTTCGGGATAATAAATCAAAGTACAGATTTCTTTCTTTTCAGCTTCACGAAGAGTGTTGCCGAATATTTCATTTACTTTACGTTTTACCGCACCGGAAGCATTTTTCAGTACATGCTGAAAAGCTTCATATTCTCCATGAATATCAGTCAGGAAATGTTCCGTCCCTTTAGGTAGATTTAAGATAGCCTCTAAGTTGATTATTTCCGTACTGGCATCAGCAATGGTAGGAAAACTTCGGGAAAGCAGTTGCAGGTAACGGAGATCACTCACAATGCTTTCAGGAGTTATGTTACTTTGAGCAGTCATTCTATTTACTATTTTACTATTTACAATTTATTAATTGGCAACTTATTATTAGTTGACAACTTACCATTTAGTAACTCAAAAAAGGAATTTATTAATTCCTCTCCTTTTTCTTGTTACAAATTTATCTATTTTATACGATTCCTGATTAAGAAATGACTACTTTTTATTTACAAATCCATCATTTCTCAATTTTCAATTCTCAATTTAACAAGAACATTAACAGCACTTGAGCGATAATCACCCGCAGGAACATACACAGCGGATAAACGGTCGCATAGGCCACGGATGGGTTGTCGCCGGGAATTGTATCGTTTACATAGTTCAGTGCCATCGGATTTGCCATACTTCCGCACAACATACCGGATACAGTACCGAAATCAATCTTCATCATCTTGAAAGCCACAAACCCCACCAGTACGGTTGGAACAATAGTCAATCCGGCTCCTAAAGCGATCCATAACAAACCTTCCGGACGGAATACGGTGTCAAAAAAATGAGCTCCGGCATCCAGTCCCAGACAAGCAAGGTACATGGAAAGTCCCAAGGCACGCAGCATCAGATTCGCACTACGGGTGGTATAAGTAATCATGTGTATCCGTGGTCCAAAAGTTCCCAGAAGGATACCAACGATAATCGGTCCACCCGCTAATCCCAGCTTCACAGGAGTACTGACACCCGGAAAAGAGAAAGGAATCGCCCCCAATGCCAAACCGAGTACGATGCCGATAAACACAACAACCAGATTGGGTTCTTTCAAACTTTTTACAGCATTTCCAAGTACTTTCTCCACATTCTGAATAGCAGCAGCCTCTCCCACTACCGTCAGGCGGTCTCCTAATTGAAGTACCAATCCCGGAGTAGCAAGCAACTGCACACCCGACCGGTAAACGCGACTGATGTTAATCCCATAATGATTTCTCAACCGGAGTGAACCGAGTTTCTTACCATTCAGTTCAGGGCGGGTAACGACAATACGTTGCGAAATCAATTCACTATCAATCGCATTCCAGTCAATGTCCTCTTTATTCCAATCCGTATTTTCCTGTTCACCAAAAAGCACGGTCAAGGCCAAAGCATCTTTCTCCGCAGTTACCACCAGCAAACGGTCACCTTCCTTCAATATCTTGTCAGAAGTCGGAATACTTACATGTCCGTCACGCCATAAGCGGGAGATGACAAACTTCGGGTAACTCATGCGAGCTATATCCTTGATGCTTTTATTGAAAATAGCAGGATTGTGTACTTGAAACGCTGCAATGTAGGTTTTGTTCGCATCGTCTTTCTCTTTTATCTCCAAGTCTTCTTTGCGAACCAGCACTTTGCGAATTAATAAAACGGCAAGGATTACACCAACTACCCCCATCGGATAGGCTACCGCACATCCTAAAGCAGGAGTACTGCTGTCCATTCCCATCTGTTTCAATGTTTGTTGTGCAGCTCCCAACGCCGGAGTATTCGTCGTTGCTCCACAAAGGATACCAACCATATCAGGAAGAGAGACACCTGTCGCATAACTGGCCACCACCGTCAACAATGTTCCCAACAGAACAACTCCCAATGCCAGCATATTCAATGTCACCCCTCCTTTGCGGAAAGAGCTAAAGAAACCGGGACCGACTTGCAAACCGAGAGAATAAACGAAAATGACCAGTCCGAAACTTTCTGCGTAGTTCAACATCTGCGGATCGACCGAAAGCCCGAGATGGCCGGCGAGGATGCCTGCAAAAAAAACAAAAGTGACTCCCAGGGAAACTCCCCAGAAATGCACTCTTCCCAAGCCCAGACCAATGGCAGAAATCAATGAAAGTACCACAACAGCCTGTAAGGCAGAATGTTCGAGAAATAGACTATATAACCACTCCATGTATATAAAAACTAATAGGGCGCAAAGATAAAAACTATTTAGTCCGGTTCAAAACTTTTAAGCTTTCATTTCGCGCCCTATTTATACCCTGAATCATATATCCTGAAATCTTATTGATTACCCTTTTACTCCGTTACCTATTATTTTGTTCCTAATAACTATCCTATTTCTATCTTAACTATCTTATCCTTCTCTTTTCACCTGCATCTTGTTATCCCTCAAACGATCTTTTTCCCTCTGTTTCTTTCCGTTTTATCTTTCATCATTTCCCCTGAAACTCCACAAAGTTATTTCGTCCGTCCAGATAACCGCTTAACCTGTTTCCACCGATGTACACATCATCCAGGTATGAAACATCATTCGGTCCGTATGACATACGAATGGAAGTCTGCGCATAATTCTCCCAGCTCCAACGGAAATTATATTCATACTGCTCTACTGTCCCGTTAGGATATTCCACCCGTATATAGTCAATTCCCGTACGATCTAAAAAGAAATCCAGTTCCTGACGGCAATAGTTACCGTCCATGTCCCGGTAGAAACTAACCCAGGTACGGCTACACAAATCAGCCGAACGATTATAGTATCCTGCACCATTATTATCATCATCATAGAAACTGTCTATTTCCACTTCGCAAGAGGTAAAACTTACCATCAATATAGCCATCAAAGCCAAACCGAAGTATTTAAATGTGTTCGTTTTCATATTCCTTTATTTTTAACGGTTCTCTAATTATTATCTATCATTTATCTTTCGATAGAACAAAAGTAGAGAATGAATTTTCCTTATGAAACTGAAAACTCCTACTTATCGGGAGGAAATTGCCTAAATCTAGGGGTAAATCCCCCCAATGAAGTCTATTTCAAAGAATTCTTGTATCTTTGCCTCCTGCTAACAACACATGAAATCATCTGTCGCATGAAGTCAATCAAATCCCATATCACCCAACTGCTGAAATCCCTCAATGAGGGAGTATTCGAAAAAGAACATACCATCGCACTCTCCCTATTATCTGCCATGGCAGGTGAAAGTATCTTTCTATTGGGCCCTCCGGGAGTAGCCAAGAGCTTAGTAGCGCGCAGGCTCAAACTGGCTTTTAAAGATGCGGATGCTTTTGAATATCTGATGTCTCGTTTCAGTACACCGGATGAAATATTCGGCCCCGTCTCCATCTCAAAATTGAAAGATGAAGATACATACGAACGTATTACAAAAGGATACTTGCCGACAGCATCGATTGTCTTCCTGGATGAAATATGGAAAGCCGGTCCTGCTATCCAAAATTCTCTTTTGACAGTAATCAATGAAAAGATATATCGCAACGGACAATTTACGGTGCGTGTTCCTCTGAAAGCGCTGATTGCCGCGTCCAACGAACTACCCGCAAAAGGTGAAGGACTGGAAGCCCTATACGACCGTTTCCTGATCCGCCAGTTTGTCGGATGCATTGAACAGGAATATGCTTTCGACCAGATGATTTCTTCTACACGGGAAGTAGAACCTGAAATCCCGGCAAAACTCCAGGTAGACGATGAATTATACAATCAAATACAAGCTGAAAGTGAGAAAGTAGGTATCCACTATACCATCTTCGAGCTGATTCACAATATCAAACGAGAAATCGAACAATATAATACAGGGCGGGATGAAAACACCCCTCCGATCTATATATCCGACCGCCGTTGGAAAAAAATAGTAAGTCTGCTCCGCACCTCGGCCTATCTGAACGAATCTCCGGGAATTCACTTCTCCGACTGCTTGCTGATGAGTGCCTGTCTGTGGGATGAAGTTTCGCAGCTCCCCATCATCGAAAACATAGTGGAACAGTCGATTGCACGGGGAATCAATACATATTTATTGGGAGAAAAACGACTGGAACAGAAACTGGATACGCTGAAAGAAAACATGAAGTCCGAACACAGCCTACGGGAACTTAGCGATCCGGGAATCCAGGTCGTAGATACCTTCTATCATCGCATAGAAGGTTACCACATTGCCGGAAATTTACTCATCTTTGCTTCGGATTACCAGTCTTTGAGGAAAGACAGCAACCGGTTGTTTTATATCCAACAGGATAAATTCCGTCCAGTCAACAAAATCCTGAAAGCCTACGATTTCGTAAAGAACAGGAATATCGCACAAAAGAATATTTATTCCCTCCGAAAAGGGAAACGATCTGTTTTCGTCAACAATCAGGAGTATCCACTACTATGTTATGATAATTGCGAACCTTTGCCAACACAGCAGGACGGCAGTACTCCGTTCGAATTTACATTGCAGGAAGTGATAGATTTACTTCATCAAATGGAGGTAGAATATAAAACAATCTCCGAGCGGGAAACAGCATATACAAAGGAACATCTTTTCTTAAGTTCATCGCAAAAAAGCAAAATTAAGCGAATCTTAGGGGAAACTGCACATATCATAGAGAACTACCGGAACGAACTTCGCATCATCGCTCATGCCCATGAACAAGAGAACAGAGAGTATTAGGCTCAAGCACCTGCAAGACATTTATTACGAAAAATTGCAGGGAATAGCCTATGATGTGTACGACGAACAACTACACAATCTGATTATCCGTCCCGAAGAACTGGATGCGGACATTCACCTGTATTTTCGTCACACACAACCCTCCCTGCAAGATTTCTACTCCCGTTATGCATCGCAATGGGAATACTTTCATGAAATGAATGAAGCATCGGACGCAAAGTTTCTTCAATTCCTGAACAACAGCGCATACCCCTTCTCCATGAAATATCACCTGGTAGACCTCAACGTAAAATACTACCTCCAACGTTTTAATGCAATCAGCCCGCGTTCCAAAGAATGGAAAGCGTTGCGGACTCTTTTTTTCGACAAGTGGCATACGCTACTCTCGAACAATGAGTTCAACTATCAGATGGAACATATCGAGCAACTCTGTGAGGATTTCTACCGTATTCAACTGGCATTAGCCAAAAATCTTCCGGTACGCGGTGGCTCACGCCTCGTCTGGCTACTTCGCAATCATAAACAGATAGCAGAACAGATTTTAGAATACGAAGAAACGATCAAACGAAATCCCGTTATCCGCGAACTGGTAGAAATCTTAGGCAAAAAACACCAAAGTAGCCGGAAACGTTTCAAAATGACCGCAGGTATTCACCGGGAACAAATTATATCTCATGCCACCCGAAGTGATATTGCAGGCATTTGTGAAGGAAACGATTTGAATAGTCTTCTCCCTCTGGAATATTGTTATCTGGCGGAAAAGAACCTGCAACCCATATTTTTCGAGCGTTTCATAGAGAAGAGACTACAAGTCATCGATTATCAATCGCACGAGAAACAAACCATCAATGATAAGAAAACAGTAGGAAATGAAGTTTCCGAAGAAGCTGAAGGCCCTTTCATCGTTTGCCTGGACACTTCCGGTTCTATGGCAGGCGAACGGGAAAGAATCGCAAAATCTACTCTACTTGCCATTGCCGAATTGACAGAAGTACAACATCGGAAATGTTACGTCATCCTCTTCTCCGATGATATCGAGTGTATTGAAATAACCGATTTAGGGAGTAGTTTCGATCGCCTTGTCGATTTTCTAAGCCAATCTTTTCATGGTGGCACAGATATGGAACCAGTCATCACACATGCTTTGCGAAAGATCAGCGAAGAAGGATATATGGAAGCAGACATCATCACCGTATCGGATTTTGAGATGCGTCCCGTCGATCAACTACTATCCCGGACCATAGAACATGCAAAAGCAAAACAAACAAAGATGTATGCCATTTCTTTAGGAGGCAAAAGTGCCGAGACCAGTTATCTGAAATTATGTGATAAATATTGGGAATATAGTGTTCAAAACGCTGAAAGTCTTAATAAAAATAGAATTGAAGAATCAAATATTTAATCAATGTTATAAAACATCTCTTTTTTCTTGTTTTATTTGCAAATTCGACAGAAGTCCGTATATTTGTACTGTGTTTTTCATAGTATTAGATTTAAGGTTAACAAAAGATTGGCTGTCTGGGATAGATAGCCTTTTTTTATGTCCTTTTCTCACGTCAAATATACCGTCACTATCCCATCCGGATGTTTACTCTATCCCATGAAGATACCGTCACTATAATAAGCGGATAGCGTCAATATGTTTCAAGTTCCCATTCCATCGATAAAAATTAAAAGCTTTCGAAAAAAATTTCTTCCGTTTAACATTTGAAACATAGCAGGTTATCTCATTTCACAAAAAACAGGTAAAAAAAATCTTGCTAAAAGATTTGCGTAGTCCAAAAGTTCCCCCTATATTTGCACCGCATTTGAGAGAGAATGCGGGTTCAAGGAAGTTTGGGTGAGTGGCTGAAACCACCAGTTTGCTAAACTGACGTACTCGTAAGGGTACCGGGGGTTCGAATCCCCCAGCTTCCGCAAAATCTCAAAATAAAAAGAGCTAAGTTTTATAGACTTGGCTCTTTTTAAATCTATCAAACTCCGGTGGGTTCGTCTAACGGTTAGGACACATGCCTCTCACGCATGTAATACGAGTTCGATTCTCGTACCCACTACCAACAACTCTAAAAATCAAAAAGTTACAAAACAAGAGTACTAAAACAGGGACTAAAATACAAAAAAGGCAGCTTATTCGGCTGCCTTCTCTATCTTTTCCCTAAATGTTCTCAACTGGTCAATAGTCGGATAAAACGTAGGATTCTCCCAATTCCTTGAAATCACCGCTATCATCGAATCAAGGTATTTTCCGCAATCGAGAATCTTTGCACATTTGTTCAGCTGAAATTCCCCGGCCGGGTATCTCTTATTATTGAGCGTTTCTTTAGCCCAAGTTAATAGCTCGTTTATCGAGTCGTAGTTGTATTTCTTTTCTTCTGCCATATTACATCTTATCTATTAAATCTTTGAGGTTATTTTCAGTATCTTTTTCAGCAAAGTACATATATAAGTCTGACCCGGCAATATATCCTAAAAATACATCTATAGTATAGTTGGTTAAGCCCTCCTCAACCGCTTTTACTTGCTCTATACGTATTTTGCCTTTTTGCGCCACCGCATACCTTGACAAGTTGCGGGATTCCCTGAAGTCTTGAAGTCTTTGTCCAAGAACCTCTCTATAACTGCTCTTACTCATAAAGATATCATTTTTTTAGCTTCTTCACCTCGTAAATACCATGCCGTAGCCTCATTGGCTGTATTTGCGTATTTTTCATAAATTGAAACTTTATAATCTATCGCTTCAGCAATAGATATACCCTTTGATTCTGCCAATTTCTTGGCACCATCCAATAAATCTTGAACCATTTGTTGGTTTACTTCAATAGATTGTCTTGCATTCATAATTCAATTATTTAGCGTTTAAAATTTGCTTTGCCTTTTCTTCACCAAAGTAATTTACAGCCTTTTGGTAATTGCTTACATAACCTTTAGCGATTTGAGGATAATTATTCATAATTCTATTCATTACTGACATGATTTCTTTTTCAGCAATGTTTTTTCTTCTACTCCATGAAGCAGCAGCTTCGTTCAATACTCTTGTCATAAACCAACCCAAAGTATAGAAGTTATCAGATTTCACATTCTCATTAAAGAAATTGATAACCATTTCTCTATTGTTGCCTAATACTGTTTTTACTTCTATTGCTGTCATGATTCTATCTTTTAATTGTTATTACCTCTTTTTTTGATATTGCAAAGATAGTACAAATATTTGTAGTATGCAAGTTTTTGCTACAAATATTTGTATGTTATAGAACATATATTTAAATTAGAATATAAAAAATCCCCGACTACATAGCCAGGGACAAACACAAAGATATAACCCTTGCAATAATCGCAAGAGGAATCAGCCAGTACAACCACCTTTCTAGGCGTTCCATAGCATCACCAGCAGAAGCCGGCAGAAATCCGAGTGGTACCGGTCGTCGGCCTGCTCAAGCAATATATCCAGTTTATCGTTTCTCATTTTCGAGCACAGACTTTATTCGTTCTTCAGTAAAACCAAAACGGGCGGCAAACTTCTTGAAAGCCCGCATCCTGTTATCCGGAATAAGAGCATACATACTATTAATGGGAGTATCACTCTTTAGTGCTTTTCGGAATTGCTTATTCTTCATAAGGTTGGTAAATTAAGTGTTTAACTTCATTTTTGCAACATTTGCACTCGCACAGTAGTGATTTAGCATATTCCCACGTCTTTTCAATTATATCATCTCCGATGTACTGAATTTCCTCACCGTACGGGTCTATGCCGAACGCCTGACAGATATGAGTAGCCATGTGTCCGCACTCATGCCTCCAAGACTTTGCAAATTCTTTTGAAGACGAAGTAAGGGCAATAACCATTACTGTTTCCCGGGTGCCGAAGTTGGAGTAAGTAACTCCGGTATTCAGGTTGCCGGAGTTTATGTTATCGTATGCGGTACGGAGCATATCACCGTCGCAGCCGATGGAATGCATATTATCCAGTATCTCTTCTGTATAATATGTATCTACTGCATAATATACCATGCAGCTCCAGTCATACTTGGGTAATGTAAACCGTTGTCTTATCATTTATCAAAGCATTTCGTCCCACTCCACCGGTTCTCCGGCTCTGTTCATCTTGGCATACCACATACACATTGCCATGCCGTCAGGAGCATCCGGATCGTCAATCATATCCTTTATGTATAATGCCATGTGCGCTTCATCCGGCACGGAGGATTTGAATGTATCTGCCTTGCATTGATTAGCCCAGTACACATAATCATACAACACATTGTTCTCAAGCTTTATTCCGTAACGGGTGAGCAATTCGTCAACCTTCTCTTTGGAGATTGGTTCAATACGTTCTTTCTTTCCGGTTGAAGGATTCATCTTCTTCATCAACGATACGGCAAATTCACACATTTTCTTGTTGAAATGCCACCCAAAGTGTGAAAGATACGCTTCCATCTCTTCCGGTCTTCTGTCTCTTATATCCAGCGGTTCTCTTCTCATGATTTAATAAAGTTATAGGGAGTAGAAATAATCCACCCCCTAATTAAACATTAACGATAACGGGAATAGCGTCCTGTACCACGTACGCCACGTCTTTCTCCATAGCCGCCACGGTCGGAACCACCGCCATAACCACCACGTTCGCCCATCTCGTCATAACGCTCGTCGTCATCGTCATAATAACGTTCACGTCTTCCCATGCTTTCACCTCCGGAAAGTTCCTCGATGCACTGCATCAGTTTACCACCGTATTTGAGCATCTTTTCAGCATAGTCGGACATTTTCTCGACTTTGCTTTCTGTGATTTCAATTATCTGCATAATTTATTTACTTTTAGGATTGTTACTACCACTTCCCAAAGCCTTGGCAAGCATATCTTTTATATCGGTAAGGGTGTTTTCAACTCCGGAAACTTTCTGTTCAAGGACACCGATTTTCTCTTCCTGTTCTTTTTCTTTCGCCAGTTGTGGATTCAGCTCCCTTAGCATAACATCACAGGAGGAAATGACCTTCTCATGGTAAGGGACACTTTCTATTACTCCTCGGCTTATTCTCAACATAGATTCCACCTCGGCATTCATTGCCTCCCGGCTTTCCGACACTACAACTCCATTCGCACCAAAATTGGCTATGGAAAGATTTGCCGGAAGTTGTTTGAAATCAATAGTTTCCTCACCAACCTTGACCGACACGTCAACAACTGTTTCCATATTTTGGCCGTAAGTCTGCCCCGGAACATACTGCCCGTATTTAGGTTGAGGGTTGCTTACTGAAACAACTTGTCCCACTTTCAATTCAGGGTTTTCACCTTTTTGAAGGATATAAAATATATTGGATTGTCTTAGACTTTGAAACATAATTTATTAACTCTTTAAGAAGTGGGATTACTCCCACTCCAGATTTCACTTTGCCTTTACAGCATTTACGCTTGCCACTGCCGGTTCGCCATTGCTGGCAGCAGCCGGTGTTGAAGCCGTAAATTCCAGAAAACGTATAACGCCTGTGCGCTTATTAAGATAAGCAAGACGTTCCGTAGTGCCTGTAACATCAGTCCCGGTAACAGGATTGTTATTACTGTCCACAACAGGGACCTTCGATGTTCCTGTAGTAACCCCGGCAGTAGCCAGAGTTGTCTGGCCTAGATTAGGAGTTATGACATATACGGGCAAGGCTTCTCCACCGGTCGGAACATCCGCATGAACCTTCAACAGGATTATGCTTTCGCACGGAAGTTCATTGTAGCAGTGAGGATTAATACCATAATCTACGCTTGCATCTGTCAACTGAACAGCGTTCGTTGAAAGTTCGTAGATACCATTTACATCAACTCTCCTAATTCCCCTTGTAGACCGGTTCATCAGAAAAGGGCTTGGAAGCCAGTAAGGATACATTAAGTTAGGATATAACATAATTACCTCCTTTCTTAGCAACCGCAAGCTCCTAATGTAGATACACCGAAGTTTACAGGAACGGAATAGTTTACCGGAACATAGTTACCGCTGGCCGGACAATAAGGCATCGGGAACGTAGGCGGTTGCGCACATTCAATCTTTGACAGACGGCTGCTCAAATCACTTAACGCAGCACCAAGAGGAGCAGTAGCTTGTGCCACAATCTGCGAAGTCATTGCGGAACTCTTGAACGTGCTGTTTTCTTCACGCAAATGGTCAATCTTGTTCTGCATTTCACGCATTTCAGCCGCACGTTGTCCGGCAAGAATTTGCTGTGTGCTGTCCTTGATGGAGTTTTGCAGATCACAGGTCTGTCTTTGAGTTTCGTATGCAACGGAAGCGAAGCCTCTTTCCTGACCGGTTGCAACACCGTTAATGGCATTCTGCAATGTATTGGTCTGTTGGCAGATTGCCAAGCGGTTTTCGCAGCAGCATGATGCAATCTGTTGAGCGATCTGACAGTTACCCTGTTGGATAGCATTAATAATCTGCATTGAACTTTGTCCAACCTGGTTACCAACTTGTTGAACTTGAGACATTACGCCATTGATGGCATTCTGAACCTGACCGATTGAACAATTCAAATTAGTAGCCAGATTGTTAATTGCTTGTCCGTTTCCTTGAATTGCGCTCATAAGTAGCTCCCTTCCTGCATCATTGTTAATTAAGTTAGGGATACCGGCTCCAGCAAATCCACCACCGTTACCGCCATCTCCGTTGTTTCCCCATCCGTTGCGTCCGAAAAGAGGGAACAGGAAGAAGAGGAAGATTATCCACATGAACCATGAACCATCACCGCCAAATCCATTGTTGTTTTTTCCTTGCATAGCAACCAATAAGTTTGGATCAATACCTTTCTGTTGCAATAGTGGGGCAAGCATAGCCATCATTCCACTACCGCCACCGTTCCCGCCTGATTCCGGGAAAACGTAAGTTTTTGTTTCACTCATATTAATATACAATTTAATACGGTCGACATTAACCGCATCACAAAAGTATATATTAGAAATACGGTAAATCAGCACTCATTTTCAAGCGATTTGCGAATATTTTGCAAATATATTGCAATCATTTTGTTTGTATTTTTACGGCTCTCGAAAGTGGATATAAGATAGCGTATACTGGCAGATGTCTTATGAAGTAGAGCGGCTATCTGTTCAGGATATAGACCGTATTCAGTAAGGAAGAACACTACGATAGAGCGGGCATCGACAACCTCGGTCACTTTGCTTGATGCAAGTATTAGTTCAGGAGAAACTTCTGTTTCTTTTCCTACAAGGTTCAATATTTCGGCAAAAATCTCTGACTTACACATGGTAATTAATTTTTTTGTTGTACTTTTGCCCTTGCCAATCGAATTATACAGAACAAAGAACAAAAGCATGCTGAATAATGTTAAGGATATTATAACCCCTGGCACATCTTCGGCATGCTTTTGTATGTTTAAAAGTTCGATTGGCGTCAACTTTTGTGCTAGGGGTTCTTTTTACTCTGTCCCCCGAAAGAGCTACATTTGTTATGATAACCGGCCTTCTACTTTACCGGATAAACTTAGTGCTTAGGATTAATTAATGTATCATTTTGCCCTCCTTTCTTTATAAACCTTTTTCCAACAGAAATTGTTATATAGGTAAAACTTAAACTTTTCATACCGGAAGCGGTCTGTGAAGATAGTTAGTCCGGTAATCACCACATAAATAAGTTATAACTAACTCCGGCTCCTATGTACCAACCACCCGGATAACTATATCCTGCCTGCAAACCTAATCCCCATCGTTTCTTCTTCTGTAAAGGTGGAAAAGTAATAATTTTATTGTCTCTGTATATTTCCATAGAATCAAGGTTGGGATTATACCCACTGACTACCGCCCGGTAATCATCGGTCTTATACTCCTTACTTGTAATCGGTATTAGTACCGGAATCGAATCACTTTCTACGGTTCTATCGGTGGTAGTATCTATCAAGATCGGTAAATATACCGTATCGGTACGCTTCGGAGTTTCCTTTACCGGTTTGGGTATTGTGTCTCTTACTGTGTCCCGGATATGTACAGTATCTCCCTTAATGTACACCGTTGACGGGTCGTGCGGATTACACTGCATCCACACGATCACGCCAAGCAACAGGCAGACTAGTATCCAAGGGAGGGTTTTCATGCTACTTCAACATAAATACCAACCAATTCGGAGAGGTTAGCGTACACTGCCTGTCCGGTCGAACGGGTACACTTATAAGTCACATCATCCTGCGAATAGTATTTCCCTTCAAACAATTCCATATTGTTGTTATATGGAATAGGATCGTCAATAGTGCCGGAAGCCGTTTCGTTGATTTCCTCATAGAGAGCTGCGGTGTCGATGCTGGGCGGTTGATTCTCCAAGACTGTAGCAATGTCCTGACGAACCCGGTACAGTCCATCATTGTACTGCACTTTCATTCCGGTTGTTAGAGACTTGCCTATGAACTCCATCCAGTACGGATACATGGATTTCATTTTCAACGCTTCGTTGTCAGTCAGGGACATAGTTTGGATTCCGGCTCTGGTCACATTCAACAGGTTTTGAGCCGCTGCCACCTGAATGAACTGCGCACTACCTTCCGGCTGTTCTTCTTCCGTCCAAGACCATTCGTCGCTTGCCAGGAGGTCGTTCAGTTCCGGGCTGTCAAAATAATACCTCGGAAACTCTTCGTCCTTGTAAGGGGTTAGAAACTCTTCGTGAAGGATTACCTTACTTCCGTCTTTACTCTTTCTCATTGTGGGGACGGAGAGCAGTCCATGCTCTGCCATCCACTCGATTGTTACTACTGCGTATATCATTCTTATATTTTAATTAGAGTTGTTTTATTGATAATCTCGTTCAAATTCGCTGTGGGGAATGTAATGTATTTCATAATCAAATCTAAACAGATATTGTATATTATAAGATTTGTCTGGAAGTTTACAACGTGCGTAAGAATTGCTCAATAAATGTGCTTTCATACTCATAAGCTTCAGAGTTAGGATGCTGGTTCGTTGAGCTTATCCTTTGAGCATTTAATCTTGCATTCTTTGCCGCATCGCATATTACCGGATTTGTGCTGCGCAACATCATAGGAGTACGCTCGTCACCATTTAGGTCAATATATGGGATTCCCCATTTATTTGCAATTTCTATCTCTGCTTGACGATACTCGTCAAGTCCCAAGCCATTAGAAACAATTATGCCAATATGAGCAAATGGGCGATTTATGATTAACCAATTAAGCACTGTGTTCCATGCACCATAAAATGATGTTATCTCTGTGCTATCAATAGTTCCCTTATCTGCTATTACATTTACACCGTAACTCTCGTCATCATCCCCGATACCAATAAGATGCGTGTCATTTATTCCAAGATAAATGGTGATATAGTTTACGTCTTCGTCAATTTGCTTGTACAAAGCGAGCGGCCGGTCTTCTCCTTCGTAGGTCAGATAGTTACGACTTGCATTATAAGACCAATCTGATTCTGCATTTTTGGGGCGAGGAGTGCAGATAGTGCGCCCACCCTCAAATAAACGCTGGATGTCCATTTCGTTACGTCGCCCAATAATATACGGATAACTCTTATTCTCTCCCTCATATATACCATCTTCAAAAACCCCAACTCCTCCACCAAGAGTAAACGAATCACCAATAACAGCCCATTTTTTACCCCTTAAAATATTATCAGAAAATGAGAGTTTTTGTGACGTGATACTATTGTCTTTTATGCAGACTTCTTTTAATAAGGCACTTTTTTTGCCTATGCGAAAAGTACAGTTTTTGTCGTCAGTATTTCTGTAATTAAATCCAATATGAGAAACACCTTCTGGTATCTCAATTTCATAGTTTGACAACTTGCCAGCTACTTCTGCTATCACATCTCTTGACCAAACACCATCTACGAAAAAGTTTACAATTACCTTGCCGTCAGAAAAAGCCTGTATATTTTCAAATTTTGCTGTTATTGCGCCAGTAGGAATCTCTACTTTTGAATGCAACACAGAAGAAGAACTAGAATTGGATACATGTCCATTTGCTGCATAATAACCACCCTCCGTCACCAAAACTGGAGACTCATAATAATCCAAATAGCCCTCGTCAAATGTCTCGTTAAAGTTCCCATCAATCGCAGTAGCTAAAGTCCCCCACGATTGTTCACTGTCTTTTGCTATATCAAATATCTTTTCCATAATATCATTCGTTTTTAATTAATGTTTCATTTGAAATTAAAGTTGAGTTGCTTAACATTGTCAAGTATTCAGGTGGTTGGTAGATTGTGATGTTTATCTTTTGAGGAGATTCAGAATTTATAGTAGAGTATATATTATAACCGGAAGCAGAAGGTCTTTTCTCAATAACTATATCTGACAATTGAGAACTTACAAATTTTTTAAGTTCGCTAGCATCATTATCAAAAGTAATCTGAAAAGCTAACTTAGTTCCAATAGTAATATAGTCTCCTGTTTTAATTGATTTCCAAACGTTATCACTATCTATCAGATAATAATATATCTTATAATTAGCATTAGCTGTAATAATAGGTTCAAATTTAACATAGTTTTCATCCTGTTCGATAGTCATAGTAATCTTCTGTGGAGACTTACTATCTATTGTAAAAGGAAAACCATATTTCATAGTAGAAGGATTATACGCAGAACTAGGAATATCAATAGTATTACCGTTGATAACAAATTTAGTTATCCTATCAGCAGCGTTATTCATGGTTATCACCACCCATATTTCACTGTTTTCAGGTATATAATCTCCTGCATTTAACAATGTAGAAGTACCTCTTATTGCAAATGTTGGCTTACTTGCTAATTCAACACTACTTTTAATAACAGGTCTAAATTCAACCATATTAGGGTATAGTGTTCCTAACTTGTGCTTCTTTAGTTGTCTTTCGATCAAGAACTCGGACATACTATAGGGGAAAGACATGAGAGAGTAGATAGCTCCGTTGAAGAAACGGTTATCATTATCCCGAATCGTGCCTAACCACATATCAGTGCCATCTTCTGCTGCACCTGCTGTTATAGATTGCCCGCAATAAGAGTATTTAGATAAATAAGATATACTTCTAGTAGAAATAAAATTTAGACCAGAAGTAGCTTGACCAAAACTATAAACACTATTTCCGGCAGTTTCCACGAATGCCCCCGGATTATTCTTTGACGATATAGCTCCAATATTAGCAAATATTTCTCTATCGGTTACTACCGTATAATCTTTGTAAATCGGCATCCCTGTCACCTTACCGAAGTCATTTACTCCGTCAAGGCAGAGAGCACCTGCGTGGGAGGGAATTTGGGTGATGGTTATATCACAATCATATAATTCTGTATCTGTATAGTCCCCAAATCTTACTTGTAACTCTGTTGCATCATCTACAGGGTCAACAGAATATATTCCATCTTCTTTTATTTGAACATATCTGTTCTTTGATAATATTTCAAGCTCAATTCCTACTCTATTATAAAGCTCTGTTACTCCTTCAAACTTAGCAGTATAAGTTCCATTTAAAGTTTGGTATATTCTTATATTTCTATATTTCCCTGCTTTATTAGCAGTTAGTTTCCATCCCAGATAACTATACTTACCTATACCACTATCTCCATCCCAAGCAATATTATTCAACTGAATATCTCTACCGTTACCTGAAAAGTCAATCAGCTTATCGCCAAACTCTGCGTGGTTCTCGTTAGTGATTCCCTGCTTGATGGTATTACACAGTATATCAGGGTTAAGAGTTCTATCCAAGTTGAAGTAGGCGATTACTTGGTTGATTTGGTCGGTGGTCAGCACCTTGTTGGCGATGATTGTCCAGTACCAAGCGACAGAAGAGGGTTCAGTTAAATTACGTGCTCTTCCAACGACACTAAACTTACTATTGTGTAAAGTCTGACTAGGCTCGTTCTTTTGCGTAGAATAATCTGCTTTATCCCCTAATATATTTTTTATATCAGACGCAGTATTATTAATCAATGACGCTGTATAACCATATATTCCTGTTTTACCAGCATAATAAACATCACTTCTAATATGTTTACCATTATCTAAATTTTCTAGATAATTAGTAGTCCCAACATTATAAGTAGGATTTAAAGCTATCTGATGAATCATACTAACTACTGTAACCTCATCAGTAATACCCATCTCCTGTACGGTCTTGGTGGAAGTAATCAGGTCGTCGATTCCGTCGGTGACGAAGGCGCCTT